>Ga0207695_10000119_pt1 | contig 235221 bp, 221 predicted proteins | sample KBSC54metaG_FD_184354 | JGI IMG/M metagenome (GOLD analysis project Ga0207695, IMG submission 184354) | Corn rhizosphere microbial communities from Kellogg Biological Station, Michigan, USA - KBS C5-4 metaG (SPAdes) (version 2) | ecosystem: Host-associated > Plants > Roots > Rhizosphere >...
GAACCATTTTATCGCGCCAGCGGTATAGCTGAAAACAGGCTGCGAACTCGCTTGCGGAGAGGCGATTTCAGTCGGTAGGCTCGTTTCGTTGACGGGAGGAAATCGATGTTCAATATGAAAACCGCAGCGCTCCTGGCGTTGGGCCTTGGCTTCGTTACGGGCGCAACCGCCCAGTCCAACGCCCCAGGTTCGCACTGGAACACGAAAGATGGTGTGGTGACGCTGCATGATTTTCGTTTCGGGAGCGGGGAGGCGCTTCCGGAGTTGAAGCTTCGCTATCTGACGCTGGGCTCATCTCACCGCAACAGCGCAGGGCAGGTTGATAATGCGATTCTGCTGCTGCATGGAACGGGCGGCAATGCGCAGTCGCTACTGAATCCAATTTTTGCGGATGTTCTGTTTGTGCCGGGCGGCATACTCGACATTCAAAAATACTTCATCATTCTGCCGGATGAGATCGGGCATGGGCAGAGTTCAAAGCCGTCGGATGGGATGCACATGCGCTTCCCTGCTTACGACTACGACGACATGGTCCGGGCCGATCGCATGATGCTCGACCAGATGCATGTCGATCATCTGCGGTTGATCCTTGGAACATCGATGGGGTGCATGCAGGGCTTTGTATGGGGAGAGACGTATCCCGACTTCATGGATGCGCTGGCACCGTTTGCCTGCCTGCCGGTCGAGATCGCCGGCCGCAACCGAATGATGCGCTACATGGCGATGCAGGACTTGAAGCTCGATCCTGCGTGGGAGAACGGGGAGTATAAGACGGAGCCGCAGGATGGTTTGCGTGCTGCAAACGAGATGTTGCTTGTGATGGGGTCGGCTCCGCTTGTAATGCAGAAGCAGGCGCCCACGAGGAAGGACGCCGAGAAGTTCGTTGACGGCTATCTGGCGCGGACGATGGCATCGACAGATGCGAACGACATGATCTATTACCTGAACGCGAGCCGGAACTACAATCCCGAAGCGAAACTGGAGAGCATCAAGGCGCCGGTGTTGTGGATCAACTCTGCGGACGACTACATCAATCCGCCTGAGCTCGGCATTGCGGAGAAGATGGTGAAGCGGATTGCGAAGGGCAAATTCATCCTGCTTCCCATCAGCGATCAGACGCGAGGGCACGGCACGCATACGGCAGCAGCTGAATGGAAGAACTACCTGGCGGAGTTCATGAAGGAGACTGAGCCGAAGATGTAGCGCATCGGCCACGCTTCGCGGACGAAAAAGGAGTGGCCCTGCGCGCCCGTGTGCAAGGCCACCCGAACCGGACCAATGCTTGACGGGTCGTCTATATCGCCACTGGAGTCGAATGGCGGCACCCGGTCCGGAATAGTCGCTGAAATCATCTTCGGCGCTTGTGGCCAAGGGCGGAACAGGCATGACAAGCAAATGACAAACAAGTGACGCGGCTTTTTCGATTCCTTCGCTTTTGCTGCTCGGCCAGGCGAAAGAAGCAGACGGCGCTCGCACTTGACTTCATTTTCAGTTGCCGTTACTCTGCAATAACTCGACGCTTGATGAGCCGTAAGCGAACGTCGATTAGGAAGCACATGACCCAGTACCTCTATCCCGCGACTTGTATCTGCTGCTGTCAGAGCGGCCTTGCGCGGGCGTGTACTTCGGGATAGATCTCAAGAGGAATTGATCCCCGTCGACCCACCTGCCATCCGGCCCGGTGGGTTTTTCATTTGTGCGCGCATTTCAGTTTATGCGCAATTTTGGCCTGTAAGAAGTGATGTTCAATATGAGCGCCGGTGGCGAAGTGGCTAACGCTCAGGTCTGCAAAACCTGCACTCGCGGGTTCGATTCCCGCTCGGCGCTCCAAAACTTTTCCGGAAGGTCTTCCCCGTGGCTGACAAAGATAAACAGCAGAAGTTCCGAATCTCGCTCGATACGTACGCGGTGATCATCGCGCTCGGACTGGCGCTGCTTGTCCGGTTGAACTGGATTCCTGCGGTCAAGTGGTAAGCGCTCTTCTCGCGTTTGATGTCACCGGCAGCAGTCGTTGAACTGGAGGGCAAGCGTGGCCACATCTGCAACGCAAACCTACGGAGTTGATGGGTCCACGAGTTTTGTGCGACGTGCCGTGGGGCTCATCCCCGGGCTGCTGCTGCTGTTTGCAGTGGGATTTGGCGGGAAGTTCATCGAACGGGCGATTGCAGCGTACACGAAATCTCACCACATCATCTTTCCGAACATCGAGTATGTCCTGTGGGCGATCGTGATTGGACTGCTGCTGTCAAACACCATCGGGATACCGCGGATCTTCGGGCCAGGAGTGGCGACTTACGAATTCTGGCTGAAGAGCGGAATCGTGCTGCTTGGTTCGCGATTTTTGATCGGCGATCTGCTGCACCTGGGCGGGCTATCTCTGGGACTGGTGGCGATTTCGATCACGCTTTCGCTTGCGTTTATGCATGCTCTGGGGCGTGCGTTCGGATTGCGGCCGAAGCTCTCATCGCTCCTTGCGGTGGGTTCGTCCATTTGCGGGGTGTCAGCGATCATTGCGGCAAAGCCTGCGATCGATGCCGACGATGAGGACGCATCGTATGCGATTGCAGCGATTCTTGCGCTGGGCGCCCTGTCGCTGTTTACGTTTCCGCTGATCGGCCACTCGCTTCACCTGAGCGACAAGGCGTATGGGTTATGGGCGGGCCTTGCAGTGGACAACACTGCGGAGGCGACGGCAGCGGGAGCGCTCTATTCCGACGCGGCGGGCAAGGTTGCCGTTGTTGCGAAGACATCGCGTAACGCTCTCATCGGGTTCATCGTGCTGGGGTATGCGCTCTACTGGGCTTCACGCGGAAAGGCGCAGCAGGTTGGAAACAAGGCAGCATTCCTGTGGAGCAAGTTTCCGAAGTTCGTGCTCGGATTTCTGCTGATCTCACTGCTGGCAACGGCGGGTTTCTTTGCGAAGGGACAACTTGCGAGCCTCGCGAACCTCTCACGCTGGGCATTCCTGCTGACGTTTGCCGGCGTTGGATTGCGTACGAATATTCGCGAACTCGGCAGGCAAGGCTGGAGGCCATTTGCCGTGGGCGCGATCGGTGAGGTTTTTATTGCGGCACTAACGCTGGGACTGGTGTACGGAGCGGACAAGCTCTTGCACTTGTGAGTGCTATTGCTTGCCGGGGTCCATGTTGTAGAGGAAGACGGCGCGGAGTTCCAGATAAGGCCCGTGGAAATCGCGCGGCAGGGGCGGGTAGTTCGAGCCAGTGAGAGCACCCCACGCAGCGCGATCGAGTCCCGAATCTCCGGAGCGGCCTTCAAGAGCCATGCTGCCTTCCATGAGGCGGCCGTTGGGTAGCACCTTGAAGCGAATGACGACTGCGCCCTTCTTGTAGATGGGCGGGTTGACCTCATCCGGAATCAAGGGATCCCAGGTGCGTTCCGTTTCGCGATGCCAGCGCAGGAGCCAGGAGCTGAAGTCGACGCCCTGGGTATCGCTGAGCACTTGCACACCGCCCGATCCAGCGCCGGGATGCATGGGCATCTGTGCGGGACCGCCGGGGATGGCGTTCGCGCCGGGGCCCGATCTTGCGCCTCGCATCGCGTCGCGAAGCTGATCAGCGGGATTGGCGGAACCCATGGCGAAGTCGGGGCGCGCAGGGACTGCCTGCGGCCGCGGGGCCTCAGTGGGCGGAGGAGCCTGCTCAACCTTGAGTACCGGAGATGTCAGGGCGGGATTTGGCGGCGGAGTGGTGGGCTCCGGAGTGACCTCCGGCTTAGGCGGAGGCGGAGCCGGCTTGTTCATGGCCTCAAGAGTCTTCTTGTCGATGCGGGGCTGCTTTTGGGTGGGGGCGGGGGTAACTTTTGGCTTGGCCTGTAGCCTCTTGATTACATCGGGAGGCAGATCGAGATATGTCAGATCCTTGCGCTGCTTTATGGCGTCGAAAGGGTCGATGACGCGGGGCATGAAGACGTATTTGGGGAGCAGGATCGCGGCGAGAAGAAGCGCGATGTGGAGCAGCAGAGCTATCCAGATGCCTTCGCGGAGGCGGGCCCAGCGACGCTCGTCCTCGAGCTCGCTGATCATCGTCAGCAGCTCGTGAGTGTCGTAGTCGACCCAGCGGGAGGTGGAGGCGCCACGGGAGACGCGGGGAGGTGCACCGGAGCCAGCCGAAGTGGATTCCTGATCCGCCGAGGCGTCCTCTTCCCAGATGCGTTCATCTTCGGGATAACTGAGGTTCAGGGGGCCTGTGCTGGCCTTCTTCGGGTGGGGTACCGGTGTTTTATCCCGCTCATTCGCGGCAGGTTGGGCTTCACTGGTCGGCATGCGTTGGCGATGGCTGCCACGGGCCGTTCAATCCTGGCCAGCTGAGCATCGAGATCCTTCTTCCTATTCTCTCATTCCCTGAGATTGCGGCCAATTGGAACGGGAGCGTGTGACGCTGACCGTACAATAATCTTTCGCGATCCCGAAAGGCGGAGGAGCGCGAAGCTCCACCCCGTCAACGATTCGCGCTGGGGAGTTGGACGGTTTCAAGCGCGAAAGGGACGTTCTTGAGGCACTTTTTTCAGACAATCTGGTCAAAGTGGAAGCTCGTCATCCTGCCGATTCTCATCAAGTGGGGGATTCCGGGGGCCGGGGCGGTTGCGGTGTTGGACTCATCCACCATTCCGGTGCCGATGGATGCACTGATTGCCGTATGGGTGTGGAAGGATCAGAGCCACTTCTGGGCGTATTGCCTGATGGCGGCGCTTGGCTCAGCAGTCGGAGGGCTGTTGCCCTACGCGCTGGGACGGGCGGGTGGCGAGCTGTTCATCCTGAAGCGCGTGAATCGCGAGCGCTACGAGCGAATGAAGCTGCGGTTTGAGAAGCAGGAATTTCTAGCGATGGCGATTCCATCAGCCCTGCCACCTCCCACACCGTGGAAGGCGTTCGTCTTTGCGGCGGGCGTGTTCGAGATGCGCGTCGTTCCTTTTATGCTTGCAGTATTCACGGGGCGGCTGGTGCGCTGGCTGATCCTCTCGGTGCTGGTGATCAAGCTTGGGCCGGATGCTGTGGGTGTGGTTCAGCATCACGCGCTGTTGATGTTGCTCGTGGTGGGCGGCGTTGCGCTGATCGGGTTTGCAATCTGGTGGCGGCGGAAGAAGAAGACGGGCGAGATTCCAGAGCATCCGCTGAGCGGTTGAGTGATTTCGCTCCCGTAAGGTCAGCAGGGACGCGACCGCAGTTCGCCGGAAGCAATGAGGTTGAGCAAATCAGAAGGCTTGTGGCTGTCGACGACGTAGTCGACTTCGGGCCGCTTTTCGTTCGCATAGGGAGTTGCGAAGATAATGGGCTTGCCGGGACAGGTGCGTCTCACCTCTGCCAGCAGGTCTGGTTTGTCGCGCAGCAGATGAGAATGCACGAGAATCGCGTCGACGTTTGGAAAACGGTGAAGAAGGTCCAATCCGTTGGGCAGGTTGTACGCGGTGAGCACATTATGTTTTGCCGTCTCGACCACAAGTTTGCGTGCCGAAAGACCTTCGGGTTGTTCCTCTTCCATCATGAGAATTACGATCGACGCCACTAATCCATCCTCCTGCGATTTGTATCTCCGCTTGGATGGCCGATGGGGCAGCGCGGTTACCAAATCCCAAGTTTTTCGTAAATCAGATCAGAGGAAGGCCGGGGTGTTGCTGAGCGCAGAATTGTATCCTCCATAAACGCTCTCGAAAACGGAGTGCCATGTCATGCTTCCTGCGGCCTTTCTCGCAGCGATCCGCATTTCATAACGCATCGGAGCATTCTGGATCAGGGCTGAAATTGCCGAGGGAAAGAGGCCATCTGGAACCACTCGCCCGGTCTCACCGTCGCAAACGATACTGGCGGGGCCGCCATCGGGGGTTACGATCGCCGGCACCCCGCTAGCGAGAGCCTCGAGTACGACATTGCCGAAGGTGTCAGTGTGCGACGGAAAAACGAAGAGGTCCATGTCGGCGTATGCAGCGGCCAACGCTTCGCCTTTCAGGACGCCGGTGAATTTTGCGCGGGGAAGATTGCGCCTCAGCCACGCTTCTTCTGTTCCCTGCCCAATTATCACGAACCGGAAGTTGCGGTGACCGAGAGCTTCCAGGTGAGATTGAAGCCGTGGCAGCATTCTTACATTCTTTTCGACGGAGAGCCGGCCAACATACCCGAGCAGCACTTCATGATCGGACGTCGCGCGCCTTCTTTTGTCGGGGCTGAACAAAGAGCAATCCACGCCGCGGCGCATCAGGAAGCATGGACGGCCTGTCACCTCTGCCAGTTGTGTACAAAGCTGGTGGTTGGGAGCGAAGAGGACCTGCGCGGCAGAGTAGAAACTCGCGGCGATCGTCAGGGCGCAGTCTTCAATGCCCCGTGCTGCACCTACTGGCGTGGTTTGCGGGAAGACCCGCAGGAGATGCGCGAAGCGGCGGCCTGCATACTCATGGACATTGGTATGCCAGCTTGCCGCGAGCGGGTGTTTATACCGCCGGGCAAGGGACGCTCCGAGCAGGCCTACGTCGCTCGGCCCAGTGATGTGGATAATGTCGGGCGCGAATTGTTCGAGAGTTCTATCTGCCAGCGGGATGTGCCTGAGATAAACGGGATCGAATGTGAGATCTTTTTCGAGAGGCAGTGAGACGGCGCTGCGGGGAAGGTCGAGTGTCCAGACTGGCCCTTGCTTCTTCAAGGCAGGAATTCCGCTGCCGGCGCGAACGCAGAGAAACGGTAGTTGACGCTCAACAGCAAATTGCAAAAAGTGACGGCTGGTGTGGGCGACGCCATTTACCTCGTGAAACGAGTCGGGAAAGAAGGCGACTCGCGGCACTTGCCCATTCATGCAACCTTCTCTTTGCGTTTAGCTATCCTGATCGCTCAGCGCAAGACGGAGTTGGTTCGACTCGGTCCACGCCATTCGCAATCCGTCAGAGACTGGACGGCTGCCGAGCATTTGCACAGACCGGATGACACATTGAATTGCCAAAGGGGCACGACCCTTCGGCCAGATTTCGCTGAGCGGCCGAATGAGCCCGCTGGCGTCGGGATGATATGCCCGCTCATCCCACGTGCGAGATCCCTGAGGAAAGTCAGGATAGTTTCGAATCGCATCCAGGGTCGACTGCAGCAGCCGGTGCTTCCATGGTTGCGCATACTGCGGCATGAAGAGCACGTTGCTCATGCGCTCACGTCGGATCTCATGTACGAACTGCGTGAAACTTGTCGCATTGGTCAGATTGATGTTCGCGTTGGGCTCAACGCCGTGCCTGTCACCTCCGCTGATGAGCACCATGTTCCAGCGCTCTGCCATACGGCGGGTCTCACGGTTCTCTTCCCAGTTCCGCAATCCGTTCAATTCAAGGGCATGCAGCCAGGCGCCGAACTTCTGCAGGAACTCGTTCACCATGAAGCGATGACGTTCCTCGCCTATCAGGAAGAGGTCCCACATCGGGTGATTGAAAACAAGCAGCACGTTGGGCTCTTCGTGCAGGGCAATCAGAATGTCTTTGAGGCGATCTTCCTTTGGATTCGCGGTGAACTCAGAGAGGGTGCTCATCCATTGCTTTGCGGTTGCGCTGGGCAGATTGTGGACGCCGATATGAAAGTCCTGAACGCCGCCGTAGGGGACGCTCCACTCCACCGATACGGGAATGTGCCGCGCGCTCGGAACGGTCCTGAGCAGCATCGGGGCGGCGATGTTGTCGTGATCGGTGATCGAGACCATCGCGTCCAGCCCGAGCCGTTCGATCTGCTCGCTCTCCAACTCAAAAGCGAGCTTGGGAGTCATGGGCGGCGTCCAATAGCTGGAGGAGTAGCTGACACGAATGCCATGACGCTTCTCAGCACGATGTTCCAGACAAGCCAGAAAAGGACGGATCATCGCATATTTGCCGCCCAGATTTGCGAGGAAGTCGAGGGTCTCGCGAGACTGGTTCGTGTGGCTATGCAATGAGATGCCGGTGCGGAAATGCTGATGCGCTATCCGGTCGCGCCACAGGTACGAAACGGTCGCTTTGGCCATTTCTCCTCCTTATCCGCGATCAACCGACCTCTGACCTTACGAATTCCAGTATTGGGCGGGCCGGTCAACAGCAGGTTAAGAGGAGAAGAATTGCACATCAATTAGTGCAGGGCCTGGAATCTAGGGTCGACGGCGAGATGAACCCTAGGCACACGGGGCGAAAATCAGGCAACCTGATTGTTGCAGATATCTTGCGCGGGCTGTTGGGTGCGGTTTCAGTCCTGGTCCTTGTTCATTTTGGCCATCTCGGGCCCCAGGAAGTCCTCGAACGTCACATCGGGCAAAACCCCGTGAAATGCCTGTTCGGCCGCGGCGTTTGCTTCGGGAATCAGGTAATTTTCGGTGAGCCCGTTGCGCAGCGCTTCAAATGCTTCTTCGGGGGTGTCAACGTACTGGAACAATTCGATGTCCTTTGGCGATACCGCGCCCGTGTCCACCAGAGTTTCGATGTTGAATACCTTCTTCCAGTAATCCGAACCGTAAACGACTACCGTGATTTTCTTGGCGAGTTTGTGTGTCTGCGCCAGCGTAAGGATTTCGAACATCTCATCCAGCGTTCCGAAGCCGCCGGGGAAGACTACAAGCGCTTTCGCCAGATAAGCGAACCACAGCTTGCGCATGAAGAAGTAGTGGAACTCGAAGTTCAAGGACGGGGTGATGTAGGGATTTGGCGACTGCTCGAACGGCAGACGAATATTCATGCCGATGGTTTTGCCGCCAGCCTCATGAGCGCCGCGGTTGGCGGCCTCCATGATTCCGGGCCCTCCGCCTGAAGTGACGACGAAGCGGTGCCGGCGTGATGGAAGCTTCAATGACCAGCGCGTCAACATCTGCGCGAGACGGCGCGCATCTTCGTAGTATCGAGCCATGGCGACTGCGGCCACGGCGCGCTTGCGCTGGAGATCTGTTGCTTTACCTGCCGCGATGTCGGGGATAGTTGCGGGCTGTTCTTCACTCGGCGCGGCAGCGGTTGATCCAGTGTTGTCCAACAGTTCGAGTTCGTGAGCGGCTTCTTCCTTTCCGCGGAAACGGGCCGATCCGAAAAAGACTACGGTGTCCTGAATATGTTCGCGCCGAAAGCGCGCGAGTGGTTCCATGTATTCCGCGACGATGCGGATCAGACGGCCGTCGGGTCCATTCAGAAATGTGGGGTTTTCATAGGCCAGGGGAGCCGATGCAAGGGGTGCCGGCGGACCGGCGGGAGTGATGGGGGCCGCAGCAGGCAGATCTAACGCCATGTCCGGATCGGTGTTTTGCGGCTTGGCGTCTGTGCTGGCGGCCTGGTTTGCTCTCGACCGGCCGTCACTCGCCCGGTCGTTTGTTTCCTGTTCCCTTTTCTCGCTCATAGCCTTACTCACTTCGACGACGAATCACTCGTTTCGATGCCGAATGGCATCCTGCAACGCGATCCAGATATTCAACAACCCGAGTCCTGAGATGATTCCGCGCACGGCACCGTTAGCCGCATAAATCGACAACGTCGGAAATTGGACGAAGAGTGGATTCTGATCCCAGAAAAGCTGCGTCCATGGCGCGAAACAGATGGCAAGGCCTATGTACATTCTGAGGAGAACGCGCAGATAAAGTTCAGTGCGCATCAGCCAGCGAGGGATCCGCTGCTGCGGATGGGCATTCACGGACTCGTGAATTGGGGGCGCGCTGTCATTCGGACTGCCTGTGGTGGGAGCCGGATTAGCTGGCATGCTCGACGACGAAAATTCCGGCTGCTGTGACATTCTCCAGGGCCTGCACCAGCTCCATCCGTCAGAAAGTCAGAGCCGAACCTAAGCCTTGCTCCATCAATCGTATGCGCAACATGCGCCGGGATGAACCCGCTAAGTAAATTGCTGCCCCGCATCGCTGAGGGACGCCGTAATGCAACGGTAACACAGTGGGCTGTTTGAGGTTCGTTCGAGCCGCCTTGTGGTGCCGTCTGAAACAAGCGTATTTTGTTTGTGTACGCGGATTCCGTCTGTCAGGGGTGTCCCATGATCCGTACTTCCGCTTGCCTCGCAATACTCCTTAGTTCGATAACGCTAGTAGCGCAGAATGGCGCTCCCTCAGTCCTGAGTAAATCCGGAACTGACGAGTCGGAGCGTTCTGGGCAGGCGGCGCCCCAAACGAACTCGATCTCTGCGGGTGTGATTGTGATCGATCTGGGGACTGTCGAAGGCTGTCCCATCGATATGCGGGCGAAACAAGGCGTCTGGGACCGTACCATCAGAGTTCGCGATGGAGAGAAGGAGCGCGGGCGCCAGCAATTCGGTCAGCGCATTTCCCTCAGCCTCAAAGGTGCGCATCAGAAACGCATTGTGAAGGCGACGGTGCGGGTTCGCGGTTTGAATGGAACCAGCCGTGCGATACCGACTCCCGCGGATGACTCTCAGATATGGAATACGACCAGGACACTGAAGGTCAATTTTGTAGAGCAAGAAGATGGGACTGTTTCCGCAGACCTCCGGCTCGCGGGGTTTACGGCGGTTGGTCCGATTCAGTTGTTGAATGTCTCCTACTCGGACGGCTCGGTGTGGACGATCTCGAGATCTGAGTCCTGCAGCGTTCGGCCTGACCCATTGATGTTGATCACCGAAATTCATTGATATTGATCGCCGAACGCTAGCCGCCCAGGCGATGCGCCCCTGAGTGTTCACGTCCAGCTTTGCGGCGCTGTGTGTTCCAGCGTGCGGTGTGCGTTGCCGCCTCGTACCACCTCGCCCTTCGACTCCTCCTGAGAGCAAATTTCTCTACAAAAGTAATGTGACTTCTGTATTACCAAAGTCTTACAGCACCTTAAACCAAGGGTGTGAATCACGGTAGGATGTGGCGATAGCGCAGAATCCCTGGTTGCGATTGAGACGGGAGCTCAACAACGTGAAGACCTCCGAAGAAACAAAGTACGGTCCAAGTGTCGTCGCTGTGACACTGAAGAGCCTCGCTGAGCAGGCAAAGCTCTGCCATGAAAAGATCGACCAGCTTGAGGCGGCGCAAAGCCTCAATCGCGGCGAGGTTATTGGCGAAGTCGGGAAGTTGCTGGACTTATGTCAGAATCTCCGGGACGCCGTTCTTTCTGAAGACAACACTGCAAGCTGGAAGACAAAGACGGAGTTGACGGCGCTAGTCTCTCGCCTCGACGACGCCGCGGCGAAGCGCCGCCGTTATCTCGAACTCGCACAGTTTCTGGCTACAGGAACGATCTCTCACCGGCGTGAGCGCACGCGGCAGGAGCGCCTCACTCTTCGCGATACCGCGGTTGCCGAATTGATGGAGATCTCCGAGCGCCAGTCGCCTCCTGAACTTCCCGGTCCCGAAGCTGAGAACTGGCTCGAATGGGCATGCAGTCTCGAGGACGACACGAACGACACCGAGCTGCAGCAACTGAAATCCGGATTTCCTCGGCTGGACGACTTTGTTCGTCAGCTCGAAATCGATGGATGGCGCAATGGTCCGGAAGGTGCTCCTCGCGCCGCAGCAAAGCCGGCATCCAAGTCCACTCCAGCAGTACCGAAGCTGGAATCTAATGAACTGCACGTGAACAACGGCAATGGCATTCACAAGGAAGCAGAGGTAGTGCCGGCGCCGAAGCCAGTTCCCGTTCCCATCGAACTGGGACCTGTCCATCCTCAAACACCTGTGATCCCCGAGCCTGTGCAGGAGACCCTGCCGGCACAGGAAGAGACAGTTGCCGCGTCAGAGGCGGCGATTGCAGAGCCTGACGATTTTCCGGCCATGCATGTTTCGGCAGACTCGCAGGAAGAGGCGCTTTCTGCGGAATCGCTGAATCCTTCGCGCAGCGGCAAGATCTCGTTTTTCTCGTGGGACCAGATCGATCAGTTCACCAGCCACATCGAGCGCGCCAGCATTGAGCGCAAGGACGCCCGTACGGTCCGCGCACTTCTTGCTGTCTCGCAGTGGCTCGAACCCAAGGAGCACAATCCGCTTTCTCATGCGAAGTGCGGCATCCGCGCTCTGACGGGTCACCCGGCCACGACCGACTTTGAATGGGTTTCACCCAGCGACGTGATGCAGGCCATTGCGATGGATGACGGTCTGCCGCTGCTCACTGGAGGCGCGGACCTGCTTCGCTGGGGACTGCTGCAGCCTTCCGAGCGGAATTTCCAGGGCATCGCTTCGATTCGCCGGTTCAGCCGCGAACACATCAAGTCGTGGTTCAGCGACATCTACAGGATCGCCCTTTCCGACAAGCAGATCGACGACATCTACACTTTGACGTCGGGCATTCCGATTCTGGTGAGCGAGATGCACAAGCTGATCATCCCGCAGCCGGATGATCCGCCGACCTGGCTGGGGCTCGCGCGCTGGATCGAGATCAAGGGACTGTTTGAAAAGCAGCTTCCTTCGGTGGCGCACGAGTTGAAGAAAGGCACACCGGCAGTCCGACTGACCGATCGCGAAATTTCGCTTCTGAACATGGTTGCGACGGTCAGCACAGATTCGACGCCGGAGACGATGATTTCCAACCTCTCGCAGAACTGGGAGAAGTACCAGCATCCTGAGTACCGGCCGTTCAGTTCGCGGGATGAGGTGAGCCTGGCGGTTCTTCTCGAGCTTGGCTTGCTGCCCAAGCGCAATGTGATCGGTGTTGAGCCGTCTCGCGCGTTGCTCCCGCTGAGGCAGGACGACGCTATTCGGCACATCATCGAACGTCTCTAGTTCCAAGCGAAACACATGCGGGCAGACGACTGAAATCGTCTGCCCGCTTTCTTTTGAACGATTACGCACTTTGCCGGTATTGAAAAACGCACGCTGACGTGGGATTGTTAGTTACACACCTTTCAACGTGTCGCACACCATGGTTCACAGGCCCGGTTCTTCGGTGCCAAAGCTCCTGCTTTTGTGGCTTTGGCTGATTCTTTCCTTGTCACTCCACGCCGAGACAATCTCCGGCGCGATCACCGACCCGTCTGGAGCTCTGATGCCTGGAGCCCGGATTGAAATCACCGGTGAAGATCTCTCCCAGCCAATTGTCCTGTTGTCTGACGCACAAGGAAGATTTTCTTCTCCGGACTTGAAGCCCGGCACCTACACCGTGCGCGTTACGCGCGATGGTTTTGCCCCTCTCGTGAAGAGCGTGGAATTGAGCGGCAAAGTGAACCTGCAGTTGAGTCTCTCTATTTCGCCGGCCCGCGCTCAGGTCGAGGTGCAAGGAAAGAAGTCTGCATACGCAAACTCTGATCCTGTATACCGGAGCCTGCGAACCGTCGGCCTGGGCACCACGTTCCATTTTGACAACGTAACTCTGCCGGTGGACACGGCTACCTTCCAGTTTCGAAAAGGCACGTTGACCTTTCTCAGTCCGGTGAATGGCATCGTGACGGGGGCCATCTTTGTCGGGGATGGGCACTTCACGTTGAAGCCCGCGGCCCTGGTCGACGCCCAGGAGCTCAAACGTCGAGCCGGCGCCACGCAGTTCGAAGAGGACTTTACTCAGATCATTTTCCGGTTCACCGGAGAGCGGCGCAGATTCCAGCCGGCCATGGGTTCTGAAACAGAGGCGCCTTCCGAGGCAGGCAGCGCACTCGAGCACTTGAAAGAGAAGTTACGGAAACGCCACGAAGGCGCCCAAGGATTTACGGAGAACCTGCTGCAGGACGAAACCATGGACAATGTGGACGCCGACCTGCTCGCCGCTATCTACAACCCAGCCCATCCGCCGTTCCTGAATGCCTATATCCGCGGGCAGAAGCACAAAGACCTGCGTTACTTCATCAGAACGCGCGTTGGGGCACTGCCTCAGCTCGACTCTCCGGAAGAGGTCGCGCTCATCAACTATGATCCTGACTCTCTGGATGACGGCGTCTGGTACCTGGAACACATGGGCGCCGAATTCCAAAAAGGAGTGGCAAGCAACGAAGAAGACCGCAGGCTATTCGCGACGCACTCGTACAAGATCGAGTGCGTGATCGCGAAGAACGAGCATCTGTTCAGCACAGCCGTGATCAGCTTTCAGCCGCTAATCGAAGGGGAAAGAGTTCTCAAGTTCGGCTTGCTGCCAAATCTTCGCGTCACGCGGGTTCAAGACGATCAGGGACAGGACCTTTATTTTGTTCAGGAGAGCAAGAAGGAAGACGGGTCCTTTTACGCGATTCTTCCCAAAGGCGGACAGAAGGGTAAGGACTATTCGATCACGGTGCAGTATGAAGGCGATAAGGTACTGGAGCAGGCTGGCGATGGGAGCTTCTATGTTCGCGCCCGCAGTTCCTGGTATCCGAACCTGAACGGCTTCGGCGAGAACGCGCTTTACGACCTGACGTACAAGGTTCCGCGCCGGTACAGGGTGATCAGCGTCGGCAAACTACAGTCGGAGTCGACCGAGCAGGACTTTGCCGTCAGCCACTGGACGACGCCGCAGCCAGTTGCAGTCGCAGGTTTCAATTATGGGCAGTACAAAAAGGTCGATCTCGCCGATCCGATCACGGGGTACAAGATTTCGGGATACTACCTGACGGAGCTGCCTGACAATCTGCGCGGCAGTTCGGCGCTGCAATCCCTGGCTCCGGAGAGCATGACGAAGTACGCGCTTGAGCAGACGCGTGCTCAGTTGCAGCTATGCACTCTTTACTTTGGCAAGAGCCCGTTTGACGAGATATACATCACTGAGCAGCCAAACTTCGCGTTTGGTCAATCCTGGCCAAATCTTGTCTATCTGCCAATCTCTGCCTACACCGACTCGACGCAGCGGTGGATGCTCTTCGGGAATATCAACACAAGCTTCACGGGTTTTGTGCAGGAAGTTACGCCGCATGAGGTCGCACACCAATGGTGGGGACACGCGGTCGGTTGGGCCTCGTACCACGACCAGTGGCTCTCAGAGGGGTTCGCGGAGTTCTCAGCCGGCTTGTTTCTCCAACAAGGGGTGGCGGGAAACTGGCGAAAGGATTACATCGACTTCTGGGATCGGCTGCAGCGACGCATCCTTGAGAAGAACAATTTCGGAATCGCACCTAACGATGCCGGACCGCTATGGATGGGATTGCGACTGATTTCTCCGCGGACCGAGAATGCATATCAGAACGTGGTCTACCCAAAGGGGGCTTATGTTCTGCAGATGCTTCGGTCGATGATGTACAGCCCCGACGATCACGACAAAGCGTTCATCGCGATGATGCATGACTTCGTCGAGCGCCAAAAGGACAAGCCGGCATCAACAGAGTCCTTCAAGGCCGTCGCTGAAAAACACATGTCCAAAATAATGGATATCGCCGGCAACGGGAAGCTTGACTGGTTCTTCAACGAATGGGTCTATGGCACGCAAGTGCCTCGCTATCATTTTGAATATCAGGTGAGTGCAGCCGATGCAGGTAAAACGAAGCTGCACCTGCGGATCACTCAAAGCGACGTCGACGAACATTTCGTGATGCTGGTTCCCATCTTCGCTGATTTCGGCAAAGGCATGTCCCGTATCGGCCAGGTGGCGATTGCCGGGAATTCAACCCGCAACGCGGACGTGCTGCTGCCGGAGAAGCCCAAGAAGGTTGCGCTGAACGCATACAAGGAAATTCTCGAACGATAGCGAGGCGTGATTCGCGGCTGACAGCCTGTTGTTTGCATGAACCCTTGAGATGGTGCGGGGTACACCGGGTTATTCTGTCGGCACGCCATGCAGATGATTCGACGCTTCGCCGTTCTCCTTCTTTCCTTTTCGATAACTTCCTCTCGCGGCTCCGCACAGGAGCGTAATGACGGTCTGGCGTGGCGCGGCGAGCAGCCGGTGCGTGCTCATCATGGCATGGTCGTCAGCGTGCATCACCTCGCCTCCGATGCGGGAGTTGACGTGTTGCGGGCGGGCGGGAATGCGGTGGATGCGGCTGTAGCCACGGGCTTCGCGCTTGCCGTCGTTCATCCTATCGCGGGGAATCTTGGTGGTGGCGGGTTCCTGCTGCTCCGCAAGCATGACGGCAAATCGACCTTCATCGATTTCCGCGAAAAGGCGCCGCTGGCGGCAACGGAGAAGATGTATCAGGACGCGAACGGAAAGGTGATACTGGATGCCAGCGTTCTTGGCTACCGATCTATCGCCACTCCGGGATCGGTTGCAGGACTGGTCTATGCCGAAACGAAGTATGGCAAGCTTGGACTGAAAAGAGTAATGGCGCCGGCGATCAAGCTGGCAGCGGATGGATTTGCGCTCAGCGCCGAAGAGGCGCACGAACTGAGGGACGCCGACCTCGGGCGCTTTCCTGAATCACGTCGACTGTTCCAGCGCGATGGTCGATTCTACGGAGCGGGAGGGATATTTAGACAGCCGGAACTCGCGCATACTCTGCAGCAAATCGCCGAGAACCCCGAAGATTTCTACCACGGCAGAATGGCACGGCAGCTGGTCGACGATGTGAAGAAAGGCGGCGGGCTGGTCACGCTTGCGGACCTGGAGCAATACAAGGTAATCGAACGAGAACCCATAGCCGGGACCTTTCACAACTACAAAATCATCAGCGCGCCGCCTCCGTCATCGGGAGGGATCGTTCTGGTGAGTGCGCTCAACATTCTCGAGAGCTACGACCTGAAGCATCTCGGCGACCGTACTGCGCAATGGATTCAGATCGTCACCGAGGCGTATCGCCGTGCCTACATGGACCGCGCGGAGTATCTTGGGGATCCCGACTACAACGCCATCCCTGTTGGCGAACTCATCTCGAAGACATATGCCGAGGCATGGCGGAAGAGCATTTTGCCGGATCATGCATCATCGAGCGCGACGCTCAAACGTCCGGAAGGCTTTCTGCCTCCTGCGCCCACAACGGCGGGCAGCCGGCGAAAGGAGTCGCCGGATACAACGCACTATTCCGTTGTGGATACGGAAGGCAATGCGGTGGCGGTGACGACGACGCTGAACGACAGCTTTGGATCTCATGTGACGTCGGGCTCGCTTGGGTTCCTACTCAATGACGAGATGGATGACTTCACGGTGAAGCTCGGCGAGCCCAACATGTATGGACTTATCCAAGGACCGGCAAATGCGATTGCACCGGGTAAGCGGCCGCTCAGTGCGATGACTCCGACCATTGTTCTAGAAGATGGAAAGTTGCGTTACGTCCTTGGCTCACCGGGAGGGCCGCGTATTATCACCACGGTCGCCAATGCGTTTCTCTCCGCGGCTGAGGGCGGCCTGAACATTCAGGAAGCGGTCGACGCTCCACGCTTTCATCACCAGTATCTGCCGGACGTACTTTATCTGGAGCCTGGCTTCAGTTCACAAATCGAGGCACAGCTGACCAAGATGGGCTACACGATTGAACTGAAGGACGGCCAATGGTCGAACGGCGAGTGTATTGCGATCGATCCGAAAACAGGCGACCTGCTGGGCGGCCAGGACCATCGCAGCAAGTATGGCAAGGCCGCCGGATATTAGCGATCTGAAGATTACGATTCGGAGCGCTTCAACAAATAATCCAACCCGCCGACGCGATACCATCGGTAGCCGTAGGCTTCAAGCAGGATGCGGTGCGTTCCGGTCTTTGTGGGCAGGCTATGATCCTCCGACAACAGATTGATCAAGCCCTGGTCATCCTTGGCCTTGCGACCGAGACGCAGTTGCAGTTCGAAAGGCTCGGGGCAGAGATTGTGCAGCACAACAACGGAGTTGTTGCGCCACTGGTAGAGCATGGCGAGCACCTGATTGGTCTTCACGTTGAGGAACTTGAAGTCGCCCCAGCCGATTTCCGGGACTTCCTTGCGCATGCGGATCATGCGCTCCATCCAGTTGAGCAGCGAATTGGGATCGCGCCGCTGTGCCGCTACGTTTACATGTTCAAAGCCGTATGCTCCGTCGCTGATGACGGGCACAGCGGGCCTGGGGCTCTTGGTGAATCCGCCCTGGGGCTCTGTCGACCACTGCATCGGAGTCCGCGCGCACTCTCGCTCGGGCAGGCGTAGATCGTCACCCATGCCGATCTCATCCCCGTAACGAATTACCGGCGTACCGGGAAGGGTGAGCATCAGGCTGTATGCAAGCTCGAGCCGGCGGCGGTCGCCCTGCAACATCGGCGCAAGCCTACGCCGGATGCCCCTGTCGTACAACTGCATGTTTTTGTCGGGACCGAAGGCATCGAACACCTGCTGGCGCTGCGAAGGAGTCAACCTGCCAAGGTCGAGTTCATCGTGATTGCGGAGGAAGTGTCCCCATTGCGCGGATGCCGGACGCGGACGTGTGTCTTCCATCGCCTTCTTCAGGGGTGCGCAGTCTCCGGATGCGAGTGCGTAGAAAAGGTGCTGATTTACATCGAAGTTGAAGACCATCTGCAGGCGTTCGCCCGCCTCGCCGAAATATTGCATGTCGTGTTTCGGGGTGACGTTTGCTTCTCCGAGGATCATCGCCCCGCTTTTGCGCCAGGAGAGGAACTCGGTGAACGACCGCAGCATGTCGTAGTACTCGACAGGACGCTTGAGATCGGGGCCTTTCCTGGAGATGATGAACGGGACCGCATCCATGCGAAACCCGTCGACGCCGAGTTGCAGCCAGAATCCCATGATCTTGAGAATCTCGGCCTGGACATCGGGATTTGAAGTGTTCAGGTCAGGCTGAAAGTCGTAGAAGCGATGGAAATACCACAGACGCGCGGTCTTCTCATAGGACCACGTTGACTTCTGCACGCCGGGAAACACCATGCCGGTGTTTGCATCTTTCGGCTTTTTAGGAGACCAGACATACCAATCACGATATTTGGATTGGGGATCGGAGCAGGCGGCCTTAAACCAAGGATGTTGGTCGGAGGTATGGTTCACTACGAGATCAACAATGACGCGCATCCCTCTCTGCTTGCAGCCATGAGTGAATTCAACGAAATCACCCAGCGTTCCATAGCGAGGGTCGACAGCGTAGTAGTCGCTGACGTCGTAGCCATTGTCGCGTCCCGGCGAACACTGGAACGGCATCAGCCACAGAGCGGTGACGCCCATGCCGTGCAAGTAGTCGAGCCTTCGAAGAAGGCCCTGAAAATCGCCGACTCCGTCACCGTTCGCATCCATATATGTGGAGACAGAGAGACAGTAGAAAACCGCGTTCTTGTACCAGAGATCGTTGATCATAGTTCTTGGTTTCCGCGAGCAACTGCGGGGGAGTACTAACTGGGATGCAGGATTTGAGTTGGTGGAAGCACGCGGTCGTATATCAGATTTATCCGCGTTCGTTTCGAGACAGCAATGGTGATGGTGTCGGCGATCTTAACGGAATTCGAGACAGGCTGGACTACCTGGTCGAGCTTGGCATTAATGCTATCTGGATATCGCCGATTTTTCCGTCTCCGATGGCGGACTTTGGGTATGACGTCGCCAACTACTGCGGGATCGATCCGATCTTCGGCACAATGGAAGATTTCGATCGGCTTCTCGGGGAGGCGCATCGGCGCGGGCTGCGGCTAATTCTGGACTTTGTTCCGAATCACACTTCCAATCAGCACCCGTGGTTTGTCGAGAGCCGGTCATCCCGCGACAATCCGAAGCGCGGTTGGTATATCTGGCGGGACCAGCCCAATAACTGGCAGAGCCACTTCGGCGGATCCGCTTGGGAACTCGACGAAACGACCGGCCAGTATTATCTGCACGAGTTCCTGAAAGAGCAGCCTGACCTGAACTGGCGCAACCCGGATGTAAAGGCGGCGATGTTCGATGCACTTCGCTTCTGGCTGCGCAAAGGGGTCGACGGATTCCGCGTTGACGTCATGTGGCTCATGATCAAGGACGACGAGTTCCGCGATAACCCGCCGAATCCGGGGTACGTGGTGGGGCAGGGATCGCGCGCGCAGTTTCTGCCTATCTACGATGCGGACCGGCCGGAGATTCATGCGCTGGTGGCCGAGATGCGAGGCGTGCTGGAGGAATTCGGAGATCGGGTTCTGATCGGCGAGATCTACCTGCCCATTCCCCGGCTGATGGATTACTACGGGCCGGGGCTTCGGGGAGCTGACCTTCCTTTCAATTTTCAGTTGCTGCAATGCGCCTGGACGGCCGAGGAACTTGCACGTACGATCCGCGACTACATGGCGGCACTTCCTTCAGGAGCATGGCCCAACTGGGTGCTGGGAAACCATGATCAATCGCGAATCGCGTCGCGGATTGGCGTGCAAAAGGCAAGGGCTGCGGCGTTGCTGCTGCTATCGTTGCCGGGGACATTGACCATCTACAACGGCGAAGAGCTGGGAATGCAGAACGTTGTGATTCGACCGGAGGAGGTTCAGGATCCTGCGGAGAAGCGACAACCCGGGATTGGCATGGGGCGAGATCCAGAGCGGACGCCGATCCCGTGGGACGGCTCGCCGCTGTGTGGCTTTACAAGCGGCAGGCCATGGCTGCCTATCGGCGACGAGAACCGCGCTGTGAATGTTCAGTCTTCCCGCACGAATCCAGATTCGATGCTTTCGCTCTACGAGCGCCTGCTTCACCTCCGCCATGAAGAGCCCGTGCTTGTGTCTGGCCAGTTGACGGAGATGTCAGCTACCGATGGCTTGCTCCAGTTTGTTCGTTCAGGCGGTAACGAGCGCTTCAAGTTCGTGATGAATCTGGCAGAGGAGACGCGCTCAGCCATCGTGAGTGTGGGAGCTGTTGTGGCATGCACGAATCTGCATCGAGAAGGGGAGCTCGTCGAAGGAACAATCAGTCTGCAACCCGCCGAGGCGTTGATGATCAAAGTCACCAAACAGGCGGGAAGCGCCTCTTAGGGAAGCGAAAAATGTCTGCATCGAATGAGACAATTGGGAAAGCTTTCGAGGAGACCCATTCAAGTATGTTGCCCGTTTTATCGACTCATCTTTTCCTGAAGCAAAGGCTGCACCCCGGAATCCTCGAAATGGCAGCTCGCAGCGGCGCACAAGGCGTAGAAATTTTCGCTGCACGGCAGCACTTCGACTATACGAGCCGCGAAGAAATCTCGGAGCTCGCCAGCTGGTTCGCTTCCAGTTCACTGCAGCCGTGGTCCATGCATGCGCCGCTATGGCCGGACCGCGAGATGGGGCGGGGCGGCGCTCCGGTCGTCAACCTGGTGCACTCAGAGAAGTCGCGACGCATCGAAGCGATGGACGAGATCAAGCGTGCTCTGGAAGTCGCCGAGCATATTCCGATCCAGAAGCTCGTCGTTCATCTCGGGGAAAATTTTGACAGCTTTTCGATGCGGCTCCTTGAATACGCGACCACAGCGCTGGAGCACCTTGGCGCTTTTGCCAAGCCGCTGGGCGTGCGAGTACTGGTTGAGAACCTTACCAGTGATGCCGCCTCGCCTGAGCACCTCATGACGATTCTCGACATGGCACATCTCGACCAGATTGACGTGTGTCTCGACCTGGGCCATGCACATATGGCACCCGGCATCTCTGAGGCGATCAGGATCTTTGGCAAGCGCATCGCGCAGCTGCACGTGCACGATAACCACGGGCTTCGCGACGAGCACCTCTGGCCCGGCGACGGCACTATCGACTGGGCCGCTACTGTCGACGCCCTCAAGGCCCTTCCCGCACCGCCAGCGGCTGTACTCGAGATCGGGTACAACCTGGAGGATGCTCCTACGGCCATTCCAGAGCGCATCCAAAGCGCGTTTGAGAAGATCGCGTGAACGGCAAGCCCTTAAGGTGCTGCGGCTGTGTAGTTCAGCGGAATTGCTGGATTTGCGGAGCTGACGTTGGATCATTGCGAAGCATCACCTAGGTAATCCCCTGCGGTTCGAATTCGGCATCAAGCGCTTGAAGAGCAGGGCCTGCTTCGATGATGCTGAAGGAACAACTGCCGAGGCGACCGGATCAGAAGAGCCAACCCGCTCGGTCCGTCGCTCTCCGGCGCCGGCTCGTCGTAGCTACAACCCTGTACCACTTGATGCCCTTGAACTGCGCGAATTTCGCGACATCCGAACGGCAGCTTGTCTCTGCTGTCCCCGCCCTTCGGCTCGCGTGACACGCAGGGGGCAATCGTCTTGCAGAGATCAACACCATTACTTCTCGTTTTCTTTGCCGGTCTGATTGCAGGCTGCGGAAACGTCACGCGAACTCCTCCCTCCTCAACCGGCAATCCGCCGTCGTCTCCTCAGCCGACTGCTTTGAGCATCACTACCACCAGTCTCTCCAGCGGCACCGCGGGGGGCGCATACACTGCTTCAATTTCCGCGACGGGCGGGACCTCACCGTATGCCTTCAGCGCGAGCGGGCTTCCTTCGGGACTTTCCATCGGCTCGTCCAGCGGCTCCATCTCCGGAACACCGGCACAGAATACTGTTGGGACTTCCGTCGTCTCTCTGTCCGTGAGTGATTCGTCGCAGCCGACGCAGACCGCAACTGCGAAGGTCAACATCACCATCAATCCTGCGGTGTCGCCCTCGGCGTGCAGCCAGATGAGCACAGGTGACAACGCAAACCTCAACGGCTACGTTCCCTTCCCTTCCACTAGCCCGTGGAACACGGACATCTCGAATGCGCCACTCGATCCCAACAACGGCGTGATCACTTCCGCTGCGGGTTTCGCCGGGCTGCATCTTCATCACGACTTCTCGTCCACCGCGGGCGGCAACTACGGCATCCCGTATGTCGTGGTCGACTCGAGCGCGACGCCTCCGGTGCCTATCTCCGTGCTTGACTATGCGAGCGAGAGCGATGTGGCCGCGGCACCGTTTCCGATCTCCGCGCCGATCGAGGGGTCGCCTGCCGACTGCTCCGGCTGGCCGGATGACTATATCGGCGACTCGCATGTGCTGGTTCTCGACCGCGCCACGTGCTTTCTGTACGAGACGTTCAACACGCATCGCTGCAGCGGCAAGTGGAACTCATCCTCGGAGACGATCTGGGATATGCGGAGTTATGAACAGCGCCCGTGGGGATGGACTTCTGCCGATGCAGCAGGATTGCCGATCTTCCCGGGGCTGATCCGCTACGACGAGGTCGCTGCAGGGACGATCAACCATGCCATTCGCTTCACGATGCAGCAGACCAAGAATGATGCCAATGGCGGCTATTTCGTTCAACCTGCGAGTCACGCCGCGGGCACTACGTATGGCGTGAACAACATCATGGGAATGCGTGTGCGCCTGAAAGCCTCCTTCGACATTTCGGGATACTCGACGGCGAACCAGGTGATTCTCACCGCGATGAAGAAGTACGGCATGATTCTAGCCGACAATGGGAGCTACTTCTACTTCCAGGGAGTTCCCGACCCGCGCTGGAACGACGACGATCTTCATAAGCTGGATGCAATCCAGTCATCGAATTTCGAGGTAATACAGATGACGCCCTCGTGGCCAGGCTACGATGACGCGACTGCGCCTACGGGGCAACCGCCGACGATCTCGAGATTCACTGCGAGCAGCATGACGGTCAGCGCGGGAACGCAGGTAACGCTGAACTGGTCGACTACGAACGACAGCTACGACTTCATCGACAAGATCGGCGGGGTCCATGGCGGTAGTGTCACGGTCGCTCCGACTGCCACGACGACCTATACGCTCAACGCAACGAACCAATACGGGCGCTCGACGGCGAAGGTCACAATCACGGTGCACTGAGGAATTGATTCAGAAAAAAGGGCTAGCAGATTCTCGGCAGTTGCTCGCCGATCTGGGTGGCGATAACACGGTTCGCACCCATCGCCGTCCGGGCGACAAGCATGCGAGGATGCTGGGTAGTCACCATGCCGATGCGTTCCGCGTTCCTGCCGAGCGGATGCGCACGCAACACTTCCAAAGCACGGTCGGCTGCTTCGGGCGCAACGAAGAACACTGCCTTGCCTTCGTTGGCGACGTACACGGGATCGAGTCCGAGCAACTCGCAGGCTGACTGCACCTCACTACGAACAGGCAATTTCAGTTCGTCGATTTCGATGCCGACGTTCGAGGACGTTGCAATCTCATTCAGGGTCGAGGCGAGGCCACCGCGTGTTGGGTCGCGCATCGCATGAACGGAAGTCCCGACGGCATCGAGAACATCGGCGATGAGCCCGTTCAAGGCTGCGCAGTCGGACCGGATCTGGCTTTCGAACTCCAGGCCTTCGCGGACGCTCATGATCGCCATGCCGTGATCACCTATCGTGCCGGAGACCAGGACGACGTCGCCGGGCTGCGCGCGGTTCGGGCCTACGCTGATTCCCTGCCGCATCACGCCGACTCCGGCAGTGTTGATGTAGCAGCCATCGCCGTGTCCCCGTTCCACCACCTTGGTATCTCCGGTCACGATGCGGACGCCCGCTTTCGCGGCTGACTCGGCCATCGCGTTCACAACCGCGGCCAACTGTGCCAAGGGGAAACCTTCTTCCAGGATGAAGCTGGCGCTCAGGAACTTCGGCTCGGCGCCGGAGACTGCGAGATCGTTCACTGTGCCGTTGACTGCAAGCTCACCGATCGAACCGCCTGGAAAAAACAGAGGCTGTACGACGAACGAATCGGTGCTCATGGCGAGTCGGCCAGAGCCCAGTTCGAAAATTGCGGCATCGCCCAGATTTTCAAGCGCGGGATTGCGGAATGCGGGCAGGAATAGATGTTCGACGAGTTCATTGCCCAGTTTGCCGCCGCCACCGTGGCCCATGACGATGGTTGGATAGTCTCTCAACGGCAGAGGGCAGCTCCAGCTGGAGAAGTCTGGAGCAGTCTTCTCAGGCATGCACGGCTCCTGAGTTAGCCAGTTCTTCAGCGGACAGGAATCGGCCATAGTTGAAGTAGGCGGCGCAGGCACCCTCACTCGAAACCATGGTCGCGCCCAGCGGGTGGCGCGGAGTGCATTCTTTGCCGAAGGCTGGACAGCTCTCTGGCTTGATAGCGCCGCGCAACACATCGCCGGCTTTGCACAGGGGCGATTCTTCGGTGTGGATTCCGGAGATCTGGAAGCGCTCCTCCGCATCGAATTTGCGGTAGTTGTCGTTGAGGCGCCAGCCGCTGTTCGGGATCAGGCCGATGCCGCGCCACGAACGATCGGAGAGTTCGAAGACCTCAGCCAGGAGCTGCTGTGCACCGAGGTTTCCGGCATAGGTGACGATGCGTTCGTAGGCATTCTCAACGTGGTGCTCGCCTTTTTCGAGTTGAATGATTGCGCGGCGGATGCCGTCGAGGAGATCGAGCGGTTCGAAGCCTGTCACGACGATGGGAATTTCGTATTTGTCCGCCAGGGGCGGGTATTCCCAGAAGCCCATTACGCTGCATACATGACCGGCTGCCAGAAATGCCTGCACCTTGTTCTCCGGCGAACTCATGATTGCTTCGATGGCCGGAGGCACCAATACGTGTGACACGAGCAGGGAGAAGTTTTTCAACCCACGCTGCCTGGCAAGATGGACGCTCATGGCGTTTGCCGGGGCCGTCGTCTCGAAGCCCACGCCGAAAAAGACAACCTGCTTGTCCGGATTCCTAGCGGCGAGTTCGACGGCATCCAGAGGCGAATAGACGATACGCACGTCACCACCACGACCCTTGACCTGGAAAAGATCGGAATCCGTTCCGGGCACTCGAAGCATGTCGCCGAACGAGCAGAAGATCACGCCGGGCTGCGCGGCGATCGCAAGAGCCTTGTCAATGAGCGCGAGGGGCGTGACACACACAGGGCAACCGGGCCCGTGAATCATTTCGATGCCGGGCGGTAGCATCTGATCGATGCCGTTGCGAATGATGGAGTGGGTTTGACCACCGCAGATCTCCATGATTTTCCAGGGCCGTGTGGTGATCTGCCGAATTTCGGCTGCCATCCGCTTCGCAACTTGCCCATCTCGAAATTCATTCAGGTATTTCATTGGCCACGCTCGGATTTTGTTTCGGTTGATCGCAAGCTCTGACCTGTAAGCTCGCAGCTTCCGTCTGGGCACGCTGACTGCGGTGCGTGTGCGGCCCGCGCGAAGGCTTCCTCTTCAGTGGCAAGCTCTTCATCCAGGGCACCCATCTGGCGAAAGAGATCCAGAGTCTCAAGGGCGCTTTGCTCGTCTATTTTCGAGAGGGCAAACCCGACGTGCACGATAGTGTAGTCGCCAACGACGACCTCGGGCACGTAGTCGAGGCAGACGTTCTTCACGACGCCGCCGAAGTTCACGCGTCCCATGCGGACGTTGCCATCCGTAGTAATTTGTTCGACTTTCCCAGGGATTGCCAGGCACATAGCATCCTCCTTATAACGCTGGAGGTTCGCATTGAGATGTGATTTGGATCACCTCAAGTGCGTTTGCGCACCTTTGCCTGGGCCCGAATCTCATTTTCGGCGACGCGCAGTTTCACCATCTTTTTGAGCAGCGCGGCGGGGAGGGGCTTGTCTTGCGGGAATTGAAGAGTGCCCTTTGAAGTGCGGTAGTTCTTGAGCTCGTCTTTCATCTCGTCGATCAGGGAGGCCTGCATGGGGAAAAAGCTGCAATGGTCTTTGAATGCAGCGTAACCGACGAGCGGACCTTTGTAGCGGAAGGCAGGCATGCCGTAGCTAATCCCCTCGGTGGCTTCGGCCGGCGCGGCAGAGCGGATGGCTGCGCGAACTTTTGACAGAGTTGTGCGAGCGGGCTCAGGGACTTTGGAGAGATACGCATCTACACCGGCTGCTGAGTCGGCGAGTTTGGATTGTGGAGCGGCAGAGGTTGCACTCTTTCGCATCGTTCCCCTCTTGCGGTGATTGAGTTACCGGGTTTTCAAGTCCGACAGGTACGCAAGCCATTCTGCCATGCCGGCGCCGGTTTTGGCGGAGGTTTCGAAGATGCGGATGCCGGGGCGGATCTCGCTGATGTTTCGGAGGGCCGTTTCACGATCGAAGGCGACGGCCTCGGCGATGTCGACTTTGGTTATTACGGCAACATCGGCGGAGTTGTAGAGGGTCGGGTACTTGAGAGGCTTGTCTTCGCCTTCTGTGACGCTGAGCAGCGCGACGCGGATTTTTTCGCCGAGGTCGTAGCTGGAGGGGCAGACGAGGTTGCCAACATTTTCGATGAAGAGGTAGTCGAGGCCGGCGAGGTCCCAACCTTCGAGATGTTTAGCTACCATCTCGGCTTCGAGGTGGCAGATGCCATGGGTGTTGATCTGCCGCACCGGTGCGCCGCTTGCAGCAAGACGGCGGGCGTCATTGTCGGTTTCGAGATCGCCGACAAGGGCGGCGGCTTTCGCACCCGAGACGATGAGTTCGTGGAGTGTGCGCTGGAGGAATTCGGTTTTGCCGGTGCCGGGGCTGGAGACGAGATTGAGGACGAGGACGCCGGCGGCCTCGAACCGCGAGCGCAGACCACGGGCGAGCTCGTCGTTCTTCTTGAGGATTCCCTGCCGCAGTTCAACAATCCGGGTCGTCATGCTGTCGCCTCGACTTCTTCGATTTCGATGGAGTCCAGTTCCAATTCGCGCCCCTGACGCATATCCGTCAAGGGCTGATCACAGATGGGGCAGCGAAAGCTCTGCAGGCTTGGGATCTCGACTTCCTGTGCGCATCGGTCGCAATGCATGCTTACGGGAAGGATTTTGACGATCAGTGCCGAGCCCTCAAGAGGCGTTCCTTGCGTGGCGATCTCGTAGCAGAACTGAAGAGAGTCTTCGATAACAGACGCGAGCGCGCCGACGCGGAGACGAACCTCTTTGACGCGGGAACCCGGATAGGCCGCCATGGTCTGGGTGACGGAATCGACAATACTGGCGATGATGGAAAGCTCGTGCACGCGACCTCGCCTGAAAGCAAGATTCTAGCGTTGGATTGAGGCAACCGGTGTGTCGAACGGCACTCGACTGTAGAATGGCTGCTGGAGCGACTTCCCCGTGAGCGAAACCCTTGCGCCTCATCCGCATACCGCTTCCCGTCTCGCCCTGAGCGAGCTTGCGCCCGGAGCCACGCAGTCGGAGATCCGGGCGATGACAACCGAGTGCGACCGCATTGGCGGCATCAATCTAGCCCAGGGTGTCTGCGATACTCCGGTTCCAGCTCCGGTTGAGAACGAAGCGATCGCGGCGATCCGGGCGGGGCACAACATCTATACACGACTGGATGGGATAGAGCGGCTTCGCAAGGCTATTTCGGACAAGCAACAGCGGGACTACGGGCTGCGCTACGATCCTGAGACCGAAGTGCTGGTGGCGTGCGGGGCGACCGCGGGACTGCACGCGGCGTGCATGGCGCTGCTCAATCCGGGTGACGAGGTACTGGTGTTCGAGCCGTTCTACGGCTACCACGTGAGCACGCTGAAATCGATGCGAGTGAAGCCGGTGCTGGTGGCGCTGACTGAGCCCGACTGGTCGCTGGATGTGGACGCGATGCGAGCAGCGGTGACGCCGAAGACGCGAGCGATGATTGTGAACACGCCAGCGAACCCGAGCGGGAAGGTGTTCAGCCGGGCGGAGCTGGAAGCCGTTGCCGAAGTGGCAAGAGAACACGATCTATTTGTCTTCACCGATGAGATCTACGAGTACTTCGTTTACGACGGGACGGAGCACATCTGCCTGGCGACGCTGGAGGGAATGCGCGAGCGGACTATCGTGATGTCGGGATTCAGCAAGACGTTCAGCGTGACGGGGTGGCGGCTCGGCTATGTGACTGCCGACGCAAAGTGGATGGGGGCGATGGGCTACTTCCACGATTTGACGTATGTGTGTGCGCCATCGGCACTGCAGCACGGAGCGGCGGCCGGGCTCGAGCAGCTTCCGCCGGAGTTTTACACGAAGCTTGCGGCCGATCATCAATCGAAGCGAGAGCGGATTGTTTCGGCGCTGCGAGATGCCGGCATGGAGCCGAGCGTTCCAGCGGGAGCGTACTACGTGCTGGCGCGGGCAACGAGACTGCCGGGAGAGACGGCGGCCAAAAAGGCGCGGCATCTGCTGGCGAAGATCGGTGTTTCGTCGGTGGCAGGGTCGGCGTTCTTCAGGCCGGGACGCGGCGAGGATTTATTGCGTTTCTGCTTCGCGAAGAAGGATCCCGATCTGGACGAGGCTTGCGAGCGGCTGCGGCGGCTTTGAATCTTTAGCTGGCATTCAACTAAAGCCCGAGGTTGATCGATAGGAGCGCATACACGTTTCGGCGACGAATCAGGAGCAACTGATTGGCGCTGGTGGCACGACTAAAGTCGTGCCCTTTCAAAACTGCGGCTCCGTGATATTCGCGGAAGGTGAAAGCTACCGAGCGCGTGGGGCTACGTGGCGGTTTCGATTACTGCTTTAGACAGGTTCCTGGGGCTGTCTACGTCTACGCCGCGTTCCAGAGCCATGAAATAAGCGAAGAGTTGCAGCGGAATTACCTCGGGAATGGGCAGGAGATGCTCGCTTGCGGGCTCGACGAAGACGCAATGAGTTGCGAGAGCTGGAACGTCCGGGTCGCCGGCATTGGCAACGGCAATTACGCGCGCGCCCTGCTTCTTCATGTCACTAAGGAGTTGCAGGGTCTTCTCGTAGCGGAGGACAGAGTCGTCGACCTTGCGGTCCACGGTTGCTATCGCCACTAACGGTACGTGCTCGCTGACCAATGCGTTCGGGCCGTGCTTCAGTTCTCCAGTGGGGTAGCCTTCCGCCGTTACGTAGGAGGACTCCTTCATCTTGAGGGCACCCTCGCGAGCGATGGCATAATGCACGCCACGGCCCAGGTACAAGAAGCTCTCGGCATCGCTAACCCTGGCGGCGATGCTCTTCATCTCAGCCTGCCATGATTTGAGCTGGCGCTCGATGGCGGCGGGCAGAGCGCGCAGTTCGGCAATTCTCTCGTTGAGCTGTTCCCCTTCGAAGGATCCGAGCCAGCTGCCTTCGTAGAGAGCGAGCAGATAGAGCGCCGTCAGCTGGCAGGTAAAACTCTTGGTTGCCGGAATGGCGAGTTCTTTGCCTGCCGCCAGAGGCATCGCGGCTCCGGCTTCGCGGAGCATGGTGCTGCCGAGAACGTTGGCAATCGCGAGAGTCTGCTGCCGAGCTTCCTTGGCGAAGCGCAGTGCCGCGAGCGTGTCTGATGTCTCGCCCGATTGCGAGATGACCAGCACTGAAGGCAGCCGCGGATTCACCGCGGGGCGGCAGCTGTACTCGCTGGAGTATTCCACGTCGACGGCGAGACCGCAGAGGTCTTCGAGGATGATTTCAGCAGCCAGCCCTGCATGGCGGCTGGACCCGCTGGCGGCGATCAACACCTCTCCGCGGGAGTTGAGCCACTGCTCCATGGGGGCGAAGACGTCCTGCTTGAGAACATTGCCATCGAGGTAAAGATCGAGGGTGCGCTGGATGGCCTCTGGCTGCTCGAAGATCTCGCGCAGCATTGCATGTGGGAACTCGTTCACTGGGTACAGGTCCTTCCAGAATCGCTCGTACCCTTCGATTCTAAGTCGTGACGGCTTGCCGGCTATTGCATGCGGGTTGTCAGGCTTTCAGCAGCATCGTCTCCAACTGCTGGCAGCGAGTTTTCAAGTTGATGATTGAAAAACCCTCCCCCCCATATCTCTGTAGCAAAGAATGCTGTTCTCAGCAGCTTACAGCGGGGAGTGCGCTGCAAATATCTCTCAGCATTGGGGTTCGCTGTAGATATATCCAAATAAGGGTAGTTACGACTCACATCCGATCCAAATCAAACCGGCCGGACGCGCAGCCAAAACTGCACGCCCGGCCCAGGAGACCCCATGTCAAACGATGCCGGTGAGCGGTCCCTCAACCATTCACCTTTACCACTAAATCCATTGTGCGCTTATCGAAGAAATAACCTGCAAAACGGCAAAAGATTTTGAAGTACTGCTCTCAAGTTCAAGATCTGTGCGATCGGACATCGGCCAGGAGAATGTCCGAAACCTCCGGGGAAAAAGAAGGTCCTCCGCGGACACTTCCCTGTCGCGGAGGACCTAAAGCAGCCATTGTTTAGCTGGAGAGCTGCATCGCCTGCTTAAGACCTGCATTGTGCGCAACGGGGAGATCGACGGGGACCTTGGAAAAGCGGCGGAACAACCAGCCGTTGGCCTGCTTTTGCGCGAGGGATGAAACAAACGGTATGTGGAACTCGCCGCCGCGGGCCAGCGACAGAGTAGCGATGGACCAGATCGTCATGCAGATGATGCGGGAGGCCCACTCAAACCGCGCTCCGCTGCCTACGTCGAAAAGCTCGTCCATGCCGGCGCGCAGGTGGAGGAAAAAGCCGATTACGATGAGCATCCAGTTGAGTAGAACCGACTGACAGGCATGAAAGCGGACCCGGGTGTTGCGTGCGGTGCGGGGCAGGACGAGCGCCGCAATCGCCGGGAGCATGGTGATGTAGGACGCGGCACAGAGGATATCCTCTGTAACTTTGGCGCGATGTGAGGTAGGAACCGGAGAGTTTCGCATTGGCCCTCGATATTGCGGAAACAAGTGGCGAATCTGTGACATCTCCGACGATATCGCCGATCTTCTCTTCCTCCCATTGCCTGAGGGTGGAATGCGTATACAACTACATAGTTATGTGTGATTTAGAACACGGAGTAAAGAAAAACATTTCCAGGAGATGTAAAGAAAATCCTCATCGCAGGAGTAGCAAAAGACCGGCAGCGCAGATCACCATGCCGGAACCGGTACGGAAGGTGAAGGCTTCGCGATAGAGGATGGTGCCGATGCCAAGGAGAACGAGTGCGATGAGGTTGTTGCAGACGAAGGAAGTGATGTTGAGCTTGAGGCCCGCGCGATAACCGATGAGGTATCCAGATTCAATGGCTACGAGGGAGCATGCCAGCGCGATCGAGGTCCAGTTAACGCTATGCACCTGGGACGCGGAAAATCCATGCCGGGCGATGAAAATTCCAAGACAAGTGACGGAGGCGAGTCCGAAGGAAATCGCGAGAGCCAGGAAAGGATCGACGGCGGCCGGGGTGGCTTTCTGGGAGACGTGATAGAGGACGCCTCCGCCGACGATCATGAGGAGGGGCAGAATTGCCATGCCGTTGGCTTCCACTAGGAATCTCCCTTTGCGTTGCCGAGATGCTTGGATCGTACATGGAGCATGAGGTAGTCTCGCTGGCGATCGGCGCCGACGATGAAGTAGTGCTCACCGGCGATGCGAAAGCCCCATCGCTTGTAAAAGGAGATGGCGCGTCCGTTACCGGAGAAGGCGCTGAGCCAGAGCGAGGGCTCGCCTCGTTCCTCGGCAACGGCGAAGACTGCTTCCATCAGGATGTTGGCGACTCCCTTGCCATGGTACGCGGAATCGACATAGAACCTTCGCAGTTCAAATGCGGAGGGGGATTCGATCTGAGAGGGAGCGGGCGCCTGGGCGAGGAGAGCCAGACCGGCAACGGAATTTGCGACCTTCGCGACCAGGACTGCAAAGCGATCGTCCTGGAGAATGGCGAGGTAACGATCAGGGGTGTGTTCGCGGCTGATGTAGTCCGCCAGATCCTCGGGCGGAGTGTTCGCGGGGCAGCCCAGAGGGAAGACTGCGGCAGAGAGGCGGGCGAGCGCCGCTGCGTCGTCGGTAGTGGCGCGGAGGATCTGGGGGCGTGGGTCGAGCAATGGGGAACCTTGCCTGCGGGTTAGATATGAGATGAGATACAGGAAAGATAGAATCGCATATCTCTGCACTACTCTGGATTTGCCAATGGCAGGATCTTATATTGACCGCGCGTTTGGGCGGGAGGCGTTCGGACTGGATCCGGCGGGGTACGACGCTGCCCGTCCTGCATATCCCGAGTGGGTCTTCGAAGTTCTGCGCGATCGCTGCGGGGCTGGTCCAGGTGCGGGGTTTGAGATTGGACCTGGCACCGGTACTGCAACGCGACGATTGCTGGAACTCGGCGTTGAAAAACTGGTCGCCGTGGAAGCCGATCCGCGACTCGCGGCTTTTCTGCGAGAGAGCATTCCAGACACGAGACTGACGGTGTTGAGTTCGGCGTTTGAAGAAGCGGTGCTGGAAGAGGGCAGGTTCGATCTGGGTGTGAGTGCGACTGCATTTCATTGGCTGGAGGAGGATGCCGCGCTCAAAAAGGTTGCGAAGCTGCTGCGTCCCGGTGGATGGTGGGCGATGGTGTGGAATGTGTTCGGCGATGCAAGCCTGCCTGATCCATTTCACGAGGCGACGAAGCGCCTTCTCGGAGAGCCGCGGAATCCTTCGGCGGGAGCGGGCGATGTACCGTTTGCTCTGGATGCCGAGGCGAGAATTGTTGCGCTGGAGCGGGCAGGAACGTTTGACGGCATCGAGCAGCGGACGAGCAAGTGGACTCTGATGCTCGATCCGGAACAGACGGCGGCGCTGTATGCGACGTATTCGAATGTAGTAATTCGGCCGGATCGCGATGAAGTTCTGAATGAGTTGCGCCGGATTGCTCGCGACGAGTTCGAGGGACGCGTGACGCGGAATATGATTACGAGTTTGTATGTGGCGCGGAGACTGGTGTGAGGGTGGGTAGTCGGTTTTGGAAACCCGGTGCCCAAGTGCGAGGCGCCTGGGGCACCCGCTTTTTGGAAATTCCCGCTTAGGATACGTTGGCGGAGGGTATGTAGACCAAGTGCCCAAGGGCTTGGCACCAGGGTGCCCGCGTTTTGGCTAGTCTGTCATTTAATGAGATCTGATTCGTTGACTTCGAATTCGGATAGGCCATTGGTCGTTTCCAGGCCCCATGGTTCGGCTATCGTGATGCGCGCAAGGCTTTCACCGTCCAGGACGAGCATTCGCTCAAGGACCTTGCAAGCGAAATGACATGTTTTGTTGTTGAAGCGAGATGTCGGTGAGCCCCAAGTAAAGACAACAGCAGATTCTTCGCTTACCACCCCCAAGCTCAGAATGACAGCGTGAGGGAACCATCAACCTTTGTCTTCTTTTGACTCGTATCCCAGGTGCCCAATTGCGAGGCACCCTTCGACATTGCTCAGGGCAGGCTCTGCGGCACCCGCGTTTGGAGTGGGAAGTGGGGTTTATGCTAGCGGGTGGCGGGTTTTTCGAAGAAGGCTTCTATCTCTTCGAGGGTTTTTCCTTTCGTCTCCGGGAAGAGGAAGGTGGCGGTGAGGAAGTAGACGACGGTGAAACCGGCGAATAGGAAGAACATCGACGAGTAATTGTGTTTGGCGACGAAGGGCAGGAAGATGGCTTGCAATATCGCCGAGACAAGCTGGTTGATCACGAGTGCGATGCTCATGCCGTTGGAACGGATGCGCGTGGGCATGAGTTCAGAGAGCGCCAGCCATACGCAGACGCCGGGGCCGGTGGCGTAGAACGCGATGAACATGTAGATGAAGATGGCGACGAGCCAGCCGTGGCTTTGCTGCGGCACGGGGCCGAGGACGGCCTTGTCGATCTTAAGAGGCGCGGTGGTGGCGGCGGCGTAATTTCCAAACGGATTTTGAAATAGAGCCTGCACTTTGTTGGCGGGCACAGCGGCGGAACGCGTGACGGTGAGGGGCGGGGCGGCGGGATCGTCGGAGCGGGCGTAGCTGGTGGTTCCTGTGAAGTCGCCATAGGAGTAGATGATGGCGAATGAAGCGCGGGCGGGATTGATTGCTGTGGACGTCGCTCCGGCATCGGCGAGCAGGCGCTTGGCCTGGGCCTGGTTGAACTGGTACGTGAGCTGTTGGGCGTTTGGATCTGATCCGACCAAGGCCTGGATCTGATCGCGGCAGTCGATGTTCTGCTTCTCAGTCTGGCGGAAGAGCGTGGCGACGATGATCATCGACAGGATGATTCCGCTGGTGCCGAGGATGAAGAGGAACTTGCGGCCCTTGCGATCGACGAGGGTCATGCCGATGGCGGTGAAGCAGAAGTTGCAGGCGGTCAAGATGACATATCCCCAATGCGACTGCAGGTCGGAGAGGCCGCTCTGAATGAGGATGTTGGTATTGAAGCCGATGATGGAGTTGATGCCGGTGGCGGTGTTGCAGGCGAGGATGATGCAGGCGAGCAGGAAAGGGATGACGTATTTGCGGCGAAGAAGCGAGTCAGAGCCTTTCTCGCCAGAGGTTGTGGAGGCGGGTTTGGAGGCCGCTTCCATTTCGCGCAACTCGATGGTTGCCTGTTCGGGAGAGCGGGAGCGGAGGAGCGCAGCGCGGGCCTTTTCGAGCTGGCCGCGGCGATAGAGCAGGCGCGGCGACTCGGTGACCATGAAGGCGCCGAGGACGAAGAGGATGCCGGGCGGCATGGACATCCAGAAGATGCTGCGCCATGCGTGGTCTTTGAAATTGAAGAGCGCCTGGGCATCGGCAAGATGGGCCACGGCTTCAACGCGATAGCTGAAGAAGATTCCTATGAGAGCGGCGACAACGATGCCGAAGGTGAGCATCCACTGGAAGACGCCGGTTCCCTTGCCGCGTGTGGAGGCGGAGAGGCACTCGGCGAGATAGAGCGGGACGACGATGCCGATGAGACCGCCGCTCATGCCTTGAAGAAGACGCCCGAAGAAGAGCGAGGAGTAGCCCTGGGAGAGCGCGATGACCGGAATGCTGAGGATGAAGGCTGCACCGCTGAGGATCATGAGCGGCTTGCGGCCCATCCAGTCGGCCAGAAGGCCGGCGAAGAGCGTGGAGAAGACGGAGCCGAGAAGCACGGCGGCGACAATGATGGAGAGCTGCGAGGGATCGAGCTTAGAGGTGGCTTCAAGATACGGAAGCGCTCCGCCGATGATGCCGACGTCGATGCCGTAGAGAAGGCCGCCGAGTCCGGCAACCACCTGGAGTGTGAGGTTGTAACGGCGGCGGGTTTGGTCGGTGTAGCCGGGTAAAGCTTCGGTCATATTGCCCTTGAATGTAATACAGGGGCTGAAGCCCCGGATCTTTTTTGGTGCGTCTTATGGCACGACTGAAGTCGTGCCCTGACGCTCTTGATAGTCACATGCTGCAATGAGCCTGGCGTTTTCCTTTGTCGCAAATCCTTTATCGGATTATGGACCAGATTGCCACGTTCAACACCACCATCAATACGGCGGAAACCGGGAAGATGAGAAGCGCTTTCTTGAGGCGGCGGGGATCAGATCCGGCTATCGAGCCGATGATGCGGGAGCTGACCGCGAGACCGACCCATCCGCAAGTGATGACGAAGCCGAGAGCGGTTCCGGTCATCTGCGGGAAGGCTTGTCCGGTGATGGCGAGGGTGGTGGGAAATACGGGGGCCATGGAGAGCCCAGCAATGAAGACCAGCGCGAACGCCATACCGGGCTTGTTGGTCTGGAGCATTAAAAACGTCGTGATGGCCATGGCGATGGATGCGCCGAGGGTGACTTCGATGGCGGGGGCGTGCGCGAGGACAGGAGAGATGGCGACACGGCCGATGAGGAGACCAAGGGCGAATCCGAGGGAGAGGATATTGAGTGCGCGCGACTCGGGAATTCCCTGGGCAATGAGGTGGCGCGGCAGCCAGTTCCAGACGCCGACTTCGCAGGTGATGTAGAGGAAGAGGAAGAGGCCGAGCATGAAGATAACGGGCTTGCCGAGGATGGGGCCGACATTGGCAAGCAGGAATTGCGCGTTGCCGGTGGGCGCGGGCATTTTGGCGAAGGCTTGAACGGCAAGGGCAGCGACGGTGAGGCCGGCAATGGTGTAGCAGAGGCGGACCCAGTTCTTCTTGAAGATGTTGGCCGCGATGAAGGGCGTAGCCAGACCGCCAAGACCGAAGAAGAGATTGACCAGGTTAAGGACCACAGCGCTCTGCGTACCGCTGACACTGCTGGCGAGTGCGTTGGCTCCGGTGACGACGATGCCGCCGCCCATTCCAAGCAGGAACATCAGCAGGAGGATGTTTCCGTAGCCTTTGGCGCGGGGAAGAAGAAAGAGCGCCGCGGCAATGGAGGCTAGTCCGAGGATGAGGCCGACCTTGTCGCCCTGGGTGTCGAGCAGCGGGCCGACGCTGAGCGAAGCGATGATGAGGCCAAAAGCCTGCACGGTGGCGATGGTGCCGTTCTGCGTAGGCGTAAGCTTGAAGCGCTCAGAGAGCTCGGGGAGGATGGTGCCGAGCATGGCGGCGATCATTCCGTAGACGAAGATGGCGAGGATGGCGGCGAAAATGAGCACGGAACCGGGGTCCTTTCGAATTCGTAGGAAGAATACGGCATCAAGGGGCGGGAAGTCCGTCACAAATTGGGGGTTGGGTGTTAACCAAGTTGTATAGTGGCTCGTCTACTTAGTGCGGCTCACACTTCCCCTGGAAAACATTACGCACGGCCTTCGCAAAAGGGAGTTCTGCATGACCGATCTATGGAGTGACATCAAGCACGCGCTGCACCTGTTCGTAAAAAGCCCGGGATTCACTTTTGCCGCCATAGCCGCGCTGGCGCTGGGAATCGGCGCGAATACGGCGATCTTTACGGTGGTGAATGCTGTACTGCTGAAGCCGCTGGGGTATCCGGATTCGGAGAGGATCATGCAGATTCTGCTGACGTCGCCGGACGGGCAGGGGCCGGGTGCGTCGATTCCGAAGTTCCAGGTATGGCAGCAGCAGACGTCGGTGTTCAAGGATGTGGCGGCATACGACTTTGCAGGTCCGGGTTTCAACATTACCGGCGATCGGCCTGAGCTGATTCATGGGATTCATGTAACGGAGGGGTATTTCCGCGTATTTGGCGCGCCGGTTGCGCTGGGGCGGACGTTCACGAAGCAGGAAGACTCGCAGAATGGCGGGCACGTGGTGGTGCTGAGCTACGGGTTGTGGCAGCGGAGATTCGGCGGCAATCCGAACTTGATTGGGCAGTCGATTTCGCTTGCGGGGGACCCATACACGATCGTTGGCGTGCTGGGGCGCAACTTCCGGTCGGACCCTGAAGCGGAAGTTTACATCCCGTTTCAGTTTGAAGCCAACAGCGTGAACCAGGGACACTTCTTCATGGGAGCCGCCATGCTGAAGCCGGGCGTGACAGTGGCACAGGCGAATGCCCAGATGAAGCTGGCGCACGCACAGTTCCTGAGGAAGTTTCCGGATGCAGACAAGCAGGGTGGATTTGCGGTCCAGCCGCTGCGCGACTCGATTGTGCGGGACTCGAAGAGATCACTCTATATATTGCTGGGGGCGGTGGGCCTGGTGCTGCTGATTGCCTGCGCGAATGTCGCGAACCTGCTGCTGGTTCGGGCGACGGGACGGAAGCGGGAGTTTGCGATTCGAGCGGCGATGGGAGCGAGCCGTGCGCGCGTGATCCGGCAATTGCTGACGGAGAGCGTGCTGCTGTCGGTGACGGGTGGCGCACTCGGGTTGGGGCTGGGATTTTTAGGAGTGCGATGGTTGCTGGCGATCAGCCCGGCCGGACTGCCGCGCATCGGCGAGGATGGAGCGTCTGTCGGCGTGGACTGGCGGGTACTTGGCTTTACGCTGCTGATCTCGGGAGCGACGGGAATCTTGTTCGGGTTGTTCCCTGCTTTCAGCGTCTCGCGAACGGATTTGAATTCGACGCTGAAGGAGAGCAGCAATCGATCGGGCACGAGTTTTCGCACCGGGAAGACACGCGCCATTCTCGTGGTGACAGAAGTGGCACTGGCGTTGGTGCTACTGGTGGGAGCGGCGCTGCTGATTCGGACATTTGTTGCGCTGCGCGCAGTGAACACCGGATTCGATGCGCATAACGTGTTGACCATGGAGATGTCGCTGAACGGCGACAAGTTCGGCAAGACGGCCGTGGTGGCGCAGCTTTCGCGCGATGGACGAGAGCGGCTGAACCGGATTCCGGGAGTGGAGAGCTCGGCATTTACCTGCTGCCTGCCGATCCAAGGACAGTTTGGATTGCCGTTTTCGATCATCGGCAGGCCGGTGGATCCGTCGAAGGGGCAGCAGGGCGCGGGTTGGATGCACGCGTCGGCGGATTACTACAAGACATTCAAGATTCCGATCAAGCGCGGGCGGGAGTTCAACGTCTCGGACACGGCATCGTCGCCACTGGTGGTCATTATCAATGAGGCGTTCGCAAAGCAATTCTTCCCGAATGAGAATCCTGTGGGGCAACAGCTTGCGGTCGCGAAAGGCATGGGGCCGCCATTCGAAGAGCCTGCGCGGCTGATAGTCGGCGTGGTGGGGAACACGCACGATGGCGGGCTGGACCAGGACACGGGGCCGCTCATGATCGTGCCGGATACGCAGGTGCTGGACGCCATGACGGAGCTGAACGCGAAGATTGTGCCACTGCGGTGGGCGGTGAGGACCCATGGTGATCCGCGGCAGCTAACCAATGTGATTTCAGAACAGCTGCGGCAAGCGAGCGGCGGGTTCCCCGTGGCGCGAGTCAAGACGATGGACGAGATCGTGTCGAATACGATGGCGCGGCAGACTTTCAACATGATGCTGCTGTCGATTTTCGGCGCCATTGCGTTGACCCTGGCGGCGATCGGGATCTACGGATTGATGGCGTACTCGGTGCAGCAGAGGACGCAGGAGATCGGGATCCGGATGGCGCTGGGCGCGGATCGCACAACGATTCGCAAGCTGGTGGTGTGGAGCGGCATGAAGCTGGCGCTGGTTGGCATCGTCCTGGGAATTGCAGGTGCGTTCGGACTGACGCGGCTGATTGCGAGCTTCCTGTTCGGCGTGAAGACTTGGGATCCGACGGCGTTTATCGCGGTGCCGGCGGTGTTGTGCGCGGTGGCGTTTGTTGCGGTGCTGCTGCCGGCGATGCGAGCTTCGAAGGTGGAGCCGATGAGGGCGTTGCGGGTGGAGTGAGGTTTGAGGTGGTCCCAGGTCTCCAAAAGCGGGAGACCTTTGGCATCCACTTTGACGTGGAACGATCTAGTGGCGGAAGTTGATGCCGCGGCCCAGGATGACTACGAAGGCGACGCCGAAGATGGCGGCGGTCCACCACCACGTGCGGGATGGCGCGACGGTGAGCGGCTCTGAGGGGACGAGCTTCGGCATGAGACTGTCGGCCCAAAGCAGGCCGGACAAGCCGCCGAAGGCCGCTGGAATAGTGGACAGAAAGAGCAGCTTGATGCCGAGTGGATCGAAGGCTCCGGCGATGCAATAGAAGATGCATGCGGAGAAATAGGGGAGGCGGCCGATGATGTTGTACTCGGATCGGTCGGCTACGAAGGGGCGCAGACTGATCGCGATCCGCTGAACGCAGAGATAGTAAAAGCATGCGCCGAAGATGGACATGAAGATGCGAAGCGCGACCTGATGGCGCATCCCGGCGATTACGGCGGCCCAGTCTCCCACACCGATGATTCCCGAATACAGGAAGTAGCCGGCGCCGTCCAACAGGCTGACCGCTGCAAAGAAGATCAGGAAGTACCGAAGGTTGGGGCCCGCGCGAGGGCTCATCCACAGGGCAATGACACCCGTAAAGACATTGACGATGGTGCCGCCGGCTTCGACCAGGCGATCGGGCTCGGTATCGGAAAGATGATTGCTTGTGAGTTGGGTGACCGCGTCGCCGCGCAGCCAGGCGGTGACGCCGTGGCCTAGTCCCTCGTGAAGAAGCGCAGCTAGCCCCATGGAGATGACAGCAATGCTGATAATGGTGGCGTTGCTGTGGCGGGGATGCATGGCACTCACTGTAAATGAAGGTGGGGTGGAATTGGCTGTCGAATAGTGCAGATCCCAGGTGCCCAAATGCGAGGCACCCACTTTTCGACAGGCTCAAGGCGGGCTCTGGGGGCACCCAGTATCTGTCGAGGAGTCAAGTTTGAGACGGTACGACGAGACGGGACGGAGCTTGGGGATTGGGATGCTATTTCTGGCGGAGGATCAGGAAGACGCTGATGAGGACTAGCGCGGTTCCGGCGAGGATGCGCGGCGTGATGGGTTCTCCGGCCCAGAAGTAGCCGATGCCCACGGCGATGATCGGGTTGACGTAGGCGTAGCTGGAGACGCGGGACGCCGGCATGTGACCGATGAGCCATACGAACGCGGTGAATGCGACGAGTGACCCAAAGACAATGAGATAAAGCAGAGCCCAGATGGCGCGCGTGGAGATGTGCGGCAAGGGATGCAGTTCTCCGAAGCCGGCGGAGAGTGCAAAGAGACCGACTCCACCGAGCATCATGGTCGCACCGGCGGTGACGGGCCGCGATTTTGGCAGGTCCAGGGAGCGGTTGAATACTGATCCAACGGCCCAGCAGACGGAGCCGGCGAGGACCGCGATGCAAGGCACAAGGCTGAATGTGCGGTCGGCGCCACGAAGAAGAAGAACGGCGACACCGCCGAAGCCGATAAGCGTCGCGACGATGATGCCCGGCTTGAGATGTTTCGTCTCGCGCAGGATTGCAGCTTCAGCTAGAAGGGTCAGAATCGGAATGGTTGCAGCGAGGACAGAGACGACGCCGGAGGGAACGAACTTTTCCGCCCAGAAGAGCGGGGCGTATTCGGCCACGAAGAGGAAGAGCGCGACGATGCCGAGGTTGCGCCATTGTTTTGGAGCCGGCGCGGCCTCACCTCTGACGCGCATGAAGCCATAGAGCATGATACCGGCGATGAAGAAGCGGGCGGCGGCGGCGAAGAGGGGCGGAAGCTCTTCGACAGCGATGCGAATGGCGAGGAAGGTTGTCCCCCAGATCACGTAGACGGCGAAGAAGGAAAAGAGCATGCGAACGCGATACGAACCACGTTCTGCTTCTGTCGTCGCGATTTGGCTAACCACCGAATCCGCCATAGATGGTTACCATATTTACATCCTCCCGGTAACCTGTCAACATACGTTGAGGGGTTAGCTGTGGAAAGTACTTCTGGAAAAGCCGGAGTGCAGGGGACAAAGGGCCGTGTATTTGAGCTTACCGGAGGGCATCCTTCGCTCGACCTGGTGAACACGCTGGATTGGCGTTTCCGCGAATCCGGCTCCGAGGAATTGCTGGAAGACTACGGCGACGTAATCCGGTTCGCGGAACAGACGGGATTGATCAGCTGCGCAGATGGACGAAAGCTGCTGAGGACGGTGCCGGAGATCAAAGGCGCGAGAGTTCTTGCAGCGGTGCGCGAGTTGCGCGAAGCGGCTGCGGATGTTTTCTACGCGGCTGTCGAGGGAAGAAGCCCTTCAGGCGCGGCTGTCAAGCGATTGGAAGCCTGTATTGCGTCCGCGAGGGAGCAGCAGGAACTGGGATGGAACGACAACAAGCTCGAGTGGAACATTCCGCAGGCGAGTTCCCTTCCCGCTCTGCCATTGTGGTTGCTGAGTGTAAGCGCGGAGGCGCTAGTGACCTCAGAGCAAATGCGCCTTCTGCGCGAATGCGGGAACGCGGAGTGCCGCTGGCTGTTCCTCGACGTGAGCAAGAACCACACGAGGCGCTGGTGCGATATGAAGATCTGCGGAAACCGAATGAAAGCGCGGCGGTTCAAGGCGCAGCATAGCAATTGAATAGTGCTCCAAAACCGCTCACCATTGAAATGTGAGGTGAACGGTTGTGGAGTTCAGAATGCCTGGGTTGGGGAGTTTCCAGGAACCGTGCAATATCTACACGGGCAGAATTTTCAACGTGTGGCGAGTTTTTTATATTGCGTGTATCTCTCAAGGAGCATGGGCTCGCAGGCGTGTTGGCGTTCCTGCGGCTCCAGATCCGAGCGGGACCGGGCACTAGCGATGGTCACGAAACAATCGCGACAGATGGAATCGATTGAGCCGTCTTCATTTATTCGATGTATGAACTTTATGGTGTAAGTCTGGTTCATGTCCTTCGCTCCTTTCCACCGAACTAAATATCAGGTGCAAGATCGCGTCGTTCAGGCTTTTAGTGTTGCAATCAGCGTTCCGTAAACGGGTTTGGAGGGGAAGAAGAGGTGGATAAAAGGACTTTTGGTTGTTTCCATTAGACTTAGAGGGATGATTTCGGTGGCACGAGCTGGCTGGGTCGCTATAGGGCTGAATTTCGCCCTTTTTGTGGCAGGATGCGGTACGCCGGGTGCGCCGCAGCCGCCTTCGCTCAATCTGCCGGATGCTGTAGGAGATCTCACCGCAATTAGAGCGGGCAACCAGGTGACGCTAACCTGGACGATGCCGAAACGAAACACTGACCGCACGATGATCAAGGGAGATGTGCCTGTTCGTATTTGCAGGCGCGCGAGCGACTCTGCTGTGTGCGATGTAGCGGCACCGGATCAGATGACGGCTCCTGGCGCATCGGGGAGCTTCACGGATGCGTTGCCATCCGCTCTGACCACGGGTACGCCGAGGGCGGTCAGCTACTTTGTTGAGTTGCGAAACAGGAAGGGGCGATCGGCAGGATTGTCGAATGCAGCCACGGTGCTGGCCGGCGCTGCTCCAGGGGCGATCGAAGGACTGAGGATAGAGGTTCGCAAACAGGGTGTTGTATTGAGCTGGGCTGCGGGCGGGGAGAATACCGCGGTGCGACTTGAAAGGCGAGTGTTGACGACGGCGCCGAAGACGGAGCATGGACCGCTTGCGCCCGTGCCTGAGGCGGAGAAGCAGAATTTTCTGGTTGAGAATGCCGGTGAGCAGGGGCACGCGCTGGACAAGACGGTGCGATTCAACGAGAGCTACGAGTATCGTGCGCAGCGCGTGGCGAGGGTGGAAGTCAACGGCAAGACGCTGGAATTGGATGGGGAATTTTCAATCGCTGTGCGCGCCGATGTGAAGGATGTGTTCCCTCCGGCGGCTCCAGCGGGGCTGGTTGCAGTCGCGTCGGCGGGAGAGAACGGCTCGACGCCGTCGATTGATTTAAGCTGGCAGCCCGATACGGATACGGATGTTGCGGGTTACGTTGTGTACCGGCGCGAAGAAGGCGGCGAGTGGAGTCGCGTGTCGGCGAAGACGCCGATTGTGCAGCCAGCATTTCACGACACGCAGGTGCAGGCCGGACATAAGTATCAATACGGAGTGAGTGCGGTGGATAAGGGTGGGCATGAAAGCGAGCGATCCGCAGAGGCGCAGGAGACGGTGCCGGAGAGCTAGTGCGACGCGGCATTCCTGTTTCAGTCTTTTAGCGAGTCAGCGGCGCTTCGCGCCAGAGCAAGTCAGCATGTCAGCGGATCGAGGGCAGGTGCGATGAGGTATTGCCGGTTTCGGTTTCAGAATGAAGCGCTTTACGGGAAGGTGGAAGATCGAGGTGGGGAGCCGTGGATTGTCGACCTGATGCACGCGCCGGAGGAGGACATTGGATTCAGGGTCCGGCATCAGAGGGCTTTGCCAACGGTTCTGGATTTCGAGCCGCTGGCGCTGAGTTCGGCTGAGATGCTGGCGCCGGTTACGCCTTCGAAGATTGTGTGCGTGGGACGGAATTATCGGGATCATGCGAAGGAACTGGGCAACGAGGTTCCGGCGGAGCCACTGCTGTTTTTCAAACCACCTTCGTCGCTGCTGGGGCATAAAGGCACGGTGATGATGCCGCCGCAAGCGGAACGAGTGGACTTCGAAGGAGAGCTGGCGCTGGTGATCGGCAAGCGTGCGACGAAGCTGGCGGCCGATGCGGATTGGCGCAGCTACGTACGCGGGTACACGATTGCGAATGACGTTACGGCTCGGGATTTACAGAAGAAGGACGGCCAGTGGACGCGGGCCAAGGGGTTCGACACGTTTTGCCCCGTGGGGCCGGTGGTGAGCGATGAAGTCGACCTGGAGAAGGGATTCACGGTCGAGACACGCCAGAACGGCGAGTTGAAGCAACAGGGGTGTACGCTGGATTTCATCTTTTCGATCCCGGTTCTGCTCAGCTACATTACGGCGGCAATTACGCTTGAGCCGGGAGATCTGCTGTTGACGGGGACTCCGGCAGGGGTGGGGCCGGTGAAGGCGGGCGACAAAGTTGAAGTTTCGATTGAAGGACTTGGCACGCTATCGAACGACTTTGCGGCAGGGCCGAAGCAACCATAGAAGATGCAACCTGGCCCTGCGGCGAGAATCAAAATAGAGGGTTACACTGGAGCCGGCGCAAACCGCGCTGCGGTCCCTTCCCAGGAGGAAACATGCCACAGAGTTTGCTCGAACAATTGCGTAGTTACACAACCGTGGTGGCTGACACCGGCGACATCGAATCCATGGAGCGGTTCCGTCCAACCGACGCGACGACCAATCCTTCTCTGATCACGACAGCGGCAGGGATGCCGCAATATCAGCCGATCGTTGACGGCGTGATCATGGATGCCAAGAAGGAACTGGGCGACGGCGCGGCCGACAAGGATGTTGCGAACCTTGCGTTCCAGAATCTGGCGGTTGCGTTCGGCAAGAAGATCCTGGCCATTGTGCCGGGGCGGGTGTCTACAGAAGTGGACGCGCGGCTCTCGTACGATACCGAGGGCACCATCGCGATGGCGCGCAGCATCATCGCACAGTACGACAAAGCCAAGGTTGGACGCGATCATGTACTCATCAAGATTGCCTCGACGTGGGAGGGCATCAAAGCGGCTGAAGTGCTGGAGAAGGAAGGCATTCACTGCAACCTGACGCTGCTGTTTGGGATTCACCAGGCAGTTGCAGCGGCAGAGGCTGGCGTCACGCTGGTTTCGCCTTTCGTGGGACGAATTCTGGACTGGTACAAGAAGGAAACCGGGAAGGACTACCAGGGCTCGGATGATCCCGGCGTGCAGTCGGTGACGAAGATTTACAACTACTACAAGAAATTCGGCTACAAGACGCAGGTGATGGGAGCGAGCTTCCGCAACATCGGCGAGATCAAGGAGCTGGCGGGGTGCGATCTGCTCACGATTTCGCCGCAGCTGCTGGCAGAGCTGGACAAAAGCGAAGGCGACCTGCCGCGGAAGTTGGATCCGGAGAAGGCGAAGTCGATGGACATCGAGCGCATCGTGGTGGACAAGGCGACGTTCAAGAAGATGCACACGGAAGATCGCATGGCGAACGACAAGCTGAAGGAAGGCATTGAGGGCTTCTCGGGCGCGCTGGTTAACCTGGAGAAGCTGCTGGCAAAGAGACTTGCAGAACTGGAATCACGCGCTCCGGCAGCGGTTTAGCGAAGTGTAGTGTGGTCACATGGGGGCAGCCTTCGGGCTGCCCTTTTTGATGCAGTTAAAGCCGTGGTTACCTATGTTTAGCCGGGCGGCTGTAAAGTGATTTCACTCACATCTCCAGTGCTACAATTCGTCTAAAGTTTCTTTCCAAGCAAGCAAATCCAGCGATAGCCGGGCACGGGTCCGGACTGCGCACGTTGCACTCCGATGACCCGTACAGTCGAGCTTCGCTTTGCCGGGGACTTCTATGCAGGTACAGCAAGGCCATCCACTCGAGCCGTTCTTTCAGCAGGCAGTGCGGAACAGTTATGAAGGTCGGTTGGGGCTTGGTCCGGAGATCACCGGATACGTATCGCGGATGCTTTGCGAGTTCGCCGAGCCAGACAGTTTGTTTCGCCTTCGCGACGCGAAGAACCGGGTGATCGACCGGCTCGACGAGATGGTGAAGGCGTCCGATCCGATCCACGGTACGGCGCGGTCCTTTGTCGCGGAGAGAGCGATCCGTAAATATATCGGCGACTACACGCTGTTCCTTGCCGGGATGTGCCCAGAGGCGATCGAGTCCAATCCGAATGCGAATTCGAATCGGCCAACGCTATCGGAGCTGATCAGGGTCGGCAAAGAAAGCTACTACATCGTCAGCCAGTTCAACGTATTCGAATATGAGAAGGAAGCGGCGCTGTACGGGCAGCTTTCGTCAGTGTTTGAGCATTGCATTCTTGGTCTCGCCATCGCCCGCAGGGATCTGTGGCGAACGATAAATCCACCGGCACCCGTACATTAGGAATATTCATAAAGGACGAGCAGTCATAAGAGCAGTTCTACATAGCAAGGCACGGTGGTTCGTAACCCCAGGGGCGATTCGTAATTGCCTCTGGGGTTAACGATTTGCGGTCTGACCGCTTGCAATCGGTAACCGAGTCTGCCAACTAAAGTTGAAATCACATCTTCCAATAAGAGCAACATATTCGCTACATTCTGTGTCAACACCAAGTAAACAGGTGGCTGGTCCTTCCGGCTGGACGACGGGTCTGAGAATCGGCCACTGCGAGAGCAGAAGCCGATTGCGCGCGAGTGCATTGAGGGAGGTCCCTATGCAAGGCCAGAATCAGCCGAATCAGAATCATCCGCTTGAACCGTTCTTCAACCAGGTAGTCCGCAACAGCTACGAAGGCCAGCTGGGATTACACGATCCTGATGTGACCGGCTATGTAGCTCAGCTGCTTTGCGAGTTTTCTCAAACCGACAAGCTATATCAAGTACGCGACGCCCAGGGACATCCGATCGAGGAACTCGAGGCAATGATTCTGGCAGCGGATCCGGTGAATGGATTTGCAACGTCGTTCGATGCGGAACGCGCCATGCGCAAGTACATCGGCGACTACGCGCTGTTTGTCGGCGGGATGTATCCCGAAGCGAACGTACCGGGCGCGCGGCGGAAGGGAATGCATCCGAGTTTGTCGGAGTTGATCCAAGCCGGCAAGGAGAGCTACTTCATCGTGAGCCAGTTCAACATGTTTGAGTACGAGAAAGAAGCGCCGCTGTTCGCGCGGCTCTCGGACGGGTTCGAGCGGTGCATTCTTGGGCTCTCGCTGGTGCGGGAGGAGTTGAGGAAGCGGAAGGCGCTACCGGCGCCGGAAGTGAACTGAACGAGGGAGCAGGGATTAAGGAGTAGGGAACGGAGAAGGAACGATGCCGCGGAGTGTTGGGGCTCCGCGGCATCGGTATTTTGCAAAGAGGTTTGGGATTCGGTGATGAACTATTCGGACCAGACTGCAAGAACGTTTCCCTGGCCGTCAGAGAAGTGGAAGCGCTTGCCGCCGGGAAAGTCGAAGGTGGGTACAACGATAGAGCCGCCGGAAGCGACGATTGCATCCTGCGTGGCTTTCAAGTCCTGCGAGTAGAGGACGATGAGGGGAGCGGTCTCGCTCTGGGTTTGCGTTGGGTCGCCCTTGCGAAATCCGCCGTCGATACCGGCTTGATCGCGAGTGAAGCTGATGTAGTCGGGGCCGTAGTCCTGGAAGTTCCAGCTAAAGGCGCGCTCATATAAGGCCTTGGTTTTGGCGATGTCGGTGGTGGTGAACTCGATGTAGTTGATCGCGTGGTGCTGCGCGGGTTCGCTCGTGCGTATGACTCCTGAATTTTGTCTTTGCGTTGGGATGCGTGTGGTGGCGGGAAGGGTGACTTACGACTGAAGCGTAGACGCACCATTCCCATGTGCGTTCTGATAAGCCTCCATCCACATTCCCTCAGTAGCAGGAGAGTGCAGGTAGAGCCCGTTCATTCCTCAATGGTCGCGGGCTGCCGAGGTACGAAGGAAACGTAGCACAGGCGGAAAGCGGTTGCAAAGAGGTTTGGGGGCATGGTGGCATGAAGTCTCAGGTCGTTTGGCGCCCGGAGTGGAAGGAGCGATTCGGAATGGGCTTTCTCCGTAGAGGTTGTTTCACGATCGCCGCGGCGGCTCTTTCAGTTCCCTTTTGTCTTCATGCGGCGAACCCTCACGGTGGCAAGGTCACACTGCCGGTGATGACTGCTGTCACGGTGAAGCTGGATCAGGCGGTGAACACTAAGACGATCGCGAATGGAAGTGCGTTCACGGCTTTGATTAAGGATCCGGTTCAGGTAGACGGCGCCACTGTGATTCCAGCGAATTCAGCGGCGGGCGGGCTGGTGAGCAGCGAGTCGGCGGCGAAAGGCGAGTTGGAGCTTAACTCGATCTTCGTGAATGGAAGGATGTACCGGATCACGACGACGCCGGTTCCCTTTAACCAGAAGACCAATCTCCACGTGGGATCAACGATGACGTTTTATCTTGTGCTCTCGCTGAGTATCGCCAAGTAGGTCCTTCCGGATTCCGGGAGCCTCACTCGCGCCCGAGGAGAATGGCGAGTCCGCCAGTGATGCTGCGGCCTGGCATGGCGACATCGTTGATCTCCTGATAGCCGGTATTGCTGAGATTGTCGAAGCGAAGATACGGCCGGAGCCGGCCCGACTTGCGCGAGCAAGCGAGATTCCAGACGGGGTAAGCGGTCTTCTGGTATCGTTGCGCGATTTGAATCGAGTTGCGCACGAGCCAGTCGCGACGGATCGACGCATCCCAGGTGGCGCGCACATTGTTCACTGGATAGTTGAAGACGTATTCCGACTGGAGGCCGTTGAGAGCGCGCTGTGCGCCATTGAGGCTGGTCCATGCGATGACTACTCTCTGAGACGTCGCGGGAACCCAGGTCGCTGAAGATTCCACTCCGGCAAAGCGCAAGCCGCTCAGGTTTGTTGCGTGCCATTTGTCCGCGGGCGTAGAGCGGACATAGTCGATTGCATTGTGCTGGCGGGAGTAAAAGCCAGTGGCGGAGATGATGAATTTTGGCGATGGGCTCCAGTCGATTCCGCTATCGGCAGACCATGCTGATTCGGGTTTGAGGTTGGCATTGCCGACTGTCGATGGATCGGAGTAGTAGAGGTCGGTGTAGGTGGGAATGCGGAATCCGTATCCAGTGCTGGCGCGCAGCTTGAGTTGATGCGGCAGGCGCAGGCTTCCGGCGAGTTGAGGAGCAAATATCGGATCGATGTTGCCTGAGAAGATCTCTCCGCGTGCTCCGGCTGATAGGTTCCATCGGTGCCTGGCCGGGCGCAGATCGACATCGATGTAGCCTGCACCACGATTGCGAGCGTGCATTCCGAGATTGTTGCTGGAGATGCTGTCGCCGTCTGCTTCCAGTCCGGCGAGAAGAAGGGAGTCAGGAGCGAGATTGAAGTTGTGGCGGAGCGAGGCCTGCCATGAGCGGTCGACGTGATTGTTTTCGTAGATGGATGGGTTCGAGCGAATAAGCACGAAGTCATCGCTGTGCCGGCGATAGCCGAAGGCGGCGGTGGTGGTGGAACCGAGCTCCTGCCGTGCGGAGGCGAACCAGCTCTTCGTCCGCTCCCATGAAGCGAAGTTGCCGTAGAACTGGTCGGCTCCAAAGGAGCGGTCGCTGGCGGCGAGTAGTAGGTCGGTGACGCCGAGGCGAGAGCCGAACCACGATTCAACAGACGCATCTTCATTGCGGTAATCGCGGTCGGCGATGAAGCCCGTTGAGAAGTTGCGGGAGCCGGTTGTGCGCGCGCTCCAGCGGTTTCGCGTGAGACCTGCGAGGAAGGACTCTTCATTGGAGCCGAAGCTTCCCTCCCCTGCGCGCAGCAGGATAGAAGAGTGAGCCGGCGCTGCGGTGACGAAATCGACTACGCCGCTAAGCGCGTCAGCGCCATGGAGCGTAGATCCCGCGCCTTCGAGGATTTGAATCGAGTTCATGGCCTCGAGCGGAATGGGCAGATCGAGATTGTGGTGCGCGGTCTGGGCGTCGTTGACGCGGAAGCCATTGACGAGAACAAGCGTCTGAGCAAAGCTGCCGCCGCGCAACACGATGTCGGATTGTGCGCCTCCGGCGCCGCGCTGCTCGATGAACGCGGAAGTGTCATTGCGAAGAAGATCGAGCGGCGACTGGACGGAGAGCAGGTTGGGCTGGACCGGCAGGACGTCCACCGATCGCGATGATTCGGCGAGGGGGATGGGAGTGGCGTTGCCGAGAACGACCAGGGTTTCCGTGGGCGCCTTGGGGGTGTCCTGCGGCGGTATGGGAGCAGGGGGAGCCTGCGCACCCGAATTGTTGGCGGCGAGAATCACGATAACCAAAACAAAAAGGAATCGAGCCATAGAAGACTTTTGAGCCTGGGGAAATCAAAGAGTGCCTAGTGGGATAGATTACCGATTTGTCGCACGGGATCGAGCGAGATGGTGAAGTCGCCACACTGATAACGCAAATGCCCATCCGTGGCCGATTTGGATGCGCATTGATGTTGTAGACGGGGAATCAGACCGGGTTCATAGCGGAAGTCCGCCGAGCCATGATTGCTGTCGAGGTCGTGCGATTCGTGGATATCCATGACATTCGCATTGAGCACCTGCGGGAGCCATCCGCGTGCGATTGCGCCATCGGCCACGGCATCTGCTGCAGTGGCATATCGGACATGCTGTGTTTCATTACAGCCAATGAGAAACGCAGCGACGAGAAGAGCAGAGGCGGATAGTGATCTCATTGGCAGGCTCACGATCCAAATTGCCACTTCAGAGGATATAGCGGCTGAGGTCGTTGTCGCGGACTATCGAGGCGACCATCTGCTTTACGTATTCAGGCGTGATGGTGAAGACCTTTTCGGGGCCGGAGGCGGTCATGCGCTCCGCGTAAGGCAACGGTGCGCTGGTCTCGTTGGCGCTATCTTTCGTCAGGTCCGCAACTTTGTCGGCGCCACCGGATTGGCGGGCGATGTCGGGCGCAAGGAAGCTGACGTCTTCGAGAACCCGCTCCATGATGGTGTGGAGACGGCGGGCGCCGATGTTTTCAGTAGTCTCATTGACGCGGAAGGCAAACTCAGCCATCTCGCGAAGGGCTTCGTTCTGGAATTCGAGACGAACGCCTTCGGTTTCGAGCAGAGCTGAATATTGCTTGGTGAGCGACGACTTGGGCTCGGTAAGAATGCGCAGGAAGTCTTCGACGGTGAGCGACTTCAATTCGACGCGGATCGGGAAGCGGCCCTGAAGTTCGGGGATGAGGTCGCTCGGCTTGGAAACGTGGAATGCGCCGGCAGCAATGAAGAGGATGTGATCGGTGCGCACCATGCCATATCGCGTGTTGACGGTGGTGCCTTCGACGATGGGAAGGATGTCGCGCTGCACGCCTTCGCGCGAGACGTCGGGACCGTGGCCGCCTTCGCGGCCTGCGATTTTGTCGATCTCATCAAGGAAGACGATGCCACTGGATTCGACGCGCTCTACGGCAGCACGGTTCACGGAGTCCATATCGATGAGGCGGCCTTCCTCTTCCTGTACGAGGTAGTCGAATGCATCGCCGACTTTCATCTTGCGCTTCTTGGAACTGCCGCCAAAGATGTTGGGCAGCATGTCCTTGAGGTTCATCTCCATGTCTTCGAGGTTCTGGTTGGAGATGATGCCGAACTGAGGCGTGTTGCGCTCGCGGACATCGAGCTCAACGGTGCGGTCGTCGAGCTTGCCTTCGCGGAACTGCTGGCGGAGCTTCTCGCGCGAACGCTGATAGCCCTCGGAGGCGGGGAGCGCGAGCTGATTGTCCTGGGCGGGAGGAGTTTGAGGAGGCGGCGGAAGAAGCAGGTCGAGCAGGCGCTCTTCAGCGTTCATCTCGGCTTTGTCTTCGACTTCTTCGAGGCGCTCTTCGCGGACCATATCGATGGAGATTTCGACGAGGTCGCGAATGATGGATTCCACATCGCGGCCGACGTAACCGACCTCAGTAAATTTGGAGGCTTCCACTTTGAGGAAGGGCGAGTTGGTGAGTTTGGCCAGCCTGCGCGCGATCTCAGTTTTGCCCACGCCCGTAGGGCCGATCATGATGATGTTCTTGGGCATGATGTCGTCGGCGATGTCGGGGGGTAGTTTCTGGCGGCGCTGGCGATTGCGCAGAGCGATGGCGACGGCACGCTTGGCCGGACGCTGTCCAACGACGTGCTTATCGAGTTCGGCGACGATCTCGCGGGGCGTCAACTCGTCGAGCGAGAGGTCCTGTTCTTCGGCAGATGCGGGAAGATAGATGGCCATGAGAGCGGTTAGCCCTTCAGTTCTTCGTAGGTGATTCTATCGTTGGTGTAGATACAGATGTCGGCAGCGATCTTCATTGCTTTCTCGGCAATCTCACGCGCGCTGAGTTCGGTGTTCTCCATCAGGGCGCGTGCGGCGGCCGTGGCGTAGCTTCCGCCGGAGCCGATGGCGGCAATGGGCTCGTCAGGATCGATGACATCGCCGGAGCCAGAGAGCAGGAACGTCTGTCCCTTGTCGGCGACAACTAGCAAGGCTTCAAGGTTGCGCAGCATCTTGTCGGTGCGCCAGTCTTTGGCGAGTTCGACGGCGGCGCGATTCAGATTCCCTGCGTATTGCTCGAGCTTCGATTCGAAGCGTGTGAACAGGTTGAAGGCATCAGCGGTGGATCCAGCAAATCCGGCGAGAATCTTTTCCTGGTAAAGGCGACGGATCTTCTTTGCGGAGTGCTTGAGGACGTGGTCCTGCATGGTGACCTGGCCGTCTGCGGCCATGACCACCACGCCGTTGCGGCGCACACAGATTACGGTTGTGGAACGGATGCGGCGGCGGTCGGCGGACCCGGAATTCTTGCTCGTGCTCAAAGAGAAACCCTCAGAAAACAAGACTTCCGGCGAGCCGGAAGCCTGGAAAAGCGTACTAGTCAAGTATAGGACACCGGCCTTGGGAGAAATTTCGTTCGCCCCTACGGGGCTTTGGCTTTCATTCTGTTTCATCACCCAGGCCTGCCCTTCCCCTTCGTTTCACGAAGGGTTGCGTTTGCCCTGGGCTATTTTCGGTTGTCCCTCTGGGACAAATTCGAAGTTCTTTTCACTAGACCCACTCATCGCGAAAGGCGCGATGAATGGGGCACAGACTGAATCATCTTTAGCGCTGCCAGATGAGCTTGCCGGAGCGTACGACGGCGTGGACACGGGAGAAGTTGGTGAGATCCGTGGCGGGATCGGCGTAGAGGATGGTGAGGTCGGCGAGTTTGCCGGCGGTCACGGTTCCTTTGCTGTCGAAGACGCCCATGCGGGATGCAGGATTGGTGGTGAGCATGGCGAGAACGGTCTTGAAGTCGAGGCCGCTTTTGGCGAGTTCAGAGAATTCGGTCTCGGTTGAGTAGTCAGTCATGTAGCCGACATCTGTTCCGAAGATCAGCGTGCCGCCGAGTTGATGGAATTGACCGACCTCAGCGCGCATGGGATCCATGTAGTGCGGGTCCTTGGTAACGGTGGTGGTGAACATCTTGAGCGTTGGAATCATCGCCATGTTTTTGGCGATAGCCGATTGAAGCAGTTGCGCATCGACTCCGCGCGTGTCGTCGGCTGCGTGAGCGAGTACGTCGACGCCACTGTCGATGGCTACCTTCGTTCCGGCGAGATCGGATGGATGCGCGAAGACGAGCTTGCCGTTCCGGTGCGACTCAGTGACAGCGGCGCGGGCGATCTCGACGGGCATGGGTAGCACGTGGCCGCGCTCGACCCAGGAGCCGGTGAAGAGTTTGGTGGCGTCGGCTCCTGAGGCGAGGTTGCGGCGGACGATGGTGGTGGCTTCGGCAGGCGTTTCAGGTTGGGGCATGAGCGCCTGAATCCAGCGGGGGAGTGTCTCTTTGAGATAGAACGGGATGCCATGCGGAGGGTAGAGCGCAGTTCCCGCGGTATAGATGTATGGCCCGGTCAACTCACCTTTCTCGATGCGGCGGCGCGTCGAGAGGGTGTCGGCGGGATTGGAGCCGAGGTCGATGACCGTGGTGAATCCGCGGCTGAGAAACATGTCGGCGAGTTGTGGGTTGAGGGTCGCGGCCGACTTCCAGTTCGCCATGGACCACTTGGGCTCGGTGAGGTGGACATGTGCGTTCCAGAAGCCGGCGGTGACCACACAGTGGTCGCATGGGACGATAGCGGCGCCTGAAGGGATTTGAATTCCCTTCCCTACAGCCACAATCAGGCCATCGCGAACGAGGACGGTTCCGTCATCGATGGGCGGGTCACTGGGCGAGACGTAGATGCGGGCGTGCTCGATGGCTAGGGTGCCTTGCGCGAGCTTGAGGGGAGGATGAGAGCCGTGGCGGGGATAGAACTGGATGAACCAGACTGCGGCAAAGGCTACGGCAATCAGAACCGCAAGGAAAGCCAGGAGGCGGAAGGTCCATCGGCGCATGCTCATTTCACCTGTTCAGGAATGATACGCAACGAGATATACGGAGTTCCGCGATCCGGCAATTACCCGCTCATCACGATGAGGCCGTGATGAACGGGGCACGACGCCTCCTCGGGCACCGCATTATGTGGTTCCGTCACAGCCGGTTTGACGCACCCAAGGCCAGCAAATAGCTTTGAAGCAGGGGTGAGCAGTGTCTGCTCGCGCCCGGAGGAGCAATGATGCAGAGAAACTTGCCGGGGAGGCTGCCCGTAGCGGCGGCGATCTTTGCGGCCCTGTTTTTCTCCTGCGCGGGGTTTTCGCAGGACCTGAAGAGCTTTGAGCAACGCATTACGACCAAGGTGTTGCCCAACGGCCTGACTATCCTGGTCTGCGAGCGCCCTGAAGCGCCGGTGTTCAGCTACACCACCTTTGTGGACGCGGGCGACGTGAACGATCCATCGGGCGAGAGCGGGCTGGCGCACATGTTCGAGCATCTTGCGTTCAAGGGAACCAGCCAGATCGGCACGAAGGATTACGCTGCCGAGAAGGCTGCGCTCGACAACGTGGAAGCGGCGAATACGGCGCTCGAAGCTGAGCTGCGCAATCCCGCCGGCGCCAACAAGCAGAAGGTGGATGAACTGAGGAAGGCTTTCGACGACGCGCAGAAGGCGGCGCAGAAGTTCGTGGTTCCGAACCAGTTCACCGAGATTGCCGAGCGCAACGGCGCTCATGCGCTCAATGCTTCGACGGGGTTGGATGAGACCAGCTTCTACTGGTCGATGCCAGAGAACCGCCTTGAGCTCTGGGCGTGGCTGGAGAGCAGCCGGCTTGTGGATACGGTGCCGCGCGAGTTTTACAAAGAACGCTCCGTGGTGGAAGAAGAGCGTCACATGCGCACGGACTCGAATCCAGAGGGCCGCCTGATCGAGCAGCTGCTGGCTACCGCTTTCGTGGCACACAACTACGGCCGCAGCGCAGTAGGGTGGCCGAGTGAGCTCAGCCAGATTACCGCAACCGAGGCAATGGCCTTCCACAAGAAATACTACGTGGGCTCGAATATCGTGGTGACCGTGGTCGGCGATGTGAAGGCGTCAGAAGCGATGCCGATTCTGGAGAAGTACTTCAGCAAGGTTCCGGCCGGTCCCAAGCCGCTCGAGATGACGACGGTGGAGCCGAAGCAGTTTGCAGAAAAAACAGTCGTCATCAAAGACCCCTCACAGCCTATCTATGTTGAGACCTATCATCGTCCCAACTACAAGAGCCCGGACGATGCAGTCTACGACGCAATCAGCGACATCGTCTCGAACGGACGCGTCTCGCGCCTCTATCGCGGCATGGTTCGCGACCAGCAGATTGCGGCGGTTGCGGCGGGGCAGAGTGCGTTTCCCGGCGACAAATTCCCAAGCCTGTACTTGTTTTTCGCAGCGCCACTGCCAGGACATACTTCGGCCGAAATGGCGACTGCGATTCACAAAGAGATCGACAAGCTGAAAACAACGGACGTGACGGACGCAGAACTTGCCATGTACAAGACTCGAACGCGCGCGGACCTTCTTCGCGGACTGGCGGACAACCAGGGTCTGTCGAATGCGCTGGCATCGACCCAGGCCCGGTACGGCGACTGGCGCGAGCTGTTCCGGCAACTTGACCGCGTGGACAAGGTGACGAAAGCCGACATCCGGCGCGTGGCGAACGAGACCTTCGTGGCTTCGAACCGCACGGTTGCTCAAATCGATACAGCAGCACCGGCGGGTCCGGCAAAGAACGAGGGAGGCGAGAAGTGAGAAACGGTGATCAGGGGTCAGTGATCAGGGGTCAGTGGATCTTACGCTTTGCCCACGTTCTAGTTGCGGGAGTACTGTGCCTTGCGATGACTTCGGCAGGATATTCGCAGGAGAGCAAGCCTTGGGAGAAGATTCCCATTCCGCCGCTGCATCAGTTCAAGCCGCAGCAGCCCAAGCGAGTTGCGCTGAAGAACGGAATCGTGATCTTCCTGCAGGAAGATCATGAGCTGCCGTTTGTCACGGGGTCAGTGTTGATCCCGGGAGGGTCGCGCGATGAGGATCCGGCGAAGTGCGGATTGATCGACCTGTACGGGCAGACCTGGCGCACCAGCGGCACGGAGAAGATGAACGGCGATGCCATGGACGACCTGCTCGAGGCGAAGGCAGCTCACATCGAGACTGGCGGCGATCTGGATTCAACCGCCCTTTCATGGGAGTCGCTGAAGGCCGATACGGATCAGGTCTATGACCTTGCCATGGATCTGCTGTTTCATCCGAAGTTTGACCAGCAGAAGCTGCGCCTGGCGCAGCAGCAGGAGGCTACCGGCATCGTCAGGCGCAACGACGATGAAGGCCAGATCGCCGGCCGTGAAGCGGTGAAGCTGGTCTACGGAGCCACCAGCCCTTACGCACGCCAGCCTGAGTTGTCGACTATTTCCAAGGTGACGATTGCCGATTTTCAGGCATGGCACGATCGCTCGCTGGGAGGAAAGCTGATTATTTCCATCAGCGGCGATTTCGATGCTGCTGCGATGGAAGCAAAGCTGCGGGCGACGTTCGACAAGCTGCCGGCAACGAAGGCAAATGCTGTACGGCATGATGACATCGCGGGACCGAAGCCGGGCGTCTACTTCATCAATAAAGAAGATGTAAATCAGTCGAATGTGCAGATCGTTGGCGTGGGGCTCGACCGGCACAGTCCGGATATTCCCAGCGTGGCGATGATGAACGACGTCTTCGGCGGCGGATTTGCGAGCCGGCTGTTCCAGGTGGTTCGCACACAGCATGGCCTTGCCTATGCCGTTGGAGGCGGGCTTTCGTTCGCATGGGATCACCCGGGGACTTTCGCAGCCGTGGTGATGCCGCGCAGCGACAAGACGGTCGAGGCGATCCAGCGGACGTATGAAGTTTTGAATGGCCTGGTGAACGAGCCCTTTACCGATGAGGAGCTGAAACGGGCGAAGGACAACATCCTCAACTCGTTCTTGTTCCGGTATGACACGAAGGACAAGGTGCTGGCGGAGCGGGTGCGTCTTGAGTTCTACGGCTATCCGCCGGACTATCTCGAGACCTACAAGGCTGCGCTGGAAAAGGTGACGATAGCCGATCTGAATTCGGCGGCGAAGAAGTACATTCACCCGGACAAGTACGCCGTGCTCGTTGTAGGCAACAAGTCCGAAATCAACCCTGGACTTGATTCGTTGAAGATGGGTCCAGTGCACGACATCGACATCACGATACCGCAGCCCGGCGCACCTCCGGCAGGTGGCGGTGGGGCGGAGAAGTAGCGGTGAGCAAGAACAATGAAAGCAAACCGGACGCCAGGCTCGCTGTCGTCATCATGGCAGCGGGCAAGGGCACGCGACTGAGAACGCGCCGACCCAAGGTGCTGCACGAAGTGGGCGGGAAAGCGCTGCTCGGGCATGTCATCGCGACCGCGCAGGAGCTGGCGGAGAGCGGGGATATTCACGTCATCGTGGGGCACGAGGCCGATCGAGTTCGCGTGGCAGTGGGCGGGACCGGTGTGCAGTTCGTCGAGCAAAAGGAGCAGCGCGGCACAGGGCATGCGATTCAGTCTGCGCGGGACGCGGTTGCGAAGTATGACCACATCCTGGTGCTCTCCGGCGATGTGCCGCTGATCGGCGCGACGACGTTGCAGCATCTGATGACGATGCATCTGGCGCAGGGTGCGGCAATGAGCATCCTGACTGCAGTGCCAGAGAATCCGACGGGCTACGGGCGAGTGATCCGACACTTGGCCGACCGGCCCGAGGTGGACGCAATCGTTGAACAGAAGGCCCTGAAGCCCGATCAACTTGAAATCAGAGAGATCAATTCTGGTATCTATGCATTCAAGACGAAGCCGTTGCTGGCGCACATCGACCAGCTCTCCACCGACAATCCGCACGGCGAGTTTTATTTGACGGATATGGCAGCACGCCTGAAGTCGGCGGGAGAGAAAGTGATGGCAATTCAAGCGCCGAATGCGGAAGAGGTGCAAGGGGGAAACACCATTGCTGAACTCGTGGAACTGGACGCGAAGATACGCATGAAGGTCGCGAACCGCCTGATGGCGGCAGGCGTGACCATATTTCGTCCGGAGACGTGCGTAATCGACGCAAGCGTGGAGATAGAGCCCGACACGATCATCGAGCCGTTTGTGCAGCTGCTGGGAAATACGAAGGTGGGCACGGACTGCCGGATTCGGTCCTTTACCGTGATCGAAAACTGCACGATCGGTGACGGAGTGCTGGTGCAGAATGGTTGCGTTCTGGAGAACAGCACGGTTCTTAAACAGGCGAGTCTGGGACCGTTTTCTCACTTGCGGCCCGGTTGCGAGATTGGCGAGGGGGGGCACGTCGGCAACTTTGTAGAGATGAAAAAGGCAAAGATTGGCCGCGGCACGAAGGCGAATCACCTCTCGTATATCGGGGACGCCGAAGTCGGGGCCGGGACCAACATCGGGGCGGGCGTGATCACGTGCAACTACGATGGGGTGAACAAGTACCAGACGCGGATCGGCCAGGGAGCTTTTGTCGGGAGCGATTCGACGCTGGTGGCTCCGGTGTCCGTTGGAGACGGGGCGTATATCGGAGCGGGGTCCTGCATCACCCGGGATGTGCCTTCCGGGGCATTAGCCGTCGGGAGGGCAATGCAGGTGACGAAGGAAGGCTGGGTGGCAGCCCGACGAGCGCGGAAGAGTGAAAAGAAGGATTGAGAGCAGGATGAGAGTCTCAGGCCGCCTGTCCTGAATCAGTACAAAGCGGGTTCGCAGGCTATAGCACTTTAGTACTTTGGTACTTAACCAAGAAGGGCTTGCGCCACTGCGGGGGTGAGCGTAAGTTCTTGATACGTTGTCAGGGCCCCGTCTTGAAGCTGTTCCGGATTGACACCGCAAGCTTGCCGCCATGTTCCATAAATTCAACGATGCGGAATCAAAGCCGGAGTATCTCAAGCAGGAAATTTCTGAAGACGATGATCTCTCTGGAGCATAAGAGATCCGTTTTCATCTATTTGTGAGATTGCGCGTGCCTATAATGAGATTGCCCCGACGCCGTTGGGCTGAGCACTGGCGGGAAGCCGGGAAGGATGCAGCGTTGACGCCAAAGGCGGATGAAGACGCCTCCCAGCCAGCGTTTGTCACGGCAAAGAAGAAGGCGCGCTCGTCAGCCCGAATTCTGGTCGTGGATGATGAGGCGCATGTCCGGTCCATGATTGCGGCCACCCTCGAGCGACAGGGCTACGAGGTGATCCAAGCGTCCGGGGGCCGCGAGGCGATGGATGCCATCGAACAAGAGTCGTTCGAGCTCATTCTTTCAGACATTGTCATGCAGGAGGGGAACGGGCTGGCTCTGCTGGAGCATATCCATGCCGAGAGCCCAAGCCTTCCCGTCATCATGGTCACGGCGATTCACGATATCAGCGTGGCTATCGACTCCATGCGCCGCGGCGCTTACGACTACGTTCTCAAGCCATTCGAACGCGAGCACCTGATGGCAACGGTGCAGCGGGCCCTGGAGCATCGGCAGGCGCTGCAGGAGAGCCGGACTTACCAGCAGAACCTGGAGCAGGTGGTACGGGCGCGAACTGAGATGCTGCGCCAGGCGATGGAAGACCTCGAGCATTCCTATGACGTGACCCTTGAGGCGCTTGGGGATGCACTCGATTTAAAAGACTCGGAGACCGAAGGCCACTCAAAGCGAGTGACGGCATACACGATTGCCCTGGCACGAGCGATGGGCATCACGCCGGCTGAAATCAAAGTGATTGCGCGTGGAGCCTTCCTGCACGATATCGGCAAGATGGCAATTCCCGATTACATTCTGCGCAAGCCGGGCAAACTAACGCCGGAAGAGCAGTCGATCATGCGCGAACACTGTGCGCGGGGATACCAGATGCTTCGCAAAATTCCATTCCTGGCCGAGGCCGCGGAGATTGTCTTTACGCATCAGGAGCATTATGACGGCAGCGGCTATCCCAGCGCGCTGAAGAGCACCACAATACCGGTGGGGGCGCGGATCTTCGCCGTAGCAGATACTCTAGATGCCATCACGAGCGACCGGCCATACCGACAGGCACGGACGTTCGATGCGGCGCGCGAAGAAATTATTCGCTGCTCCGGGACGCAGTTCGACCCCGCGGTTGTGGAAGTTTATCTGAAGATTCCTAACGAGCTATGGCTTGAGCTTCGGTCGGAGATTACGGGGCAGAATCATCGCTTTTCGACGTTCGACCTCCAGCACCCGCTGGAACTACCGAAGAAAGACCCCGACACGCCCGGGCCGAGACCCGTCTGAGTTCGCTGCTTACGACGCGCGCTGAGTGAGTTCGCGGGTAGCTTCTTCGCGGAACGAACGGGGCAGATCTTCCTGATTGAACTCGACACCGGAGGCGGTGAGTTCGCGCGCGGTCTTCTCGAGAGAGGCTCGCTTGGTGAGGAAGCTGTTCTCCGCCTGCTGACGATCCTCGGGTGTGTCAAAAACACCGAACTTGCGCAGATCGGCAAGTTTGCGATCGTAGAGGTCGATCTCCTGATGGACAGATTTCAGGAAGTATTTATCGCGGGGCGCTACAGCAGATCTCTTCACGGGAGCTCCTAAGTGGGAGGGGAATAAACAAGGCGGTCGCTAACGACCGCCTTTACTTAGATGCACAATCGTCGAGCCTAGGCGGCCCGAACGTTCTCAGCCTGAAAGCCCTTGGGGCCCTTCACGACGTCGAAGGTCACTGCCTGACCTTCCTGAAGGCTGCGGAAGCCGTTCGACTGAATTGCGGAGAAGTGCACAAAGACATCATCTCCGTTGGGGCGGCTGAGGAAGCCGAATCCCTTTGCATCGTTAAACCACTTAACTGTTCCCTGTTCCATTTGAACTTGTTCCTTAGATTGAAATGTACCGCCGAACACAATTTGGAATTGATTGCGTGTGGCGGTAAGGCGGAACAAGCAAGAAAGACCAGATCGGATTCTTCGATCACCTTCAGTATAACACGATGTGGGACGGCAATCGCGAGCCCGGGCCAGCGCGCACACTCTGCAGGAGATAGCGCGGCTTCTCGAGGAGTTATGAGACGATGAGCAGCGTATCGATGGGCGGTGGCGGGACAATTTCAGGAAGCTTCTCGATGAGTTGAGGGCTTTTTGCCATTTCCACGAAGACTTTGTTGATGGTGTCTTCCGTCCTGGTTGAATCGATGTGCAGCTTGCGAACGGCGCGCATCACTGCCGACGCGAGAAGGAAGCGGTTATGGACCTGCAACCCTGCGGAATAAACCAGATCAGAACGCATGTTTCCTCGTTTCCCGGTTATGGAGCGTTTGCAACCGAAGCCAGGATCCGGTATTCGAGCCGGCAAAGATCAGCGAAGACGGAATGGCTGACTGGCGCTGAGAAACAGAGGAGCTACGAGACGGGATGCTCGATAAAGATCCCTCTATTGACACCATACGCTGTTTGGAGCGATTACGCGCAGTTCCCGGCGGAGTTCAGCTGCACGGTAACGTGAAACTGAACGCCAGCACGATGCACTTCTCGTCGGCATCTAGTAGGCGCTGGCGACGAGCATAACCCTGTCGAACCGTCTCTCTCGCAGGTGACTGGGCCGAATCATGAACTGATATACACCTTCTCCAAATTCGTGACCTATCGGTTTTCTCGACGAGAGTTCAAGCAACAAGACCCAGTCTTCCAAATACTCCTCCACATGACCCTGAACAAAGCTGGGAGGTCCAAACATGTGATTCGCGTGCGGAGCATGGATCGCGCGGATTGGAGCGGAAGTGGATTCAGATCCCCGAGGCTCGGATCCCGCTCGATCCTGGCGAAGGTACACCGAAGCGAGTTCATGCCGCTGAGCACACTCGGATACAAGGTCTGCCGGCAATGCACTGGAGGCCTCGCTTCCGATTCCGAGGCTGGTGTTAACGCTCTCCTGAAGCAGAGCGGTCCACCCCTGCCCGAGTGCGGGTTCCATCTCCTCTATCCGGCGCCAGATCTTGTCGGAAGCGGGCTGCTCTATGGCGGCGGCGGGTGAGTGCTTTGTTGCCGAGTTGTACAGATCGGCGGCACTGTCTGCCCAGCGCTGGAGGGTAGTTTTGCGGTCGTGCTCGAATTTGTCGCGCAGCAGCGATGGATCAGATCGATGCAAACGACGAAGTAGTTCCGCAGCCACGATTCTCACGGCGGCCCAGTCGTGGGGGAAGGCTGGAAAGGGGCGAGCGAACGGCAGGGTCTGACGGCGAAGAGGCTCGGAGGGCGCGTGACCGTCAGCGTGCTGCAGCGCGAGCAAAGCCTGCGACAGGTTGTCCCCTTCACTCCAGAACCGATTGTCGGTATCGTCACCTGCCTCAGGGGTGGGATACGAGAAAGCCACCGGCGCGAATGGCCATCGCGGAAGAAGACGGGGCAGATCCTGAAAGCGTTTTTCAACGCGCGGCGAGCAATATGGAACGAGGTGCGCACCTTCGTCTCCGTAGACTGCCGGAAGATCTTCCGGAATTTGCAAAGGTTGCCAGCCCTCCGACGGTCCCGGTGCGTGAACGAAACGGAAATCGAAGGGTTCGCCCCATGTCAGATCGCAGAAGAGGTACAGCGCGCCATTCGCGGGGAGCAGGCCGGTCGGATCTTGAGCTGCGAGCTGAGCGCAGTCCCACTGCATGATGAAGGAGAGCGGAACCTTTCCCGGCTTGTTGCTGGTTCGAGGCCATACGAAGTCCGATGGAGCGATTGGAAGGCCACCGTAGAAGGAGAGACTTGTTGCAGACGGCGGGCAAATTTCCCTAAAGACGATCGGATGAAGGCGGGCGAGATTGATGATTGCCGGGCTGTGCGGTTCCGGTGCCAGATCAGACGACGGGTCGGCGACGACAGATGATTTCGAGCCGGGGCTTGACGGGTATTTCAGTGCCTGCATGAGGGCTGCTGCCTGCTCCGGATGGATCATAGGGGCGTCGCGATCCTGGACGGCACGACGCGGAGGCAGCAAGTCGCGCAGGAGGGCCCAGTCGATGGAGGCAGCCACCAGTCCGAAGCACGAAGCAGCGAAGATCAGAATCCGAGTGGAGGGTAGAGTGCTGAGGCCGCTGACGAGGGAGGCTTTGAGCAGCGCGAGAACCAGGAGGGCGCCCGCACTGCAGAGGAAGACTGACAGGAACCGGGGAATCTTCATGAGATTGTGTCTCTGCAATTGAGCATAGCGTCAGCGGTTACAGAAGCGCCATCAGACCCGGTGTATGGAAGAGGTACGGTCGGCTGGCTGGAACAGCCGACTCGACAGCCTAGTTGTGGTCGTGGTCGCGATCGTGATCGTGGTGCTGCTTCCGCCATTCCCAGTACTGGCGCTGTTCAGCTTTTCTGCGCCGCTCGTAATCGCGATGTTGATGATGGGTCTCCGTCTCCCAGGTGGAGTAGTACGTGGTCTCAGACGGCCCGTAGGTTCCATATGCATATGTTCTTCTATGTTCTGCGCATCCGGCGAGAAGGGGAATCATCATCGCCGAGCCAAGAACCAACCTAAACAGTTTTTTCATAGATAGTCCTTTCGCACTGAACGAACAACTTTGTTCAAAGATGCTTCCTGGAAGTGACTAGTTGTTCAATTGGTTTGAAAGGTTCGCCGACGCGGATTCTGGTGGCTTGAAAAACCGAAATTTGGTTCGGAGAGAGTGGTAGTGCGCGTTTGGAAGTCCTGCGACGGCGTTAGTTTCGGCGCTCTGCAGCAGTCTGAATTTTCACTGGAGAGTGCGCGAGGTCTTCCATCCCAAAGCGATTTCAGAGATGATGTCCGGCAGACTTTTTGTGATCTTCCAGTTTGGATAGTCGGATTGAATTTTGCGCAGGTCGGAGTAGTAGCAGATGTGATCTCCGATCCTGTTTTTTTCAACATAGCTCCAGAGCATTTTTCGGCCGGAGACTGACTCTGCAAGGGCGAAGGCTTCGAGAATCGAGCACGAGTTCTGCTTGCCACCTCCGAGGTTGTAGACTGCGCTGACTCGCGGAGCCTGCCAGAACTCGTGAATGAATGCGGCTACATCCTCAGAATGGATATTGTCGCGAACCTGCTTGCCCTTGTAACCGAAGACCGAGTATTCGCGGCCTTCGATATTGCATTTCACCAGGTAACTAAGGAATCCGTGCAACTGAGTGCCAGATTGGTTCGGCCCGGTCAGACATCCGCCGCGAAGACAGCATGTGGGCAAGTTGAAGTAACGGCCGTATTCCTGAACCATGAGGTCAGCCGCACACTTGGAGACTCCAAATAGAGAGTGGGTACTCTGGTCGATCGGGAATGATTCGTTGATTCCGGATTGCAGTTGCTCTCCGGCGAATTCCCAGCGCGAGCCAAGCTCAACCAGTGGCAGCGTGTTTGGCCTGTCACCGTAGACCTTGTTCGTGGACATGAAGACAAATGGCGATTCGGGACAGAACTGCCGGGCGGCTTCGAGCAGATGGAGCGTTCCCAACGCGTTGACTTCGAAATCTTCGAACGGAATCTGCGCCGCGCGATCGTGAGAAGTCTGGGCAGCAGCATGCACAATCAGCACTGGCCTCTGTTCCTTGATGATGGCGAGAATCGCATTTCGATCACGAATGTCGGTGGTCGAGTGGATGTAATTCGGGTATTCGGAGGTCAGGCGCGCGAGCATCCATGCGGTTCCGCCTTCAGCACCAAGGAAAGCGCTGCGCTGATTGTTGTCGATCCCGAAGACTCGATGGCCCTGGGATGCGAACCGACGCACTATCTCCGAGCCGATAAGACCACACGAGCCTGTGACGAGAATTGTTTTGTTATGGAACGTCAAGGTCGTTTCTCACCGGTTATTCGACTGCGTTTCTGCGTAAGTGGTTTCGCGCTGACTGCATCAATACTCCAAATCTATTGAGGTGAAAGCAGAGACCCGTAGATCGATTCAATCTCTGCAGCCATTTGTTGAACGGAAAACTTTGTCTCGGCACGCTGACGTCCCTGGTCGCCTTGTTGAATCCTCAACTGAGAACTTGTGGCCAATCGGCGCAATGCAGTGCATAAAGTATCAATGTTTCCAGGGGCAACCACATACCCGGTGCGCCCGTCTTCGACAAGCTCAGGAATTCCGCCCACGTTTGTTGCCACCACCGGCAGGCCTTCCGACATTGCCTCCAGGATTACCACTGGCAAGCCCTCATCATACGAGGGCAATGCGAAGATGTCCCAGGTTCTGAGCACCGGCCGCAAGTCGTCAATCCAGCCAAGAAAGTTGACCTGCTCGGAAACACCATGCTCGCGCGCGATTCTCAGAAGTTCATTCCTCTCGGGGCCGTCTCCCGCAACTTCAAGCCGAACTCCCGGAAACTCTTCCTTCAGTTGCGAGAACGCTATGATCAGGTCTCGAACCCCTTTCGCTTCGATGAGCCGGCATGCTGTCCCGATCATGACCGGATACTGATTCGAACGCATGCGGATCGGTTCACTCGAAGTGCGAACTCCCGAGTAGACGACATGAACTCGTCTTCGGGGAATCTGGCTTGCGATCGCCTTGGATACGGCGAGAATGGCATCGGCACCACGCACGCTGACCGGATCGTCGTCGGATTCGTCCGGCGGCAAGAGTTGGCCATGAAGGTGAACGATGATCTTCGCGCCAGTCGTTGCACGAGCCAGTTGACGAATCGACCGAGCTCCCCAGTGTTGATGGATTAGAGCAAATTGCTCGGATCTAAGTTGCCGCCAGAAACGGAACGCACCCATGGGATCTCGGCTTCCGTGCTTCCAATCAACCCACCGTGCGTGGGCGCCGGCCGAAGATAGCTTGTCAACAAGAGACCCGTCTGACTTGAGAAACCACGCATGCAGCTTGTATTGCGGATTCAGGTTTTGCGCCAACTCAGCAACGATCTTTGCGACTCCATGTCCCTCCGGCATAGCTGTGCCGAGGAGATGAAGAACGTTGATCGGCTGCTTCATAAACGCAGTATAGCTTTGCGATCTGAAGTCATCCTTTACCCTGCTTTCTGAGCAGAGTGATGACGTACTCCTCAGTCGATGCGGAAGAAATTTCGATAAGCTCCGGCGTTCTTGACATGAAGTCGTTAATCCATCTGCCCTTGATCAGATAGCGAGCCCACCACGCATTCTCCACGACGGGAGTGACTCGCGTGGTTTCGATGAGCAGAATCCCGCCCGGTCTGAGAGCCGAGCAAAGATTGGTTCGGATGCGATGAAATGTTGTCGGATTTGAAAAATACTCCAAGACCCCAGCGATAACGATGAGGTCGAAGGTTCCGGGAATGGCGTCTCTTCTGACATCAAAGCGATCGAAACGAACGGAACTGGGCCATTGCCGGCGACCGCGCGCTCTATCCAATGCCGTGGGAGAAAGGTCAAGAACCTGTAAGGTATTACAGCGTTCTGCTATCACCTGGGTGTAAAGACCTTCGGCACAACCGATCTCCAAGCCGAAAGTGAAGCGCTTGCCGTCGCGGGCGTCATCCAAAAGTTCTGTCTGTTTCGCGAACCGCTCTTGCTCCATAGTGCTGGTTTCGTAGTTCCACGGATCGGTGCCTGATCTGAAATGAGTCTCGAAATAGTCAATTGCCGAACCTTTTTCTTCTCCCCAGACCCTGACAAGCTCGATCCCCAGGTGATATCCGCTACGCAGAAATGTAAACCGCTTGAGCGAATGCCAAGCTTCGCTTCCCTTGAATTTGCTCCAAATCCCCACTGCGTAGCGCTCCAGGTATTCCGTGTTCTGTCGCATAGCGCCTGCTAAGATAACGGCTACGTTATGTCTTCCGCAGGAAGCGATCCCGGCTCTCAACAGTTGCGCGACACCGGACCGAGCGCGGACGGGATTCCAGTCATCATAATTGAACCTTCGAGTGGGTGGGTGGGACTGAAACTTCGCGAGCTTTGGGAATACAGGGAGCTGCTCTACTTTTTCACGTGGCGCGAGGTGAAGGTCCGCTATAAGCAGACGGTAATGGGAGCCGCCTGGGCCATCATTCAGCCTCTTTTCACAATGCTGATCTTCAGCCTTTTTTTTGGAAAGCTGGCGAAAGTTCCATCCGATCGAATACCTTACCCGCTTTTCTGTCTCGCCGGACTGGTGCCGTGGACATTCTTCGCCAATGGGCTCTCGCAGGCATCGAGCAGTCTTGTTACGAGCTCGAATCTGATCTCCAAGGTTTACTTCCCTCGGCTGAGCCTGCCGATCTCGGCGGTACTTTCGGGCGCGATTGACCTGGCAATCTCATGCTTGTTGCTGGTCGGAATGATGCTGTACTACCGCCAGACTCTCACTCTCCGCTGCATGTACCTGCCGCTTTTCTTCCTTCTTGCTTTTGTGAGCGCTCTCGGTGTGAGCCTCTGGCTTTCCGCACTGAACGTGGAGTACCGCGACGTGCGCTATGCGATTCCCTTCCTTTCGCAGCTCTGGATGTTTGCTACTCCAATTGCATACCCATCCAGTTTGCTTCACGAACCCTGGCGTGCAATCTATGGAGTGAACCCGATGGCCGGTGTGGTGGAAGGATTTCGGTGGGCGCTGGTGGGGGCCGACACTGCTCCCGGACCGATGATCGGGGCTTCGTCCTGTGCCGCGTTGCTGATGCTCATTGGAGGAGCTTTCTACTTCCGGCGAATGGAAAAGACGTTTGCAGACGTGGTGTAACGAATGGCCTCGGACCGGCTTCAATCATGAACGAGATTGCGATCAGCGCACGAGGACTTGGCAAGCAATATCACGTTGGCGCGATCGAGCAGAGCGGACGATATAAGTCGCTTCGCGAATCTCTCACCCGTTCGGCATCTGCCCCGTTTCGCCTGATCCACTCGCTGTTCGCTGGTCATCGAACAGGCGTCGATGACCGGGAAACGACGATCTGGGCGCTCAGGGACGTCTCGTTCGACATCAAGCGGGGCGAGATTGTCGGAGTTGTCGGGCGAAACGGCGCTGGAAAGAGCACCCTCCTCAAGATACTGGGCCGGATCACGGAGCCGACGACAGGTCAGGCCGAGATTTATGGTCGATCCGGATCGCTGCTCGAAGTTGGAACAGGCTTCCATCCGGAGCTCACGGGTCGAGAGAACATATACCTGAATGGCTCGATCCTTGGTATGAAGCGCGCTCAGATCGCACAAAGGTTCGATGAGATCGTGGCATTCGCTGAGGTGGAGCGCTTTATCGACACGCCCGTGAAACATTATTCGAGCGGTATGTATTTGCGACTGGCGTTTGCGGTTGCAGCTCATCTCGAAACGGAGATTTTGCTTGTTGACGAAGTGCTAGCTGTCGGCGATTACCGGTTTCAGGAAAAATGTCTGGGGAAGATGAAGGACGTTGCCAGCTCCGGGCGAACCATTTTGTACGTAAGCCATTCGATGTCATCTATCCAGGCTCTGTGCAAGAGAGCGCTTGCGTTTTCGGACGGCAGGCTGGTTGCTGACTCAACTCCACAGGAAGTCATTGCTGGATACATTGGCGGCACGCTGGAAAATATTCATTCGGAGGCGCCCGATCCGCAACGACCAACTATCACGAGAGCCGAGGTGACGCTCGATGGGCAGAGCATTCTGCTCTCTATCGACTTCGAGTCTCCGTTTCCGCTGACGCCGCCTGTGTTCGGATTTGTAATGCATAACTCAGTGGGCGCGCCTGTCTTCGGAACTAACAATACCGCGGATCCAATTGATCCACCGCCGCCGTCAGCGAGAGCTGGCCGCTTCGAGGTTGCCATCCCGGCCGCCCATTTTCGCCCCGACCGTTACCTGTTTTCGTTCTGGTTGGGAGACCCGTTTATCGACCACTACATGCGCGAGATGATTCTTCACATCAATTTGAACAGCGCGGTTGGAGGAGGTCTGCCTACAGATTGCAACGGGAATATCTACCTCCCGACGAGGTGGCGTTTTGAAGCTGCATCGGGCAGGTGAGGCTGAGACATTCGATCGCATGGCCTCGCTATGGTTGAGACTCTATTCCGAGTAGAACGTCCAGCCGGTCAAGCACGGCGCTGTCCACGGCAAACTTTCGAGCGAAGTGAGAGGAAGACTGTAGGATTGCAGGCAGATCTTCCAGGTCTAGTTCCTTCGGGTGCGGGAGATGAGATGACCAATCAATGTACCGATGGTTATTGTTTGAAAGCTTGAACTGCGACGCATTGCAGACCACGGTCTGGAAGTAAGTCTCATCCGGGCAATGCCGCTTTTCAAGATGGCTCGCGAGCCATGAATATTTCTGCTGAGAGCTGATGATGTGTTTCGCCACCGCTCGATTGGCGGTAAACCACTCAGACCCCGCGTAACAGCGATGATTGTGCATTTTGTAGGGCGCGTTGAGCTCTGCGATCTTGACAGGCGTCATCCGACGATCAAGCTTTTTCAGGCCGAAGTGGAGACTGTAGTAGCGTCGGAAACATTCCCGTTGATAGTCGGTCTCCAGATGGAACGGATCGATCAGCTTATGGTCAATGTAGGCGTCATAGTCGCCCTTCTTTAAATCCGTGACTACGTCCCCGCCGATCTTCGTTGGGTAGCATGCGCCCGACAAGACGGCGAACCAATCCGGATTTCGTGATTCATACAGCAAAGCTACACAAGCAAGCGTCGCCTCAACCACTGAATAGCCGCACCATTGAGTGCGAAAGTGCGGCCGAACGACTTTTACATTCTGAAATGATGAAACATCGAGAGGGCACCGGTCGAAGTCGTGATGGATAGCTATAGGTGGATTGGAGTAAAGAGCGCTCAACGCCTTAATCAGACGAATGATCTGGGCCGGCGCCCCGTGCGTTATCAATACAAATCCGATCGAATCCATGCTAAGGCTCATCCCCTGAAACTTGAGGGGTTCGAGATCACATTTTAATTTGGATGGTTTCAGGCCGCGCCGAGCAGATCATCTTTTCTCGTTGAGAAGAGAGCGGTAGATTTTCGCGGTCTGCGCGACCATTCGACTGACTGTGAAGTGTTCCCGGACTCGCGTATATCCTGCAGCCCCCATTTCGTGCCTCTTGTTCACGTCCACAATGAGTGACCGAAGTCTGGCGACAAGTATCTGCGGGTTTGAAGGTGGGACGAGATACCCGGTTCTACCTTCTACGACTAGCTCGGGGAGGCCACCCACATCTGAAGCCACTACGGGAAGGCCTTGCGCCATGGCTTCAAGGGCGGCCATTGGGAATGCTTCTGTTAGTGACGGCATCGCGAAGATGTGCCAGCTGCGATAAAGGGGCTCCATGTCGCGCTGCCAGCCTAGAAACAAAACTCGCTCAGCAACGCCGAGTCGACGAGACTCTTCCTGCAGACTATCGAGTTCCGGGCCTTCTCCTGCAATCTCAAGCCGGAGGTTCGGAAATTCCGCACAAAGCATCGCTATTGCCCGGATCAGGTCGGGAAGCCCCTTGATATCGACGAGTCGACACGCTGCACCTACAACGACCGCATGCGGCTTCTCGCTGGAAGCCTTGATGCCGTTGCAAGGTTCCACTCCGGAATAGAGGACGACCGGCTTTGGGTTCCTGACCTGATTGGCCACCGCATTGGAGACGGCGAGCACGAGGTCAGCACTGCGCACTGCGATCGGCTCATCAGAGGCAGCATCATTGTCCGGCAAGCGCGCATGGAGATGGACCACCAGTGGAGCATCTGACGAAGAACGGATGATCTTGCGGACTATTCGCCCCCCGAAGTGGTGGTGCACTATGGCGAAATCATGCCTGCGAATGAGATTCCAGAAGCGGAAAGCACCGAGAAGATCGCTGCTCGAGCCAGTCCATCCAATGCTTCGTACGATGGCGCCAGCATCCTCGAGGTCTTTCATGAGCGGCCCCGGCTCCCCGAAAAACCAGACATACAGTTGAAACTCGGAGCGATCCAATCCCCGGGCAAGCGACGCAACAATCCGGGCGGGCCCGGTTTCCTCAACCTGAGCTGAGCGAAGCAGATGGAGGACGAGCACCGGCATCAGCTGTGCCGAATCCTCATGGCGCGCATGACTCCCGTGAAACGGGTGCGGATTCTGAGTAAGCCTCGCAGCCGGCGGATGGGATTCCAGCCAAACCGGAGCATGAGTCCAAACTCGAAGAATGTGTCCCAGTCAAAGATAGTCACTCTGCGCAGCAGGCTTGGATCGGTGAAGAGAGTGTTCATGCCTTCGTCGGTTGTGAATCCCAGGTCGAAGTACCTTCCGACACAGGCGACCGCGGCGTCATTGTGCGGTCCGTAGGGATACGCGAAGGTCGTGACGGGGCTTTCGATGATCTTCTCCAAGTCCGTTTTGCTTCCCGCGACTTCGTCTTCCAGCTCGGCTCCAGCCAGCGTCGTCAAGTCGGGATGATTTCGGCTGTGGGCACCGAACTCGATTCCTCTCGTTGACCACGCATGAATCTGCTCGGCGGTTAGGCAGGGACGCCACTTGTAGCCAAGGGAGTAGTTCCAGAGATTGCCCTTGCCGACGCAATTCGTCGGAACGAAGACGGTTGCCGGGAATCCGTATCGCTCCAGTGCAGGAAATGCACTTTCATGGAGGTCCGCAATCGCGTCGTCGAATGTCAACATTACGGGCCTTGGAGGCAAGGGCTTTGCATCCCGCAGCCACGCTACCCAGTCGGAGTTCCGAATCCCAACATACCCGTTGTGCTTGAGATAGCGAAGTTGTGCGGCGAAGCGCTCGGCCGACACGAACAGACTTGGTTCTGAATCGGGCTGAGGGGGGCCTACATGGTGATACATCAGGACTGGTAGTCGTGCGCCGAATCGTTGTCGAATCTCGCGCCAGCTCACTCGTTCCGAAGCTCCACGCAAGAAGGAGATCGTGGCTCGCAGCGTAAGCAGGCGAAGACCAAGCTTTCTGAAGGGTGAAAAGGAGCGGAGGCTATCTGCCAGGGCGAAGATGGGCCTTAGCAACGGATCTGGGGAAATCGGCGACGCTGCAGCGAACCGGAACATTGCTTGCTTCCAAATAGGGGCGTCCGCGATCTTCGCTAACGTGGAGATGGATCTCAGTTGCGGGTGCTTCTCAAGGAGTGCGATCTCTTCGATTCGCTTCTTACGAACCTCTTCCACCACCTGATCAGCAGTCTTTCCGCGCATGCGGCTGCCTGCACTGGGCTCGTAACGGAATCGAATCCCTTTGCTCGAGAGTCGCACTGCCATGTCTTCGCGGTAGAGCCGCGGCAGTCCGGTATCGAAAAGTCCACAAGACAATAGGGTCGCGCGACGAATCGAATGATTCGCCCCCAGCTCGAAACTGTCCCGCGTTTTACCCACTGATGCCCGTTGATTGAAAACGTCTTCGGATTCGCGACGTGACCAAATCGCTGTCAGTGAATCGTCGTCTGAGGGAACCGAGCGCCCGCGTACTACCAGCGATTGTTCGATGCCATGAGACTCGAGATGCGCGCGGAAGTTGCCAGGATCGAGAATCAGATCAGCTTCGGTGAACAATAGAAATTCTGCTTTTGAAGCCGCGATGCTCTCATTCAAAGCTGTGACAATACCGGCGGTGGAAGTCTCTACGATGCGCAGCGAGAATGGCAGCGCCAAGCCGCGCAGGCGCTCGTTCTGGTCGACCGTGCCGCTCGCAGCTACCACGATGACTTCGTAGTCGGCGGCTGGCAGATCCTGCTCGGCTATCGACGACAGGGCGAGTTCCAGCCCGTCTTGCGTGCTGCCAGGCATCACGATAACGGACAGTCTCGGCATGGATCGCTATGCTCCTGTTGAGTGCCGGAAGGGCTGCAAAGGGTCACTTCATCCTTTTCAGGAGGAGGTCACGGGAAATGCTTCCGGGCAAAGGATTGATCTCAGCTTCAACGATGGCTAGATCAGGATGTGCTGCAAAGAATTCATTGATGCGCCTGCCGCCACGCAGCATGTACCTGCTCCACCAGAAGCCCTCGCGAAACTCGTTGTCCCCAGTACAGGAACCGAGCAGCAGATAACCTCCAATTCGAAGACCGCGGACCAGCTTATCCCGCACCTTCCGCAATGCCAGCGGGTTCTTGATGTATTCCACCACATGAATAGCGACGATGAGATCGAAAACACCCGGCAAGGGATCGTTTCGCAAATCGAGCGGTGCAAACGAGACTTGCTGCCTGTCCTTGCAGTTCTGACGGGCGCGAGCCAGCGCATCTTCTGAGAAGTCTGTCGCGAGCAGAGAATCACAGCGATTGGCGAGGATCTGAGTGAACGTGCCTTCCGCGCAGCCAATCTCGAGCGCGCAGCCGAATTGTGCAGCTTGCCTCACGCTGTCGAGCATCGCCGCTTCGCGCTGGTGCCGGACTCTTTCGAGGCGGTTTGTCGTGTATCTCCATGGGTCTCTCGAGCGGAAATCTTCCTGAATTTCGGGCCGGGCGCGCGATGAACTATCCTGCCAGGCAGTTCTGATTGCATGTCCCAATTGCCATGTGCTCCGAAGTCCAGGAAGCTTCTTTGCGGCCGCGCGCAGGCCTGACGTTCGCGCGAGGGCCAGCCCCTGCTTAGTGTTGGCGGCAGCTCTGAGCAACGGCGAGGAGGGGCCTTCAGACTGAGGAGATGCTAGTTCATCGGCTAGCGCTTTTTCGAGATCGGGCCTGTGAATGCGGGAAGAGGCAAGGTGCTGCGTGGCCCAACGGAGAAATTTCAGCCTGGCTATCGCCTGTGTCCCAGTGCGGACTCCGATCGCACATTCCGAGTCGGGATGCTGGCGGTACTTATACCAGCACTCGGGAGAAGCCAGCGCCTTCGCGCTCAGCCCCAGTTTGAAGTAGAACGCCTGATCCTCATAGAGATTGTCGAAGCCACTCTCAAAATTGCCCACTGCCGCGGCAGCTTGCCGGCGGACCAAGATACCGCTCGGTGCTGCAGTGTGCCAGACTTCTCGAACCGAGAGCATTGGCAGATCAACGTATCGTTCCTGCTCTTCGTGCTCCAGAACAGGCGCGAACTGGTCCTTCTTCAAATCTTCTTTCCTGCCTGTCCAGCTGTGCCAGCTCAGGGAGGAGCCGAAGACGATCGCGGCTTGCTGCTCAGCCACGAGCAGAGCAACCTGGCGTTCGAGTTTATCTGGGAACCAGACATCGTCGGCATCGCAAAACGCTATATATTCTCCGGCTGAGTTGGCAATTCCGAGGTTGCGGGAGGTACTGATTCCGTGTCGGCCAAGATCGGCGTGCTGAATGCACCGCACCTGGGACCGACGTTCGTTCACGTAGCCTGCAGCCATCGCGACGCTTCTATCGGTTGAACCGTCGTTTACCAGCAGGAGTTCCCAGTGTTGATAGGTTTGCGCGAAGATGCCGGCTACCGCATCCTCCAGGAACCGCTCCGCATTGAGAAATGGGATGATGATCGATACGAGCCCGCGCCGTTCCCCGGTCTCCGAGGTGCGCTCTTCAATTGTGCTCATTTGGCATCATCCCTGGACGAACCGGCTCAGATCGATTCTATTGGTTCCCGGTCTTCTTCCCAACCGGTGCCGCGGATCTAGCCTTTGCGAGAAAGATCTTGTGTCTCTTCCGATCTCAATTCGGCAATCACCTTCCTGGCGTCGACTGAGAACTGCGATCTGAGATTCACAATCGATGTCCAGTAATGCCGGAATATGGCCGATCCTTCGAACTCGCCCGAGGCCTGGTAGAGTTCGGCGTCAAGGAACCTGATCTTGTCGCGAGCTAATTTGCGGCCGATCAGCACAGGCAGTGAGTTCTGGCCGACAAACCAGGGGACGTCTTTTTCGTCGACTCGGAGCATGATTTCTTCTATCTCCGCCGCAGAGGCAACGGGCTTGCACAAGCAGACCAAAGCCAGGGTGAGGTGCGGCGGAAACTCTGACTTCATTTTCGTGAGGAATTCCGCCTGCTGGACTGGTTGTTTTTCATAAACACAGAGAACCTCGCCGCGATCCTCTGTGATCCATCGAATGAGTGCGTCAGGCCGCTGCAAGAACAGAGTGTCGGAGTTGGTGATGATTGTTTTCTCCCGGCTGGCTAGAAGGGCGTGGTCTGTGAGCTCAAGCGAGTTGATGACTGAGGTCCGGTAGGCCGCCGTCCGGGGAGAGAGCGCTAGGAGACCAGCAGCGATCTCGTCTGCGACTTTGCGACGGATGACCTTGATCCCGGCGATATGGCGTTCGATTGTGACGATATCGTCTTCGGTCAGCGATCCGTCGTCATGAACAACTACTGCCAATTCTGACACGAAGCGCAATAGAGACTTGATCGACGTAATGTACATCAACACATGATCGTGACAGGTCAAGGTATGCAGTTCGACCGGAGCCGCGGGGTTGCACTTGAGGGGTCTTGTGAAGCGGGCAGGTTCAAAAGACCGGTAGAATCTGCGGGGATTCGAGCGCAGCTGCCGGAATACGGCGCGAGCGGTATCGCGGAAGGGCAGCCAGGAGTGCTTCCTGTAAATTCCTTTTATAAAGGTATCGACCGTCATTCGTAATGAACCGCGATGGAAATGATTTTAGAACTTAACAAGACCGGGACGCGAGAGAGCGCAGAGAGGGCTATGAAACGGGGTTCGGGATGCCGAAAACACGTAAGGTACAGAGTCTTGAACCACGCGAAAAACGCCAAAAGCCCCTGGGGACGAGTGTAGGTGCAAGCCTTCGTTCACTTAAGACCGAAGAATCTGTGGCGCGCTAAAGCCGAGCTTTGGCGAAAGCACGTCCTGATCCTGATTTCAAATACCTCTCAAAAGCTACTGCATGTGCCTTGTCCGCGAATGCGATGTAGGTCCTGATGCGCCATGGTCGAAACTTAGAGGTGTGAGTCACTTCGCCGGCATTGTGTTTCGAGAGCCTGCCGATCAGATCATCGGTGATGCCTGTGTAGAAGTGTTCTCCAGAGAGGCTTTGGAGAATGTAAACGTATTTCATGACAGTGGATCTATACCAGCATCCTGGTCGACACGTCGCCAGGCAGTGATTGCCAGCACGCCGAACGGCGGTTTGTCGCGAGGTCCGCCTGCGCCAAAAGGCTCTGGCGGGACAACCTTCGCTATGCGAAGGTTGGTGGAGGCGGCGGGAGTTGAACCCGCGTCCGAAATCGCTGTCAGCCGGGAGAATCCATGCTCAGTCCAGTTCCGCATGTTTTCGCCTCAGACGCTCAGAACGGACAAGATGCGCCTGAAGCTAGTCCGATGATCTTATGGCTGCAACACGGACCGAGCTGCAACCACCAGCCTACTGAATGACGTCTGATTCGCAGCCCATAGGCGAAGCCGCGAGAGACGGCTGCTTATTTAATTAAGCAGCAAGTGCCAGATTATCGTTGGCAACTTTGTTTTTGCAGGCGATTACGGGTGCCCACACCCCGACATGCCTCCCATGCCGCAATCGATCCCGTCGAAACCGTGACGCCCCCATTGCTGCACTTCGTTGGATGTCCCAGAAGCGCAGTTCGGTGCGAGCCGGAACGGCTGGCTCGTGCTGCAGAATTCATTCTACGGCATTTCCAGTTGCGGTGAATTTCGAGGGGCTATTGATGAGGGATTTAAGTACCCTCACTTGTGCGACTTGCACGAACAATCGAGGCAGTGGTGAGCTGCGCAGGTGCCGCACACTTCGGTGAGCTTTGCGGCAACCGCTTTCCGGGCGCGGTGCAACCGTACATAGGCATTGTTGGCTGTCGTCTGCTGCGAAGAAGCGTACTCGTCCACTGACTCTTCGCCGAGATCGATGCTCTCTATGGCCGAACGATAGTCCGGTTTGAGATCGGACAGGACCTCACGAATACATGCACACGCCTGATTCTGAATCTCAAGCTCGTAACTCTCGTTCCACTCAGCCGTGAACCGATCGACGGCATGAGACTGCGGCGCGTTTCGCCGGTAGTGGTCTATGACGGCATTTCTCAGGATTCGGTAGAACCACGCTACGGAACTCTCGTCCTGCCGCAACTGCGACTCGTGCTGAATGGCTTTGACATAGGCAGCCTGCAGAATGTCCTCGGCGGCTGCCGGATCGTCAACCCTGGCGCGCAGGAACTGAAGGAATTTGCTGTGCATCCCGGCAAGGTGCGCTGTCTTCGAATTGATCTGTGCAGGGCTGGATGACATCTTTCTTCCTATTGTTTTGATGTGCCCGGCAGCGCCTGGTTCCAGAACGCTGCCGGACTGGCTTATGCGTTGACGGTCTTCTTGATTGAGGCGCAGGTGCATGGCGCACATGTGCAGGGATTGCAGGCGCAAGCGCCGTTTCCGCAACCGCAGACTCCGGGAGTGCAATTGCACTGATTCTGTTTCGACTTCGTTTCCATGTTCGATTTCTCCTTTCACTTCTGCAGACGCGGCACGGCGGAGAATCTTACACTTTGTTCGAGACCTGACCGCAACAGATCGGTTCCGTCATGATGATGCGCAAAATCGGTCCGTGTTTGTTCCGATCCTTTGCTCTATCGATGGCAAGCGAGCAGTTGCAGTTCCGTACTGCTGCGCACGACCGACAATCGGCTCGAATCACGCGCCGGGCAGCAAACCGTCACTCCTCCCTTCGGGCACAAATCCATGCATGGAACGTTGATCACATGCAGCGTTCGTTCAGGGTGCTCTTTGTTCAAGCTCTTGACGGTCTTCTTCAGCTTCGCAAGATCGCGAAAATCGCCATCTCGTTTGAGCTTCTTCTGACATTTTCGGCAGGCAAGGATGAGTTCGCCTTCCCAGGAGACTGGATAGCTTTTCAGGGCAGTGGCCATCGTTCCCGATTAGATGCTGGCCCTGATCAGGCTGTGGGATTGAGTGCGCGGCTATTGTTGGGCTAGCTATTGTTGTTCGAGGTTGATCTGCTCGTACGCGTGCTTTGCGATGCCGGAACGAATCTCAGCGACGCTCTTGCCGGCCTTCGTCATGGCATATGCGTAGAAGGCCTCCTGCGCGCAGGTGGAGCACTCGGTGCCGTGATAGCCCTCGTAGCAACTGCGCAGGCTGGTATGACCAAGAGCGCGGTCGCAGCGGCAGTTGCAGGGCAGCTGGTAGATCACATTGCCGATCTTCGCGGCCTGCTCATAAACATGCACCTGCCAGGGGTACTGGAAGTGCTCTCCCGCAAGCTTTGATCCCGTAAGGAGAGGCGGCAAGGCCGAGACCTTAAGTGGAGCCGCGGAGTGATAGGCCGGGACCTCATTGGCTGGATTGGACCACTGTGCGTAGCTGCCGGCGGTGAGGGCGGAGACGGCGATACCGAGGATCAATTTGCTTTTGAAGATCATTTTGCGCAATGTGCCTCTTGGTCATTTTAGACCGTGGAGAAAAGCGAACGAAATCGAGGAAACTGAGGGGAAAGGCGGGAATGAGCGAAAACGATTGCGCTGGTTTGCGAGGACACAAGCTCAAGGCAAAAAAAGACGGCACGAACTTTTTGCTGTTCGTGCCGGGAGGCCAGTGACGCAAACTACTTCCGACTTTGGCGCGATCCGGAGGACCGCTCTCCATCACCGGAATATCTACACCATACTATAGATTCCGATTTGAGCAAATACAAAAATCGAAATTTTCCCGCCATGCGGTATTTCCGATCTTCTGAGTCCTTGGAGCTTCTGATGAAGCCTTTGGTTGCCTGCAGTTACGACTAGAATGAGATTGCTGGAATATGCCAAATAGCCTGAAATCATCCAGTTCTGGAACGGAGCCGCTGGTCGGGGGGACGGAAAATCCCCTTTCGACGGGGGGCGCATCCGGTCAGGGGTGGCTGCGGGTTGGGGCAATTGCGGCTGCTTCGGCCGTTGTGGGCGGGTTGGCGGCAGCCTGGTTCTACCGAAAAACGCTCTCCCGGCTGCGCGAAGCAGGTGATGAAATTCCGGATTTGCTGCCGGAAATTACAGAGAACGAGACGGAAGAGGACTTTTAGTTCCGACGCCATTCTGTCCAGCCGCAGCCGTATTCTGGCTAAGTTCCAGTTCCAGAACCTCACAGAGGATGTGCCCGGCGAGGATGTGCGCCTCCTGAATTCGGGGCGTATCGTTCGATGGCACTTCGAATAGGAAATCAGCCGCCTTGGCGATCAAGCCACCGCCTTTGCCTGTGAAGGCAACGGAGACGGCTCCTATTTTGCGAGCTGCCTCGAGGGCCAGGAAGACGTTTCGGCTGTTCCCCGAAGTCGACACGGCAACGACGACATCGCCTTTGCGAGCGAGCGTCTCAACCTGGCGCTGAAAGATGTGTTCGTAGCCGTAGTTGTTGCTGGCTGCCGTGAGGATCGATGTGTCCGTCGACAAGGCGATGGAAGGGATGCCGGGGCGGTCGTGGCGGAAACGCACTACGAGCTGACCATTGAGGTGCTGAGCGTCGGCAGCGCTGCCGCCGTTGCCGCACCAGAGGATCTTGCCTCCCATGCGAACGGCGAGGACCATCTCGGAAGCGATCTGATCGAGCACGCGCTGCTGGTCGTTGAGAGCCTTGACGATCTGAAGGTGGTCGGCGAGAGCGGCCTGAAAGATTCTGGCTCTTTCGGGGGTAGTTTCAGCCATGAGATTCATTCCTGACGGACGGGTCGAAATCTGATCGCCCTCTCGGGACGACGTTCAAGCATATTAGAGCGGCTCTGCGGTCACTGTCGAGCAGAGGCAAAGTTGCCCGGAAATTACGACGGCGGCTCTGGTAGCAGGGCCGCCGCCTGGACTGCGATTAGCAACTTTCTACTGGCTGATCATGAATTGGAGCTGACCGATGTATACGCCGAAGGGCCCCAGTTCGATGTGTTTCAGCGACGCGGGATCGGAACCGCCTGGCGTTTTCAATAGCGTGGTGACGGCTCCGTCGTGAATGCCCTGGCTGACTAGATCTACGGATTGCGGATCAGCGCTGAAGTTTGCGCAGATTACCACCGGCGGTGCACCGGGGGCGACGCGCTTCCAGCTCAGGACCTTGGGGTTGTTGCGATCGAGCATGGTGACACTTCCTTGAGCAAATGCCACGTTCGTCTTCTTGAGCTGAATGAGAGAGTGATACCAGGTGTAGAGCGATTTGGGATCCGACTTCTCGGCCAGCACGTTGATGGTGGAATTGTTGGCAGGAACCGGCAGCCATGGCTTGGCGCTGGGACTGTCGAATCCGGCATTGACGGCTGAAGTCCACTGCATCGGAGTGCGTTCGCCGTCGCGGCCTTTGTACGCCGGCCAGAAGCGCTGGCCCACGGGATCCTTTACGTCCTCCTTGCGCGTAGGCGGGGTGGTCTTCATGCCGATTTCATCGCCCTGGTAGAAGAGCGCAGCTCCTTTGTTGGCGAGGAGCACGGTGGAGATGACGCGCTGGATGTCGGTGTCGTGCACTCCATCGCCATAGCGAGCGTCGAGGCGCGGATTGTCGTGATTATCAAAGACGAAGAGCGGAACGTTGCTGCCCAGTTCGCTCTCGGCATCTTCGAGCTTCGCGCGAAATGCGCCTGCGTCCATCTTGTTGATCAGCAGGAGCTGCGTGTCCATGGGCAGGTGGAATTCCGGCTTCTCGGGAGTGCCGTACTGCTTGAGGAGCTCGGCGATGTTGGGCAGGTAGGTCTCGCCGATGAAGACGCGCGTGCCGGGGTAGGCATTGCTTGAGAACTTGTCGGCGTTGGCGCGCATCTCGGCCATCACGTCGTGAACACCGGGAAGATTGTCCGTCTTTGAGTTGTCGAGCACCGGCTCGCCATTTGTCATTTGCGGATTGCCGTTCTGATCCTTTGCAGCGGCTTCATCGGTGAGGTTCGGGTCCTCGAAAAGCGTAGTGATCGCATCGAAGCGGAAGCCAGCCACGCCCTTCTTCAGCCAGAAGTCGATGATGTCCTTGAACGCCTGATGGACTTTGGGATTGTTCCAGTTGAGGTCGGGCTGCTGGACGTAGAACTTGTGGTAGTAGTACTGGCGAGTTTTGTCATCCCACTCCCATGCCGGTCCTCCAAAGATAGAAGCCCAGTTATTGGGGACGCCGCCTTTATCCGTGGCGGTCTCGCCTTTGCCGTCGTGCCAGACGTACCAGTCGCGATATGGATTCGTCTTCGATGAACGTGACTGGATGAACCACTTGTGTTTGTCGGAGGAGTGATTCATCACCATATCCATGAGCACGCGGATGTGGCGTTTGTTGGCTTCAGCCATGAGGCGATCGAAGTCGGCCATGGTGCCGTACTTCGGATCGATGGCCACGTAGTCGGAGATGTCGTAGCCGAAGTCGACCTGCGGCGAGGGATAGATCGGCGTGAGCCAGATGGCGTCGACACCGAGTTCTTTCAGATAGTCGAGATGCGCGGTAATGCCCCTCAGGTCACCGATGCCGTCGTTGTTGGCGTCGGCAAAGCTGCGCGGGTAGATCTCGTAAAAGACGGCGTTGTGCCACCAGTTCTTTTCATTGGCTGAGTCCTGAGGAGAAGCTTTCAGAGCTCCCATTGCAAGCGTGATTGCGGCGGCGGCAGAGAGAGCAAGATTCCTGGTCCAGTGCATAACGGTCTCCTAGTTCAATAGGGCGGCGAGCGCCGAGGAAGAGATACCGACGAGCTCCCGGTTCCGTGCTCGTGAAGATGGCAACGGTGTGAACAGGCAAAACTACCACAATCGGACATGGTTGAGTGAGATAAGAGTTGGCGGCTCGACGTGCCACAGCCGGGCCCGCCAACTGCTGTTATTCGATTTTGGCCACGAACGCGGCGAAGGGCGGAAGTTCGACCCGGTTTTCAGTGCTGGTGGTGATTGCAGGCGATGAGTAGAGCGGGACCAGCTTCGTTCCAGTGACGCCGGGGCTCTTCCAATCGAGAGCTATCTTTTGTGGCCTGGAGCTCATATTGAGCGCCACGACGATGTTTGCGTCGCCGGTGGAACGTAGAAAGGCGAAGACATTCTGGTCGTCGTTGTTGATGCCGATCTGGGCGCCGTCGCGCAAAGCCGGCTCGGTCTTGCGGAGAGAAAGAAGACGTTTGTAGGTGTTGAAGATTGAGTCGGGGTCTTTGCTCTCGGTCTCCACGTTGTACTTTGTCGATGTCGGAGGAATTGGCAGCCACGGTTTGCTGACCGTTGTGAAGCCGGCCTGCGGCGTTGAATCCCACTGCATCGGGGTGCGCTCGCCGTCGCGGCCTTTTTCCTTGGGCCAGCCGAGCTTGCCGATGGGATCGTGAACATCTTCGACGCGCGTGGGATCGGTGGTGCGCATGCCGAGTTCTTCGCCATAGTACATTTGCGGGGTGCCGCGTGTGGTGAGTTCGAGGACGGCCATCAGCTTGGCGATCTGGTCGTTGTGTTCGCCATCGCCGTAGCGATCCCACTGGCGCGGCTGGTCGTGGTTGGAGAAGAAGTATTCCGGCTGGCCGTGCGCGGAGTTGTTTTCGATTTCGTGGAAGAGCTTGCGGAAGCGCGGGGCCGACAGCTCGTTGACATCGGCAATTTGGAAGTCCATGGGCAACTGCACTTCGTCCGCGTTACCGTACATTTTTGTCAGCGCTTCGACGTTTGGCTCGTCGGCTTCGGTGACGAGAATCGGATTGCCCGGGTACTTGTCGACTACCTTGCGGACTTCCTTCAACACGTCGTGAACTTCGGGCAGGTCGTCAGTGTACTTGTGCTGGATGTTGCGATCGCCGTAGGCATTGTGGCCGGGCAAGTAGGGATCATCGCGCATTTGGGGATCTTCGTAGAGGCGGGAGACGGCGTCGATGCGGAAGCCCGCTACGCCACGCTGCATCCAGAAGTCGAGCACTCCGTCCATGGCTTTGTGAACTTCAGGATTGCGCCAGTTGAGATCAGGCTGCTCGACATAGAAGTAGTGATAGTAGTACTGGCGTGTCTTTTCATCCCACGTCCACGCGGAGTGGCCGAACCATGACTGCCAGTTGTTGGGCGGGCGGTTTGGATCTTTCCCGGAGTCTCCCTTAGCCTGCGGTGCACCGGGTGCAGGATCGCGCCACACATACCAGTCGCGCTTAGGATTGTCGCGGGATGAGCGGGACTCGAGAAACCACTTGTGCTGATCGGACGTGTGGTTGATGACGTAATCCATGAGGATGCGGATGTCGCGCTTTTTGGCCTCGGCCACAAGCTTGTCGAAATCCTCCATGGTGCCGTAAAGCGGATCGATCGACACGTAGTCGGAGATGTCGTAGCCATAGTCGATACCCGGCGAGGGATACATCGGCGTGATCCAGATCGCGTCGATGCCGAGGTCGTGAAGGTAGTCGAGACGCGAAGTGATTCCCTTCAGGTCGCCGACACCATCGCCGTTCGAGTCCTGAAAGCTGCGCGGGTAAAGCTCGTAGATGACGGCATGACGCCACCACTCTGGGCCGTTGGGCTGATCTTTGATGGCCTGCGCAATTGAAGTCGTGTTGGATTGCGCGGCGGCGGTGAAATCGAGTGATGGGTTGCTAAGGGTGAAAGCACAGATTGCGGCGGAGATTACGGCAGATTTGGTCCAGTGCATGGCGGTCCTCGTGCTGTGCTGCTTGATTCCGCGGCTCGTAACGGTGGCTGCGGTGGGAACAGGCCAAAGTATCACACTGGCTGCCTTCAAATCATCGCGAAATTGACTAGCGATTTTTGACTTACCGCGTCATGGCGCTTTGTGCGGCCAGCATGGAGTCGAGGATCTGGTCGGAGACTTCTTTCACCGCGCCGGGAGAGTGCGAGACGAACAGCGTGTTGGTCTTGTCGCTTTCGCCGATGGCCTTGAGGGTGTCGAAGTACTGGGTGACAAGCACCAGTTGCATGACGTCTTTTGATGTCGAGCCTTCGACTGCCTTCTGGAATTGTTCGACCGATGTCTGCAAGCCCTCGATGATAGCTTTGCGCTGGTTGGCGATTCCCTGCCCCTGCAGCGCCTTGCTTTCTGCTTCTGCCTCGGCCTTCTTGACGACGAGGATCTTGTCGGCCTCGCCGCGGGCCTGTGCTGCGACTTGTTCGCGCTGCGCGGCGTTGATGTCGTTCATTGCGGACTTGACCTTCTGGTCAGGAATGATATCGGTGACGAGCACGTTGACGATCTCGTATCCGAAGGCAGCCATGTCCGAATCGAGTTCCTGCTTCACGGCGGCGGCGATGCTCGACTGCGATGCGAATACCTCGTCGAGGGTCATGCTGGGAACGTGGCCCAGGATCACTTGCTCTACGTACGACTTGATTTGCGCGACAGGATCCGAGAGCTTGTAGAAGGCGTCAAAGACACGCTCGGGGCGGACGCGATTCTGAACAGAAATGGGAATGGTGACGAAGACGTTATCCCTGGTCTTGGTCTCCATGGTCAGCGAGATCTGGTTGACCCGCAGGCTCACGAGGCCGGCGACACGATCGATGTAGGGAGTCTTCCAGTTGAGACCAGCCTCAGCGACGCGCAAGAACTTGCCGAATCGCGTGATTACGGCAACCTGCGAAGTGCTCACGGTGAAGAAACTTCCGAGAATGGTAGCCAGAGCAATAAAGCCGAGTACAAGGATCACGACCAGGGCGACCAGATCCATAGGAGCCTCCGCAAAGTTAGTTCAGTGAATATGCGGAGAATTATACGCAGCTTTCATGCAACGAGACGTGAGCATCCCGCTTACTCGCACTGTCGACTGCTGCAACGTTTGAGCTATTGCTTGCCGGGACTCTCGGCATGAGTTCCGCCGCCGCCGTTGTAGCCGAAGTGGGGCTCGTCGCGGGTTCCAGCGATATAGATGGGGATTTCGGCACCCGAACCATTCTTCTTGAAGAAGCGGTCGGCGGGCTTGAGCAAGAAGCCCTTCCAGCCACCCACCATCTTGGAGACGGTAGCCTGCATTTTGGCTGTGCCTGTGAAGTCGAGCGTCTGGCCCTTGGTGCGGTAGGTTCCGTGCAGGTGGATATCGGCGCCCGGAACCGTATATGTGACCTTGGGGATGGTAAGCACGCCGCCGTGCAGATCGAAGTCGCCCTGTACCTGCGACTTGATCTTCTCGTCTTCCGCGGACTTCAGCTGGTCAGGCCTGCCCTGGCCGCGAAGACTGAGTTCACGGATCTTCTTTTGTACGCCGAGATTCGTGAACTGCGCGTCGTTCAATTGGAAGTTGCCCTTCAGAGCCAACTTGTCGATCACGGATGTTTTTCCGGGAGGTATGTGCAGTTGTGCCTGCACCTGAACGCCGCCATCGAGGATTGGCACCGGTGAGTCCGTCGACAGACGAAGGAAGTCTTCGATACGCGCGCGATCGACAATCACGTCGAGGCTGATGTCGTGCCCGATGCTGTGCAGACGGCCATCTTCGCCGGTCTTCAGAACGCGGACCACCTGTCCTTTTGTCACGAAGTGTGAATTGTTCATCGTGGCATTTACCGAGTTGAGCCAGGTGTCGCCGGTGGTGCCGTCAACTTTCGCGTCGAAGTCGGTGTGGAGGACCATCGTGTGCCCGAAGCGCGCGAGCTGGAAGTCGGGCGTATCGGTTTGTCCGTCGACCTGCATGTCGCGCAGCGTGCCCAGATAGTGGCCGGTGGAGTCGAGCATTCCGGCTATGCCGTTGAAGACGGAAAGGTCGGCGTGCTTGAAGGTGTAGTCGCCGCGGATGGGGCTGTTCCCGGGATCGTCGACGACCCAGGGGCCGAAAGCGCCGGTGGTGTGAATCTCACCGGGAGGCCGGGGATTCTGCACCACGGCTTCGAAGTTTACGGGCGATCCGGTGTGGACGCCCCTGGCGCGGAAGCGGCTGATGACGAATTCGAGCGGCAGCTTATTCGGATTGTCGGACTCGTGCTCAAATCGCACGTCGGTGCAGTCCAATGCGTCAATGATCAGGCTGACATTGTGCCTGTTCGGATCTTCCGCCGGCTTCGGGTCGCTTGCCCGGCGTATGTGCGAGCGCGGCGGGAAATGGATGTCGAGCCCCTTGAGGCGAACCACCGTGATGTGGATGGGCTGGCCGGATGTGTAGTGCAGCGGCGCATGGAAGTGGAACTCGTCGAGGCGGACCAGCGGGGCCATGGGCGGCTTTGGAATCGGGACCTGTACGCCTTCGACCTCGGCGGGTGGCCATATGCGAAGTCCCTTGCCCTCTCCCCATACTCCCCACTCTCCGCGTAACGTGTTGCCCAAGGAAAGATGAAAGCTGTCGAGCTCGACATGCGCGTGGAAGCGGTCGGAGAGAGCCTGGACGACCTGCTGGCGGACGAAGGGCTCGGCGCGATGGGCAAGGATGTCGACGACGATGGCCACGGTAGCCAGAAACACAAGCACGCTTCCGCCGACCCAGTAAGGCCAGCGAGACCTGCGCCGTGGAGTATCCCCATCCCCCCGTTGCTTCATCCTTCTACTTGGATGCTTCCGACGGAACATTTGACGGGATTTTCTGCCTGGACGGCCTATGCACTAAACTGCTTGGCAGCGATGCAAGAGCAGATTGAGAACCTGGTGAAGCTGCAGACAGTGGAAACGGAACGCGGCCGCCTGATCCAATTGGCGCGGACTCTGCCGGCGCAGATAGCCGAAGCGCAGTCGGCACTGGACGAGATGCAGAAGCGGTCGGCGACCGCGTCCGATGCGCTGAACCGGGAAGACTCGCTACGAACGAAGCTCGACCGGGAAGTGGAACAGCATCGCCAGAAGGCTGCCCGGTTCAAGGCGCAGCAGGACACGGTGACCACGACCGCGCAGGCCGCAGCGATCGAACACGAGCTCCAATTTGCCAGCACCGAGATTGAACGGCTGGAAAATGAGGAATTTGCCAGCCTTGAGCGCACAGAGGCTCAAGAGGCGGCGCTGGCCACATCCCGCCAGCAGGTAGAAGAGCTTGCCGGTACGCTGGACAAGACGCGGGAGTACGTGGCCGGCCAGCAAAAACAGATTGCTGAGCAACAGGCCGTTCTCGCCGGGGAACGCGACCACCTCCGCAAGCAGATCGACCCCGATCTACTAACGAAATTTGACCGCATTGCAGCGCAGCGAGGGTCCGGCATCGCGCGCGCCGAGAACCAGCAGTGCATGGGCTGCCGGATGGGCGTTCGGCCACAGGTCTGGAATCAACTGCGGGAGGGGCAGCTGCTGAACTGCGACAGCTGCGGGAGGCTGCTTTACTGGGATGCCGCAATGGCTCCGGCAGCAAAGCCGGCCCAGCCCGATCCGTCAGTTGCCGATACGGGAAGAGCGATCCGCAAACCGCGCCAGGCAGGCGCCTAGCTCGTTGACACGCCGGTTGAAATCTCATGGGAACTGAAAGCAAGTTGCGCCGCATCTGCGTGGATATGGACGAGGTGATGGCGGATACGCTGGCGGAGCACCTGCGCAGATATAACCAGGCGTTCGAAGAGGAAGTGACACTCGAAGACCTATCAGGCAAAGGCCTGTGGGAGGTCACGCCGCAGGATCGTCAGAGGGAACTCAGAGCGTTTCTCGATGCGGAAGACTTCTTCGAAGACCTTCCGCTCATGCCGGGAGCGCAGGAAGTACTGAAGCAACTCTCATCCCGCTTCGAGATCTTCATTGCGACGCAGGCGATGGCAGTGCCGAACTCGCTGGGCCCGAAGTATCGCTGGCTACAGCGACATTTTTCGTTCATACCGCCGATGCATTATGTTTTCTGCGGCGACAAGAGCATACTGCTGGCTGATTATCTGATCGATGACATGCCGAAGAACCTGATGCGATTCCGCGGGCAGGGCCTGCTCTACACAGCGCCGCACAATCACGGCGCTACCGGGTTCGCACGCGTGAACAATTGGCAGGAGATTGCGGAGTACTTCTCCGGAATTGAGAGCTGACGCGGACTGGTCAGAAGGCTATCGATTTCGTTTCCGCCAGAGCTATCTCTCACCCTGAGGCCAGGACGGGCCGATGAGGTTGATGTTCAAACTCGCGCCGCCTTCGAAGAGCGGGCCAGTTTCGCGCAGAAAGACCGGCACTTCCCCACCCTCGATCCACATGTAGATATTTGGTGGTGCTTTGCCCACCACTGGTGCGATGAGGCCTACGATGCCGCCGAGTTCGATCTTGATCTCGTACTGCCGCCCTTTGCGCGGGAATCCGGCAAGCGAAAACGGCGAGGGGCCCATGGGACGAATCAACAGCGTGACGACTCGCGGTTTGGGAGTCGAAACGATCATCGACACCTTGGTCTCGGACGCATCGGGACTGAGGTTCTTCACAATCGGCGTGACCATGCCGTTATAGAGATCGGGCGGCAGCTTCATGTGCTCGGTTGATTCCTGCTCTTTGCCGTCCTTATCCTTCCACTTCGTAAGGACTGTCCCTCTGGGCACGTCAATGCTCATGTCGAGCTGGGTGGAGAAATACGGACCGCTCTGGATGTGGCGGTCAGAGATCAGCCGGAAGGTGCCGCGCTGGGAGAAGACCGTGGTCTCGTCATCGAGTGAGCCGTCTTTGAAGCGGAAGGTCAGGCGCGAAGTGACGCGATCTCCGCGAACAGTCTGAATGAGGTCGCCGGATGCAAGCACCTGCCCCTGTTCGGTTGTCAGGGACAGAAACCCATGCAGCGTGCCCTCAGGGTAGCGAGCGCGTATGGCTTCCCCGGAGGCGCGCAAAGGCACAATCGACGTGAGGCAAACCAACGCGGCGAGCGCGGTCCAGCATCGAAACATCTTTCCGGCAAGAAATGACGGGGACGTAAGCACTTCGCTTGTAGATGATGAAGAAGCGCCTGACCGTTGCCTGCGGACCTCAGCCGGACTGCCGTCATCAGTTACCGAGGAAATGCCACGTCATTCAACTTGTTGCATGTACGTGCCATTGGCGATACTTGTTCGGTACGGAAACGGCGTCAGGACCGGACCCATCCGCCGTTGTAGGAAGGCGAAGTTTCCCATGAGCATTTCCAGACCCCTCGTTGTCGCCGCTATCTTTGCTTTGCCGGCGATGTGGTGTACAGCCCAGACCACCGCCTCCAATGCAAGCACGGGCGGCAGCGCACCGTCCGGCGCGAACTACTTCACACCATCGGCGCCTTCCGACATCCTGCAGCGCTCCCTGGATGAGGTGAGGATCACGGTAGGCAATGTAAAGATCGATAAGTGGAAGCGCGGCAGCGTGCGCGACGAGGCAGGCACCAACATCGACGCCATCCAGCGCGATCTGCAGGGTACGTTGCCCGGGTTGCTGAAGGACGCCGATTCCGCGCCGGGAACGCTCACCAAGGTGCTGCCGCTTTCGCGCAACGTGGATGCGCTTTATGACGTGATGGTGCATGTCGTAGAGGCATCGCGCATGGTGGGAACAGGCGACTCGGTCGGGCAATTGCAGCAGGCCCTTAACGACCTGGAAAAGGCGCGCGTTGTTCTCGACAACCAGATCCAGCAGACGGCTGACATGCAGGAGAAGCAGGTCGTCGACCTGCGCAGCACGGTGCAGAAGCAGGATGCATCTCTGCGCGCGGCTGCGACTCCACCTCCTGCTCCCAAGTGCCCTGCTCCGGCTCCGGTCAAGAAGAAGCGAGTGGCGAAGCCCGCCGGGTCGCCGACAACTCCGACTACAAATGCGAAGCCCCCGGCAGGAGCCCCGACGCCGGCGAACAAGCCACAGTAGCAGTCGCGCAAAAAAATGCGGCAGCCGAAGCTGCCGCATTTCTGCGTGTGGCCACGTCGGGCCGGTTGATTAGAAGTCCAGCTTTACGCCCAGCTGAATCTGACGCTGGCTGTAGACGAAGTTCGAATCCGCGTTGCTCACTGTTCCGAAGCCGAAGGCGTTTACCCCAGCCAATTGCGGAGGCTGATAGACAAGTGAATTTGCGGGAATATTGCCGCTTGCTGTTCCATTGATCGAGTATGCCGTGGCGCTTACGCCTGTCACGTTCTGGTGGTTGAGCACATTGAACATCTCTCCCAGCAATTCGATGTTGTACTTCTCGCTGAGGCGGAGGTCCTTCTGCAGACGGCAATCAAGGACGGTGGTGTTGGGATACTTGAACGTGTTGCGTCCAAGCTGGAGCAGGTAGCCCGAACTGCCTGATCCGTTCATGCCGGATCCGGCCGCTTTCTGGTTAGCGGCGGTGCCTGCTGAAGGCTGGGTACCGCTCACGCCTGCCGAGTAGGGCAGACCGTTCTGCCACTGGAAGACGGGATTGAGATGCCATCCGTCCGACAGGAAGCGCGCCCAGTTGTGTGAGTTGCCGGGATACTGCAACATTCCCCACATAACAAGTCGGTTCGGCACGTTGAAGTTGGAGTTGCCGTAGTTTGCGCGTGGGTTCGCAATCGGATCGTACCAATTGTTGGTGGTGGGCGACGTGCTTTGGTTCTGGTTGAAGTCGAGCGCGTGAGACCAGGTGTAGTTGGCGTCGAACTGCGCATACTTGAAGCTGCGGTTCTGCACCTCGGCGATCATGCCGTTATAGCTGGAGTTGACGTTGCTCATCACCTCGGTGACGTAGCCGTAGTGCGTGTTTTTGTATGCCTTGGAGTAGACCTTGGAGTCGATGCTCGTGCCGCAGGCCATTGGACCGCAGCCGGTGCCCGGATACTTGGGATTTTCGATCACCGTAAGAGTTGTCTGATAGGTGGCGGCAGGATCGAGGTTGATGTTTACGAAGTTGGGCAGGTCACGCCCCATCGAGCCCATGTAGCTGATCGAGAAGAACGTCTTCCTGGGGAGCTCCTGCTGAATCGAGAGGTCGAATTCGCTGACCTCCGGGTTCTGGAAATTCTTCGCAAAGAAATTGAGGCTGGGGGTCGCGAATTTGCCGGCGCCAATGATCTGCGGAAAGATGGGAACTGTGCTCCCTGGGGCCGATCCGTAGACGGAGGGGATGGTGTACTGCCCTTTCGGGCTTCCGGCAGCTTCGTAAGTATTGAGGACGATGCCGTTGGGCATGCGGCCGTAGTAGAGACCGTAGCCTAAGTGCACGACTGTTTTGCCGGTTCCGCGCGGATCCCATGAGAGGCCGACGCGAGGTCCGATGTTGTTGTTATCCACGGGCTGATTGGTGATATGTGCGTCGGCATCCGGAAAAGGCCCGCTGCCGTTCACCGCGACGTTCAGCATCGAGGAATCGATGAGCGATTTGAAGGGCGCCGGAACCTGCTCGTTGTCGTAGCGAAGGCCGACGTTGAGCGTGAGCCGCGGGGTGAGCTTCCAGTCGTCCTGCACAAAGAAGCCGTAGTCCACCGTTGTGAGCGAGAACTTCGGCGTGCCGAATCCCTGCGTGAATCCGTAGTAGCACGGGTACTTGGTGCCGTTGGTCGAGAGGCCGGTTTCCGAATAACCGCTGTCGCATGTGCCCGTCGGATTCAGGATGTCGGCGAAGAAGTTGGAGAAGTACTGATACGTATAAACGCCGTTGCTCTGATACAGGTTGTTGATGGTGTCGCTGTTGCGCAGCACATCGAGCCCGAACTTGATGGTGTGGCCCTTGTGTGTCCAGATGGCGGTATCGCCAAGTTGCGTTTTCTTCTCTTCGGGATATGCGGTGCGGAAGGAGTAGTAGGGCGAGCCCGCGGTGAATCCGTTATTGCTCGAGCCGCCATACAGGCTGAGCTGGATTGGAGTGCCTGTGGAATTGGTCAGGTAGGTTTTGGTGAAATCGCTGTAGGGCTGCTGGCCTTCCCAGTTGAGTTCGCGGCCGTACTGGAAGCGAAGTTCATTGGAGAGGCTGTTGCTGAACATGCTGTCGAGCTTCACCAGGCCGTAGTCGAGCTTTACGTAGTCGGTGCCGAAGGTGTCGATGGCGTAGTTGTTGGAGGCCTGCGTCTGCACGCCGCCGGGAGAGTCCCAGCGCAGACGGTGAAAGAGCGCGCTGACATGCTGCGTTGGAGAGGCCTGCCAGTCGATCTTCGGGGTATTCAGCACTTCGTCGCCGGTGCGCGGAGTGGGTCCGAGGTCGTCGAGAAGTCCGGGGGTGTTGAGTCCGGTGACTGACGAAACGGCCTTGCCGAAGAGCAATTGATCGAACTTCGCAGCGGCGGCAGCATAGTGGCTGGCATCGCCGGCGCCATAAAGTCGCATTGCCAGTGTGCAGGCTTCGAGATTCCCTGCCGAGCCTGTGCCTGTGTACTTCGCGCTGACGACGTTGGTCTTGGTGTTTGTTGTCGTGCTGCATACCGCATCCGAGGGCAAAGAAAGGTCGGCCCAGTAATTAAAGAACGCGGATGGGCTGGAAGGCTTGGCAAGCCCGGGGAAATTTCGCTTGAACTGGTCGTACGCGTAAAACCAGAACAGCTTGTTCTCAATCAATTTGCCGCCAGCTCCGAATCCCCAGCGTTTGCGCCAATCAATCGGACGATATGGGCTATTTGGAAAGTCGGGCTTGCCGCCACCTGCGGGGAGGACTACGCGAGTGATGGTCGTGAATGGGTTCAGTGCGCCCCAGACATTGTCACGATCATAGAAGTACGCCTGGCCGTGCAGCTGGTTCGATCCGCTCTTGGTGACCGCATTCAACACGCCGCCGGCGGAACGACCGTACTCAGCAGAGTAGACTCCAGTGTTCACCTGGAACTCTGCAATGGCGATCTGTGAGGTGGAGTAGCCAGCGCGGGTGCGGCCGCGCTCTTCCGAGAAGAACGCCTGATTGTTGTCGGCGCCGTCGATCTCGATGTTGTTGAGGATCGGGCTGATGCCGCGAAATGAGATCAGCCCGAAGCCGTTCGAGTCAGATGCCGCGCCCGGCGTTAGCAAAGCAAGGTTTGACCAGCGGCCGCCATTCAATGGCAGGTTGACGATCTCCTGGGTGGTGAGGGTGGAGGAAACCTCCGGCGACTCGAACTGGATGACAGGAGCCACGCCGGTGACTTCAACGGATTCCTGCGTCGCACCGGCTTTGAGTTCCGGATGCAACTGCGTCATCGAGCCGACGGTGACGGGTACGAGCTTCGCTTCGTAGGTACCGAAGCCCGTTGCGACGATGGTGACGGTGTACGTCCCAGGTGGAACCAGCGGAGCTTTGAAGTAGCCGGTCTCATCGGCGACAAGTTTGAATTCGGCGCTGGTCGCGTCGTTGTGTAAGGTCACGGCGGCTCCGGGAACAACGGCGCCGCTTGCATCCACTACGGTACCCGCAATTGCGCCCTGCGTCGTGCTTTGCGCTCCCGCAAATCCGGAGAAGAAAACAAGGCAGAGAAGGCACACAGCGAGCCACTTGAATCCTGAAATCAATCGAGCAGACATGAAGGCTCTCCTGGTGAAAGGAGAAATGAGTGGGGCATCCGCGTTCTGTGTTCTGGAGCACGGAAGAGCGCGGCAGTAGTCCTCGATAATGCAACATCCCTTCCGTACTCTTGCGGGTCGGCGATGCTTGCATTCAACTGTAGGTAAATAGCTTCTAGATTACATCTGCCCTTTTTGCTGATTGCCCTGGCCACGCACCAAACCAACTGAAAAGAGGACACCTATGTTTTCCTACGACTCTTTACGCCGCGGCCGCACCGGGGCGCTGGCGCTCGCCGTCACCCTGGCGCTGACTGCATGCCAATCAAAGATGGACAAGGCAATGGACCAGGCGAGGCAGCAGGCTGCCTCCACGGGCCAGCCTCAGCAAGTGGTGGCGATCGACAAGACCGGGACCACTACGACGACTGTCGTGCAGCCTCCGGCGAAGGGCCAGGCAGCAGGCGCGATTGCGACGACGAGCACGCCTCCACCTGCGGGCGGACCGGTGCCCGCGGCACAGGATCCCAAGGTGATGTCGCTGGGCGGCGATCCGAACCAGGCAGGCGACTCCGGGACAGCTTCGCCGTCGGGTCCGGTAAAGGTGACAATCCAGGCGGGGACAAACCTGGCAGTGCGCGTCGATCAGCACATCAGCGTGAAGTCGAATCGGGCAGGCGACACATTTACGGGTGAGATTGTCAGTCCAGTGATGGATCCCAACGGCGTAGCTGTTGTTCCCAAGGGGACCCGGGTGAGCGGAGTGATCGATGCGTCCCACTCGCGCGGACGGATCAAGGGGGCCTCGACATTGGAGCTGCGGCTGACCACAATGACGCTGAGCGGAACGGAATATCAACTGAGAACGGCCGATCTTACGCGGACCAAGAAGGGCAAAGGCAAGCGCTCGGCTGCGATGATTGGCGGCGGCGCGGGGCTCGGCATGCTTGTCGGCGGGCTCGCCGGCGGCGGTAAGGGGATGCTCATCGGCGGCCTGGCAGGGGGCGGCGCAGGCACAGCGGGCGCAGCGATGACCGGCAACAAGGATCTTGAGATTCCAGCGGAGTCGGTTGTGCACTTCAAGCTCTCGCAGGATCTGGTGGTGCAGGGAGCGTAGTCGGAGCAGCTACTCAACAATTCGCTTGCCTCTGCGGCGATTGCGCAGAAAGAATGCGTGCGGAGGCAAGTGATGGCGGCGGAATCCATTCTCGGCGGGAGCGATTTGATCGCATTCGCTCCCACTAATAATCCCGAAAATGCGCGAGAGTTTTATGAAGGCGTTCTGGGTCTGCGGCTGGTTGCGGACGAGAAGCCGTTCGCGCTGGTCTTCGATGCGAATGGAATCATGTTGCGAGTGACGACGGTTCATGAACTCAAGCCGCAGCAGTTCACGATTCTTGGATGGAACGTGCCAGACATCGAAGCGAAGGTGGACGCTCTGGTTTCGGCAGGGGTCGAATTCCTTCGCTTTCAAGGAATGAATGATTCTGAGCCACGAGGGATTTGGAGGTCGCCGGGCGGAGCGCGGATTGCGTGGTTCAAAGATCCGGATGGAAATGTGCTGAGTTTGACGGAGTTTGAGGCATGAAGATTGTTTCCGCTCTCTCATACTTGTCACGCTAAGACTGTCTAGATTTTGGGCGGCCCTCCGGGACGCGACACTCGTGTCTGCCTGCTCCCCCGGGTTCTACCCGGGGCTATTCTCGATGCGCCCCTCCGGGGCGAGTCGCCGGATCGCAGTTGAAGACCCAAGTGGTCCTTAGCTTGACCTGAATGAAAAAGGCCGCGCAATGCGCGGCCTTTTTGATCCCTGAACCCTGACTATTGTTTTCTAACCGTTCAGCATTTCCTGGAGCTTATTGAGGGTGCGGTGGAGGTCTTTGTCGGTGCGGCGCTGTTCGTCGATTTTGCCGATGGAGTGCATCACGGTGGTGTGGTGCTTGTTGCCGAACTGACGGCCGATTTCGGGCAAGCTGGCTTCGGTCATCTGCTTGGCGAGATACATGGCGATCTGCCGCGGAACGACGACATTGCGCGAATTGTTCTTCTGCTTCAGGTCGGCGACCTTCATGCCGAACTGCTCGGCGACGGCGCGCTGGATCGACTCGATGGTGATCTTGCGCACCTGCATGTCGATGTACTGCTTGAGGCACTGCTGCGTCGTGGCGAGCGTGATCTCGGTGTGGTTCAAATTGCACCACGCGACGAGCCGCGTCATGGCGCCTTCGAGTTCGCGGACGTTAGTACGGACGTTTGATGCGATGAAGAGCGCGACGTCGGTGGGAAGTTGAACCTGCTCGCTTTCGGCCTTCTTCTGCAGAATGGCGACCTTGGTTTCGAGATCGGGTGGCTGGATGTCTGCGATCAGTCCCCACTCGAAGCGCGAGCGCAGCCGGTCTTCAATCTCGGCCAGTTCCTTGGGCGGCCGGTCCGACGCGATCACGATCTGCTTCATGCTTTCGTGCAGGGCGTTGAAGGTATGGAAAAACTCTTCCTGTGTCCGCTCCTTCTGCGCGATGAACTGGATGTCGTCGATGAGCAGGACGTCGACGGTGCGGAAGCGATCGCGGAAGCTGGTCATGCGATCGTTGCGCAGCGAAGTGATCATCTCATTGGTGAATTTTTCCGCGGAGAGGTATGAGATGCTCGCCGTCGGCTGCCGGCGCTTTACCTCGTGACCGATGGCGTGCATCAGGTGTGTCTTACCCATTCCAACGCCGCCATACAAGAAGAGCGGATTGTAAGCGCGCGAGGGGCGCTCAGCGACGGCGAGCGAAGCGGCACGGGCGAACTGGTTGCCGTTGCCGATGACGAAGGCGTCGAAGGTGTAGCGCGGATTGAGCTGCGCGGCGGTCGACCAGTCGAAGCGTGTCTGCTCCGGCGAGCGAGACGAAGGCGCGATGGGAGAGTGTGCGGGCAGGGGACCGAATCCTCCATCTCTGCGGGGAGGAGGAGCAGTAGGATCTTCTTCGGCAGTGACGAACTGCACGTCGTCGAACTCGAGCGCCTGAGAATCGATCGCTTCCTGAATCAGGTCACTGTATTTATCGCCGATGTGCTGGAATTCTTTGGAAGGAACGCGAACAAAAAGTATGCGTCCATTGGCATGGCTGAAACGAGTCGGCTTCAACCAGGTCTCGAACGACTGGCGAATCACCTTCTTCTCGAGTGCCGCGAGAATCTGCAGCCATGGATTGAGAGCCGAAGCCGGCGAAATAGCGAATGACATCGAGCGGATCCTTATCGGCGCCACCTATCTACTGCCGTGTGAGTTTCAACCGCGCGGTTAAGGCAATGGCTCACGCTGCGGATGGCTGTGAATCCATGCCGCAATTTACTTGCTGAGAATTGCCTGATGACCGTTGATCTGTCTCGCCAGGAACACTGCGAGACACGGGTTGAAATTCACTCCGTGGGACGCTCGGAAACTTTCTTGAACGGTCCCGATGGTAGCACATCTGGGTTGTCTTGCAATCACTCTTTCACATAACTTTTCAGAGTGCGTTGCGACTTGCACCAAGCACGGTGAAACATGTCACACACGAGTGAGATTTCTCGCACTGAAATGAAATTCGTTCCCAGAATTTCTGTCATCAAACATGAAACTTTGGATGCCGATCATCACGTGCGAGTTCGTCTCGATCGTTTCCGTTTTGTGATCAGGCGTTGCGCTTGCTCTCCGGAGTTGCAGGGACGAAACGGGGCCGTTACGAGCGGTTCCTGGCCCAACGGCGCTTCGACTGGATTCAAACCGCAACCTCCGATATACTTAATACTTGCCGTCAAGGCCAGGATTTCAGACAGGGAACAGGAGCGCATTTCAATGCCCAAGCGCACATTTCAACCTAACCGGCGTAGCCGCTCAAAGACACACGGGTTCCGTTCGCGGATGAAGACAAAATCAGGAGCAGCCGTGCTGAGCCGCCGTCGCGCGACGGGACGCAAGCGCGTCTCTGTCAGCGCCGGATATCGCGACTAGGTTTTCCCGCCGTTTTGTTTCGGCTGGAGCAGTTAGAAACAGCACGATCCTTCCGGCCGGAATCCTTCCCGCTTTGCCATGAACGCACCGACCAAGGCTGATTCGCGCACCGCAACTTCTGCCGTGCGGGAGAACGGGCGTGCGTCTTTTGCAGGGCACCGCCTCCGCAAACACGCCGACTATCAGCGCGTGTATGAAGCCAGCCGGAAACGCCGCGCGGCTTCGATGAGCTGGTTCCTGGCTCCGCAGGCGGAGGTATCCGTCTCGCGCGTGGGGCTGACCGCCGGAAAAGTATTAGGCAAGTCCCATGAGCGCAACAGGATCAAGCGCCGGATGCGCGAGATACTGCGCAAGCACGTCGATCTGCTGCCGAAGGGATGCGACCTGATTCTGCACCCGCAGCGGATCGTGCTCACCATGGAATTCACGAAACTGGAAGCCGAGGTTGTACGTATCCTTCAGCAGGCCAATGCCGAACGCGCACGTGCCAGCACAATCGAAGCTTCCTTGCTCGCGAAGGCAGAGCCCACCCGATGACCCGCATTCTTCTGGGATTGCTCGAGTTTTATCGCCGCTGGATCTCGCCTGCGCTGCACACGCTGGGCGGAGGCGGATGCCGCTTCGTGCCGACGTGCTCAGAGTATGCTGCGATCGCGATCGCGACCCATGGGCCATTTCGGGGCAGCGGGCTCGCGATCTGGCGGCTGATGCGGTGCCATCCATTCTGCCGGGGAGGGTTAGACCCGGTGCCGATCACTCCAAAAAGCAACGGCAGCTTTTCGGGGGCGCCGATATCCTCGCCGAGAAAACAAGACGGTTCACCATCCGCTCATCTGCCGCACAAGCCTTTACCATAGAACGAGAGGTGTGCCTCACTGCCCCGATCAGCGATTTGCGCTCTGGGGGCTTGGGAATGGCGTGCCACTCCTCAACGACAGGAAAAACTCTTTGCCTGAAATTCGTAATCCCAACATCGACTCTCAGGGTCCCGGAAGTGCCGGTCCCGGCGGTGACTCACGCAGCCTCATTCTTCTGATGGGCCTGGTGCTTGTGGCCGTAATGGCGTTCCAGTGGTTTAAGAAGCCTGACGCCAGCCAGCCGACGCCGCAGCAGGTGCAGCAGAGTCAGCAGGCGCAACAGGCGGCGGTCAGCTCAACGGGGTCGGCCGCGTCGGGGACAACGCCCCCAAGCCAGCCCGTTGCAGCAAGCGCCGCACAGATCACCGCGTCTTCCGAGACGAGCACGACGATCGAGAACGAGAAATTCCGGATCGAGTTCACGAACAAGGGAGCGCAGGTCCGGCATTGGATTCTCAAGGGCTACACGGATTCCACTGGCAAGCCGCTCGATATGGTTCAGGAGCAAGCGGCGGCACGCTTCGGGTTGCCATTCTCGCTCTACACCTACGACGGCAGCCTGACCACACAGCTGAATACGGCTCTCTATCAGCCATCGTCGACGGGGCAGGTGCTGGCGCCGAACTCCGTGAGTTTCCACTACGCCTCGGGCGGCCTCGATGTAGAGAAGACCTTCAGCTTCGACACCAGCTACGTTGTGAGCGCGCATGTAACTGTGACGCGCAATGGAACTCCGGTTCGCGCACTGGTGGCGTGGCCGGCGGGTCTTGGCGACATGGAGGAGTTCATTGCCGCCGCAGGCAAGAGGACGACCTTCTCCACACACACCGATTCGCAGTTTGCCTGGTCGATTGACGGCAAGCAGGACACTCAGGCAGCCAAGAAGATCAGTGGGAACGCGACGATCGATCAGCCGTATGAATACGCGGCGCTGATGGATCTGTATTTCACGGCAGCCCTTTTGCCGGATGTGCCGCAGCGCGCGACGCTCGTCACCTTCCACAACACCATCGATCTTCCAACGGACCCCAGCGATCTCAACAGCGCCAAGAAGCCCGCCGACGTGATTGGGTTTGCTCTGGGCGATCAGAGCGGCGATACGAAACTGCGGCTTTATGCGGGGCCGAAAGAAACCGACATTCTCAATTCGGTTCGGGCTATGAGCTCGGATGGCAAGCCTACGGGCGAGCCGCTGAGTACTCTGATCCAGTACGGCTGGTGGGGCATTATCGCCAAGCCGCTCTACGTCGCATTGCAGTGGCTACACAATCTGCTTGGTCCCGGCAAATACAACTGGGGCTGGGCCATCATCATCGTTACCGTCATCTTCAACGTGATTCTGCTGCCCACGCGAATCTGGTCGATGAAGTCATCGCTCAAGATGATGCGGATTCAGCCGCGGCTCGACGCGTTGAAGAAGAAGTACGCCAACCTGAAGATCAACGACCCAAAGCGCGCCGAAATGCAGAGCGAGCAGATGGCGATCATGAAGGAAGAAGGCGTAAACATGTACGGCGGCTGCCTGCCCCTGTTACTGCAGATGCCGCTGTTCTTCGCCTACTACCGTGTCCTGCTCAATGCGGTGGAACTGCGCCATGCTCAGTGGTTCTGGCTGAAGGATCTTGCTATGCCTGATCCGCATTACATTCTGCCGATCACGATCATCGGGACGATGTTCCTGGTGCAATACATCACTCCTTCGCCGGGCATGGATCCGACACAGCGACGGATGATGGCCATCATGATGCCGGCAATCATGGGCTTCACGCTGTTGCACTTTGCATCGGGGCTCGCGCTCTACTGGATCACCGGCAACATCATCAGCCTCATCATGCAGGTCTCGATCAACAAGTCGAAGCTCGGGCAGGAGATGCACGAGCTGGCTGTGAAGCGTGCCGCCAAAAAAAAGGGTAACGTAACTGCTACTGCGGGGCGCGTGATTCAGGGACGCCGGTAAGCCGGTTGCAACAATCGCGCCGTTTCGACTCCTGGCTTGTTCACCGCCTGGAGCGGGAACGGCGCGATCGTCATTTCGACAGTGCTGCGGCGAGGGCCTGGTCCAGGTTGGGCTGCGAGAAAAGGAATCCCGCTTCGATCAGCTTGCGAGGCTGAACTCGAATGCTCGCGAGCAGCGCCTCATCGGCCATCTGCCCGAAGATCAACTCCATCGCAAAAGCAGGAACTGAGAGAAAAGCGGGTCTGCCCAGCTGCCGTCCCAGCGCCTTTGTGAATTCAGAGTTGGTGACGGGATGAGGGGAAACCACATTTATCGGCCCGGAAAGCTCAGGCCTATCCAGGCCGAACAGGATAGCTGCAATCGCGTCCTCGAGTCCCACCCAACTCATCCACTGGCGTCCGCTTCCAAGTTGAGCGCCGAGTCCGAACTTGAATGGGGGGAGCATCTGTTTGAGGGCACCCTCCGGTCCAAGAACAACGCCGAAGCGGAGATGCACGATGCGAATGCCGGCCTGGATGGCGGGATCGGCCGCCGTTTCCCACTTCTGACAAAGCTCTGCCAGAAAACCCGCGCCAGCAGTCGATGATTCGTCCACGACTTCATCGCCGCGATCGCCATAGATTCCGATCGCCGAGGCAATGAGGAGAGTCTTTGGAGGATTTCGCAATCCGGCCAGCGTCGTAGCCAGGCGTCGAGTGGAGTCGACGCGGCTCGCGATCATCTCCCGCTTATAGCTCTCGGTCCAGCGGTGTGCGCCGACGTTGGCTCCAGAGAGGTGGATCGCCGCGAGGGTGCCCTCCAGCGGCTCAGTGACAGGAATTGCGGGATCGGCGGTTGGATCCCATTGGAGCTCGTCTTTTCTGGTGGTCTTGCGCCTTACCAGTTGCAGGCTCGACAGGCTTCTTTGAGCCAATGCCTGCCGGACCGAGGTTCCGACCATCCCGGAAGCTCCGCTAAGGATCACAGGGGAAGTTGTTGCAAAATCCATAGTTACAGAATCTTCGTTCCTTCATTGAAGGAGGAATTTGACGCGATTGATTAAGGCAGTTGAGTTTAGTAGGATGGGAATAGGTTTTGATTGGGGCAAAACAGCTCCGGTCGCTCCTTGGAGGGCGAATGACTGAGGCGGCAGCAGTTCGGAACGAGGAAACTCAAAAGTCGCAAGTGGATACAGAGACGACGGAAAAGTTCATAGCTGAAAAGCACATAGGCGAGCGGATCAAGCGTTTGCGCCTGAAGAAGTCAATGGGGCTGGTGGAACTGGGTAAGCACACTGGTCTCTCCGCGAGCTTTCTGTCGCAACTTGAGACCGGGCGCGTGGTGCCAACGCTTCGGAACCTGGCTCGGATCGCGATGGTGTTTTCGAAGGATCTCTCCTACTTCTTCGAGACGGAACCGCAATCGATGTTCCGCGTGCATCGCCGCAAGGACCGGGTCCGCTTACCGCAAACCGGCGTTGAAGAGCCTACCTACTATTTCGAGAGCCTGGGGTACATGGTGCCGGATCGCCACATGGACCCATATTTTGCGCAATTCATTCCGCTGGAGAAATCGAAAGAGCCGAGAGCCCACATGCATCCGGGCTACGAGTTCCTGTACGTGCTCGACGGCGAGCTTGAACTTCATCACGGAGAGCACAACACCACACTCGGCCCCGGAGACGCGGTTTATTTCGACTCAAGCACGCCGCACTCCTATATCTGCGCCGGCAAGAAGCCGGCGGATGCGCTGATTGTCACCATGCATCAGGCCCCAGCGGTTCAACCTGTGACTCTGCTGCGGTCGAGCACGGGAGCGGGCGCTGCGGTGTTGCAACGGACTGTGGCAGGAAGAACGGTTCTCGGGCCTGCGGGTCGAGAAGCGAGTTAGCGCGGGGATTGGATTTGAGCGGTCGCGCTCGCGCACAAAGGCGCAAGCGGGAGCCGCCAAATGGGTTTTCAGGTTCGAGGGACTATCGCCGGCCGAAACCCCTGGGCCGTGTCGGCGGAGTTACGGGCAAATGAGTCTTGCCCTCGGGATAGACAACGAGGAAGCGGTCCTGGCCCTCGCCGGAGCTCGCCGTCTCGACGCCCTGCAGGTCTTTGAACGCCATGTGTAGAAGGCGGCGCTCGCGGCTGTTCTGCGGGGGAAATGCGTATGGCACACCTGATTTGATGACCTTCTCGGCCGCCATTTCGGCTGACATCCGCAGTTCCTGCGCGCGCAGGGCCTTGAAATTGCCGGCGTCGAAACTGATGAGGTCGTGTTCGCGCGACTCAAGGCGCAGCATCTGAGCCGCGATGGTTTCCAGGGCCCGCAACAACTCTCCGTTGTGCTGCGTGAGCAGCTGGGTATCGGGCCCGCCCAGCTCTACATAGATCAAGCGCGCTTCGAGCCCCTGCGGGTCGCGCGCTCCGTCTCCTGCGGTGATGCGATACTTCAAACGCATCCCGCCGAGCTTGTTGAGGGAAGCAAGGAAATTCGCAATTTTCTGGGCAGCCTGCTGGAGGTCGTCTATAGGCATAACGGAACAGTATCGCAGAGAGGGGTGGGGTCGTGCTTCCTCTCTCCGCAACGAAAGGTTGAGTCAGCTTTCCCGCACAAGCGGGGTCAGATACTCTGGCCCAATCGGATCCTTCACGGACTCGACAACGATGCTGTCGATTTGCTGCAGAGACTCCGTATCCAGCTTCCATCCCATCACGCCGGCGACGGGATCTAGTTGACCGGGCTGCTTCGCTCCCCAGAGCGCAACTGAAACGCCCCGCCTGTCCAGCACCCACCGGGCAGCGAGCTCAATGATCGATTTTCCGAAGCGCTCTCGCGCGAATTGGGTGAGCCTTTCGACGGCTGTCATGTACTGGCTGAATCGCGGCTCCTGAAACTTGGGGTCTTCGGCGCGAATATCCTGTTCCTCGAAATGCATGCCTCGATTTACCCGGCCGCCCAACAGGCTCCGGCAGAGCGAGCTATATGTCAACACTGCGACACTGTTCGCGGCGCACCACGGCAGAATTTCCGAATCGATCTCGCGCTCGAAGATGTTGTACGGAGGCTGATCCGAGGCGAGCGGCACGACACTTCGAAATGCTTTCATCTGCGCAACGTTGAAGTTGCTTACGCCCAGCGCTCGAACCTTTCCGGCCGCGACGAACTCCGCCAGCACACCTGCCACTTCTTCCACCGGGATAAGAGTGTCGGGCCAGTGAACCTGATAGAGGTCGATGTAGGTGGTCCCCAGTCTGCGGAGGCTGTCTTCGAGTTCGCGCCTCAACCGCTCTGGCGTGGAATTCGCGAAGACCCCCCGGCTGTTCCACTCCAGGCCTGCCTTCGTGGCGATGTAGAACGCGGCGCGATTGCCGTGCTGCCGCATGGCTTTCCCGATTAGTTCTTCTGAGCGGCCACGGCCATAGATCGGGGCGGTGTCGATGAGATTGATACCTCGGTCAACCGCGCTGAGGATTGTCGCTATGGCCGAGTCCTCCGGCACAGCACCCCATTCCGTGCCACCAATGGCCCAGGTGCCCAGACCCACCCTCGATACCTCGACGCCAGCAACCCTTGTCGTTTCCATGCAGAAGTATCTTAAGCGTATCGATTACCTCCCGACGCCATCTGCGCCCTTAACATCTAAGACTCAGGAGAAATTAAGCTTCCATCGATATGCTTCTGTTCGTGTTGAAGAGATCGAAACCAGGGCTGGCCGGGTGCCGGCAGTGGGCGTTCCTTGTCCTGGGAATGTTGAGCGCGCTCGGAGGCCGAACCGGAGCCCAAAACACTGTCCAAGCAGACCAGCAGCCTGCAACGCCCGCGAATGCACCCGTCGTCATCACGCTTGAGGAAGCGTTGAAGCGAGCGCAGGCCAATGAGCCCAACTTCGCCACCGCACTGGCGAATGCGCGGGTTGCAGGCCTCGACAAAGCCATCGCCCGGGCAGCCCTCTTGCCCAGCGTCACCTATCACAACGAGGCTATCTACACGCAGCCCAAGGGGCAGGGCCAAGGCATCGGTTCTGATACGTTTCGATTCATCGCGAATAACGGGGTCCGAGAATACACAAGCCAGGCGGTTGTCGGAGAGGCCATTGGGCTGGATCAGATCGCGGGACTCAGGCGAGCCGACGCAGCCGCTGCCGTGGCCACGGCGGAGCTCGAAATTGCACGCCGCGGTCTCGTGGCCACGGTTGTCGCCCTCTATTATGGCGTCTCCGTTGCAGACCACAAGTTGACGATCGCTCAGGCCGCGGCGGCTGAGGCGGCAGGTTTCGTAAAGCTGACAAGCCAGCGCGAGCAAGCGCGCGAGGCCGCGCATGCTGACACCATCAAGGCGCAACTGGAGCAGCAGACGAGAGACCGAGAACTCTCTGACGCGAAGCTCAATGCAGACAAGGCGCGACTGGAACTCGCTGTGCTTCTCTTTCCCGATCCGCGCACCCAGTACTCGGTGAATGTTTCTGACGCGCCCGGTGCGCTCGCGTCGCGGGAGGAGATCAACCAGCTTGCGGCGGGACACAACGCGGAGTTGAAGAGCGCACTGGCTACGCTGAATCTTTCCAGCGCCGACGTGCTGACAGCGAGGGGCGCTTATCTCCCGAGTCTTGCATTGAACTACTCCTACGGCATCGACGCGCCACAGTTCGCCGTCAATGGACCAGACGGAGTGAAGAATCTCGGCTACTCGGCCACGGTAACTGTCGACCTGCCGGTGTGGGACTGGCTGGCGACGGAACACAAAGTGAAGCAGAGCCAGATCAAGCGCAATGCAGCAAAGGTCGCACTCACGGCAACGCAGCGCCGGCTTATCGCGCAGCTCGATGAGTCCTACGCCGAAGCACAGGCGGCGCGCGCGCAACTCGCTTCACTCGATGACAGCGTCGCCACCGCAGCGGAGAGCCTTCGCCTCACCAAGCTTCGCTATACCGGCGGTGAAGCCACTGTGCTTGAAGTTGTCGATGCGCAAACGGCATTCACCACTGCACAGAATGCTCGCGAAGATGGCCGAGTGCGTTATGAAACCGCAGTCGCACAATTACAGACTTTGACCGGAACCATGTGAACCAATGATCGAAATTCCGTTTGACTGTCGTTTGATGACCAGCCCCAAGCCGATGGAAGCGCGCATCCTGCTTGCGTCCGTGATGGTTTGCGCGCTGGCTTTAGGTGGTTGCAAAAAAGAAGAAACGCCCGCGCCGGAGGTGACGGTTCAGGCCGAACACCCGGAACAGGGTGAAATCTCCGAGCACATCACCGCCGACGCCGTACTCGCGCCGCTTGCGCAGGCCGCCATCCAACCGAAGATTAGCGCGCCAGTGAGGAAGTTCTACGTGCAGCGCGGAGCGAAGGTCAAGGCAGGACAGCTTCTCGCCGTTCTTGAGAACGGCGACTTGGTCGGCGGAGCGCAGGATAACAAGGGCGCCTATGAAGCCGCGCAGGCTGCCTACGCTACGGCAACCAAGGCGCAGGTTCCTGAGGACGTACAGAAGGCCGAGACCGACTTCACACAGGCCAAGGCCAATCTCGACCTGAATAGCAGCATCGTCAACAATCGCAAACAGCTTTTTGCAGAGGGCGCAATTCCAGGGCGCGATCTCGACACTGCGCAGGCAGCGCTGGTACAGGCACAGGCCGCATACGACACGGCCGCGAAGCACCTCGAATCAATGCAGAAGGTGAACCGAGAGGCTGAACTGAAAACAGCGCACGGTCAGCTCACGTCCGCTGAGGGTAAATACAAGGCAGCAGCCGCTCAAGTGAGCTTCACCGAAATCCGCAGCCCGATCGACGGCGTGGTGACTGACCGGCCAATCTACGCTGGCGAAACACCCGCGGGCGGATCGCCTCTGATCACGGTGATGAACACTTCGGCGCTGCTCGCCAAGGCGCACATCGCACAGAGCCTTGCGCAGCAGATGAAGATCGGTGATGAAGCAAGCCTCCTGGTCCCGGGCATTGATGAACCCGTTTCCGCCAAGGTTTCGTTGATCAGTCCAGCGTTGGACACGGGAAGCACCACCATTGAAATCTGGCTGAAGGCCGACAACCGGAGAGGCACCCTCAAGGTTGGGACGCCGGTGAAGGTCTCCATCACTGGGCGCACCGTCGAGAAAGCACTGAAGGTGCCGGTCTCGTCGATTCTTACCGGCGATGACAATGCGAAGTCCGTCATGGTTGTCGGCGCAGACAATACGGCACAACAGAAACCGGTGCAGACGGGCATTCAGGATGGCGACGACATCCAGATCACGAAGGGCGTCACTGCAAGCGACATGGTGATCACCACCGGCGCCTACGGGCTCGACAAGGGCACCAAGGTAAAAATCGGCAAGGCCGATGAAGACAAGGAAAAGCCCGCGGCGGATAAGGGAGGCGACAAGGAGTGATGTCGACCGCCACGCCGCCTCGCATCGAAAAAGAGGAATCCTTCTGGTTGACGCGATTTACGCGGCCCATCTTCTTCTTCGCCGCCGTGCTCACTGTCGCGGGCATCTACGCGGCACTCCAGGTCCCGATCTCGGTTTTTCCTGAGACAAGTTTTCCGCGCGTGGTCATCGGCATCGACAACGGCGTTATGCCGGTTGAGCAGATGGAAGTCACGGTTACGCGGCCCATCGAAAATGCGGTGAACTCCGTCCCGGGGCTTGCTACTGTCCGGTCCACCACGAGCCGCGGGTCAGCGGAAGTAAGTCTCTTCTTCGACTGGAATGTCGACATGTACCGCGAGCTTCAGCTCACCGATGCCGCGCTGAGCAAAGTGGAGAAGGATCTTCCTGCCACGGCGCGCATCACTACTAATCGCCTGACATTTGCGACGTTTCCGATTCTCGGCTACAGCCTGACGTCGGACACGGTCCCGCAGACGAAACTCTGGGAGCTTGCCACTTACGAATTGAGACCTCCATTGAATCGTGTGGAAGGCGTGAGTACGGTGATCGTGCAGGGAGGCCAGGTTCCCGAGTTTCACGTCACTCCAAACCTACCCCTGCTGGCCGCGAATGGAGTTACGGTAACGGACCTCGTCAACTCGATCCAGGCATCCAACATTGTCGACTCGCCCGGGCTGTATGAGGCCGACCATCAACTCATCCTCGGGCTTGTGGGAGCGCAGGTTCACGATGCCGACCAGTTGCGCCAGCTGGTAGTGAAAACAACCGCGGCTGGGGCTCCGGTGCGGGTCGCTGATGTGGGAAGGGTCGAACTATCCACGTTGCCGGTCTATACCACCGTGACCGCAAACGGCAAGAATGCGGTGCTCATCAACATCGCCCGGCAGCCCGCGTCGAATACGGTTGCAGTCGCGGATGCGGTTGGCGCGGAGATCGCACAGCTCAGGCAGAAACTGCCGTCCGGCGTAAGACTGGAGCCCTTCTACGATCAGTCGCAACTAGTGCGCGACAGTATTTCCAGTGTGCGTGACGCGATTTTCATTGGATTAGTGCTTGCATGCATCATTCTGTTTTTGTTCCTCCGCGACTGGAGATCGTCGCTGGTCGCCGGGCTCGTTATTCCCGTCACTGTGGCGGTAACGATTCTGGTCCTGTGGGCAATCGGACAAAGCTTCAACCTGATGACGCTGGGTGGGCTGGCCGCAGCTATCGGATTGGTCATCGACGATGCGATTGTGGTCGTTGAGAACATCGTGATGCATCGCGATAACGGTGAGCCAGGCGCGAGTGCTGTGCGAAAGGCTTTAAGCGAGATTACCGTGCCGCTGATCGGCTCGACGATTACACCGGTCGTGGTGTTCTTGCCGCTCATCTCTGTCACTGGTGTTACAGGGTCTTTCTTTCGGGCGCTAGCCATCACCATGACCGCTGCCCTGCTCACTTCGTTGATGCTGGCGCTGACGTGGACGCCGGGTCTGAGCCTCGCTCTATTGCGCGATCGCGGGGAGAACGCGGAACAGAAGGAACATGCTGCCGGAAAGGCGCTTTCCGGCGCATTGCGCATGCACCACCGTGTGCTCGACTGGGCGCTGGCAAAGCCCCTGTGGCTCGGGCTCGCATGCCTGCTTCTCGTGGTCGGCACGTACGTCGGGTACCGCTATCTCGGATCTGACCTGCTGCCGGAGATGGATGAAGGCGGTTTCATCCTTGACTACCTCAGCCCGTCGGGCAGTTCTCTAACTGAAACCAACCGGATGCTGAATCATGTCGAGCGCATTTTGCAGTCGACGCCGGAGGTCGAAAGCACGTCGCGCCGCACCGGTCTTCAGCTGGGGCTCGCCGCAGTGACGGAAGCCAACAGGGGCGACTTTACGGTTAAGCTGAAGTCGAAGCGCAGCCGCGGCATTGACGAGATCATGGATGACGTCCGCGAGCGCATCAAGTCAACCGAACCTGCAATCGATGTGGAATTCGTCCAGGTTCTTCAGGACATGATCGGCGACCTCTCCAACGCGCCTGAGCCGATCCAGATCAAAATCTTTACCGATGACGAAGCTCTCTTGACGCAGCTTGGCCCGCGTATCGGCAGCGCGATCGAAAAGATTCAGGGCGTCGTAGACGTCAAGAATGGAATCGAAGACACGATCAGCGGCCCGGCAACTAACTTCCAGGTAAACCCTGTCGTGGCAGGCCGACTGGGGTTTACACCGACAGAAGTTGCCGAAGACGCTACGTCGATTCTTGACGGGTTGCCAGCGAACGATCCTCTTATCTCCAACGGTCGGCCTTACACAATTCGGGTTCGACTCGACGACGATCATCGCAAGTCACTCGACGCCATCCAGAACACGGTTTTCAATAGCGCGTCGGGGCACACAGCGACGCTGGGATCGCTCGCTTCAATCCAGCAACTTCCGCCACAGAATGAGATACTCCGCGAAAATCTGCAGCGCATGATTGTCGTAACCGGCCGGCTGGAAGGCTCGGACCTTGGCACGGGAATGAAAAAGGTTCAACAGACGGTGGAAGGGCTTCATCTGCCGCCTTCGGTGCGGGTCACATACGGGGGAACCTATGAGGAGCAGCAGAAGTCGTTTCGCGATTTGTTGAAAGTGCTGATGCTGGCTCTTGCTCTCGTTTTCGGAGTGTTGCTTGTGGAATTTCGAAACTTCCCTGCCCCGATTGCGATCCTTACTTCTTCGGTGCTTTCGATCTCCGGTGTCATTCTCGCGTTGCTCATCACCGGGACTACGTTCAATGTCGCGTCGTTCATGGGACTCATCATGGTCATCGGCATCGTGGCGAAGAACGGAATCCTTCTTCTCGATGCGGACGAGAAGTTCCGTACCGAAGGTGTCTCGGCTGCTGATGCGATGATGCACGCGGCGCAACGGCGTTTACGACCGATCGTAATGACGGCCATCGCCGCCGTGTGCGGCATGCTGCCACTGGCCTTTGCGCTTGGAGCCGGATCACAAATGCTTCAGCCCTTGGCGATCGCCGTGATTGGCGGCCTGACGATCTCGATGGTGCTCAGCCTGATTGTGACCCCTGTCGTCTACTTCCTGCTGACGAGGAACCGGACCGAGGGTCTTCCATCCTGACCGCAGAAACCAAGCGTTCAGCGGAAACAAGCGGGGGGCCGGCAGGTGCGGGCGAGATTTTAGATGTCACAATGGAAGCATGCTTACCGAGCCTGTGAAGCTTACAGCCGCAGAAGCCCGCGTTCTCGGCTCCCTTATCGAGAAAGAAATCACCACGCCGGACTACTATCCGCTCTCATTGAATGCTTTGATGAACGCGTGCAACCAGCGGTCAAACCGCGAGCCAATCATGGATCTCGACGAGGATGAAGTGCGCCAGGCTTTGCACGGGCTCGAGGCGAAGCAGATCGCAGGCCGTGCCCGCTCCGCCGATGGGCGAGTGACGAAATACGAACACTGGCTTGGCGAGGCGTTCAACTTCAGCCGCGCGGAGACGGCGCTGGTCTGTGTTCTGCTGTTGCGCGGACCGCAAACTCCAGGGGAGCTTCGCGGACGGACCGAACGGCTTCACGAATTCACCGAGATCAGTGACGTAACGAATGGCCTGCAGAGATTGATGGACCGTGACCCTGCGCTGGTTGCGCTTCTTGCGCGGCAGCCGGGAGCGCGCGAATCTCGCTACGCGCACCTGCTGTGCGGTCCGGTAGAGTCTGCGACTGCGATCGCGGCAGGCTCTCTGGAGGCAGAGTCAGCGCAAGCTACGACGCGATACGAGGAACGAATCGCGCAGCTTGAATCCACGGTCGCGGAGCTGCGAGGGGAGATCGCAGCGCTGCGAGAGAAGATCGATAGCCTGTTGGGATGATTGGGAAGAAGTAGCTGCGAGCCGACTAGATCAGCTCGTACCCTGCGAACCAGTAGCCAATTTCAAAGCTAGCCGTATCCTCGGCGTCAGAACCGTGGATTGCATTCTCTCCGATCGACTTTGCGTACTTCTTGCGAATCGTGCCCTCTTCCGCATTCGCAGGATTGGTGGCACCCATCAACTTGCGCAGATCGGCAATGGCGTTGTCCTTTTCGAGAACCATCAGAAAGATTGGACCCGACGACATGAAGCTGCACAGTTCTCCAAAGAACGGCCGCTCCTTGTGCACGTAGTAAAAGCCCTGCGCCTGCGCGTTCGAAATCGACTGCTTGCGAATGGTAACAATCTTGAAGCCGGCCTTCTCGATATCGGCCAGGATCGCCGCCGCGTGTCCGTTCTTCACCGCGTCAGGCTTGATGATGCTGAAAGTGCGTTGCGCCACTCAATAACTCCTCGAAAGTGATCTAGTCCCATCCATCATTGTACTTGTCACTTCTCGCGGCAAGCCCGCGCTCCGGTCTGCTAGAGTTTCGCCATGCATCGCTTTGCCGGAATCCTTCACCCATTGGGCCTTGCACTTCTTGTTCTTTTCGCCGCAAAACCCGCCCTGAGCCAGACGCAGACCGAATCCGCCCAGACCGCGCATGAACTTCGGGTCTTCGACGCCTCGCTGATTGACAACTCCGTCAGCCCCTGCGAGAACTTCTACCGTTTCAGCTGCAACAACTGGTTCAAGCGGAACCCCCTGCCGCCTGATCAGGCTGCCTATGGGCGCTTCACCGAGCTGTTCGAATTGAACCGTCTTCATCTCAAGGAGATTCTCGAGGCAGCGTCGAAGGCAGATCAGAATCGCACCCCGAATGAGCAGAAGATCGGCGACGAATACGCAAGCTGCATGGATACGGCGGCGATCAACAAGCTTGGTCTCGCGCCGATCAAGCCTGAACTGGAACGAATCAATGCGCTGCGTAAAGTCGACGAACTGCCTGCGCTTCTAGCGCACCTGCACACTATCGGCGTGGACGCGTTTTTCAACTTCGGCGCCAGCCAGGACTTTGCCGACGCCAACCAGGTCATTTCTTTCTACAATGCGGGCGGTATCGGGCTTCCTGAGCGCGACTACTACTTCCGGACGGATGCCAAGTCTGCCGAGCAGCGTAAGCAGTACGTCGAACACGTGCGCAAGATGTTCGTCCTCGCCGGAGAGCCTGACGCGGAAGCAGCCAAGGACGCTGAAGCTGTGATGGCCATCGAGACGCGTCTCGCCAAAGCGTCATTGACAGTGACGGAACAGCGAGACCCGCAGAACCTGAACCATCCTACGCATGTCGCCGGACTCTCGAAGGGCCTCACGCACTTCAAACTCGCGGACTACACCGCCGCCTCCCATGCGCCGGCGTCAGGCAAGGCCAACGAGAGCGAGCCGAAGTTCATGGCTGAGTTCAACGACCTGGTTGCAACCACGCCCATCGATCAGATCCGCACTTATCTGCGCTGGCACCTGCTGCATGCCTTTGCAGGCACCAGCATGCCCGAGGCCTTTGAGGCGGAGACCTGGAACTTCTATGCGCACACCCTAAACGGCTCTGAGAAGCAGCAGGAGCGCTGGAAGCGCTGCACCAGCCGCGTGGATCGCGAAATGGGCGAAGCCCTCGGACAGGTCTATGTTGCGAAGTACTTTCCACCGGAGGAGAAACAGCAGGCACTCGACATGACGCTAGCCATCGAGCAGGCCATGAGCAAGGACACCGATTCGCTCGACTGGATGAGCCCGGCAACGAAAGAACAGGCCAAAGCAAAGCTCAAGACCGTGATGAACAAGATCGGCTATCCGGACAAGTGGCGGGATTACTCAAGCCTGAAGATCGTGCGTGGAGAGGCGCTGGGCAACCTTGAACGCGTGCGCCAATTTAACTTCAATCGCGAAGTGGCGAAGATCGGAAAGCCCGTCGACAAGGGCGAGTGGACCATGTCTCCGCCAACTGTGAACGCCTACTACGAGCCGCAGCAGAATAATGTAAACTTCCCCGCCGGTTATTTCCAGCCACCGTTCTTCAGCGGCAAGGAGGATGATGCCGCGAACTACGGCGATATGGGCTCCACCATCGGGCACGAACTCACGCACGGTTTCGATGACGAAGGACGCCAGTTCGATAAGGACGGCAACCTCAAGGACTGGTGGACCAAAGAAGATGGAGAGAAGTTCAAGCAGAAGGCGCAATGCATGGTCGATCAGTATGACGCCATCGAAGCTGTTCCCGGTGTGCACCTGAACGGCAAACTCACGCTTGGCGAGAATCTGGCAGACCTGGGCGGTCTTTGGCTGGCGTGGCTCGCATGGCAGGACAAGGCACAGGCTGCCCACCTGGATATGAATGCCAAAACCGAAGGCTACACGCCGGAGCAACGCTTCTGGATCGCTTATGCACAACAGTGGTGCACGCAGACAAGGCCCGAACAGCTACGCAGCCAGGCGCAGGCTGATCCGCATTCGCCGGATGAGTATCGAACCAACTCAGTGCTGCAGGATCTGCCTGAATTTGCGAAGAGCTTCAACTGCAAGGCTACGGACAAGATGGTGAGCGCGAAGGCTTGCAGAGTTTGGTGAGAACCTGCCGTCCAGGCGGACGCGGGCTTTCGCCGATCTGGCCCAAGCCTATGCGAGCTTTGAAGGATAGTAATGTAGTGTTGCGAAAATACAAGCGTTTGGATTCGCCTTCGCGCGCTCGATTATTTCAGCGATTTCTTCACTGGACTGAGCGCCTGGATCGACGGGACGGACATTTTTGCTTCCGATCAAAGTCCAGTCGTACCTGGAGAACGCGGTCGTCACTGTTGCAAGGTAATCAGTAATAGACTCAGCCCAAGTGACCACGTTCGTGAACCCGCGCGTGTCTCCCATATCCGATTCTGGCTCGGTAAGAACTTCGACCACGCCTATCCAGAGTTGTTTCATTCAGAGCGAAGTATATCCAATGCCTTTTCCCAAAGCTCAGTAGCAACTTCTCGCGCCGGCGCTATTCGCGCCAACTTCGCTGCCTGTCCCGCCCACATCTGCATGCGATCTGCTTTGCGCTCATTCGCGGCTGTTTCGCGCATGAGGCGAGTCAAGCCGCGCTGCAGTGGATAAGGCGCGGGCGGTGGAGCATCGGCAGATGCACTGGCGACTGTGTAGGCATTTGCCACTCCGCGGCCAGGACGTCCCGTGAAGGCGCTGGTAATGATCGTCTCGTCGGCCTCTGTTCTGCCGATCGCATCGGACCAGGCGGGATTGAGCTTCGCCTCCGGGCAGCGCAGAAACGCAGTGCCGATCATCGCCGCGCTGGCGCCTAAAACAAGAGCCGCGGCGACTCCTCGCGCATCGGCGATACCCCCGGCTGCGATTACGGGCACGGAAACCGCATCGACCACCTGCGGCAACAAGGCGAACAGACCCACCATGCGGCGCTCGGCCTCGCTTGCGTCGAAGGCTCCGCGATGACCGCCTGCCTCCGCACCTTGCGCGATGATGGCATCAGCACCTGCGGCTTCTGCGGCCCTGGCTTCGCTTACGGTCGTCGCCGTTGCGAACCACAGAATGCCACGAGCCTTCATCTCCTGCACAAATGGCATAGCGTAGAGACCCATGATGGACGAGATCGCTCTTGGTTTTGCTTCCAGCATTGCCGTGCACTGCGAGTCGAAGTCCGGCAATACGCCTTCGGCCGCGCTCTCTGGCACTTCCGGCCCCCACTTCGCCAGATATTCACGCTGGCGCCGTTCGAGTTCGGCATCACGCTTGGGCGGAGGGCCAGGAATCCACAGATTGAGTTGAAACTCGCCCTGGCTCTGCGCGCGAAAATCGTCGCACCAGGAGGCGATCTCTTCCGGCTTCATCAGCAGCGCTCCGCATGCTCCCATTCCGCCCGCATTGGCCACGGACGCCGACAGGGATGTTGGCGAAGCGCCTGCCATCGGCGCCAGCAATACGGGTAAGCGAATCCCAAGCAGGGCGGCGAAATCTTCAGCTCGCGAGACAGAGTTTCTGGTCTCCTTCATTGCAAACCTCCGCAGCGACATTTGTTTGGGCTTCTTGGAGCAGAAAAGCCCACCTCGCGGTGGGCCTTTCTGACTTTAGCTAGGAGCTAAAGGCTGAGAGCTAAAAGCTGCGTCACTTCCCGATCACCTTTGCGAGGGTCTCGCCGATTTGCGCTGGCGACACCACCACGTGAATGCCCGCTTCGCGCATGGCTTTCATCTTGCCTTCCGCCGTACCTTCTCCACCGGAGATGATTGCACCAGCGTGGCCCATGCGCCGACCCGTAGGAGCAGTCTGCCCGGCAATGAACCCCACGACCGGCTTCTTCACGTTCTGTTTGACGAACGCGGCAGCAGCCTCTTCGTTAGTGCCGCCAATCTCGCCGATCATGATGATGGATTCGGTCTCGGGATCGTCGTTCAGCAATCTCAGGGCATCGATATGCGTGGTGCCGATGATTGGGTCGCCGCCGATGCCGATTGCTGTCGACTGTCCGATTCCGCGCTGCGTGAGCTGGTGTACTGCCTCATAGGTCAGCGTGCCGGAGCGCGACACAATCCCGACGTTGCCTTCTTTATGAATGCGTCCCGGCATGATGCCGATCTTCGCCTTGCCGGGAGAAATCACGCCGGGGCAGTTGGGGCCAATCAGCCGCGAATTCGACCACTTCAGCTTTGCCCACACCTTCACCATGTCGAGGGTGGGGATGCCCTCGGTGATGCAGACGATCAACGGAATGCCCGCGTCTTCCGCTTCGAGAATCGCATCCGCAGCAAACGGCGGCGGCACAAAAATCATCGTCGCGTTCGCGCCCGTTTCCTTCACCGCATCGGAAACCGTGTTGAAGACCGGCCAGCCTTCATGCTTGGTTCCACCCTTGCCGGGAGTCACACCGCCCACAACCTTGGTGCCGTATTCCGCACAGCCAAGAGCATGGAATGTGCCTTCCTTTCCGGTGATGCCCTGCACGATGAGCCGCGTGTCGTTTCCTACCAGTACTGACATTACTTATCCCCCTTCGCGGCTTTTACTACCAACTCGGCAGCTTCTTTCATCGTCGCGCCTACCAGGAAATTCAGGCCCGACTCCTTGAGAATCTGCCGGCCCTCTTCCACATTCGTTCCTTCGAGACGAAGTACGATGGGCACCCTCACATTCAGCTTTTTAGCCGCCGCCACAACGCCTGTCGCCAGGCGATCAACGCGGAGAATGCCGCCAAAGATATTGATGAAGATCGCCTTCACGTTCGCGTCTGACAGCAGAATCTCGAAAGCGTGCTCGATTTGCTCCTGTGTGGCGCCGCCTCCAACATCGAGGAAGTTCGCGGGGGAACCGCCGGCGTACTGGATGATGTCCATGGTGGCCATAGCAAGGCCTGCGCCGTTAACCATGCATGCAATGGTGCCATCGAGCTTGATGTAGTTCAGCGCATACTTGCTTGCTTCCACTTCCAGCGGGTCTTCCTCGGCCACGTCACGAAGCGCCTTGATATCGGGATGCCGGAAGAGCGCATTGTCGTCGAAGGTGATCTTGGCATCGAGCGCGAACAGTTTGTCGTCCTTAGTCGTGATGAAGGGATTGATCTCGACCAGCGAAGCGTCGGTATCAATGAACGCCTTGTAAAGGCTCTGCAGAAATGCAACTGCCTGGTTGATCTGCGTGGGCTTCAGTCCCAGCGCGAATGCCAGTTTGCGCGCCTGCCAGGCGCCGAATCCGACGGCGGGATCGATTGCCTCTTTATAGATGGCCTCCGGCGTCTTGGCAGCGACTTCTTCGATCTCCATGCCGCCGGCCTGCGACGCCATATACACGAGCTTGCCTGTCGCGCGATCGAGCACGATGCCGAGGTACAGCTCGCGATCAATCGCAGCTGTCTCTTCGATCAGGAGGCGCTGCACCTTCTGCCCCTGAGGGCCGGTCTGGTGCGTGACAAGCTGCATGCCGAGAATGTTCTTTACATGCTCTTCGGCTTCTTCGCGACTGCGCGCCACTTTTACACCGCCGCCCTTGCCGCGTCCGCCGGCGTGGATCTGCGCCTTCACCACTACGCCGCTCGCGCCCTCGGCGAAAAGTTTGCGCGCCTCAGCGGCGGCCTCTTCAGGCGTATTGGCCATCTCGCCTTTCGGCACAGCCACGCCATACTTCGCCAGGATCTCTTTTGCCTGATACTCGTGAATTTTCATGTTGGTTGGGTCCGCCCGGTCTGCTGATGCTTCAGGGAATTGGTACAGGACAGCGACAAACTACGTCAGCACGATCGTGCCAGCGGTAAGAAAATACTATCTTGCGGCACGATGGGGTCGCAAACGGCTTGACCTCTTCGATGCGCTATCTGGAATTGCCGCGGAAACCGCTCGGCGTTTACGCCTTTACTAATTTCCAACCAGCAAACGGCTTCACGGTGGCGCAGGTTGGGCTGCCGTCCTTTGCTGTACCCGGAACATTCGTTTCGAATACCGCATGAGAATCGCGAGCGGCCCGATCGATCATTGCCCGGGTGATCCCAATCAGGGGAACCTTCAGGCGGCGGCTCCACTCAGTCCCGGTCTGTCCCGCGAACGTGCCAATGCCGATGTAGACGAAGCGAGCCTCGGGAGTTCCCTGCACAAACGGCCCGAGGAGGTTCGGATCGCCGCCTTTGCCTTCGACTACAGCCCGCGCGGTGAACTCAAACCGCAGATCTCCGCTTCCCGATCTCTGCTTCTGAACGATCTCGTATTTGCTTCCCTTCCCTTTTTGCAGCGCGAAGTCCACGCCACCGGGCGGCTTCTCAAGGACGATTCGAAATGTCAGTTCATGCTCCATCTACTGCTCCTGACCAGGCTTCCCTCAACTTCAACGCCACACAGTTACCATAATTAAAGATATGGATTCCCTGAAGACCTTGTTAAAGCCGCTGGCCGAAGACGGCGCGCAGCTCACGCGCGAACAGGCTCGCGACGTTCTCCGCCAGATCCTCTCCGGCCAGGTGCCCGACGTGGAAACCGCCGCGCTGCTCACCGTCTTTGCCACCCGTGGTGAACAGGCCCCCGAGCTGGCCGGCTTTGTTGACGTAATGCGCGAGCAGTGCGTCCCGGTTCCGCTGACCGATGAAGAACGCGCGGAGCTGGTCGACTGCGTCGGAACAGGCGGAGGCGGTCCGCTCACCTTCAACATCTCCTGCGGAGCAGCGCTTGTCGCAGCGGCGGCTGGAGCCAAGGTCGCCAAGCACGGCAATCGCGCGGTAACCTCCCGGTGCGGAGCAGCCGATGTGCTCGAAGCCCTGGGCGTTCCCATCGAGCTCTCGCCGGAAGTGGCAGTCGAATGCCTGCGCGAAACGGGGTTCGTGTTCCTCTTTGCGCCGCTCTATCACCCGGCGATGAAAGCGATGAACCCGCTGCGGCGCGCCCTCGGCTTTCGCACAATCTTCAACCTCTGTGGGCCGCTCACCAACCCGGCGCACGCCAGCATCCAGGTAGTCGGCGTCCTCGCGCCGAGCCGCGTTCTGCTTGTCGGCCGCGCGCTACAGTCTCTCGGGTCGAGGCGCGCATTCGTTGTACACGGCTCCGACGGAATCGACGAGCTGACAACTACGGGCGAATCGGTTGTGGCCCGCATCATCGAGGTCGAGGGCGAAACCGAACCTCATCTCAGAGCCGCCCGCATTACGCCTGAAATGGCAGGCCTGCCGCGCGCCAAGCTCGAAGACTTTACGGGGGGCGACATTGAAATGAACAAAGCCCTGCTCTACGACGTGATCACCGGTATAAAAGGAGCGCGGCGGGACATCGTACTGCTGAACGCCGCTGCGACCCTTGTTGCCGCCGGTATCGCCGAGAGCCTGAAAGAAGGCGTGACTATGGGCGCCGAGGCGATCGACTCCGGCGAGGCAGCCGCAACGCTGGCCAAATTGCGGCGATTCGGAGAAAAGCACGCAAGAAAACAGTGATCCTCCGTTCCTGAACCAGAGCGCGGGTCCGCTCGCGCTGTTCCAGCCAAGGAGCAAGATATGAAACTCTCCCACGCAATCCTCTCTGCAGCAACCCTTGTCGCCGCCATTTCGGCCGGCGCACAGCAGCCCACGCAGCCTGAGCTCAAGGTCGACAGCAGCAATCGGACCCTCACGGTTTCGGCTACCGACAGCGTCTCGGTCGAGCCGGACCAGGCCATTCTGCACATCGGCTTCGTCACGCAACCGCAGGACGCGAAGGGCGCATACGCAGACGGAACGCGTGCCTCAAACGCCATCACCACCGCGCTCAAGCAGGCGGGTGTGGCTGAAAGCGCGATACGGAGCGAATCACAGTATCTCGATCGCGACTGGTCCACCAAGCTCCGCAAATACACGCTCCACCAGGACTGGACCGTAAAGGTCGCACCGGAGCGAGCTGCAGAGATCCTCGATGCCGCCATCAACGCTGGAGCCACCTCGAGCGGCCAGATCGAGTGGACCGTGAAAGACGAGAAGGCTCTCGAAGCCCAGGCTCTCGACAAGGCCGCTGCCCGAACCAGGGCGAATGCCGAAGTGCTGGCGAAAGGAATGGGAGTTCGTCTGGGCACGCTTGTCTACGTCAGCAACCAGATGTCCGCGCCTTCATTTCCGAGGCCGATGGCGATGATGGCGATGAAAGCCGCAGATACCGCGCCTCAGCCTCTCGCCATCGAGCCTCACCAAGTCAGCCGCGAGGCGACGGTTTACGCCGTCTTTGCCATCGAGTAGCTCACGCGCTCATTAAGGCGCAGTTTATGAATCGCAGAAGCTCTGATTTCCGTCTAATACTTGTTTAAACAGGTTAATTCCCTGCCCCTGGGGCCGGATGAATTGGAGCACCGCGATGTCCACGACTCGCCAACCCGCGATTTTTATCCCTCACGGAGGAGGTCCGTGCTTCTTTATGGACTGGACCTGGGGTCCAGCAGACACCTGGCACGCAACGCAGCGCTTTCTCGAGTCGCTGGCGGCGACCTTGCCGGAGCGGCCGAGCGCGATTCTTGTCATCAGCGGGCATTGGGAAGAGCCAGCTCTCACGGCGGGCGCTGCTGCGAAGCCGGAACTTATCTTCGACTACTCCGGATTTCCGCAACAGACTTATGAGCTCACGTGGCCCGCGCCCGGCGATCCGGCTCTTGCAGCGCGAGTGAGTTCGCTTTTGCAGGCTGCGGGAATGCCATCGGCAACCGATACGAGGCGAGGCTACGATCACGGAGTCTTTGTGCCACTCAAGGTTGCCTTTCCCGGAGCTGACATTCCAGTCGTCACGCTCTCACTCGATCACTCACTCGATCCCGCTCTGCACATCGCCGCGGGCCGAGCTCTCGCACCACTGCGCGATGAGGGCGTCCTCATTGTCGCGAGCGGTATGAGCTTCCACAATCTGCGTGGATATTTCCAGCCGCAGACGGCCGAACGGTCGCGTGCCTTCGACGCATGGCTGACTCAGGCGATCGAGTCTCCGGGAAAACAACGAAATGCCCTGCTCGAAAAATGGCGCAGCGCGCCTTTCGCGACATACGCCCATCCGCGCGAAGAGCACCTGATCCCGCTCATGGTCGCCTCAGGAGCTGGTGGCGAAGCTGCGGGAAAGCGCATCTTTACCGACGAGCCGATGGGAGCACAAATCAGCGCCTATCGCTTCGACGGCTGAAGCGAAGCACCTCTGAGACCTGCCTAGGTCGTCGCAACCCTGAACGATCCTCGTTCGGGTCCAAGCGGATCCGTTTTCACACGGTTCGTTCGTCGTGCATCTGGGTTCTTCGGAATTGGAAGCGCTATCCGGGGCTTCAGCGGCGAAATGCGTCGATGAAACCGCATGTTGCAGCTGATCCTTCGGAGCAGCGACTCAGCAAAGAGTCACGGTACCGTGTTCAGTTTGTTCTTCCTTGTGCCAGTTCTATTGTCGCCGGAGCAAGTAGGGGTTGAAGGGCGGCGAGGATTGGGTAACGAAACCGGCGATATTACCGACGCCGGCCCAGGCTCTCGTTGACAGTTTCTGCGCGGGCAGAAAAAATATCCCCCTTCTCATACCAGAGCTCTGAAGCAGCAGACAGGCGATATGAGCCTGCGATCTCGAGCAGCAATCTGGTTCGTTCACTGAGAAGCATTGGCCTCTGGCTCGGAGCAGGAACCGGTACAGCACGAGTCAGTTTCGGCTTTTGAAGGTCAGCGAGGAATGCCTGCATCTCCGTCTTCTCAATGCGAAGAGATTGCTCGAAAGCTTCCGAAGACAGCATGCGCTTCCTGTCATGCAGCGCGATTGAGAATCCGACATGTTGGGGGCCGCACCGGACAACCATTGCCTGAACCGTTACAAGTTGCGAGGACTCGTCTCCATCCCAGTCTTCCCGCTGAAGGGTAATCGTCAGTTCCGTGCCGGGCGTCCAATAGTGGTCGCTCCGCATGCGGAATCCTCCGACGCTGATGTCGGCAATTTTGTGAGGTCTGGAGGCGTGAGCTCTTCCCAGGTAGCCCACTACGTTCGGCAGAATCAGCCGCTCGTACTTTCTCTGGTCGGGAAAAAGCTTGCGGACGATGGACCCGAGCCGAGGGTGCTGAACCAGGCGGTTCAGGTCTAAGCCGATTGGGCTCTGTCGCACGCTGAACGCTGAGTCATTCGGCTCAGGATCAAGCCGCTCAGCTGCAGCCGCATCGTGACTGGAATCAGATTCCAACATGGCTTCCCTTGAGGTTGCTCAAGGCTATCGCCAACGAGAGCCGCCGCCCATTCCACAAATGTGCAACGATATTGCGCTTTAGTTTGTTTTTTGGGGAGGGGCGGTAAAGCTGGCCTTGCCCAACGACAGGGTTACCTACCCCGCAGGCTGACCTTCATCCCGCTGTCGAGCAATATCGCCACCAGCCCGAAGAGCATGGCAAGATCCGCCCGCGCCTCATGGATGAAGCTGAGCACGCCGTAATGATCGAGCTTTGGCGGTCCGAACGGGCCGACATGATGACCAAGAAGAATGGGCACCTTCGTGGTTACGAGGGCGGTCAGGATCACGATGAGCAAAAGCAGGGCCGCATCCCCTGCAAAGAAATTCAGGATCAGCGCTCCACCGGCTGCGATCTCTACGACTCCGACGGATGGAGCCAGCAGGTGCGGCCAGGGCAGGCCGATATGCGCGAAGCGGCCAGCTCCCAACTCGCCGGGCCGTACAAGTTTCAGGATTCCCTCGGTCAGAAACACCACACCAACGATGACGCGAATGAGGATCATCGGCAGGTTCTTGCGCATTCTCTTATCCTTCTTTCGCGTTCAACAGCTTTTCGATGTCGCCGGCCAGGCTTTCGGGCTTGGTGGTTGAGGCATACCGAGCTACGACATGCCCGTCGCGGCTGACCAGGAACTTGGTGAAGTTCCACTTGATGGAGCCTCCACCGAGCGGGCCGAGCAGCCCAGGTTTTGCCTTCTTCAGGAATCGATAGAGAGGATGGGCATTTGCTCCGTTGACCTCGATTTTGGCGAACATGGGAAAGCTCACGCCATAGTTCTTCTCGCAGAAAACACCGATCTCGGCGGAGCTTCCGGGCTCCTGCGCGCCGAACTGGTTGCAGGGGAATCCCAACACAACAAGGCCGCGGTCCTTATAGGAGCGGTAGAGTTTTTCGAGTCCGGCATACTGCGGAGTGAACCCGCACTGGCTCGCCGTGTTGACGATGAGCAGCACCTTTCCGCGGTAATCGGCCATTTTTTTCGGCTGGCTATCCAAAACCGGGGCCAGGGTCTCGGCCTGGAAATCGAAAACCGTATTTGCGGTTTCCACCATTTTCTCCTCAACCAATCTGACTCTGAGGATGTCATGTTGCCCGGTCCTGCGTCTAAGGAAGGTGCTTTCACGCATTTCAGGTCATCTGGTCCGTCTTCCTGTGTCGCAGGAAGGCGAACTCCATAACCCATTTTGGTCCGGTAGACTGATTGAGGACCCAATGGAGCGGCATTTTGGCGGCGAGATTTGTTGGTGGAGCAGTCGTGGGTATTGCCTGCAATCCTCTTCGTCATCTTCAGTCCCAGAGTGCCCGGTGTCCTGAGTTGCGCGCAGGCGCAAACGCAAGTTGTGGGGAAGACATTGGCCCTTCGGACCGGGCCCTTCATCCGCTGTTTCGGTGAGGGCGCGAGGGCTCCGGAGAGACCGTCGTCAGATGGTAAAATCAATCTTTCCTAGAGGCTGTAACAGAACTTAAGCAGTGAGGGTGTGCATATTCTTCCCGTGAAGCCTTACCTTGGACCGCACCAGAACTTGTGCTCGCCGCAGGACTCCAACCCGGTGAAGATCGTGCACGGCTCCATCTCCCGCAAGCCGCGGATTTCGGGACTCATTTTTCGTCTCAGTGCCCTGTTCCTTCTCGTTCTCTCGGGCACCATCGCATTCGCCCAGAACCAGACCATCCAGTCCATCCGCGTGATCGGCAACCGCCGCATTCCGAAGGAGACGGTCAAGGCGCGCATGTTCTCGCACGAAGGCGAGACCTACGATCCTATCTCGATTGAGCGCGACTTCAACTCCCTCTGGAACACGGGCTACTTCGAGGACCTTCGCATCGAACGCGAAGATACGGAAAAGGGCATCATCCTCGATGTCTTCGTCCGCGAGCGTCCCACGATTCGCGAGATCAACTACAAGGGCAACAGCTCCGTTTCGAACTCCGATATTCTGGACCGCTTCAAGAAGGAGAAGGTCGGGCTCTCGGTCGAGGGTCAGTACGACCCCACCAAGATCAAGCGGGCGGAGACGGTGCTGCGGGAACTGCTCTCGGAGCACGGACACCAGTTCGCCACCATTAAGACTGACGTCAAGACCATTCCGCCGGCCTCAGTGCAGGTGAACTTCAGCATCAAGGAAGGCCCGGTCGTAAAGGTCGGCCAGATCAAGTTCGCCGGCAACCAGCATCTTGGCAGCCGGTATCTCCGCAACTCGATGAAGGAGCTGCGGCCGATCGGCATTCCCCACTCGATCTTCCTTGAGAGTCTCTTTGCCCGCACTTTCGACGCATCCAAGCTTGACATTGATACCGAGCGCGTCCGTTTCGCGTACCGCGACAAGGGCTATGCCAACGCCGCCGTCGAGACGCCTCGCACTCAGATCCGGGACCAGGGCGGCCTGAACTGGTTCACCTTCCGTCCTAACCGCGGTAAGCGCATCGATATTCTGATGCCTGTAGAAGAGGGCGACCGCTATCGCCTTGGAACCATCACCTTCACGGGCAACACGCACCTCAACAATACAAAGGCGCTGCGCGCGCAGTTCACTATCAAGGACGGCGACTGGTTCAACTCGACCCTTATAGGCAAGGGTCTCGATAACCTGAAGAAGGCTTACGGCGGGCTCGGCTACATCAACTTCGGCGCCGTTCCGAAGCCGGTCTATGACGACCAGAAGCATACCGTCTCCTTCGAAGTCGACATCGATGAAGGCAAACAGTTCTATGTTTCGCGGATCGAGTTCCAGGGCAACACCATCACCCGCGACCGCGTCATCCGCCGCGAACTGATGCTCGATGAAGGCCAGGTCTACAACTCGCAGCTCTGGGAGTACAGTCTCACCCGCCTCAATCAGCTTGAGTACTTTGAACCCTTGAAGGTCGAGCAGGACTCCGAGGCACACCAGAACACGGAAGCCGGCACGGTCGATCTGCTCCTGAAGCTCAAGGAGAAAGGCAAGAACTCGATCGGCCTCAACGGCGGCGTCAGCGGACTCTCGGGGGCATTCCTCGGGGTGAACTACCAGACCAACAACTTCCTTGGTCTTGGCGAAACACTGAGCGTTCAGGGCAACCTGGGCAGCATCAGCCGGCAGTTCCTCTTCGGATTTACAGAGCCGTACTTCCGCAATCGCCCGCTGAACATCGGCTTCCAGATCTTCAATAACAAGTCCGACTTCAACGCGGCCAAGAACTACGAGACCAACACCGGACTCTCGGCGAACCTGAGCGCTGCCCAGCAGTCGCTGGTGCAGAACTACAACCAGGCGTCGACCGGCTTTAACTTCTCGCTGAGCTACCCACTCCGGCGCCATTCCTTCCAGCGCATCGGCGCCACCTATAACTGGTCGAAGGCAAACATCACGGCATTCAGCACGGCCTCGCAGACCTTCTTCCAGACCATCAGCTTCCGCGGCGGCATTCAGGGAGCGAACGCGCTCAACGGCATCATCACCAGCCAAGTTTCGCTGTCGTACAGTCTCAACACGATCAATAATCCGGTCCGCCCCCGTAGCGGCCACGAGTACACTGCGGCACTTCAGCTAGCCGGCCTGTGGGGCAACGTGCGCTACTTCTCGCCGTTCGTGGCTTACAAGAGCTATCGCTCGATGCGCGGCCTGATGCCCTCGCAAACTGGGCGCAACATCCTGGCCGCAAGGGCGCAGCTCGGTTACATTCAGGGCTTCGGCGGAGCGGTTGCTCCTCCGCAGAGCCGCTTCTATGCAGGCGGTGAAAACGAATTGCGCGGCTTCGACGTGCGCAGCGCTACGCCTTATGGCTACGTGCCAACGCGCCAGACAGTGCAGCTGACAAACCCGGATGGCTCCTGCGTACCGCGCGATCCCAACAATCCGCAGCTCCAGCAGTGCATCGCGGTTCCAATCCCGGTCTACGGAATCGCATCCATCGGCGGCGATACCACCTTCACCTCGAACCTTGAATACCGCATCCCGATCGTGGGTTCGGCGATGTTCTCGATCTTCGACGATTTCGGCATGGACATTGTGACGAATCGCGGTCAGTTGAAGCAGAGCCCCGAAGGTTTCGCGTCCTTGACGGCTCCGCTGTACGGCTGCCCGGTCTTCAACAACGGATCCTGCCAGGGTGGTATCCCTGGATCGCAGGTTGGGTTCCAGCGCAACATCCGTCCCATCCTCGGCACGAACACTGTTCCTCGTATGTCGATCGGTGGGGAGTTCTCGGTGATCATGCCGATTCTGAATGCACCCGTGAGAATCTACTACGCATACAACCCGCTTCGCTTGTATGAGCGCCCCTATTGCAACGACGTTCTGCTGGGCGCCAAGGTGCAGAGCTGCTCGGCCGAGTTGATTACCCGCGATCTATTCCCATCAGGCGGCGCGGGCGACTTCACATGGCAGCAGGCTGTCCAGGCATACGGAGCGCAGAACCTCTTCCGCGAACCGCGCAAGACTTTCCGCCTCTCTGTTTCAAGCACCTTCTGATGCGTGCGACACACTCTACGAAGGCTGCCTCTCGGGCAGCCTTTCGTATTTCAGCTCACCTCGGATGCAGGCTCCGACAATGTACATTGATGAGGGTGGCGAGCATATGCCGCCCCGCGCAGGTGAACGAAAAGTGATCCCGGTCCTTGTGCCGCCCGGACTCGAAGCGGCTCTCGACGAAGCCTGGCAAGCCGCGAAAGATGTTCCCGGCTTTCTTCTCGAAAACGAGGCTCGCTTCCTCGGAATGATGGCGGCCTGCGCCCCGCGCGACGGAGTGATCGTTGAGATTGGGAGTTTCAAGGGCAAGTCTGCGGTGATGCTGGGCAAACTCGCCAAGCATTATGGATTTGGCCCGGTGGTCGCCATTGACCCGCACAACTTCAACAATGCGGAACTTGCGGAACACCGAGCAGAGCCCGGCGCTACTTCGTACGATGAGTTCCTCAGGAACATTGAATCCGCAGGCGTCGCGCCCTACGTCGAAGTGCACCGCGCCTTTTCAACCGAGGTAGCGAAGACCTGGAACCGTTCGATTCGCATGCTCTGGATCGATGGCGATCACAGCTATGCGGGTGCAAAGGGCGACTTCGATGGCTTCATGCCACACATGATTCCCGGCGGATTTGTAGCGCTGCACGATGCGCTGCACGAGTTTTCCGGACCGATCCGCGTGTTTGTGGAGGGTATCCTTCAGTCCAATCGCTTCGGAGCCTCCGGCTTCGTCAACTCGATCGCATGGTCGCAGTACCGCCCGCAAGACAGCTTTTCTTTCCGGCATATTCACGAGGCTCTGGAGCCCGTTGCTGCGAAGCTGCTGCCGCTGGTGGCCGCCAATCAGCCGCTCCATGGTTTCCGGAAAGTCCAGTTCAAATTGGCACGCTCTCGCGTTCCCCGTTCCCTGCCCGCGCTCAAAGAGTGGACCAGAACACTGAATCCGGAGTGAACGGCGTAGAAACGCGATCTGGCGAAGCGCTCGAATTTGACTTGACTACGCAGGTACTTTCACAGGATTCTTCCGAGCATGCAAACTCTCGGGCTATCCTCGGAGGACAAGCGCACCGACGGCAGGCTGAAGAGCATTTTCTGGCCAACCGTTGAGAATGCCTGGGATGTGAATCACCTTGGACAGCAGGGCTTCTGGGTTTGCCTGATTGTCGGCGTTCTTCAGTTGATTGGGCTTGCCTTCTTTGGCTCAGTGCTATTTCTCATCCTCGGAATCGTCTCATTCCTGATCTTCTTCCTCGGCGGCATTGGGGTTCGAGAAGCCAGCTGGCCAGCGGCGGCCATCGTATTTACCATCTTCGTCGCGGGGATCGTGGACGTGATGGCGCGCGGGACACCTCCCGGAATCGTTTCCGTCGTGGCTGCGGCCATTTTGCTGTCGAATGTTCGCGCTGCTTTTCTAGCCTCGGAGTGGCGTCCCGCCGGACCGGACGAAGATCGTCCAACTCGTTTCAGCGAGAGCTTCATCGATAAGCTGGTCGATCAAATGCCCGCTCGACTGTGGCCAATCTTGAAGGTGCCGTTTTTCATAATCTCGGGGCTTTACCTGCTTTTGATCTTTGCCGGATTCGCCATGCAGATCATCCACCGGATAGGGGCAATTTGACGAGAAGCAGATTCGAGCTAAGGCCTTGTGGCGCAGCTTGTTATGGAATGGCGCCCGTTGCCCGGTCCATGCTTTATTGACCCTGCTTCACTGCCGTCCATATAATCCTTGCTAGTTCCTGCTGACGTCTCCGTCCGCGTCCTTTTGTCTCTGCTTCACACCGCGGAGCCCCCAAACGAAAGAAGGCGAAGGTTGCTCAGGAGGCACAGGCTTGTACTTGCGACAGCCTTCCAGGAATCTCAAGGAGTACCAGATCTTCATGAAACGCACCATCGCAACCATAGCCGCGCTGGCATCCTGCTTCGCGCTCAATGCAGCCGCACAAACCTCTGCCGCAACTGATGCCGCCGCTCCTGCGGCGACCGCGCCGGCCGGCCCTGCAAAGATCGCAGTTATCGTCTTCCAACAGGCTGTCGCACAAACCAACGATTTTCAGCGCCGCTTTGCGGATCTGCAGAAGAAGTACGATCCGAAGCGCCAGCAGATTCAGACACTGAATACCGACATCGCTTCGCTTCAGAAAGAACTGCAAGCGCAGTCCGCTACTCTTTCAGACGCCCAGCGCGCCACGAAAGCCAAACAGCTCGACGACAAGCAAAAGGAACTAAAGCGCACGGGCGAAGACGCGCAGGGCGATTTCCAGCAGGACATGCAGCAGACGTTCTCCACGGTTGCCGGCAAAGTTTCTGAGACTCTGGATGCCTACGCGAAAGAGCACGGATACACGCTTGTTCTCGACGGCGGCAACCAGCAGGTTCCTGTCGTTCTTTATGCTAACCAGTCGACCGATATCACGAAGGCTGTGATCGACGCCTACAACACCAAATCCGGCATACCGGCACCGGAACACCCAGCTTCGGCTACCGCTCCTTCGGCACCACTGCCGCAGGGAACGACGGCCCGCCCGGCAACGCATAAGGCGCCTGCAGCACACTGATTCGCTATAACCGAAGGTACAGAAGCCTCGCCGAGTGCGAGGCTTTTGTTTTAGCGCCGAGTCATCGCCTGAAGGTTCACCTTGATCGGCGCTCTGCAGCCCCTACGGGGCTAGAGGATATTCCTGGGCGCAATCCCAGGACTGCGCTGCGCTTGCCGGGGCCATCTTCGGTCGCTCCCTCCGGGAGCCTCGCGCGGATAGAGCGCGTATCGCTCGGTCTGCCTGGACCTAAATAAGCCAGTTTTTAGAGGCCAGTCTCAAGCTCGGTGGGGAGAAGTTTGTGGAGGGTGCGAATATGGGCCTCACAGGTCCGAACCCGTGTTGATGATTGCGTCTGATGCAGAGGACTGGAGGCGTGCCTCCTCTGTTTTAGGCGACGGCCGGAACCTGCGCCGCGCTTGATTGACCCTCCCCAGCCTCACCCCTATAATCCTTCTAGTTCCTGCTGACGTCTCCGTCCGCTTCATTTCTCGCCCTGGCTTACGTCTAAATAGCCGTCGAGAAAATCGTCGTGAGGTTTTCAGAGGCAGTGCGCATGTCCAGGTGCCGTGTTGAGACCAGATGCGCCGACCGTTCCAGGAACTTCTAAGGAGCTTTCAAGTCGAATGAAGCACTCTGTTGCATTAGTTCTTACGCTGGCATCAGGCTTTGCCCTGGGCGCCACCGCACAAACGTCTACTGCTCCCGCCCCCGCTCCGACAACGGCGACTGTCGGTCCCGCGAAGATTGCCATCATCGCCTTTCAGCCGGCTGTGGCGCAGACCAATGAAGGGCAGCGCGCCTTCGCCGATCTGCAGAAGAAGTACCAGCCGAAGCAGACGCAGTTGAAGGCCCTCAACGATGAGGTCGACAAGCTGACCAAGGACCTTCAAGGTCAGGGCGACAAGCTTAGCGAGGCGGAGCGCGCGGCGCGTGCCAAGACCATCGACGACAAGAAGAAGCAGCTCGAGCGGAGCGCCGAAGACGCGCAGAACGATTTTCAGAACGAGATGAACGAGCTGTATGGTTCGCTCGCGCAGAAGGTCTTTGACGTGCTAAACGACTACTCCAAGCAGCACGGTTACACCCTGGTGCTCGACATCGCTCAACAGCAGAGCCCGGTGCTTTTTGCGACCGATTCGACGAACATCACCAAGGCCATCATCGACGCTTACAACACCAAGTCGGGCGTCCCGGCTCCAGCCACACCGGCTGCAAATCTACCTTCAACAGTGCCTACGGCTCCCAAGCCTGCAGGAACAAAGCCGCCGTCGCAATAGATTCGACCGACCAAAGAATGGGCCCTCTTTCGGAGGGCCTTTTCCCTTTTCAGTTTGCCTTGATTTTGAGCTGCATTCCCGCGAGGAACTGGCGTGTTCCGCGCCTCCACAGCCCTGTGGAAATTTCTGTGAAAAACGCGAACAGCGAAATTCGAAATATTGCGGGTTTTCCACCTTGTCAGTTAAAGGTGCCTCTGTTAATTGTTGAAAGTCCCTTATTTTTCTAGCAGAAGCCGAGGATCAAGCCGGCGTTCGGCTGGGCGCTGTGTGTTCGCTCCGGTCTAGGCTTTTCGGGGAGCTTTCCACAATTCCCTGTTAACAGTTAATGAACAATATGTGAGGCAGGTCACTGGTTCCCGGCTACTTCTGCTGGTCTTCTCCCACGCGTAAAACTGCCAGAAACGCCTCTTGAGGGATGTCGACTTTCCCGATGCGTTTCATGCGCTTTTTACCTTCCTTCTGTTTTTCCAGAAGCTTGCGTTTCCGGCTGATATCGCCGCCGTAGCACTTGGCCAGAACGTTCTTGCGGAGAGCGGTGACCGTCTCCCGGGCCACCACTTTCGAACCGATCGCGGCCTGGATTGCCACTTCGAACTGCTGCCTCGGAATGAGCTCCCGCATTTTTGAAACCAGAGCACGACCCCGCTCATAGGCGTGGTCCTTGTGCACGATGATCGAGAGTGCATCCACGGGCTCGCCCGAGACGAGGATGTCGAGCTTCACCATCGGTGATTCCCACTCGCCAGCCAGCGAGTAGTCGAGCGAAGCATACCCTCGCGAGATCGACTTGAGGCGGTCGTAAAAGTCGAGCACGATTTCATTCAAGGGCAGCTCATAGGTGAGCAGAACGCGGATCGGCGTCACATACTCGAAGTTGATCTGCCGCCCTCGCTTCTCTTCGACGAGTTTGAGAATGCCGCCGACATACTCCTCGTTGCTCAGAATCTTCGCCTGAATCACGGGCTCCCGGATGTTCTCGATGTTTGTCGGGTCGGGCCAGCGCGACGGATTGTCGACCTCCAGCACTGTTCCGTCTGTCAGCGTCACGTGATAACGCACGCCGGGAGCAGTGGTGATCAAGTCGAGTTCGTACTCGCGCTCCAGGCGTTCCTGGATGATCTCCATGTGCAGCAGTCCCAGAAAGCCGCAGCGAAAGCCGAAGCCCAGAGCTGCCGAGCTTTCCGGCTCGAAGAAGAATGAAGAGTCGTTCAGGCGCAGTTTTTCCAGCGCGTCTCGCAGCAGGGTGTGCTCATGGGAGTCCACCGTGTAAAGGCCGGCAAAGACCATCGGCTTGATGTCTTCGAAGCCCGGCAACTGCTGGGGAGCAGGCCGTTCCTCTTCTGTGACCGTATCGCCGATTCTCGTGTCGCTTACATTCTTGATGGTTGCAGCGAAGAAGCCGACTTCGCCGGCTGACAAAGCGGCAATCTCCACCGGCTTGGGCATCAGTACACCCATCGACTCGATCTCGAAGGACTTGCTGTTCGACATGAGCCGGATTCGTTGCCCTTTTCGCATTGTTCCTTGCATGACGCGGACAAGGACGATTACGCCGCGATACGCGTCGAACCAGGAATCGAATATCAGCGCCTGGAGCGGCGCATCCGGATCACCCTTGGGCGGCGGCAACCGGTGCACAATCGCCTCAAGCACATCGTCGACGCCTTGTCCTGTTTTCGCGCTGACTGGAATCGCATCCGTTGCGTCGAGACCGACAGCCATCTCGATCGCTTCCTGCGTGCGAACGATGTCCGCCGAGGGAAGGTCGATCTTGTTGATCACGGGGATAATTTCGAGGCCATGATTGATGGCCAGATAGGCGTTGGCCAGCGTCTGAGCCTCTACTCCTTGACTCGCGTCCACAACCAGGAGTGCTCCCTCGCACGAAGCCAGCGAACGCGAGACTTCGTAGCTGAAGTCTACGTGCCCGGGCGTGTCGATCAGATTGAGCTGATAAGTCTGCCCGTCCCGCGCCTTGTACATCATGCGGACCGCGTGCGCCTTGATCGTGATGCCGCGCTCCCGCTCGAGGTCCATGGCATCCAGGATCTGGGCCTGCATCTCTCGACCCGTCACCGATCCCGTCAGTTCCAGTAAGCGGTCGCTCAGTGTCGACTTCCCATGATCGATATGGGCAATAATTGCGAAATTTCGAAGGTATTTTACGTCCATCAGGGGTGGGTAATCACTGCGGCAACACTATGAAATGAGCGATATCTCCATGGCTTAGCTTATCATCGGCATAGTGCCTTCCGCGCTTTGGGGTAGTGTTGTCACAGCGTCCATTGAAACGCATGATTGCGATTCGACCCGGTAGCCTTGCCGGCTGTATTTCGGCATTCGCGCTGGCTGTCTCTGTGTCAGCATGCGGCCCCTCTGGAAGTGCTTCGGTGATGGCGACCCCGGCGCCGCAGGCATTTGCGCCCTCTGTTTCCGCTCCGGCACCCGCAACGCAGCAGCAACAACCGGCACAGGCCCCCGCGCCTCCTCCGCAATCACCCGCACAGCAGCAGCGAGTGAAGGCTCTCATCCTGCAAGTCGATGAGGCGTACGCAGCGGGACAAGCCGACTACAAGAAAGGCGATCTCCTCGCGGCACGCAGAGATTTCGATCGCGCCGTCGACCTGATGCTCGCGAGCGGCATCGATATCAGGTCCACTCCTGAGCTGCAGGACGAGTTCGATCGCATAGTCGATCAGATCAATGGCCTCGAGATGGAGGCTCTCCGCCAGGGCAACGGCTTCACTCCCAAAACTGAGGACACGCCGGCTGAGGCGGCAGAGGAAGTCACATTTGTTGTTGACCCCAATATCGTGGCCAAGGCCAATGCCGACCTCGCCACCACAAAGTCGGACCTGCCCCTCGTCGTCAACGACTACGTCGCCGCGTACATCAACTTCTTCGCGAACACCACCAAGGGTCACAACACCCTGCTCCATGCCTTCCAGCGCGCCGGCAGGTACCGCCAGATGATTCAGCGGGTGATGAGTGAAGAAGGCGTGCCGCAGGACCTGATCTACCTGGCCGTCGCCGAATCCGGCTTTCAGCCGCGCGCGGTGAATCGCAAGTCTCGAGCCGGGGGAATGTGGCAATTCATGCCGCGCGGCAACTACGGTCTCGAGCGCAACAACTACGTCGACGAGCGCTTCGACCCGGAGAAATCAACCCGCGCGTATGCCCGCTACATGAAGTACATCTACGCGCAGCTGGGCGACTGGTATCTCTCGATGGCCGGGTACGACTGGGGCACGGGGAATGTGCAGCGTGCCGTGCAGAAGACCGGTTACGCAGACTTCTGGGAACTCTACAAGCGCAATAATTTGCCCGGAGAGACCAAGAACTATGTTCCCGAAATTCTCGCCGCCATCATCATCGCCAATCATCCCACCCAGTACGGGTTCGACGAGATCACGCTGGACCCGCCGGTTTTGACGGACACGGTCACCATCAATTACTCCGCCGATCTGCGGCTAGTGTCGGACATCGTGGGAGTTCCGGTAGACGAGCTGATCGCGCTCAATCCAAGCCTGCTTCGCATGATCACACCGCCGGACACCGAGTTCGACCTGCACCTGCCGGCAGGAACCGCTTCTCTCTTCCAGGAAAAGATCGCGGCAATTCCGGCGAGCAAGCGTGATTCCTGGCGGTATCACAAGGTCACGCCCGACGATACGCTGGCCTCAATCGCCCATACGTACAGCGTGTCGGTCTCGGGGCTGGCCGATGCAAACCAGATCGACACAACCTCAAAGCTGGAGGGTATCGAAGCGCTGATGGTGCCGGTCGCTGCCAGGGCGGCTTCGTCATCCCATACCGTTTTCTACACAACTCGACGCGGCGATACGCTGGTGTCGGTTGCCGACCGCTTCGGCATTTCGCTCTCGCAGCTTCGGCGCTGGAACAAACTGCCGTCTTCGGGCATTCGAATCGATGCGGGGCGCCGTCTGCATGTCGCCGAACCTACCGCCGTCCGCGCCAGCAGCACTCGAAGCCGCCGCGGCTCGCATGCGAAGACCTCGTCGTCCCGAAGCTCCGCATCATCGAAGAGCGCACACAAGAGCACATCCACTAAGGGCTCTTCGCACTCCAAAGCATCCACTCGCGCACAAAAATAATGTGAGCTGCGCAATTCCTGTTGCGTCTTTTGGTAGTATTTCGTGCAATGTGTTGTTAGAATGACTCCGCATGCGGAGATGATTCGCAGCAACGCTAAGATGCATACCCTATGTGGGCAGCGGTAGACCGCTGGAGGCAATCGGATGGACGAAGTGATCAAGATGTACGCAATGAATGACGGTGATTCCGAACTGGAGCCCGCTGAGTTGAACGCCGATCACGATGAGACGGAAGAAGACGACGACCTCGATAGCTCAAACGTAATCACCTCCTCGGACGACGATGACGAGGTGGAAATCGAAGAGGGCGTGATCATCGCCGAAGTCATTCCAAACACCGCATCGGCCCCAAGAAAGAAGACGCCCGCCAAGAAAGCAGCCAAAGCCCCGGCGAAGAAGGCTGCCCAAAAGAAAGCTCCGGCCAAGAAGGCAGCGAAGAAAGCTCCTGCGAAAAAAGCAGCGAAGAAAGCTCCTGTCAAGAAGGCCGCAAAGAAGTCCGCCAAGAAAACCGCTGGCGCCAAAGGCGGAAAGGCCGCGAAGAAATCCGCGGCGAAGCGCGCTGGTAAAACTACTACACGAGGTAAAAAGTTGGCCGTTAAGAAAGCAGCAAAGAAGGCAGCAAAGAAGGCTCCTGCAAAGAAGGCAGCCAAGAAGACCGCAGCAAAAAAGGCAACCAAGAAGACCGCTAAGAAGAAGTAGTTTTCTTGCAGTAATACCAAGGCAAGCAAAAAGGCCCGGCATCCCGCCGGGCTTTTTTGCGTCTGCAGATTGGTTGGCCGGCACTTTGGCCGGGAGGGCTCAGGTGGCTCAGATCTCGGGAGCGAGACTAGAGGGATCTATCTACCAGCGAGTAGTTGCTTCAAATGCCACTTCTGGTGCTCGACGTAATCCTCGATCAGAAACTGGAGCGTCACAGGCGCATTCTCTCCGACCAAGCACGGAGTCTCCAGCCTGTCCTGTGAGATCCGATCCACCACGGACATGAGGATGTCGTGCTCGGTTTCCCACCATGCCAGGAGGGTTGCCCACGACTGTTCGGAGTATCCATGCGCCGCCACCCAGGCATCCTGCTCGTACTTAGGGCCGGCGTAGCTCCCTGCGGTCGAAGCGCGAACGAACCGCTGCCGGTTGTTGGCAGCTGAGTCGAGCAGGTGGCCCACGATCTGTTTGCGTGTCCACCCGCCCTCACGCCATGGCACGCTTGCCAGGGAGTCGGGCACAGACTTCAGAGCCTGGTGCACCTCACCCAGGTCCGCCCGGAACTTTCTCGCAATCTCGGACATGATTTCACTTCATTCCAACAGCGGCGTCATGCTTCCGAACCCATGCGCGGCACCGGTCGGAGCTGGGAGCCTGGGCTCGCGGGATTGCTTACCCCTTCTTCAACTGCTCGATCGCTGTCAGCACCTCTTCCGAGTGCACCCGCGGATCGACCTTTGTCCAAACCTTGACGATTTTGCCGCTGGGGTCGATCAAGAACGTGTTCCGGTTTGCGATCGTCATCTCGCCAAAGTGCCCAAGCGAACCGTACTGATCCACGACCTTGTGATCGGGGTCAGCCAGCAGGTGGAAGGTCAGTCCGTCCTTGGTGCAGAACTGCTTGTGGCTATCTACGGTGTCGACGCTCACGCCCAGAATCACTGCGTTGGCAGCCTCGTATTTCGAGAGATCACGCTGGAAGTTATGCGCCTCGACGGTGCAGCCCGGCGTCATGTCCTTCGGGTAGAAGTACAGCACGACCCACTTGCCGTGATAGCTGTCGAGCGCGATCGGCTTGCCCTCCTGCGACGGCAGGGTGAACGTTGGAGCTTTTTGACCGGCCGCGGGTACGGTCGCGTCGTCAGCGGCACGAACCGCTACCTGCGGCATCAAAAGAGCAAGAGACGCCACTGCAATACATAGAATCGACTTCTTCACCTGTAACCTCCTGTTTCAAGAAACGGGGAATCATTGCTTCGGGATACCACTTCTTCGACTCGCGAGCCCAAGACAAAGTTACATGCCGACATTTACAGAGACGCGGCATGACCTCGGGTAGACGCCGCCACGCACGCCAGTATAGTTCCCGACCCTCGATGCACTTGTCATCAGGAGAAGAGGGTCGACAAGAAACACGGGCATTCCGGCTTGCTATTCCCTATTGCCTGCACCCTGTCGGGGGGTGGCAACGACCGCAATTCCTGCCACTGCGGCCCGTTTTAGAAGCGCCTCGCGGTCGAAGAGGAGTGTCCGTCCCGCCTCGACTGACAAGCAGGTGGCCCCCGCCGCGATCATCGTTTCGATGGTCTTGATCCCGATGACCGGCACATCGAACCGCATATCCTGATTTGGCTTTGCGACCTTGACCACCGTGAGGTGCCGTTCCAGAGTAGAAGGGGGCGACCCACCTTCCTCGTCCAAGGACTTCATCAGCAGTCCCGCTCGCGCAATTGTCGCGTCCGTCCCCTCCATCGCCTCGACCGCCACGCAGGCCTGCGCAGCCACCACGACCGTCTGACCGATATCGAAGCCCGCAAGAGCCCGGGCTACTCCAAGTCCGTACTCGATGTTTTTCCGCTCGTCGTCGGTGGGCGTGCGTCCACCGGCAGACTCCGTCAGCGAACCTTCCTCCGCCAGCAGCGGCTCCAGAAACTGCGTTGAACTTATCAGCTCAATTCCCTCGTCTGCTAGCACCTTCGCCACCGCGCCGAGCAGCATGTCGGTGTTGCGGGTCCGCAGGTTCAGGAGCAATTTCGCGAGACGCCAATCCGGCCGAATGCTCGAGAAAATTTGCTTGTGCTTCACCTGGCCCGCCATCACGGCTGCCTTTACATCCTCTTTGTGAAAGACCTCAATGAGCCGCGACAACTCGCCCAGCGAAAGCCAGTGCACCGTGATCTTGTCGTCGATTGCGGCGCGATGATTGATCTCCGGATCTGTCTCTTCGCGAATCGCGGCCACTGTCACGGAAAATCCCTGCGCACGCGCCGCGTCGAGCAGCAAGAATGGAAAGCGGCCGTTGCCGGCGATGAGACCGAGGTTCATCTATGCTGCCTCGAGCAAGTGCTCCCCGGGGGAGCACACGAAGATAGCCCAGGGTGGCAACCCTGGGTGATCACACAACAATGTGACGCTCGCCCCGGAGGGGTGATCCAAACCTGCTTTACCATCGTCCTTCATCATGTCACATACCTACTGCTGTTCCTTCTTGCACTGCGTCTTCTCAACCAAAGATCGCCGCAAATCCATCTCGCCTGACATCCAGCCACGCCTGTGGCCCTACCTTGGCGGAATCGCCCGGAACCACGGGATACGAGCTCTTTCGATCGGCGGCTCCGACGACCACGTTCATATTCTGCTTTCGATACCATCGACAATCACCATCGCCGACGCGATGCGCATCATGAAATCCGAATCTTCGCGATGGATGCACCAGGAATACGCACGGCAGGATTTCGAATGGCAGGAAGGGTATGGCGCATTTTCGATCGGACATTCTCAACTCAAAACCACCTTGGCTTATATTGCGGGCCAACGGGAACACCACAAGACGCGCGATTTTAAGGCCGAGTTTGTTGCCTTCCTCAAGAAGAACAAAATCGAATTTGACTCGCAATATGTCTGGGGATGAATCGTGCGTGCCTCCGGCACGCGATATCGATTCCAGGCAGCGTTCCCAGGGTTCCGCTTTGCTCACCCTGGGCTATTTTCGCCTCTCCCTCCGGGAGAAAGCTAATTTCAAGTCGACCTGAAGCACTCCCAATGGAAGCCTCCACGTTCGTCATCAAGGTACAGGAATCCATTCTCGCCGATGCGAGTCACTAAGCCCGTCTCTCCGGGATGAAGACGGGCTGTATCGAACGATGCCCAACTCCAACCAATTGCTCGCTCGTCGGGCTCGAATCGAACCACATCACCAATCTTGTATGGGTTCATGTCGTCGGAATCTACTTGATCACGCCTCGCTGGCTCTTCTCGATGAAATCGGCCAGTAGTTTGGCGTCTTCGCCTTCGACTTCGCGGATCTTCTCGAGCGCCTGCGTCGTGTTCATTTTCGACGAGACTAGATACCGAAACGCCTTCTGCAGTGTCTTGAGCCGCTCGTCACTGAAACCGCGACGCTGCAACCCGATCTTGTTGATGCCGAATGCCCGGTTCTCGCGCTTGGCCGATGTAAGCGAAAACGGCAGGACGTCCTGGGTAACAATCGTTCCGCCGCCGATGAAGGCGTATTTCCCTACGGTGCAGAACTGATGCACGGGGCTGAATGCTCCTACCGTTGCGAAATCCTCAATGTTTACGTGCCCGGCCAGCGTTGCGGCATTCGCCAGGATGCATCCGCTGCCAACGCGGCAGTCATGCCCGATATGCACGTAGGCCATGAGCAGATTTTTCGAGCCTATCCGTGTGATACCGCCGCCCTTCACCGTGCCGCGGCTTATCGTGACGCACTCGCGGATGGTGTTGTCGTCGCCGATTTCGGTTTGTGTCGGCTCACCGCCGTACTTGAGATCCTGCGGCGCGATCCCTACCGAACAGAAGGGATAGAACACATTCTTATTGCCGACGCGGGTATGACCGTCCAGAACGACGTGCGAAATGAGGCGGCAATCCTCGCCCAGCACTACGTCAGGCCCGATAGTCGAATACGGACCCACCTCACAGGAGTCGGGAATCACAGCTCCTTCGGCGATCACGGCGCTGGGATGAATGCTCACTCTGTCACCGTTGCGCTTGCAGGCGCTGCCTCCGCTGTCGGTGTATTTCCTTGCGGTTTCTGCTCGCGCGGCACAACGGCGCACATCAGTGTCGCCTCACAAGCCAGTTTGCCGTCGACAGTCGCATGACCCTGGATTTTGCCGGCTCGTGTCCGGAACGACAGGACATCCACCTCGATACGCAACTGATCTCCAGGCGTAACCGGCCGGCGAAACTTCGCGCGCTCAATTCCCGTGAACACCACCAGCTTCGAATGCCTGTCCTCTATTTCGTGGAGCATGATGATGCCGCCCGCCTGCGCCATCGCCTCCACCACCAGGACTCCCGGCATGATGGGGTATCCAGGGAAATGCCCCTGAAAGAACGGCTCGTTGATGGTCACATTTTTGATGGCGACCAGACGCTTCTGAGGCTCAAACTCGGTGATCCTGTCGATCAGCAGAAATGGGTATCGGTGAGGAAGGAACTCCAGGATCTCCTGGATATCAAACGTCATTCTCTAGCTCCAGAAGCGCGCAAATACTACCCCGCGCTCCCTGAGGATTATAACGAAGCACCTGAGCACCCAACCTAGGCGTCAGGACCGTCCACGCCCGATACTTATCTATTGAGCACTTTCTGCTGAATCAGCCACTCGCGGTCTGCATCATTGATCGCGTCGCCAATGTCAGTCTGGTGCGCCTTGCGAGCAAGCAATTCGTCGCAAAGTTGCTGCAGCCGCAACGGTGCGGGAGTCGACCACGCTTCCAACACATGCGGAGGCGTAGCCGATGCTTCGTAGAAAGCTTCCGAAACCTTGGTGATACTGATCGCCACTCACGCCCCACATTCTACGGCGGAAGAGCTGGAAGCTAGAGGCTAGCAGCTATTTCTTCACCCTCTTCGCAATCCCCGCCACATCCCAGTAGTCCGCCGGCAGATCGACGTTGTATTGCACTTTGTCGATGTACATCTGCCGCACCGTCTCATCGTTGTGCAAGCGCGTAATCGAGAAGGGAGTAGCGAGCCCGTTGACATCGCGGTAGGCAGCATACTCCTCGAGTTCCGTGTTTTTGTCCTTGTACTCGGGGTCGCGCCACTGGAAGCTGCGGCTCAGCGGCAGATGCGTCTGTACGTCGGTTTGAATCGTGATCGATTCGTTCTCCGGAGAAATCAGGGTTACCTGATCGGCCATGTGACGCTCCGCCATTCGTTGACCTTCGTAGACGAGAATCGTCTTCGGATCCTTGAGCCATACCTTCACGGCGATCTCGATGGAGTGGTCGCGACGGCGCAGGAAATCATCCAGCTGATCCTTCGGCAGGGGCTTCGCACCGCGGAAGGTCACTTCCGTTCCCTTGCGCCCTTCATAAAACTGGTAAACATCCTTGTGCTTGCCGTACTCGTATCGATCGCGGTCGGGCCAGACGTGGCAGTCATAGAAGAGCAACGTGCCTGGGTCTGGATCGCCACGGTGAAATGCAGCCATGTGTCCCTCGCGCACGGTGTTCTTCAGGTTCAGCCATGCGTCTCCGCCGAGGGCCTTGACCATCGCGTCTATCACCCCGCGAGCCTTCGCAGCATTCTTGTCCGCAGCAGGATCTACGGCGGGCTGCGCATCCGCCGGTTTCCCGTCACCTGCCTGCCCCCTTAAGCCAAGCGGCATCGTCATTGCTGCTAATAACAATGCCGCCGCAAATCCCTTTCGCATCTTTATCTCCATTGCCGGTACATGCCTAAATAATCTCTATGTTCTCAGTTGCTCGTTCATTGCCTCACCCGACCAGTACCGCTCCCCCGTTCACGTTCAGCACTTCGCCGGAGATGAAGCCCGCCATCGGCGTACAGAGGAATAGCACCGGACCAGCAATCTCCTTCGTAGATGCGACACGGCCGACCGGAATTCCGCCGCGTATCCTGGCACCCAGCACTGGGTCGCCCAGGGTTCCAGCCGACATGTCCGTCGCTACCCATCCCGGAGCCACACAATTCACAAGGATTCCGCGCGGCGCCAGCTCGCTCGACAGGCTTTTGGTGAGACTGATCAACGCGCCTTTCGTCACGGCGTAGTCGGCGTGCAGGGCCTCGCCCCGCTGCCCCGCCGTGGAGCTGATTAGCACGATATGCCCCTTGGGCCCATCCTCCGCCGTGGGCGGCGGCCCCTGCAACTGCATCTGCACCACGGCCGACTGTACCAGTCCGAACACCGAGTCCAGATTGATGGCGATGGTGCTGCGCCACTGCTCCTCGGTCATGATCTCGATGGGAGCGTCCTCGCTTGGCCAGACCCCGTGGTTCACCACCAGCGCGTCGAGCCGCCCAAAGGCCTTAATCGCCGCTCCTACCAGCGCCCGACCATCTGCTGGAGAGCTCAGGTCCTGCTCAATCGGCACGCACCGGCTCGGCCCTCCGCACTCGTCCATCAGCGTCAGCGCCAGCTCTTTCGCCTGCCGATAACTGAAGACCACCCGTGCACCCGCCGCCGAAAACAGCCGCACCGTCTCGGCGCCGATCCCACGCGAGCCGCCCGTAACCAGGGCCACCTTACCATCCATCACTAAAGAAACACCAGCCATAAGCTCAACCTAAAACCTCACCGTCCAGTGTGTCTATCTGCGCACGCGCGGCCCGGCTTAGAAGCTTTCAGGCGGAAAGCGGAAGGTTGGATTTTCTGCATCTTCCATAGACGCCTTTCGTCCAATACCTAGCCCACCCGCCACCGGGCAGAGGGAGCCTTTATGGCCACACTCCCAGCGACCGTCCAGGCCAGCCACGCCTTTCCGCCTCGCGTGCAAAACTCCTGCGAGTTCTCGCAGGTACTTATGAAGCTGCAAAGAGCCACCTATCTCGTGGCGTCAACTCTCGACCTCGACTGCCTGCTCGATCGCGTCGTCAACGATCTCGCTACTTCCATTGGCAATGTCGAAGTCGATGTATGGCTGCGCGACGGCAAATCGGATGAGCTGGTGCTGGCCGGCGTCCGTGGTTGCACCATACACAAGCCGGGCGCGCGCCTCAAGATCGGCCTCGAAGGCATGGTGGGACACGCCGCCGCAACGGGCAAACTCCATTACGCGCCCGACGTGGCCAAGGATCCCTGGTACATCGCTTGCGAGCCCGACACGCGCTCCTCTGTCAGCATCCCGTTGAAGGCAGCAGGGGAGGTGATCGGCGCGCTCTGCATCGAACACTCCGAACCGGATGCTTTTTCAGAGGACCAGCTTCAAGTACTCGAGGCTCTCGCCGGACACATCGCCATTTCTGTTGAGAATGCTCGCCTGTTCAAGAACGAACGCGCTGAGCGCGAACGTCTTGAACGCGAACACGCCGATGCGCGCGCCATGCAGCGAGCCCTCTTTCTCAAGCCCCAGCCGCTCGTTCCCGGGTTTGCATTCGAAACCGCGTGGCACCCGGCAGGCGCCGTGGCCGGCGACTGGTTCGACTTCATCGATCTGGGCAATCAGCGCTATGGAATCGCTCTTGCCGACGTGTCCGGTAAAGGCATGCCCGCAGCGCTGCTCATGTCCGCGACCCGCGCGCTACTTCGATCGATTGCACCGCTTTACAGTTCTCCGGCGCAGACTCTCGAGCATCTCAATCGCTCGCTGACTGAGGACTTCCCTACCGGCAAGTTCGTCACCATGGTCTATGGCATTCTCGACGCTGCAACGCGCCAGATCACGGTCTCAAGCGCCGCGCATCTGCCTCCGCTCGTCATCAATGGCCACTGCGCATTTCTCGATCTTGACACAGGTCTTCCTCTCGGCCTGGGTACATCCGCTTATCCCGAGACCACGATTACGCTAGGGCCCGGCACGCGGCTGCTCTTCTACACGGATGGAATCACTGAGGCCATGAATGCCGGCGATGAGGAATACGGCCCGGCGCGCCTCATCGAGCACTTCGTTCAACCGGAAGCATGCGTCGACAGCCTCATCGAGGAAGTGCAGAAATTCGGCGTCGGCTCTCAGCACACCGACGATGCCACCGCGCTTTTGATTCGCAGCCGCTAACTGCGTGCATCTGGAGCAGCGGCCAGCAGCGGCGCGTCACCTCGTCGCCAACAGTGCGTCACGGCTCTCGAATTGCGCCGTCCACTCCTCATATCGTCTCCGCGAGACTTTCACCAGAGCTCGACGACCTGCATTTTCGTTCGAAGGCGACGAGAAGAAGTGCATGGCCGCGCTGCTGGTGACTCCGGGCATGTCACTCGGCGCGTTCCAAATTTTCGATGGAAACGGCTCCGCGGCCGCCACAACTTCAATCTTCCGCCCAAACTTGATGCCGTAAGCCAGAAACCCGCCCTGGTGCGCCACCTCGCCAAGCTTCCCATCAAGCCTTCGCAGCACGCCCTCCGTTATGCGATCCCGGTCGCGCGCCAGCAATACACACCAGGAATCATCATGGCCGCTAATGCGCTGCAGGCGGCCAATCAGTAACGGATCGGACGTACTGCGATCGATCCAGCGGTCCAGTTCGCGCTGCACACTCCCGACCGATCCGAAGATCGCAATGTGGCCGTCTAGAACCGCCAGCCATCGCGTCTCACGGAATGTCTCGCGTTCCCTCTCGAACGGCGGGACCACCAGAACTGGGACATTCCGGTAACTTTGCCTTCGGGCTCCGGCCGCCCCATATCTGAAAATCGAATCCCGATCGAACTTTCCACTCGCAAGGAGGCTGTGCTCGTTCGCGTCTGTGTCAGGAGCTGCTCCTGTCACAAACACGACAGATTGGATTCGCCGCGACGCATCCCCACCGGTGAGAGCGAAGAAATCGTTAAGGTCTGCCTTGTTCTCGCCTGTGATCAGCAGAAAGGTGGCGGTCTTGCCCTGCGCAGTAGAACTCGACATCCCGGCGACCAGCCTGGTTTGCGGTGGCACGAGCTGAATGAGCTGAGGATCAACCGACAATGCGAACGCGCTTTTGCCGAGAAGCAAAAGAAGTAGTGCGATAAGCCATGCCGTTCTGTGCAACATTCCAACCTCCTATGCGGGTGCTTGAAGGAATCATACGTTACTGTTTGTAACGTTACTTTTAGTAACATTTGCAGATAAAATGCTGCGGGCTCGGAATAAAGTTGAAATGCACTTTCCAATCGGCAGGACGCCGCGCGTTCAAGCGGCGCTTTCAGCCGTGTCGACAGAGGACTACGAGAACCATGGCCGCTTCCCGGCCTGGGTTCTCTGCCGGTACAACCAAAGATGACGTGCGCTGGTTAACAAGTGTTGTTGAGACTTTGTGAAATGTGACGGGAGCGACATCGCCACGTTTCTAATTCCCTATCCGCATGAACCTCCAACGGCGATTGCAATTGTTGTCGTTCACTTCATCCCCTGCACGCAGCCTGCCATCCCGCGAAACAAGCACGTGGTCACCGTTGCTCTGCGTTACACTGACCGGGTCATTTGCGATGCGATCTCGTATGCTGATTCTCAATCTGGCTTTAGCGACGATCGCTCTGATCGCGCATCCGGCTCAAGCTCAGCCTGCCTCTGCTTCTTCAAATCAGGGAACGAGTGCTCCGAATGCAGCCTTCTTCTCTCCCGCGCAGAATCACGAACCCGTGATCTCGCTCGACGGCCTCTGGCGTTTTCATGCCGGCGACGATCCGCAGTGGGCATCGCCTGCCTTCGACGACTCCGCATGGCCGCTGCTCCGATCCGATCGATCCTGGACGGCGCAGGGGTACAAAGATGACAACGGATTCGCGTGGTACCGCTTTCGAGCCCAGGCTCCTGAAACGCCAGAACAAATCGCGGTGATTTTACCTGCGATTCTCACCGACTACGAAGTCTTTGCGAATGGGGCGAAAATCGGCGGCTTCGGCCAGATGCCTCCGGACGGCAGCCTGCGATTCAGTCAGGCCTTGCTCTATCGCGTGACGCCCGTTCAACCAGGCGCAACTATCGTGTTCGCAATTCGCGTCTGGCATCACCCCGTCTTCGCGACGTACCTCGGCGGTGGTCCGCGTTATGGCGGAGCACGACTCGGAGCCGCATCTTTGCTCGAGCGGCAAGTTCAGCTGATTCAGGCTGAGCGGCTAAAGGGGATCGTCAGCTTTTATGCGATCGGGCTGCTCAATGCCGTTATCAGCATCACCGTATTCGGTCTGTTCTTTTTCCGCAGATCTGAACGCGAATATCTCTGGTTTGCCCTGGTGCTCCTGGCCAGCGCACTTCAATCTGCCTTCGCTATCGCTGATTTCATCCTCAGATTTCCGCTTGGTTTTCACGACTTCCTCACGGAGACTATCGGCGCGATAGAAATCACCGCATCTTTGCTGTTTTTCTCGCGAGTACTTGACGCCAAGAGAACGCTGCTCTGGAAGATCGTACTGATCATTGCGATCCTCGACCCCCTGAACGTGCTACTCTTCGTCTTCCGCCTGACCTCGCCGGCAACGTCAACCACGCTGCGCATTCTATTCGAATTGCCACTCGAGATTTATATGGTTGTCCTGCTGTGCCGCCATGCACTCGCCGGAAATCGCAATGCACGTCTACTATTTGTGCCGACAATCCTGCTGTACGGCACATCGATTCTGGGCGGCGCGCTCCTTCTCTTCTTTCAACTTGGCTGGGCGGTTAATGTTGTGGTCGCGATGAACCGATGGAGCGTGACCGAGACACCGTTCCCGGTCTCGGTTCAGGTCCTTGTTCAACTCATCTTTGTGGTAGCGTTGCTGGCATTTCTCATACGGCAATTCGCTACATCTCTCGCGCAAGAGGAACGCCTCACTGCAGATCTCGAAGCGGCGCGCACGATTCAGCAGGTCCTCATCCCAGAGAGCGCTCCATCCATTTCGAACCTGGATATCGACTGCGCTTATCACCCTGCGCAGGAAGTTGGTGGGGACTTTTATCAGATACTTCCCTTGCCTGCGCCGGACTCCGGGCTTCAACCGGACGTTCTCATTGTGGTCGGAGATGTCGCGGGTAAGGGTCTGCCTGCTGCGATGACGGTATCGCTTCTGATTGGCGCGTTGCGGTCTATCGTTGAAACCACCAGTTCGCCCGCGGAGATTCTCGCGGCGCTGAACCGGCGTCTGCTCGGCCGCGGATTTGGCTTTACGACATGTGTCGTTCTTCGCATCTCGATATCCGGCAATTTGGTAGTCGCCAATGCGGGACATCTTGCTCCTTATCTCAACGGCCAGGAACTTTCGCTCTCACCTGCATTTCCGTTGGGCCTCGATGCGAATGCGGAGTACGTGGAGAATATTCTTCAACTGGCCCGCAAAGACCGGCTCACGCTGCTTACGGACGGAGTTCCTGAAGCCGGCACCGGTCGCGAGCTATTCGGATTCGAACGTACAGCCGATCTTAGTTCGTCACCGGCATCTGAGATTGCAGAGGCCGCTCTACGCTTCGGACAATCTGATGACATTACGGTGATATCCATCGTGATTTCGTGACCAAATTCGAGCGACCTTTAAGTTCCCGCCACATCTAACAGGCAAATCTTCTCGCCATGGCGTGGAACTGTGCCTACGGGATCGCCGTATAGCCATGGCAAGGAGCAGGAAACTGTTCGCATGAGAACACACATGTTCGAAAATGGACGCTTGAGTGAGAAGAGGGCTTCGCACTCGATTCCCTGTCCTGACAAATAGCCGCCGACAGCCACCAGGGTCCTCTTATTTTTTGGAAGAGCAATTGCAACTGAAGATGTGGAATTCAACTTCCCCGGGGTTCCATAGAAATGAAGCAATTTGAGTCGTTCGCGCTGGACACGGCCAACGAGTGCCTCTGGCATGAGGGCGCACAGATCGCCCTTGCCAGCAAGCCGTTTTCTGTTCTGCGCTACCTTGTCGAGAACCCTGGCCGCCTCATCTCGCACGATGAGTTGCTCGATGCCCTCTGGCCCGAGACCTACGTGCAGCCACAAGTATTGAGGACCTACGTACTCGAGCTTAGAAAGATTCTGAACGATGACGCCAAGGAACCCAGGTTTATTCAAACCGTCCCCAAGCGCGGCTACAGTTTCGTTGCCGCCGTAACGGAGAAAGCGTCCGCAGCGTCAGGCGCAGATGAAGTTGCGCAGCTCATCGGTCCGACTCCCACGGATCTTGTCGGCCGCGATGATGAAATCCTGCGGCTGCAGACAATTGCTCTGCAAGCCGCTGCCGGTCAGAGGCAGGTGGTCTTTATTACCGGGGAAGCCGGGATTGGAAAGACTTCTCTCATCAACGCTTTTCGGAATGTCTCCTCACAAACGTGCATGGCCTGGGGACACTGCGTCGAGGGCCTGAGCGAGAAGGAGCCATATTACGCAGTACTGGAAGCCCTGGCTCATTGCTTCACCTCGACTGATCATGAAAAGCCTGCGGCAGGGGCTGCGCGCCTCCGAACGTCTCAGGATCGTCCCGCCGAACTCTGCGAAGCGCTGGAAGAACTTGGCAAGGATAAGCTCTTCGTCCTAGTAATTGAAGATATTCAGTGGGCACATCAGTCAACGCTCGAACTTGTTGCCGCTCTCGCGCGGCGAAGTACGCCGGCCAGACTGCTTGTGATTGCAACCTACAGACCTTTGCATCACTCCACGAAGTTTTATCTGAAGTCCATCAAACAGGACCTGGTTGTGCGACAACTCTCGACTGAACTGGCGCTTGAGCCTCTGTGCAAGCTATCGGTGAGGCGCCTCCTGAGCCGACGGCTCCATCAAGAGGAACTGCCCGCGGAGCTCGGCGACTTCATCTATCAGCGGTCGGGCGGCAATCCGCTCTTTGCCAACGCATTGCTCGATCACATGATTGCAGAGCGATCCATCGTGCGTCGCGGCGCCGAGAGCGACAGCAGATGGGAGCAGATTGTTTCGATATCCAATCTTGAAGTCTCCGTTCCGCAGGAACTAGCGCGGCTGATCGAACTGGAAATAGACCGCCTGAGTCCTGAGGAACAGAGGGTTCTTGAAGCGGGAAGCCTGATGAACATTGCGTTTCCTGTATGGGCGGCGGCTGCCGCGCTGGGAGAGAACCAGGAGACTGTCGAAGAACTTTGCGATGGCCTCGAACGTCGCACCGGACTGGTGCGCCGTGCAGGTCATGACGATCTTCCGAATGGAACGCGGTCAGACTTCTACGCCTTCGCGCACGAATTTTATCGCGAGGTGCTTTACCAACGGCAGACGACAAGCCGCCGCGCCAAGGGCCATATTCGGATTGCAGAAGCTTTGACTGCCTTGTTCGCGGGGCGTGAGGCGACGGTTGCCCGTGAAGTTGCCTTGCAGTATGAAGCTGCTGGAAGCTGGCACCGCACCATCTCTGCACTGCGCGCCGGCGCTTCTCACTCGAGAGAGAGGAATGCGTATCAGGATTCGGCACAGTTACTCACTCGTGCGCTTCAGATCGCTGAAAACCTCAGCGAGCCGGAGCGCTCTGCCATTGCGGATGAAATTGCTGTAGAGCTGCAGACGCTACGAGGAGCGACTGGGGCTACCAGGTCACAACAGCAGAGGGCCAGCTGAAAATTTGACGTTATCTGGATGAAAGCTTGACGACTATATTTCTGAGAATCGCTAAGGTGTGAATACGGCAAGGAGGTTTCACACATGCGATCGATTCTTCGCAAAGTCATTTTGGCAACAGCATTCGGCGCTGCGGTAGCACTGGCAGGAAACAGCGCCATGGCAGCAACCAGAATCAATGTCCCCTTCAATTTTAAGGTTGCAGGAGCGACGCTTCCAGCTGGTGCCTACCACATCGTTCACGATTCCAACAGCGCCTTCGTTACGCTCCGCAGTCTTGAGTCCTCTGAGAGCTACACCTGGCTGCTGACTCCGGGCCCTGCTGAAGGAAGCAAGAAGATCGCCCTCAAGTTCGACGATCGCAATGGAACTCACGTCCTTGAATCCGTTCAGTACGGCTCGCAGATCACGCCCCGCATCGACAAGGGCAAGTCGATCGATATCGAGCGCGAGTCCAGAGGACAGTAAGCTTCGGGCCCTCCCCCAACCCGAAAGTCCGAAAGGGCGGCTTCTTGAATGAAGCCGCCCTTTGGCGCTGTATGATTCCCGCATGCGAAAAATGCATGTTCTATCGTTTCTTGCGGCCACGGCGTTGGCCTTAGTGCCTGCTGCTTTTCTAGACGCGCAACAGAGTCACTGGGCCTCCGCCGACGACAAGACCGCGGGGTACATCGTCGACATGGAGCGAAAATGGGCTGAAGGCGTGTGCGTCGACAACGGCGTAATCGCCGGCCTGTTAGCCGAAGACTTCCAGGGCACATCGACCGCAGGAGAGCGCTTCACCAAGGCCGATGAGTTGCGCGATGAGAAGTCTGCGCGAACCTCTCACGATTGTGGTCTGGACGACGCCAAAGTCCATTTCCTGTCCGACAGCCTTGCGATCGTCTACGGCAGCGAACACGCTACGGGGAAAGATAAATCTCATCCGGAAGCTAAAGTCTGCCAGATCTGGACCGACACATGGCTGAAGCGCGACGGCAAATGGCAGATCGCCGCTTCACAAGATAACCGTGTGAATTGCAAATAGCAGGTGGCCCTCACACCTGCTTCAGTTCATTCGGAGCGCAGCGCAACCGCCGGCTCGACGCACATTCCTGTTCGGGCCGGGACGATGATTGCGCAGAGCGCCACGACGGCGAGAATCCCTGGCACAATCAAAAAAGTCAGAGGATCTGCAGTGCTGACCTGGAGAAGGCGAAGAAACCAAGCAAGGCGGTTTCAAAGCGAGGGCGATCTGCCATCCGGTTCACCGTCTGATCCAAGACTTCCATTTGTACGGGAACGGTGGGATCAATCGCAGCGACCTGCGATCTTAGCCACGGCTCTACAGCCTTGGCCGGCATGACGGAGTTCAACACGACAACGAATTTGCTGCTGTCCCAGCCGCCCGGAACACTTCGGCGCAGCGTATACATTTCCGGCGCGCTCTGCTCTGTGAGCCCGCTGTTTTTAACGTTTTCGGCAACGCCGACGACAACGCTATTGCCGATTCGACGGCCAATCGGATCGTCGGTTCCGAACAGTTTCGCAGCCATCACATCGAAAAGCCGTCGGAAAACTGACGAGGGGCCTGCAGCTAAGCAGTTTTCAAAATCGGAAATAAGCTCCGATCATAGGCTGCGCGGTGTGGGTGAAACGGTCTGTCGACGTATACAGCTTTGTCAGATCCGGGGCCTTGTAGAGATTGCCGCGGTACTGGAAGCGGAAGCCGAGATGCGGCAGCGCTCCCCAGTCAAGCCCGGCACCGTACACAAAGACACCTTTCGTCGAACTGCTTGTGTCGGCCTGATTGCTGTCAGGCTGGTTGAAGAGAATCCCCACGCCGCCGAGGACGAAGGGGCGCAGGTTTGCCGCGTGCACCGAAACCAGGTAGTCCGCTGTGACCTCGTGAGCAGCAGCCCGGACAGTCTGCACGGTGACGGGGCACTGTGCACCTCCGCAGTCGGGCCGGTAGGTTTGATTCCCGCGGTTATACGAGTACGTAGCCTCGTATCCAACCAGCGGATTAGAGATATGACGCAGCTCGATGATGCCGCCGGCGGAGTTTGCCGGACTCTCGATCGTGCCGTTGCCGTTTGTGCGCCCGCTGAAGGCTCCATACAGACTCAACGCAACGTCTGTTTGTGCCCACGCTGAAGCGGACGTACCCAGCAAAAATAAGCCGATGAGAAACAGGAATGCCCGATGACGAGGTGTTTGCATCTTCATCTCCTCTTGTATGCTTGTCTCGCGAACTGGTGAAGGGAGTGGAGCCGTCGCGAGGGACCAGCTACGTGCCTCAACCCTCTATGGACGCAAAAGTCGCCCGCAGGTTGGTTAAGTGAGTGATTACTGACGTCCAGTTCGCAGGGCGAACGTCTGTTCACGCGGCAGCCCGGGTGGGTGTATGGCGGGAGTTGCCTATCGGTTCGCGCCACCGCGAAAGCAACGCACGTCGAAGTGTTAAGTTACGTGCTTTGTTTCATGTGGGGACGGCACTAGAGAGTTGGGACCGGTACGGCTAGATCGCTCGCACCAACCGCACTGGGAGGAAGATGATTGCGCCTACCAGCTCAAGCACCCCGCCTACCGCGATCCCTACGATGCGGAAGGGAATAAGGAGCAGCCAGACGATGGGATAGGCGATCAGTGCCAGCAGAGCCAAAGGCCAGCAAAGTATCAGGAGAATGCACCACAATAAAAACTTCACCATAATCCCTCTGGCTCTAATCTACGCAGCGTCCTGGCGGGAAGTTCCATCCCAGCTGTCAGCTTCATAGCCCCTTAAGTATGGACACATACATTCATGCTCGTCAGTAAATGAGCAGCGTTTTATCCCGTTCCAGCTTTCGGCGATTTAGAGGTCGACTTCTTACTTTTTTTCGTTCCTGAAGCCTTTACTCTCTTTTGCCTGTCCCGGATGTAGCGGCGTCGTTCGGCCTCCGGGAGGGCCAATACGGTCTTTGTTGGCTTGGGTAGCTTCTCAAAAATCAGGGAGTGAGCCAGCCTCAGTTCCTCCTCGATCTCGCGCGGGCGCAGCGCATTCCAGCGTTCCAGTGTTACCCAAAAGGCTTTGGCGAGATACGGCGTCGGCCTGATTCCCTCATTTTCGATCAGCTCATGAAAGCGCTCCGCCCCGCAGTGGAAGGAAAGGACACCGGTTCCGGAGCCGTCTAAGTCTGTCATCGCGAACATCTTTCCTCCGATTTCGCGATTCCCTGCCCAGTACACCAGGTGATGTCCCCAGTTCAGGGTCTCTGCCACGTGGGGCAGCTGCATGCAGAGCGCCCGGATCCGCTCGTTATCCATGACGGGAAGTTTAGCTCCACGGCCGTTAAGAAAAATTCTTTTAAAACCTACTTGACGGCATACACTAGTTGCCATACAGTATGTGAAGTACAGTGTATGAGACACAGCAGCACTGGAACAGGATCTCGAGGAACGAGCATGACCGTAGCTGAAAACACATTCGAAAACCTACGTCTTGAGCTGCGCCGGGGGTGCCTTACGCTGGCCGTCCTCGCTCAGCTCAAGCAGGAGCATTACGGCTACACACTCCGCAAAGAACTCGCCGAGCGCGGCCTCGAGATCGACGAAAGCACGCTCTATCCTCTCCTCCGCCGCCTCGAGACTCAGGGCTTGCTGGCAAGCCAGTGGCGGGAAGAAGACAAACGCAACAAGCGCTTTTACCGCCTCTCCTCGGATGGCGAACAGATCCTCGACAGACTGCTCGACGAATGGAACAACATCAACGCCTCTGTCTCCCGCATCCTCGAGTCTCCGAACACCGAGAACGAACCGAATGCGGAAGCCAAGTAAGGACACCACCATGGAACTCCTCGATCGCTACCTCCAAGCCGTAAGAAAATATCTGCCCCTGCGACGCCAGGACGACATCATCGCCGAACTCCGCGCCAACATGGAGTCGCAGATCGAAGACCGCGAGTCAGAGCTCGACCGCCCGCTCACGCAGGGCGAGCTCGACGATTTCCTGCGCAAGATGGGTCATCCGATGGTCGTGGCTTCGCGCTACCAGCCGCAGCAATATCTCATCGGCCCCACCATGTTCCCGATGTACCTGTACGTGCTGCGTCTCTCGCTGCTCTGGGCCTTCATTGTCTGCATGGTGATTGCGGCAGTAGTCACCCCGCTCACCGAGGGCACGGGTAATGCAGTGGTCGCAGCTGTTTTCCGCACCCCGGCGATTCTCATCCAGACTGCTGCGTGGATCACGCTCGTCTTTGCCGCATTCGAATTCGCGCGCACGCGTTATCCGAATCTCTGCCCGCAGATCGAAGGGCTGAACAAGAATTGGAACCCCAGCACGCTTCCGCCGCTTGAGAAGGACAGTCTTCGCCACGGGAAATCCCGCTCGTTCCCGCAGGCCGTCGCCGAGATCATATTCAGCGCGCTCTTCCTCGGGTGGTTGCTCCTGATCCCGCACTACCCTTTTCTGCTGCTAGGACCGGGCGTTGTTCTACTCAAAACTTCCCCCTATCAGCTTGCTCCTGTCTGGTGGACATTTTTCGGATGGATGGTCGCTCTCGGGATCATGCAGATCGTGGCCAAGTGCATCGATCTTGCCCGCGGCGCATGGGAACGTCCCTCGACGATTCAGCACATCGCATTCAAAGTCGTCGGGCTGATTCCCACCCTGGTTCTGCTCGCGGCGCCGGGACACATTTATGTGTCACTCAAGGACTCTGCGATCGACCATGCGCAAGCAGGCAAGAACCTTGCCGAGGTGAACAATGCGATTCACCTGGGATTCTCGGTGATCTGCGCGATCGTAGTGTTGCAGCTGGCCTTTGACATCGGCAAGCTGGTGACGGAGGCCTATCGCAAACGCGAGTCTGCCCAGTAGACCGGGCTCTCTCCGACCAGAAGCTTTCGCGGCCGTTCCTGAATTGGCCTGGCCGCTCGCACCAGTCACTCCGGAATTCAACGCCAGCGGGCCTTAGCCGCCTGCAAGGAGGAGTTATGCGTCGTCGTCTCGTCACCTATATTGACGCCCTGTTCGTTGGAATGATCCTCGGACTGCTCTTCGTATCTCTCGCGCACGCGTCCACGTTACGGGAGACTGCGCAAGTTCATACCCATCACTGGTCCGCTGTCTGCAACCACATTCAACATTTTCGTTGGTGATCGGTGTGTCTCTGTTTGCACTTCGACCATCGACTGCGAGATCAAATAAAAACGGCGCACCGTTTGGTGCGCCGACTCTGGTTCCTTGGTTTTCTTGACCCCTGCGTCCCTGCTCTATTGCTTTCCGAACCGGTAGACCACGCCGAATGTTGCTCCCAGGTCATGCTGGAAAGTCGAGCCGAAACCCGTGCCCATCGCCTCAGGCGCAAGGCGCAGCGACAGGCTAGGAGAGATGTTCGCCTCGCCGATAATCGCGCCGGAGAACGCATAGGTTGTTCCATCGGGATACAGGCGGCACTGTTCGCCGGGCGGGCAGATCTGTCCGAATCGGTTTGTATCACTTTCGAAATTCCCCATTGCGGCGCCGCCCATGACGCGCCCTGCAATTGAGTACTTCGGCCGCATCTTGAACCGGTACACAGGGCCCGCCATGATGTCGTAGGTGCTGATCGCCGGGCGCGTGATTGACGTGAAATTCAAGCCGACAAAAGCCGTCCCATAATTACCCCGTCCGTCCAGCGTGATTCCGAGCCGAGGAGAGTAGTAGCGTGTCAGCCCCAGATCGAAGGCGTACATCGTTGCGTGCTGGAGGTTCGGACCGGGAATGAATCTTTGATAGCCGGACCCGACGAAAATCTCGTAACGCTGGCCGTAGGTATCCCGGATAGCCTGCTGCCGCCTTGCCTCCCTGCGCGCCCGGATGCGTCCCTGAACGCTGACCTGACCGGAAGTCTGGGCCGGCGGCTGTGTCGCAGCCGGGGCGGGAGCCTGAGCGGGCGGAGTTTGCTCCTGTGTCGGTTGACTGCTGCCGGAATCCTGGCCAAAAGCTGCAACGCCAGTAGAAACAAGCCAGATAAACGCCAGAATTGCTACAGCACGGCGAAACAAAACCATCGAACTTTTCTTACCTCCAACACGGATGCCCTCGGATACCCATCCGTGGGGTGGAACGCGGGCGAGCCAAGCGTAATCCTTATCAATTATCGCAAACCCTGCCCAAAGCATTCTTTACCGGGACTGACTTCTTTTGGACGCGCGCCACCGCTTTTTGCCGCTGACCTGCCCTCCATGCTCTACGATGAACTTCTGAGGAGGCGGCAAGAGACTGGATGCGCTTCATTCTTGGATTGATCATCGGAATCGTTCTGATGCCCCTCGCCGTCCTCGTCTACCTCATGTATGGCAAGGTGCCCGTCGCTGTCGACGACCCGGCTATCCCGCACGAGCGACAGCTTGTTCACATGCCCCTCGATGGGCGCATCCAGCGCGAAATGGTGGGCACACACATGGAGCCTGACGCCGCCAACCTGACGGCAGGCGCCCACGTCTACGTCGATCGATGCGCCGTTTGCCACGGCCTTCATAATCATCCTTCGGCTCTTGGCGCTCACATGTACCCGGACGCCCCCCAGCTTCTGGAGCCTCATCCGAACAAACCGGAAGTGATAGGCGTCAGCGACGATCCGCTGGGCGAAACCTACTGGAAGGTCCTGAACGGCATCCGGCTTACCGGCATGCCCTCATTCAAAACCCAGCTCAGCGATCCCGAAGTGTGGCAAGTGAGTCTCTTCCTGGCCAACGCCAACAAGCCAATGCCACAAAGCGCTCTGGACATCCTGAACCGCGCGCCGGCTCCCCCCACCGAAGCTGCTGCCCACTCGTCTACTTCTGAGTAACCACACCAGTAGTAGGCGACCTCTCTTTTGGGATCTCTTGGTTTTGCTATTTATCGCTGGCCTCTCGGGCTTACCCCACTTTGAGTTATCGTTGTAAGTAGCAAAATCATGTCTCTGCTCGCCTCACTCCGCAAAGGCTTTCGCTTTTTCCTGATGAGCTTCGGCATCTCGAGCTCAAAAAAGCCGTCCGCCAACTCGCAACCCAAGCCACGCGCTTGAGTTGGTCAGTTCGAGCCATCCCGCATCTTTATCGCCTCGCCGAGAATCCAACGGATTGAAGAACAGGAATCATGACTACCGACACTAAAAGTCGCTGGCGGGCATTCTGGGACTGGTTTGTTCTCTTCAGCGGTATTTCTACCGCTTCAAATCTTTCGCGAACGCGCCGAGACCCCGTCCGCCGCCGCGGCTTATTTCTTTTCCGCAACAGCAGGTCGAAATAGTCGATCACGCTGAGTCTCTCTCCCCAAATCCCCGTTCCCTGTAAAATGAGGGTATGTCGCTGACTCGCCAGCAGGCCCTTGATTACTTCAATTCCCCTGACCTCATCGGGCTGGGCTTCGAGGCCGACGCCGTTCGCCGGCGCCTCCACCCGGAAGGCGTTGTCAGCTACATCATCGATCGGAATATCAACTACACCAACTTCTGCACCGAGTACTGCACCTTCTGCGCCTTCTACCGTCCTCTCAAAGGACCACGCAGCGACGAAGGCTACATCCTCGATTTCGAAAAGATCTACGAGAAGATCGCCGAAACCCAGGAGATGGGCGGCACCGGAGTGTTGATGCAGGGTGGCATCCACCCCGATCTGAAGATCGACTGGTTCGAAAGCCTCTTCCGCGGAATCAAGCAGCGCTTCCCGAAGATCTGGCTGCATTGCCTGTCTGCTTCCGAGGTCCTCGCCATCGCGGAGTATTCCGAACTCGACCTGAGGACCACCATCGCGCGGCTTCGCGATGCCGGCCTCGATTCCATCCCGGGCGGCGGCGCCGAGATTCTTGACGATGACGTACGCAAGCGTATCGCCCGCCTCAAGTGCCGCACAGAAGACTGGGTCAGCGTCCATCGCACTGCACATCAACTCGGTATGCGCACCACCGCGACGATGATGTTTGGGGTTGGCGAAACTTTCGATCAGCGCATCAACCACTTCGATGTGGTGCGCCAGCTGCAGGAAGAAACCGGCGGATTCACCGCGTTCATCCCCTGGAGCTTCCAGCCCAAATACACTGCGCTCGGAGGCAGAGGCTGGGACGAGGCCACGTCGGTCGAGTATCTCAAGGTACTGGCCATCTCGCGACTGTATCTCGATAACATCGAGAACGTGCAGGCATCGTGGGTCACGCAGGGACTCAAGGTTCTGGAGCTCGGACTTCACTTCGGCGGCAATGACGTGGGATCCGTGATGCTGGAAGAGAACGTTGTCAAAGCTGCGGGCACTTCGAACTGCACTACGGAAGAGGAGCTTCGCCGGATCATTCGCGACGCAGGCTTCAAGCCCGTTCAGCGCGATACCCTGTATCGCACGATGTTCCTGAATTAGGCTTTCCGAATTAAAGACGAGAACGGCTCACCTAGCAGGTGAGCCGCAGTCTCTTAGTCAGTTTCAATCCCGCTTACATTCTCCTAGTTCGTCTTCACTTCGCCAGCGTGTATTGCACTGTGATCTTCGTGATCACGTTCACCGGATTCCCATTCAGTAGAAACGGTTTGTAGACCCATTGCCGCACCGCGTCCATCGCCGACTGTTGAAGTTCGCTTGGGCCCGACACTACATGGAGACTTTCCACGTGCCCATCCTTCCCAATCTCTGCCTTCAGCACGACCTTGCCCTGGACCCGCTTCTTCTTCGCATCCGGCGGATACACCGGCGTTGACTTCGTCAGTAGCTGGTCCTGCATAATTTCAGCCTTTACATCTATGGCACGGACTGTCTCGTTCTGCGCAGCAGCCGTGCCGTTATCATCCACCCCAATGCGTAAAGCCACCGCCGAAGTTGCAGCGGCAACTCCGAGTACGACGCATGCGCCCAGTGCGATACAGCGGCGAACGCGTCCGATCTCTTTGTTCATCTCTGTCAGTTTCATAAGTCTCCTCTCCAGCGTGCTCGAATCGAACACTCCAATTGCATATGGAACACCAATGCTCTTCCCTTTGAGCAGCAGTCCCGCCAGCTTCAGCAAAGACTTCGCATACTCATTGCTCCCCGACACTCGTGCGGCCATCGCATCGCAAACCATCTCGCGGCTCTCCGTCAGTCTCTGCCGCACAAACCAAACGCCGGGGTGATAGTTCACCGTCATCGAAAGCAGTTCGTACCCTAGGTTCTTCACGAAATCCCTGCGCTTCACATGTGCCAGTTCGTGTCCGATTACCGTTTCGAGCTCGGTGCCGGGAAAATCAGCGAGCATTTCCGCCGGCAGCATCACGCACCTCTTCGTGAACCCCATCGTCAGCGGAGCAAAAATCCGCCGCGAAGAAACCAGCGCGACCTTCACAACTCCAAACTCGTGGAGGCCGCGATGCCACGCGTCCTCCGTGTTTCCGATGAGGACAACGGGCTCGGTGCTGCGTTGAAGTTCCCGCAGGCGCAACCATCTCCACACAAATCGCGCAGCAAAATACAACGTCACCGCGGCATATAAACCGATCACTGTCGCGATCGCAGCACCGGGGAATCTCAACCCATCTGACGCCAGACCGCTCCCCATCTGCACCATCACGCTGCCTTGCAACGTCTGCTGAGCATGCATGCGCCAAGGCCACGACATGTGCACGCGCTCCCACGGCAACATCGATACTGCAGGCAGCATTGCCTGACCCAGCAGGGACGCAACCCACACGCGATGCTCGGCGCCCGGGCCGACAGGCCGCATGACTTGCGCTGCAATCCACGCAGCACATGCGATCAGAGGAACCTGCCAGAGCGAATTCAAGAGGTATGCCATCAACAACGATTCCGCGCTGTTCATTTTGTGTCCTCGTCGCCCTTGCTGAAGCGCTCTGACAATTTCGCCAGCCGCTTGGCGTCAATCTGGCGGCTCTTGAGGAGACTCATCACCAGCTCTTCGCTTGAGCCGCCAAACATCCGGTCGATGATGTCGCGCACGCTTTGGCCTACGGCCTTTTCTTCGCTGACCTTCGCGCGGTAGACAAAAGCACGTCCCTGCAACTCGCGCTCGAGCTTTCCTTTACGCTCCAGAATGTTCAGCATTGTCTGCACGGTGGTGTAGGCGAGCGGCTGCTCCAACTCGTTCTGAACATCGGTCACGGTGCTCGCCCCATGCTTCCAGATCACCTGCATGATCTTCAGCTCCAGCCTTGTCAGACCGTTCTTTGCCGGCCTTCCGCCCATGACTACCTCCTATAGTCTTAGGACACTACTCCGATTTCGCAAACGCGTCAACTAAGTTTTTAGGACTTATTGCAATTCAGCCGGTTCCAACCCGGGCAGCACAACGTTCATCCAATCCTCGTTGGATTCATAGCGGAACTACATTCACACACCCTAGAGGTCCCCCCGTGAAGTACCCCCTCATCGCGTTGTCCTGTGCCTTCCTCCTAAGCTCCTGCGGCAGTTCGAACTCCAAGACCACGCCATCCGACCCCACGCCTACCCCAACGCCGACACCGACTCCCACTGCAAGTGCCCCGGACGTCACCACGTTCCACTACAACAACTCTCGTGACGGACTGAACGCGCAGGAAACAACGCTGACACCCGCTAACGTCAACTCCACGCAATTCGGCAAGGTCGGCTTTGAGTCCGTCGACGGACTTGTGGACGCGGAGCCACTCTTCCTCGCAGGAGTCAGTGCGGGCGGGTCTTCGCGCAACGTGCTCTACGTTGCTACGGAGCACGACAGCGTCTACGCCTTCGACGCTGACTCAGGCTCGCAGATCTGGAAGACCTCGGTCCTCGGCTCCGGCGAAACGACCAGCGATGCACGGAGCTGCGGCCAAGTGGGTCCTGAAATCGGCATTACATCAACGCCGGTGATCGACCGCAAGCAGGGCGCAAATGGAACCATATTTGTCGTCGCGATGAGCAAAGACTCCGGGGGCGAGTATCACCAGCGCCTTCATGCGCTCGACATCACCACCGGCAAAGAGATCTCCGGCAGTCCCACGGAAATCGCCGCGACTTACCCGGGCAGCGGCGACGGATCCTCCGGCGGCGTCAACACCTTCGATCCCAAGCAATACAAAGAGCGCGCTGCGCTTCTTCTGACCGGCGGAAACATCTATCTCGGCTGGTCTTCCCACTGCGACATCGCGCCCTACACGGGTTGGGTGATGGCGTACAGTGCATCCACGCTGAAACAAACGGCTGTTCTCAATCTCACCCCAAACGGTGGTGACGGATCCATCTGGATGAGCGGCGATGGCATAGCAGCCGACTCCGCCGGCAGCCTCTATCTTCTCGATGCCAACGGAAAGTTTGACACCACGCTCGACGCGAACCAATTTCCATCGAAGGGCAACTTCGGCAATGCTGTGCTCAAGCTCAGCGCAGCCTCGGGGAACCTGTCTGTCGCGGACTACTTCGAGCAGTACGACACCGTATCCGCATCCGGCGCTGATCAGGACCTCGGTTCCGGCGGCATCGTTCTTCTACCCGATGTCACCGACTCTGGCGGAACTGCTCGTCACCTGATGGTTGGAGGCGGCAAAGATCAAAACCTTTATGTCATTGATCGCGACAACCTCGGGAAGTTCAACGCCGGGGGCTCCGACAACAGCAACGCCTACCAGGTGTTGACTGGGGTAGGCTCAATCTTCTCCACTCCAGCCTTTTTCAATGGAGTTCTTTACCTCGGGACTGTCGGCAGCCCACTTCGCGCGCTGCCGGTCACCAACGCAAAGGTTGCAACTTCGGCGTCGAGCCAAACTGCAACCTCGTTCGCATTTCCGGGAACTTCACCCGCGGTCTCCGCCAACGGTACGCAGAACGGGATTGTGTGGGCGCTTGAATCGCACTCGGGTACGCCTGCGGTCTTGCACGCGTACGACGCAAGCAATCTCGCCAAGGAACTCTACAACAGCAACCAGGCAGCGAGCAGCCGAGACGCGTTCGGCAACGGCAACAAGTTCATCACGCCGCTGGTCGTCAACGGTAAGGTGTATGTCGGTACGCCGAACGGGGTGGCTGTGTTCGGGCTTCTGAGCAAGTAGTGATTGCGGGTTACGGGGCTGTCGCCGTCTAACGAATTTGCTGGAGATCTCGGAGCTCTCTTGGAGAAGCGCCAAGTAGGGCTAGCATCTGCGAGTCTCGCCAAAATGTGAGGCGGCAGGAATGGGAGAGAGAACCTCTCCTTGTTTTCAAGGTACCAGACGAGTACGGGATTGCCGCAAGCGCCGATTTTCCCTCAAGATCATGCGAGTCGTATTCCTACTGATACGAGGAGACTGCAGACCTATGTCGACAATCCAAAGCATGTTTCGCCGACAATATTTTCATGGGACCCGTGCGGATCTTTCGCACGGCGATCTGATCGCAGCCGGGTACACCTCCAACTTCGCCGAAGGAAAACCTCTCTCCTGGGTGTACTGCACGGCCACCCTCGATGCCGCTATCTGGGGAGCTGAATTGGCCGCAGGGGGTGGACGGGAGAGGATCTACCTGGTCGAGCCAACCGGTGAGCTCGTAGATGACCCAAATCTGACAGATAAGAAGTTCCCTGGAAATCCAACCCTGTCCTACCGCTCCCGTGATCCGCTCCGAGTCGTGGGCGAAGTGACGAACTGGCACGGGCACCCACCTGAACAGCTGCAACACATGAGGAATAGCCTCGAACGTCTTAAGGTCGAAGGAGCCGAAATCATTGACTAAGCCCTTCCGCATCGCTACTGGCTTTGGGTTCCGAAGGGTGCTGCCTGTTGTGAGTCCACAGAATAGATCGCCGCGGGCGTTCAGATTCCAAGAGCGAAGCACAAATAAAGACGGGGGCTTAGGCCCCCGTCTTTTCAAAGCTGATTATGCCTTAACGGCGCTGGCTTATCGCTACATATGACGACGGATAGACCGGGCCGATGTAGTCTGCGCGTGGACGGATCAGGCGGTTGTCGTCGAGTTGTTCGATGACGTGTGCAGCCCAGCCGGCTATGCGGCTCACCGCAAAGATCGGTGTGTAGAGATCGATATCGATCCCCAATGTCGCGTAGGTCGACGCCGAGTAGAAATCGACATTCGCGTTCAGCTTCTTGTCCTGTTTGATGTAGAGCTCGATGGCCCGCGACATCTCGTACCATTTCGGCTGTCCCGAATCCTTACCCAACCTCTCGCTCATGCGCCGGAGATGCGTCGCCCGCGGATCTTCCGTTTTGTACACGCGGTGACCGAAGCCTGAAATTTTCTGCTTGGCCGCCAGCATGTTTTTCACGTAGTCCACCGGATCGGCTCCGGCCTTATCGATGGTCAGCAGCAGCTTCATCACGCCTTCATTGGCGCCGCCGTGCAGGGGCCCTTTGAGAGCGCCAATCGCACCGGTGATCGCCGAATGAATATCCGACAGGGTCGCGGCGATGACACGGGCTGCGAAGGTCGAGGCATTCAGCTCGTGATCCGCGTGCAGAATCAGCGCGATGTCGAGCGTGCGTGTCGCCGTATCTGAGGGCTTCACGCCGGTGAGCATCCAGAGAAAGTTGCCTGCGTGGGAAAGAGTGCGGTCAGGAGGAATGATGTCGAGCTTCTTGCGGATTCTGTCGTAGATCGCCACAATCATCGCGATCTGGGCGGTGAGGTTATAGGCCTTGCGGACATTCGCGTCGTGGCTGTTGTCCTTTTCGTCGGCGTCATAGAAGCTGAGCGCTGAGACGGCAGTTCGCAGTACCTCCATCGGAGTCGCCGAAGTAGGAAAAGTCTTCAGCATATCCACGATTCGCTGGTCCACTTCGCGGGCCAGCGCTAGCTGCGACGAGAACTCCCGTAGCTCCAACTCGCTCGGCAGGCGGCCATTCCAGAGCAGATAGGTCGTTTCTTCGAAGTTTGACCGCTCGGCCAGCTCATGGATGTCGATTCCGCGATACGCGAGGACACCCGCGTCGCCATCAATAAAGCAAATCCCGGAATTCGCGGCGACAATTCCTTCTAGTCCCTTACCAGCGACAGCGGTAGACATAGGCCGTTATGACTCCCCTCTTTGGGTGGTTGGATGCGATCTTTGATTCCGGCATTCGCGCGGGCTCAAAGCGTGGCCCGGCGAGAAAAGCGGTAATCCACTTTATAAATGGTTGATAAGACCATTGTCACGGACCCGCCTTCGGCTGTGCCGCATCGCGCTATGATGGCGCAGGTTATTCATCCCATGGAATTCACGGTCCGGCCCGTTTCTGTCTCCGACATCGTGCCCTGGCGCGAACGCTACCGCGCCGAGATGAACTGCCAGATCGTCCACGATTCCATCCATGCACGCGAAGGCTGGACGCAGCCGTATCTCATCGAATTCGGCGGCGATCCCTGTGGCTACGGTTCTATCGCTGTTGCAGGACCATGGGCTGGGACGCGCACGATTTTTGAGTTCTACATTGCGGAAAATCATCGCTCCCGCTTCTTTGAGGCCTTTGAAGCCTTCATGACAGCGAGCGCTGCCGACGCCATGGAGACCCAGACCAACGACGTGATGCTCACGGCCATGCTTCACACCTGGGCACACGACGTGGTCAGCGAAAAGATCATCTTCGAGGACAAGCTGAAAACCTCCTATCGCCTTAGCGGCGCAATCCTGCGTCCGCGCGAACCCGAGGGAGACTGGATGCTGCTCGAAGTGGGCGGCGAAGTTGCGGCGACAGGCGGCATTCTCTATCACTACAACCGGCCCTATGGCGACATCTGGATGGAGGTCGCCGAGCCCTTCCGGATGCGAGGCTTTGGGACGTATCTCGTTCAGGAGCTGAAGCGGATCTGCTATGAAGCGGGAAGCATTCCGTGCGCCCGATGCAACACGGACAACATCGCCTCCCGCCGCACGCTCCAGAAGGCCGGGTTCGTCCCCTGTGCCCATCGCCTGACCGGCAAACTAACGGGGTGCAGGCCAGGAGCAAACAGCTAGGCTCGGTTACGTTCATGGCTCCGTGTGACAGCCAATGCCTCCCCAAATCCTGCCTGGTCCTCTATATTCTCTGTAGCCAACCAAAGCCATCAGAGCTGACGGGAATCCGCTCGAAATCCGGCTTTGGCCAAGCTCTGGGGGGAGACTCGAACGATGGGCGACGACAGAACCACAGTCATTGAATCCACACCGGCCTACAGCGGTGCTCTACTAGGTGCGATTGCCGTCGCTGTGCTGGCCGCGATTGGCGGACTGATATGGACTTACACTCTCAGCAGCCGCCTCGCTCACCAGGAGACAGCCCTCGCTGAAGCCAACCAGCAGAGCGCGAAACTCGATGCCCAGCTTCGCGAAACCAATGCTCGTCTACGCGTTGCGACTGACGAGCTAGGCCGGAGCGTTGGCCTGACGCAGAAGCAGATGGACCAGCGGGCCCAGCAGATCATTGCCCGCCAGACAGCCGAAAGCAAGCGCCTTGAAGCCGCGCAGCAACAGACCGCGCAGCAAGTCAGCGCTGTTCAGAGCGATGTATCGACCGTGAAGACGGATGTGGGCGGCGTAAAGACCGACCTCGGCAAGACTCAATCTGATCTAGCCACCGCGGTGAGCCAGCTTCAGTCCATGAAGGGCGACCTCGACGGCCACTCGAGCCTTATCGCTCGCAACCGCGACGAGCTTGAGCTTCTGAAACACAAGGGTGACCGGAACTACTACGAATTCACGCTTGCCAAGGGTCAGAAGAAACCGGTGGGCACCGTCAGCCTGGAGCTGAAAAAGGCCGACCAGAAAAAGAGCCGCTTCTCAATTTCCGTATTTTCGGATGACAAGCAGTACGACAAGAAGGACCGCTACGTGAATGAACCGCTGCAGTTCTACGCGGGTAAGGATCCGGCCCTGTACGAAATCGTGGTGAATTCTGTCCCGTCGAAGAATACGATCTCGGGCTATCTTTCCACGCCGAAGGGTGCTCCTGCGCCGCCTAACGTTCAGTGATCGAGCCTTTCCAGTCGACGATCAGGGCGGGCAGATATTGGAAGTTGAAGGTGTAGCCAAGTCCTTTGTGCGTCTCCCAATCCGCCTTCGTCATGCGGTAGGAACACACAAAAGTCCCTTCCTTGGTCTCTCCCGGCTGAATCGTTAAATCGGGCGAGATCGGCGTTGCATGCCACTGCTGCAAATCCGGATACGCCTTGAACAGGCGTTCGTAGTCTGATGGCATCGCAGCGTAGCTCGAATGGATTCCATCAGGCAGGGTCAGATTTGCGAGCACCTGATGCAGAAAGATCGGCTGCTTGCTCTGATTGTGAAGCTTTACGTGGGTGAATAACAGCACCTGGTCAATTGACTCCTTGGGAATCGCCGCGCCATTTGCGTCCCAACCCGAGGTCTCGGAGTGCATCGGATGCGCCCACACATCCAGGACCTCGCCCGTTGACGCAGGCGGCTTCTCACCGGAGATCACATACACCGTCACGGCAGCCGAAACCAGCACCACGGCAATTACAGTGGCGATAATGACGTGACTCGTACCCTTTGTGTACGACTCTCCCGCAGCCTCTCGCGATTCCTGTTGAAGCAGACTCATAGCGCCCCTATCTTAGCCCCACCGCTTGTCAACAATCCACCGTGCATAACTGGAAACGTCCGGTGACTTGAACTTGTGACAGCTTTCGCCAAGTGACTGTGACCCCCATTCGACCAGGTTCGTCGCGATGAGGAATGGTCTACCGCCTCCGCATCGCTTCCAGAAACTCTTTCGCTGGCTGTGTGTTCAGCACATCTCCCGCTGCCAGCCATGCCCGCCTCAACTGGCGAATTCCATACCGCCACTCTCCCACCACCCGGGTCATGTGCGCATCGGTATTGATCACGATCCGGCACCCGCATTCTTTCGCGAGCCGCAGATCACGATCGCTGAGGTCCAGCCTCTCTGGCGCGGCATTATGCTCCGCCGCGACGCCAAGCTCCGCGCATCGCCGGATCACTACGCCAATGTCCATCGCATACGGTTCGCGGCGCAGGATCTGCCTCCCCGTCGGATGCCCGAGGATCTTGACGTTCGGATTCTCCACTGCGCGCAAAACCCGCGCTGTCATTTCATCTCGCGGCTGTGCAAAGTGGCTGTGCACGCTCGCAATGACGACATCCATCTGCGCCAGCACCTCGTCATCCATGTCGAGAGTGCCGTCAGCCAGGATGTCGACTTCGATCCCGGTAAAGATGCGGATCCGACCTTCCATCTGGGATTCGACGTCGCGAATGCGCTTCATGTGCTCGAGGGCCCGTTTCTCGTCGAGCCCATTGGTCATCGCGAGATTCTTGGTATGCTCCGTGATCGCGATGTACTGGAGCCCGCGCGCTATCCCCGCCTCCGCCATTTCCAAGATTGAGTTGCGCCCATCTGTCTCGGTGGTGTGCATGTGAACATCGCCCTTGATGTCGGACGCTTCAATCAGCTTGGGCACCGCGCGCTTCGCCGCAGCTTCAATCTCACCGAGGTTTTCGCGCATCTCGGGAGGCATCCAGTCCATCTGCAATGCGGAGTAGATCTCCTCCTCCGTAGCGGACGCGACAACCGATTCATTCTCCAGGCGCGACAGGGACCACTCATTGAGTGTGTACCCCATCTTCAGCGCTCGCTGCCGCAGGACGACGTTATGCGCTTTCGATCCCGTAAAGTACTGAAGGGCGGCTCCGTAGCAGTTGGAAGGCAGCAGGCGCACGTCCACCTGCAGACCGCTTGCCAGGTGAAAGCTCACCTTGTTCTCGCCCTTCGCGATTATGTCGTGAATCGCCGGATACGCCGCCACGTACCCCACCGCCGCGTCGGTACTTCCCTGCGTGCACGCCGGCCCCGTCACCAGCAGATCCAGATCGCCAGCCGTCTCCCTTCCGCGCCGCAGCGACCCAGCCGGAGTCACCCGCTCGATTCCGCTCATCGCCATCAGGTACGTCGTCAGGCGCTCCGCTGCGTCTTCCACCTCGTCGATACGGAAACGGCCCACCGATCTCCGATAGTCCTCGATTCCCTTCTTGATTTTCTCGACCTGCTTCTCGCCCATACGGGGCAGGCCTTTCAGCCGACCCGCCTCAATCGCCTCCGCAAGCTCATCAATGTTCTTGACCTTTCCGGCATCCCAGAGCAGCGCCACCGTCTTCGGACCCATACCCGGCAGCTTCAGCAATTCCAGCAGACCTGCCCCGTACTTTGTCAGCAGCTCATCGCGCACAGGCAGCGATCCCGTTGCGACAACTGCCTGGATATTTGCCGCCATAGTCTTCCCGATTCCCTGGATCGCCAGCAACTGACTTGTATCCGACGCGACGGCCGCCAGGTCCACAGTGGTCTGTTCCACGGCGTCGGCGGCGTTGCGGTAACTGCGCACGCGAAAGCCGTCTGCGCCATCGATCTCCATCAGATCGGCCGTCTCCTTCAAAAGGGAGCCAATTGTTGAATTGTCCATCAGGAGAAGTCTCCGCGATCAGTATCTTTCATCGCGCCGCGGAAAAGGGAGGGAGAGATGGAGGCAAAAGGTAAAGGGCCGAGAAGGGAAGCCTTCTTGGCCCTGTGTGTTCAGAGTGAAAGCACGTGGACAACCGAGCTTCTCGACAGTTGTACAGCTGAAGCTAAAGCCTGGCCCGGAACAGGGGCGCCCGCACCGCCTTAGCGGTTTGGGGATACGCTCCAGAGTCCCTTCTACTACTAGGCAGCGTTATGGGTGGCCGCGGCGTCTCTTTGTCGGATAACTGCATCCGCCTGAGGACCTTTTTGCCCTTGGACGATGTCGAACTCCACATCATCGCCCTCTTTCAGAGTCTTGTAACCATCCAGTTGAATTGCCGAGTAGTGGACGAAAACATCTGGCCCGTCATCACGTCCGATGAATCCGTAGCCCTTGGCGTTGTTGAACCATTTCACTTTGCCTTTGTACTGAGCCACAGGGTTTGCCTTTCTTGCCTCTTAGGGGGTTGGTGAGCAAGGGGAATGGGAAGCCAGCCCACCCTATCGACTATGACGCCGTTTCTTTGTCAAAGGTTTATCGCCGAATCGACAAGTTTCACAAAATGATGGGGCCGGCGAAGCTCGCCGGCCCTCGTCAAGTCGTTTTTAAGAAAGGCACTTACCTTTCGCTACTTCTTCCTTTTTTTCTCCAGCTTGCGCGCGTAAAGCAGAACACTGCAAAGTGTTTTGCCGTCCTTGATCGCGCCCTTCTCGATCATTTTGACGATCTCGGAGAGTTTGACCAGCCGGAACTCAATCTCCTCGTCGTCTTCTGGATGCGCATCCCCCGCAATCAACCCTTCAGCCTGGAATACCTTCATCGACTCGCCAAGGAACCCGGGGCTTCCGTAATACTCGACCAGAGCCTTCCACTTCTTCGCGCGATAGCCTGTCTCTTCTTCGAGCTCGCGCTGAGCGCCGGCAATCGGCTCTTCTCCCGCATCCAGCTTTCCGGCTGGCAGTTCCCAGAGATACTGCTTCGCCGCGTGACGGTACTGACGCTCCATGACAATCCACGGGTCCTTTTTGCTTTTCGATTTGTCGATGGCAAGGATTACGACGCTGCCGTTGTGGCGGATCACGTCCCGCTCACTTTTCTTGCCGCCGGGCTCGATCAGCTTGTCGTGCAATACCCGAAATAACTTGCCCTCGAACACTACTTCTGAACTCAGCAGCTGCTCCGAATTGCCGCCCTGGCCTTTGCCGGCTTTCACTTTTTTCGAAGCTGCGTGCGACTTTTCGTTCTCTGCCTTCGGCTTCTTGTTCTTCGCGGACTTCTTCGCCATCGCGGACATTTTCTCCTTCTTCACTGAAAGAAGTATATGCGCTGCATGAAGAAAGAAGTTCACGCGCAGCGAAGGGCGTCACGTCTTATGTCGACGTGGCAAGCGGGTGGCGGGTCTGCGCTCTTACTTGCGATGAGCAGAGGTCCACGAGTGCTCATGGTGCTTTGGAATCGACGAGGATGGTATCAGGTCTGCGGCGAGAACGAAGACCAGAATGATCGCCGAGATCACCAAAAGTACGAAGGTTCGGCAGGGCATATTTACTCAATCTCTGTAGGTGAATATCTAATCCAACGACTTCTTCCGCCCGCATTGCAGTTCACTCGAAGTCGCCTGTTGGATGAAACGCATCTTCTTTCAGGATGTTTCGCGTTTTCGCCACAGAAATCGTTTCTGTCAAGGTTGACCAGGTTTAACTCAAGCGACGGACAACGCCGTGACTCGTGGAGGTCCTTTCCCCGCTGCGACTTAGGCGCGGGTAGCATCATGCAGCAGAGTGTACGAACGAAGCTATTTCTCTTGGTCCGTCACTGCGAATTGTTCGCCTTGTCTACTCCAACCGGGCACAACTGTGGAAAAACGGCCCAAGAAAAGCGATTGACCACCCCGGTACAATGAACTCATGTCGATCAGCGCACCGAAGCCGGAACTTGCCAACGAACTCCGCTATGCACTCGACGTCATGGAAGAGAGTTCCCACCTCGGTCTCGACGACGAAGCTGCCAACCGTCTGCGCAGCATCCTTCTTCGCCGCATTAAGCAGGCAGAGCTCACCGCTCGTCCGGCAGAGGCGGTTCGGTTCCCCGCCAAAGAAAAAGCCTACGCCTGAACTGAGACCGGGTTCGCACTCGCGAGTGCTCGGACCGGCTGTCTGTTGGTCCCCGTTCGCTACTAACTGTCCCTAATTCCCTGCATTTGTGCATCAAATCCCCCTGGCATGGCATCCTTAACGAAGCCGCCTCGCGCCGCGAGCTCAGTTGAGCTGCGTTGAGGGGGTGATCTGTCCGTCAAGTTTCATGCCGACGAGTCCATCCGGAAGGTACGCGTTGCCGAGTTCCGACTGTTTCCCTATCGACGTGGCTCCCGGCCAGAGTCGGCTGTTTCTCGACTACTGTGCCGCTGACCCGGCCCTCCGGCCGTACTATCCTTCCTTGCCACGTGAAACCGGATGGCAACAGCGATGTCCGCGTCCTGACCACTGGAACGAGATAGTGGATCTGATCGCCGCCCAGAACCCGTCCCCATCCGCAGCCTCGTCCATCGCAGCTCTCCGTTCGGGTGCCGCGACTGTTCTAACCGGCCAACAAGTCGGGTTGTTCGCCGGGCCTCTCTATACCCCTTTCAAAGCTGCATCCGCTCTTGCCCGAGCACGCCAGGCTACGGTAGCCGGACAACCGCACGTTGCCATCTTCTGGCTCGCGACCGAGGACCACGACTTCGCCGAGATTAACCACGTCTCGTTTCCCTCACGAAAAGAACTGCGCAAGCTTGCTTACACGAATGCGCCCTCGAATCCGATACCCGTCGGCGACGTCGTCATAGACCAATCGATCGAACCCCTTATCGATCAGGCATGGGAGCTCCTCGGCACATCCGACGCTATGGATGCGCTTGTCTCCGCATACAAACTAGGCCGCACCTTCGGCCAGGCGTTCGCAGATTTCTACGGGAAGGCTTTCGCAGCCCAGGGACTTCTGATTCTTGACGCTTCAAGCGACGAGATTCATCGTCTTGGCAGTCCTGTACTGAAGGCAGCTATCGAACGCGCCGACGAGTTGCACGCCGCGCTCCTCGAACGGAACAAAGCTCTTGAGTCTGCCGGATACCACGCGCAAGTCGCCGTCGCCCCTGACTCCAGCCTCCTGTTCCTGCTCGACGAACGCACCGGTGCACGCCTCTCGCTGAAGCGCATTGCATCGAGCACGACGGAACCGCAAGGGCTGTGGCAGGCAGGACGCGAGCGCTTCACCACGGCCGACCTGGTGGGAATCCTCGCGGCAGAGCCGCACCGCATTTCCCCTGCGGCCCTGCTGCGGCCCATCTTCCAAGACTACCTTCTTGGCACTTCGCTCATTATTGGCGGACCTGCGGAGATAGCCTACTTCGCGCAATCTGCCGTGCTTTATGAGCGCATTCTTGGCCGGATCACGGCAGCCGAGCCGCGCCTCTCGGCCACGCTCATCGAGCCAGCCATCGCCGAACTTCTGCATAAGCACGATTTGGGGATCGATCGGGTCTTCCGCGAGTCGGCCGATTCTCTGGCCCAGCTTCTCGCCGCCCGCTCCATGCCTATTGAAGGCAAACAGAAACTCTCTTCGGCAGGCAATGCTCTCGACGAAGAGCTGCAACCGCTCCTCGAATACATGCGCGCCATGGACCCCGGCCTGGGCCGCTCCGCCGACACTGCGGCCAACAAGATGCGCTACCAGATGAATCGTCTTCGCCGGCTGGCTGCAAACTTCGAGATGCAGCGCGAAGGCTCGCTTCGCCGCCATGCAGACGCCATTGAGCGTGCATTGAATCCCGGCGGGGTTCTTCAGGAACGCGTTCATGGGGCTGCCTACTACCTCGCGCGTTATGGATTTGAGCTGACGGAAACCCTGACGGAACTTGCTTCCGATCCGTGTCCGGGGCATAAAGCAATCTGGCTTTGAGAAGCGATTCCTCTCTCTTCAAGACACGAGTAGAAATCATCGTAATCTCGGAAGAATTCCCGCAGGCGTACTAAGAGATCGAGAGTTCCGGAGAGATCAGGGCCGGATGAGTCAGTAACGCCGCGTTACGAACTCGCTGCTTCCTCCAATGCCGCAAGCTTCACTGGGGGGCCGGTCAGTCCCCACCCAGCATGTCCCCGATAGGTATCAGCGAAGAGTTGGAACTTGCGCCCGCAGTTTTCGCACTCGACGTTGTGCTCGACAATATCCGCCGGCCATTCTTCTTTGAAGAGATCCTGCAGGGAACAGGTGCTCTCCAGCAAGACCAGGGTTCCGGTCTCAACGACTTTCAGCACTCGAAGGGCAAACTCGAGGTATTCGCGCGGCTTTGTAAAGCTCAAACCGTCGGCGAACTCCTCGCATTGAGCGCAGTGCAACACCCCACAAGTGTTGCACTGCAGTATCGATACAGTCACTCATGCCGAAGGTTCATGGGTAACCCTGCAAGAGGCCTATTACCCACCCCGCGGCGGTAACGTCGCTGTTATGCAGGGGAGGCAGGATTCACCGCTTTTTGTCTTTCATTGCCTTCAGACTCGCCTTAACAAGCCTTTTCACCAAGGGTACGGGTATCGGCTCGTCCATAGGAAAGCTAACAATGGCTTTGGTGGTGCGGTAACCCGCAAGTTCATCGCTATGTTCTTCGATAACGGGCGGCCTTACGTGCAGGCGTACGAAAGGCTTCTTGAAGCTGAACCAGACAAACATGCCGTCATAGTCGAAACCTGGGTAGGAGTATCCCGGCATCTGAAAATAGTCAGTGCGCTCCGTCGCTCCGGGTGCAGCGGTTTGTATCGCAGCTCTCACCTTTGCCAGACTCTCCTGCGCCTCTTTCGGGCAGACCGCGATGTACTGGTCTACTTCAACTATCTTTGTTTTTCCCGCCAAGCCATCCTCCGCAGGTTCGTTCGCGATTGTAGCCGATTGAGGGGAGCACTTTCCCCGGGGGCGTGAATCATTGCCCTTTCAGTCGTCTGTTCAATGCTTTGTCATGCTTGAGAGCCATTCCTTGGTCCCTTGTTCCCTGCTTCTCTATAATTTCCAGCGATACCCGGAGTCCTATTCATGAAGCTCTTGACCTGCCTGCTCTTGTCGTGTGTCGGTCTCGCCCAGGCGCAGAAGCAACATGCTCCCTGCGCAACTCCCGGCGAAAACAATCCGTTCCTGAACGTGCAGACAATCAGGCTTTGGTCCGGGCCGGCTCCGCAGTCGAAAGGTACAGCGTGCCAGGATATCCCGACGCTCACCATCTTCGATCCGCAACCCGGTCACGAGAACGGCTCGGCGGTCGTCATCTTTCCCGGCGGCGCATATGCCGGACTGGCAACGAATCTTGAAGGCCGCCAGGTCGCAAACTGGTTCAATGCCCGCGGCTTCCGCGCGTTCGTGTTGCGGTACCGGTTAAGCTCCGAGGGATACCTGCTTCCCGTTCCTCTTCTGGATGCTCGCCGCGCGATTCAGACCGTCCGCACCCGAGCTCTCGACTATCACGTCGATCCAAATCGCATCGCCCTCATCGGATTCTCTGCCGGGGGACATCTTGCGGCCCTTGCCTCAACGCAACCAGTCGAAGGCTCAGCCGACTCGACGGACCCTATTGAGCGAGTATCCAGCTTGCCCAATTTCCTGATCCTTGGCTATCCGTGGATCGGCGCCATTTCCCAGGACACCTCGCATCTCAGCTATTGCAAACTCTTCGACGTGATGGACAAGTGCGAGGAACTGCGCAAGGCCTACTCTCCCGATCTATTTGTGACTGCGAAGATGCCGCCGACGTTCTGGTTTCACACCGAAAACGATCAGACTGTCCCGATCGAACAGGGGCTGCGTTTCTACGAAGCAGAAGTAAAGGCCGGCGTGCCGGCTGAAGCGCATGTCTTTGAAAGTGGACCTCACGGGGTGGGACTTGGCAAAGGCGATCAGGCATTGGATCAATGGCCGGCGCTATTGGAGATCTGGCTTCGCGTGCATGGGCTTCTGACCGTGGAGAAGATCCCGGCAACGAGCGGCCGTTGAGCGTCAGAATCCCGCCAGAATTCGATGACTAGCCATTCGAACGGACGCGGGTGCCCCAGGTCTCGCGTGTTTGCAGACCTGGGAAACAAGAATTCAGCACGCACTCAATTCGTACGCGAACTCACTTCGCCTTCAGCCCGTCCCGGTAGGCCATCGCTTCTAACTCGACCCGGATTGCATCGGCGACCGGCACCACTGGCCTGGCCTCGAATGTGAATGCGGGCAGCATGGAGCAGAACTTGTGGACTTGGAGCGGATCGTCGCACTCCATGAGCATGTACCCTCCCCAGTCGCCTACGCGAATTACGAATGATTCGATTTTGAAATTTGCCGGAGCCTTCCATGGACTGAAGACTTCAAGAATGCGCTTCTGCGCTTTTTCGTACTCCTGCGGCGAGCCCTGGGGACGTTCATTCCACGTGATCATGTACTTCATCGTCGTTCTCCTCTTTGGTGTTTTGGTCACGACACACCCGGGGCCCAGAGAGAGGGCTCAGCAACAGGCAACTGGGGAATCGTTGCGCAAGAATACTCCGGCCACTCACGTTGAGATAGCTAAAACTTTGCCGCCCGCCGGAGAGATCGCTGCTACGATCCACCCATGATCAGAGTTAGCGTTTGCGCCATGGCCTTAGTCCTCTGCGCCCCGAAGCTCATGGCCTCGCAGCAGTCCGTAGAAGCGGACAAGGTATGGGCACTCGAGAAAGCCTATTGGCGCTACGTTCAGTCGGATGACCTGACCGGCTACCGGTCACTCTGGCACCCCAGTTTCCTTGGGTGGCCGTACGTCAGCCCTGAACCCCTCGGAAAAGATCACATCACCGACTGGATCACTGCTTTCAAAAAGAATGGTGAATCGCTTAAATCTTTTGATCTCGAACGGCTCTCCATTCGGGTCACCGGCGACGTTGCCACAACCACATATCGGGTGCGGACCACCTATCTGAAAAAGACCGGAACAGACAGGACCGCGACCTCACGCATCATCCATACGTGGCTGCGCGGCACAGCAGGTTCCTGGCAGATCATCTCTGGCATGTCGGCACTCGCCGACAGTAGAGGGCATTGAGGCCGACTCTGCCAGTTCGGAAGCGTCTAGATGGGCTAGGTCCCCGCCAAGCGCTTTCGACTCCTATTACCTTTGGGTAGGCACGGGCATTGAACTTTGGTTTAAATCGAGATTCCCAATGCTAAACTTCGCCCGTGGAGAGAAAGACCGAAATGAATCCCCAAGCCTATAAGAATGCGTACGATACAGCCGTCAACGAGCTGACCGGGATTGCCGAAACCTTTGAAAAGCTGAGAGTTCGCAAGGCACAGATCGAGAGCCTCGTTCTGGCGTTGCAGCCTTTCTTTGGAGAAGGGCAGGCGCCGGCAGCCACACATGAGCACCCCGGCGCTGTCGTCCCTGAAATTGCCGCATCCCAGGCTGAACCTCCGGAGGGGTATTCGTTCCGCGACGTGCCGAACCCGCTGCCAGATGCTTCGGAGACGGGTGGCGATCCGTTTCAACGCAGACTCAAGGCCACGTTCCGCTTCAAGGGCCTGGCTACCCAGCGGTCGTCATAGTTGACAGTAGTCTGACGAGACGACTGACCCGCTCCGGATCAACTCGACTCATCTCAAGGGAGTTCGGCCGGTGCCGTCCTTAACCGTTCCGTCATGGGCGGGTTCGAAATCTCGATCGGAACGCGCGTTGACCCCGGTCTGCAAACCCTGTAAACTACCTTAGTTTGGCGATTCCTGCCTGTCGTCGCGGAGCCAACCGCTCGCCCAAGTAATTTCGGCGCTCGAGCGTACCGCGGAACAGAAGTTTCCGCCCGAGCAATTCAAGGTTGGGAGCATGCACTCGCTGGTAGGCGCGCGCGTTCGCTCTGGAGGATATTTATGTACGCGGTCATTCGCACCGGTGGCAAACAATATCGAGTCGCGCCCGGCGACGTGGTCAAGATTGAGTCGGTCAGTGCCGACCAGAATACGGTAGAGTTCGCGGATGTTCTCGCCTTCAGCGGCGACGCGGGTAGTCTCGCCAAGCCGTCGAGCGCCAAGGTGACGGCCGAGGTAGTTGGCCAGGGCCGCGGACAGAAGGTGCTCGTCTTCCACTTGAAGCGGAAGAAGCAGTACAAGAAGCTGCAAGGGCACCGTCAGAACTTCACCGAGGTCCGCATCAAGTCCATCGAGGCAGATGGCGTGACCTACTCGGACAAGAAATAGCTCTCAGAGGGGATCAGGACAATGGCACATAAAAAAGGTGGAGGCAGCTCCACAAATGGACGCGATTCAAATGCACAGAGGCTGGGCGTAAAGGCCTTTGCCGGACAGCTCGTTACGGGTGGGTCGATCATCATGCGTCAGCGCGGCACCAAGATCAAGCCGGGCGTCAACGTAGGCATCGGATCGGATGATACGCTCTTCGCGAAGATTTCGGGCCGGGTGAAGTTCACCGATCACGGAAACCGCGGCCGTTATGCCTCGGTTGAGCCCGTCGCCGAATAAGCAGATTCACTAGCACAAAAGGCCACCGTCTGACGGTGGCCTTTTCCTTTTGCTCGAATGGCCGGCGGGATCGCCAGACCTCATTCTCAGTGGACGATGATCACTACGACCAGAACGACGAGCGCGATTACTATCAGCGCTAGTTCGGGCCTGGTCAATGAGCCAGCAGCGAACTTTTGCTGCGCATCGGTGGACCGGGCCGCTAGGCTCGCCAGTTCCTGATCTGACAAGGACGAGACAGCATTCTTAACCTGCTCGGCGTTGTAGTGCGCATCCCGCATTGCGCGGTCGGCTACGGGAGTGCTGAGAAATCCCCGAACTGCTTCGATGTTTTTCTGCCGCGCCACTACTGAGTCCGCCATCTGCTGCTGCATGGCCTGCGGCGTGACGAGATGATCCTGTTGAGGCGTGGCAGCAAAGGCGTCAGCAGGCACTGACATCAGCAGCATGAGTGCGGATGGAACCAGGGCGCGAAGAGCAATGGATTGAAGCTTTGTGTGTTTCACATGGACTCCTGAGGAACTGGGGGATGTAACGTTCAGGTTCCTTGAGATGCCATGGCATGAGGCGGAGTTTGCCCGCGGTCTCCCGAGAAAGGCGGCTCCGGAGCGGGAGGCAGATTGCGGGATTTTAGCGACAGAAGGATTGCGGAGGATTCAGGTCAGGCGGAACGGCGGGACGAAAGATTATGATGCGGGCGGATGTTGTGCACAGAGACGCTGGCGCGCTCCCCTGCGTCTGCTGACGCGTAGAGGCGCTCAGAGACAACCGGCATCCGTCGGTGCTGGTTTGAGCTATTTAACCTCGAGGAGTCGCACACATGAGCGGATTCCATCCGATCCAAGTCAGCCTCCCAGATGGAACTGCCAACCGTAGCGAAGCAACGGGGGCAGATGGAGTCCATGATCCCACTCTTGTTCATGCGGTGCGGAAACTCGAAGTGTACGAAGTGATTTGCAGACATTTGGGGACCCTCGGGGAACGGACTCTTACAACTACGGATTACCGCTGGTAACTACTCCAATGTAACCGGAGGGCACTCCCAGCGGAAGGCCCTAAAGTTGTAGCGGATATGAATATTTGTCGGACTGAAAGGCGCATACGATTGCGCACTCGAGTTGCCAAGTGGACTGTTTCAGGATTCGAAACGCGAGGGAGAGAACATCGCAATCCGACGGTCTGTGATGCCTGTCAGGGAGAGATCTGCCAGAATCTCCCCTATGACTGGCGCAAATTTGAAGCCGTGCCCTGAGAAGCCGCAGGCGATCGTGCAGGAAGGTACGCGGGGATGCGATCCGAGGACGAAATGCTCGTCCGGGGTCATCGTGTAAAGGCAGGTTTTGGCCCCTATAAGTTCGCCTGCAATTGAGGGGATTCTTGACCGCAATCCGGCGATGATCGCTTTTACGTCGGACTCGTGGATGACCCGATCAACGTTTTCCGGGGTGCATTCTGTCTGGCTGCCGTGGATCGCAACCTTGACGCCTCCCTGCGGCCCATCAATCGCGGGAAATCCGTAAGAGGCGTATCCCCCCGCCTGATCTTCGGCGATGAATACAGGAAATTGTCCGGGTCGGAAAAGTTCGATGCCGCCTTCCGGCTGAATCCATGCCGTTACCTGGCGCGTGACGCGGAGCGGGATAGCGCTACAAATGACCTCATTAGCCCATGGGCCTGCAGTGATGATGAGATGTTCGCCGATGTATCGATTACGCGTTGTCCGCACCTCGACATGATCTGGCTCCGCGGACCAGGAGAGAACCTCTTCCTCAAAGTGCAGCTCCGCACCGGCACGTGCCGCCGATCCGAGTTGCGCTCGAATGCAGTCTTCCGGATTCAGATACCCGGCGAGCTGCTCGAGAACACCAGTATCGCCGGGCAGCGGATGAAACGCAGGAAAGCGCGCGGCGAGTTCGGCTTGCCCCAGGACCTCAATTGGGATGTTGTGCTTCTCCGCCGAGGCAATTGTGCGCCGCACCAGTTCGCCATCTCCGCCGCCGACGACGAGGCCGCCGGTGGTGTGAATGAGGGTCGTACCTGCCTCGATTTCGAGGTCATGCCAGAGCTCGTACGCACGAAGGACGAGGGGAATGTAATCCGGGCTCTCGAAGTACGCCTGCCGGATAATGCGCGACCCGCCATGCGAAGAGCCCCGGTCATGTGGCGGGGTGAAGCGGTCTATGCCAAGCACGGTGCGTCCTCGTCGCGCAACGTGCTGAGCTGCCGCGCTACCCATAGCGCCCAGTCCAAGGATGATCACGCCAAAGGACATTTGATGAGAACTGTTTTCAGAGGTGAGTATAGATGGCTCATGCCGGAGCCCGGCTTCCAGACGCTTAGTTGATCGACTGGCGGTCGAATACATCTGCAATGAACCTGTCAAGTTCGACTACAGCATTTTCCGCCGGTGCGAAAAAGGCCCGATCCAAGTAGTGAGGATTGATCATCGTCAAGGTTTCGTTCACGAACAGATGACTGTGCGTGCGCAATCCCTTGTGCAGAATCTCGCGAGGAAGAGTGTCCGCATGATATTGGCAGATGCCTGACATCTGCGGATGCTCACGCATGAACTCTTCGAGGCGCAACTCATACTCGAGCAGCTTGCTCAGATCTTTCGCCGGACCGAACTCCCAGGTCATGTCGCCGGTTGCCCAGAGACCTTCGTAGCCGTCGCGCAAGGCTTGATCGAGTGCACGCTCCAGCGTACCGAGCAGGCTGGTAATGTCGAATTCCCAATCCCCGATGAGGTGGGTTTGCTCAGCTGATAGCACGAGGTTTGTTTTTGTGATCTCGAGTTGGACATTTAGTCCGTCAGCGGCAAGCTGGGACTTCATCCCCGCTACCATGGGCCGGCTGTTGAGATACAGGCACCTATGATTCAACCTGAGCTTTTCAGCCATGGCGGACGCGACCGCGGGGATATGACGCGATGGCGCTCCTTCGTAAATCATGCACTGGTGGCGGGAAGAGTGGGGGCCCATCAAGGATTTCATTATAGCCAGAAGTTGAATGAAGTCTAATGCCGAAAGGAAAGGGCCGAACCGATAAAGAGGTCCGGCCCATTGTCCGATCGTTGAACCTGATCGCTCAAGATTTTGACTCTCCCTGGAGGTTGCGGGTGAGGACCTTTTCAACAACTCGTTCGACGTCGGTGAGGAAGAATCCGTTGGCCGGCTGCCGCACGGCAACCTTGGTTCCGTGTCCGAGGGCCGACGCGATCTCGTTCCAGCGATAAATTGTGGAGCTTGCAGGCATGACTACTGGCTTGCGAACCCGTTCCGGCATTGCGAGGTAAGCGGTCCAGCAAGCGACGATGAGCAGCGCCACAGCCTGATTGACGTGCTGAAGCGGGGCGTCGAGGGTCGACTTGGCAGTGATCAGCGCGGAAAAGATCAGATCATTCGCAGACATCAAGCCAAAGCCAAGCCCGAAACCAAATGCCAAGTCCCGGAAGGAAAGCTGCAGAGTATTGATGCAGAGGCAGAGGAACGCCAGCAAGCAAAGTTCGAGAATGCTTATCGAGCGCATCAATGCGATGGCTAATTCCGGCAGGAGCGAAAAGGATGGATGGGTAAACGAAACCGAAGCCAGACTCGCCACGGCAGAAACCACGGCCACCCAGCGGAAAACGATCGTTCCGAGACGCATCAAGCCGGAAAACGACGAAAGTATGGACCGGAAGATCTCAAGTGTTACGAAGAAGAGCGATATTGCGCATACGAGGTAAAGGCCCCAGGACGTGAAAAAATAATACTTGTAATACTGTTGACCCCATGGCTGTGCCTGAAGATAAAGCAGGGTCAGCTGGACGGGCATTGGGCATAGCCGGAGAAGGAGATAAAGGTTCAGCGCTGGAAACCGCTTCTCCAGACCTTTCCTCCAGAAGACGAAAGCCAGCATCGACCAGAGCAGAAACTCTGCTGCACTCGTGACCGATGTCCAGAAATCTACCGCCATGCGAAGGCCCTTTCTATCCTACGGGTCCTCTCAGGATAGACCGGGGTGCCTTCTATATCAAATAAAAACAGAGATTTCCCGTGTAGCACTTTGGTGCTACCAAACCTGGCCAGAGGTCGATTCGCATGGCCGGCGGTCCTATTTGTTCGGGCAGATTCCAGGCCCGCAGAGGGGAATGGGAAGGCCTGCGGTAGCCGACTGGTGGCTGGGAACCATATGCTTCGGATTCGAGGAGACGGAGGCTGCGGCGGCACCGGCGACGACTACGGAGAGCACGAGAACGCGGAAAGCGAGTTTCATAAGTAGTTACCTCTTGAAGAAATTACTGAACTTTGTGTTTGACAGATAACACTTTTATGTTAGCCGACAGAGCTCTCTAAGTCCAGCGTTTTCAGTGACATCGAAAGTATTACATTCCTGAGTGACAAAAGTAACATTCTTCTTCAGTAATCTACCCTCAGGTAACCATTTTAGTTACCAATCTGCGCCGCGGTAATGGAAGGGTTTTGACCCCCATTTTTCAACCTTTCAGCATGCTAAAATTGGGTACAGCAGAAGGCGCCCAAATCCCTCGACTTTCAATCGGTTAATCCCCAAATCAGGCTTGGGACAAAGAGCGGCATTCTGCCCGGTGACGGGACGTCCCAAGGCGAAAATTCTGCGAAACGGAAAACTATGGCGACTAGCAACAATGGTAACGGCGAGTACACAGGCGAGATATCAAGATTTTGGAAGGCCTCGAGGCCGTCCGCCTTCGCCCGGCTATGTACATCGGTTCGACCGGCGAGATGGGACTGCATCACCTCGTTTACGAAGTAGTAGACAATTCCGTCGACGAAGCGCTGGCTGGATACGCGACGAAGATCGACGTCAGCATTCACGTCGACAATTCCATCACCGTGGTCGACGATGGCCGCGGTATTCCGGTGGACATGATGCCGATCGGGGATGGCAAGATGATGCCGGCTGTTCAGGTCGTACTGACAAAGCTGCACGCGGGGGGCAAATTCGATGCCTCGAATTACAAAGTGTCTGGCGGTCTACATGGCGTTGGTGTGAGCTGCGTGAATGCGCTCTCGCAGGAGTTCAACGCCGAGATCTGGCGCGACGGCCACACGTGGGAGATGGATTTCAGCTGTGGTGATCCGGTCAGCGATCTTCGCAAAAGCGGCGTGAGCAAGAAACGCGGGACCAAGATTCACTTTCTGCCGGACAGAACTATTTTCACGGCGACCGAATACAACTACGACACTCTGGCTCAGCGGTTACGCGAACTGGCTTTCTTGAACAAGGGACTGGAGATCACGCTCACGGACGAACGCACGGTCGATCCAAAGACCGGCGATTCCAAGCGCGCCGAGTTCCGGTACGTAGGCGGAATCGCGGAGTTTGTAAAGCACCTGAATCGTGGAAAATCGACGCTGCACGACAAACCGATCCTGATGGAAGCACGGCGCGACAACGTGGAGATCGAGATAGCGCTTCAGTACAACGATAGCTACTCAGAGACGGTGTTCAGCTTCGCCAACAACATCAACACCGTTGACGGCGGCACGCATTTGTCGGGTTTTCGCACTTCGCTGACGCGCACGGTCAACGCAATCGGGCAGCAATTGGGGCTCTTCAAGGATGTGAAGGAAAACCTGAGCGGCGATGACGTTCGTGAGGGTCTTGTGGCCGTTGTCAGCGTAAAGCTATCGCAGCCGCAGTTTGAAGGCCAGACCAAGGGCAAGCTCAATTCAGATATTGCAGGCACCGTGCAGGCGTTTGTGAATGAGCGGCTGGGGGCTTATCTCGAGCAGAATCCACCGGTGGCCCGCAAGATCATCAACAAGGCCATCGAAGCGGCTCGTGCGCGCGAGGCTGCGCGCAAGGCCCGCGACCTTACGCGCCGGAAAGGCGCACTGGACGGCGGCGGACTGCCGGGTAAACTGGCGGACTGCTCGGAGCGGAATCCTGACCGCTGCGAACTCTACCTCGTCGAGGGTGAAAGCGCAGGCGGAACTGCCAAGCAGGGCCGAGATCGTAAATTCCAGGCAATTCTCCCGCTGAAGGGCAAGATTCTCAACGTGGAGAAGGCTCGTTACGACAAGATGCTGGGCCACGAAGAAATCCGCGCGATGATTACGGCGCTCGGAACAGGGATCGGCAAAGACGACTTCGATCCTTCGAAACTGCGCTACAGCAAGATCATCCTGATGACCGATGCGGACGTCGACGGATCGCACATTCGAACTTTGCTGCTGACCTTCTTCTTCCGCCATATGACGGAGTTGATCAAGAGGGGCAACATTTATATCGCGCAACCTCCGCTGTTCAAGATCAAGAAGGGACGGTCGGAACAGTATGTGAAAGATGAACGCGAGTTGAATCGCGTCGCCATCAAGCGCGCGTCGGAAGGCATGATCGTGCGCCACGGCGAAAATGCCAGCCATATCGACGGCAGCGAGTTGACCCGATTTATGGGCTATCTGAACGAATATCTTGGATTCGTCGAGAAAGTGGACAAGCGCATCCGCAATGAGAAGCTTACGGAGCTGATTGCCCGCGCCGAGCTGACAAATCGTGCCGATTTCACTTCGGCCGACGGTAAGGGTGTGCCGCCGAAGGTGAAGCAGCTGCACGATCAGCTTGTTAAGCAGGCAGACGAATTCAACATCAAGATCAATAAGCCGAGCGAGGATGAAGAGCACCATACCTGGTCCATCTGCTACACAGACGGTCAGGGTGCTACCCGGTGCATCGACTGGACGATGGCATCGAGTCCGGAGTTCCGGCAGATGATGTCGAAGTACTCGCAGATCAGCCAGTACCTAGAGCCGCCGTTCCTGATTGAATTTGCACCCAAGGGGACGCAGGAAGCTGCAACAGAAGAGCTGGAAGGCACCGAATTCGAAGAGGGCCAGACGCCACCCAAGGTAAAGGCCGAAGCCAAGGCAGCTCGCAAGACATCGCGCATCCTGCAGGAGCCTGTTGAGAAGGCGACAGCACGCGAGCTATTTGCTTACATCGTCGAACAGGGCAAGAAAGACTACGATGTGCAGCGCTACAAGGGCCTGGGTGAGATGACGTCTCCGCAGCTTTGGGAGACGACGATGGATCCGGAGCGGCGCACTCTGCTGCAGGTAAAACTGGAAGACATCGCGGAGACCGAGACCATCTTCACTACGCTCATGGGCGAAGACGTGGAATCACGACGCAAATTCATCGAAGACAACGCACTGGATGTAAAGAATCTGGACATCTAGCCAGCACTTGGAGGAAAGAAGAAGAGGAACGAGAAAGGTGCAAATGCCTCTCCCATATCGGAGGGGCATTTCTGCGCCCGGTGATTCGCGGCTGCGACTTGACGGCGGTAAATCGAAGTTAGAGCGCCTGCCCTTATATCATTCGTTTGACACTCATGAACGGATGGTGACAGTTGAGTCTTATCAAAGCGAACTGTGGTAAGCGGCGATTCTTCGGCCCGGCCGCAGCGATTTTCCTATTGTTCTCCGCTCTTCTAGGAGTGAGGGTCCATGCTCAAGTGGAGTATGTCGATCCGACGATCGGCAATGTAGGAATTCTGCTCGTGCCTACGCGGCCTGCCGTCTATCTGCCGAACAGCATGGTCCGTGTTTACCCGATGCGTGATGATGCCATGGACGATCGTATTGCGTCGTTTCCGCTTACGATCAGCTCGCACAGGCAGCCCGAACTTTTCAGCATCATGCCGGGGGACGGATCTGCGGCGGCCTTCGATCAGGAGATCACCACTCCTTATTACTACTCCGTGCGGTTCGACAATTCCCTGCTCCGGACCGAGTTCGCGCCTACGGAACGCTGCGGGTATTTTCGCTTCACGTTTCCGAATGGACACGCGTCTGTCGTTTTTGCGAACAGGCAGGAAGGGAGTCTTCAAACGCCGGATGGGCGAAGGGTGACGGGCCAGGAATCGGTGGACGGGCTGACCGCGTATTTCTACGGAGAGCTCAGCGCGTCTGTCGAGGGCAAGGTCGAAAGTGTCGGCAGGAAGGGCCGGCTGGTGGCGAGTTCGAACGCGACGGAGCTTGAGTTTCGTTATGGGGTTTCGTTCATCAGTGTCGAACAGGCTGAGAAGAATCTGCGGCGCGAAATTCCCGACTGGGACTTCGAACGCGTCAAGGGAGCCGCGAAGACTCGCTGGAATAAGACGCTCGGTCAGATCGCCGTCGAGGGCGGTACCGAAACGCAGCGGAAAGTCTTCTACACGGCGCTGTATCGCTGCTTCGAGCGGATGATCAACATCAGCGAAGATGGGCAGTACTACAGCGCCTTCGACCACAAGGTTCACCGCGATCCGCGTCCCTTCTATGTCGATAACTGGCTGTGGGACACGTTCCGGGCACTGGAGCCACTGCAGACACTGCTCAATCCGGATGTGCAGGCGGACAAGATTCAGTCCTACGTTCGCATGTATCAGCAGTCGGGAATTATGCCCACGTTCGCGCTGGCGCAAGGGAACAATGCATGCATGAACGGAAACCACTCTGCGCCATGGTTTGCAGATGCGTGGTTTAAGGGAGTGCGGAACTTCGATTTGCCGACCGCTTACGAGGGCATCCGCAAGAGGTCGCTTGAAGACACGCTGCTGCCATGGCGGCTCGGTCCGAAGGGTCCCCTGGATGATTTTTACAACGCTCATGGATACATGCCGGCGCTGAGGCCGGGAGAGAAAGAGACGGATCCGCATGTGCATCCATTTGAGAAGCGCCAGCCGGTGCCGGTGACGCTGGAGAACAGCCTCGACGACTGGGAGATTGCTCAGCTTGCGCGTGAGTTGAAGAAGCCAGATGACGAAAAACTGTTCCTCGGACGCGCCGCGAATTACAAGAATTTGTTCCGCGCGGATAAAAAATTAATGTGGCCCAAAGATGATGCGGGCAAATGGATCGAGCCGCTGGATCCGAAGTTCGGCGGCGGCATGGGCGGGCGCGACTACTACGACGAGAACAATGGCTACACATACACGTGGGATGTGGTACAGGATTTCAAAGGCCTGTTCACGCTGATGGGCGGCACTGAGAAAGCTGAAGCGAACCTGGATCAGCTTTTCCGGGAGCCACTGGACCGCTCGAAGTATGAGTTTCAGGCGAAGTTTCCCGACTCGACCTCGATGGTGGGACAGTTCTCCATGGGCAACGAACCGAGTTTTGCGATTCCCTACATCTATAACCGACTCGGCGTGCCGTGGAAGACACAGAAACGCGTGCGCATGCTGCTCGATGCATTCTTCCCCGACACGATCCACGGGATCCCTGGCGATGAAGATGGCGGAGGAATGAGCGCGTTCGTAGTCTTCTCAATGCTTGGCTTCTATCCGGAGACTCCGGGAATTCCGACATATGACATCGGCAGCCCCATCTTCGAAAAAGCTACTATGCACCTGAAGAATGGCAAGGACTTCGTGATCGTTGCGCACAACACGTCGCGAGCAAACAAGTACGTGAAGAGCATCAGCCTGAACGGCCAGCAACTGAACCAGGTCTGGTTCCGTCATGCGGACATTGCGAATGGCGGGACGCTCGAGATCGAAATGAGCGATACGCCAAATCGAACTCTAGGCGCGGATCCAGCAACATTCCCGCCGGATTCTCTAACTTCGAAGCCGGAGGATTTTCTGCGCTAGTCTGCAACACTTACGGTGTTCTGTCGAGTCGTGCCCTTCAAAATCGTGCTGTACCCAACTTTTTCAGTAAGCTGTGAGTCCTGCCCTCTTCAAGCAGCTTTTGTTTTCCTCGCTACGGGGTGGGAGTATCATCGTTCCGTGGAATGCTGAAGTGCTTGTTGCCGTTCGCTCTGTTCGAGAATCCCCTGCAAGGAAAAAGGAGTCTGCACTATGAACTTCCGTCCCCGAATCGCACTTTTTTCTTCAGCCGTGCTTGCTTTGACGCTATCCGTTGCGGGCTGTAAATCGAACACCACACCTCAGAATCAGGCGACCACCTCGCAGCCTGCTGCCAATCCGCCCGCTTCGCCCGACGGCACCGTTCCCGCATCCGGTCAACCTGCTGGTCAACCTGCAGCGGACCAACCGGGCGCTCCCGAAAGCCAGCAGGCTACTGCACCTACCGCTCCACCTCCCCCGGCCGTGGTGAACCTGCCGGAAGGAACCAGCATTCGCGTGCGGCTCGATACGGACCTTGGATCGAACATTTCGCACGCCGGTGACAGCTTTACAGCGACAGTCGCCGAGGACGTGACCAAGGGCGGCGAGGTTGTTATCGCCAAAGGCGCGCGTGCGGAAGGCACGGTTGTCGACGCCAAGGCGCTAGGCCGTTTCAAGGGCGGCGCTGCTCTGGTTGTGAAGCTCGACCGGGTGACGTCGCGCTGGGGTTCTTATCCGGTTGAGACTTCCTCGATCTCGCAGGCTCAGCAGGGCAAAGGCAAGCGGTCCGCAACGATGATCGGCGGCGGCGCGGGACTGGGCGCTTTGATCGGCGGACTCGCAGGAGGCGGCAAGGGCGCGGCCATAGGCGCGCTGGCGGGTGGCGGCGCTGGAACTGCAGGCACTGCGTTCACCGGAAACAAGCCGATTGTGCTGCCGGCCGAGACGGTTCTCACCTTCAAGCTGGATCACTCGGTGCGCATCACTCAAAGACACAAAGGCGATCCAGAGTTACAGCAGCGTTAATTTGCGCTGATGAAATTGCGACGAGGCGGACTGTCGGGCGATGGTTCGCCTCGCGCCGTCTCGGAACAAGTTTTGCGCACGCGTTCCAGCACGTACACTTGAGCTATGAACGTTGAAATCTGCATCGATTCTGTCGATTCGGCAATTGCAGCTGCGCGAGGCGGGGCGAAGAGAGTGGAGCTCTGCAGTGCGTTGAGCGAGGGAGGCATTACTCCCAGTGCCGGGCTCATCAGCGCCGTGCGTGCTGCGATCGACATTGAACTTTTCGTCATAATCCGTCCGCGAGGCGGCGATTTTGTTTATTCCGAATCCGAATTGATAGTCATGGCACGTGACATTGAAGAAGCCAAGACGCGCAAGGTAGACGGGATCGTACTGGGGATTCTGAAATCGAACGGAGACGTTGACGTTGAGCGCACGCGAGAGATGGTGAAACTCGCGCGTCCTCTGGGTGTGACATTCCATCGCGCCTTTGATGTCTGCACAGACCTCGGTAGGGGGCTGGAGGATGTGATCTCTGCGGGCGCAGACCGAATTCTCACCTCGGGAGGCGCCGCAAATGCGATGCAGGGTGGTGATCGACTGGCTCAACTGCAGAAGTCGGCAGGTGGCCGCATCTCCATCATGGCCGGCGGAGGGATCCGGCCCAGCAATGTGCGCGCGCTGACGCTGAGGACGGGAGTCGGCGAAGTTCATTCCTCATTGAGCAAGAGTTCCGATGAAACGGCAGAGATGGGATCGGATCCGTACGGTCGCAGGACTTACCTTGTGCTGGAAGAGGATGTACGCGCTTTCAGAGCAGCGGCGGAGGCAACCGCGTTGGATACGGAGATGGACGTCCGACGCTGAGCGCGGAGATTGTGCGCTTATGACGGCCCTCTTTCCCGGCAGTTCAGCGGCAAACACGACTATTTTGGAAATTGAGATGGCACAGGCGCAATCATCTAGCCCGGCTCAGCGTGTGGCCGCGCCTCCCCAGTTGTAGAGCTGAAACTCTCGTATGTGCGCGGAATCTGTGCTCGAAAGAATATTCAGACGAACTTTTTTCGCCGTAACGGGCGCGAACGAATCGATTTTTTTGTGGCCGATTGCCTGCCCTTCCGCGATCGAATTCCACTTGTGGTCAGACTCGCTCCAGACTTCAATCGCGTACTTCTGAACGTGCTGCCCGTCATTGAGCCACTCCATTGAGACGGCGTGATCGAAGGTGACGGGAGGATCGAACTGCAGCTCGATCGCAGCCTGATGTGTGCCGGAAGGTGCCGACCAGAATGTTTCCGGATTTCCATCGAACGCGTCTTTGAATTCGGCAAGGCCGGCAAAGTGGTGAAGGGCAAGATTATTCTCGGCGCGTTTTCGAAGAGCAGCCCCGAACTCTGCCAGCCTTTTCACATCGGAATCCGGCAACAGGCCGCGATTATCGGGAGCAAGCCCCAGCATCAGTTGAGCGCCGCGCCCGACAGTCTTGTCGTACGTGTCGAGGAGCGTATCGAGGCTTTTCAGCGATGCGTCGTCTTTGGGATGCCAGAACCAGTGCTTGTCGCGCAGTGGCGTGTCTGCCTCAACCGGACGCCAGCGGCGATACCCATGGCGATCGATTACATTCCAGTTTTCGTAGTCGACAATACCGGCTTCGTTGCCGACCCATCGTGCGTCTCCGTATTCGAAGAGCCCGGTGTCTGCGAAAACGATCGTGTTCGGCTGATAGGTGCGAAGTGTTTCGATGATCTTCGGGAAGTTGTAGACGTGGCCGGCGCTGCCCGCGCCATCAAGCCAGAACTCGACGAGATCGCCGTAGCGCGTGGCGAGCTCCTCCAATTCGGCGTTGTAATACTTGTCGTATTCAGCGGAATCCTTGTACTTCGGCTCGTGACGGTCCCAAGGCGAGAGATAAACACCAAACTTCAGCCCATATTTCCGCGCGGCACGAGCTACTTCTCCAACGATGTCTCCCTTGCCGCCTTTCCATGGGCTGCTTTTTACGCTGTAGCTGGTCTGCTCTGTCGGCCAAAGGCAAAAGCCGTCGTGGTGCTTCGCTACGAGGACGACATACTTTGCGCCAGCGTCGTGGATCGCTTTCATCCACTGCTCAGGATCAAATTGGGTGGGATTGAAGAGAGATGGATTGGCGGTGCCATCGCCCCACTCCTGATTCAGGAAGGAATTTGTGGAGAAGTGGATGATGACTCCAAACTCGAGATCCTGCCATGCGACCTGGTACGGAGCGGGGCGGATGTCGCCGGTCGCGTCCTGTGCACTTGCCACATGGCCGTTCGCGATTCCGACAGCAAACAGCAAACCTATTCCAGCAGCAGTCTTCCAATGCTTCATTGCCATCTCCCGCGCAAATGATCCTGACCAACAACAGTTTACGCGACCCGAAACCGACAAACGAGCCGCCAAATTTCCTACCGTATCTATATCGTGATACGATATATTTTATGAGGACTGAGCCTGAGGATGCCGGGCGTCTGCTTCACACACTGGCTGATTTTCGATACGAGCTGCGCCTGTTTTTGCTCTTCAGCGAGAATGCCGCACAGGAGGCGGGCCTTCAGCCGCAGCAGCACCAGCTGCTCCTGCAGGTTGCAGGAGCGTCGCATGAGGCGCCTGTCACCATCGCATACGCGGCCAGCAGGCTCGGACTGAAGCACAACAGCACCGTCGAGCTGGTCGACCGGTCGGAACGGGAAGACTTGATCGAAAGAACTTCAGACAAGGAAGACAAGCGCAGGGCCATTCTGCGGCTCACGCGCAAGGGACGGCAGGTTCTACATAAACTTTCTGGGGAACACGCTCGTGAGTTGAACGAGATGGCGCCTCGCCTGGTCCGCGCGCTTCGGCGGGTACAAATGCACTCTGGCGCATCCGTTGCGGAGGATCTGTGAGATCACGGCCTTCAGCACTGCGCGACTTTACCGTAGACCGGCGGACTTGGTTTCTGTCCGCCGTAGCTATTGTCATCGGCAGTGGAGGTGCTGCGCTAGCGGTTCTGCTGCTGCGCGCCATTGCGCTCGCCACGAACATTTTCTACTACCATCGAATCAGCCTTGAGCTGGTAGGTCCAGCAGGATCGACACTGCCGCACTTCGCAATGCTGATCGTGCCGGTGATCGGCGGCATTCTTGTCGGCATCATGGCACGCTACGGCACCGATAAGATTCGAGGACACGGGATTCCAGAGGCGATTGAAGCGATTCTGCTGAACGGAGCGCGCGTACATCCCAAAGTCGCGGTATTGAAGCCGATCTCAGCTGCAATCGCGATCGGCTCAGGCGGACCCTTCGGAGCAGAAGGCCCGATCATCATGACGGGAGGTGCCTTCGGCTCGCTTGTCGCACAGTGGCTCAAATTGTCTGACGCCGAGCGGACGACCTTGCTCGTTGCCGGTGCGGCAGCGGGCATGTCGGCGACGTTTGCGACGCCCATCGCGGCGATTCTTATTGCAGTAGAACTGCTGCTCTTCGAGTGGCGTCCGCGCTCTCTGGTCCCTGTCGCCGTTGCAAGCGTCACGGCCGGAGCCCTCCGCATCTGGTGGCTCGGTGCGGGCCCGCTCTTCCCTGTCGAATTGCCTGGGAATATTCATCTTGAGCAGTCGCTTCTGATCGCCATTCCGCTTGGGATTCTTGTGGGGTTTGCTGCCACGGGGCTGAGTCGCCTGATGTACGGGCTTGAAGATGCATTCGAACACTTCTGCGGACGCGTTCATATTCACTGGATGTGGTGGCCGGCAATCGGCGGCATCGGAATCGGAGTCGGCGGTTTCCTCTTCCCACGTGGACTCGGCGTGGGTTACGACAACATTGCCGAGTTGCTCCGCGGCAATGCGCCTATTGCTTTATTGCTCGGGTTGATTATCGCGAAGTCCCTCATGTGGGCCTTCTCGCTGAGTTCCGGCACATCGGGTGGCGTGCTGGCACCGCTGCTCATGATCGGCGCGGCTATCGGCGAGGGTGCGGCGCATCTGGCAGGACTTCCCGGGCCGACGCAGGCGCTGTGGGCTCTAATGGCGATGGGGGCAATGCTCTCAGGCGCACTCGGCGTGCCGTTGACAGCAGTCCTATTCTCGCTCGAATTGACACACGCTTTGCCAGCCGTTCTGCCTCTAATTTTGGCTTGCACCGCGTCCTATCTTGTGACATCCCTCGTGATGCCGCGATCAATTCTTACGGAGAAGCTTGGACGTCGTGGATATCACCTTTCCCGCGAATACGGCGTCGATCCATTGGAACTTCTCACGGTATCCGAGGTGATGACGGAGCTGCCGCCGGGAGATGAAGTCATCGTCGGCGAGATGCATTTTCTTCCGAACAACTACGTCTTCAGCGACGAGACGTGCCGGGCTGTTGCGGAAGAGATGGCGACAACGGGTTCGTTGACATTGCTGGTCGTCGATCGCGAGAACAATCGCTTGATTGGAAGTGTTGGCGCGGCGGAACTGCTTGCGGGAAGACGTCGCGCGGTGAAGCGCGAGCTGGAACGCAGTATTGCATTTCAGGTTGAGTTGCCAAGGCTCTGACGCGACACGGAGAGCCTTGTCAGGACCGTTGCGGCGCCTCGCAGCGGTCCTTTTTTGTTGTTAGGAGACATGGCGTGGAGGGATGCGGTGTGGCATCCTCGACATCATCCGGCTAGGATTGGTGTTCGCCGGAGCAGCAGGAGTGGCTGGGCGGCTTCGGCTGTTCATATCCTCGATTCGCATCGACGAAATAACCGCCCTCGTACTTATCATGATGGCGAACCCAGGCCATGGTGTGTTTCAACGCATCTTCGTCGCGTCCCTTAGGAACAAGATCGAGCATGTTGTAGGTGCCGACGAGGATATCGAGGCCGCGTCCGTAGCTTGAATAGGTGTGGTAGATCCGGCCGTCGGAATCTTTCTGGAAGACGCTGAGGCCTGGTCCTTCCTCGCTGGGAAACTGCTGATCGGCGTAGTTGTAGTAGACCTTGCCTGAGTCGCGTTCCCGCTGCGTGAAGGAGACGTGGTAGTCGTAGTTGAAGTCGGTGTTGTACGACGAGACCCAGTGGAACTTCCAGGCCATGCGCTTCTGGAAGGCGGCGATCTCGGCATAGGGAGCACGCGATACAACTGCGAGAGTCACGTCGCGATGCGCCAGATGAATCGTCATCCCATCGTAGTGATCTGAGAGATACGAGCAGCTGGGGCAGCCTTCGCTCCATCCCGGCCCGAGCATGAAGTGGTAGATGACAAGCTGACTGCGGCCATCGAAGAGGTCGGCAAGTTTCTCCTTGCCGCGAGGGCCGTCAAATACATACTGCTTCTCTACTTCTTCGCGAGGTAATTCGCGACGCTCGCGGCTCAACTCATCGCGCAGGCGTGTGAACTCCTTTTCTTTTTTGAGGAACTGCTTGCGTGCGGTTAGCCATTCAGTGTGGGACACCGTCCTGGGTGTCGCGAGTTCCGCTGCTGTCGTTGTCATGATGAACCTCTTGTGCTTCGTTTTGGGGAAGAAGCTTCCGCTTAGTGCGTTTCAGGATCACGCCTGCAACCAGTGCGGTGACGCCGCCCGTGCCAGCAGCTGAGCCCGCAATCACCACAGCAGTCGCAAGACAAAATGGACACATGGGAACCTCTCGATCGGCGGGATGCCGGCCGTCATACCAATCACTTCTGAAGGAACGGCGGCGGCTCGTCCGCGCTTGGTCCCCAGCTCGCCGGCACCGGCGCGCCCAGCAGTCGAAGATAGACGGCGAATTGCCCACGATGCTGGTACCAGTGGCTGCGACGCTGAGCCGCCACGTTTCGTGCATGGCTGCATCATCGAACATGGGAAGCGCTTGCCGCACTGCGGCGATGCTTTGATCCAGCGTCTTCAAACATTCTTCGAGAGATTCAGGCTGCGGAAATGCAGGCAGATTGTGCACTTCAGCCGGATTTTGCTGCACTAGATGGATGATTCCACCGGGTACCGATGAAAGGTGGTACGCGAGCTGCCCGGCCGTCATTGATTTCTCATGAGGCTTCCACATCAGTTTGTCTTTGGGAAGACGCTCGATGTAGCGGCGTGTGATAGGGGCCTGTTGCTCGAATTCGCCGAGCATGGCCTGCGCGATCATATCGGAAACGATAGGTTGGGCTACCGACATAGAGAGCTCCTTCTGGTCATGTGAAATTTGGCGACGGAATGAGCGTTATTTCGAGCGCTCAGCGCGTTCTCGGATCTTGCTGTTGGTGTTTCCCCAACCGCCAGCGACGCCCTTGCGGTGATCGTCCTGAACCAGACCGAAGCCTGAATGGCGGAATTTGATAAGCGTTCCACCGGGCTCTTCGCTGAGACGGTACTGCACGTTGTTGGCGACGGGGTAAGACATGAAGAGCGGCCCGGAAAACTCGATGAGCGAAGGACGCTTGATGGCCTGCACGTGCGCCCAGCAGTGTCCGTCGTCTTTGCCGAGATCGCGATACCAGCGGCCGCCCGGCCATGCTTCGAGGACCATGGGCATTGCGCGACCTTCTCCAGCCTCGTTGTTGGGGCCGAGCTGCTCGAGCAGCGCCTCGAAGGTGTCTTCAAGGGATGCGTGGACGTGAATCTCTTGCTCGATGAGCAACGTGAGGTCTTCGATAGCGTTTGTTGCGTTTGCGATCATTTGTCCTCCTTGTTTGGGGAATTAGAGTCTGATGCCGCAGCGCGCGTGGCTGCCTTTTTCTCTGCCCGGTCCTTCACGCGACTCAGCTGATGCGTCCAGTAGCGCTCGAATTCGCTGGCCCACTCATGAAGAGGGCGAATGCCTTCGGCGTTCGTGCGGTAAAGCTTCTGCCGTCCGCTGCAGCGCATCCTCACCAGGCCGGTATCGCGCAGCACGCGAAGATGCTTTGAAACAGACGGTTGATCCACACGCAGGCCGTCGACGATCTCGTTGACCGAGTATTCGCGATCAGCCAGGAAGACCAGTATCTGCCTGCGTCGCGGCTCGGCGATCGCGTTGAAGGCGTCAGAAGTAGTCGCTGCCCTGGCCATGGAATGAATCATATGCCTATATAGGCATATGTCAAGCGCCGTTCGTCACAAAAACTTTGGACAGAATTTGCAGAGGTTCAGCTTGATAGATTCGCAGCATGGCTAAGCTTGTCTATGCATTGAATCAATCGCTCGATGGCTATGTGGACCACATGAAGATTGGGCCACCTTCACCGGCGGCATTTCGGCACTTCATCGAGCTCGTGCGTGGACTGTCGGGCAGCATTTACGGTCGCCGCCTGTACGAGATCATGCGTTATTGGGACGAAGATCTTCCCGACTGGAACGCAGAGGATCGGGAGTTCGCGGCCGAGTGGCGGAGACAGCCTAAGTGGGTCGTTTCGCGTTCGCTCAAATCAGTCGGGCCAAACGCCACGCTGATATCGGACGACTTTGAAAAGGCGATTCGCAAGCTGAAGGCCGAGCTGACGGGCGAGGTTCAAGTAGGCGGACCAGTGCTGGCAAATAGCCTGTCCGAGACCGGTCTTGTCGATGAGTGTCGACTCTATTTGCGCTCCGTGGTGCTTGGAGGCGGCCAGCCATTCTTCATGGGACCCCGCCCGCCGCTCCGCCTGGTGGCCAGTGATGTGATCGCAGAAGAGCTGGTTCGGCTAACCTACGTTCCTGCTTGAGCGGGCGCAAAATTCAAATGCTGAAATCACGCCAGTATCAATGCGTTTGCAGCCGACTCTGCGATCAATTACGATTCCGACGTTATGAAGAAGCTATCTTTTGTATTGCCTGCAGCTCTGCTGCTTGCCTGTCCGATGCTGTTTGCGCAGAGCAGCGCCTCGTCCGATCCCCTTGCGCCAACACAGGATGTGAAGTCCGCCGAGCAGATCGACAGCGAGTGGCAAAAGTCGGTCAGCAAATACGACACGGAACGCAACCGACTAGTCGCTGAGGCCGACCGGGTGTCGCACAATGGCCCGTACCGGCCGGACTGGGCAACGCTGATCAAGTACCAGCAGCCACAGTGGTACAAGGATGCGAAGTTCGGCATTTTCATTCACTGGGGCGTGTATTCCGTGGCGGCGGCCGAGAACGAATGGTATCCGAGGAACATGTACAACCCCACGGATGGCGCGGCCAAGAATTTTCAGGCGCACTTCGCGAACGGTGATGCGTCGAAGGGCTACAAAGATCTGATTCCGCAATTTCGCGCTGAGCACTTCAACGCGACGGAGTGGGCGAAGCTGTTCAAAGAGGCCGGCGCGCAGTACGTGGTACCGGTTGCCGAGCATCACGACGGCTTCTCGATGTACGATTCGGGCCTGTCTGACTGGACTGTCGTGAAGATGGGACCGAAGCGCGACACGCTCGGCGAACTTGCGACAGCGGTGCGCGCCCAGGGTCTGCACTTCGGCCTCAGTTCGCATCGCGCTGAGCATAACTTTTTCTACTCGTATGGCCGTGCAAACCGCTCGGACGTCAATGACCCGAAGTATGCCGCGCTGTACGGCCCGGCGCACCAGTGGTTCGAGCCAGGCGGCGATGATCACGGAATGATCAATGACTGGACCTATGTGAGCCAGGCATGGACGCGAGACTGGCTGGCACGCGATACCGAGCTTGTGGAGAAGTACAAGCCGGAGATCGTCTATTTCGACTGGTGGATCGGCCAGCCGAATTTCCGCCCTGCAGTTACGGAGTTCGCGGCCTTCTACTACAACTTCGCCGCTGCCCACGGTTACACCGGGGTGATCGACTTCAAGGACTACTCGCTTAACTGGAAGGCTGCCACGCGAGACTTTGAACGCGGCCAGCAGGACAAAATCATCGCGGATCACTGGCAAACGGACACCTCGATCAGCAACGCTTCCTGGGGATACATCGAACACGACACCTTCAAGTCGCCTGAATTTCTTGTGCATCAGCTCGTCGACATCGTCAGCAAGAACGGCAACCTGTTGCTGAATTTCGGCCCGCGTGCCGATGGCACTATTCCCGATGAAGTTCAGAACACACTGCGCGAAATGGGAGCGTGGCTCAAGGTGAATGGGGAAGCCATTTACGGGACGACGACCTGGAAGACTTTCGGAGAAGGCCCAACGCAGGTCGTGGGGGGAGCATTTCACGACACCGACACGAAACCCTACACGCCGCAGGATTTCCGCTTCACAGTGAAAGGCAGCGCTATATATGCGATCGGCATGGCGTGCCCCACTGACGGCAAAGCGACGATCCACGCACTCGGCACTTCGCATCAAGGATCTGCCCTGACGATAGGAAATGTCGAACTGCTGGGCTCGTCGGAGAAGATCAGCTTCAATCAGGCCGCAGACGCTCTGGAAGTCACGCTGCCTGCGGGGGCGCAATGCAAGTATGCCTACACGTTGAAGCTGGCAGCGAAATAGAGTTGTGCGGCGGGCCCGGGCTCAGGCGGGCTCGCCGCAGGCGCGCTCTTTCAGCGCCAATCACCGTCCCGATAGCCGCCACGATAGGCGCGCTCGTAGCCCTCGTGGAAGCCGTGGCGGTATTCGCGGAATCCGCGACGATCAACAGGCGGGTTGCGAAAATCGCCGTGTCTGTCGAGATCCGGTCGCCAGCCGCGAGAAGCATCATGGCGGCCCGCTTCAAAGCCATCGTGAAGACCACGCTCCGCGAAACGTTCGTACGCGGGTGCATACGGTCCGGAATAGTAAGACCGATCGTGCTCGGCGCATCCGACGAGCGCCAGGGGAATTGCCAGAGCAGCTAGAGCAAGTGCTTTACGCATAATCTACCCTCGAATACACAAATGAGCGTCCGACGAGCTTGGTCATACGCTACTCCGGTTGAAACACGGGTTTTCCGAGAGTGTTGCCCGGTGCCTCAGAAATTCTTCTCCGGCCTTGCCGCGATATAGTTGCAGGGGAGCTATCGGACGGGCTCCCGGCATGAAACAAGATCGTCGCGATTTTCTAAAATATGGAACCGCAGCTGGAATGATGCTGGCGGCGAGACCGCGCGTGAGCTTCGGTGCGCCCGACGCCGCGGATATCGCGCGCGATCCGCTGCGGCCTGAATTTCACTTGATGCCGCCGCAAAACTGGATGAACGATCCCAACGGGCCGATCTGGTGGAAAGGCCAGTATCACCTCTTCTACCAACTCAATCCGCACGCGGCCGTCTGGGGCGACATGCATTGGGGACACGCGATCAGTCCGGACATGATCCACTGGCATCATCAGCCGGTTGCACTCGCGCCGACTCACGGCGGTCCTGATAGCGAGGGATGTTTTAGCGGGTCGGCAGTCGTATTTGATGGCAAGCCCGCTTTCATTTACACCGGGGTACAGAATGCTCCTCCCGATCAATCGACGATTCGCGACGGCAGCGACAAATTGCGAGAGACGCAACTGCTCGCCGTTGCGGAAGACGACAAGTTGCTCAAGTGGAAGAAAGAACCTAAGCCGATCATCCCTTCGCCGCCGCCGGGAATGATGGTCACGGGGTTCCGTGATCCGACCCCATGGCGGGAAGGCGATACCTGGTATGTGGGCATCGGATCAGGCGAGCGCGAGGTGGGCGGATGCGTGCTGCTTTACCGCTCGAAGGACCTGCGCCATTGGGAGTTCCTGCACAAACTGGTGCAGGGCAAACCGAACGGCAAGGTCGCTCCAAATCCGTGCGACAGCGGCGAAATGTGGGAGTGCCCCGACTTTTTCGCGCTCGACGGACACCATGTGTTGCTCTATTCGACGGAGAATAAGGTCTTCTGGACGACGGGCGAGTACGACACAAAGAAGCATCTTTACTTCCCGCTCAAGACCGGCGTGCTCGATCACGATGCGGCCTACTACGCACCAAAGAGCTTTGTTGTGCCGGATGGGCGGCGGGTATTGTGGGGATGGATGCGCGAGACGCGTCCTGACACGCAATTCTCCGCAGCCGGATGGTCCGGTGCGATGAGCTTGCCGCGAGTACTCAGGGTCAATCGCGATGGATACCTGGAGATGACTCCTGCGGCCGAATGCGAGAAGCTTCGCGGAGAAGCGCAGACAGTCAACGTGACATCAGGCGAGCCGGCGCGGATAAAGCTTGAGACACTTCGCCGCGAGATTCGAATCCCGCTCGGAACTGCATCGCCCAAATTCCGCGTCAGCCTTACGACGGATGGGACCAAAGCATGGGAACTGGAGGTAGATGTTTCCGGCCGCACCGTAACATCAGGCGATATCTCCGTCCCGATCGTACAACCGCCCTGGACCGATGATGCACTGCGTGTATACATGGACGCGTCGGTAATCGAGACTTTCATCGTCGGACGAGAGGCTCTGACGAATCGCGTCTATAACGTTGCACCCGGCAAGACGGAGCTGCAGATCGAATTGCAAACGGGTGAACGACTCGATGTAAAGCACTGGCCGCTCGAGGCCATTTCCGCCGACCGTCTCACAACCTAGAGTCCAGGTTCACGAGGTCTCAGCTATAGTTGTGCGGAGAGCTGTCTTCCCTATTCAAAAGGACCTGCAATGAACCTGGATCGCCGTGGTTTTCTCTCTGCCTGTACGAGTGCAGGCATCACATCTGCCCTGTTTCCCGGAGTTCTGTACACGCTTGCAGTACAGGCGCAGGAGTCTGCGAGTACAGATCAGTCGAAACCGCCAAAGATCACAGGCGAGATGATCGATCAAGCAGCGATCATGGCGGGCATCGGGCCGTTTACGGATGAGCAGAAGAAGATGATGATCGACGGGCTGGTCGATCAGAATGGGTCGTTCAAGGCGATTCGGAAGTTGAAGCTGCCGAATTCGGTAGCGCCGGCGTTCGTGTTCCAGCCGCAACTGCCCGGCGCACCAAAGCACCTGGTTCAGGAATTAAACAGAGGCGGGTGGAGCCCCAGACCGAACGTGGCCGCGCCTTCAAGCATCCGGGACCTTGCTTTTGCAACTGTCAGCGACCTCGCCAGTCTGCTGAGTACCCGCAAGATCACCTCTCTGGCACTGACTCAGATGTACATCGATCGGCTAAAGTACTACGACTCCAAATTGCATTTCGTTATCACGCTGACTGAAGAGCGTGCGCTGGCGCAGGCTAAAGCTGCCGATGCCGAAATTGCGGCGGGCAAGTATCGTGGTCCATTACATGGCATCCCCTGGGGCGCGAAGGATCTGCTCGCGGTGAAAGGCTATCCGACGACGTGGGGAGCAGGCGGATTCGAGCACCAGTCGTTTGATGAGGACGCGACGGTGGTGAAGCGCCTTGACGAAGCCGGTGCTGTGCTCGTGGCCAAATTTACTCTGGGCGCGCTGGCAATGGGCGACAAGTGGTTCGGTGGGCGCACGCGCAACCCGTGGAATCCCGAGCAGGGCTCGAGCGGTTCTTCTGCAGGATCGGCGAGCGCTGTGGCAGCGGGATGCGTTGCATTTGCAATTGGCTCAGAGACGCTGGGCTCGATCAGTTCGCCGTGTACTCGGTGCGGCGCGACTGGACTTCGTCCAACGTTCGGGGTTGTACCCCGCACGGGGGCAATGGCGCTGAGCTGGACGATGGACAAGCTTGGTCCTATCACGCGGTCTGCCGAGGATTGCGCGCTGGTCCTTGACGCAATCTACGGTCCAGATGGGCACGATTCTTCTGTACATGGAATGCATTTTCTGTATCCACCCCAGGAGGACCTCCGGTCTCTTCGCGTTGGATTTCTTAAGCAGGATTTCGACGAACCGAAGCCTTTCAAGGCGGAACCGTCAGCGACATCGGAAACAGCCGAAGAGAGGAAACAGCGTGAGAAACGTGAAGCAGAAGGAAAGTCCGCGCACGAGCGCCGCATGTACGACCATCGCTACGACGTCGCTGCTCTCGACAAGCTGCGATCCATGGGGATCAACTTAATCCCAGTGGAACTTCCAAAGCTGCCCTATGGCGCGATGGTTGGTCTGCTCGGAGCTGAAGCTGCAGCCGCGTTCGACGACCTTACGCTGAGCGGTCGCGACCGGCTGCTGACCGAGCAAGGCGTCGAGGACTGGCCGAATTCCTTCCGCACGGCGCGGTTCTATCCTGCGGTTGAATACATCCAGGCAAACCGTGCACGTACGCTGGCCGTTCAGCAGGTGTCGGCATTGTTCGAAAAAGTCGACATCATCGTGGCGTCTTCAGGCGGTATGCAGTTGCTGGCGACGAATCTAACGGGGCACCCTGCTTTGATTGTTCCAAACGGACTTCGCGGTGACGATGCGCCCCGTCCGCCCAAGGCCGACACTGGCGACGAAGACAACATTGGCGGACCCGGAACGCCGGTCTCGATCACATTTCTTGCCGGCCTGTATGACGATGCCCGACTGGCTGCGTTCGGCCATGCTTATCAGCAGGCTACAGGCTTCAACAAACAACACCCGAAACTCGACTGATTCTTCGATCTCTACTTACAATCCCTGGCTGCCGCTGGTTTTGTCTCAGTTCGACTGCGGTTTTTCTGCAGGCGGAGCGCTTGTTTGAGGTGTCGTGGGCGGTGGCGTTCCGGCCGGCGGAGGAGTACCCGGATTTGCTGGTGCCGTTCCTGTCGGAGGCGGAGTTGTTTGATTCGAGGGGTTCGAACTGCCGGCGGGTGGACGCACAGGCATTCCGGGATGTCCCATCGGCATCTGCGTCTCTAGATCGCTCTGATCGACAAGCTCGATATCGAAGATCAAATCAGCTTTGGGCGGAATTGCGCCGGGACGACCTCGCGTGCCATAAGCAAGCTGCCAGGGAATGAAGAGCCGCCGCTTGCCGCCTACCTTCATGCCGGTGAATCCCTGGTCAAAGCCGGGAATCAAGCGTCCAAAGCCCTGCGGAAAACTTAGAGGCTCTGCATCTCCCATCTTCGGCTTGCCGTCTGCGTCCATTTCGGGCTTTCCGTCCTTGTCGAGGACGGGCCTCTTGTGGTCGAAGGACGAATCGAACTTGTGTCCGTCTGCCGCCAGCCAGCCTGTGTAATTCACCTTGTAATTCTTGTTGGGTTCGGCCAGAGCTCCGGTGCCGATCTTCAAGTCCTGGTAACGCAGGCTGAAGGCTGTCTTCACAATCCCATGCCCCGGCGGGACACCGGGAGGCAGCTTAAGCCCAGGCGCCGCGGCAGCGCTTGCGGTCCTGGCTCCGGGACCATGGGTGGCCGACTTGGGTGCGGTCTGGGCAAAAACGGCGATAGAAGTCGCAACTGCCAACAGGGCTGCGATGGAATGTTTCATTGCGTATGGATGCTCCCGTCTGTTCTCATTCGGGAGTTTAGCAACATCCGCTTCCCTCAGCCACTAGCACTGAGATCCTGAAACTTATGGGGACTTTATCTCCTCGCCGCTACAGTAGCTCATGGTCGGACTTATTCTTCAACTTCTCCATCTTTCCTGGCTCCCCGCCGGATCGTTTCTCGCTGGAGTCTTGAATTCGATCGCGGGCGGCGGCTCTTTCCTTTCTCTTCCAGCCCTTTTCGCAAGCGCCGCAGGGGTCGGCGCTGTTGCCATTCAGGCCACGAATACTGTTGCGCTATGGCCGGGGCAGCTGACGGGAATGTTCGCATTCCGCAAAGAGCTGCGCGAATACAAGCGGGAATTATTGCCTCTCGGCATCGCCGCCGGGCTCGGCGGATGGCTCGGCGGGCAGCTGCTCCTGAGAACGGGCAACCGCATGTTCCTCAAGCTGCTGCCCTGGTTGCTGCTCTTCGCGGCTGTGATGTTCGTGCTCAGCTTTCCGCTCGGGCGCTGGATGAAGACACTGAACGGCGGCCGGCGCCATACAAAACTTCTCATCGTCGGGATGGTGGTCGTGAGTGTTTACGTCGGCTACTTTGGCGCGGGGGGCGGATTTCTTGTAATGGCACTCTTCGGTGTTTGCGGCGTGCACGACATGCACGAGATGAATGCGCTGAAGGTGCTTACGGCGGCAGTGTCCATCGGCATTCCGGCCATCTCGTTCATCGCAGCTGGCCGCGTGCAGTGGTACTTCTGCTTTGAAATGGCGATTCTTGCAGCGCTTGGCGGCTTCATCGGGGCACACTACAGCAGGCTCATCAACCAGGCCATCATGCGCAGAGCTGTTGCAGCGATCGGGTTTATGACGTCGGCCTATTTCTTCGCGCAGAACTACGCCATGCATCCGGTTCGCTGAGACTAGTTGCCGGTACGCGTCTCCGAGCCCCGGGCCATCTTTGTCCAGTGCACATTGTCGGGTGAGAACTCCTGCGCGTAATCGATATGGTCGTGATCCTTGAACACATTCACGACGTGGAAGTAGGTCGTGACGCCGCCCTGCGAAACTTCCCATGGGAATGTCCAGATGTTTCCGACGATCTGCAGCCTTCCTGCACCCGCAGCTTCTCCGTCCTTGGGAATCGGATAGCTAGTGTACATTTTCGTGAGGTCACTGTAAGTAAAGACGAGCAGTATCTTTGACTCGCCGTTCACATACTGGTTGCAGGCGACGTAGCCGCCGCTCTTCCAGCAGTCGTTTCGAAGAGTCGAGTCTTCTTTGCCGGCATCGCTGTGCGCAGTCGCAAAACGCTCGCCGCTCACCTTCCATGTGCCTGCGTACGCCATAACGGTGTCAATTCCGCCTGTCTCAGACTGCTGGACCGCAACCACAGGAGGCTTGCGATCGTTCTGCGCCTGGGCGAAAGTGACGAGTGACACGGAAATCGACCCTAGAATAAATGAGAGAAGAAAACGGCGCATCAAATCATTCCTCCTGCTTCCGCTGTCATCGTAATGCTGAACGTTGGACGAGAGAAGTGCCTAGGTTGATCTCGCCAGCATTCCGGCGAGGAGCGCAGTGCGAGGAGCGAGATGCTCCACCAGGATCGACTCATGGCTTGCATGTGCGCCTTCGCCCACCGCTCCCATTCCATCCAATGTTGGCACCCCCAAGGCAGAGGTGAAATTGCCGTCTGAGGCTCCGCCGGTCGCCGCCTCGTTCAAATCGAAGCCGAGCTCCTCGGCGAGCAAATGTGCACGCTGGAAAAGCTGCACTGTTCCGCGCGTGCGCTCCATCGGGGGCCGGTTGATTCCACCTGAGACGCTCAGCGAGCAGCGCTTGTCTGCGGCTCTCAGAGAAGCGAATCTTCGTTCGATCCTTGGGCCGTCGGCGATCTTTGCGATTCGTACATCGACTTCGGCAAAAGCGTCCGCGGGGATCACGTTGGTCTTAGTGCCTCCGCCGGCCACTCCGACGCTGACTGTGAGGCCTCGCTTCAGGTCGGTCCAGCCGCTGACTGTGTCGATCACGCACGAGAGCTCACTTAAGGCGCTGGCTCCCTTTTCGAAATCCACTCCCGCGTGTGCCGCGACTCCGCGGATATCGATGCGCCAGTTCCCCGTTCCCTTGCGGGCTGTTTTGTAGGCGAGTCCTTGAGCCGGCTCGAGCACGAAGACAGCTTCACACTCTTTCGCAAGCTTTTCCGTGATCGGACGGGAGACTGGGCTGCCGATCTCTTCATCGCTGTTCAGCAGCAAGATCACTTCACGTTTGAGCAGATCGGCTTCGCTCAGCATCTCCAACGCCGTGAGCGCCATCGCCACTCCTGCTTTCATGTCGAGCGTACCTGGACCCCAAAGTTTTCCGTCGATGACACGAAAGGGCATGGTGCGGAGTGTTCCGGTGGGCCAGACGGTGTCCAGATGCCCGAGCAGCAGCAGCGGTTTCACGCCTTTCCTCGTGCGGGAGCCGAATCGCGCCTCGAGAATATCGCCGTATTCGCGCTGACGATGCAGTTTCACCTTGCCCCCGCGCGCGCGAGCCTCAGCCGCGGCGATCGCTGCACAGGCATCCACGGAGGACTTGTTGTCGGAAGGAGACTCGCAAACCACCATTTTGCGAGCAAGTTCCACCAATGCTGATTCCTTCCGCCGTGCTCCCGCGAGCAGCGCGCGCATTGGAACTTCAGAAGCGATTGGTTCGGAATGTGAAGGGCTCACAGCTTCCCAGTTTAGCCGCCGCACGGAAAATTGCGACGAATCTCCGTGGAGTAGAATCCGACTCGACAGGAGTTCCGATGCACTATTTGCTGTTCTACGACGTTGCCGCCGACTACATCACCCGCCGGGCAGAATTCCGCAATATCCACCTCAAACTGGGTTGGGAGGCCGCAGAGCGCGGCGAACTTGTGCTTGGTGGCGCGTTGGCTAATCCGCCCGACGGCGCTGTCCTTCTCTTCAAGGGCGACTCGCCGGAAGTAGCGGAGAAATTCGCCAAAGCCGACCCTTATGTCGCAAATGGGCTGGTGAAGAGTTGGCGCGTTCGCGAGTGGACCACAGTAGTTGGAGATCTCTCGGCGAATCCGAAGCGGCCAGCTTAGCATCCAGCTGAGTGGTTGAGCCCAGTTGCTGAGGTTGCTGGAAAACATAGCTTCAGCCGATTTCGGGGTTCGTCACATGGGCTGAAAGCGGCTCATTCAACAAGCGGTTTCCTGTACACTAAAGGGTCAGTCCCATGCAAACCAAATACCCAATTGGCATCCTCGGCGCGACCGGAATGGTGGGTCAGCGCTACATCCAGTTACTGGCGGATCATCCGTGGTTCGAAATCGCGTGGTTGGCGGCCAGCGACCGTTCAAGCGGCAAGCCCTATGGCGAGGCGGTGAAGTGGAGGCTCGACACTCCCCTGCCCGACCGTATCGCGAAGATGCCGGTTTCTCCGGCTAATCCTGAGGGCGCGCCGCGCATTATTTTTGCTTCAGTCGATGCAGCGTTTGCCCGTGAGTTGGAGCCGAAATTCGCCGAGGCCGGATGCGCGGTGCTTTCCAATTCCAGTGCATTCCGCATGGCAGAAAACGTGCCTCTGGTCATACCCGAAGTGAATGCCGATCACCTGCAGCTGATCGAGGAGCAGGAATGGCGGAAGCAATCGGGCGGCTACATGGTGACGAACCCGAACTGCTCGACCATCGGTTTGGTGATGGCGCTAAAGCCGCTGGAAGAGCGGTTCGGCATTGCTCAGATATTTGTCAGCACGATGCAAGCGGTGAGCGGAGCGGGCTATCCCGGCGTTGCGTCCATGGACATTCTAGACAACGTTGTCCCCTATATCGGGAGCGAAGAAGAAAAAATGGAAGCGGAGACGCTGAAGCTCCTCGGCAAGTCCGAAGCGCACACCGTAACTCCTCTTGCGGCGGGAATTACGGCCCACTGCAATCGCGTCCCGGTTGTCGACGGTCACACAGAGTGCGTGTCCATCAAACTTCGCAAGCCTGCGACACGCGAGCAGATCCTGGCGGCGTGGGATGAGTTCAAGCCGCTGGCCGGGATGGAGCTGCCATTCGCACCAAAGCAGCCAGTTCAGTTTGCAGAGCAACCTGATCGGCCGCAACCTCGGCTCGACCGTAACCGCGAGCGGGGGATGGCGGTGACGGTGGGTCGCCTGCGTCCCTGCAACCTGCTCGACTGGAAATTCGTGCTGCTTTCGCACAACACGGTGCGGGGAGCAGCGGGGGCAACCATTTTGAACGCGGAACTCCTCGCCAGCCTCGGCAAACTCGAGCAAGTTGCGGTTGCCGCCAGCCGGGCATAGAAGCGGGATAACGCCTGACCTAGGACTAGACACGCATGAGCCTGGTTGTTATGAAATTCGGCGGCACCTCGGTTGAAGATCCCGCCGCGATCAACCGTACCGCCTCCATCGTCTCGGGGCGCGTGGCGGCCGGCAAGCAGACAGTGGTCGTGGTCAGCGCTATGGCCAAGGTCACTGACCTTTTGCTGCGCGCAGCTGCTTCCGCGGCACAAGGAGATCGAACGGGCGCTCTCGCCATCAGTTCCCGGCTTCGCGCGCGGCATCGTGATACGGCATGCGCACTGATCAAAACGCCGTGCGACTCATCCACCATCTGCAACCATCTCGAAGAGGAGTTCGACGCTCTCGACGAAGTCTTGCGCGGGCTGGCGGCGATTCTGGAACTCACTCCCCGCATCTCCGACCTGATCGTCAGCTATGGCGAGCGACTCTCCAGCCGCATCATTGCCGCGGCATTCATGGAGCGTGGAATTACAGCTGCCCATGTTGATGCCCGCAATGTCATCATCACCGATTCGCAGTTTCAGAAAGCCGCGCCCGTCGATGCGCTGATCGAAAAACGCGCCGAGGAGCATCTTCGTCCACTCCTTAAGGACGGGAAGGTCGTCATCATGGGCGGCTTCATCGGTTCAAATGAGGAAGGAATCACCACGACGCTTGGGAGGGGCGGTTCTGACTTTACAGGTGCGCTCGTTGGCGGAGCGCTCACCGCGGACGCCATCGAGATATGGACGGACGTTGACGGCATCATGACTTCCGATCCGCGCGTCTGCCCCGATGCACTGCGCGTAAAGGTTATCAGCTTCGAGGAAGCTGCGGAGCTTGCATACTTTGGAGCCAAGGTGCTTCATCCGGCAACCATTCTGCCGGCTGTCAAGAAGAGCATTCCTGTATTCGTCCTGAACAGCAGGAACCCTTCGAACGAAGGCACCCGCATCATCTCCGTTGCGCCGCACTGCAGTAGCCCGTTCAAGTCGATCGCAGTCAAGAAAAAGCTCAGCATCATCGATGTTGTCGCGAGTCGCATGCTGATGACCCACGGATACCTAAAGGCTATCTTCGACATTTTCGACAAGTACCAGTGCCCAGTCGATATGGTCTCTACCAGCGAGGTCTCCGTTTCCTTGACGGTCGACTCGAACGACAAGCTTCCCCTTATCGCCGCTGACCTGAGCAAACTGGCCGATGTGAATTACGAAGGGAAAAAGGCTCTGGTCTGCCTGGTCGGAGAAGACATCCGGGGACAGAGCGGCATGGCCGCGCAGGTCTTCAGCGCAATCAAGCACGTCAACGTGCGCATGATCTCGCAAGGGGCCAGCGAAATCAACATGAGCTTCATGATTGAAGAAGACGATGCCGATGAAGCCGTCCGCTCGCTTCACGCCGCGTTCTTCAAAGATCCTGATCCCAGCATCTTTGACGTCGAGGCCCGCAGAGCGCCGATAAGCTCGTAATCCGGAGCCTGTGCGGCCGATGCGGGCGGTCTGATTCAACTGCTGTCATCAGAAGCAAAGAAACCGGCTCGCGTAAGCTAGGAGTTGAAAAGCTATCAGCAGGGAGCTCTCAGCCATGCTTCTTCTCATTCTGGGTAAGGGAAAGACCGGCTCGCTCGTCGCGGAAGTGGCACGCGAGAGGGGCCATGGTGTGCGTACGCTAGACATCAACGAGAATCGGCACGCTTCTGCGCTGAATGGCCCCAACCTGGCAGGGGTCGACGCCGTCATTGACTTCACCACTCCGGACGCGGCTGTTGAAAACATTCGAGCCGTCCTCGCGCTTGGCTGTCGCATTGTGGTGGGGACGACGGGCTGGTACTCACAGCTGCCAGAGCTGAAGGCGATTGCCCATCGACGCGGCGGTGCGCTGCTCTACGGCACCAACTTCTCCATTGGCGTCCAGAAGCTCTTCCGCCTCACGGCGGAGCTCGCCCGCATCGAAGGCTATCAATTCGCGATCAGCGAGACACACCACACCTCAAAGCTAGACGCGCCCTCAGGTACCGCAATTACTCTCAAAGAAATTATCCACTCCGTTCAGCCCGGCATCGACGTGCCCATCGAATCCCAACGTATCGGGGACGCCAAGGGCGAGCACATTGTCAGGGCCAGCAGTGAGCACGACGTCATCGAACTTCGCCACGACGCCTTTTCTCGCCGGGGGTTCGCATTGGGTGCGGTGCGTGCCGCGGAATGGGTTCAGGGCAAATCAGGGGCCTGGGAGTTCCGAGAGATCTTCGACCAACTCTGAACGCAAATCAAGTAGGACGCTCAACGCAGTCGAAATCGACCACATCAAGAGCTCTTCGAAAAAACCCAGCTTGAGATGTCCTTAAGTTACTGCTTGCCGCCGAATACTACGGTGACGTTCGTCTCGACTGCCACAGGCTGACCATCAAGCATGTAGGGCTTGTATTTCCACGTCTTCACCGCATCCACTGCCGAAGGGGCCAGCAGTTTCGGTCCGCTCAACACCTGGATACCCTCAATCGTTCCCTGCTTGGTGATGGTGGCTTTCAAAATCACGGTTCCTGTGATGTGCGCGTCCTGCGCGAATTTGGGATAGGCGGGGGCAGTCTTGTGAACGATCATTCCTGCCGCGACACCAGCCGAAAGAGCGACGACGTGAGGCACGACCTTCGCCTTCGACCCGGCGCCGAACACCGATCCCGGCACCGAATTGTTGTCGTCGAGTGAAACCGGAGTGGGGGCGCTCGGTGGCGGCTCTTCAGCGGGAGCAGCCTTCTTGATCTGTCCGGCGATTCGCGTCGGCGCTACTAGTTGGGCCGCCATTGCATCCGGTGATACGGGTGCGGGAGTCTCGGTTTCCTGCGCTGTATCGGAGGCCTGGGCCTGTGGTTGCCCTGCGCTGGGTTTCGGGGTAGAAGCCTGGTTGTTGCTTCCCGTCTTCCCTGTGGCATTCACGATCAGGCGGTCACTCGCTGCCGGATCGACTTTTTCGACCGGCGAATCGGTTGGTGTCGAAGCCTGCTGCGGCTGTTTGGCATTGGCAGTCGACGGCGATGGAGTGGAAGATCGAGTAAAGACAACCAGCAGCACCAGTGCCAACACAACGGGTCCTGCCGCGATCAACACCCACTTCATCACGCTGGCGCCTTGTTTTTCGGCAGCCTCGCTCGGCTCGGCCTGAAACATCGATGAGCGGAAGATATCGACAGCCACGGGAGGCCGCTCGATCGGCGGAGCGATGGGAGTCGGAGCGACTTCAGCGATAGGTTCCGGCTGCGGTTCTTCTACCTTCGGCACGACCCGCGCGGGTTCTGGTGCTTTGCGTTTTTCCGGCACCAGGCTCGGACGCGGACGAGTATCCGGCTTGGGAACTTCCGGCATCGATGCGCGGCGAAGATTCACGGCATCCCAGGCGGCGAAATCGGACTCTTCGGCGGCAGCCAGGGACGACTCCGCTTGAATAGCTGGTTTGTCCTGATCCGTTTCTTTCAAAATGTCCGGCAGAACCCGGGTCTCTGGAGTGCGCGCTGGCTTAGCCTCAACTGCGGGCTCAGCCTTCTTCTCGGGAACGATCGGAGTCACGTTGGCACGCGGAGCCACTGGAACCTGCGCCTGGGTGGGTTTAGCTGTCGGCAGCGGAGGGACTTGCCTCGCTACGGGCCTGGGCGCAACCGGAGCCGGCTTGGGCATAGGACTTGGGGATGCGGACGTTGTTGATCCGTCTTCTGCAGGAAGCGGCAGAAAGTCGCGCGCACCGGCACGCATGCAGCTCTTCAATAGATCTTCGTCCGTCCGGGCGGAGTACGCCATGACAGCTGGTCCGAGTTCGGAAAGCTTGGAGATAATCTGAAGCGCATAGCTCTCGTCGGTGTCGACATCGACCAACACAACGTCGAACTTCGTTTCCATCATCCGCGCCAGATCGTTCAGAGTCGCGGGATAATCGATGAACTCGTGGACCTTGCGGCCCTCAGCGGAGGCGAGAGCCTTGGCAACAGTCTGTCGATGTGCATCATTTGGACCAATCAGCGCAACCGCCATTCCCCTGGGGTCGCTTGAACTCTGCGGTTCGGCAAGCTGCGCATCGGTCGAAATCTCAGCTCTGGCGATCATGATCCTTGATCCTCTTCTCGTTCGCTGTCGAGCATCTTGCCGCACCGTTGCATCCTGCGGCAGGTATGAGTTCGACATCGCCGACACGGGCAAGAGTGAGTCTGCCCTTTGCGGCGGTTACTGAAACAGGGATCTGGGAAATGTGACGCGTTGCGAAGCGCTTTTAGCACCGATCAAAGGCGCTTTAGATTCAGCTTTTTGCGCAATTAACGCTCACTGCCTGCAGCTCGCGCATGCTGAATTCTCTGGTTCTGTAAACGACATCGTAACGGTTTGGCGGCCCTGATGGAACCACTGGGCTACTTGACCCACATGCCTTTCGTCACGTTTGTGATTGACTGGACCCCAGACCTTCGTGCCGCGTAAACCTCTTGGGAATCCAACATTTACAATCCACCTAACCATGTCACTTCGTCTCGCCACCGCCGCCGATATTCCCGCCATCATGGCTTTGGAATCCAACCCGGTCGCTCGCCAATTTGTTGGCCAGTGGAGCGAGGAGCGCCATCGTGCCACACTTGACGGTGGCGACGCGCGCTACTACGTGAGCGAGACCAGCGGCGCGATTGGAGCCTACGTGATTCTTCGGGGCCTTGGCGAAGATTCACGCTCGATAGAGTTGAAGCGGATCGTTGTTGGTGTGCCGGAGCGCGGACTCGGCCGACGGATTCTCGCAGAGGTCATTCAAATCTGTTTTCGCGAGTTGCATGCTCACCGGCTGTTCCTCGACGTCTTTGAGGACAACGCGCGCGCACGCCATCTCTATGAGAGCCTCGGCTTCAAATACGAAGGAATCATGCGACAGGCTGGTCACCGCGAAGGACGCTGGTTCGATCTGCACCTGATGTCGATACTCGAATCGGAGTACAGCTGACGTTCATCACAGCGCCTCACAGGCCTCAATCGATATACACTTTTGATGATGGAAACGACAGGTTGTGGTACGGCAATCGTTACGCCTTTCAGGGCGGACGGAACGATCGACGAACCCGCGCTCTGGGCGCTTGTGAACTGGCAGATCGACGCAGGGATCGACTTCATCGTGGCGTGCGGATCTACAGGCGAAGCTGCCACTCTGGACGAGCAGGAGTGGCTTCAGACCATTCGAATCGTTGTTGAAGCTGCCGCCGGCCGGGTTCCGATATGGGCGGGGTGTACTCATAACTGCACACGGGTTCTTCTTCATCAGGCCGCCCTACTCCGCCAGGTTCCAGGCGTTGAAGCCGTGCTTTCCGCAAACCCGTACTACAACAAGCCAACACAAGAAGGTCAATTCCAGCATTTTCTGGCTCTGGCAAAGATGGTCGCCCCGATACCGGTCTGCCTTTACAACGTTCCTGGCCGCACTGGTGTAAACCTTGATCCTGAGACGGTGGTTCGATTGGCGGAGGCAGCGCCGAATATTCAGGCGATCAAGGAGGCCAGCGGCAAACTGCCCCAGATCGCCGAACTTGTGCACTCGCTCCCGTCGGCTTTCAAGGTCTTTTCGGGCGACGACAATCTTGGTCTTGCAGCCATCGGTGTCGGTGCCCAGGGGCTGATCAGCGTCGCATCCAATGAAATACCCGGTGAGATGGCTCGCATGATCAATGCCGCTCTTCACGATGACTGGGCAGAAGCGCGCGAGCTTGAGAGGCGCTTCGGACGGCTCTTCGAGGCCAATTTCTGGGAATCGAACCCAGGCCCGGTGAAAGCAGTTCTGAATTTGATGGGCCGTACCTCAGATACCGTTCGTTTGCCGCTCGTTCCACCGACCTCGGCAACAAAAGCCAGACTCGAACGTCTCGCAGGAGAGCTGGGATTATTGAAGTTCTCCCCTGTCCCCGCCGGCGATATGCGGATGTACTGACGACGGAGGGCGTTTAAGCGTCAATTGCGTCTGACACTAGTCTTTTGGCTGTTGGTAATTAATGGTAATTGCACCCGGAGGTATCGTCGGGCTAGCCTTCGTGACGACGTGAATGTCCTGTCGCCAAGAGTAATTAAAACGGACTGCAGACTCAATACCGGCAGCGAAGTATGGCACTCCCCGAATCTGGCTTGGCACATTCACGATGTAATAGGTTACGTTCGGAGCCGGAGACGGTTCCTGTTGTTTGAGGACCGCGAGCCAGTTTTTCGCATCGTAAGAAGCGTGCTGCCACGCATCGATATTGTGCTGAGTACCGGTGAACAATAATGCCGCAACGAAAACAGTCCACGTCAGGAACGGTTTCGTTCTTTCAGCCGCCTGTTCAAGTAGAAGTGCAACTAATATTGCGACTCCCATTGAGCCAAAATACAAAGTTCTAGACACAAACAACCCCGGATCGGGCCCCCAAAAGTAGAAGTGTGCCGGAACTGCCGACACGAAGATCCAGAATAGTGTGAACCGCATGATCCGCCTTCTGTTCACGTCCCTAACATTTCGGAACGCGAGCATCAGAAACACGGCGGCGGTAATAATCGAGGAAAGTTGCCACAACTTATTCCCGGGCTCTAACCAATCGTAGCCAAAAAGCGTCTCTCCTGGCGCACGAATCAGTAATCCGAATAGTGCCGCAGAAGGGAAGTGGAGAGCCATGGGAGCGTTATCTGTGCGATAGCCACCAACGCCCTTCAATAGCCAGAATCGGAACAAAAGCATAATAGCTCCCGCAGTAACGATTCCCGCAAGACTTGCCGTTTTTTTCAAGAATGGTGTGCATTTTCTTTTGGTGCTCGCCATTACCTCAAGCGCAAGCCAAAGTAGCGGGATAACATATGCGTTCTCTTTGCAGATTACAGCAAGAATGAATGAAGCAACTCCTACCAGGGAACAACCGTACGCTCCGGTCCTGAAAAACCGCGCAGCGGATGCCAGTGACCAGATTCCCAGCGCAGCCGAGAGTTGATCAAAGCGAGCAGCCGTCCAAGTGACCGTTTGAACGTTCACCGGCATAACCGCGAAGAAAAGGGCTGCAGCAAACGCAACTTTCCTTTTCAAGTCGAGCTCAATGGAGAGCTGAAGCACACCCGCGATACAGAGGAGATGGAGAAGTATGCTCGTCAAATGAAAACCTGGAATCCACTCATGCCATATGCGGTAGTCCAGGAAGAGGCTGAAGAAAGCAAGAGGTCTATAGAACACTCCATCTTGCCCCTTCGTGAACTGCGGCCATATCGCTGCGGCAAAAGAACGCCTTACAGACTCAAGATGTGCGAAGTCATCACAGAGGAAAAAAAGCGGCAGGGTTCGGACGTAAGCGACGAGACCTACTGCAACTGGCACGCAAAAGCCGAGAAGCCAGTATCTCCTTTCATTTGAAATTGAACTTGTCCTGGCGGATACACTCTCACATCTCGGAGGAAGCATCAGGCCAAACGTTAGTGCAAGGAAGAAAACAACTGAGATGACCTGAAAGAAGCCGAAAAGCCGATTTGGATTGCTTCCTTTTACGCTTGCTTGCCAGGTCAAAAATAGGGCAAGCAGAGCAGTTGTAAATACTGGATACAGGAGCCCGCGCGGGTTCAGCTTCGCAAATAAACGGCGTCGAAATGGATCGCTCAGGGCGAGCACCTCCTCGTATCGCATCCAAAACCTGGTTTGATCATACGAGAGATGCATACGGATATCAGAGGCATTCGAGCTTGCGGCTTTGCGTTCTACAGAATGACCGCCACATCTTCTTGTCGAGTGCCAAGACTGCCGGGAAGGACCGACTTAAGGAATGAGTGCATGACAATTCTGCTCCATCGACGGGTCCATGGCTTCTCTGTGCCGGGAATCGGGCGGAGTCTGAGATCCATCCTAACTGCAGATTCCAACCATTTCGTCATGGGAACGGCAAAGCCCGTCTTGCTCCGTCTGGTGACGTTCGAGGGAAGAGGTTTTGACGGCACACCCGCCAGCCAGCGCTTACCATTCCCATTTTTGAAAAGTGCATGCGTGCCCGAAAGTGCTTTGAGGAGCGCTGCATCCACGAGAGGAGTGCGCAACTCCAGTGAGTGCGCCATACTCGTCCAGTCGCTGTCTCGGAGAAGCATGTTCCTCATATACAAAGTGGAATCGAGCATACAGATCTGACCACTCACATTTGAGGGACGATTGCCATTCATCAGCGGAGGAATCGCACCGAGCCGCTCCATTCCTTCCCGCGCTGCCCCAACTCCCATGAGCCACGGCAATTCGAAAGGCATAAATAGACCACGCTTCAGGAAGTACTCGCCTTCAACCGTGCCCATGAAGTCTGGAAGGCCCCGGACCTTTGGATGAAGCTTGCCGAGTGAGATTGTGTTGATCGCAGTCTTCATCAGTGCTCGACCTGCGGGAAAATTAGATACGCCTCGAGCAAAATTCAATCTGCGAGGAATTTCCGCGGTCAAACCATAACCGTAGAAGAGTTCATCTCCTCCGAGGCCTGAGAGCGCGACTTTGTAACCTCGCTCAGCTACCGCCTTGCTTGCAAACCAGGTGTTGACTCCGTCGATGGTGGGCTGATCCATCGCTTCCATGAATTTGGGAATATCCTCTTCAAATTCCGCTCGGGTTACGTTTCTGACATGATGTTTGAGCCCGTAACGCTTCGCAACCGCCGCCGCGGCTGGCGCCTCATCGTGTTTGCCGTTGACAAATTCATCGAACGCGATAGTGACACCCTCCACGCTCGCACCCAACTCTGAAAGCACTCCGGCAATCGTCCCCGAGTCAATTCCGCCTGATAGAAATACGCTCACGGGAACATCAGCCACCAGGTGTGCGGCCACAGAGTCTCTGATTGCAAGACGGACTTTTTCCTGTACCTCTGATTCCCCAAGCTCAGACTGCTCGCGCGCCCATGATTCGCCAATATCGTCCCATTTGACAGGTTCGGACACAGCTGAGGATTGAATCGTCATCCAAGTGCCCGCGGGCAGACTGAGGACACCCTTGAAGGTAGTCCACGGCTCCGGCACGCTTCCCCAAAGATAGAAGCCTGCGACTCCAGCCGATTCGATTTCCGGTGAGATCAGTCCGCTTGCCAGCAGAGCTTTTACCTGCGAAGCGAAAAGCACGCCGCTCGCCGTGCGGGCATAGTAGAGTGGCTTGATTCCGTATGCATCGCGCGCAAGAAACAAGACACGCGATTGCACATCCCAGATTGCAAAGGCGAACATGCCTCGCAAGCGCCGCAGCATGTCCGCTCCCATTCGGGCATACAGCGCCAGAATCACCTCAGAATCTGAGGTCGTTTTGAATCGCTCTCCTTGCGATTCCAGCTCGGCCCTCAGCTCGCGGTAGTTATAGATCTCCCCGTTGAACACCAGGACGTGGCGTTCATTGGCAAAGTTCATGGGCTGATTGGAACGGGGATCGAGGTCGATAATGGCGAGCCGTCTGTGACCGAGAACAGCGCCAGGCCCACTCCAGATGCCTTCGGCATCGGGACCTCGCGCATTCATTCGATGAATCATCCTGCGCACAGGATCGACTGGCGCGATTTCGTTGTTTAAGCCCGTCTCAGAAACTGCAATTCCGGCAATGCCACACATCTAGAGCCTTCCATACCGTCTCGAGTGTGCGGCCTGCGACGACGCGCCGAAAGGCCGAACATCCAACTTAGACTGTGCTCGCTGTCATGGATTATACGCACCGCTCACTTCGACCCTGAGCATGTTTCGCACCTTATGAGTTCTTTACGAAGCGAGTTATCGGATCGACTAACTTGGCAATAAATTGAATGAGATGAAATTTAGAGGAGTTCACAGCGGATAGCTCTGGGTCACCTCGAAACGAAAGTTGACCGGTTCGAACTCCGACCGAGGACTGACTGAATCGGATTGGTCAAGCCTGTCTGTGCTTCCATCCAGAAACACAGACCTAGAGGGGGTTCTTCATGCTCTGCAGAGGAGGAATACAAACCTAGCGAGTCAGCTATCGCGTATAAATAATGTCAAATGCTCTCACTTCGGATTTGAGAATTGGGGGTGAGTCTTCAAATCTGGCGTTCCTTGACGAGTGCCTCCGGGATCATGTTTTGATCCAGTTCCTTCTTCCAATTTTCAAGATGAAGGAAGTTAACTTCGCGACCACATGACCCTTTTTGTCCAAAGATCACTCACCTTCCCTACCGCCGTCTGATTCGTTCCGTTTGATCAACTTGAAGTTTTTCTTTAGTAATCTGCGGGCGCGGTGGAACTCTGATGGCCTTCTCACTGCGGCCTTGGGAAAAACCGCTAGAGTGGATGCCCTTGGAACCTGCATGGGTTCGGATGGATCTTGAAACTATTCCAGGAAACTACCGAATGGTGGTTGAAATGTCCTTGAAGGGCTTGTTCCGAACTGGCAGATATGACGCGGGAAATTCCCGGTTGACGAAGTCGTCAGGGAAGCCAGGTTGAAGGCCAGTGTTTCGGAGATCGACCATCTGAGTCATTGAGTGGAGAGGGAAACTGCCGAGCGACAGCCAGGACGCCGTGTCCGACGAACGACTGTCGGTGATTTTCCTCCAAATCTTCCCGAAGCCCGGTATCTTTGCGCTCCCCCGCTGGAAAATCGCTTATTCTGGTAAGACATCATTACGCAAGGCTTGCCTTCACAAACAGACACTCCATGAATCCAGTCGCTCTAGCGGTTGACGATCTACGGGATCAGTATCTCCGGGAGATGGCGCTTGTCCGCCAGACGTGTGAGCGCACGGGGGACGGGACCGCGGCGATCCGCCGGAGGTCCGCGGTTGTCGACCGTATCCTCATTGAAATGTGGCGGCGGGCGTTTGCAGGGCAGCCCGCGCAGAACGTCTCTCTGCTGGCACTGGGAGGCTACGGACGCAAAGACCTCTTTCCCTACTCCGACATCGATGTATTGTTTGCCTTCGCCGACGAGAAAACGGAGGAGCAGACCAAAGAGGCTGTTCGGTCGATCATTCAGGGAATGTGGGATATTGGGCTTCGCGCAAGCCCTACTTCGAGAACCGTGAAAGAGGCGAGCCGGTTTGATCCTGACAATCTTGAGTTCACGCTGGCGACCCTAGACAGGCGGTTTCTGGCCGGTCAGTTCCCTCTTTACCAGCAATTGCACCAGACGGTGTTTCCTGGGCTCGTTCTGAGCGAGTGGAACACGATTACGCAGAAGCTCGGCGAAATTGCCCGAAGCCGTCACGCGAAATACGGAAACACCATCTTCCATCTTGAGCCAAATCTTAAAGAGTGTCCGGGGGGCCTGAGGGATTATCACCTTGCGGTGTGGTTCGCGCTGCTCTTTCACCTCAAAGATACGAAAGAGTGGCCACGGCAGCGCGGAGGTGTTTTCCAGAGCGCCCGTGGCGATGCTGAGGCGGCATTCGATTTCCTGGCAGCGGCGCGATGTTTTCTGCATTTTCGTCACGGACGCGATGACAACACGCTGGACTGGCAGTCGCAAGATGAGGCGGCGGCGAATTCGATCGGGTTAGAAACGAGGGGCACAGCCGACCCCGCGTACTGGATGCGAACGTACTACCGGCATGCACGGGTGATCTATCGCCGCGCAGCTCTTCTGATGGAGCATCTGCCCGCACCGGTTAGCTTTTACCGGCAATTCCGCCGGCGGCGGACTCCCATCGCCGGAACGGATTTCATTCTGGATCAGGGCCGGATCGATATCCTGCCCGGTGCACAATTCAGCGATACCGCGGCGATTCTGCGGGTGTTCTCTCTGATGGCTACGCATGGATATGCGCTGTCGCAGGCGGCCGAGGATCGGATTACCGATGCGCTTCCGGCGCTGGCGATTCACATCCCGGAAGGGCCTTACCTCTGGAATGCGCTGCGCGAAGTGCTGCTTGGACCTCACGCGGCGCACGCGCTACGAACGATGCATGCTCTGGGCGTATTGGAGATGCTGATTCCAGAGTTTCACCTGATCGACGCTCTGGTTATTCGCGACAGCTATCACCGGTACACCGTCGACGAGCACACTTTCCTGACCATCGACAACGTGCACAGCCTCCGCCAACCGGCGCACGACTACGAGCAGCGACTGGCGCAGCTGCTGCCCGAAATCGACAGACTAGACCTCTTTTTGCTTTCGCTGCTGTTGCACGATACCGGCAAGGGGCGCCGCAACGGTGAGCATACCGGGCAGAGCGTGGAACTCGCAGACGGTTTCCTGGCGAGACTGGACTTTGACTCGGAAGAACGCGATCAGGTTCTAAAGTTGATCCGGCTGCACCTGGATATGTCCAATGCGCTGCGCAGGGACATCTTTGACGCGGACAATATCAGGAACTTCGCGGAAAAGGTCGGAAGTCCCGCAATCTTGAAGATGCTGACGTTGATGACATATGCGGACATCAAGGCCGTTAATCCTGAAGCTCTCACACCGTGGAAAGCCGAGAATCTCTGGCAGCTCTACATGGCTACGGCGAACTTCATGGATCGCAGCGTGGATGAGGTGCGATATCACTCGGCGATTGATCCGACATTGCTGAACCGGATTCGATCGATGGTGCCGTCGAGCCAGTACGATTCGCTTCGACAATTTCTGGAAGGCCTTCCGCAACGCTATCTACAGACCCGCCTTCCAGAGCACATCCGCAACCACTTTCAACTCGCACTCAACCTCGACAAAAATCCAGTCCAGCTGGATCTAAGACCTCATCGTCAACTTTTCGATTTGACCGTAATTGTGAGGGATCGCAGCAGGCTCTTCGCCGATGTTGCGGGCGCGCTGGCCGCATGGGGTATGAACATTGTGAAGGCCGGCGCGTTCTCGAACGACGCTGGAGTCGTTGTCGACAGCTTCCAATTCACCGACGTTTTCAGGACCATAGAGTTGAATCCGAGCGAGAAGGATCGCTTCCTCGAGTATCTGCACGATGTCGTAGGGCAGAAGATTCCTGTAGAGCAACTGCTGGACTCTCGCCGGCACATGAGCGGCAGTGGCAGTGTCAAAGTCGAGGTTGCAACAAGGCTGCAGTTCGACTCGGAGTCGTCAACTCACTCGACCTTGCTGCAAGTGGTTGCCCAGGATGGCCCGGGCGTTCTTCGGCAGATCGCTCTGACGCTTAGCCAGCATAAGTGCAACATTGAGGTGGCGCTGATCGATACGGAAGGCGAAACGGCCATTGACGTCTTCTACCTGACTCAGAACGGGGCCAAGCTCGGCAACGATGTACAGAAGTCTCTAGCCACGGACCTGACGGCGGCGCTGGCCGAACTGCGGACGCCGGCAAGTGCGTGACGGGCGGCTCTGCATTCGCATGTCGTAGCTCACAGGCGACTAACTTTTCCGCGTGATCCACGTGGATTCCGTGAACATTTAGAATCAGGGAGTAACGTTTGAGGGATTTGCATGGCTTCGTTAGTTGATGCGATTGATGTGAAGCGGAAGATGTATTTTGAGTTTGAGAACACTCCTTTCTACTGCCTGGATGTAGACGTTTCGACACCGACGGCGCGGGGTGGACAGACCCTGGTTCGGCTGAAGATGCGGAACCTGTTGACGCGGGCGGTATTCGACAAAACCTTTAAAGCCGGCGAGAAGTTCAAAGAGCCTGATCTGGAGACCGTAGAGGCTTCGTACCTTTATTCAGACGGCGATGCATCGCATTTCATGGACCAGGAAACCTTCGATCAGATTGTGCTCACGCCCGAGAAGCTTGGAGATGCGCTGCAGTTCTTGACGGAGGGGCTCATCATCAAAATCGACAAGTTCAACGGTAATCCCATTGGGATTCAATTGCCGGAGAAGGTCGAGCTAAAAGTGGCCTACACCGAGCCCGGAGCGCGCGGCAACACCGCGAGCGGAGCCGTCACGAAGCATGCCAGGCTCGAGACCGGCCTCGAAATCAAGGTGCCCTTCTTCGTCGAAGAGGGAGAGACGGTGAAGGTCTATACCGAAACGCGGGAATTCGCGGGACGGGCTACTTAAGCCGCTTACTATTGCGGCCAGAGCTCTAAAGTCCATTTATTTTTGAACGAGGTCAATTTTATCTTGACTCACATCCGCGTTCGGCGCAAGATTTGAACATGGTCAAAAGTGACCCAGCTACAGGCAAGGGCGAGCAGACGCGAAAGCACATCTTCGAATCTGCTTTAAAGCTTTTTCGTGAGAAGGGTTTTGATGCCACCACGATGCAGCAGATCGCGGAACGGGCAGAGGTGGTCAAGAGCGCCGCGTACTACTACTTCCCTAGCAAGGAAGCCATCATCCAGGCGTTCTACGACGAGATCCAGGCAGAGCAGGAGCGTTATTGTGATCACGTGTTCGGTCAGACCCGTGATTTGAAGAAGCGCCTGGCGGCCGTCCTGCATTCAAAGCTCGACTTGGCGAAGAACGACCGCAACCTTCTCGGCGTCGTCTTTCGATATACGGGTGAGCCAAGCCACCCACTGTCATGCCTGGGGTCTGGCACCGCTCAGATCCGGCGGCGCAGTATCGCTGTTTTCGAGGCGGCGATCGAGACCGAAAATCTGCCAAAGGATCTGGCGCAGTTGCTCCCCATTGCGCTTTGGGCTTTGCAGATGGGCCTTCTCATCATGTTCATCTATGACGAGTCGGAGGGACAGCGGAGGACTCGCAGGCTGGCCGATGGAGCTCTCGAATTGTCTTTGAAGCTGCTCGGACTGGCGAAGTTCGCCGCGCTGAAGCCGGTGCGCAGGAAGGTGCTGGACCTGCTGCGCGATGCCGAATTCGTGTCTGGGAGTTGATGGCGAGAGGAGGGCTGTGATGCGTGACCCCATTGAGGAAAAGAGCAGGATCACGCCAGCGCAGTGGTGGGTGATCGGGCTGGCCGTCGCGTTCATGGCGGGATCGGGTTTGTATCGCTATCTCCTGCATGGGTACGGGCACTCTGCGGCCCTATTTATTGGGATTCCGGCTGTTATGGCTGTAGCCCTGGCTCTCACACCGAAGGCGAAGACAGCGACGGGCGGAATTATCAAGGGAATCACGCTGGGTTTGCTTGTGATTGCGCCATTGCTGGGTGAGGGATTTTTGTGCATTTTGTTGGCGGCGCCCCTGTTCTACGCGATTGGCCTTCTTGTCGGCATACCCGTGGACATTGCGCGCAAGCGAGATCGGAGCAAAGAAACTCTGAGTTGTATTGCCCTAGTGCTTTTGCCGATGTCACTGGAGGGCGTGATCCCGCAGCTGACGTTCGATCGACGGCAGGTGGTGGAGGTAACGAGGACTGTGAACGTGCCCGCCGCGAGCGTGGAAGAAGCACTGGCGAAGAGTCCGAGGATCGGCGAGCGCCTGCCCGGATTTCTGCGCATTGGTTTTCCCCACCCTATGAAGGCGTTGGGATCGGGACTGGATGTTGGAGCGGAAAGGGCAATTCTTTTCTCCGGAGCTGAAGGTGATCCTGCAGGGTGGCTGACGATGCGCGTCGCCGAGCACCGCGCCGGTTACGTGCGATTCGAGACAGCGAGCGATGGCAGTAAATTGACTCAGTGGATTCGCTGGGATGCATCGGAAGTGATTTGGGGGCCTGTTGATGACTCGCACACACGTGTGACTTGGCGGGTTCATTTTGAGAGGGAGCTCGATCCCGCCTGGTATTTCGCTCCGTGGGAGCGCGCAGCTGTGCGCAATGCGGCAAGCTACCTGATCGATGTGAATGCTACTCCCGCTGAGGAGCAAAGATGACCCGGCCGGAGATGATTCGGGTCGGGGCGCTCTACTTTCCCATCCTGGCGGCGTGTGTGGCCGCCGCGCTGAGTGGACGACCACGTCGGATGTTTGCCGCCTGCCTTTTGAGTGTCATGTGGACCGCGCCGGCGCTCCTACTGGTTCAGAAATGGAACGCGATTTCTCACTGGTGGATCTTCACCGATGCAACCGCCTGGCTGGACGGGATGCCAGTTGAGCTGTACGTCGGATGGTCGATTGCGTGGGGAATCGTTCCGCAGATTGCGCTGAGGCGTCTTCCTGTCTGGTTGAGCATCATCTGTTTGGGGCTACTCGATCTGGCCTTGATGCCGCTGTGCGCGCCAGTTGTGAGGCTTGGAAACCGATGGCTCGTGGGCGAAGCCATTTGCCTGCTAATCGTGCTTGTCCCGTCACTCTGTGTTGCGCGGCTCACGCTTGAGAACACACACCTGCGAATCCGCGCCTGGATGCAAGTGGCAATCAGCGGCGGCGTGTTTCTCTTTTTGCTGCCGGAGATTGTGTTTGCAGTGCGGCCCGGACGCGGGTGGCTGCCGCTCACGCAACTGCCAAGTTGGGAGAGACAGGTTGCTCTGCAAGTTATTGGACTGCTTGCGTTGCCGGGGATCGGTGCGGTGATGGAATTTGCCGAGCGCGGCGGAGGTACTCCAATTCCATTTGATCCGCCGATACGGCTGGTGACGAGTGGGATCTATTGGTACGTGGCAAATCCAATGCAGACTTGCTGCACGCTGGTTCTGCTGGCGTGGGCGATCTTGCTGCGAAACAACTGGTTGTTGCTGGCACCGGCCATATCGCTGATCTATAGTGCAGGCATCGCAGAGTGGGATGAGGGACAGGACATGACATCGCGCTTTGGTAAAGCCTGGCTAGCGTATCGATCCTCTGTGCGGAATTGGTTTCCACGCTGGCGCCCCTCCTGCCATGGCGAACGGGGGCGGCTCTATATCGCAGCGAGCTGCGCGCCATGCAGCGCGGTATGGCGATGGATTGCTTGCCGGCATCCCGTGGGGATGGAGATTGTCCCGGCCGAGACGCTACCTTACGGGACGATTCGGCGCATGCGGTATGTACCGGCTGATGGCGTTTCTGAAGAAGGAGTTCGGGCTCTGGGGCGAGCGTTGGAACACTTGAATGTTGGATGGGCGATCGCCGGAATTGCGCTGCGGCTGCCGGGAGTATGGCAGTTCGTGCAACTCGTGATGGATGCGAGTGGGTTTGGCCCGCGAGTCCCAGCGGCCCCACGTGCGACATGCGTCAGTGAGCCTGCCAGCCGTTAGCTCATGAAAGTCTGCTTGAGATTTTGCCCCGCGAAGCTGAAGTGCAGCGCAGCGAATGTGACCGCTTACTTGAGATAGGCGCGAACGAGGTCGATGAGGTCTTCTGCGAGTTCGGGAGCTATCTGCTCTTTTGCACCGTCGACCAGATGGAAGCGGATGTGCGTCTCCAGGATTTCTCCCATCAGACCGTTGATTCCGCCACGAACCGCTGCGAGCAGCATGAGCTGTCCTCCGCAGTCTTCATCGCTATTGACCAAACGTTCGACGGCATCGAGCTGACCCCGAAGCCGCCGAACTCGCTGGAGAAGCTTTACCTTTTCGCGTTCATGCAGAGACATGAGTACTCCATTGATCACATATACCCATCCGGGGTATAGTTCATACCGTAAGGGGGTATATCCATTCTTTCCTCTACATCATACCTGCCTCCTGAAAAAGGCATTATGTTCAAGGCCATTCCCTACGCTGCGCTGCTTCTCTCCCTCGCGGTACCGACGACCGTGCTCGGACTAGTGCAAAACCCGGACGAGACACTCGCAAGCACGAGGGCGCAAAAGTCTGTGTCGGATGCGGAGGACGTAACGATATTTCCGCATCAGGGCGAACGGTTCTGGGTCTCTGGCCAGGCGAACGTAATTTTTCAAGGGAGAATCCCGTTTCACTCTCCTTATGAAGGGCCGAACAGCTTTCGAAACTCAGCGGAGTACAAGCCTTCAATGGTGGAGACTCTGTACACGGCTGTTCGCCGCAATAGATCAACGCGCTACAACACGGACTTCATCTTCGATGTGGAGACGGCAGGTGGACGCGGGCTGAGCGAGGCGCTGGGACTGGCCGGGTTCACGAATCTCGATGTCGTACGGAATCCGAATCTGGGATCGAAGCCGTACATCGCCCGCTATGGGATCCACCAGGTGTTTGGCCTGACAGACAGGACTGCGAATCAGGATGCAAATATGTTCGCCCCCGCTTCGGATGTGCCGGAGCGTCGAATCGAATTTCGAGCGGGCAAGTTGACCCTGCCGGATTTCTTCGATGGGAACTCAGTCGGATCAGACAGTCATCTTCAATTCATGAACTGGACGATAGACAACAATGGCGCGTGGGACTACGCGGCGGACACGCGCGGTTACACCGTAGGCGGGATGGCGGAATATGACGATCGAGCGTGGAGTCTACGGTATGGGTTGTTTGCAATGCCGACGGTAGCAAACGGCATCGACATGGATTGGGCATTCAGCAGGGCGCACGCGCAGAATGGTGAGTTCGAGATGCACGAAAGCTGGTTGCCGCAGAGAAAGGGCGTTACCCGGATTCTGTTCTACGCAAATCGAGCGCACATGGGCGTGTACCGCGAGGCTGTGCGCACCTATCTGTCGGGCGAGGACGCGAGACCAACCATTACCTCGCATGAACACTTCAGCGCATTGAAGTACGGGTTTGGCTACAACACCGAGCAGGAGTTATCTGAAAACTTGCGCGTGTTCGGAAGATTCGGGTGGAACGAGGGTCAACATGAGTCGTTTGCCTACACCGAAGTTGACCAGACGGTGGAGACAGGAGCGGACTACTCGGGAGCCCGCTGGCACAGGCCACAAGACAAGGCGGCCATCGCCGTGGTTTCAAATGCCATCAAGCGCGATCACCAAAACTATCTGAGATTGGGTGGGCAGGGGTTTCTACTCGGGGACGGTCGGCTCAACTACGGACGCGAGAATATCGAAGAGAGCTACTACACGCTGCACGCGTGGAAGGGTATCTTCTATTCGGCGGATGTGCAGCACATCGACAATCCCGGGTACAACCGGGACCGAGGACCGGCGTGGGTTGGTTCGGTGCGGGCGCACCTGGACTTCTAGTCGGCGCCGGCTTCTGTCTGTGCGGCCTTTCCGCGGAGGAGATCGGAGAGGTCATCAATCCTCTCGTCGAGGAGATGCATCTTTCGCGAAAGACCCTGGATCTCCAGTTCGGCGCGTCGATTGACGTCGAAGTCGAGTTCGCTGCGGACCCTGTCTTTTGTGTCCTGGCGATTCTGACTCATCATGATGACCGGAGCCTGGATGGCAGCGAGCATGGAGAGAAAGAGGTTTAGAAGGATGAACGGGTACGGGTCCCATGCCTTCTTGTCGAGGAAGACATTGACCGTGGTGTAAGCGGTAAGGACGACAGCGAAGGTGATGATGAAAGTCCAAGAGCCGCCGAACCTGGCAACAGAATCTGCGATGCCTTCGCCGAATGTTTCCTCCTGCTCGATGATCTCGTTGGGATTGCGTGTGGAGCGCAACCGCACTAGTTGATGAGAAGCATGGTACTGGTGAGCGAGGGTGGTGAGCAGATCCATACCGGCATCCGGTTTGCGAAGCATCAGCGTCTGAATGTCATCGCGGGAGATTTCGAGGCAGACTGATTCGTCGACGGCCGTGGCGTTGGTCTGGTGCGAATTCTGCTCGAGCATCGAGGCAAATCCAAAGAATTCGCCGGGACCAGGCTCATCGACGACGACCTCCTGATGATCTTCGTCGATCGTGGTCACACGAACTTTTCCTGAGACGGTGACGTAAGCCAACCCAACATCGCCGGCCTTATAGATGCGCTGCCGGGCCGAATAGCTCTTGACGTCAACTTGCGACGCAAGTACGGCTATCTCGTCGTCATCGAGAAGAGAGAAGAGGGGAACGGTCTTGAGGATTTCTGGTTTGCAGCTCATTGTGTTCTCCGTGGTGGGGAAGCGATGGGGTCGTTGACTGCGGATTTTATTTGAGGAGAGGCATGGTGGAGGGGGAAATCTATTTCATAACCGAACTGGCAGCCGATCTTCGGGCTGGCGATGTGAGCGCCGCCCAAGGCTGCGAAGGTGAAGCTCATGCGGCTGTTCAGCGCGTATGCGCCGCCAACGAGTGCCTGAAGCTGATTCTTCCCCAGGCCGTTCTTGTCGGCCACTCCTCCGTAGAGTTCAGCACCCAGCGTTAGACGGGGGTTGAAATCGTGCTGAAGCGAGAGGCCGCCGGTATAGACATGGCCGCGCGTGGTTTGAATTCCAAGGACACCGGTGCTGGTGTTACCGGCGAAGAGGTACCCAAAGTTTAAATCGAGGCGGGTCTTGTCGGAGAAGGGCTCTTGGAGGATTGAGTTAAGCCAGTAGTCATTTAGCCCGGAACCTAGTCCCTGGGTCTCATCCCCGGTTGGGAACTCAATATAGAAGCTGCCAGAGATGGCCGGAACTCTCCGCGGGCGAGGGGCTTTGTGGAAGTTCCACTTGATGCCCATGTCGGCATCGCCATTGCCGGAGGTGTTCTGGGAGACCGATGAACGGTAAATGGCGAGCCAGGGAATATCGAAATCGAGTTCAAGATTGCCCGGAAGACCATAGTTGGCTTTAAAGTTGGCGGTGTTCTGCCGGAGGTCGGGGTACTGCGCGGATTGAAGAGCGTCAAGTTCGTTGTAGATCTCAAAATGGAGAGTGCCCTGATCCGTGACATCGGCGTTGTCGGTATAGAAAGGCATCTGTGCGTAGAGCGGCGCTGCTATGAATGCAGTTACAGCGATCAGGAGAAGCCGCAGGGGGAAATGCATGCAGGTTGAAATTACTATACCGGGCAGCTGACAGAAGTGAATGTCAACGAGGTAAAAACGGCTTTGCCAGCGGCGGTCCGGAGCATGGGACCGGAGTACTTATACGCTTACAATGGAAACGGTTCGCGAGGAGCGTGTTCATTGAGTCCGGATGTCGATCCGTGTGTTCTTGCTTATGACGTAGGTGGAAGTCATATCTCAGCGGCAGTTTGCCGCCGGCAGGGCTATCAGCTGGGCCCCGTTGTCCGCGCGAACCTGCCTGAAGAAGAGACAAGCTCAGCTTTTCTGGATGTTCTGCATTCGCTGGGGCGGCAGGCGGCCGCGGGAGTAGAGGGCATTCAGGGCGCGGAATTCGCGATGCCTGGGCCTTTCGATTATGAGAAAGGCATCAGCTGGATGAAGCACAAGATGCCGTATCTCTACGGCGTGAATGTGAGCGAGGCGCTGGCGGCAAAGTTCGGCTGGAAGCCGGAGCAGGTGCGATTTCTGAACGATGCGGCAGCTTATCTGCTGGGAGAAGTTGGCGCTGGCGCGGCGCAAGGTGTGAATCGTGTGGTGTGCTTCACACTCGGGACCGGGGCCGGATCGGGCTTCGCGGTCGATGGGAGTGTGGTTACGGAGGGCAAGGGTATTCCGCCCGGAGGCGAGATCTGGAACGTGCCGTACGAAGGCGGGATCGTCGAAGATCAGATTTCAACCCGTGCGATTAAGAAGGCCTACGCAGAACGCAAGGGACAGGAGCGGGAGGTCGCATCCATAGCGCACTATGCGGTGGGAGGCGATCCGGATGCCGTCGCAGTCTTCCATGGGTTTGGAAAATCGTTAGGCATCGCGATCAAACGACTACTGAAGGATTTTGCGCCGGACGTAGTCGTTCTGGGCGGCGGAATTTCGCGGTCGGCGCCGCTGTTTCTTGATGACGTGAAGGCCGAACTTGCTGACACGCAGATCGAAGTGCGCATTGCAGAGCTGGGAGACGATGCGCCGCTCGCAGGTGCCGGAGTGGCGTGGTTCTCCAGAGGTGTTTAGCCTGGCCTTTGCTTGAGTTCTAACGCGCCTGAGCGGATGTCTGCCGTTTTGGATCAGGCGGAAGGCTGTAGATGACCTCGCCGGGACGGGCGTAGTGGAGTTTTTCGCGCGCTTCGTGCTCGATAGCATCAGGATCTTTCTTCAGCCGTTCCACGTGCTGGCGCAGGTGCGTGTTTTCTTCTTCAAGCTGCTGAATCTCGTTCTTGAGCTGCTTCTCCTGGCTGCGCTGGCCGTACCAGGTGGAAAGCCCGTGACGGCCGTTCACCACGCTCCACGCAAAAGCGAGGGCAAGGGCAACGGCGAAGACGGTGCCCGCCGGACGCCATCCCTGCTGAAGCCACTCGATGGCCCTCTGACGCAGTGGAAGCGGCTCGGCGGCCGCTTCCTTTTTTGGACCGAACAGATTTGGCTGCTGCATTTGGCCTCGGCGGCGAAGTTTTAAGTTAACCCTGAACGAACTTTTCGGCGGCGGAGCGGAGGGCGACCATGTCCTTTTCGTCGCGCGCCTCAGTGTATGCCCGGACTACCGGCTCAGTACCGGAGAGGCGGAAACACACCCACGATCCGTCGTCGAGGATCAGCTTGAGCCCGTCGGTGCGCACGACTTGGGTGACCTTGCGTCCGCCAAGCTCCGTTGGATCTTTCTTCAATTCTTCAGTGAACGCGGCTTTGCGCTGCGGGGTCAAGTGGAAGTTCTCGCGAACCGGGTAGTAGGAACCAACCTTGGCAAACAACTCCTTGAGCTGGCGGCCAATACTCTTTCCTCGGGCGGCAACCATTTCGGTGACGAGGAGGCCGGCGATGATGCCGTCTTTCTCCGGGACGTGACCACGGATGGTAAGGCCGGCCGATTCTTCACCGCCGATGGCAATCTTGTCAGCGATGATGAGCTCGCCGATGTATTTGAAACCGACCGGCGTTTCGAAGAGCGGAACCTCGTGATAGTCGGCGAGAGCGTTGACAAGGTTGGTGGTGGCGACGCTCTTGGCGACGCCGTTTTTCCAGCCGCGTGTCTCGACGAGGTAGTCGAAGAGAAGAGCAATGACGTAGTTGGGCTGGATGAAGGTGCCGTCTTCATCAACGATGCCGAAGCGGTCGGCGTCGCCGTCTGTAGCGATTCCGATTTTGGCACCAAACTCCTTCATCTTCTTCTTGCAGTCGCCAAGCAGGTGGTCGTCTGGCTCGGGGGCGTGGCCGCCGAAAAGTACGTCGCGGTAATCATGTACCGTGGCAACCTCGACTCCGGCCTCGCGGAGGAGGTGGCAACTGTAGCCGCGGCCCGCGCCCCAGAATGGATCGAAGACGACCTTGATGTGCGATTTGGCGATGGTTTTGAGGTCGACGAGTTCGCCGAGACGGTGCAGGAAGCCAGGCTTTACGTCGGCGGTTTCCCACCCCTCCGGGGCCTCAGGTTTTGGACTGGCAGCAACAGCGGGGTCAAGAGCATTGATGGCGGCTTCAATCTGCTTTGTGACCTCAGGCAGAGCGGGAGCGCCGTCGTGGGTTGAGAACTTGATGCCGTTGTACTCGGGCGGATTATGCGATGCCGTGAAGTTGATAGCGCCGGACGTCTTGAGCGCACGCACCGCCTGCGATATGGCAGGGGTGGGAGCGGCATCGGGGATGACGATGGGGGTGATCCCAGCTCCGGCGAGGATCCTGGCGGCTTCGGCGACAAAGGATTCGCCCAGGAAGCGGGGATCGCGGCCTATGAGCACGCGGTGGGGCTCAGGCTGGGTTTTGACGTATGCGGCTATGCCTGCAACAGCGAGGCGAATGTTGGCCAACGTGAATTCGTCGGCAACGATAGCCCTCCAGCCGGAGGTGCCGAATTTGATTACGGAACTCATGGGATCGTTCTCCTGGGCGGCGCAAAGGCCGGTGAAGGTCAAGGATAAGATGCGGGCCGCAAGGAACAATACTGCAACACGGGAGTGAAGTCGGCAAGTTTCTCAATTCGCGTCTCGGTCTCTCTGAGGCGGTTACGTTGGGGCGGTGAGTTTGACTCGCTGAATGAAAAATGTGATGGGCGGTTGGGGCTTAGTCCGTACACTGGACCATACAAGACCGGAGAGAAAGAAATGGAAGAGAACAGCCCACAGGCTCGTATCGTTCTGACGACAGAGAGCACGCTCGAAGAGGCGAACAAGCTGGGACGAACGCTCGTCGAGGAGCGGCTGGTTGCGTGCGCTACTCTGCTGCCTGTCGTGCAGTCGATCTATCACTGGAATGAGCAGATCCAGTCGGCACCTGAGACGATGGTCCTGTTGAAGACCGGCACCGACAAGCTGGAACAACTGGAGAAACGGCTCAAGGAACTACACAGCTACCGCGTGCCGGAGTTCCTGGTGATCCCAGTAGAGAGCGGAAGCTCCGCATATCTTGAGTGGCTGTTCGGAGCTCTGACGGGAGCGAAGAAGGCCTCCTAGCGTGCGTCGAGGGGACGGATCGGGCCTCCGGGCACGCGTGTTCCCGGCGTGATCGAAATCCGAATTCTGCTTCGGTTCGTCCGGGGCGATTCTCGGGCCGTCTGATATTCTGAGCTCGGTCGTGACGCGCTGGCTATTCATTGCGCTTCTGGTTTCTGTGGGTGGTCTGCTGTTGGCAGCCGCTGGTGTGATGCGTCACGTCTGGCTGCAACGCAGTAGACCGAAAGAACGCTCAACCCAAAGCGACACGGTTGCGCTGGGTACTCGGGAAGAGTCAGAAAGATAAGGACTACAAATTGGAAAACAGACTTTCGAAGACCCTGGCCCCAGAAATCGCGAATTCTGCCGTCTCCAGCGCGCTGCGCGGGACAGGGTTGGTCCTGGCTGGAAGCGCCCTGGTTGCTGTTTGCTCGCACATCACCCTGCCGCTGTGGTTTACACCGGTTCCTTTGACACTGCAGCCGTTCGCGGTATTGCTGCTGGGGCTGTTTCTCACCCCCAGGTTGGCGGCGGCGACCCTGGGAGCGTATCTGCTTGAGGGCGTGGCTGGGCTACCGGTCTTCGCGCCCGGCTTTGCGCTCGGTGCCGGTATCGCACACCTCCTGGGTCCCACGGGCGGCTACCTGATGTCGTACCCCGCTGCTGCGATGCTCGTGAGCTGGCTTCGGAGGCGCCTGTCGCGCGGCTTCGGAACTGCAGCGTTGAGCGCCGCTGCTGGAAACGCAGTGATCCTGATTTGCGGATTCGTTTGGCTGGCGGTTTGGACCCACACGTCGTTCGCATCTGCCTTCGCACTTGCGGTCATACCCTTCCTGCCGGGTGACGCTCTGAAGGTTCTAGCGGCGGCCGGCATCGTTACTGGTTGGGGCCGCACGAAGTGGAATCGATAGACGTATCCTGAAAGAGACAGGCACCAGCCGTTTGCCGAAAGGATTGTTGTCTCAAGTGAGCACCAATAGTTCTGGATCCGCAGTTTCCAATTCTGTCCGGGAAATTTCGATCGCGCATAGCCCGGATTCTGATGACGCTTTCATGTTTTATGGTCTGGCAACGAACAAGGTTCGCGTGCCAAGCTACAAATTCACGCACACCTTGTGCGACATCGAAACGCTGAATCGGAAGGCGTTGAACGAAGCTTTCTACGACGTCACGGCCATCAGTTTTCACGCTTACCCGTACCTGCAGGACAACTATACCCTGATGGGTTGCGGCGGGAGCGTGGGCGAGGGCTACGGGCCAATGGTGGTGGCCACGCGGCAGATTGCACCCGAGAATCTGCGACATATTCGAGTCGCCGTTCCCGGAACGCTGACGACTGCCTATCTTGCCCTGAAGATATTCGATCCCGAAATCGAAACAGAGGTCGTGCCGTTTGACCAAATTATTCCGCAGGTCCTGTCGGGCAAGTACGAGGCTGGCCTGATCATCCACGAGGGGCAGCTTACGTATAACCGAAGCGGGCTGCACAAGATCATCGACCTCGGCGTTTGGTGGCGCGAGACGACCAAACTGGTTCTTCCGCTGGGCGGAAATGCTATCCGCCGGTCGCTGGGAGCAGAGGCACATCAGATCATCTCGAAGGCCTTGCGCGACAGTATCCAGCACGGGTTGGAGCATCGCGATCAGGCGTTGGAGTATGCAATGCAGTTTGCGCGGGACCTGGATACGAGCCTTGCGAGCCGTTTCGTGAGCATGTACGTGAACGAGCGAACGCTGGACTATGGGCCGGACGGGCGCCAGGCGATCCGCAAGCTGCTGGAGCTGGGACACGAGCGCGGGATCATTCCCACCGAGCCGCAGGTCGACTTTGTGGACTGAAGGGGAGTAGTTGATCGCGCTGACGAATCCGGGGCTGCGGCTCCGGATTTCTTTTTGGAACTCCTTTCTTGAGAACGCCGATCCTCAAACATTAAACATTTTCTAATCCGTGCCGAAGATCAGGAGTTGAGGACTTCTCATGCTTCTGAGCCGGGATGAGCTGATCACAATAATGTTTCGCGAGACGGATCGCGCGCAGAGACTCAAAACTGGACTGACAGTGATTCTTTGCGGAATTGACGGTTGGGAGAGCCATGAATCGCGACTGGAAAAACCCGTCCTGCTTGAAGCCGAGCTTGAGATCTCGAGGCGAATCGCCCGTGTTCTGCGTTGCTACGATTCGCTCGGCGGATTCCGAAAAGGGGAGTACTGCCTCATCTTGCCAGGGTGCAACAGCTTCTACGCAGTTGCGATGGCACAACGCTTGAGGCAGGACGTTTTTTCCTCCACAATCTTTGCCAATGGAGAAGAGTTGAAGTTTGAAGCGTGCTTCGGCATTGCGGGTAGCGGTGGCCGTTCACCCGTCGTGGTTCTTCGCGACGCAGAAAATGCCTTGAAATCCGCGCAGGAGCGAGGGAGTGGATCGATTGAGCGCTCCTCTTACGATGCAGAGCCGGATCCTTCGACCTTCCCAGTATTGGCTATTGAAGACAATTCGCTGTATCCGTAGACCTCAGGGCAATGCGGACTCAGCCGCATGCGCTGACGTTTCGAGGAATTCCTGGAAGACGTCGTTGGAAAGCAGCCGGCCTTGAGATGTGAGGCGAACCCGATCCTGGCTAACAACCAAGAGATCGCGGGCGGCGAGCTGGTTGGCTACCTCAAGTGCATGCGCAACGCGATGGTTGCCGAATTCGTCGCGGATGTCAGAGATGTTGATGCCCCGGTTGAGGCGGAGACCAAGGAACCAGGCTTCCTCGTGCTGGCGATCGGGCGAAAGCCAGGCTGTCTCCGGAGGCTCTGAAGCCTCGAGATAGGCCGTGAGGTCGTCGCTAGTGGAGGAGCGGAGGACATAGGCCTGTTCCTTCCCGGACGGGGATCGAGACTCACGCAGCATCGAGGAGGCGTCGAGGCCAAGACCGAGATAGGGTCGTCGATGCCAGTAGCGCAGATTGTGCCTCGATTCAAACCCCGGCTTAGCGAAATTTGAGATTTCATATTGGACGAGCCGTGCAGCTCCGAGCGCCTCGATGGCGTGCTCGTACATCCGGGCTATGGTGTCGTCATTCGGAACAACCTCGGCGTGGTAGCGTGCACCGCCGGAGAGCAATTCCCTGCCCAGTCGTGACTCGTCGTCAACTTCCAGCATGTAGACGCTCGCGTGAGGAACTCCTGTCGCGGCCAGAGTCGACACGGATTCCTGCCATGATGCAAAGGTCTGTCCGGGGAGGCCGGCGATCAGGTCGAGATTGATGTTGGCGATGCCGGCGGCGCGAAGCCGAGAAATGTCGTCGAGCACGATGGCGCGGGAGTGCAGGCGGCCGGTCTGGCTGGCTTCGCGGTCGATAAACGATTGGACTCCAAGGCTGACGCGATTGACCCCACTACGAACAAACGCCGCCAGCGTTTCGTCCAGCAGTTGGCCGGGTGCGCATTCAACCGTGATTTCTGCGTCAGCGTCTATCGAGAACGCAGAATGAATGCCCTGGAAAAGTTCCTCGACGAGCTCCGGCTCAAGAAGGCTGGGCGTTCCACCACCGAGATAAACGGTATCGATATTCGTGGGCAGATCGGCGCCTAAGTTTTGGCTCCATTTGCGGGCCTGGCGCATCTCAGTGGTGAGACGTTGTACGTACCGCGCGTGTTCATGAGCGGGAAATACGCCCGAAGCAAAATTACAGTAAGTACATTTCGACCGGCAAAAGGGAATGGAGATGTAGAGGCCGAGCCGCTCGCTATTGGGTACTCCCATATCTGGATTCTTTCACGCCTGCGGTGACTACGGCGTGGCTGCACCGTTTGCAGAGCTAGAAAAGGAGACGCTTTTTTGAGGGCCAGGCGGTCGTTAGTTGTTGTACTTTTTCAGATCTTCATTTGCCTCGCCCACTGGTTCCTGTACAGGACATGGGTGGACTTTTGGGGCTTAATGTGCCCCGTCTCCCTGTTCTTGTTGCGCATCTGCCTGGCGGCACTTTCGGTCGTGTTTATTACCGCAACATTGCTGAGCTTCCAATTTTCCAATCTGGGGGTGCGGCTTCTCTATCGCGTGGCGGCGCTGTGGATGGGGCTTGCCAACTTCATGTTTTTGGCTGCATGTCTGGCATGGCTAGCGGATTTTTTCCTGAGATTCACGGTGTCGTCCTCGGCTCGATTGGCGTATCGGCCCTTTATAGCGGAAGTGCTGCTCACGGCAGCGATTGCGACGGCAATCTTCGGTCTCGTCAACGCCCGGATGTTGCGAGTAAGACACGTCAGCGTGACCCTGGCGAGGTTGCCGGAGGCATGGCGGGACCGGCGGGCCCTGCTCATTTCCGACATGCATCTGGGCCATGTAAACGGAAAAGGGTTGGCGCAGAAGATTGCGTCGAAGGCGCGAGAGTTGAATCCCGAGATCATATTCATCGCTGGGGATCTGTTTGACGGCAGCGAAGTAGACGCTGCGGAGATGGTTGCGCCGTTAGGGTCGATGAGACCGCCGCTCGGAACGTTCTTCGTCGGCGGAAATCATGAGGAGCATGGCGGAGCGGCCAAGTTCGAGGAGGCTGTGCGGTCTGCGGGGATCCGCGTGCTTCACAACGAGTCCGTCAATGTAGATGGAATGCGGATTGTTGGCGTTCCGTACGGGTCAGCGTCTTACGGTCTTCAGGCGCGGACATTTCTGGAAGACCTCAAATTGAAGGACGGACCGGCAAGCATTCTGCTCAATCATGTCCCGAATCGTCTGCAGATTGCGGAGCATGCCGGGGTAAGCCTCCAGCTTTCAGGACACACGCATGGAGGCGGCCAGTTCATTCCCTACAACTTCATCACGAGGCGTGCCTTCGGGGAATTTACCTACGGGCTGCAAAGCTTTGGCGAGATGCAGGTATATACGTCGAGCGGCGCGGGAACGTGGGGCCCTCCCATGCGCGTAGGAACAAATCCGGAGATCGTGTTGCTCACCTTCGCATAGTCGTGCTTTGATAATCCTTCCCCATGAAATCTCGGCTTCATCGGTTCGAAAGGTTATGGCTATGAGTTCGGAAAGAAAACGCTTTCACAGTCTCCTCGCATTGTCTTCTTTGTTGGCATGTACGGCTGTGGCACAGCAGGCCGATACACATGAGCGCACAGCAGCGCAAAAAGCAATCGAGTTTCCGACCGTCCTGTACGGGGCTGCTTACTACAACGAATACATGCCCGGCGATCAGGATGCGCGGCTGACGAAAGACATCGAGTTGATGAAAGCAGCCGGGCTGAACGTTGTACGGATGGGTGAGTCCACCTGGAGCTTATGGGAACCGGAGGATGGCACGTTCGAATATGCGTGGATGGACCACATCGTGGATGCAATGGGCAAGGCGGGGATCAAGGTGATTCTTGGTACGCCTACATATTCCTTGCCCGCGTGGATGGCGCATCAGCATCCGGAGATTCTGGCCGATCGCATTCCGCCAGGCTCGTTCGGCGGGAAAGCTGTGCCAAGCGTATATGGGCTAAGGCAGAACATGGACACCGATTCGCCGGCATACCGCTTTTATGCGGAGAGGCTTATCCGGCACATCGTCGCGCACTACAAAGACAATCCGACGGTGATCGGATGGCAGCTCGACAATGAGACGTCGAGCTATGAAGCTGCGAACAAGGACGTCTTCATCGGATTCCAGCACTACCTGGAGAAGAAGTTTCACACGCCAGAAGAACTGAGCAAAGCATGGTTCTTGAACTACTGGGGCGAGAACCTGCACACGTGGGAGGACCTGCCAACACGCGAAGGAACCATCTCGACAAGCTACAAGCTCGAATGGACGCGCTGGAGCCAGTTGCGCGTGACTGACTTCCTGAAGTGGCAGGCGGCGCTGGTGCGCGAGTGCGCAGGGGCAGCGCAGTTCGTCACGACGGACGACGGCGGCATGACCAGACATGACGTGAATGAGGAGGCAATTGCTGAGGCCCTGGATATTCCTGCGGACAACATCTATCACGGCACACAGGATCACTATGACGGAGCGACGCAGGCATTCCAGGGGGACTTTACGCGCTCGCTGAAGCACGGCAACTTTCTGATCACGGAAACGAATGCGCAATCGACAGATTGGTCATCGGCATTCCAATATCCGCCGTATGACGGGCAGTTGCGCGAAGACGTATACACTCACCTGTCGAATGGCGCGGATATGGTCGAATACTGGCATTGGGCGTCGATTGCCGCCGGGCAGGAGACCTACTGGAAAGGGATTCTGTCGCACGATCTGGAGCCGAACCGGATGTACGCGGAGATGAGCAAGACCGCGCACGAACTGGAGAAAATCGGCCCGCATCTTGTGGGGCTGAAGATCAAGAGCGATGTTGCCATACTGTGGAGCCGCGACTCGGCGAATGCGATCGGCTTTATGCCGTTTACTTCGAGCGCTACCCTGCCCTGGGAGCCGGGCCGCGCGACAGCGGGATATGACTCTCTGGTGAAGCAGATCCATCGCACGCTCTATGACCTGAATGTGAGCACGGACTTCGTGTTCCCGGAGACGAAGGATTTCTCACCTTACAAAATTCTGATTGTGCCCGCGTTGTATATCTCGGACGATGCGTTATTGCAGCGGATCTCGGATTACGTGAAGGGCGGCGGCCACGTGGTGATGACCTTCAAGAGCGGATTTGCAAACGAAAACTCTGCGGTGCGGTGGGTCCGCGCGCCGGGACCTTTGCGTGAGGCCGCGGGATTCAGCTATCAGGAGTTCTCGAATCTCGAGAAGCCGCTCGGCCTGAAGGGTGATCCGTACCATGCTGGCGCGGATAACAAGGTGAGCCATTGGGCGGAGTTCCTGATGACGGACCATGCAAAGCCGCTGGCTTTCTACGATCACCCATTCTTCGGTAAATGGCCCGCCATTACAGAGAACGAATTCGGCACGGGGACGCTGCTCTACGAGGGCACGTATCTCTCGGACGCTCTGCAGAAAGCGGTGCTGAAACATGCGCTGGATGGCGCCGGACTAACCGGGCCTGATCAGCAGCTCGCACCGAGTGTTCATCTTCGCCACGGGCAAAATCGCATGGGCAAGCAGCTTCACTATTACTTCAACTATTCAAGCGCGGAGGTGAGGCCAGCCTACTCAAGAGAAGCAGGTACAAACTTGCTGGATGGCAAAGGCGTTGCGAAGGGCGGTCTGCTAACGATTGCGCCATGGGACGTAGCGATCGTCGAGGAAAAATAGCAGAAGCAACTTTCCGGGTTGTCTGATTTTGGCGGAGAGATACGCTGTACAGAGTAAGAACGGCCTATTCTACACCCCGTTTCGAATGGAAGCGGCGCACGGAAATGCACAGCGTATCTAGAACATTTCATGAGGCTTGGCAGGGACGTACTCGACCGGAAAGAAGGCCGCGGCAGTGCAACCCCGGCGGGAAGGGCCGGCATCCCACACTGTCAGTCAGCGCTACGAACGCGCACGAGGTGCAGCGCAGACTCAGGAGCAGTTGTATGGCTAACACACAAGGCTCACAAAGTAGTACAGGTTCTGGCAGCGGCATGAAGAGCGATCGCGACCGCAACACCACGCAGCAGAGCGGCAGCGGTCAGCACTCGCAGGAGAGTGGACAGACCAAGGACGCGAATGAGCGTTCCGGCAATCAGGGGGGCAGTACTCAGCAGTCCGGCAGCAGCAAAGGACAGCCCCAGAGCGGGTCAACCAGCAGCAGCAGCAATGCCAATCCGTCCAAGGGCAATACCGGTACGAGTGCCGGGCAATATTCCGGCGGCTCAGGCGGGACCGGCGGGAATGACCGCTGATCCGCGGCAGAGGTGCTGCCCGATAGCGGCAAAC
>Ga0207695_10000121_pt1 | contig 234102 bp, 208 predicted proteins | sample KBSC54metaG_FD_184354 | JGI IMG/M metagenome (GOLD analysis project Ga0207695, IMG submission 184354) | Corn rhizosphere microbial communities from Kellogg Biological Station, Michigan, USA - KBS C5-4 metaG (SPAdes) (version 2) | ecosystem: Host-associated > Plants > Roots > Rhizosphere >...
GACCAAGATGGGCCTCGAATCTTTGGTCATCGGACATCGCCGTCGGATGTTTTTCAGTTCGTGTGGATTCTTCGTTCACGCACTAGTAGAGCAAAGCGTCCCAGCAAATTCAAACTGACCCACTACCCGCGTTTCGATTACCCTAAAGGGTACGTATCTGAGGACTGATTCATTTTTGCCGCCTATAACCAGGGTAGGTCGCGCCTACGCTAGCGCTTCGTCGCGCCCAACCCTTCGCTATTCTCTATAACCCTTTCAGGGTATTCCGAACGTCCTCAGATAATCAGCCATAGCTTGACGAGTATCTTGCGCGGTCCTCGGGTTTCCGTTACTCTGATGGCATGCTGCAATCCTTCGTTTCAATACACGTACACGCGATATTTTCCACGCAGGGCCGCATTCCGTATCTAGCCGATCCCTTTTTCCGATCCGAGATGCACGCCTATTTGGGTGGCATTTCTCGATCTCTCAAATGCACACCAATTGCCGTCGGTGGGCCATCTGACCATATACACATTTTGATGAAGCTCGAAAAAATGATGACTGTACCGGCATGGATAAAGGAAGTAAAGCGCAGCTCATCCATCTTCGCGAAGGACTTCTCACCGCAGTTTGCTTGGCAGTCAGGGTACGCGGCATATGGAGTTGATGGCCTGATCCATTACATCGAAAATCAAGAAACCCATCATGCCAAGGTCTCGTTTCAGGACGAGCTCCGCAATCTTTTGCGGGAACAAGGCATTGACTTCGATGAGCGATACCTCTGGGATTGAAACATACCAAACTAGGCATCAGGAATACCCCGAAGGGGTTAAAGAAATTAGCGAAGGGTTGCCGATGTAGCGAATGCGAAGTCGGCTACCCTGGTACACACGGATCCGAAACAAAACAGTCCTTAGATTCCGGCTTCAGGGCCAATCAGATGGCGCTCAGGAAAACCAACTAATACGAACTGCCCGTCCCATAACTCAGCGGCTGACCCCTCTGCCCGATGCCAAATCCGGAATCGAACGGGAACGCCTTGATGCGGATGAAGAAGTTGATCGTTCGCCCCGGACGAAAGCCCGTGTTGAACTGGGAATAGGTAAAAACGGCCTCTGCGCAATGCAGATCGTAAATCGCATTGAACTGCTCGGAATCGAACTGGTTTGAATAGCCGTTATAGGAAAAGTTCGCGCTCAGAGACGTCTTCCCTACCTTCAAATTGGCCAGATAAAAATTGACGATGCTCCAGACCTTGCGGATACCGTCATACTGCGAGCCAACGGTTAACAGCGTCGCCCCCGGCTTGTAAGCCAAATCAAAACGGACGCTACTCCAAACCTGGTCGATGGTATCGTAGGTCTCAAGCGATCGCAACAAGAACCACTTCGCCGGCGACCACTCCGACCGAACCCCTAACTGCTGCCAAGGCGACCCGGTCTGCATTTGCAGTCGAGTGAGGTCATACCCCGTCTGCGCACCAACTAACAAACTCGATACCGGCCGATAGCTCAAGTCTAGCGTAGCCAAATTAGTCTGCCCCGTATTGTCCACCGGCAAGGGACTGTAGCCGTAGGGGCGGAGGTAGTTGTAACGCAGCGTCGCCGCGGTATCCGCACCGAGCTTGTAGCTGATGTTCGTGCCCCCGTTGAGGATGTACTCGGCGGTGTCGTCGGAGTAGAAACCCTGCTTGAACTCGCCGGTGTAGTCGACGTGCAGACGACTCTTGCTCGTGTCGTATTTCTGGAACGTGAGGTCGACCGCTTCCCTGCTGATGTGGTCACCCGTGAAATCTTGAAACTCACCGATCGAAACCGAAGCTTTAAAGGGAAACGCCGCGGCAAACGACTTGCCCATAAGGCGCTGGGCATCGCTGGTCAAGGTAAGCACCGGCGTCTGGTCCGAGCCGCCGTAGAAGTTGGGCGTCGACCCGATCGGAATGGCACGCTGGTAAGCGAAGTCCGCGGTCGCCTTATCGAGATCGTCCGTGACCTTAAGCTGTACATCGACCTGCTCCGCATCGGACTTGGAAGCCGTGGATTTTTGCGATGTCGTCGTGTAGTTTATGTCGGTGGTAACGGAAAGCTTCTTGTTCAGCTGCTGCTGGTTCGAGATATCGATCGCCTGGTTGACCGTTCCAAACCCGCTCGAATTCTGATCGGAACGCGTAAACGTTAACCGCGTCGTTCCGTTACGCCTAGGCATCTCCAACTGGAGCTTCGTCGAGAACAGCGTGGTCCCCGGCGAGGTGAGGTAGTTGTTGTTCTCGTAATCCGTATCGAAGGTCAGCGTGCCCCACTTGAAGAGCTGGCGGTGCTCAGTCTGCAGGGAGACCATCGAGCCCGGCCCGGAGATCCCGTAGGCGCGAATGTAACCTTCGCTCGTCCGCTGCCGGTAAAGGTAGTTCGCCCCCAGCCCGACGCCCAGCAGCTGCATGTAGTCCGCGCGGACTTGAAGCTCGTTCCGTCCCTTGAGCGGAATGCCCCACCGCGTCTTGATGTAGTAACCCTCGTCCGGGCTCTGACCTACTTCCGGGGTGTTGTTGTACGACCGGTCGTCGATGGGGATCGACAAAAATGGTAGACGAAGCACGGTGCGGCCGAAGAGCCGAATTCGTGCCCGCCGAAAAATGGCTCGGCGGCCCGGGCGAATCACGACGTCGTCGCCTTCGATGTCGTAGTGCGGTCGCTCCTTGTTGCAAGTCGTCAGGTCCCCGTCGTAGCTGCGAACCTCGCCCTCGGCGCCGAAAGATTCCTTCCCCTTCACGTACAGGAAGTCCCGAATGCCGCCGCCGATCAAGTTTGGCGCGACTTGAGCCTCACCCGTAAAGGCACGATATGTCTTCACGTCGAAGTCGACGATGATCTGATCGCCGCGAATGACGGTAGTACCGGTCAGCACTCGGGCATGGCCGCTCAGGTTCCCGATGTGTGTGGTGTGGTCCCACATCACGTGGTCAGCAAAGACGTGGTAGCCGTGATAGACGAACTCGACGTTTCCGCTCAACTCGGCGATATCGCCGGCGGACGAACTCGTTTCCGAATGCAGAAGCTTGAAGACCTGAAGGGGGCTGGTCTCTGGAGGAAGATCCTTCGAAGGGATTACCGGCGCCGTGGTCGCAAGTTTGGCGGGCGGACTCGGAAAGCCCTTTGGCTCCAAGGGGTTTTGAGGGACGGGATTGCCAAGCAGCACCGGATCGGCCGTCTGTGGGGGCGTCGTGACCGGTGGCGTCTGGACGGGAGGCGTCTGAGGCGGAGTTTGCGGCGGGGTGGTCTGAGCCGCGGCAATCACGCCGCAGGCGCAACAAGCCAAGGCGCCCACCGAGCGGCGCACCCTCACTCCAGCCTCCGGATCCCGAGAACACCGGCGAGGACAAACAGAATATTCGGCAGCCAAGCCGCGACCCACGCGGGAATCACATCCACCTTCGAAAGGATCTCCGTCGAGATGACGAAGGCGTTGTAGTAGATCAGCACCATGATGATGCTGAGCAGCACGCCCATGAAGCCCCCGCTCCGGGCAAAGAAGATGGCAAAGACCGGCCCAACCAAGGCAAAGACCAGGCACGCCGCCGGCACGCTGTAGCGCGAGAGGAACTTAACCTCGGTCGGCTTCGCATCCAGGTGGTTGAGCTTCGCCAACTCAACCTTCCGCAGAAGCTCCGGCCCCGTCAGCTCCTCCGGGATCGGAGGAGCAAAGAGGTTGTCCGTGAGGATCTTCTGCCGAACCGTCATCTTGGCTGCCTTGATCGGGGTCACGTTCAGTCCATCGAACATCCGGACGTAAGTGTCCCGAAAAGTCCAAATCCCGGCTTTGTAGTGGCCGCCCTTCGCGTAGTAGACATGCTCCTGCCCTTGGGTCGGATGCTCGAAGAGCCAGGCGTCCTCGAAATCCAGCTCGTCCTCGCCTTGCTTGTGAATAACACCGAAGGCGGCGGTGAAGTTCTCCAAATTGACCACCGCGTTCGCTTTCACTTCCGGCGTCATGCCGAGGATGCCGATTTGATAGGCAAGCTGTGTCCCCCGCTTGGTCATGCCGGGCATGACCTTCTCGGCCAAGTAGAAATTGCCGATGGCGACGACCAGACCAAAGCCCATCACGGGCACGATCGTTCGCATAATCCTGGCGCCCGCCGCGCGTATCGCGGTCAACTCGGACTCCCGGGCGATCCGGGACAGCGCCAAGGAAGAACCCAAGGCCATCCCCACCGATAACGTCATGTTCAGGTAGGTCGGGGTCTGGTAGTAAATGTATTGAAAGACCAGCTTCTTCGGAACGCTATCCAAATTCAATGTCTTGGCGAGATAGATATACGTATTCGCCTGAAACATAAGGACGACGGCCACGGTCCCGATGAGGAACGGGACGATGAGTTCTCGAATGAGATACCGGTCCAGTTGCTTCAAGTCGCTGGTTCCTCAGACGCGCGAAGAACCATAAACACGGCGCCCGCCGCCGCAAGAAGCACGAAAACTACGATCATCAGTCCCCCAAACCCGCCCACTGAGGCCGCCACAGGTATTCCAACCAATGCGAGGAGGATTACGATCCAGGCGCCGAGAAGTTTTCGACCAAGGGTGCTGGACATGATCTTCCCTTTGACCCGGTCCAGCAGGAAGCGGCTGCCGCAGTTCGCGCAGTGAATCAGCCCCGGCTCGTTCATATGGCCGCACTCGACGCACGGAATGGGGTTGAACTCCGAAGCGGATGGCGGGTGCTGCCGCCAGATCTCGATCATCCGATACTCATCGGGAAAATACTTTCGCGGAAGCTCGTTGATCACGCTCTCGCCGATCGCCAACGCATGTCCACGTACCCCGAGATTGTAAAGGTGCCGGGCCATGCGGATCTTCGCAGAGGCATTGTTGGGACGAAATACGAGGCCCTCGTATCCCTTCTCAACCCCCTCGATATCCGTGTCCTTAATCTCGCGCCGGACGTAGGCGACCTTCAAGATCGGGATCATGACGCCGCTCAGGAACATCCCCCCGATGCAGATGGGCTGCAGGATCGGAAACGGCGGATTGACCGTCATGTAGGCCATTCCCATTACGACCGAGATGCCGAGCATCCCCGTCAGCGGATCGATATCCGCCATGACCATGCGGTTGAACAGCATCATGAACCAGCCGATCGCGATAATCCACGATACGATGCCGGCGAAGAAGTACTCCGGGTGACGGGAAAGCAGGTCTAAAAGCATGGCGCTCTACTGACCGTTACGCTCGTCGGTCGACGGATCAGATGACTTATCAGACGCGTCGTCGCCCTCATTCTTCTTATCGGACTTCTTCTTCTTGAGGGTGAACTTGGGTTCCGTGCCATTTCTAAGTCGGCGGATGTTGGCGCGGTGACGATAGATCACAAAAATCGAGAGGGCGAGAAAGACAAGGGCGAGCTCGGGGGCCTGATTCGGAATTAGGAATACAAAAGCGACGGCGCTGATCACCGCGACGATGCTCGCAAGACTTACGAATCGTGTAACAAGAAAGACGACGACAAAAATCCCGAAAGCAGACAATGCGACCAAAGGACAGGCCCCAATGCCCGCTCCGAGGCTCGTCGCGATCCCTTTTCCGCCACGAAACTTCAAAAAGACGGAGCAACAATGCCCAAGTACCGCTGCCAAGCCGACCGCGAACCAAAGCGATTGGGCGTGTAAACCCCAAGCGCCGTCCTTGATGATGAGCCGCGCCAAAGCAGCCGGCACGACGCCCTTGAGAACGTCCAGGACGAAGATCGCGATGCCCCAACCCTTACCCAGGGCCCGAGCCACGTTCGTGGCGCCGGGGTTGCCGCTTCCGAACTGGAAAATGTCGATCCCCTTCGACCGGGTCGCGATGACGCCAAACGGAATCGCGCCTACGAGGTAGGAAAGGGCGAAAGCGATCAAGAAATCGCGCGTCATGGCCGCAGACGCTCCAGAGCCTCGGTGTACAGGCGGCGAACCGCTTCGGTGATTTCGCGATGCTTCGCAAGTAGATCGTTCGCCGACTGGAGGCCGCAAGCCTTCGCCAAGCGGTCAAGCCGGTCCGGGTTCTCGGGCATCAGGTCGTCCGAAAGCCCCAACAGCCAGATGCGGTTTCTCAGCTCGATGAGATGCTTATGCGCCGCTTGAAGCAGCTCGGATTCCAGCGCGTTGATCAGGTTCACGCGTGCAAGACCGCGAATTCTTTCGACCATGGTCCGGCCGTTCGGCGCGGACTTTGCGGCGCCGGTCGCCTCCGGGTACCGCATCTCATGCAGATGGACGAGCCACTCGATGTCGTTCAACCCACCCGCGCCCAGCTTAACGTCTCGCCGAACGTGCTGCGGCATCACCCGCTCCGTCTCGACCCGGCGCTTCATTTTGGTGAGCTCTCTCAGCCGCTCCGGGGTAAGCGGCAAGCCGTAAGCGCTATGCCGCACCACCTCAAACGCCTCCTCAGAACCCTTCAGAAGACGGCTGAAGCCGAGGGCAAACCGCTCCCACATCTCCATTCCGTCGAGGTCATAGCCGCGGAAGCCGTCGTAGGTCCGCACCAAAAGACCTTTTCCGCCTTCCGGCCGCAGACGCAAGTCGATCTCGACCGATGCGCCTAAGCGGTGAAGCTGGCTGATCAGTCGTAGATAGTGCTGCGCTTGCTGCTCCGCCGCCGCGTGGTCGCTGCGGTCCTTGAGCAGAAAAACGAGATCCGCGTCCGATCCCGGCCCGGGCGAGAGCGACCCGTAGCTACCGGTAGCCACGATGTCGAAATCGACGTACAGCCGTTTGGCACAGTGCAGGAGCACCGCGTCCGTGAGCGCGGCGAGACGGGGGCCAAGCTCGAATGTCGGCTCAAAAATCCACTGCGTAAGGGTGACGGTTTGAATAGAGCGGAACGTCTCCGCAACCGTGGCCAGTGGAGTCTCCACCGAGAGCTTTTGTAAACGCTCGATTCCGTCCGGCATGTCTTCGATCTCGCCGCTCAGTAGCAACTCGGTCAACGCCAAAGACGACTTGTAGTTCGCCACCAATCGCGGGCACTCGTCGAGAACCTGCCGCACCCGCCCCAGACTGGAAGGATCCTGGGCGAGGCCGGCGTAAAACGCAGATGCCTCCGGCAGCACATCGAACCACTGGAGGGCGGCGGGACCAAAAACGCCGAGTTCAGCGGCAACTCCCGCGCGAGATTCCGCTACATCACCTTCGGTATGACCCTCCGAAGACGAGTCGATATGAAGACTCGAACGATACAAGATCTGGATTGTACGCCGTTGGGCCTGCAGTCGCTGGGACAATTCCGGCCAATCCGAGAAGTCCATGGAGCGCGCCAATCGAGTTCGTGCCTGGGGATCAGAAGGAACCTGGTGGGTTTGCTGGTCTCCGACAAGTTGAGTCCGATGCTCCAGCTTTCGCAAAAACGTGTAACCCTCAATAAGCGCGGCGGCCACCGGATGCTCCAGAATCCCGCCCGCCTCGAGTGCCCGGATCGCGGCGCAAGTCGGCAGCACCTGAAGATCGGATCGTTCGAAGCCGTGGAGGAGTTGGAAGACCTGAGTGAGGAATTCGACGTCACGAATCCCGCCCGGCCCCCGCTTAAGATCGTCGTCCGTTGCCCCTTGCTCGATCCGCGCCCGCATCGCGAGCATCTCCTTAAGGGCCATTTCCGATAGCTTGGGACGAAAGCAGGATCGCACCCTCATCTGGCTCCACCGTTCGACCAGGGCGGGGGGACCAACGATCGGACGCGACCGCAAGAGCGCTTGGACCTCCCACGGCTCTGCGTACAGCTTGTAGTAGGACTCCACCGACCGCATGCTTCGGATGATCGGGCCGGCTCCTCCTTCCGGTCTTAGCCGAAGGTCGACGCGGTACAGGAAGCCACGCCCCATTCGGTCCGACAGGGCGCGCCCGAATGCCTCGCAGAACTTGCCGCAATCCCGATCGAGCTTTTCGGGGAGCCCGTCCTCGCAAACGTAAACCAGGTCTACGTCCGAGGAGTAGTTCAACTCGTGCCCGCCCAGCTTGCCGAAGCCGACGATCATGACCGGGCATTCGGGCGGTAGATCCCGCGTCTTACGCTGCTCACTCCAAACCGCTTCCCTGGTGAGCTCAATGAGGCCGTCCGCGAGCTCGGAAATGGCTAGCCAGACGTTCTCTTGCGTCCAGCGCCCGCTCAGGTCGTTGATCACGGTCGGCAGGTTCCAACGCTGTCTCAGAAACCGGAGGCGATCTAAGGAATGCGAGTAGGAAGTCGCCGCGTGTAGCAACCGCTTCCCTTCTTCTACGATCCGCGCGCGCTCGGGAAACGGCTCCAGTTGACCGGGTTCGAGGATCAGGCTTCCCAGCTCCGGGTTCTGAATGAGCGAATCGGCCAGCGGCTGGCTGGATCCGAGGATCGTGACGAGCAAGCGGCCTAGCGCGGGCAATCCAAGGATCATCTGAAGATGGAGGTCGGGACTCGTAGTTACCGACAGCCACCTCTCAAGGTTGAGCAGGGCCAAATCCGCGTTGGGATTCTCCGCCCAGGCCTCGTCGAGGCGGTGGGCGGCGGGCGTCGTCGCTAGATTGAGGCCGGTGAGGACCTCGATTCGCCCAAGGGTGCGCTCGGCGGCTTCGGGATCGCGAAACGATGTTAACGAGATCCCTGCTTCCATCCGCATAGATTAGCCTTTGCCAGACGGCAAAACCGGGCTCCGATCTACTCGATGAGTCGAGGCTGCCCGGCCGTGACGGCCGCCATCTCTCCGACATGCGGCTCATCGAACTGGTTCTTCGCCATGCTCGCGGGTACACGAATCGGATACTTGCCGTTGAAGCAAGCGAGACAGAATCGCCCGTTTTCTTTCCCAACCGCCTGAACCGCGCCTTCAATGCTCAGATAGCCGAGGCTGGTCGCCCCAAGGTGGTCTCGCAGTTCCTCGATCGACATGATCGCGGCCGCCAACTCGCCCTTGCTTGCCATGTCGATGCCATAGAAGCACGGGAAGCGGATCGGCGGCGCCGTAATCCGCACGTGAACTTCCTTCGCCCCCGTCTCGAAGAGCATCTTGACGATCTGCTTCGTCGTCGTGCCGCGCACGATGGAGTCATCTACTAAGACAATGCGCTGGCCCCGAATGTGGTCCTCCAGCGGGGTCAGCTTCATTCGAACGCCGAGTTCGCGCAAGCGTTGATCCGGCTGGATAAAGGTCCGATGGATATAGCGACTCTTCATCATCCCCTCGCGAAATGGAATGCCACTACGCGCACTGTATCCGAGCGCCGCGGGAATGCCGCTATCCGGGACTGGCACCACGATGTCCGCCTCGATCGGGTGCTCGTCAGCGAGCTTCATACCCATCCGCTCGCGAGCCGAGTAGAGGCTCGTTCCGTACATCACCGAGTCAGGACGGGCGAAGTAGATGAACTCGAACAGGCACATCCCGCCCGGCTCTACATCATGTCCAGAGGCGAACCTCATGCCGTGAGAGTCGATAATTACCATCTCGCCCGGATTCAGTTCATGCGTCGCCGTGCCGCCGACGGGGCCGAAAGCGCACGACTCGCTCGCGACCATATAGCCGTCGGCCAACGTGCCCGCGCTTAATGGGCGAATGCCGCTCGGATCCCGAAAACCGATGAGAAGCTTGGGCGTGAGGACGGTTACGCTGTAAGCCCCGCGGACCTTTGCCATTACTTCCCGAACCGCCGCTTCGGGGCCATTTACGAGCCCGCGAACCAGCATGCGAGCAATGACTTCCGTGTCGCTGGTCGAATCGAAGTGCTCGCCGCGCTTCTCCATCTCCTCTCGGAGCTCCCTAGCATTGATGAGGTTGCCGTTATGGGCGACGGCGATCTCTCCGACGAGCGACTGGCAGTAAATCGGTTGCGCATTTCGCAGCACACTTGCCCCGGTCGTCGAGTAGCGCGTGTGTCCGATCGCGATGTGCCCAGGCAGGGTCGCCAGGATTTCAGGCGTAAAGACTTGGCTTACCAGCCCCATCTCGCGACGGATTCGAACTTGCGATCCATCGCTGACGGCGATGCCCGCCGACTCCTGTCCGCGGTGCTGCAAGGCAAAGAGGCCGAAAAACGCGAGATGGGCGGCCTGCTGATCCGGCACGTATACACCCAGAACCCCGCATTCTTCTTTTAGGCGGTCATCCGACTCGGGATCGATCACTGGTTTATTCTGGCATGGTAATGAATCTTGACTTTTTTGGATAAGATTCACGGTAGTCGTGCCACGAGGGGCTACACTATCACGTAGAGTAGCTAAGAGAGGCCCCCGGCAAGGATGTCGGGCACATCTATCATTTTATTTTCACAAGAGGTGAGCGTGGTTCTAGAAGAGAAACAAAAGCCGTTTTCGCATAAGGCAATTACAGTCATTATCATGGTCATGCCGGTGGTCGGCGCCCTCATTGCGGCGTTTGTCCTCAGCCGATCTCCCCATCGGGGCGAACCCTGGTATTTGCTGACGATCCTGGCCTTCCTAATCGTTGGGATCAAAGTGCGGATGTACGGAATTTCTCTCGGGTTCCATCGTGGTCTTACGCACAAAGCGTACGAGACGTATCCTTGGCTACGGGCCATCATCCTGGCGATGGGCTGCATGGCTTTGCAGGGAGAGCCGGTACGTTGGGCCTCCGATCATACGGATCATCACCGCTACGCCGATAAGCCGGGAGATCCGCACAGTCCGGAAGAAGGCTTCTGGCATGCCCATTGGGGCTGGCTGGTCGACATTCGATTCGACCGCGACATCAACCCGACATTTAAGAACGACGCGCTTGCGATGAAGATTAGCAAGTGGACCTGGGTCATCGCTCTCGTCGGTCTCGCTATCCCCGCCGCGCTTGGCCAACTCGTTCACATCGGAGCTTGGGACGGCTTCCTCTGGGGCGGTATCGTCGCCATCTTCATCGCCAACCAGGCCACCTACTGGGTTAACTCCGGCGCTCATACCTGGGGCGTTCGCGATTTCCAAACCGACGATCGAAGCACCAACTTCTGGCTTAAGGGTCCCCTCGGTTACCCCATCTCCCTCTTCGTCGCCTGGGTGACTTGCGGTGAGACCAACCACAACAACCACCACGCGATCGGTCACGCCGCCAACCACGGTATGTTCAAAGGCCAACTCGATACCTCGGCCCGCGTGCTCCGTGTTCTTGAGAAGATGAAGCTCGTCTGGAATGTCCGCTGGGCCACCGAGGACGATATCGTTCGCCGCCAGCGCGAACTCAGCATGACGCCCGAAGAGCGCAAGGCCGAAGCCCTCCGCCTTCACCGCGAGTCGAAAGAAAAGGTTCCCGCCTAAAAACTGAAATCAAAAAAGGCGCCTCATGCGTGAGGCGCCTTTTTTGTTACGTTGGATGAATCCGAGACTTTGTTCAAAGAGATTCCTGATCGATAACCGCGGTATCCAACCAAGGCGATTGAAGTGCACGCTCCGCCTTGATCCTGAGTGGTCGAAGGGCCTCCAAAACCACCGAGACTATTGACCTTAGCTGCATAAGATTCGCTGGCATTTCGCCTGCCGACATGATGGCGCCGACTCTTTCCACAGCGAGTTGCTTATCGGACCGTGGATCGCCATAGTGGACCCCGCCCATGCTATTCGCACCGTGATCGATGATGTCACACACCGTGCAGGATCGCCCATATACACATAAAACCTCTAGAGCCAAAAATTTGTCTCGATTCAGGTGACTGCGTCCCGCTGACCCTTCCGGATCTGGAAGCAAATTATTCGCCATTCCTGCCAAGACATTGGGGCCCACTACGGAGGCAATTTCATCCACAGGCCTTGTCACAAACCGAATTTTCAGACGGAACTCTCGGTTGACTTCGTCGAGAAATCCTTCGAGTAGCAGTTGGCGCAAGTGCTTGGTCGCTTGAAGCACCACGTAACTATCCCGGGAACTTGGAACGCGATCAAGGTCGCCGCAGATTCGCAGGAATAGACCATACGGTGGTTGGCGGGATGTAGCCATGGTGAATTCTGGCCAAGAAACGCTCACAGAAACCGAATCGAATACGAGGCCGTTCTCAGCGATATACTCGGATCGTGACCAAACTAAACACGGCGCATATGCAGACGCGCAAGGAGGATGCGGCGGAGTAATCCCGCAGCGTCCCCCCCTTCCCCTTCTTTCTTCGCGGACGGACTCACTTCCGACTTCATCCGCCGCCTTCGCGACCGCTCCGAACGTGACCAACATCGCGTCTTCGTCGCCGAAGGCCGTCGCTTCCTCATGGAGGCACTCAAACACCGATCCCCGCTCCACGGCGCCCTCCTATGCCCTTGCCTACTGGGAACCGAGGCCTTCTCCGATTCCCGCTGGCGGCTAACCCGAGCCGAGATCCCCTCCCGAATCGTCAGCCGAGCCGAGTACCTGGAGCTGACCGCCGCCGAAGAACCAAGCGGAATCCTCTTAGTCGCCAGTCAGGCTTGGGCTCCGCTGCCAAAACGCGTATCCCGCCACGACCTCTGGCTCGCCATCGACCATCTAAGGACCCCCGGCAACATCGGAACCCTAATGCGTTCCGCCGCCGCCACCGGAGCCACCGGCATCATGGTCTTCGGTGGCCGGGACCGAACGGACCTATACGATCCAACCAGCGTCCGCGCCTCCATGGGCGCAATCTTCGCGCTCCAGCATGTTCAAACCACCCACGAGCAGTTCCGAATCTGGCGCTGCCGCCCCGAGGTTCGAGTCTTCGGTGCGACGGGAGAAGCGGCTCAGGACTATCGCCGAATGCGCTACCGCTCCCCAACCGTACTCATGCTCGGCAAAGAACGATATGGCCTCTCCGAAGCTCAAAGAGCCTCCTGCGACGCCTTCATCAAAATCCCAATGTGCCCCGGCATCGACTCTTTAAACGTGGCCATGGCCGGCACGGTCTTGCTGTATGAGGTTTTCAACCAACGCAATCCGCTTCCCTAATCCTGAAGGGATTATCCGTCCAGCGAAGGGTTACGCGTCTGGGCGGAACCCTGGTGATAGGGCGCCGACCAGTTCCCAACCCTGAAAGGGTTGAATCCTCGCACGGTTCGAAACGCGTTCGTCTACCGGAAACTGACCAACCAAAAACGACAACGGGCGGATTTGGCTCACGCCAAACCCGCCCGCGATCACAAAACCAAAAACGAACTTAAATGCCGTAGGTCGCTTTCTTCAGCCAAGCCTTCGGACATGGCTTGAGGCCGCAGGCCACCATGTTGAACTCGACCGACTTGAGAACCGAGGTCGCCACAAGAATCTTGTGGACGCCGGTGGGAGTCTTGATACGAACCGTTTGCAGATTCGCCTGCTGAGTGCGGTTCTTATGAGGGGCCTTGTACTTCCAGCCTTGTGAGTGCTGGTTTCGAATATGCTTAGCGGACGTATTGCCCTTCTTACCGCTTACCTGACAAATCTTCGCCATCTTATGCTCCGCCGCTCGGTTGTCCCTAGCAGCAAAGAGAGAATGTACCCTAAGTGTCGCCCTCCTAGCTACGGCGAACCAAAGAATTCACCTCGCTTCCATCGCGACATTCCTTCTGGCAGGTAACCTGCGCTTCCCAAATGGACGACTTTAGCCTGGACCGGCAGGAACTCACTGGGTCGCTGATCTCGATGGAGTTCGGCCCGGGCGGAAGAATTCAACAGCTTTGGGCAAGCGATCCAAACGCTCCCGACGAAAGCGACGAATTTCAGTTTGTCGCGCCCCCCATGAACATGGGCGAGGAGCTCACGGACGACTATTTTCCCGGAACCGTCCTCATCGGCGCGCGCACGCACCCCGAGGATCCGTGGATCGTCAGCCGCAACACTCGCGCGGAACCGCTCGACGATGACGACGATGGCCGGCTGATCGCCTTCCAATACGACTTCGCCTTCCTCGACGACCTGTACACGACGGGGCGCTACTACGAGATCCCGGGGCAAATCCCGCAGATCGCGTGGGACTTCCGCATTGAGAATCGCGCCCGACGCAGCGTCGAGATCGGCGAACTTGGTTTCCCTCTCGGGTTGAACAATGTGCTCGAAGGCTTCCCGCGCACGGATGAAGGCGTCCGGGACATGTTCGCCGACCGGTTGCACGTTCACAAGTTCATTGGCGGCGCCGCCAGCTATGTCTTCGCGCAACGCCTAAACGCCCGACCACCCGGCCTGCTGATCTTCCCCGGCGGCGAGACGAGTTGGGAGTTCTTCAACCACGTCCCCGGATCCCTACACACGCCATTCCGATGGGAAGGCATCCCCGTCGTCTACGCCCACAGCCGCGCCGCGATCGAACGCGAGGGCTGGGGCGAGTGGTTTGGCGGCCATACCTCCGTCGTTCTTGAGCCCGGCGAGGAACGCACATATCAAATGCGCTTCGTCCCCGTAGACCGAGACCGTACGGACAATCTCAGCGCAACACTGGCAGCTTGCGGACGTCCTGCCATGCGCCTCTTCCCGGGCGCCGTCGCGCCGGCAGATGTCGGCATCGCCATTGAAGTCGGCGGCGCGACCCCTACGCGATTCATCAGCAGTCCCGACATGGAGTTGGAGACGGACGCGGATGAGGAGGGCGGCTTCTGCTTTGTTCGCCCCACCGAACCCGGACCCGTGACGATAGGCTTTGAGGACACCCAAGGCCGAATGAGCGAGGGTCAGCTTCTCTTTACCGCTCCGATTGCGGACCTCATCCGTGCCCGCGGCAACTGGATCGTAGAGCACCAAATTTCTCACGAGTCGGATGCGCTCGAAAACGCCATCCTGCCTGCCGACAACGTCACCACCCTCCCCGTCACCGAACCCGACGCTTACGTCGCTCCTTTCGGAATCGAGTCGAGCCTGGCCGACGCGCTTTTCCTCGCCGAGAAAAACACGATCTACCCCGTCACGCGTGAGATCGAAGCATTGGACGCGTACCTCTCGGACTTCCTCGAGGACGACCTTCAGAATCCGGGCGATGGCAGCGTCGGCAGCAGCTTCCCCGACCTCCGCTGTGTAGCCACGAACTTCGGGCGCGCGCAGGTCTATCCGCTGGCCTTCTGCCTCTACCAATCCATGGCTCGTCTGGCCGGCGGCTACGGCGGGACACGTCACGATGCGACGACCTACTTGAAACGGGCCGCACGCTGCGCCTCCGCCCTGTTCAAGCACGTCGAGCCGAGCACGTTCAGTGCCGCCGCCGTTCCGCTCATGTCCTACCTGCCCTCGCTCGCCGAAGACCTCAAGGCGGCCGGTTTGGCGGACCAAGCCCGTGAAGTCGAGCAGAACCTCCGTCGCCGCGACAGCGACCTCCTGCGTCGCCGGTATCCCTTCGGCACCGACCTCGCATGGACCGCGGCCGGTTTCGAGGAGGCCTTCACTACGGCCCGCCGGCACGCCCACGAAGAACTTCAAGAGCGAACCCTTCGGTGCGCCTTCGCGGCCCGATCGCTCGCCCCCTCCTGGTGGTGGTATGGCAGTGACAAGCGCTGGCTCGACGACGGCGACGGGAACCCGGCGGGAACGGACCGTGGCGAACTCTGCCTCGGCCCGACGACCGTAGCGAATTCCCTGCTCTTCCTCCGCACCCTCGACCGCGACTACACGGGCCTCCCCGAGGCGACTCTCAGACTTGCTCTCGGCGGCATGCTCGGAGTCTGGGCCTTGGTAAGAAGCGACGGCGCGGCGGGAATGGCGTTCTGCCCCGATTCGGCATCCCGGCATTTTGGAATGTCCGCCGTCACCGGCGATATCGGGCTCGGCCTATTCCACTACCTTCGGGGCGTTGCCTCGTACGTATTGCCAACTCGCTACTCGGGCGTGACCACCTTCGGCTGCCACTTCGAGGTCGAATCAGAAGACTCAAGGGAGACGTTTATTGTCCGCCCCTGGGACGGCGTCGGCCGGCGCATTATTGTTCGGCAGATCGGGCTCGAAGTCGAAGCGAACCTAGGCGTCATTCGCGAAGTCCGATTCGACGCACGCAAGCGAAAGGCCAAAGTGACGATCGAGAATCCTTCTACCAATCCCCATCAAACGAAAGTAAAGGTGCGCGGGCTTTGGGGCAGCAGGTTTTTGGTTGACGGTGTCGAGTGGACGGGTGTCGACGGCGAACTCGCTTTCGACCTTGGTCTCGTCGCGAGCGGAACGGTTACAACTGAGATTACGGTGATTGAATGAACGAAATTCCCGGCTGGTGGCTTGGCATCTCGGCAACGTTTTTCGTTGTCAACATCCTTGTGTTCGTGGGCCTCATCTTCGCGATCCTAAAGGTCGTCAAGCTGATGGAAGAGGTGAAGCCGAAGGTTAACGAACTCTCGGGCCAGGTCACCGCTTTGGTCACTAAGGTGGAGCGGGTGGTTGACCGCGTCGAAGAGGTCGCGGAGTCGGTCAAGGAGACGGTCGATGTAGTGGGCAGCCGCGCCAAAGGCGTTGCTACGTCCGCCGAAATCGTCAGCACCACCGCGACTCGCCAGTTCGAGAAATTTAGCCCGGTGGTGGTTGGAATTATGACCACCCTTAAGCTGGCCCGTGCCGTGATGGATTTCCGCCGCGGCAATTCTTCACACACCGAAATTCGCGAGCAAAAGCCTCATAAGAAGGGTTTCCTCGGACTCTTCTGACTCGGCTCTTCTAGGGCCGGCTGAGAAGCGCAACGAAAGATTGCGCGTACCACCGCGCGAGAAAGTCATCCGGGTGCATCGGGTCCGCCAAAAGATCCTTGGCGGACTTCGCCGCGTAAAGGGCCTCGCTCATCTCCGTCATATCCAGGATCGCGACTCCTCTACCCGCAAGCGACCGGAGGCCTTTCGCGTAACCGGTCATATGCCCAACGTATGTCGGATCGGCTGTGTAGGCCGGATCGAACCGAATCGAAGTGACCAACACGAACTCGACGTTCGGGCGATGCTCACGGATGGTGGCCATTGTGGCCTCGATGCTCTTCAAGAAAGCATCTGGTCCCACCGACCAGAAATCGTTCATCCCGAAGGCGATCAGCACGAGATCCGGATTTAGGTCGGCGACGGCGGACTTCGCGTTGTCCGCCCCCCACTGCGCCGTCATCCCCCCGAGCGCGACGTTGTAAAGCGTTAGGTGTGGGTCCTGATAGCGCTTCTTGAGCTCACGGGCGGCTAGCTCCGGCCACGTAGGCATGTAGGGCGGCTCGTTCCGGAATGCCGATACATTGATGCCCAGAGTGATGCTATCGCCAAGCACGACCATTGTCAGAGGTCTTTTCCCTTCCAGCAGCGCAATCGACTTCGGAAGGTTCTCGGGTGCGAACTTGGCGGTCGGCCCTTGCCACGTCTCCTCGTGCGAGTACGTCACGAAGACGTGCTTGCCGGCGACACTGAGCCACGGATAGTCACCCTTCGGGAAGTCCGAATCCTTCATGGTCGTCATTCGCGACCCCGGAAGCGCGACGATTTCTTGTCCGTGAATTTCGTAGTCCCTTCCCTGCTCAAAGGTCTGGTGCAGGGCACTGTCTCGAACGCTGAGGATAATCGAGGGCTTGAACAGCAACTTGCCGCTCGGACCAGCTCCGTTCTTTGAAACGAGCAGCACCGACTCGTCGTACGTCGTCTTGCCCAACCAGATGGGCATCATCTGCTGGTCTAGGTTTCCCAGGGGCGCATGCGGGACCCGGTTGTGGTCATCGTCTTTGAGTTCGACCGCATCGGCATCCAAAAAGCCCGGACCGGCTGAGGTCTGCTCAATGCTGACGACCAAGTGATCGGTGAAGGCCTGGGTCTTGAAATAGATGCCCGTACCGGCCCCCTTCGCCTCCGCGCTCTTCTTGGGGTCGATGGCCTGATTGAGCTCCATCACGACATGCCCGCGCCGATCGAAGCAACGAACCCGTACCGCGCCTTCGACGCCTGGGTCGCTCGTATGCACCGTCGCCCCGAAGGTGATGATCCGCAGGCCGGGAACGTCGTACCGCTGCGAAACCGAACCGAGTCCCGGACCGATTCTGACGCTCTGCTTCCCCGCCATCGGCGATGTCGTGTTCAGCTGAACATGGCCGGAAGTCTTCCAGCCCGTCAAGCCCTGCTCGAACCCGCCGTTTACGATGTAATTAGGTTCGGGCACACCCTGAATCATCGCTCGGGAGTTTACAGCCGCGAGGCAAAGAGCGAAAAGGCGGGTTTGCATCATTGCAGTTCCCAATCATTTTGCCAGGAATGCGTTTGCGCTTGACAAACGCGCCGATTAACGGGATAATATTCTCTTGTACCGCGGGGTGGAGCAGTCTGGTAGCTCGTCGGGCTCATAACCCGGAGGTCGCAAGTTCAAATCTTGCCCCCGCACCCACTTTACAGAAAAGCGTAACTCTTTACCGAAGCGCTAAGTAAGTAGCCCGCAGTCAGAAAGGGATATCCCTGAGGCCTAGTTGATGTGAATCGACTGGGCCTTTTTCTTGCATTCCCTTCACGCAGTTTTTGGTTGCCTGCGGCAACCAAAAACTGCCACCCATACTATCCGCCGCTTTGGGCAGCGTAGCTCCAAACGGCGAATGGGGACGACAGATTAATGAACCGTGATACAATCGCCTCATGTCGGAGAAGGCGTTTTACAAAGCCGTAAAGGACGGCAACCTCGCGCAAGTTCAAGCCCTGCTTAAGGAACAACCAGATCTGGTGCATGCGCGCGACGACGCAAAATCCACACCCCTCCATTGGGCCGCCTGGAAGGGCCACGCCGAAGTTGTCAACGCGCTCCTGGATGCCGGCGCCGATATCCAAGCGCACAACGAAAACGACCACTGGGGCACCACGCCCCTGCACGCCGCTGCCCACGGCAACCAAAAACTGGCCGCTGAAGTCCTGATCCGCCGTGGCGCCGACGTCAACGCCGTCCGTGCGAGTGGCCAAGGAACTCCCCTCGGCGAGACCAAAGCCCACAACGCCACCGCCGTCGCGAAGCTGCTTCGGGCCGCCGGCGCCACTGAATAACGCAGCGGCAATCCCTCACGATTTCTTCATCTTGTTCAGATACCTTCCCTCACGTTGACTCGTAGCGCGAAGCCGCAACGGTCGAGGTGAATTGAGATGGATGAGAAAGAAGTTGCCACGAATAGTAAGAGCCTAAGTCGGCGTGAAGTTATTGCCCTTGCCGGAATTTCCGGCACCGCCCTAATCATTGGCTGCGGCGGTGGTGGTTCGTCTACAACAACCTCCGCGACCGCAGCAACGGCATCGAGTACGACCGGTACCACGGGAACCGCGACGGGAGGGTGTACGGTTAGCCCAGAGGGCGAGATCGGACCTTACTTCGCCGACGACAGTGCCAGTGGCTTCTTACGCTCTAACGTCCTCGCAAATATTGACGGAACAAACGCCCAAACCGGCGTCCCACTAACGCTCAATATCCACATTTACGACGCAGAGAATAGCTGTAAGGCGATGGCGGGCGTCCAAGTCGACATATGGCATTGCAACGCTTACGGCGTGTATTCGGATGAAGCCGTTGAATCGACCTCAAGTGAGACATTCCTTCGCGGCTATCAGATAACGGACGCAAACGGCCTCGTCACCTTCAAGACCATCTTCCCGGGTTGGTACTCCGGCCGCACCGCCCACATCCACGTTCGCGTGAGGTCGAAATACAGCGAAGCCTCCTCGACAAGCGACGGAACGAATACGACCCAGCTCTTCTTCCCGCAGGCCGTGATCGACCAGCTCTACGCGAACGTAGCCCCCTACAGCACGCACGGCAAAGAGGACACGACCAACACCGCCGACCACGTTTACACGGGCGAAACGCATGCGGAAATGCTGTTGACGCTCACCGGGGACTACCTTTCGGGCTATTCCACTACGGCATCGATCTACCTGCCCATCACCGCGAAGTGATCTAGACCAAAGCAGCGGCAAGTACGCAAACCGCGCCCGCAAGCACATAGGGTGCCGCCGGATGCCAGTCAAACAGAACCCCTCCGACCAGGGGTCCCAGAACGAAACCTAACGAACGCGTCCCTTGCAGCAGACCAAAGAGTTCCCCTTGCCGGTCCGAAGGCACCGTCCGGCTGCAGATGCTGTTAACGGTGGGGTTTGCCAACCCCGCGCCAACCGCGTACAAGGTGCTCGCGACAAAGAGCGTCGCCAAAGGCGGAATAGAGGAAGCCAAGAGTGCACTCGCAGGATTGAGCGCCAACCCAACCCCCTGCGCAACAAAAGCGGACCGCACGAGCGGCTTCTCGCTTAACCGCTTAGCCACGAACCCTAGGATCAGCCCCTGCACCGCGATTCCCGCCAAAGCCTCGTATCCGAGCAAGGCCCCGAACTGAAGCTGGCCATAGCCGAACAACCGCTCAATCAAGCGCGCAAACGTCCCTTCGAGGGTGGCGAGGGACAACCAAGCGACCCCTACAACCAGGGCAAGGCGCCGCAACGCCGGGAACTCCTGCAAGAGGGCAAATGCCGAACGCTTTGGAGGCTTCGGCACTTCCGGCTCGCCCTCCAAGCGCGGAGGCAGATTAGGAAGGACCACGGCGAGAACGAGAGCCCCAAGAAGCGAACACGCACCCGCCAAGATGCCCAACAGGAACTGCCCCGGCAAACCATGCAAGGACGGCTGGCGCGCACCAAGCACGGCCAAAACACCGCCAATCGGCGGCCCGACCACCAATCCAAGGGAAACCGCCGCGCCGATCCGGCCGAGGGCCGCAGTCCGATCTGCCCCTTCGTACCGATCCGAAATGAAAGCCTGGGCCACCGCAACGTTGGCGGCGCCAAACCCCGATAGCACCCGGCTCACCACCAGCACGGCCAGCGATCCGGCTAGGCCGTAAGTCACCATTGCGAGCCCGGAAAGGGCCGTACAGATCACAACGACCGCCTTCCGGCCCATGTGGTCGCTTCGCCGTCCCCAGATGGGTGAAACTACTAGCTGGATGACGAACGTGGTGGCCAGCAGGGAGCCGATCACTAAACCCTTCGGCCAACCAGCCGGGGTAAGCGATTCGGCCCGGAGTTGGATGTCCGCGAAGAGCATCCCAAAACCGAGTAAATCCAAGAAAATGGCAACGAGAAGTGCGGTCTCGTCTCGATTCTTTTGTGGTCGCGAAGGTTGGGTCACGGATCTTAACAGAGCGTTATCGCAAGGGGCGCGACCGGGGCTTCATACTCTTCAAGGAAAGTACCAGCAATCGGAACCTCCGCGATGAGGCGTGCGTATCCGATGATAATTCTGGAAAAGAGCGAACCAATTTGAGGTTCAAACCGTTCTGGATTAGTAGACAAAGATTTAAAACCATTAAGGCGCTGCCGGAAACATTCATGGCAGGCCGTGCTCCTACTCAGTAGGAAGTGGCATCGGCCGAGGGAAATAAGCACTCCCTCGGCTGTTTTTCTTTTTCAGATTCGCTGGTACGCTTATCCGAGATGAAGTTTGTCGACGTCGTCGTTCTCCTGTTCGCCCTGCTCACCATAGGCATGGGTGTGACGGGCTACGTCGCCCCGACGACCGGACACGCCAGTATCATCTCCTTGGTCGCGGGGGTGGCCATCGGAGCTCTCCTGATCGGATCGCTGGCCCTTGCCAAAACGAATCCACGAGCGGGACGAATTGGCGCCGCGATCGCCGCCCTGCTGCCGTTGGGACGATTTCTGCCCGCCTACATCAAGGAGCACAACATCTACCCCGCCGGAATCATGGTGATCGGATCTTTCATCACCGTCGGCGTGCTCGTAGGTGGCCACTTCGCCGCCATGTCGAAGAAGACTCGCTAAAGGAGCGGGAACGGCCGCACTTCGGCAAACACATTGCCGCGCTCAGAGACGATCTCGACGCTCGTCCCGGCGAGCGCCGCCTCGTTTCGAACCATTCCCGCCGCGAAATGACCCAAACGGGGGGAGTATGCCGCGCTGGTCACGGAGCCCACTTCCTTGCCCGGCCCAGCGGTAATGACGGCTCCGGGCTCAACCGGGCCGTCGGTAAGAAGGCCGACCCAGCTTTTGTTCGTGTGGCCCCGGCTGTGGATGCGCATGAGCACCTCTTGCCCCATATAGCATCCCTTGCGATAGCTAACATGGCGGCTTTCGAAGGCAGGTCCGAGTTCGGGAGGCATGGTTTTCGCACCAATATCTGAACCCAACGACGGCACTCCCGCTTCTAGCCGCGCAATATCGTAGGCACCGTGATCGATGGTCGGAAAGAGCTCGCGCAAACGAGCCAGCGCAACGTCGTCCGGACCCGCAAAACATAAGTCCCACCCGCCAAAGCACGTGCGCGGCGACCGGAGGCACCAAAACTTCGAGCCCTCAAGCTCGACTTCCCCGGCATCCAGTTCGGGCACCTTGACTAACTCCCCCAAACGACGTGAGGCCGAGCGTCCTTGAAGGCTGACCAACACATGGGAGCCCAAAGCCGGGGCTTCCACGTCCTCCAGGATCACCATATCCACGATCCTCTGCCTCACCGCGGCGGCCGAAGCCTCCGGACAGATCATCACGATCGAGTCCGGTAAGGCCCAAGCATCGACAACGGCGACGATCTGGCCGGTCGCCGAGCAGAAGCAAAATGAACGTGACCGGCCCGGCTCCAACTCCCGAACATCGTTCGTCACCTGCCCCTGCAGCCAACCCTTGCGGTCTGACCCCTGAAGCTGAATAACCTCGAAGGTAGATAGGTCTATCAGACCGCAGTCCTCTTGCAAGCGCTCATAATCCAAAAGCGCGAGATCGGTTGACTCAGGTTTCAGGTCGGCCATGTTGGTTACTTTCGCGCCGAAACGGGTTCAGGCCGGCGGCGAAGACACTATGAACTACGATATCCGCACGGGAGCCGTTCGTTGATACCAATCCTGATCTGGCTCGTCGGCCTGGGGGCCTACGGCGCGGCCCGCAACGAGATCCACCATCTTGAGAAGAGCGCGGCGCGAGAAATCGGCGCCAACTTTGGCGGCGAGCACAAAGAAGTCAACGTCCACGTGGACTTCGACCCCGAAATCGTTTGGGGCAATATCCGCCGGATCACGGTCAACGCCTCGCACTTCACCGCCCAAGGTCTCCCCGTTGGGGTCGAGAAGAACCTCTCGCACAACGGTAAAATCCGCGACCTAAGGTTCGACCTGAGCGACTTCGTCCTGCGAGATCTCAGGGTTGCCCACCTCCGCGTGGATGTTTACGATTCGCGATACGACTTTGGCTTAGCGATTCGGAAGCACCAGTTCAAGCTAAGTCGTAGTGGCAAAGGCGTCGCCGATGTCGAACTGGAACCCGCCGACCTTGCCGCATTCATCAAACAAAAGTTTCACGAGATCCAGTCCGTCACCGTGAAGATAGAAGGTGACAAGGCTTACATCGATGGTCACGGCGAGTTCTTGCTGCTCTCGACCGACTTCTCGATCGTCGCCCAGATGGAGCCGGTAGACGGCACCAAGCTCATGCTTAAGTTCGCGCAGATTCGCTTCGACGGTTTGCCGGCAGGAGAAGAGGGCACGGCGGCGGTTCTAAAAGTCCTCAATCCTGTGATCGACCTCGACGCGGATCTTGGCCTTCGTGGAGCGGTGCACATCAATAAGATCCACCTCGAAGTCGGCCACATCAGGGCGGATGGAGAAACGGTCATTCCCGACGGCCTTTCTTAGAGATTTCTCTAGGGAAACTTTTCCTAAGCCTCTCCGGTTGAACTGTCCGTGGCGTCAACGTTAGCCAGTGAGTATCCTCTCAGGGAGATGAGCCAGAAACCACCAGCGGAGGTGACGGTTCTGGTGCCGGCGCTCAATGAAGAGGCCACGATTGCGGAGGTGCTGGACCGCGTCCTCGCGATTCCCCTTCGCGTCCAGGTGATTGTCGTCGACGACGGCAGCACGGACCGAACGCCGGAAATCCTTGCGACTTACGCCGACCGTGTTCTGGTGCTTACCAACGCGTCGCGTGGCGGCAAAGGCAACGCAATCCGTAAAGCCCTTCCCTTCGCCGAAGGCAAGGCCACTATCGTTCAGGACGCCGATCTCGAATACGCCCCCGAGCAGATTCCCGACCTTATCCGGCCCATCTTGGATGGCAAGGCGAATGTCGTTTATGGGTCCCGCTTTGCGCAAGGCCTCCCGAAGGGAATGGCCCTCCCGAACAAAATCGTAAACGTCCTGCTCTCCCTCACGGTGCGCGCCCTCTACTTTCACAAGGTGAGCGACGAGGCGACGTGCTACAAGGCGTTCCGCACCGACCTTCTCGTGCGGATGAAGCTGGAGTGCACGCGCTTCGAGTTCTGCCCCGAGGTGACTGCGAAGTCGATACGCCTCGGAGAAAAAATTCACGAAGTGCCCATCCACTACGAACCGCGCAGCAAGGCCGCCGGCAAAAAGATCCGGTGGACGGACGCCCCGGATGCCTTCTGGACGCTCGCGAAGCACCGGTTCAAGAAGTTCTAGTCGCTGGCGCCGGCGCGCAAGCCCGCCAGCTTCATCCCGAAGTGAATCCAGCCCTCGACGATGCCCTGTCGCGCCTGCTGGTCGTTCTCGGAGGTGTCAAACGGACCGTGGTAGATCGCCAGTCGGGATCCGTTGTCCAGCTCCTCAAACCACAGGTCCACCCTTTTCGGCCCCGACTCTGACGGCTCGTGATCCCAAGCCCAGGTGAACGCCAAATGCTTGCCGGGATCGAGCGCGAGGTACTCACCCCTCAGATGCCAATCCTGTTCGGGCCAGGCGAGATAGTACGCCCCGCCAACCTTGAGATCGGCCTGCGCCGTTTTCGGCCACCATGCCACGAGCAACTCGGGACTCGTGAAGTAGTCGTACAGCGTCGTCGGCGCGTATGACTCGAAGTCCGCGGAAAGGACGGCGATCTCGGGGGCGGAGGGTATTTGCTTCATGGCGACTTCGGTTCGAGGCGAGATAATCCTAGCATCGTTCTCGCTTTCTCTCCGTCATTCTCTAGGACGAAACTCGGTTTCGTTGCGTAGGATCGGAAGGTGAACGACCTGGTTCGAAAACAAACGGAAAAGCGGGAAGAAGAGGCCTTGTCACCCTTCGCGGCCCTCGCATCGGCAAGCCAAGGCCGCGAAGAGGAAGACTCAGGATCCCGTTCGAACCATCTATCAACGCGATCGGGACCGCATCCTCCACTCCAAATCGTTCCGCCGGCTCAAACACAAAACCCAGGTCTTCATCGATCCCACCGGCGACCATTACCGCACCCGGATGACCCACTCACTGGAGGTCTCCCAAGTCGCCCGGACCATCGGTCGCGCGTTGCGCCTGAACGAGGACCTGATCGAAGCCATCGCCCTCGGCCATGATCTTGGCCACACGCCGTTTGGCCACGCGGGCGAACACGCGCTCGACGCCGCCTTGAAGGAATTCAATGGCCCGATCACCGAGTTTAGGCACGACCTCCAATCCCTTCGCATCGTCGATGTGCTGGAGCACCTCAACCTCAGCCAGGAGACCCGAGCCGGCATCGGGGGTCACAGCAAAGGCCGTAACGACCTCAGCGCCCACGACGGCATGCCAACTTCGACTCTGGAAGCCGCCGTCGTTAGAATCAGCGACCGCATCGCTTACCTAAGCCACGACATCGACGATGCTGTCCGAGCGGGAATCATCGACGCGCCACCCCAAGCGTTCGAGTTCCTCGGGACCTCGTCGCGCGAACGGATCGGTCGCATGGTGATGGACGTGATCGAGCACTCCCTCGATGTCCCCGCCATCCGCATGTCACCCGCCCTCATCGACGGCATGAACGGCCTCAAAGAGTGGATGTTTGAGAATGTCTACAACGAGTACCCCGTGAAGTTTCCCGACATTCCGAAAGCGCAAAACCTCGTGAAGGAACTGTTCGCTCACTTCGCTAAGGAAGGCGCCCTGGCGGAAGGCTATGAGGGTTTGCAGGGCGCCATCGACTACTTGGCGGGAATGACCGACCGATTCGCGATGGACACCTACGCCCGGCTGAAGATGCCGAGCGTATGGCAGCTGGCCTAGAGCTCGATTCCCATCTCGTCGAGCAACCGGCCGAGCAGGTCGTGGTCGAACCGGTCCATCTTCTTGGCCCGGTCGGACTCCAACTTCGCTTCGTCCAACTGGCCCGATTCCTCCAGCATCATGCCCAGAAGGCCGTGATACAGATTCTTTGCCGGATCGAGATCGCTCGCCAACCGCACGGACTTGATCGCCTCGACGTGCCGCCCCTCGCGCCAAAACGCAACCGCGGCGCGAAGATACAGATGATCGTCACCTGGTGAAAGCTCAATCGCGGCACGCAGAGACCCGAGCGCATTCTCATAGTCGCCCATCTCGATCATCTGGTCGCCAATCCAGTAGTGGTAGAACGACTCATCCGGCTTGATGAGAACCGCGTTCTGGGCTTCGACAAGCGCCTGCTTCTTGGAGCCCGCCTCCCGCAGAGTTTCCGCCAGCTTCATGAATAAGTAGGCGTTTTCCGGTTCCTTGGTAACGGCAAGCTGAAGCTTCTCGATCGCATCGCGAAAACGTCCGTAGCGCTTGTAGAGGTCGGCTACTCCAACGACTGGCTCGACGCTGTCCGCCTTGAGCCGCAAAGCCCTCTCATACTGCCGGAGTGCTTGCGGCGCCTGATCTCCGTATTCTAGAGCTCCGGCGAGGTTCACCATCGAAGTTGGATCGTTGGGGTCTCGCTGCTCGACTGCGCGGCGGAAATGCTTCAGCGCCGCCTCTAAGTTTCCGTCGCCGAGGAATTGGCGGCCGAGAGCATCGCTCTCCTCCGCGGTTCTTCCCTCTCTAGGGGTATCGGTTTCCTCAATTTCGACCTCTTCCGGCTGAGCCACGGCGAAGAGATCGGCGATCGTTTTGTAAGTTGGATCCATTACTTCTTGTTATGTACGTGCGGCGATTTCAAAAGTCACGAGCCACGAAGGCTTCTTCGGAGCATTCTCAACGCGAGTTTTTTGGGCGCCGAAGGGCGCCCAAAAAACTCAATTCCAATCCTTCCCGCATCCGGGGCGAAGCCCCGGATGCGGGAAGCGGGCCTTACTAAACTTTGTTCGGGACTATCTCACAGGCAAAGCCTTGTGAGATAGTCCCACGTCACCGCGTGACGGGCCGAATCAGCATCGTCGCGGGGTAGCTGCTGCCGGAGAGCGGCAAGGTCGTAATATCGACACTCTGCGTTGACCCCGGCGTCATGTGGAACTTAGCCAGCCGGCGAACTTCCTTCGGTTGAAGCAACGGCGTGTGGATGAAGCTTCCGTTTAAGCAGAACAAACCGCCGCTATAACCCGCACTCGCCTCGAAAACAATCTCCACATCGGTTGTCTCATTCGTGGGGTTCGAGATCGATGCCTTGATGTTGTAGATCACGCCGAAGTTACCGTCGAGCTGAGACACCCCGTCCTGTCGGAGAATCGCGCGCTGACCGATTCTTAGGTAGCCAAACCGCCCGCCGACTTTGTAGGAGACTTCTTCTTGTCGCCGGGGGTCGGGGTAGATGTGCTCGGACATCACGTAGGGCGCCTTGTCGTAGTCGTTCAGGGGATGGCAACCCACCTCCCGCCAGGGCGTCGACGAGCGGATCGCGTTCTTCCACGCCGGGTCGAGTTGGAAGGGCGGGAAGGAATCCGTTCGCACCAGAAGGTCCTTCGGGCCTGCAATCAGGCGAAGCCCGCAAAGACCGGAGTCCGTCTCGTTCGGGCTCAAGCGGCGTAGCGAAATCGGCATCGTCGAATGGGCCGGAATGGTCACGATCTCCCCGCTCCCCACGATCCAAGCTCGGAAATATTCGTCCGCCGCGACGATCCCCGCCCTCACGGGGTTGTAGTCGGGCTTGCTATCGCCGGGGATCACGATTACCTTCGCCGGGATGTCGCTGTTGTTGACCGCCTGAACGCGGATGTAAATCGGTTGGCTGGACCCGTTAATATGGTGGTAAAGCAACCTCGCGGGAGCCCCCATGCGCAGGCTCGCCGAGAACAGGGACATCGGCTTCGTCACCACTTCGGGGTTGTTCGAGTACCAGAGCTCAGAGTCCGCCTGCTGGACGATCGGCACATTCTTGATTTGAATGTTGACGACGCCGTAGTTCGAGTAAGCATGCGAAGCCAAGGCGCGAACATGCACCGCGTAAGATCTTGACTCGCCCGTCCCTAGCGCTCCGCAATCAGGGAGCTTGTACTGAAAATCCGTGCCGGGAACGCCCACCAACTGCCCTTTCAGCGCCATCGCAATCGCGCCGCGGACCGTGGCGCCCGCCGTCGGAATACCGGCCACTTCCGCCGTGCAACTTTGCGGGAAATCGGCCGCCCAGGGACGAACGGCGACGTTTACGTGAAGGATGTGCCCGTCCGCATTGACGGTTACGGTGCCCGAGCCGGACCCGACGCCGTGGACAGAAACACCGTCGTCCGTACGCGTCACTCGCAAAATGCGCGCCGGAGAGGCGCTAATCGCCGCTTGATCCGCGAGGCCACCCATTATGCGAACCAACTTGTCGGCGCCGACGGGAAGCTGTAATTCCTTCTGGCTGAGCGTGAGCGGCGGCAACAGCAATGCCTGGTTCAGCTTCGCCGCCCAACTTTCGGCGAGTAGCGCGGGAGTCGTCTTAGATCGCGAAGCGTCGGCCGGAGTCACGGTAAGGCAGTGGCACGAATCGATCAGGATCACGAAATCCGTTCCGTTCCGTTTCGTTTCGATCGGCCCGTAGCGGCTCAGATGGGCCAAGGTCCGTGCGACTAGCGCCGTGCGCTCGGCCCCCGAAATCCCACCGGCAGATGCCCTAATTTGGAAGACCGGCTTCCCGTTAACGACCAATACCGTCCCGACGGCGCGAAAAGACCCCGCCTGAACGGTGCAAAGAAGAAAAAGGAGGAGGACGGAGGCGCAGACGCTCCGGAGAAGACGGTGCATGCCGGGACGATAAGGATACCAGCGTCCGTGACGGTACGGAAGAACCGCCCGCCCCTTGGCGGCCTAGATGCGATGAGGAGCGCAACACCCCAAAAGGTAAACTCTTTTCAAGATGAGCCCCATTCAGGCAAAGAACTACATTAACGGAGAGTGGATCTCCGGACGGCAGGATTTCGAGAGTGTGAATCCCGCCAATCTCAAGGAGATCATCGGTACCGCGCCGCTCAGCGACAAGTCCGACGTCGACCAAGCCGTGGGTTCCGCGAAGCATGCCTACGAGACGTGGCGCGACCTGAGCTGGGTCAAGCGCTGCGAGTACGTCGATGCCTTCGCCCAGTTGATCAAGCGCGATCTCGACGAGATTTCAACGCTCGTGACCCGAGAATGCGGCAAGCCCATCAACGAGGGCCGCGCGGACGCCGTCGAGGCCCTCCACATGGCCCAGTACATGGCTGGAATGGGCCGCATGCCGATCGGCCTGGCGATCAGCTCCGAGATCGCGGCGAAGGATGCCTTCATCCTGCGCAAGCCGAAGGGGGTCATCGCCTGCATCACCCCGTGGAACTTCCCTTCTGCGATTCCGCTCTGGGTCATCCTCCCGTCGGTCATCGCCGGTAACACCGTCGTCTTCAAGCCCGCCGAGCAGACGCCCATTGTCGCCCACAAGCTGATGGAGCTATTCCACGAGGCCGGCTTCCCCGCCGGCGTCATCAACATCCTCCACGGCATGGGTGAGGACGTCGGCGACCCGCTCGTGAAGCACAAGGACGTCGCGGCGGTCCTCTTTACTGGCTCGCGTGCCGTCGGTAAGTACATCCAGCAGATTGCCGCGGGCGACGCTTATAAATTCGCCGCGACCGAGATGGGCGGCAAGAACGCAACCCTCGTCCTGGAAGACGCCGACCTCGACATCGCGGTCAACGCCTGCATCCTCGGTTCCTTCAAGACCTCCGGTCAGCGTTGCGTCTCCACGAGCCGTATCATCGTCGACAAGAAACTTGAGCCGGAATTCACGAAGCGCTACCTTGAGCGCGTCAAGCGCATCAAGATCGGCAACGGCCTCGGCGAGGACATCTTCATGGGTCCGCTGATCGAAGCCGGCGGCGTCGAGAAGTGGAAGTTCCACAACCAGAAGGCTCGCGAAGAAGGCGCCGAGGTTTTGATCGACGGCCAGGTCCTTACTGACGGCGACTACGCCCTCGGAAATTTCGTCTCGCCCTTCGTCTATCGGTTCGACGGCTATAAAAAGAACACCTTCTGCCTGCGTGAAGAGGCGTTCTCGCCGCATGTTGCGATCATTCCGGTCTCTGGAATGGAGGAAGCGGTCGAGGTCTACAACGACACCGACTACGGCCTCGCGATGGCCGTCATCACCGAAGACTATCGAAAGTGGCGCTGGGTCCGCGATCACGCGGAGTACGGCCTTGGATACGTGAACCTGCCGAGCATCGGTGCGGAAGTCCACCTTCCCTTCGGCGGCGTGAAGGCCAGCGGCAACGGCCACCCCGGCGCCGAGGGCATCCTCGACTCGGTCACCCACCGTGTCGCTTTCACCGTCAACTACGCCCGCGAAATCGTCATGGCCCAAGGCCTCTCGACGAGCGTTTAAGACAAACAAAAACGGGGCGGCCACCTTTCAGTGGCCGCCCCGTTTTTATTTATCAAACCCGCGACCGATAAAACTCGATCGTCTTCGCCAACCCCTCAGGAATCGACGTCTTGTACTCGTACCCAAGAATGGTGCGAGCCCGCGTCAAATCCGGACGCCGCTGCTTCGGATCGTCAATCGACGCATCTACGTAGACGATCTCGCTGGACGAATTCGTCGCCTCGATAACCGCCTGCGCGAACTGCAAGATGGTGCGCTCTTCCTCGGTACCGATGTTGACGGGCTCGTGATAGTCGGACTTCGCCAGCAACATCACGCCGTTGATCGTGTCCTCGAAATAGCCGAACGAGCGCGTCTGGCTGCCATCCCCATAAATCGTTAAGGGCCGACCCAGCAACGCCTGCTTCACGAAGTTCGGCACCACGCGGCCGTCGTCAAGGCGCATACGGGGTCCATAGGTGTTGAAGAACCGTACGATGCGCGTGTCGATGCCGTGGAAGTTGTGGTACGCCATCGTCATCGCCTCGGCGTATCGCTTGGCCTCATCATAGACGCCGCGCGGACCGATCGGGTTGACGTTCCCCCAGTAAGTTTCGGGCTGCGGCGAGATCGCCGGATCGCCATACACTTCGCTGGTCGAGGCGATCATAAACTTTGCTCCCTTCGCCTTCGCGAGGCCAAGGGCGTTGTGCGTACCGAGCGCGCCGACCTTCAAAACCTGGATCGGAAACTTCTTAAAGTCGTCCGGACTGGCCGGGCTGGCGAAGTGAAACACGAAGTCGACTGGCCCGTCTACGAGGATGTAATTTGAGACGTCGTGCTGGATGAAGAGAAATTTCGGGTTGCCGGCAAGGTGAGCAATGTTGTCCGTGCTTCCCGTGATAAGGTTGTCGATCGCGATGACTTCGCAATCCTCGGACAGTAAACGATCCACAAGGTGCGATCCAAGAAAACCCGCTCCTCCAGTAACCACGACGCGCATGGCAAAAGGATAGCTTAGAATGAACCCCTTGGTCGCGTCCCTGATCGGATTCTGGGCCCTCAAAGCCGGCTCACCCCCGGCGTTCGATTGTCCCGCGGCTACGGCGGACAAGGCGCTCGCGCAGCTCGGTCAGGCCCTGGACGTCCATCTCGAAGCTGATCGAACCGTCGCCAAGCAAGTCGTCGCCCTCCGGCTAATCACCCTCGACAAGAAACAAGCCTTAGCAGACCTGGCAAAGGCTACCCACGGGGAGTGGGCCGAAACGAAGTCCGGCCTCCGGCTCACCCTCTCAAGCGACCAAATGCGAAGGCTCTGGAATGAGGAGCGCGACCGGCAGCTTCAGTGGCTCCAACCTCAACTAAACCGACGTTTGGCCGAACTGAAGGCGCACGAGATGTTCGACGCCAACGCGGTTAAGGCGCTAATGGATGAGCGGAAACGCCGCGACGATGTTCGGTTCTTCTATCCGAACGCACCGGAGTCGCGGGCCGTGATTCGGACGGCCCAGGCGCTTGGCGCCTCCCAGCTTGCGGCCCTGCATCCGGGACAGAAGCTGGTCTTCGCCAGCAATCCTTCCCGGATCCAGCGTGAGTTGCCGGTAGGAATCGAAGAAATTGCCAGCGAGGCGGTGGCTGAAAACCTCACCTACTTGCGAGCCTTGAGCTCAGTGAACGACCAGATCTCTATCCCCTTGGCAGCCCCCATCACGCGAATCATGATCGGCGCCACCCGCGCCCTCGATTCCGACAAGGTAAAGCTGACCCTCATTATCTGCTTCGCAGGAAAGCGGCCAAACATCGTCGGAATGATGGATTTCGCCCCCGAAGCTTCGGCTGGGTCGCGCGACGGCGGCACGTTTGACCGATTCGCCAGTGCGCCTCTGGCCAAGGAAATCCATCAGATAATCAACGCCCCTATCCCCGGCCCCCCTTCGGCGGAGCTTAGAGATATTTGGTGCCATCCCGAAAAGTTTGAGCCACTCGGACAGGTCGTCCAGACCTCCCTCGATGCGGTTGCAGCGGCGGTCGGAAAGAACCTCGTCGCGTGTATTCCTGACCAGGCAATTGACGGATTCGTCAATGAGAAGGCGATGCTCAGCCCGCGCGACATGCTTCGCACGGGCGGTATGCGTGTCGACGATTCGAGCGCCAGTGTCATTGTCTCGCCGATCGAATTCGCGCCCGCGATCGAAGACCGATCCGACCGGAAGGCCCTGGGTGCCTACATGCGGGCGATCGATCGAGAAGGCGCCTCCAGCTTAGAGGCGGAAACCGAATTTGCCCGCAGCCGCTCCTTTGCTTGCGGGCTTCGGGGTTTGGAACTCGACTGGATGGCGATCGGCTCGCCCCGGTCTGTCCTAGAGCTTTACGATCAAAATTTCCCGTTTTGGCTTCCCTACTATGCGGACCTTTCTCCGGAGCTCCAGCGGATTGCCAGCCGCCGCATGCTGAAGGCGAACGAGATTCCGGACAGTCTTCGGGACGGCTTCATCGGCTGCTTGACGAATCAAACCATTGCGAACGAGGCGGGCCTTTTCATGCCGGGAAACGCCTTCGATGCCGCCGACTTTTCGGACCTGGATCGGCCAGAGATGATCCCGGGCTTCGGGGTTTCCTTCGACATCATCACTAACTACAACCTGGTCGTTTATGAGCGAGACGGCCAAAAGCCGCGGCAAATGGGTTCAACCGAAATTGCGATTCAGCATTGGAAGGGCGACGATATCGACCCCTCGTTTGCGGCGAGCCACCTTTTCGTCGGCCAAAAGCGGCGTGAGCTTAGGGTTCGGGTGAACCTCGGTGTTCAAAGCACCGCACCCGGCGCCTTCCAGCTTTCGATCGCGCTGTCTACGAACGACCAAGTACCGATGGGCAACCGGGTGAACGGTTCGCTCTCTCCAAGCGATTGGCAGAACCTGCCCGACTTCCTGCTAGCGGAAGTTCAAAAGGAGCACCTCGAGCATGTGAAATCGGGCGGCACGTCACAATAGAATCGATGCGGATTTCTCTCGCCCTGGCGGGCCTGACCCTGATTCTCCTCGGCTCCCCCGGCTGCAGCAAAGAGCCAGCAAAGACGAACGAGCCCGTCACGGCAGCGGGAGGGACGAAGCTTATCGACCCGTCTCAAGCCACCCTCATGTCCCCCGCCGAGTTGGCGACGAAGGCCGATATCTCTCTTTATCCCAATGCGCAAACCCCGGACGGCAAGAGCAACCTCCGCACCGCCAATGGCACGACTCGCTACGAGATCGTCATGACAAGCAGCGACTCCGCGGACAAGGTCCTCAAATTCTATGAAGGCAAGCTCAAAGGCGCCGAGCGGATCGGAACCGACGCGAAGCTGATGGGCATGACTCCGAAGGGCAACTACGTCAGCGTCGTGACCGAGGCCAAAGACGGCAAGACGAACATCACGCTCGTGGTGAATGCCGAATCCTAACCGGCGGGTATCGTAACTTCCGATGAAGATCGCACTTGGCGCCGATCATGCCGGCTTCGACCTGAAAAACCTGCTCGTCCGCGAGGTCGTTGAAATGGGTTACGAAGTCGTCGACGTGGGCGCAAGCACCTGCGATCCCCTGGACGACTATCCTGACTTCGCCTACCTCGTTGGTGAGGCGGTCGTGAACAACCAAGCCGATCGCGGGATCGTGGTCTGCGGAAGCGGCATCGGCGCTTGCATCGCATCAAACAAAATCAAGGGCATCCGCGCGGGCATCTGTCCAGATACCTATTCCGCTCACCAAGGCGTCGAGCACGACGACATGAACGTGCTCGTTCTGGGCTCACGGGTGATGGGGGTAGAAGTCGTCCGGGAGGTCGTCAAGAGCTTCCTCGGAGCAAAGTTCAGCAACGAGGAGCGCCACATCCGCCGCCTCAACAAGGTCCTCGAGATCGAGGCGAAGTACACTGGGCACCCGATTTAAGCTTCGGTCGGAACTCGTAGCGTTTGTTCGCGAAGCCCGTCGTAGGCGATCTCGGCGAGCTTTACCATGTTGACCACGTCCTCGCGGTTATAAGCGATCAGCGTCTCCAGCGCCCCGTCGTCGCCGAGCACGGTGTAGCGCCGCCAAAGCCGGATTGCATCGAGCCCGTCCAAGCCCTCGGTATCGTCCCCGCGCGCGATCCCGAGTTGGCGTTCGATTTTCTTGAGCCCACCACGGTATCCGAGTCGCCGTAGGGTCGGGCACAGGTCCATGTGTAGATGGTCGAAGGTGACGCCTTTGAACCGCTTCTGAAGCATCGGTACATCGAACCCGAGGCCGAAGAACGTGACGATCATTCCGTAACCGGCAATGATCTCGGGAAAATCGTCGAGGTCCTGCCCTTTGATGAGGCAGCGAAACTCCTCGCCGTCGTACATCCCGATCGTGGTAATCGAGGCTCCGGATTGGCCACCATCCGTCTCGATATCGAGATAAACGCAGCGGTGTCGGAAGTCGGGATAGGCACGCCAAGCTTCTTTCGTGCCGAGACCATAGCGGAAAAACGAAGCTCGGCCCTCACTAAGGGCTTGCCGGCTTCGGCGAAGAATCTCCGCCATTTCTCCCCGATCTACCTGCCCACAGGAAAACCGGTCCGGCTCGTCAAGAAAATGATCCCAGTGCTCACAGCCTTGGCTCCACAGAGCACGCTCCGTGGTAGTCCCAAGGCCAGGAACATGGAGAAAGGTTTTTTCGAGCATGAATTAAATAGCGAAGGGCCGGTGACCGCAACAAGCGGCACCGGCCCAATCGCAAAGTCCACCTTAGTTATGAATACGGACCGGCGTATCGGAAGAAGCCGCGACCGGGTTCGGGCAAACGGCCTGCTGACCGCCCGTGCCCCAAGGACGCTTGTCCTTTTCCTGGCCGTCATACCAAATGAAGCCGGTTTCGAGCTTGTTGTCGAACTCACCGAACAGCCGGAAGATCGCGCGACCCTTGAAGCCACCGATCACATTCTTGCCGAAGAACTGGAGTGCGCGGACGGTGCCATTCACTTTGATCGAACCGGTTCCGAAGTAGACCTCCTTCGTACCGTTCATCGTCGTGTATTCCTTCTTGACCGTTCCGGTCGTGGTCACGGTCGAGCCCTTCGTGAGGCCGCTGATCAGTACCGTGCCCGAAAAGCTCATATCCAAGACACCCGAAGCCGGCTTTACGTCCGAACCGAGCATCTTGAAGCTGCCGATTTTCGTGGTGAAATTGATGTGATCGTTCGCGGGTCCCGTAGTCGGCACCGGCGCAGGCTGTGGAGCCGCGGTCGGACCAATATGGGGCGCCGTCTGCATCTTCTTGGCCCCCTTACCCGGAGGCGTCGTCGGGGACGGAGTCTGCGCTTGCACCAGACCGCTCAAACCGAGCGTCAATCCCGTGGCCACGGCCACAAATCCAAAAACAAAGAGGCGAGAAGCGCGCATCGTCATGAGTCTATCCGATCTATCTCAACCGGCTGAGGGGTAAGGAGGTTCCCATTTCGAAACGGATCGCAGGAACCGCAACGATTCGGTGACGCTGGGTATCCTCCCAGGCGTAGATTGAATCGGATCGTGGTTCTCGCGGTCATTTCAAATCGGAACAAACCATGAGTACCGGACCCACGTTGACGGCGGTAATCGCGATCGCAGCCATGATAGGCGTAGGCTACGCGTTCCTTACGAACGCGAGCCCTTACGTTACGATCGACCAGGCTAAGCATTCCGAAGGAGACCGGCTCCACTTGATGGGGCAGATCCAAAAGGACTCGATCACCACGGATCTTCAGGATCGTTCCCTCCGCTTCAAACTCAAGGACTCAGACGGAGCCATGGTGACGGTCAAGTACACCGGTGAGCCGCCCGAGAGCCTTCGCGAGGCCACCCAGGTCGTGGCGATCGGCCAGATGAAGGGCGATTCCTTCGTTTCCCAACAACTCCTCCTGAAATGCCCGTCCAAGTATCAGGAGCAGAAGCTTCCCGACCAGTCCGCACCGCGAAAGGTCGCGATGGGCGGAGCCGGGCAAAGTTGAACCGAACTAGGTAAAGCCCAAACTTGAACCCCAACTCAGTAGAACAGCTGCCTTTAGCCGAGCCATGGTCCCTAACTTTGGGAAAGGCGGGCCAGGTTCTCGTTTTTGTGGGATTGGTGGCTTTCATTGCCGCTGCGATCCTATCCGTACTGGGGGCAAAGCATCCCAAGCTGGTCAAGCTCAGCAACTTGGCCTTCGGTGTCGGTTCGCTGACGATCTTCGGCGCGTTCGGCATCTTGGCGACCCTCTTTGTAAAGAACCAATTTCAATTCGCCAACGTTTTCGATCACGGGGATATTCACACGTCCCTCGCATATAAGATCTCGGGGGTTTGGTCCGGCCAACAAGGCAGCTTCATTCTTTGGGCCACGACCTCGTCAATTTTTGGCCTGCTCTCGATGTGGAGCCTGGGCAAATACCGGCCCGTTTACATGGCGGTCTATTCCGGGTGTCTCGCCACCATCTGCGGCATCCTGGCTTATGAATCCCCGTTCACCATTTTCCCTGCTTGGTTGGTGAACGGCAAGGTTCACGTTCCGCCGACCGGGCAAGGTCTCGAGCCTTCGCTGATGAACTACTGGATGGTCATCCATCCCCCCACGATCTTCACGGGCTTCGGCGCGCTGACCGTGCTGTTCGCTTACTCGGTCGCCGCCATCTTCCTTGGCGATCTCAAAGAGTGGGTGGTTCGTGTGCGTCCCTGGGCCCTGGTGATTACGGGAATCCTTGGCATCGGAATCTGCATGGGCGGCTTCTGGGCCTACGAGACCCTTGGTTGGGGCGGTTTCTGGGCGTGGGACCCGGTTGAGAACGCAAGCTTTATTCCCTGGATCTTCACCGTCGCGTTCGTTCACGGAGCCATCGTCCAAACGACCAAGAGCCGATGGCACGGAACCAACCTCTGGCTCGCGGCGCTCGCCTATCTTTCGTTTTGCTACGGCACGTTCCTCACGCGCAGCGGGTTGCTCGATAACGTCAGCAACCATTCGTTCGCGAGCATGGACAAGTCGGCGCTGATCATCCTCAAGTTCTTCCTGGCCTTTGTGGTCGCCGGGTTCATCGCCCTCTATCTTGTGAGGGGCAAGGTGCTCGCAAAGGCTGCGAATTTGACCTCAGACGATGCCGTGGGAATTGGCCGCGAAAACCTTTACGGCGCGGGTTCCCTTCTGTTGGCGCTGACCGCCGCAGTCCTTTCGCTGGGCATGAGTTGGCCGGTGATGATGGCGCTCACGGGACGGCAAGCGGCTCGTGTGGAAGAGGGGCTCTATCACAAGGTCGTCGTTTGGTTCTTCCTACCGATCGTCTTACTGATCGCGATCACCCCGTTCGTGAGTTGGCGCGCAATGGATGTCAAGGGCATCGTTCGCCGCGTAGCAAACATCTTCAGCCTCTCCGTCGCGCTCACTGGGGTGTCCTTGCTCCTACTTCGGGTGCCGGATTGGGGCGTGAGGGCAAACGCAAGTTCAACGGTTTCAATGCCGTTCCATTTGCGAATGGCGACGGTGCCTTGGATCGCGATCCTTCTCCTTTTCTGCGCGTTCGCCTTCGTGGCGAACGCTTGGCGCGCGATCGAGATCGGCCGGAGGAGCCCGGGGGGCATCGGCGGTTTTATCGCCCACCTCGGCATCGCCACGCTCTTCGCCGGCATGGTTCTCTCCCGCGGCCTGGAGCAGAAAGAGTATTTCGAGATGGCGGGCAACGAGACCCACGACGCGCTCGGCTTCCAATTCAAGTTCGCCGGCATGTCGACCCAAGATATTTACGATCGCGACGCCCACGCAAACTTCGAGGTCACGGGGCCGGACGGCAAGATGTTCACGGCCACGCCGGGCTTGTACTGGCTGCACCAGCAGGGAGAAGATGGCGAGGAGAAAGCGATGTCGTGGCCCTATATCCGCCACTACGGCTTTCACGACTTCTATTTCTCGCTTGGTAAGCCGATCATCACGGTTTGGCCAAAGCCCGAGTGGTTTCACGAGGGCGAAACGAGAACGGTCAACGGTCTCACCGTGACGTACAAAAAAATGGTGACGGAGGGTCAACTTGGAACTCCGTCCGCCAAGTTCGGTGCGGACCTCGATATCGCCGATCGAAACCAAACCTTCCAAGTCACGCCGCACTTTTCTGTCGCCGACGGCCCGGATTTGCCATCGGTCAACAACAGCCTTCGGGTCGCATTGACGCAGATCGAGGCCGCGGATAAATCGGTCGCCCTTCAGATGTTCTTCGCCTCACCGATCTATCCGATCGAGGTCTTTACGAAGCCATTGACCATATTCGTGTGGACGGGAGCGGGAATCATGACCCTCGGTGGCTTATGGTCGGCGTTCTATCGGCGGCGCAAAGGGGCGGCAGACAAGCCGGACTTATCTAGCGAAGCCGAGAAAGCGACCGCTTAATTGATCGCGTACAAAATCCCGTAGCTCGTCGAGATATACACCGTACCGTCCGCGCCGATGGCGGGCGAAGTGCAGAAGTTGTCGTAAATCAACGGTACGGTCCAAGCGATGGACCCATCCGGTCGAAACGCCCACACGCGCCCTGGATCGGTGACAAAGAGCGGATTGGAGCCAACGATGATCGTTCCATCCGCCGCGATCGCCGGCGAAGAATAGTCCGCGCCGAGCAGGAACATCCACCTGAACTTGCCGTTTGGACTCACCGCGTACAGATAGTTGTCAACAGAAACGACGTACAGGGATCCATCCGGTCCAAGCCCCGGAGTATCGATAATCTGCATCCCGACTTGGAACAGCCACTTCTTGCTTCCATCAGGGTTGATTGCGAAGAGATACGCATCTTCCGAACCGATGTAAACCACTCCGTCGGGGCCGACGATGGGCGAGGAGATCCCATTGCATCCGATGTCGATCGTCCACTTTTGCTTGCCCGCCGGGGTGAGCGCGTGCAGCCACCCATCCTCGGTGCCGAAGTAGATCGTCCCGTCGGGCGCCAAAGCGGGAGCGGATTCCGCAGTTCCCTTGGCGGCGAAGCTCCACTTTTTCGTCCCGTTTGGGTTCACCGCGTATAGGTTCTTGTCCGGCGATCCGATGTAAATCGTGCCGTCAGGACCAATCGTCGGCGAGGAATAGTAAAGCGCGTAAGTCAGCTTCAGGGACCATTTCTTGGTTCCGTTGCTTGAGTTGAGAGCCAGCAAGCTTCCGTCGGCCACCCCGAAATAGAGCGTCCCGTCGTCCGCGAGGGCGGGCGAAGATTGGATCTCATGCGCAACGTAATAAGTCCACCGCGTAGACCCGTCTGGGTTCGTGGCGTAGATCGTCTCGTAGACCGGGGGTGTAGCCGCCGCGTAATAGAGAACGCCATCGGGCCCGATCACGAGGTTCGATTGGACCGGCATGAAGCGCGGCAAAGTCCATCGCACGTTCCCGCGCGCCGTTCTCGAAGCGCTTAATCCCGTACTCGCCGCATTGCCGTGGAACTTCGCCCAGGGCGAGCTATGGCTAAGCGCAAAGGACAAGACGGTCAATTCGGCGGTCGTACTCCCATTCGTCGTCCCCGTGGTTATTCCGACCGTGGTATTCGAAGGCGGCGACTTCGCCGTAACGGTAAAGGTGGCGGACCTACTCCCACTTGGCACGACCACCTTCGAAGGTACGGATGCGTAAGCGCTATCCGAACTAAGGCGTACGCTAAGCCCCACGGCCGGGGCCACCGCGTTCAGGGTGGCTGTCCCGGTTACCGTCTTCCCAGGCTCAACGGATAATGCCGCGAGTTTCAGAGTGGAAACCGAAGGCGCCAAGACGGTCACGCTTCCCGTTTTCGAGGAGGCGCCAATCGCCGCCTTAAGGCTCACCTTGATATTGGACGCCACCGGGCTCGAGGTCACGTACGTCGAAACCGTCGACTTCCCCGCCGGTACGATGAGAGTCACCGAAGCAAACGTGGCGACTACACTGCTGGTAACCATCACGGTTGCCCCGCCGGCCGGTGCCGGCTTATCCAGACGAACGCCGAGTTTGACCTTGGCGCCCCCGACGCAGCTTGCCGGGCTCACCGTCAACTCCGTCAACGATTGGGCCATCAAGCTTGGGGCGGCCATCAAAGCCACCCAAACGAAGGCAACTCTCACGCCTTCCACTATACGGCGAATTCGGCAACCGTCTTTGCGCGACTCCTTATGTCATCGCGAAAACATCACACCTTTCCGTGACTAATCCCACATTCCCGCCAGATGATAATTTCATTAAGGATTAGCTATTGTAGCGGCCCCCACGTCGCCTTGCCGGAACTTCACCCCAGTCTTCAGGGAGCTTTGAAATAGAAAGCATACGTACCACGCGAAAAACGAACGCTTTGTTTGCGCTCACCGCCGTGGTGTTAATCGGCGCGTCGTTTACCGCTGCCATGCTGACCCTGGATCAGCGCTCGGCGAGCAACCGCATCATCCGGTCAGAAAAGCTGCGAGCGGCTACGGAAGGCGTGCGGCGCGACATGTCCGACCTCGAATCGGTCGATCAAGCCCTTCTTCTGTACGACGATCCCCGCGGGGACAAGCGCCGCACAAACGCGATCGACCATCTCGATGTCGACCTCAAAGGCCTTGTCCTCCTCACGAACGATTCGCCGACCGAGAAGCAAAGCGTGGTCGAGCTCAAGCGACTCATTACGCAGTACCGCAAGTCCACCAACTTGCTGAGTCACTCCAGCTACGTGCGGGCGCATCGCGGGCGAACCTCCGACCTCCTGCACCAAGCGCACGAAAACCTCGCCTACCCCCTCGCACGGCAGTTCGACGATCTCACGTCCCGAGCGAAGCCAAAGGATGCGGCCGAAAGCGCGAGTTGGCTGAGCGACCCGGAGCATCTGACGATTCTTCTCGTGGCGCTCAACCTCACGGTTTTACTGTTCGGAATCGCCCTCTTCGTCGACGTAAAGCAGCGCAATCAGGCACGCCGGGAACGCGAACGCGAGATCACGGAATCCAATCAGCGCCTCACGGCCAGCCTGGAAGGATCGCATGACGCTTTCATCCGGCTGGACTCGGAGTGGCGTTACGTGTACGTCAACCAAGAAGCCGAAAAGATCGTTGGCCGCTCGCGAGATGAACTCCTGGGCAAGGTCATCTGGGACATCTTCCCCGGGGAGATCAGCGGCGTCTTCCATAAGAACTGCCTCTCGGCCGCTCGCAAACGCCAAGCAAAGTCATTCGAAACCGAGATGGCGAACGGGAGCTGGCTGGAGTGCCGGGTCTTCCCTATCGACGACGGCGTTTCCGTCTACTACCGCGATATCACAGTCGCGAAGAACGCTAGCCTATCGGTGGAGCTAGCGCGCGACGAAGCCATTGCCGCCAACCGCGTGAAATCGAATTTCTTGGCGACGATGAGTCACGAGATTCGGACTCCTCTCAACGGAATTCTTGGCCTGATCGACCTCATCCTGGCGACAAACCTGGATGAAACGCAGCGCCGCTACGTGAACTCGGCGAAGAACTCCTCTGAGACGCTCTTCCGGGTCATCAACGACGTTCTGGAACTCTCCAAGATCGAAGCCGGCAAGCTATCCGTAACCCCACGTCCCATGGATCTGGTTAAGACCGTCCAGGAGACGGCCGAGCTGTTCTATGGCAAAGCGAAAGAGAAGAATCTCGACCTCAAGGTCGTGTTTGCCGACAATCTCGACCGCGAACTCATCCTTGACGACCTTCGCCTCAAGCAAGTCCTCGGCAATCTCATTGGCAACGCGGTGAAATTCACGGAGTCAGGAACCGTCGCCATCCGCGTTCGGACCGAGCGAGAGATCTACGATCAGGTCCTGGTCCGGTTTGATATCAAGGACACCGGCCCTGGCATCCCCTCGGAGATGCTCTCTAGCATCTTTGATAGCTTCACGCAAGCAGATCAGTCGACTGCGCGCCGCTACGAAGGAACGGGGCTTGGTTTGAGCATCTCTCAGCACCTGGTCGAGTTGATGGGCGGCAAGATTCGGGTCGAGACGGCCATGGGTAAAGGCACCCACTTCTTTGTCGATCTTATTGCCGCGCGCCCGGTTGTTTCCGTGGGTTGGAGCGAAAGCAAACTGCCCGAGGAAACTCCGACCGGCCAAAGGCTGAAGCTAGATGGCGCAAACATTCTGCTTGCGGACGATAACGACGTCAATGTCCTCGTCGCGATGTCGTTGCTGGAAGAAGTCGGATGCATCGTCGACGTTGCCGAGAATGGCAAACAGGCGGTCGAGATGTCGGCGGTCAAAGCCTACGACCTGATCCTCATGGACGTACGCATGCCGGTGATGGACGGCCGCGTGGCCACCCAAACGATTCGCGCCCGCGAAGCCGGCACCGGCAAACGCACCCCGATTATCGCCCTCACCGCAAGCGTTTTGGATGAAGACCGAAAGGAGTGCGTCGAAGCCGGGATGGACGACTTCCTGCCAAAACCGATCTGCAAGGAAGACGTTATCGAAGCCGTCGCTAGGCTAATGCTCGTTCGCCGCTAGTCTCGGTTCTTAAGGAATTCCTCGACGACTAGCTCCAATTCAGGAGTAAGGATGACGCTCTCCTGCTCACTCGGGTCGGTCCGCGCAATCACCGCCATGATCGGAGACGCCGATAGGTTCATCACCACGTGGGGTACGCCCGACGGGATATAAACGTAGTCGCCCGCATTCACCACATCGTGGTTTTCCAGTCGGTCTCCCCAAAGCTGCTGGGCCTGACCGGAAAGCATGTAGATAGCACTCTCGTGCCCGTCGTGGTAGTGGGCGTTCGCTCGTGCTCCGGGCGGGATCGTTAACGCGTGCAGGCACACTCCCTTGGAGCCTACATTCTCCCGGCAGATCCCGGTAAAGTAGGTCAAACCTTGCTTACCTTCGTACGTGTCTGAATTTCGAATAACGTGGCAACGTTGTTCCGCTGACGTGGGCATACCAGGATTATAACGAGCCGAGCTTATCCAGAATGCCAATCAATTTCTTCGACGACCACGAGCAGGAAGTTCAAGACGCGATCTTCGTCGAAGAAGCGAAGATTGCAACCACCAAGTCGCTGAATGACCCCGCTCGATTCCGAAACGAAGTAAGGACGTTCTACTTCCTTGGTCTCGGCTACTTGATCGGAATAATGATTTTGCTGGGCGCCGCCTTTTTGGGCGCTTTCTTCGTGCTGATCTCCATGAGGGCAAGCCCGTACACCCTCCTCCGCGCGGGCATCCTACTTTCTATCGTCCTTTTGCCCGCGATTGGCTGGCTTGCCCGCTCCATATTTTTCACCGCTCCGCCTCCCGATCGGCCGGAACTTAAAGAAAGCGATGCGCCTAAGCTTCATGCCGCGATAAGAGAGATTTCGCGCGCGGTAGGCTACCGCGGCCATCCCAAGGTACTAATCGGCTACGACGTCGAAATCGCGGCGCTCGAACGATCGCGAATCGGGCCCTTCGGCCCCTACGATCACTTCCTGATTTTGGGCCTTCCCTTGCTCGACCTGACTTCGCCCGAAGAAGTCCAAGCCCTTATCGCCCAACAACTCACCCTTTTTGCCAAAGGTTATTCTCGACTTGAACTCCGGAATTTCCGAATGGGTTGGGCTTGGAAACTACTATCCGAACGCCTGACCACACGTCGGTTTACGCATTCGTACCTCTTCGAAGGGTTCATGGGATGGTACATGCCAAGATTTAACGCGGTTTCAAGCGTTATGTATCGACTTAATCAAGCCGAGGCGGACGCTATCTCGGGCCGCGTATATGGCATCGAGACCCTTGCCAACGCACTCGTTCGCTTCGAGTACGAGCGCATTCGCCTGCACCGTGCATCCGAGGCGTTTAACGCGGAAGGCATTAAAACTCTGCCGGCTCCGCCGCAGGACTTCTTGAGTCAGATCCTTTCCACGCTCCAAAACCGAGAATCTGATGTTGCTCAACGGAGAACGATCGCGGGAGCATTGGCCAAAACAACCGACAACATCGCGATCGAAAGTTCTCTAGCCGACCGCCTTCACGCTCTTAGGGCGCCGGTAGATGTGGATGAAGTCCTGGCAAAGATGCTCCCCCTCAAAGTAAGTGCGGCGAACGAGTTTCTCGGGGCATCACGTGAGATAGCTCTTCAACGGATCTCGGATCTTATAATTCCATGGTTTGCCGCCGAATGGAAAGTAGCCTTCGAGAAAGCAACCAAGGCATCCAACAAACTTTCCATCCTCCGCACCGAGCCACTTACAGGTGTCGACGAGCCTACACAGGATGAGCGAGCCCGCCTCTTGGAAATCGCACGATTGAATTACCAGGCGGAAGGCGCCGACAAGGCTTTGCCGTATCTGCGGGAACTCGACGAGAAGTTTCCGAACGACCCGGAGATTAACTTCAGATTGGCAAGCGTTCTCCTGGAGACCAAGCACCCAGAAGGCCCCTGGCGGATGAACCAATGCCTGGCGTTTTCCGATGCCTTCGAAGCGGAAGGCTTGGAGCGGCTAGCCTACTACTACGAAGCCACGCTGGACGAGCCGGCTCTCCAGCGTATTAAGGCTCAGCAAACCACTCTACGCCGCAAGACCACGCTCCTGGATGACGATGCGGTCAAGTTCCGGCCGAGTGACGAATACATCTCGCACGGCCTAAACCCCGAAACCGTCCAAATCCTCCAAGACCAACTGCGGGCACGAAAGGACATCGAGCGCGCCTATTGGGTTCGCAAAGTCCTCCTCGACGTTCCGGGCGCCGAGCAACTCGTGCTCATCCTCTTCAACCGGCGCTTGGGGATCCATTCCGTACCCTCGAATACCCTCGCCGAAAGATTCGGTAAGCAGGCCAAGGTGCCAGTCAAAACCCATATCTTCGCCCCAGAAAACCACAAACTGTGGAGCGAACAATTGGATAAGATTCCTGGCGCCCTAATCTTCGACTCCAAACAAAAGTCGTAGCCGAAGGCGTCCATCGCAGGGGACAAGAGATGAAGAAGGACGACCTAAACAAATTCGTCGAACATCAGGAACGGCTACGCGAAAAGTACATCGCGGAGGCCAAGAAAGCAAGCATTCAGGCTCAAGCGAATCCGAAGGCGTACAAGCGACACGTCAGCTTCTTTGCGACGCTCGGCTACCTGTATCTGATCGGCATGATGATCCTGCTCATCGGGGTCCTCGTTGGCCTGGTTTATGCCGGGATCTTCCTCCATGCTGGTGCCGGGATCATCAAGCTCGCGATCGTTATCGTGCCCGCAATCTTGTTGATGGCGCGTTCACTGTGGTTCGTGAGCCCCCTTCCGAAGACGCCGCAACTTTCGGAGAAGGAAGCCCCTGAGCTGCATGCGATCGTTCGTCAGATCGCACGAAAAGTGGGTTACCGCTACCACCCCACCATCCTCGTCAGCCACAACGTCGAGGCGGCGGTGATCGAGATACCCCGGATCGGACCCTTCGGGCCGTATCGCCGCTACCTACTGCTGGGACTCCCATTTCTCGAATCGACGACTCCCGAGGAAGCCCAAGCGGTTATCGCGCACGAATTCGGCCATTTCGCGGGAGGACATACCCGCTCTGGCGTTCGGATTTACCGCATTCAACAGACCTGGGAGATGCTCGCCTCGAACCTTGCCGAGGGACAAAACGGAAGCACCTTCCTGTTTAAATCGTTCGTGGAGTGGTACCTGCCGAGACTCGATGCGATTTCGCAGGCGGTTCGCCGGCAACAGGAGTACGAAGCGGATGCCGCGGCGGTGGAAGCCTTCGGATCCGCAGCCTTCTCGAATGCCCTTATCCGAATCGTTTGCAGCCAAGACCGAGCCATACGTGAGTTTTGGACCAAGCTTGCGGAGCAAACGAAGATTCTCCCCGCGCCGCCGCCCAATCTCCTCGCCGACTTACTGGCCCTCGTCCGCAGCCAGGAAGAGCCGGAGCGGCAACGGGAAACCCTTGAAGAAGCTTTGAAACATCAAGGTAGCGACTTCGATTCCCATCCTTCCCTTGCGAATCGCCTCCGTGCGGTCAATCAACCGGTCGCGATCGACAAGATCCTCGCCAAATTGGTTCCGCTGCAGGAAACAGCGGCGGATCACTTGCTTGGCCGTGCTCGGACTCTCGCGATCGAACGCATCTCCGCGGAGATCATGCCCTCGATCGTCAGGGGTTGGAAAAAGCAGTACGAAGAGACGGCGGCCACGGCCCAACGACTCGCCGAGATTTCCTCCGGTGCGGAAGCCGATGCAAGGGGCGAAAACTCACGAGACAAGCGCCTAGAGGTCGCCGGACTCACTTACAAGCTTTCGGGCGCCGCGGCCGCCATTCCCCCGCTACGCGACTTGATTCGAGAATTCCCCAACGATCCCGAGATCCGGTTCGGACTTGCCACCTGTCTGCTGGAGACGAATGACGCCGAGGGGGTGCCGCTCATGGAGGCTTGTCTCATCGAAACGCCCCGCCAAGAGCAATCCGGATTGCGCACTCTCGTTGCCTATTACGGAGAGGTCAAGGACGAAAAGGCTCTCCGAGTCGTGGCCGAACGCCTAAGACAAAGCGAACTCAAGAGCGACTATGCGGACAAGGAACTTGGGCTCATTCGCGTAACCGACCAATACGTTGCGCATGACCTGGATCCGGTGACGGTTCGGGCACTTCAAGAACAGATTCGAAAGCGCAAGGATGTTGAGCGGGCCTACTGGGTTCGCAAGGTCATTCCAGAAATGCCCGATGCCAGCCGTCTGGTCGTCATCCTCCTCAATCGACGTTGGGGATGGACTTCCGTTATGCCAGCTACGCTTTTGGAAAAGTTTCTCAAGCAGACCGAAATGCCGGCGGCGACGCTCGTCTACGCGGTCGAATCCCACAAGCCTTGGCGCAAGAAATTGGACAGCATCCCCGGCGCCGTAATTTATGACTATAAGAACCGGCCGTAGGGGAGATGCCAAGATGGCAGATAGTGTATGACCGAAAGCCCGCAGTTGCGTGAGTACCGGGAAAAGTGCGCGCGACAAGAAGCGCAATTCGCCGAGGCGCTCCATAAGCGTGTAGAAGGGTCCAAGTCCGGAACCACCGGCTTGCGCCGAAGCTTTCTCCTTTACGAGTTCTGGGCGAAGATCTTTGGGTACGCGCCGTGGATCATCGGAGCCCTTGCGGTGGCGGCAATGCTTCCCCTTCTCAATGCGTTTCCGATCGCGACCTTCCTCGTCCTCGTTCTCTTCATTTGTCTTAGACCCCTCGATCGAATCCTGGGCCGCATCCGCAAGCGGCATACCGGATGGCACTACGGACTAGCCGTTAGCGAGACCGATTTACCCGAACTTCACGCTATGGTCCATGAAGTGTCGGAAAGGCTCGGGGTAAAACCCGCTCCCGCCATCTTGATTACCGATAAAAGCGATGTCCTGACACAGGTGCGCCCTCGAAATAAGGGCGGCTACAGAATCAACGAGTTGGTGATCGGCGTGCCTTCCCTGCTTTCGTTAGGCCCGGAAGAGCTTCGCGCAATCCTCGCGGTCACGATCGCCGACCTTAAGACCGGAGGCTCAGACATTTTCCGGCGGGCTCAGCGTCTGGACGACCAAATCGCGATGCTCCTTCCCCACTTGCAAGGCACGACTTCAGGATGGCATCGGCTCCTGCTGCCACTAGTGCTTTGGTATCGAACGAACCTGCGCCCCGTCTCCGCAGCGCTCACCCGCGGTCTTGTTTATGAAGCGGACCTAGTAGCCCTTCAGGCGGTTTCTAAGACCACCCTTGCCAATGCACTGCTGAGAACCAGCATTACCGAAATCGCACTCAAACACGGTTACTTCGCGGACCGAAATCAGAAGGTCGAACGGAACGAGTGGAGTTCGCATGACGCCTTTCTCAAGTTGCTGACGGCCGCCGATGAAACGAGATCGGCCGACCTAGGAGAAGCTCGACTCCGCTTCGTCGCAACCGCAAGAGCCGCTACGACGGATACGCACCCGCGTATGGCCGACCGGATGGACGCACTCGGCATCACTCTTGAGACCGCCGAAGCCGACTACAAGGAGAGGTTCACATCTAATATTCCGCCCGCGCAGACTCCAGATCGATTCACTCAATTTTGCCAGGGATATTTTTTGAAATACCAGGCGAAGTCCTATGAAGAATGGGCCGAGAAGAGTCGAAAGCGCTTCGAAAAGTCTCAGGAACGCCTTGCCACCTTACGCTTCCAGCGGCCAGAAAATCCGTCTCCTGGTTGGTGCGAGTACTACGCCTCCACGTTTTGGGCCGTCGAGGGACTTGAGTCTGCGCGCGAGCAACTGGAGCCATTACTGGCAAGATTTCCAGAATATGGGCCGTTGAACGCCATGTACGCAGCCTGCAATTTGCTCTTAATGGACGAGCGAGGCATCGCTTACGCGGAGAGCGGTATCGGCTTGGACTGGTCTACTGCACCCTGGCTCCTACCTTATCTTCGGAGTTACTACGAAAACCAAGGTGATAGAGATGCTTTTGACCAGGTCGTCTTACTGCTGCGCGAGAGTCAAATCCGAGAAGCCTTTGTTGCGCAAGCGATGCAATCCGTATCGAAAGACGACGGATTGGAAGCCCTCGACGCAGGCGACCCTCGGCTCGCAGTCCTCAGAGAGAGTGCAATGGAGATCCGTCACGTGCATCAGCTGTACTGCGTCAAGAAAACGACCAGCACCACCCGAGAGCTACCGAAAATCGTCGTCGTTGCCCTGGTCGAAATCAGCTCGGAGCACGACTTTACGCGAAGCCAATCCCTGGAATGGCTGAACTCGAAACTGCACCTCCCATGGCGCAGCATTTTGGTCGTGCCGACCATGCAAGGGCCTTGGCGCACACAGCTAGACAAAGTTCCGGGGGCGTTGATCTTCGAGCGACCCAATAAGGGCTATCTCTAAGCCCATCCTTCGCTCACGTATAGGCTAGTGGAGGCGTGGCAGGCAAGCTCGTGTTCACTGCAACGGTTAAAACGAGTTGCACGCGCTCCCTAAAAACACTTCCCTTTTGGGACCCACGTACACTATTCAAATCATTAAGAGAGTACGCAATAGTGAGCGCTACCCGATCGATGTAACTCGACTGCGAGTATGATGGTCTCAACGAAGGATCGTCGTTGAGGTGAGCACCTGAGCTTCGTCGCGACAGTGGTCTTTGGTCAATTTGCTTGATGAGACCCGCGAGCACCCTCGCGCGCAATGAGATTATGCTTTATAAATTAAAATCGCTTGCATCTAAGTTGGTAATGGGAGCCGCCCTCTTGGGCGCGTTTGCCGCGACGTCTTCAGCTCAACTCGTTCCCCAGTGGGTTAAGAACGGATGGCAGAATCCGGCCCAAGCCCCCCAATACTCTCGCAATGGTTCGGCGGTCCTCGTGTGGGGCAAGGTCGTGACCACTTCCAACAATCCCGGCTTTTGGGCGTTCGCCGTTTACAAGGAATCGAACGGCGCCGTCCTTTGCCACGTGCGCGTGGACGGAACCACCAGCGACAATCCCAACGGGTCCAACCTGACGGGAGCGACGCTCAGCGCGGACGGAACCACCGTCTACTACGCTACCGACCAGGGCCTGATGTACAAGTACATCATCGCGACCGGCACCCAAACGATGATGCCGACGGTGGCAGAAGGAAAGGGCAACGGTCCTCGCCTACTCGTGATCTCGAAGGATGGGAATACCCTCTCCTATGCCGTGAGTGACCCCACATCCGGCTTTGACAAAATCAAAGTTTTGAATCTCACGACCAGCGCGCTTACGGGCTTCAACTTTAATCACGTCACCGGGTCGATCGACTTCGCGGCCAACGGAACCCAATTGGTACTCGGCGGCCCCAGCACCTTCGATCTCATGGGCAATCTGATTCAAGGCATTCAGAATCAAGGCACAAATCTCCCGATCGGCGTAAGCCCCAGTGGAAACTACATGTGCTGGCCAGCAGCCTACACCGGAGGCAGCGGCTACTTCGTAGTCTCGCTCTACAGTTATTTCGGGTCGGTTTTCGGTGGAGTCAATGCCGCGATCAACGGCGCCCATGATCAGCAACAGCTTACGTGCTTCAGCAACGACAGCAAGCTGTTCTTGACTTCACTACTTGTAGATTCGAGCCATTGGGGCGTTGGTGAAGTTCTAACGTCGAACTTTCAGGTCTCTCCCAATAATGGTTCTATCGCTTCCGCTCCCGGCGGAAGCAACTTCAATCAGGTGCCGTTCATCTGTGCGTCGCCGAGCACAAACGAGCTTCTGCTTGGCCCCGGCGATGAACCGACCGCACAACGCTGGAAGTTCGACTCGACGACCGGACTCGGCACTTTGGTGGGGACCTTCTTCGAAGGTTCCGCGGTCAACTTCAGCGGTCCGACCACCGTTCCGGTCACGCTAAGCAACGGCCATCCCGCGATTGCGGTGGACGAGTACCATCCCGGCGCGAATTTGGTTACGATCCGCGATGCTCTGTCGGGCGCAAAGGTCGGCTCGTTCAATAACGAGGGTGCGGTAAGTAGTCCCGACACCAGCGAGTATCTCGTCCAGAGCGGAAATCTCGTGAGCGTTTACTCTTCGGCTACCAATAACCGCGTCGCCTTCTTTCGGTCGGCGAGCCCCTTGGAACCCGGCACGGCGAAGTGGGGTGGTCCCGCGAGCATCGTCGTGGCCGAACAAGGCGCGGGCTCGATTCCGGTACCGCTTGCCGACGTACTGACCCTCAACAACAGTGCCGGCAGCCTGACCTTGGTGAATTCGTTCCCGATCAGCAACCTGGACTCCGATCCCCCTCCAGCCTATGCGTTGTCGACCGATGGCAAGGTCCTCGTCCTCGCCCCTGGCGATGGAACGGCTCTGGTCTACAATACGTCGACGGCAGCGGTCATCTCAACCATCCAGCCAACGGCCGGCAGTTTCGGCATCGACGACGTGGCAATCTCCACGATCGGCTCGACGTATCGATTCGGGTTGCACGAACTGATCGATTCGTCGCCCCTGCAATCAAACCAGTACCGTGTATTCAGCCTCACCGGTACGACCGTGGCGCCGGTCAAGACGCTGTCCTACAACGTTTCCGGACTGAACGTAGACGACGCAGATGCCGCAGCCACCCTCAGCCCTGACGGCACGATGGTGATCATGGGCAGCGCCGGCACGAGTACGGTTGCGGATCCTCGCAGCACGGGAACGGTCCGGCTATATCAAGTATCGAACGGCATTCTCCTAACCCAGTGGGATAACCAGTTCATTCCCGACTTCACCGCCGCGGGCAATCCTGTCTTCGTCTTCGCTCCCGATGGCCAGACCGTCTTCTGGTCGACCAACCGAGCCATCGTCGCCGCAGCGGTGCCGACGGCGGCCAATGCGAAGGTCTCTGTTGTTCTGAGCCCAAGTACGACCGCCGGCGGACTCACCTCGACCGGTACCGTTCGACTTTCTCCCACGCCATCGGTCGCCACGAAGGTCACGCTTTCGACCACCTCCTCGGGCATCACGATTCCGGCTTCGGTAGTCATCGCCGCCGGTGCGGTGAGCGCAAACTTCACGATCACGACGGTGGGCGTCGATGCCATCACCACAGTCCCGATTACGGCGACCGCAGGAGGATCGGTTTCGACGTCGGTGCTGACGGTGACGCCCCCCACCAAGGTGACGATGACCCTCAGTCCGGCCGCCATCACGGGGGCGAACGGAGCAACGGGCGCTCTCTCGCTGACCGGCTTGGCCGGCCCCTCGGGGATTCAGGTCATGCTGACTTCGAGCAACCCGAGCGTACTTTCGGTTCCGGCAACGGTCACCGTGCCTTACGGCTCTTCGAAGGTCACCTTCAAGGCCACTACCATCGATCCCTCGGTGAACACGCCCGTGACGGTTACCGCGAGCACTCCGGCACTTAGCGCGACAGCGACGGCGACGGTCAATCGTCAGGCCATCGTGCAGACCTCGTTCGATATGCCGAGTCTGACCGGTGGTAACGCCGTCATTGCGACGGTGAGCCTTATCAAGGCTTCCACAACGGATACGACAGTTAAGCTCGTGTCTAGTCGGACGGCACTCGTACTGCCTTCGCCGGCTACGATCGTGATCCCCGCCGGCCAGACATCGGTTTCGTTCGATCTGAGCACGATTCCGGTCGCGACCGATACCTCGACGGTGCTTACCGCGACCGACCCGGCTGGCAACAAGGGCACGGCCACGATTCTCGTTCAGGCTCCGGTGCTCGTCGCATCGAGCCTTTCGAACGCACGAATCGTAGGTGGATCTCCGGCCACCCTGCAGATCCTCCTCAACGGTCCTGCGGCCACCGGATACAAGGTCACGATCGCTTCGAACAACGCCGCCGTCGTCGTTCCCTCCTTCACCTTTCCGGCCGGTCACGCCATCGCCGAGATTGCCCTGACGACCACCAAGGTCACTACCAGCACCCCCGTCACCTTGACGATTACGCAAGGAACAACGGTGCAGACGGTTACGTTGACCCTTCTTCCGTAACCCGGAAGCGCGCCTCAAAGAGTTTTTCTCCGCCTCAAACGGAGAAAAACTCTAAGCAGAAAGAGCACCGTAGCGACTCGTGAAACGCTCGCTCTAGGCCTATACTTCGTGGACGTTTCGCGTCCCCGCCATGCAACCGTCCGCCTCGAACAATCTGCGCCTGTCTCCGGGACGAAGATGGGTGCGCCGGAATGTGCCGGGATTGCTTTTCATTAGCCCTTGGCTGATCGGCTTTCTTGGCTTTACGATCGGACCGTTCATCTCCAGCATCTGGCTCTCCTTCACGAGCTACGACCTGGTGAGCCGGCCCAAGTGGGTGGGGAGTGCGAACTACGCCACCCTGCTTCACGACGACCCCCTCTTTTGGTCGTCGCTCCTTGTCACGGTCAAATTCGCGGTGATTTCGGTTCCGGTCGGAATCGTCACCGGCGTCGCCATGGCGCTGCTTCTTAATTTGAAGGTCAAAGGCCAGACGATCTTCAGGACGATCTTCTACCTTCCCTCCATCGTCCCCGCCGTCGCCAACGCTGTCGTTTTCAGCTGGATATTGAACCCGGAGATAGGGCTCGTCAACGGCATCCTGCGCCAACTCAACCACTACCTGCCGGCCAAACTAAATCTCCCCGAGCCGCCCTGGCTTAACGACCCCAAATGGGCGCTTTGGAGCCTGATGTTGATGTCTCTTTGGGGGGTCGGCGGGAGCATGGTCATCTACCTCGCGGGGCTGCAGGATATTCCCGTTCACCTTTATGAGGCCGCCACCTTGGACGGCGCTTCGGCCTGGGTACGACTGCGAAAGGTAACCCTTCCCCTTCTGACGCCAGTCATCTTTTTCAATCTCGTGATGGGAATCATCGGGTCGTTTCAATACTTCACCGAAGCGTTCATCATGACCAAGGGCGGCCCCGAGGGGAGCACGATGTTCTACGCGCTCTATCTCTTCCAGCGGGCCTGGAAGTACCTCGACATGGGCTACGCATGTGCGATGGCGTGGATCGTCTTCGTGGTGGTGATGATTATCACCGGCTTGGTTTTCCGCAGCCAGCGGAAGTGGGTGCATTTTGGAAACTAAGCACCTGCGGTGGGGACTAGGTGGGCTACTCGCGCTCGCTTTCGCCGTCTTCTTGGCGCCGCCTCCGCCTACCGAGCGGAAATTCTCGAATCGCGAGCCCGTCATCTTCTGGCACTCCTTCGCAGGCGAGTGGCAGCCCATTTATCAAGGCATGATCGATCGGTTCAACCAGAGCCAGGACAAATACGAGGTCGTGGGGATCTCGATTCCGGACGACACCAGTTCGATGAAGTTCTTACTCTCCGCCTCGGGGGGCTCGACACCGGACGTAATGCTGAGCTGGGATTCGATCCTGGGCACCTGGTCGGACATGGGCCTCATTCAGCCGTACGACAACCTGATGCCACCCGCCGAAAAGCAGCAGTGGCTGAACCAGACCTATCCCGTCATCAAGCGTCATTCAATGTACAACGGGAAGATCATGGCGATGATCGACGGCCTCGATTCCGCCGCCGTTTACTACCGCCTCAATGACCTCAAAGAGGTCGGCGTGGATAAAGACCACCTGCCTCAAACGCTCGACGACTTGGTGGAGCTCGGCCACAAGCTCGACCGGTACGACAAGGATCACCACGTCCGTCGTATGGGCTTTATGCCGAAAGGTCTGACCGCGTTCGCCCCCTCCTTCGGCGGCAAATTCAATGACAATGGCCATATCGTCATCGACACCCCCGCAAACCTAAGGGCGATGGCCTTCGTATCCGAAGCCGTCAAACGGTACGGGTACGACGATTACACGAAGTTCACCGCCTCCCTTGCCGCCGATGCCGGCCCAAGCATGCCCCTGATCGCGGGCAACTTCTCCATCATGCTCGACGGCGAGTGGCGGGTCAAACAGGTGGAGCAGTACTCGCCCGGCTTGCCTTATGTTGTGGCGCCGATTCCCCCGCCGAAGGGCGGCAAGCCCAACGCAAGTTACTCGTCGCCGAACTACTTGGTGATTCCGACCGCCGCCAAAAATCCGCAGGGCGCCTACGAATTCGCCAAGTTTTGCGTCGGCTTTCAGCACCCCGAAGAAGGCGGGCTCCACATGGGCGAGATGGGTTGGGTGCCGGACGACCCTTTCATCGCCAACTCGAAATCCTATCAGGCCTATCTGAAGAAGTATCCGCAATACAAAACCTTCGTCGATCTCGTGGCGAGTCCGAATCTGGAGATCCCGCCGCAGGGTCCGCTTCAGGCCTTCGTCATTGACCAGATTGCAAAGGTAGAAGACTCGGCCGTTCGCGGCACGATCACCCCGAAAGCCGCCTTGGAAGAGGCAGAAAAGCAGTTGGCCCTTGAGATCGCGCGCCGAAAACTTCTGGGGCGGTCGCCATGAGCACTCTCTCGAAGATTTGCATTTACATCACGCTGATCGTGCTCTCGATCCCGGCCCTGCTGCCCATGGCGTGGATGGTCTCCACGTCCCTGAAGTCCGATACGCAGGTTTTCCGAACCGAAGGCAAAGAAGCCCCGACCGTCTCCCTGAAAAGCCTGATCCCGCAGCCAGTCCAGTGGAAGAACTATCCGAAGGCTCTTGACGCCGTCCCTTATCGGATCTACCTCCGCAACACGGTGTTCCTTTGCCTGGTGACCGTTTTTGGCGTGGTTCTGTCGAGCGCGATCGTCGCCTACGGCTTCGCGCGGATGACGTTCGTCGGCAAACCGATCTTCTTCATCGCGATGATCTCGACCATGGCGGTGCCGCCGCAGGTCACGATGGTGCCCATTTTCGCGTTGTTCAAGGCGCTCGGGTGGTACGGGACTTACCTTCCGTTGACGGTGCCGGCGTTCTTCGGCGCGCCGTTCTACATCTTCCTGCTGACGCAGTTCTTCCAGAAGCTGCCCGACGATATGTCGGAAGCCGCCCGTCTGGACGGAGCCGGGGACTGGCGAATCTTCACCCGCGTGGTCCTTCCCCTCTCACGGCCGGCCCTCGCGACCTGCGCGATCTTCCAATTCATTGGAACCTGGAACGACTTCCTCGGCCCCCTGATCTACTTGAACGACCCAAACAAGTACACCGTGGCTTACGGTCTCCAGCAGTTCATGTCCCGCAACGGCGGCCAGTGGACCCTGTTGATGGCGGGCGCGACCATCTTCACGTTGCCGATCATCGTGCTGTTCTTCTTCGCGCAGAAGACGTTTATTCAGGGCATCGCCACCACTGGCGGCAAAGGGTAATGAAAACAAGCCGTACCGGCGAGTTATGACCTTCCAGCCGGGTGGTGCGGCGGCGGGAATTCGCGATCACGGCGACCGCCATCCCCAACCCAGAATGGGTTGTCTTTTCAGCGAAGGGTTACGCCAGCAGGCGTTACCCTGGTGAAAGGCAGGCGACAATACTCCTCAACCCTGTAAGGGTTGGCTCCTGTACGATCTGAACAGGTTCGGAATGATGCGTTTTCGGGACCGGAAAGGATTCAACCGCTTTCAGGGTTGGAGCCAAGGCGTACCAGGGTACGACGCGGCGTCGAACCCTTCCCTGAACAGATAACCCGTTCCGGGTTAATTGTGGTTCGCACCCAAACCACGATTTCGTTGCATGACACAGATCAAATGTCGATCCCCAAATCCGCACCTTCACGAACCATCAACGGCAACGACAAGAAGCCGTGAGCCTCCCGCTTCCAACCCGGACCCTGCACCACCGCGCCAGTAATCAGATTCGTCCACCGACCCGCCGGCAGGTAGTAATCCACCACGTCGTCGGAGAACACCGGAGCCACCAACAAAGAATCGCCGAGCATGTACTGGCGATCCAGTCCGTCGCACCCGGGGTCGTCGGGGAACTCCAAGGCCATCGCCCGCATCATCGGCACACCCGTTTCGTGAGTCTTGACGGCCTGCGCCCAGAGGTAAGGCATGAGGCGCTCCTTAAGCTTCGCGAAGAAGCGAAGGACCTCCACGGACTCCTCATCGACAAACCACGGCACCCGATACGAGCTGCTGCCGTGCAGGCGAGAATGGGACGACAGAAGGCCGAACGCCACCCACCGCTTGTACAAACCGGGAGGTGGATTCCCCTCGAAGCCGCCGATGTCATGGCTCCAAAAGCCGAAACCGGACATGCAGAGCGATAGTCCGCCGCGAAGCGATTCCGCCATCGCTTCATAAGTCGACCAACAGTCCCCGCCCCAGTGAACGGGATACTTTTGGCCACCGACCGTCGCAGAGCGGGCAAAGAGAACCGCTTCGCCAAGACCCTTCTTCTGCTCCAACACCTCGAACACCGCGCGGTTGTAAAGCTCGGTGTAGTAGTTGTGCATCCGCTGCGGATCGGAGCCGTCGAAGTAGGCGACGTCCGTCGGGATGCGCTCGCCGAAGTCCGTCTTGATCGCATCCACACCCATATCGACAAGCGCGGCGATCTTAGCCTGGAACCAAGCGGTGGCATCCGGGTTCGTGAAGTCCACGATCGCCATCCCGGGCTGCCATAGATCCCACTGCCAAACGTCGCCATTCGGGCGCTTCAAGAGATAGCCAAGCTCAGCGGCTTCGGCGAAGGTTGAGGCCGCCTGAGCGATGTAGGGGTTGATCCAAACGCAGATCTTGAGGCCGCGCTCTTTCAATCGCGCCAACATGCCCGCCGGATCAGGAAAAACCAAGGGATCCCAGTTGAAGTCTGTCCAATGGAAGCCCTTCATCCAGAAACAGTCGTAGTGGAAAACACTCAGCGGAATGTCCCGCTCCGCCATGCCGTCGATGAAGGAATTGACCGTCGCCTCGTCGTAGTTCGTCGTGAACGAGGTCGAAAGCCAGAGACCGAACGACCACTTCGGCGGCAATGCGGGACGACCGGTGAGGGCCGTGTACTTTTCCAGCACCTCCTTCGGCGTGGGACCGTAGATGAGGAAATACTCCAGCGAATTGCCCGGAACGCTGAACTGGACCCGGTTCGTCTTCTCCGTCCCGACCTCGAAAGAGACCTCGTCGGGACTATTCACGAAGACGCCGTAGCCCCGGTTTGTCATATAGAACGGGATGTTCTTATAGGCCTGCTCGCTGTTCGTGCCGCCGTCCCTGTTCCAGATATCGACGGTCTGGCCGTTCTTCACGAAGGCGGTGAAGCGCTCACCCAAGCCATAAACGTTTTCGCCCACGCCGATCGAAAGCTGATCGACCATGTACTTCCCGGCCGGGGTTTCCATCATGCCGGTGGACCTCGGCAAGCTAGATGTCACCGGTTTACCATCGGCCAAGAAGTCGATGCGCCAGGATTTACGGTCGATTCGGGCTTCTAGGGCGCCGCTGACCAGGCGCACAAACTCCTCATCGACACTCGCAACAACATCCGGCCGAAGGTCGGCTAACTCAAAGTGCGGCCCGCGATCGACGACGCCCAAAAAGTGGTCGATACGAACGCGAATGACACCGGGCAACGGCGAGGACATCTTGACCGTAAGGGCCGGCCCGGACAGCGTATCGCCGCGATGCCGGATCGCATGACAAGGAGCGAGAATCGTAACCGAGTCGACCGAAGCCGTGGCCTCGTATGCCTCAGCGGCATAGTGCGCGGCGATTCCCGGCCGCATCATCCAGTTTCCGTCCGTAAACTTCATCGTCGTAAGCCCAGGCTATTTTGCCTGACAAAAACGATTCAGACGCCGGCGCGGGACCGCGCGGTGACCTTTTCTGGACTCGCCTTCGCGCCGAAGGCAAAAAACATCGTCGTCCCTTTCCCGGGAACGGATTCCGTCCAGATATTGCCCCCGTGGCGCGTAACGATACGCTTGCAGTTTGCCAGGCCAATCCCCGTTCCGGGATATTCGGTGTCCCGATGAAGGCGCTCGAACGGCTTCCAAACCGTGTCGACATACTTCATGTCAAATCCGATGCCATGATCGCGGACAAAAAACATGCCCCCTGCCGCCTTCCCCACCTCGACCGCAGGTTCCTGACCGGGCGCCACATACTTCCAGGCGTTTTCCATCAGGTTAAACATAACCATCCGAATGAGCTCGGGATCGCCATAGGTGATCAGTCCCGGCTGAACGTCGACCTTGCCGCTTCGCCGGCTCGTCAGATCTTCCCCGATGACCATGGCCATCTCGGAAAGATCCACCTTGGTCAGCTTGAGCTCGACCTGTCCGATTCGGGCGTATTGCAGCAAGTGGTCGATGATCTCGGCCATCTTGCGGGCGTTATGCTCCAGCCGCTGTAAGCGCTCGAACGACTCCTCGTCCAGAGAGTCCTTGGCTTCCTCGCATACGATTTGACTGTTCGAAACGATCGCCCGAAGCGGCGCGCGGAGGTCGTGCGATACCGAATAGGTGAATCCAACCAATTCCTCGTTTGCGGCTTCCAGCAGCTTGGTCCGCTCCACTACGCGCGCTTCTAGGCTGGAGTTCAGTTCCTGAATCGCCTGCTCAGCCCTTTTACGATCGCTGATATCGCGGGCAAAGAGGATGTAAACGCTCCCCTTTTCGGTTCGGTTGTCGGCGATATAAATCTCCACCGAGACCTCGCTTCCCGACTTCGTCCTCGCGACAAGTTCGATGCGGTCGCGGAGAATGGGATCCTCGCCCGATGAAAGGAAGCGCCGAAGTTCGGCGTTGCTCGACCTTTCCGCCGAGAGGACGACGATTCTTTCGGAAGCAAGGCAGCCCATCGCCTCGTCTTGGCTCCAACCGAATAACCGCTCGGCGTTCGGATTCCACATCGTGATCCGGCCTTCTTCCGACATGCCGATCATGGCGTCCACCGAGGACTCGATGATCATCCGGCGCATCTCTTCGCTGGCCCAGAGCTCGGCTTCCGCGAGGCGGCGCTGTTTGGATTCGTTTTCCGCCGACGCCCAAGCATCGAACTCGCGAATCGCGGAGGCTCGGAGCTTCTCCTGAACGACGCCGGTGATGATCGCGCAGACGGAGAAGAAGATGGCCGTAAAGATGATCGAACCGTTCGCTCTGGCAGGATCCTTCGACGCGTACGCCGGTGAAAAGTGGAAGTGATTGACCGCCCAGGCATAAGCGACCAGGAGTCCGGTCGCAAGCATTCCCGGTCGAAGCCCTGCCCAACAGACGGTATAGACGACCGCGACAAGGTAGATGAGAAAGGCCCAGGGGGCCACATGGGCCGAAGCGTTCCCTCCCCGGTCAATCAGAACGATCAGCGCAAAGAACGCCAGTACCGCAATCCACTCGCGACTCGGCGGCGGGGCGGTTGGCCGAATCGGCTCACTCGGGCGCTTTCTCTGGGTAAATCGTTCGATCAAAGCAGTCCAATCTCCCAATCCAGGACCACGATTGGCATTCGCAGTATACGAGGAAAGTAGACGACGTATTAACGAGTTGGGATCAGCCTTGATGCCGTATCCGACTACTCGGATAGCCGTTGCAGCGCTTTTCGCGCGCGAACCTTGACCGCTGCCGAGCCGCTTCCCAAAGCTTCGGCGGACAATTGAACGACTTCATCTCGCAGGCTTTCCTCCCGCAGCGCGAAGATCGAAAGCGAGTCCAGAGCCCAAGCGCGAATGAAGAGGTTGTCTTTGCGCACTTCGCTAAGTAGATACTCGACAACCTTAGCCGTCTCGGAAGGTGACCACTCGAAACGCGGTAGCAGTCGAACGATTTGAAGACGAATCGCCCAGTCTTCGTCCAACTCTAGGCTCTCGAACACCGCTTCGCGACAGGCGGCGAGATCGCTCTTGCCTCGGCTGGAACGTTCCAGTTGGGACCAAGCGTGACCCCGGATCAAGCGATCCGGGTGTCGAAGATCATTCGCAAACTGATCGTACACGGGTAGCTCGTCGGCCTATTTGATAGGACCGACGACGAGAATTGTAAAGGATCCCGGTACATTCGCGCGACGATTTCCGCCGGGAGCCGTGGTCGCGGCCGAAAGATAGATCCGGCCCGTTCGAGGATCGAGGGCCATGGTGCGCGCACTCGGCTGAGTCTTAACGGTTTGGACCGGCACAAACTTGCCCCCGGCGCCGCGCTTCAGAACGGTAATCGTTCCTTCGCCGTTTGAGCTAAAAGCAAGACCGCGATGCGCGTCGAATTCCGCTGCATCCGGCCCGTCGCCGATTGCCGGCGTGCCGACAACCTTACCGGTCTGCGAGTCGACCACGGCCATCATCTTGTTGCCTCCCACGGCGAGCAAAGCATGGTGTGCCATGTCGAACGCCAGTCCCGACGGCTCTTCGACCGGCGCGATCGGCCAAGAGCCGGTCACCTTCAAGGTCTTAAGGTCGACCCGCTCGATCGCGCTCTTGTCTTCGATGTTGACAAAGAGCGAATGACCGTCCGAAGCGGGCGTCTCCGGCTTGCCGGATAGCTTGACCGTTCCTACGACCTTGCCCGATACAGGATCGATGAATGTCAGATCCTGACTACGACCGTTGCAAGTGATCACTCGCTTCGTCGCCGCCTCGTACATGATCGCGTCAGGGTTCTGGCCAACCGCAATCGTCGTCAGCGGCTTCAAAGTCTTCAGATCGAAGACGGTCACCGTGCCCGCGCGGCCATTGCTCGTGAACCCTTTGCCCAGCCGGGGGGCAAAGGCGATTCCGTGCACACCCGCCGTATCCGGGATGTCCCCGACGACTTTGCCGGTCTCGGTATCGACGACCATCACATGAGTTCCCCGCGAGACGAAAAGGCGATGCGAATCGGGCTGGACGCTCAGATAATCCCACCCTCCCTCGCCGCCTACCGCGAACTTGGCGATGACCCCATAGGTCGGAACCTGCGAAACGGCCGCCGCCGCAAGGGCGCTGACGAAGAGGGAGGACAAACTTCTCACGCTGCCATCTTAGCCACCCCCCGAATGGCTTCCGCCTGAAAAACCGCTCAGGGCAAAGCGGCGATTCCGTTAGACTTGTCGGCATGGACGAGGCGGTCACTCACCTAGCGGAATTCCTCACCCCTTATCCGCCCGCAGTGCATGAAGATATGTTGGCGGCACGCTCAATCCTCAAAGAAATGATCGGCCCAGCATCGGAGTTGGTTTACGATGCCACAAGCGCCGTATGTGACGGCTTCGCCTATACCGCCGACGTGAAGGGACTCTTCGTAAACCTTGCGGCTTATTCGGACCACGTTACGCTGGTATTCGCCTACGGCGCGGTCCTAAACGATCCTGAAAACCGGCTAAAGGGCGGCGGAAAGCAAGTTAGACATATCCGGTTAGCCGGTCCTGAAGACTTAAGGGATCCTTACTTGACCGGTCTTATCCAACAGGCAGATGCCAATGCTCCGCCGGCGAAAGTTGAGGGTCCGCCTCGCTTGGTAGTGAAGTCGTACGACGGCCCGAAACGGCGTCCGAAGCCGAGTTAGACGACCGGTGCATTGGCTTCGGGTGCGCATCCTGCCAAAGGACGGCGGCAAGGCAAGAAAACGAAACGAGCGTAATCGTTACCGTCTGAAGGTAGTTCGGTTTCCTCATCCGCGGAGGTCCCGAAACCGACATCTCGCGAAGGCCTTCGAAAATCCAGGTTTGGGCGAGCGTCACGGCGGCCCAGACGAGCCCGAGAAAGACGTCCTGCACCAGAAAATCGAGCCATTCCAGGGAGTGCGATTCGGTGACATCCGCCGAAACGTTGTGCCCGACGTGTAGCCAACTGAAGAGGACTCCGAAACTAAATGCGAGAATCCCGACGAGTAAGTTGGGCATCCACGCTCGCTGTTCTTGCTGTTTCCGTCGCATTTGGCTAATTGTAGGGTGGGTCTTGAGGCACTCTTTCCACCCTTGGGCCGTATGGACGCGAGCTTTGGGCCAAACGTCCGGGAAAGTCCGTTCCCGGTTTTGCCAAATGTTCTTCGGAGAGTGGATGAGTTCCACTTACAAAGCGCAAGGCATCGCCCCAATGACGCCCTCAGTGCAACCTAGGCGAGCGTGAACCAGAACGTAGAGCCCTTTCCGGGCTGTGACTCGGCTGAAACGCGGCCCCCCATACGCTCGACCATGCTCGAAACGTTATAGAGGCCGATTCCCGTACCGGGAAACTCCTTGTCCAGGACGAGCCGCTCGAATGGCCGCCAAATCTTGGCTTCGTACTGCATGTCGAACCCGATGCCATGGTCGCGCACGAAGAAGGCGGTCTGACCATCCACTCGGCTCATGCCAACCTCGATCCGAGCATCGTTGGGTGAGTATTTCATCGCGTTCTCGATGTAATTCGAATAGACAAGCTTTACAAGCCGCGGATCACCCAGGCCTCTCATGCCTGGCTCGATCTGAACATCGAACTTTCGGGTGTGATGAGCCGCTTGCTCCACCGTGGCCTCTTCGGCAATCGCGGTGATATCCAGGGCTTCCAGAACCAAGTCTTGGCTGGCAAGCCGGGAAGCCTCAAGGAGTTCGTCGATCAAGTTTCCGAGCTTCTTCGCCGCCGCGACTTGGCTATCGAGAAGCCGGAACGCGTCCTCGGACAGCTCCGCCGTGTGGTCCTCTTGCAAGATGCGCGACGTCGCGATCACCGCCCTTAATGGCGCCCTCAGGTCATGGCTCACGCTGTAGTTCCAGGACTCCTGGCTTCGGCGCGCGGCCTCTAACTGAGCGGTTCGCTCAAGCACGCGCCGCTCAAGGTCCGCCTCGTTCTGCCGCAGGGCTTCGACCGCCATTTGTCTTGCCGTAACGTCCATGATCGAGCCAATTCGCTGCACCGCCACCCCGTCATCGATTTCGGCGATTCCCCGCGAAAGCATCCACTTGAGTGTCCCGTCGGGCAGGAAGAGCCGGTACTCGACTTCATGAGGCAGCCCCGTTTCCGTCGCCACGCGAACGGCTTCCCGGACCGCCGAAAGGTCGTCCGGGTGGATATAGGAATACATTCGTCCAACGGGTCCGCCCTGCGCTTCCTCCCGCGTCATGCCGTACATCTTCTGAAGGTTCGCGTCGCACCAGACCTTTTCTTGGGCAATGTCAACGCGGTAGGTGCCAACCTCGGCCGCGGACAAGGCTCCCTCGACCGCCTGCCGGGTACGCACGAAGTCCGTTACGTCTTCGACCGTGATCGTCGCCGCGATAAGCCGGCCGTTTTCAAACGCAGGCACTGCGCCGCATCTGGCAATGAACTGATGCCCCGTCCTCAGGTTCCGAATCGATTGAAGCACCCCCTCCACGGTTTCCCCGCGTAGGGCTCGGGCGGCGACCCAAGCCTCTTCGGGCACGGTATCGCCGAGCCGTTTCACCTCAAGGTGCCGGGCAAAGTCGGCGTACCGTTGGCCGAGCGCCTTTGCGGAATCGAGGTCATAGAGTCGGCAGGCGGCCGCGTTCACCGCGATGAGCACCGAATCCGCCCGAAAGATAAGCAAGCCCTCGCGGGCCGCCTCAAACGCCGCCCGCGCTAGCGGAGAGCCTAGCGGATCGGCGGTTACGAGCGGATACTCTCGCGTCTTCGAGCTCATCGGTTAACCCAGAGTTTATACGAGGAACCCTCCTCCGGACACACCATTTACACGCCCTACCGTTTGAACAAATAGTTCAGGTAGTGCTCGATTTTCGACGGCGGCAAGTCGGTTTGGGCCTTCCACGCGGCGACTTACATCTATTCCAACCCGGTCTTCGCTGCGGACGGAACGATCTCTGTGACCACGAACGGCGGGACGTTGTGGGCGATCCGGTAGAACCGGACGCTTGAGTCCTCCCGTCGTTTGAAATGTGATTGCGCTTGCGATTCTTCTCTTTGGCCAAGTCTCCGGAGACCTGATTTCGGCGCCTGGCGCCAAGACAAAGACCTGCCAGTGGCCGGGGTTCGACGCCAAGTCAAGGCCGGATCTGAAGCACGCATCCGCACCGGCATTTGAGCTCAAGGGGAGCCCAGACGGAATGAACGGGAGCGTCGTGGCAAGCTACGTGATAAAGCCGCCAACGGGTCGGATTCTCCATTTTCGAATTGCGATTCGGGGCTCCCACTCCACGCAAGGCTTCGCGATTGTTGCCAACGGCCACAAGCCTCGCGTCGGAAAGGAGCTCCCTTGGACGGCAAGTTGGATCAACGAAGGCAAGGTCAAGGCGGGACAGTGGACCATCTTCAAGCACGACTATGTGCTGCCGCCAGAGTCGAACCAACTCGGCCTCGTTATCCATAACTTGGATAAAGAACCGATTTATTTCTCAGATCCGCACCTGACCGTCGGTGCACCTGCTGAGCCGGACAAGGTCGCGATTGCCGCCGTCGAAAAGATCAAGAAAGAGATGGCGGAGGAAGCGGGCCATCCCCGGCCATCGCCCCTGCTAAAGAAGCACGACGAACTTGCAACTACCGACGGCGACGCGATCATCCGCCTAAAGATGTGCGCGCCGCTAAGGACCGACAAGCCAGATGAAGTCGGCGTCGTCACTTTTCCGATGCCCACCGTCGACGGTAGTCAAGTCCCGCTCGACTTCAAAATTGAGGTCGACAAACCCGGCAAGCTGATCGGCTTCAAGTGGCGCAAGCGCGAAGATGGCCGCAACCTGGTTTGCGACGCCACCGTTCAACCCGGTCCGAAGGGATCATGGGTCCACTACGAGGCCCTCGTTCTCGTTCGCAAGGGTCCCCAGGACCTCAATGAACCGAGCGTGGAAAAGTGGACAAAGAGCACCGCTTGCGTCCAGTGGAACAACGCCGAGATGCTCGCCATCGCTAAACGCCTGGCGAACGGCGCAAAGGATTCGCATGTTTACGCGCAACGTGTGTTTGAGTTCGTCCGAGACAACACCGGCAGAGGAGCGCCCTTCAAAACGCTGGACGCCAGCGCAGGCCTCGCTTGCGGAGGTTCCTGCACGAATCACTCCAACCTCGCCGCCGCTCTTCTGCGGGCTCACGGAATCCCCGCCCGAACGGTCGCTCACATGCCGACATGGTGCGGGTTGCTCTACGAGCATTGGCTTACCGAATACTTTCTACCCGGCGAAGGCTGGCTGGCGATGGACACTTCTCTCGGCCGCATGCTCCCCGATCGCAGAACGCGGGTCGTGCTAAATGTCGCGAACGAGCAAGATGAAGACCGCTCATTCGAGCCCCTCCACACCCGCTTCGTCATGCCCGGCGCCCCTTTCCAATCCGTGGCCGAGCTTAGCGCCGCCCTATTCCCCGCCGACTTGACGGACACCGACGGGATCAACATCGCGGAGAACCTCTGCTACCTGCCAACAACGGACGGCTCGCTATTCGAATTATCGAAGCGGGCGTTTGAACAGCGGTGGGCAGAGTTTGCGGCGGGACAGCAACACGCGGCCCGGTTCACCGCTCTTGACGGTGCAGCGGTATCGCATAAGGTCGAAACCATCCGAGGCATTCTATCGGCCGATAGCAAGTCCTAAACCTCGTCGCCTGTGCTTGGCCGCGCACATGGCGAACTACCCCTCCGGAACCGCCATATCGCGGTTCCACCGAAACCCCGCGTAACTCCCGTCCATAGAACCGCTCGGCAACCGGTCGTCGTGCGACGCGATCAACCACCCATCCCGAATCATCGCCTCGATCGCCTGCGGCGCATAGCCTAACAACCGCGACATCCGCGGATTCTGCTGGACGTAGTTTTCGAGAATTTGAAACACCGCGACTAGCCGCGATTCTCTCTGCAGGATATTGACGAGGATTTCGAGCTCGTCGCGAATCGGCAGCACCTTGCCGTCCCGCACATAGCTGGGAATTTTGCGAACGCGCCCCGACTCATAGGCGCTGCCGTCCTTCCAAGTTGCCCCACGCAGATTCAACTTGACCACGTTGTTGGCATCAAGCGGCGAATCGAAGGCGAGGTCGCCGAGAAACCCGCTCGAATCACGCAAGGCGGCAAGGCTCCAGCCACCGCTTCCGATATTCAAGTCCTCGTCGATGAAGCCACCGCGAGCGATCCAATCCCACGCATTTTCCGGCGAAAGCTCCAATCCCATGTCCTCGGCGAGGCGGGTTGTGAATTGCTTTAGCTCCCGGAACTGTTCGTTCGCCGTGTACCAATAGTCACCGAACCGAATGTGCGTCTTGATTCGCTGGGCTTGGCGATGGCTGAATTCTTCCTTCAGCCACGTCGCATCCTGTTCCTCGCGCTCCAATTCCAGAATCGTGTAGGCAAGCTGGCGCGCGGAAAGGTGCGCCATGGTGACACCGGCCGAGAGAATAGGGTCCGCAAATCCTGCGCATTCTCCCACCAAGAACCAATTCTCGCCGGCATGCCTTTCGGCGAGGAAGGACCAATCTCGGGTGGTTTGCAGCTTCCCTTCCGCGGTTGCGTTCTTCGTCAAAGCGGCAACGATGGGCTCTTGCTTAAGGGCTTCCTCGTATAGCTCCTCCGGTCGTTTGCCGCTTTCCTTGTAGTACTCCGCGGGGATCACGAGCCCGATGCTGGTGCGGGTCGGCCCGAGCGGGATGAACCAGATCCAGCCGTAACCGAGACTCAAAACCTGAATCCGGGTGCCGCCCACGCCGATCTTGACTGCCCACTCCGCGTTTTGCCAATAGTCGTAAATGGCGATGTTGCGAAGGGTTGAGGGATAGTCGCACTTGACGTTCATGGCCCGCCGTAAGACCCCGCTGTTGCCCGAGGCATCGACGTAATACTTGGCGGTGACGACTTCGCCGTTCTCCAAAGTCAGACCGGTAACGCGATTCCCCTCTCGTGAAACCTTCGCGATCTTCGCGTTCTGGTGGACTTCGACGCCTAGCTCGGCCGAGTGATCAAGAAGGATGGTGTCGTAGATGGACCGGTCGACTTGAAAAGCGGTGGATCGCCGTTGCCCCTCGAACTTGGCGGGCCTATCTTCATCCTTAAAGGCTTCTACGGGGAGAAACTCAAAGTCCCAAAGCTCCGGCCTCCTGCCCCAGCGATAGGTCGCGCCTACTTTGATCGGGAAATTGGCCGCTTCGATCTTGTCCCAACACCCCATCTCGTTCAGAACCCTGGAGATGGGCGGCAGAAGGCTTTCACCGATATGATCTCGCGGAAAGATCTCACGCTCGAAGACCACGACGCTCAGATCCGGGTTGTACTTTTTCAGAAGAGAGGCCGTTGTTGACCCTGCGGGACCACCACCGATAATCGCCACGTCGTAGTGGACCGTTTCGCTCATAGTTGCCATGATACGGTCCTGGGAGGCTTGGCAGAAGGCAGAATAAAGGCCGTGCTCCCATTTGTTGCCGTTCTTCAAACTCCGCCGAGCCTCGAGCTTCCTGCCTTCACCGCCTATGTCGCCGGGAAGCCGAACGGAGCGAGCATCTCCGAAGAAGGCAAGGTCGTCGGTTGGACGAGCCCGGAGACCGAGATTGAATGGGGTGGCTATATCTCAACGCCTGGCACGCTCCACCTCGGCTTGAAAGCCAAGCTACCGATCGGAAGCAGCGCGACCTATATGCTTCGCGGCGTCAAAGGAACCGTCACCGGGGCCGACCAGCCGTCTGTATGCGAGCTCGGCACGATCCGGATCGACAAGCCGCGCTGGCTGAAGCTTTTCGTACGCGGAGTGGGCAAGACCGGAGCCGACTTCGGCGATGTGGTCGGCCTTGAGCTAAGTGGCGAGCCGCTCAAAGGCGCAAAATTCAATTTGAAGCCACGTCGCAACGCGGCCTCGGTCCACCTCTCCTACCCATCGGGGAACGACACCGAGTGGTTTTACAACGAAGTAACGGGCGTCGAAGATCCCGTTGCGACGTACTACATGGCCTGCGGCTTCGCTCGCGGCTACTTCGGAATGCAGGTGAATGCCCCGAAGGAACGCCGGATCATTTTCTCCATTTGGGATAGCGGCAAAGAGGCCGTCGACCGCTCGAAAGTTAACGCGGCGGATCAAGTTCAACTTTTGGCCAAGGGTCCGAACGTCTTCGCTGGCGGATTCGGCAACGAAGGCACCGGCGGCCACAGCCATCTCGTCTACCCGTGGAAGACGGGAACGACCCAAAAGTTCTTGGTTCATGCCGCTCCGCACGGCGACCGAACTATCTACACCGGCTATTTCTGGGACGGTCAGAAGGGGCGCTGGATGCTCATCGCAAGTTTTTCCGCCCCCAAAGACGGACACAAGCTTAGTGGCCTCTACTCGTTCGTCGAGGACTTCGACGGCGACAACGGCAACTTAAAGCGGAAGGCCCTCTACGGTCCCGCTTGGATCTATACGACCGCCCGAGGTTGGGAGCCGCTGACCACCGCCAGGTTTTCACACGATGTCACGGGCGGTAAAGATCGCTTCGACTACGATTTCGGCATCGAGCACGATCGCTACTTCCTCCAAAACGGCGCCTTTGAGGGTTCTTCTCCGGAGCGCGGCGCCCAGGTGCACCTCACCCAGGCATGGAGCGACAAGCCAAAAATCGACTTCGCCGCCCTTGAGAAACTAGCCGAGCCACGATAATAATCGCGGATAACACGAGTTAGTCCGGATCGAGTCTAAACAGGGTTAGTCCCAACTACATTAATCGCCAGGATGGGTCCGGGGTAAACCGGATTTCCGTTCTGATTTTTCCTTAAATTATCTGAAAAACTTGTCATAAAATGGAACAGACGGATGATTGAACATCCGCCGCAATCTCGAAGCTGAGGTGCGTTTGTGCCACGAAAAGCATTTACATTAATTGAACTCCTGGTTGTAATAGCCATCATCGCGATTCTCGCCGCCATTCTCTTCCCGGTATTCGCCCAAGCGAAGGAAGCGGCCAAGAAAACGCTCGACCTATCGAACACGAAGCAGCAAGGTCTCGGCATCCACATGTATGCCGGCGACAACGACGACACATTCCCCCGCGCGGTCTACACCAGCAACATCAATTTGTGGGGCTGGCAAACGCCCCACACTTGGCGCGAGGCGATTCTTCCCTACGTAAAGAACGGGGAAACGATCTACCAAGACGGTGCGAAGACCCAGACCTTCGCGCAAGGTGGCATTTGGTCAACTCCGGCTCAAACCACGGCGCGTGGTGTCTACCAGGCCAACAACAACCTGATGCCGGCTCAGTGCCAGTGGGACAACGCCGCGGGTAACAGCCGTTGCGACCAGAACGCAGACGGAACACCGACCGGCAACGCACCGTTCCCATCGGTCTCGATGACCGCCCTGGATGCGCCCGCACAGATCGCGGCAACGTGGACAGTGGGCGTCAACCCGGATTGGGGCGCTTCCGGCGACGTCGCCGACTCCTCTTGGTGGTGGTGGGGCGGAGCGCAATATCCGCCAGTCTTCTCAGGCGCAACCTCCAGTGAGAAGTGGGACCTTGACGCCAACTACTGGCCAACTTGGGCGATGCCGCGATACCGCTACCAAGGCGGTTTGAACTCGGCGTTTGCCGATGGCCACTCCAAGTTCGTCAAGAAGGGCGCTTTCAACTGGTGCAAGTACGTCTACGTCAAGGGCAAGGACACCAACTGGAACGACAACTGGGATTGGCTCTTCAGCCCGGGTAACGCGTGCGCCGCCTACGCCCGATGAGACATCGGTACCTCTATCTCGGAATCGCTTCCCTGCTCTTGGCAGGGTGCGGTTCCGGCTCGTCCTCCGATCCCGTAGCCGCTCAACGCGCGGCGACCGCGGCGCCTACTTCGGCGGCGGCTCTACCGGGCGACATGCCGCCGGAAGCGCGAGCCTCGGCAGCGGCCGCGATCGGTCAGGCCGAAGAGCAGAAGCGTATGAATAGCGATCCAGCGCGGCTGCACGCGATGGAGATGATGAAGAAACAGCACGGAGGTTAAGCCTTCGTTCAATCTGGGGCCGGCTAGCACGGCCCCTCGGAAAGCCCGTTGAAAACTATCCCGCCCATTCTCGTCGCTTGCCTCTGCATAATTTGCCTTACCGGATGTAAACCCAAAGACGAAGAAATCTTAGGCGACGATACACCAAAGATCGCTTTCGAAGGCGCCCCTGACGCCAAGTACGCCGGCACTTGGAAAACGGAGGACGGCATTTCCGTTTACGAATTGGAGTCGAGTGGTGGATACAAACAAGCATCGCATGTCCCGATTCCCAAGGGAAAGCCGGTGGACTCTCACCAAACCGGTAACTGGGCGGTTAAAGGCGACCGGATGCTATTCAAGGATCAAGCGGGCAATGTCGCGGCCTATTCCTACGCCCTAGCCGGGGATAAATTGACCCTCACAACCTTGGGAAGTATGAAGGCCAAGACGGTCATGGACCGCAAACACTAGCCGTCACGCGGTCGAACCCAAGTGCAGGTTCCGATACTCAGACGGCGAACGTCCCGTTGCCCGGCGAAACGCCGTCGCGAAGTATTGGCTGGAGGCGAATTCCAGGCGGAAGGCGATGTCGGAGATCTCCACATCGGACAGCCTCAACAGACGCTTTGCCTGAGTTATCTTCGATGCGGCTAGCCAAGCGGCCGGCGTTTGTCCGACCTCGAGTCGAAACTTCTTCGTGAGCCATACCGCCGACACGCACAGGCGATCCGCCACCTGCTCGACCGTCGGGGGATACCCGGTTTCTTCGAGCAAGGCGACTTTGGCCTGCGCGACGAGTTCGCTGTCAGGCTGTCGCCGCGCCTTGTCGGCAGACCGGGCGAGGGCGATCAACAACGTGGAAGAGAGCGACTCACATTGACGTCCGCTAAATCTGTCTTGGAATTGATGCTCCCGAAAGAGTTCGGCGACCATTCCACCGATCTCGGGACAAGATCGGTGTAAGCCGCCAAGCCCTTGAGCGTCCGCCATCGGCCGCAACTCCGGCGGAACGAACTCCTGGTCAAGGTGAACCCAAAGGTATTCACACGGCGAAAGCGCCGAATCTACGGTGCCGTGAGAAACCCGCGGAAGCGTGACGAACACGTCGTGGGGCGTCAGCTCGTGGACTTCATCCTCCGCCCACCACTCGACCACCCCACGAACGAAGTAACAGATCTCGATGGCGTTCGGATGCGAGTGCGGATACATGCCCACCGGATCGCCGACACGGCTGCGGTAGAGCCCGACCGAGAGCACCGGGGCGATAACGTCTGGAAATCTGAACCCGATGATGCCACCGCTTCGTACACTGATGTTCAATTTTCGAAAGTACCACCCGTCAAACAGGATTGTAACGCAACTGTCTTATCATGGGGCTTGGAGTCGGGCCCGCCGTGAACTTTCGGCGGGCTTTTTGGAGGCGTTGCGACGCATTGTTCGCCAACGAATTTATTGCCTGCTATGAAGAAATCTTTTACCAAGAGCGGATTCACGCTCATCGAACTCCTGGTTGTGATCGCGATTATCGCTATCTTGGCCGCGATCCTCTTCCCCGTATTCGCGCAAGCGAAGGCCGCCGCCAAAGGCGCTTCGTGCCTTAGTAACGTAAAGCAAATCGCCCTCGGCGCGATGATGTACGCGAACGACACCGACGACACGATGGTCATCGCCCAGAGCTGGTATGCGACCGCTCCGATCGACGGAATGCAGTTCACAAAGGATGGAATCCCCTTCAATAGCTGGCGCTCGCTGATCTACCCGTACACGAAGAACACGCAGATTTATGTGGATCCTTCGGCGCCCGGCATCTTCCAGAGCCCTGCGCTAAAGAGCGCGCCGTCGCTAAACGCGCTGTTCTACGGCAACCTCGGCATCAATCATATGGGCATGGCCCCTATGGAATATAACGCCGGAACCGGCACCCAAGCGCCGATGGGCTTATCCAGCACTTCGATTTCCAAACCCGCCGAGACGGTCTACTTCACGGAGATGTACAGCAACGGTGTCGACAACAAGATCGACGGCAACTGGGTGTGGGACGGCAACTGGTGGCAGAACGGCATGGTGGATGCCCCGATGTGCTGGGACACCAACCTGAGCGGCACCGACCCGAACCAGGTCGACGGCAACACCTTCTGCTTCTGGAACTGGGGCACGGGGGTCTGGGATACCGCCTATGGTTTGGACGATGCCCACGGCGGAGACACCGGATTCGTAACTCCGCGTACGGCTAACAAGGTTGTCACGGCCTGGGGCGATGGCCACGTCTCGAAACAGTCTCTCGGCGACTTGGCCGCCGGAACCACGTGGTACATGGACATCAACAGCAACGACACCCACTTCGTCCTGTCTCAACTCGACAAGTACCATTGGAACCCTCGACATTGAAGATCAAACCCTTGTTCGCCATCGCCCTCGCGGCGATGGCTCTTGTCGGCTGCAACAGCGGTAGTTCCGACGATCTTGCGAAGGAGCGGTCTCCGAGCGCGACGGCTCCTCCCGTCAAATCGACGGGCAAGCCGGAGTTGAAGGCATCGTTTGATAAGCTTCACGGAGTGGGCGAGGGCGACGGCCTAATGAAAGTCCCCAGCAAGTAACTCAGGCTCGGGCCGACAAGTCGCCGAAGGTGCTCGCCGCTTCCATCAACCTAGATCGCGAACCGTGAGGCTCGACTCCCCAGATCACGCGGGGCCGGATCGTCTCGCCTGCCAGCTTGTCAGCAGGCGGTCCGGTAGAGAGCCACTCCGGTCCCATCTTTGTCTTGGGCTGAATAGTGATGGACCTTGGGCTGATTCGTAAATCACACGAGCGAATATTTCTTCGATCAAGCGGACGCATGTAATATCGTCCAATCTCAAACGGCGATATGCCTAGTCAAAGATTTCCGTGTCGGTAAAGAATAGGACGGCGGACCTAGGCTACCCGCCCGCAATCACCCTAAAGACCCAGGAAGAACTATTTAGTTCCTAGCCCCTAACGCTCTCTAGATCATTTACTCAAATCTAAAGGAACAAAGGAACCTGCAGTCATTCCCCAACGCTGTTGAGAATGCTGATACATCCGACGACTTTTGTCGAATCAAGCTCGTCGCTCAGAGGAAGAACCCTTAGGCTCATGTTACTAAACTCGCCGGAGAGACGCTGTACGCTCTCTTGGCCTTGGAGGGCATTCAAGTGAGCGTAAATCGCGGGATGTTTTGGATCCTCAGACTTGAAGATTTGCTGGACCGTCTTCCCTACCTCCCACAGGACGCCGAAATGGGTCGAGGGGTACTGGCCGTTGGCGATGATCTGGATCCGGAGATCCGCGTCCGTCGCCCACACTGTGGACTTGATTTGGTCCATCGCCAAGTTCAGCAGTGCCAAAGCGGCGCGAAGGTCGAGGAGGTCTCGCTCCTTGGTTACGAGGAGGGCCGTCAGGTCCGATCTTTCGACGTTGGACTCGCGTAGCGCTCGTTCCGCCCGCTCCTTGATGACTCTGGCGACGGTATCCGTCCGCCCGGAGCCACCCACTTTCATCCGGATTCGAAGCCAGTACGTGTTGATCGTCCCGACGCTGATGCCCAGCTTCAGGGCGATCGCATCGTTCGTCAGGCCCTGAACGCAAAGCTCGAGGATCTCTTCTTCGCGGGGCGATAAATCTTTGGTCAACAACTACTTCCCTGTCCTACAATCTTCGATACCATTGATCTGCCGATCTGTAGGCTCACCTTCAGTATGCCGGATATTGTTCGCCCTCGGATCTATATCCTTGCGGTACCAACAGGAATCGATCGTTAGCACGTCAAGCGAACGTACATTGTCACAAACGCGGCACTACCCCCCAACCTGCAGGCTAGTGTCCTATTTTCCATAGACGGATAAATATGGACATGCCAAACCCGCCACTAACTTGACCGCAACTTCGCTTGCGCCTTTAATTGCGATAACCGTCACAGGAGCGCACACAACCTAAAGGATGAGAAAGAATCGTTCGTAGAGTTGTGAAGGGAGGCTTACCTCACCATTGCTTGCCACTAGCAGACCAATAATGGCTCAACGAAAAGCAAGCGATAGACAGCCAAGTAATTATTATGATTTCATACAAAACCGCTGTCCTCTTAGTGGAAGACAGTCCCGACGACGAGCGACTCACCCTTCGTGGTGTCGCCACAAGTGGCGTATCTTGCGACGTTTCGGTCATTCGGCACGGCGGCCAGGTCGTAGCGGCGCTATTTGAGCCCAGAGGGCTTACTCCGGATCTGATTGTCCTGGACTTTCACCTGCCCGGCATGAACGGTCTAGAAATCCTTCAGGAACTGCGCAGGCACAAGAAGACTCGCCACATTCCCGTGGTGATGCTCAGCAGTCTCGGTTCGGACGGAGACATCGCCCGCTGCCTCGCCGCCGGCGCCAACAGCTACGTCCAAAAGCCCCTCGATCCCAGGCTATTCATGGAGCGAGTCGGGCTGATCGTGCAGTACTGGATCAATGTCGATAAACGCCCGGCTGCATCGCTACTATTTGCGTAGCCACAACTTGCAAAGAGCTCTGCTGGCGCAGGCCAAACCTAGGTGGCTAGTTTTTCACCGGGCGGAGATCCGTCGCGCCTCGGACCGATAAAAGAAAGCTTTGGCAACCTCGGCCATCAAGACATAGCCCGCAAGGATCAGCGTCAGGGCGATCAGAAACACCGGCGATATGTGGGTGAATCCAAACACCCGGGCGAGCGGAGTATAGGGCAACGCGAGCGTCGCAGCCACGATCGAAAGCGTTGCGATCAGGAGATACTTTCCGGGCCGGCTTTTATAGAACGGCTTCCGAGTTCGGATTACGAGCACGATGAGGGCGGCGGATACCACGCTCTCAAGAAACCATCCGGTTCTGAATTGCTCCGGGCTCGCCTTGAGCAGAAACATCAGCACCCCGAAGGTGACGTAGTCGAACGCAGAGCTTACGATCCCGAAGACCATCATGAATCGGCGGATGAAGGCAATGTCCCAACGATGCGGGGTTTCGATCGCTTCCGAGTCCACGCTGTCGGTGGCGATCGTCATCTCCGGAAAGTCGGTGAGGAGATTCGTCAGTAGGATTTGGGTGGGCAAAAGCGGAAGGAAGGGCAGGAAGAGGGACGCGCCCGCCATGCTGAACATGTTCCCAAAGTTGGCGCTCGTGGCCATGAAGACGTACTTCTGCGTGTTCGCAAAGGTGCTTCTTCCCTCTCGCACGCCGTTTAGCAGCACGGCCAGATCCTTCTCCAAAAGCACGATATCCGCGGCTTCTTTGGCGACGTCGACGGCGTTCGCGACCGAGATTCCGACGTCGGCGACATGAAGAGCGGAGGCATCGTTGATCCCATCGCCGATGTATCCCACGACATGTCCCGCCTGCTTGAACGCGGTGATCAGCCGCTCCTTCTGGTTCGGCTCGATTTCCGCGAAGATGTGAACGTCGTTCACCCGTTGACGCAAGGCGTCCGGGCTCATGATTTGCAGATCCGGTCCGGCAAGGATGTCCGCCACGGGCAGCCCCACTTGCTCACCCACATTGGCGGCAACGAGGCGGTTGTCTCCGGTGATGACCTTAAGCGAAATCCCGAGCTTTCGTAGGTTCTCAATCGTCGCTACGATCCCCTCTTTGACCGGGTCGAAGAGGGCGAGGAAGCCCAGGAACGTCATCACGGCCTCGTCGTCTTTGCCGATCTTCTCCGCCAACCCTTTGTCCCGATACGCGACGCCGATCACTCGAAAACCCTTGGCGCTCAAAGCCTCAAACTGCGTTTGGATCTCGGGTAGCTCCGCGGCAATATCGACGATCGCCCCGGCGGCGGTTTCGGCGGTGGTGCAGACCTCGAGAATGTTCGCCAGGGCGCCTTTCGAAACCATCAAGCGCGCATCACCCTTCGAAACGAGCACGCTTAGGCGCTTCCTTACGAAGTCGTACGGCTCTTCGTCCAGCTTGGTGTAGGCGGAGAGCTCGACCGGCTGGAAAGCCAAGATGGCATCGTCGATGGGGTTCTTGTAGCCCGTCTGGAAGTTGGCGTTGATCTGCGCGTACAGAAGCGTCTTCTCGCACTTCCCTCCGTCCACGTTGACCGTCGAGTTGAGCTGTACCTCACCCAGCGTCAGGGTTCCCGTCTTGTCGGAGCAAAGAACGTCCATGCTCCCGAAATTTTCGATGGACGAGAGGCGCTTCACGATGACCTTCGCCTCCGCCATCTTGCGAGCTCCGTGCGAGAGATTCACGCTGATAATCGCCGGGAGAAGCTGAGGGGTGAGCCCCACGGCGAGGGCGAGCGCGAACAGGAACGAATCTAAGACGGGGCGATGCAGAAAGACGTTGATGGCGAAGATCGAGAAGACCATCACCATCGTTAGCTGCATGAGCATGAGGCCGAAATGCCGGATTCCCCGTTCGAACTCCGTTTCTGGAGGCCTTAGCTTCAGAGACTCGGAGACGTGGCCGAACTCCGTCGCGCTTCCGGTTCTGACGACCAAAAGCTGACCGGAGCCACTTGTGACGTAGGTTCCGGTGAACAGCGAGTTCGTTCGCTTGTTAAGTGGGGTTTCTGCCGGCAAAACCGCGGCCAACTTTTCGACCGGAAAAGTCTCGCCGGTAAGGGCGGCTTCGTTTACGAACAGGCTGTTGGAGTCGAGCAGAAGTCCGTCGCCGGGAACTACGTTTCCCGCGCTCAGAAGAACTACGTCGCCAGGAACGATGCTTTTGGCGCTGACTTGCGCGGGCTTACCGTCCCGCAATACCGTCGCCTGGACCTGGACGACGGCCAGGAGTTTCTTCACCGCATCTGCCGCTCCCCGCTCCTGCCAGAAGCCGAGCAGGCCGCTCACCAGGACGATCACGAGGATGATCGAAGCGTTTACGACGTCGTGAAGGAAGAACGAAAGGCCGACCGCCACGAGGAGAATGAGAATGATCGGGCTCTTAAACTGGCCGAGCAGCAGGTCGAAGGTTGAGTTGGCGCCTTTGGCGGAGCTTTGGTCGCCCTTTGCAGCGCGCGCACCGGCCTCTTGCGATGAGAGTCCGCCGTTCGCCGTCTGAAGGCCCGCGATCAAATCGCTGGCCGGCGTACTCCAGAAAGTGCTGAAGTCTTGACTACCGGTTTTGATGTCATTCACTACGCGGCCCTGGTAAGAACCAAGAGATGAGTCTTCACAAGTAATAGGATACGCTCTCCTAGCCGCAGCAAGTCAGCACTTCTTGATGCTCTAGCTAAACTCTGTCATAGCTCACAGGACATGGAAATGAGGACAGGAAAATATGGCAGAGAAAACGGCACACTTACATGCTTCATCTCAGATGTAGATCGGCAAAGTTGAATTCGTAGTGCATGCTGAACGTTGAGTCTGATTACTCGCTGCGAAAGCAGCGCGCCAAGGATCGGCGCGAGGAAGAAATTCATGGCTAAAGATAACTTCGCACGCTTCCGCTCGATCCTCAATGACTTGACGACCGCGTCAAGCAAGAATCCCCTTACCCAAACGAAGGAGACCGAACTCAACACCGTGGCCGCATCGATCCGGGCGCTCGGCAACGGAATCCGGGTCGATCGTCATGGCTGCATGCTGCACGTTTTTACGGAGCCTCTGGCGCCAGACGAAAGTATTTGTGGGTCTACCGAGACATCCGTTCCGCTGCATCGTGAACAGGCATAGATCTATCGCAGTTCCTCTCGCCGTTCGGCGAGTTTAAGGAAGCTGCAGATGCCGTCACTTTAAACCGAACAATTCCTCTTCGGGGCCCTTCGTATGGATGGGCCAAACGGGAAGGTACTCCCATCGGTTTGTTGTTTACAGATCGGACCTTTCGAGAAAGGAAATAAATGTCATCAAAACTTAGTGGCGCCGACCAGCGCACTTATCACTCAATCTTCAGCCACCCGATGTCGCATAACATCGAGTGGAGCGAAGTACATTCGATGTTCAAGTCTCTCGGTGAGGTCGTCGAAGAGCACAACGGGAACACGAAAATTACGCGGAACGGCCACACCCTGGTGATGCACCAGGCATCCCCCAACACCATTATCGAGCCTTCGGTGCTAATGAAGGTACGCCATTTTCTACGATCCTCTCGTGAGGAGGAAGGGACCTCTGCTCCGGCCGGCGACCACCTGTTGCTCGTCATCGATCATCACGAAGCCAGAATCTTCAAGTCCGAGTTGCCCGGATCGGTGCCGGAAAAGATTGTCCCTTACGACCCGCACGGATACGGTCAGCACCTTCACAATGTTCATGATCCCGCAGACGGCCAGCAACACCCCATCCCGAAGTCGTTCTTCGAGGCGATCGGTAAGAGTCTCGCCGGTGCGAGCCAGATCTTAATATTCGGCAACGGCTCCGGCGGAGGCACCGCGATGAGCGAACTCATGGACTATCTCCATAGTAGCGAGAAGCTCTTGTTTGAGCACGTCATCGGTACGGTCTCGGTCGATGAGCACCATATGACGGAAGACCAGTTGCTGGCCAAAGCTCGTGAGTTCTATAAGCCTGATTGAGGCCTACCTTAATCGGTTACAATGGAACAAGCGTTTACTTAATTCGTCTTAACTTATAGGCGGAACTCTTCTTCCAACCAAGGTTGGAAGAAGCTCTCAACTTTCCTATCTCCTGTATGCCACAAGCGGTAGCTCTCTTGGGCAAACCTGCGGCAGATATATATGGTTCAGTTGAGACACGCACTCCTCCTAGTAGAGGATAGTTCGGACGATGAAGCACTTTCACTTAGGGGAATAAACACATGCGGAGTGCCTTGCACGGTTCATGTAGCCCGACACGGCAAGGAAGCGCTTGAGACATTGCTTTCCTCCGACACCCCATGGCCCGATCTGGTCGTTCTAGATTTCCATCTCCCAGGCATTAACGGATTGGAGATACTTCGGGAACTACGAAAGCACGACATGACACGGCGGGTTCCGGTAGTAATGCTCAGTTCGCTCGCCTCCGACGACCAAGTCCTCGATTGTCTGGAGGAGGGCGCTAACAGCTTCGTGGAAAAGCCTGACGATCCAAGAACGTACGTCGATCAGGTCGCCCTTATCGTTCGCTACTGGTTTACCGTCGATAAGCGTCCGGAAGACGATCGCCCCGAACTCTAACCACTTTGCCGCTTTGGCGCCGAAAGGAAAACTCATGACTCAAAAAGAATCCACCGACATGGCCGAGCAGTTGCTCGCAACTTATGGACATCGAGCTTTCGAGATCTCGATGCCCGACCACGAAAGCTACCTACAGATGCGATCGACGTTTGATCGTTTGGGCCGCGCAACCGGCCCAGACGGCGCATTCTTCGTGGTCAAAGTGTTTGCGCAACCCGTAGCACTTTAGTCAAGATCCTAGGGCCGGAAATGAACGATGCAGATGCGCAGGTCACCATCCAGGTGAGCGAGTTCATCGCGCATGATCGCCTCGGCGCGACCCGCCTTGAATCCGCCGGAGCCCGCCCCGATAATGGGAAAGGCGATCGATTCAAACCCTTTTTCTAGGGCAAGACGCACGGAGTTGCGGACGGACAGTCGGATCGATGTCTCACTGGCCCGCCAGAAGTCATTAATCCCGGCAACGTGAATGATCGCTTTGAAAGGAAGCCGGCCCGCGCTGGTGACGACGGCTTCCCCAAGCATTATGCGACCGTGTCGGGCAAGCTCTTTAAACGGCTCGACCCCGCCTCGTCGTTTGATCGCTCCGCTTACCCCCTGCGGCAGAAGGAGCCACCACGGAATCGTATTTCGATTCCACGCGTTGACGATCGCGTCGACCCGTTGATCGAGCAGGTCGCCTTCCACCATGTCGACGGTCATGGCCTAAAACGTCGCAACGGTGCTCACCCCTGCCTTTCCGGAGAAGGAGACGATTCCATCGGAAACGGAAAGCTGCGGATCATGGTCGGTCTTGACGCCGTGAGCAACCACCCGAACGCCGGCGATCGGCGTTCTTTCTATTGCGAACCCGCCAAGAATAATTGGCCTTGCGGTTGCCATCGTGAGCACTCCACGGTGAGATAAATACACGACATAGGCGCCCGAGTCCATACTCTCGGCATCGGGAAAGAACAACCGGTCACCCGAGCGAAAGACGCCCACTTTTTCGCTCCGGCCGCCCATGGTAATCGTCGCGGTCCCTACGCGCGTCCACCTCGGCAAAGACGTGACGTACACGATGAAACCAAGTACGACAGCAAGGGCCGCCGCCGATGCGACTCTGACCCTTGCCCGTCGTTTGCTCATCTCTAAGAATTGGACCGCTCTGCCTACCGAAGACGATCGTCCAACTTCGCAAAATCCTTAACTTCCGTGAGGCTTCCCTTCTCGTCCACCAGGAAGACCGTCGGCGTCTTGTTGATATGGAGCGATTTGGACAAGCGCAATTGGTCGTTCACCTTGGCCTCATACTTCGCCGCCTTATCAGAACCTACGACCGCGGGAAGGTGATGAGCCTTCAGATACGCGTTCAAGTCGGCAGGAGCCAAACTCTGCTTATCCGACAATAGATCGCCGTACGTGGATGGTTTGTCTCGACCGATTTCATATGCGACGGCTGCATTGAACGCATTCTTATGTAGCTCGGTTAGCGGAAAATCGACCGAGTAAAACTTGGTCCCCGGATGCCGGTCCAAAGCGGCCTTAATCTTCGGCCAGTTCTTTCGGCAGGAGGGACACTGGAAATCCATAAAGGCAACCAAAGCCGGCCGCCCCTTTTCGATCTTCAAGTAATTCCGAATCTGCTCCGCATTTACCATAGAGGTCGACTGGGGAGCGGCAAAAGATGAGCCAAGGGTTCCAAAGACGGCAATGGCAGTGGCGAAAATATGGCGGTATTGCATATTTCTTCTAACCGAAGCCTCGCTTTGCCGGTTCCTGGGATTGCAAAAGCCGAGTCAGGTTAGTCCGGAAATGTCGAGAACGGTTAAACCTCCGGAACGACGAGTCATCCGTGAATTCCGTAAAGTAGCAGGACACGACGTGCCCGACCCATCCGTCCCCACGAATTTCGTAGGCGCGCATATCCGGATACATGATGAGGGCCGGGTTTGAGAAGTCGGTGGCCACATCGAGCAAATCGACCTCGTCGATCGCAATTCCCTCGCTCTCGAACCTCATTTCAAAGGACTTTACGATCGTGAAGAACACGTCCGACCGGTCAGGATGGCCCTCAGTCCGTTCTGCTCTGAGGAGCAAAGAACTGAACTCGGCATCCATCATGGCAATCTCATGCCGTCTCGGAGAACGGAGCATTGGCTTCCTATGGATGCCGCACAAGGGTGGAATATCCGAAAGCATACGAGTAAACCGATTTTGTGGCTGCTCCTCGCGCACTGCTTCCCTACCCCTTAGCTGCCATTGCCCCTCCTTTATCTCCAATCGCAGCCTCTCCAAGCAACGGTAGGCCGGGTTGGCATATCGCCCATCATTCGAAACTGGACCGTTCATCAGAAATTCGGCACAAAGAACATAGCCTGACCATTCGCTTGTTCCGATCCGATAGACGCGGTCGCCTTCTCGATACAATTCCTGCGGATTACTGGGATAGCCGGCCAAATATTCTGGCCCAACCTCGACGATTTCAAGTCCGTCGGATTCCGTCTGCATCGCCGCGGCTTTGACGCCGACAAAAACTAGTTCGACACGCGTGCGTTTCGCCGAGATGTTGTCGCCGTTCAGCCACAACAAACCTCCGTCTCGCGCGTACCATTCCACACGGAAAAGACGCTTCGAGTCAAGAACTACGCTGCTTTGTGACATGGCTCGCCTGATTCGCACTCTTGCTCAGTGGTCATTTTACGTTCGATGCCCATCCTGTTATATTCACCAGGTGTTCTCGGCCGATATTGCGACTCTTCGGCCGTAAAAGTTAAAACTCAAAACCGCTCTCGGCTTCGGGTATCGGGGCGTGCTTTACTGTACTTAAATCAAGCACGAATGATATTCGTGCTAGTGTGGCGAACTCCAATGCCACGAGGGAAAGGATGTATAGATTGAATCAAATTGCCGGGGCGCAAAGGCTCCAAAAATGTGTGCTTATCGGTGGCTTCTTCGCGGCCACCTTGGGACTTAGTTACGGACAGGCCGTCCAATCGCTGAGCGTGTCTCCCGCTTCCCTGACCGGTGGATCGAGTGCAACGGGAACGGTGACCTTGGCCGCGACCGCCGGAACCAGCGGGCAAGTCGTGAACATCAGCTCGTCCAGCAGCAATGCGACCGTAGGGGCAAGCGTGAAGGTCAGCGCGGGCAAGCAAACGGCAACCTTTAGGATTTCTACGGTTGCCGTGGCGGCTGACACCACCTCAACTATCACTGCCTCGGATAGCGCCGGCAAGGCCACCACAACGCTGAAGGTCCTGGCGCCGAAATTGACGCTACTTGCATTTAAGCCGAGCACGCTCCTTGGTGGAGAAAGCTCGGTAGCAACCGTCAAGATCAGCTCGGCAGCGCCTTCGAACGGAATTAAGGTGTCCTTGAAGAGCAGTAGCTCCGCCTTCAAGGTCCCGGCTTCCATCACCATTCCCAAGGGCGCGACTTCGGCCACCCTGACGGTTACGCCCCTGCCCGTCGCCAAGAATACGACGGCCAACGTAACCGCGACCCTTGGAACCTCCACGATTCAGGTTCCCGTGACCGTCGAGGCCCCCACGCTGACGAAGCTCGTCCTCAACCCAACTTCGGTACAAGGGCTTTCCAAATCGACCGGAACATTGACGATTAGCGGCCCCGCACCGAGCGCTGGCCTCAAAATCACCCTTGCATCTAGCAGCACACTGGCGACCGTTCCCAAGACGGTAACCATCGCCTCCAGCGCGACGACTGCCACCTTCACGGTGAACGCCGCTGCCAGCCTTACCAAGGTCGCGGCGACGATCACCGCCACCGATCCTTCCCTGACGACGGAGAAGGCTACATTGACCGTGCTCGCCGACCTCACGCAGGTCGTGAATATCCCGGTTGTGGATATCGCCTACGACACAGTGAACGACAAGATTTGGGCCGCAGTCGACAGCACGGGCGGCAAGTACGCCAACTGTTTGGTCGCCGTGGACCCACAGACCGGCATGATCGGAAAGTCGATCAATATCGGCGTTACCCCGGGTCGAATCGCGGTCACGGATAACGGTCAGTACGCTTACATCCAGATGCCTGCCGACGGAACGATTCGCCGCGCGAATCTGACCACGGACAAGGTTGATGCGATCTATAGGCTCGGCTTCGGCAGCATCTCGGATATCGAAGCCGTTCCCGGTGAGCCCGGCAGCTTCCTCATCGCAACAGACCCTACCTTTGGTGTGAACACCACCGTGTGGGACGGCGACAAGGTACGAGGCGGCACCGGAGCTGGCGGTTACACCGTCAAATTTGCTGGTTCGAGCGCCCTGATGTACGGCGATGGCCATGGCGGAATGTTCACGGACACACTTACGTCCAAGGCGATCACTTGGACGGCCCAAGATTCGCTAAACGTGTCCGGTTTCGAGTACTACAACCACCTGCTGTATACCGCCGTCCCCACGGTGGTAGATCCAGTACAGAAAATCGTAGTCGAATCCCTTCCAACCACTAACTTCCTAGTGGATCGCGAAGTAGCGGTTAGCCAAGCCGATAACCGGATCTACTACGTGACGTGGAGCGCAACCAACAACAAGCGAATCCTGTGCTTCAACCTGAAGACGTATCAGGAGATTCCCTTCCGCGACGTCGGGCCTCTCCCCGGTGGCTGCTTGAAGCCGCTCGCCTGCGGCCACCACACCGTAGCCTTCTTCATTTTCGGCTCGGGCGTTACCCAGAACCTGATCATCATCCATAACCTCAAGTAGAGAGTTTCGAGCCGCCTACGTGCAGACGCATGGCTAGGCGGCTCGAATCGATCTAACCTCACGCATTCCTCGGCAAGATCCGTAGCGCTTGGGTTAGCGACCCGGACGGCAATCCAATTCAATTGGTATGAAAACGGCCGGTTAAAGGGGGATGTTCCGGGCCGTCTTAGTCCCCCGCAGATGAACGCCCGAAACGGAAAGCACTGACAGTCCGTGGCTGGAGACAAAGGGCGTGGGTTGAGCTCTCGCGGCGGCGAACGCCTCCGGAAGCGTCAACTCATCCAATCGATAGAGTTCCGTCGGTCGCCGATTCTGGCGCGCATCGGTTCGAAGGTATGCGTTCCCCGCTGCCTCCGAATCCATCACGATCAGCCACCCTTCCCGCTGCCAACCGATCATGTAGGCATACCGCCCTTCCGGATACTGCCACACCGCCCAGTACTTCTCCGGCTGGTATTCGGGCAACTCCTCCTCGGTAGGTGAGGAACGTTGAAGAGGAGCCGGTATCGCCATTTCTAGACTCCATTTTGCCTCGCTTTGGCCGTAACCGTCTCTTCTCATCTTCGGGTCCAGAGCCGGAAGGATTGCAGACCCTCAGTGTGCAATTCCCATACAAATCGGCCGTTTATCTCCGATGTGTGCCTGGTCAAGAATCTCAATGGCGGTGCTCACCGCCCAGGAGAGAACCATGTACTTACTCAACGTCAGCTACAGTCAATCGCCCGAGACCGTTCAGCCCCACATCCAACCTCACGGTGCATGGGTTAAGAAATATGCCGATGAAGGTCTCATCCTTTTCGCCGGGCCTAAGAAGAGCGGATTGGGAGGCGTGATCGCCGTAAAGTCGATCGATAAGTCCCGACTGCTGGAAATCCTGGCCGAAGACCCGTATGTGATCTCGGATGTCGCCGACATTCAAATCTTGGATTTCGACTGCAAGCTTGCCACTGACAAACTCGAGAGTTTGAAAGGAGCGTAGGCGTCCCACCACCGACTCACGCGAGAGACCCGAACTTCACGTCAGACCCGTAATAACCGCAAGCACAGGAAATAGAAGGTGGCCGGCGGGCAGATCGAAGCATCCTTCGTCAACGGCTCAATCCAATAGGCGTCGTTGCCGTCGAAAACGAATGACTCGTCTTCCTTCAGCTCGTAGGTCTCGCCACGGATTTGGATCCTCAGGCCGCCGGTTCGGCATATCATCATGTACGGGTAATTGGAGCCGTCGGCCGGGGTTTCGTCTCGGCCGAACAGCTCCACCTCGTTGAATTGGAAGAACCCGGAAGAGATTCCACCGCCACACGTCTTCACGAAGCCGCGAGAGAGCCCCGCTTTTCCCAGCCGGTGACGTTCGCCCGCATCTTGGACCTCCGACGGGTCCGCGCGCATTCTTTCGCCTTCGTCGCCGAGGCGCGTCACGCGAGCGTGATGGGCGGCAGCGTCATCCGCACTGGCAAAGAACCATCGTCCGGCGTCCGAACGCACGACCCGCTGCGGCGCCTGTACCAAAAGGTTTGGATCCCAAAGCCTTCCGATATAGACATTGAGGCCATCCGCGATCTTCCGCTCGGTCTTTACCGTGCACGCGTGTCCGCCTTCGATCTTGACGACCGTCTTGGTAGAAAGTCCGGCCCGTTGCGAGAACTCCCGCACGCTCCAGCCGCGTAGCGTGCGAAAGGCGCGCGCATTTCTCCCGAAGACCGCCGGATCGGAGCGATTGATGCTCACTCCGCTATTTTGAGGGCAAATGTTACTACGATCGGGGGTTTTCGTTGTACTTTTTCCGATCTTCAAATCGCCTCCCCTTGGGGGGCTTTGTGGCCCGATGTTAAATGCACGAGGAACGGTGGGCTCGTTGTAGTCGAGATTTAGCGACTACGAAATTACGCGCCGGACCAACAACAATCCACCCCATAAAGCAATGCGTCAACTTCATAGTTCCCGAGCGTTCACCCTTATCGAGTTGCTGGTGGTGATCGCGATCATCGCCATCCTGGCCGCGATTCTCTTCCCCGTTTTCGCGCAAGCAAAGCAGGCGGCCAAGCAAACCGCCAGCCTCAGCAACGTAAAGCAGATCGCCCTATCCTCACTGATCTATGTTGGCGACTCCGACGACACCGCCATGCTTCCCTGCACTTGGGGATCGGGCACGGGATACAACGTCTATCCCGGCAATCCGGACGGGGACTACGCCCCCTGGAGCGTGTTATTGCAACCGTACATGAAGAACGTCGGCATCTTAGCCGACCCGCAGGGGCCGTCGATCCTGGCGTTTCCCGGTTTCCCCGGGGCCCCGACGTGGGCGGCCCCATGGAGCCAACTCTTCGATACGCAGTACGGCTACAACGTCCGCGCCTGGACTCCAGAACCGGCCACGGCCCCGCACAATCCGGCCCCCAAATCCTCCACGGCGATCGCCCGTCCCGCGGAGACGGTTCTGTTTGCCGCGCGAACCGGCGCGAGCGAAGTTCAGGTACCCGGCTTCTGGTCCCTTTACGATGGCGACAAGTCGCCCTTCATGATCCAAATCGTCTTTCCCCCCGTGTGCGATCCGGGCTCTTTCCTCACTCTCGTACCCATGGACTGCTGGGGCCCGGACAGCTTCTTCGCCACCCCCGGTTTCAACCCGATCAAGCAGGACCCGGCGGACGGCTACTTAACGGGTCTCGTCAGCCAAAGAGGCTCCGGCAAGATGCTCATCACCTACGGTGACGGACACGCCGCCAAGAAATCGGCCGGCGCGATGGCGGTGGGGACAAACTACAACGGTCACGGTTCGGTTTTCCAGAACCAGATTACGGACGACTCGGTTTACCAATGGGACGGACAAAACTAAACATTCTGGCGGCCGCTCTGTGCGTTGCAGTGGCGGCCGGTTGCAGCGCTCCGCCGAAGTCGGCTCCGCCCGACCCGGCGAAGATTCCGCCGGGAATGAAGTTCGGCTATAAACCGCCGCAGTAGCTTGGCGGAACCACGCTCTTCTTTGGTCCAGGCGGCATGCGAGAACGCGTTCCGGATGTCCTGCTTCGTCGCGAGATACGAGTTAGGCGCGATGATCGCAGGAATCGTGTCGCCACGGCGAGAAGTCAAACTGCCGACCCGACGGCAATCCGAGCGCCTATCGCGCCGGGCTTTCAGCCCGGCGCGATAGGGTCGATTGAGATTCCCTGTATGGGCATGCCCAGCAAAAAAAGGAATTGCTGGTAGATCGTATTGGGCTCAAACCTACGCACTTTTTCACGAAAGTTCTCATATTTTATTAGTTTGTTGTACAGTAATGGCGGATGAGATTATAGGCTCACCAAAGAGGAAATCTTGATGAGGAAATCAGCGTTTACATTAATTGAACTGCTTGTAGTCATCGCGATCATCGCAATTTTGGCGGCTATCCTTTTCCCGGTGTTCGCACAGGCGAAGGCGGCGGCAAAGTCGATTGCTTCCGTCAGTAATGCCAAGCAGATAAGTCTCGGCACAATCATGTACATGGGCGACAGCGACAGCACCTACCCCCTCGAGGAGATCTGGAACGCGGACGACGCTCAGTTGACCTACGGCGGGAAATGCGGCGCCTTTTCTCCGTGGACTTACGAGGTCCTTCCGTACATCAAATCAGGGCAGATCTTTGAAGACCCGCAAATCCAAACTGCGGGGACGAACCCCTTTTCGGCTTATTTTGGAAATGATGTTTGGTACGCCTATAACCCTGAATACGCCTACAACTATGCTGCGCTGAGTCCGTGGAGCGGAACACCGGGGGCGCCTGCGAGCTGCGGCTTCAGCGGGTCGATTGAGGCGGTCACCGAAGGTCAAGTTTCAACTCCGGCTTCGACCCTCCTCGCCACCGCTACTCAGACAGGTTCAGAAGCTGCGTTTCAATGGTGGGGGCCTGGGGTTCCACTTCCCTGGTTTTCGATTAATCCGCCAGACGGCTGGACAAATCCAACGCCGGACTATATCGAGTCAGACTGGGGAGTAGATGGATACTTCGCGCAATGGATCCATACTCCTCAAGCGGGCCAGTTCTCTGGTGGCGTTTCGCTGCGACGGGGCAACCAAAGCGTTTCCCTGTTCTGCGATGGGCATGCGAAGCAGCTATCTCAGGGCGCGCTTGCGGCGGGCACGAACTGGGCCCCAGGGATAGCGGCTGGGGTTGCAAAGCAAACGAACGCAAGTACATACCTCTGGGGTACTCAACAGCAATGATCCGGGTGGGCCTCGGACTATCCATACTGCTCGCGTTCGTGTGCGGCTGCTCCAAACCAGCCGACGATGCGACGAGTCAAGGCAACTCTCCTTCCCCTGCGAAAACGCCTGGTAAGCCTGCTGGAATGGGAGCCCCGGCTGGCGCTCCGTCTCTGGCAGGCCCCACCGGCGCTCCACCAAAAGCGGCGGGCTCCAAACTGGGGAACTAATATTGCCGCGACTATCGACCGCTCGCAGTCGATAGTCGCGGTAACGCCCCTTTGGGCCTAGCGGTTCTTACCTTTAGCGCAAAGACCGGAGAACGGGGAGATGGATCGAGAACTTGTCGGTCCGTCCTCCCGATCATTTTCTAAAGACCGTTCTTCATCTCACCAAAATCCGTCGAGATTCGCGGTGGCGTTACGCGTCAATACCCTACCAAGGTTGGAAAAACAAAAAGAGCCAGCCCTCTTTGGCTGGCTCTACAAATTTTGGTGGACCGTGTAGGATTCGAACCTACGACCCGCTGATTAAGAGTCAGCTGCTCTACCAACTGAGCTAACGATCCGTGGGTTAATTTATACCCCAGGTTCCGCCCAAGGACGCAATCCTTTGGGCCAAACTTTGACCAGATGCAGTTGACGATACGTGAGGCGACGAACGACGACATTGAAGACGTGGTGCGGGTCATCCGCACCGTTTACGACGAGTACAGCTTCTCTTGGGAGGAAGACGGCTACCATGCCGACCTGTACGATCTTGAGAAGGCCTACAGGGACGCCGGCGATACCTTCTACATCGCGGAACTCGACGGAAAGATCGTCGGTACCGCCGCCCTCGAGCTCTTCGCGCGCATCGAAGGCGAAGAAGGCACGATCGTCCCCCTCAAGGGCTATCAACGGATCGCCGGCATCGACTGCTCGATCGAGCGGCTCTACGTCCATCCTGACGGCCGCCGAAACGGCGTGGGCCGCGCCCTGTTCGACCGCGTCATAAACGATGCGAAAGCAAAAGGGCGCACAACGATGGAAATCTGGAGCGACAAAAAGTTTGTCGATGCCCACCGCCTCTACGAGCGGATGGGCGCAAAGGTCGTCGGCGAGCGGTTGTGCGACGATCCCGAACAGAGCCCCGAATGGGGGCTCTTGCTACCTCTCTAAATGGAAAATTGCCCACCCCAGTTCGATGGGGTGGGCGAAGCCACGAATCTAGTCGGGCAGGTTATTTTAGGCGAAGCCCGACCTGTCCCTTGCCTTGGGACGCGGCGAATAAATCACCGCGTTTACAAGATGTGTTTTGAATGAAGCCTAGGCGCCGCCGGGTCGGCCGCCACCAGGTCGACCGCCGCCGGGACCTCCGGGGCCACCGCGTCCGCCGCCAGGGCCGCCTCGCTTGGGACGTAGCGACTCGTATTTCGCCATCTGGTCCTTCGAGAGAATGCCCGTAAGGCTCTTTGCGAACTCGTCGCGAATCGGCTTCATCTTCTCTCGGATGCCACCGCCACGACCGCCAGGGCCACCCGGAGGAGGGCCACCAGGACCGGGTCGACCGCCACCCGCAGGAGGAGGTCCGCCAGGGCCAGGTCGACCGGGAGGAGGACCGCCGGGACCACCAGGACCGCCCGGCCGCATCGTCGCGAACAGCTTCTTCATTTGGCCGTCACGATGGTCGCGCGCCGCATTCACCTTCTTCATCTGCGCCGGAGAAAGCTTAAGCTGGGCAAAAATGCCGTCCTCCATCTTCCTCATCTGAGCCATGCGCTGCGCCGGATCCATGCGCTGGCGACCACCCATTCCGGGAGGGCCACCAGGACCTCCGGGAGGCGGACCGCCAGGGCGACCCTGCGCCATCGAAATCGACGCCATGCCGACCGTAGCGCCCAAAATCGTTAAAGCAAGAATAAGCTTCCTCATAAAGTCTCAAAAGCCCCTTCATCGGGACCCACGAGGCAAAACGCGGACACAACAATAATGTTCAGTGGAATTAACGATTCTCGCCGTCAAAAGTTAAAACTCGCGCCTCGGATTTTTCGACGAGCTCGCGAATGTTTGCGTCCGTAGAATTTGCGAATTCCGTGGGCGATCCGATGAACGAAAGTTCGCCCGCATGCAAAAAAGCGATCCGGTCCGCGGTACGGAAGACCGAGCTTACGTCGTGGGTCACCACGAGGCTCGTCATCCGCATCGTGCGCTGCAAATTGTGCATCAGCGCGTCGATCGTGTAAGTCGTAATCGGGTCGAGCCCGGTCGTCGGCTCGTCGTAGAGCATCAGCTTAGGGTTGAGCGCGAGCGCCCGCGCGATGCCGACGCGTTTGCGCATGCCGCCGCTGAGCTCGTTCGGCATCAGGAACTCGTCGCCACTCAAGCCAACCTTGTCCAAGGACTTCCGCGCCAATTCCAATTGCTCCGTGCGCGTCAGTTTGAGCTTGCGCCCGATTCCAAATAGGATGTTCGACTTTACGTCCATATAGTCGAATAGCGCCGCGGATTGGAAGACCATACCCATCCGCTTTCGTGCTTCTTCCGGCTTCTTGGCGACCTCGATACCGTCGACGATCACGCGCCCCGTCGTGGGACGCAAGAGCCCGCTGATACACCGCAGCAAGGTCGTCTTGCCGCCGCCGCTACTGCCCATGATCGCGACCATCTCGCCGGGCGCGATGTCCAGCGAGATTCCCTTCAGTACTTGGCGATCGTCGAAACGCACGGTCACGTCCTGAATGGACACGACCGGAGTTTCGGCCAGACTCACCGCCGCCTCAAGCGGCGCCTCGACGGATATGGGTCGGGCTTACCGCGAACCGCTGCGTAAATGCACGGCTGAAGTGCGACAGTCCCGTGAAGCCGACCGCCTTCGCCACCGCCGATACCGCCATTTCCTCTTCGACGAGGAGTTGGCGGGCTTTTTCTAAGCGCAGAGCCACCAAATACTTATGGAACGGCTGCCCCGTCGCTTCTCGGAACAGGAACCGGAAATGGGACGTGCTCAGACCGAGCTGAGCCGCCACCGCCGAATCGGTAAGGTTCTTTGCGAAATGCCGCTCGACGATCGCCAGCGCACGGTCCACCAAATAGGAGGAAGGGCTCTGCGAATCGTGAAAGAGTGGCTCCGCCACCTGCTCGACAAAGCTGCGACCCATGATCGCGATGTGGTCCGCCGTATGCAACCGGTCTAGCTCGCGCGCCGCGTCGAGTTGCACCCGGTGCATGGCCCGGCTTCCGCCCATTTCAAGGGTTGCCGCCGTGACCATGGCCAGGAACGTCAAAACTTGACCGCGGGCTTCGTCCAAATCTGTCGCCGAGCGAATCGACTGCTCAAGCTGATCGACGGCTCGCGAAAACTTCACGCGGTCGCCCACGCGGACGATCGAGGCGATCTCGCCCAGAGCGATACCACCGCTCTTCGAATGGAAAGGACAACCGGCCGTCTCCGCGACCTCAAACAAGACGTCGAAGATGACGAAGGAAGATGCCGCCCCCAGGTCCTTGATCCGAAGATTCGTCGCCGTCAGACCGGGGGGAACGTCGATCGTCAAAACGTCGACCCGGGCCGGAGCGCCTTCAAAATCGATCTGGCCGATCGACTCCACGCTCGTCCCGTCGCCATTGATGCGCGAAGGGGTCCCAAGCTGGCGCGCATCGCTGTAGTGGCGGCCGTTAACGAGGTCCTGCCGGAAGACCGTTTCTTGGTCTTCCGATAGATGCAGGGTTGCCCCGACGGTTCCCAGAGACTCGCATTCGGTGTCCGCATAGACGGCCAGCAGACCGACCACGTGAATCCGGGTCAGGTCGCCCTGCTCACCGAGAGGAACGTCCAAGGTAAACGGCAGCGAGCGCGCGGGATGGCCGCGAAAATGGCCGCCGTTACTTTGCCAGGCGGGGGCGCCGCTTAGTACCAGTTCGGAGTCGGAAGAGCTCGGATTGAGCAGGCCGAAGACCGAGCCCTCCGTAGGACGCGGAAATCGGCCGGGGACGATGTGGGTTCTCGGTCTGCGTGACATCGATTTCTAGTCCATATGCGTCTTGGTGTGGGGGAGATGCCCAAACACGGACTCACGCATATCCTTTACGCGCGGACTGATCAGCTCAGCGTCTTTCTCGAAGTAGATCGGCACAAATGGGGCATCTTGCAGCACCATGTCCTCCGCCTTCGCGTAAAGCTCCATCCGCTTCGCCTCGTCGCCCACAAAAGTATCGCCCTGATCGCACAACGCGTCGAACGCGGGGTTCGAGTAGTTGTTGTGATTCTCGGCGCCCTTCGTGCTGAGAAGGGTGCTCAAAAAGTTCTGAGGGTCGAGATAGTCGGCGGACCAGCGCATGTGGAAGAAGTCGAGCTTGTTCTTCGTGTGCACGTCGAGATAAGTGGACCAGGGCAACGTCTGTGTAGTCGCCTGAATCCCTAGGTTTTGTCGGAGCTGCGTGATAACTTTTTCCGCAACGTCCTTCACGTCGCCCTGATCGCCTCGGCAGGTAATAACCAACGGCGGCATGTTCTGGGCGTTCGGGAAGCCGGCGTCGGCTAAGAGCTGCTTCGCCTTTGCGATGTTGAACGGGATGAACTGCGCGTTGGGCCGATAGCCGGCGACGCTCGGCGGCAGAATCGAGTGCGCGACCTGGTTGACGCCGCGAAGGGTGTCCTTCACGATCGCGTCGCTGTCGATCGCCATCGCAATCGCCTGGCGGACGCGCTTGTCCTTGAACGGAGCGTAAGTCGTACAGTTGAGGCCGACGTAATACAAGGCGGGCCGATCGAAGTACTTCAACTGATCCTTCAGCTTCGGATCCCCTTCGATTCCTGCGATATCCTGTCGCTCGACCCGGGTCAGATCGACCTGGCCGGACTTAAAGAGGTTGAGGCTGGTGACCTGGTCCTTAACGATCGGCCGCTCGATCCCATCAAGCTTCGGCGCGCCGTCCCAGTACGTCTTGTTGGCAACGAGCGTGATCTTCGTATTGGGCACGTAAACGGTCGTCTTGAACGGGCCGGTCCCAATCATCTGCTCGGGAGTCGAAATCTCACCGCCGTTGTTCAGCGCTTCCTTGCAGACCACCCACGAAGCCGGATAGGTGAGATCGCCGAGGAAGTAAGGACGAGGCTGATCGATCGTGATCTCAAGGGTCAATGGATCGATCACCTTGACGCCGGAAACATCCTTCGCTTTGCCGGCAAGCTTGTCGCTCACACCGACGATCGCGAATAGATAGGTCGCGGTGGTGGGCGAAGTCAGCTTGGGATCGGCGGCTCGCTCGATGCTGTACTTGAAGTCTTCCGCCGTACACTTTCGACCGTTCGAGAAGGTGATGTTCGGCTTCAGCTTAAAGGTGTAAACCTTGCCGTCCGATGAGATCGTCCATCCAGAAGCGAGGCGAGGCTCCACTTTGCTATCGGGACTCCACCCAACCAGGCCTTCATAGACCTGCTGAATAATGTCGATCGTATCGCCATCCTGCACCATCGCGGGATCGAGCTTGGTTAGCTCTTTGATTGGATATCTTAAGATGTTCGACTTGCTAGCGGACTCCTGATTCTGGGAGAATTTTCCGCCGGAGCAACCGGCGAGTCCGATGGCCACCGCAAGTACAAGGATAGGCGCCAACTTCATACGTAGCGATTTTACACGGCAAGTTAAGATTGCGGAATGAACGGTTTTTGTCATGCGTGGCGGACCTCTTTAACGACGGCTTCGTTGGCGGGCAATTGCCGCTCCCCGATCGCTCGCCAAAACGGAAACAGAGCGGCCAAAGCCTCGGGGGCGAACTTCATATTTGGCGGCGGCTCATCCCAATCGGGGAGGCGAGCCAGCCCATACAGCGCCTCGGCGGGCGCTCGGAATCGGTCGACATAAGTTAAGGCGGCCGCTTCAGAAACGACGCCGCCGGCCATGGGTGACACGAACGGGTCGGCTACCTCGATCGGCTCATCGGTATTGACGCATCGCTCTAGCTGCGGCATGAATCCACTATCCGAAAGAAGCTTGGTCTCCGCCCAAAGCAGTGCGATCAAAGGCTTCTTGTGCGTCTCCAAATGCCGAAGCGAACTCATCAGCAAATCAAAAATCTCCGGCAGCGGGTCGTCATAGGGCAGCACGGCGGCGAACAATTCCACCAGCGCGAGCGCGAAGCTCAATCGCTCATAGTCCGTCCGAAGCCCCCGAAAAGAAGCCAAGGGCTGCGCCTGCGTAATAAACCGAGTCCTCTTCCCCGCCGCCAGCCCCAGAACCGCCGCCGACAAAGGATCGGATATCCCCGCCAATCGCGAAGCCGCCTTGCGTGCGCCTTTGGCAACCACGTCGATCTTTCCCAACTCCGGCGTCAACACCGTCAACCGCCGGTCACTTTCCCCGGCATCCCGCCGCAAAAGGACAATCGCATTCACGGTGGTTTCAGACATGGAAAGTATTTCGGACGTGGGACCAAGCCTGCCTAAACCCTAGGTCGCAGAGGGGCCCCCGACTAATCGTCAGCGCATTTCCAAAAGGACATTTTTTGACCGCCGCGTCCGCCGAAGCCCCGCGAAGGCGGCACGCGGTGCGTCAAAAAATGTCAAAAAACAAAACTCCAAGGAGGGAGCTGAGGCCGGCGGTGGGGGCAAGTCCCGCCGCCGGCCTCAGCTCCCTCAACTGCGGGAATACCGACCAAGCGCGAGACGCAACCGCATATCCCAAAATCCGAAATCTGCGGAGCGAAGACAACCCAACAAGGCAGGATTGCCCTCCAAAAAATTCATATCCGGTTCTCAAGGCAACCGCCTTGAGAGCCGGATATGAATTCCTACCGATTCGTCATCGCGTGAACGATGCCGTTCTGCACGAACTCGATCCAGATGAAGTACATCCGGTCGATGAGAAGCGTGAAGCGCATCATAACCGTCGAGCCGAAGATCGCGCCGAAGCCGATCATTAGCAGATAGCGGCCGAGCGTCGACGTGTTTTTGAGAAGCTTGCTCTTCACGTCCACGCTAAAGATGAAGTAGGAGAGCACGCAGAGGACCGTGGTCAAGAAGATGATGTTCGTCAGCGCCTGAGAGACCGTCAGGGTTCCCGGCACCGTCGTCGAGTTCTTGAACAAGCCGCCATTCGGAATGATCGGCTTCATCGACGTCATGATCTGCGGCAGGTATCGGTTCTGCCAAGCACTAAGCTGCTGACCCGAGTACAGACCGAGGATGATGCCGATCGGAATCCGGCTCAGCCAGTTATGCTTCTTGCTGAACACGGTGTAACCGAGCAAACTGATCGGAACCAGTATCGCGTACGCCCAGTAGCCGCGGGTCGCGGGAGCGCCGGCATCCGTGTGCGAGCCGACCATCTTCGTCCACCAGGTGGAATAAAGAGTCTCCGTCCACAGCGCCACCAAGGCCCAGCCTGAAGCGAGTCCTAAGAAGACATGCTCCCAGAACCGGTAGAACTTGTTCTCCCGGTAAAGCATTGAATAAAGGCCAACGGTAGCAAGCACGCCTGCACCCATTTTAAGCAGGGCATAGTTCATTTACTTGGCCTCCTTGCGGCTGAAGAACATTCCGATGTTGCCGGCGAAGATGAAGAGAATCAGAAGGAAAAGGCAAATCGTCAGGGTCGGATAGTAAGCCGTTCCCTTCAGCATCTTGTTTTTCTTCAGCTTGTCCGTTCCCGGCAGCGAGGCCACCTGGCTCTCGGGCTCGCCCTTCTCCATCAAGGTTTCCAGGTCGTAGACGCCCTTCACGCCGCCGATCAAGCCCTTGAGCTGACCAGACGCGTAGTACGTGACATTCTCCGGAACCATAACTCCGGTGACCATGAACATCATCGGCGTCTTCTTAATTCGTTCGATAATGATCTTGTCTGTGCTGCTCGCGGTGACGAGGATGAAGTACTTGAAGTCGGCTAGCGACTTCACCCCGGTGAATACCGGCGACTGCATCACGTCCGTCTGCTGTCCACCCTCCGGCAAATCCTTCTTGCCGGCAAAGGCGGTGAGAACGTTGTTGTTGACCGCCAGGTTGGTGCCTTCCGAGTTCGGGAAGTAGCCAAGCACGACGTAGTCGGTGAACGGCTTGTAGACCGGTCCCCCGTCGTCCGCAACTTCCTTCGCGATTCGAGCGATCACGTCGCGGGCAACCTGCGGCGCCTGCGGGTCCGCCGTGCTGTACAGTCCGAACTTGATCTGCTTGCGGATCAGGATGCGAAGCAGTGCTTCCATCTCGCCGCCGCTCTCGCCACGGGTGGAGTTCGTCCAGTCTGAGGCGATCAGGACCTTGCTGTTCGGCGGCAGCTTCATCAAGTTCGCGTAGAACGCGGTGCTCTCTTCGAGCGGCTTATTGGGCAGCGCGATATTCAGGAACAGGGGGAAAGTCGCGAAGAGGAAGAGAATTCCGAACAAGACGTTCTTCGGAACGCTTTGGAGCAAAGCTCCGGCGGATTTCTTAGGCACGTCTTTTGTTAGTTCATCTGCCATTAGTCGTTACCTCCCGTCTTCTCCAGGCTCAGCCAGATTCGGAGGCCCATCGCGAGCAATCCGACGCCTACGCCAAAGTCAATGCCACGAATGGCGGGAGTTTGAATGGAACCGCGAATCCAAGTGTAGGTGTCTGAAAGCTTCAGGCCATTCAGGACCGAGTCCTTGTTTCCGCCGGCCAAGGTGCCGGCCACGAAGTCGTCCCAAGGCTTTTGGATGACGCCCATGAAGCTGAGCATGACGATCAGGGCGGTGATCAGCAGGATCGTCGCCTCAATCGATCGCGCCCGGAAGGCTCGATACGCCGCCGACATGATATAGAAGGCGACCACCGAGAACATGCCCGCGTCCATCTGCTGGAGCAAGCCGTCGAACAGGAGGTCTCGCGCATATTGCTGGAAGCCCCAAGCCGACGAAGGCACAAACGGGATCGTCCCCCCGGCCGGCGACTGGCGGTTTGCCCAGTCCCAATAGCCGAAAAGCGTCATCGCGACCAAGCTCACGACCAAAACCGCCGAGAAGCCCCAGTCGGTCTGCTTCTTAACGATCTTCCGCAGGTGAATGCGCAGCAGCGAGTAGATTCCAAGGCCGATCAAAAATCCGGCGATGATGTTCGAAATGTTCGCTACGATGTTCTGCGCGTCCGATATCCAGAAGCTTGCGGCTTCCAGCATGTTGCGCGGGGCATCCGATGGAGTGCTTCGGTTGATCGGTTGCGGAAACAGCCAGAACAGAACGTAGTAGAGACCGCTCAAGAACGTCACGGCGACAATCACCGGCTTGCGAACCTGTGCCGGCGCCCGGGCAAGGGCGAATACCCCTCCAGACGTCACCAGTAAGGCGAGGATGATCTTTATCCAAAGCCCGGTGCTGCCGTTCTCTCCATTCCAAAGACTGCTGGGATCAAGAGCAAGAAGTAGGTTCACTGGCCGTCTCCCGCTCCGCCGCCGATGGGTAGCTCATCCGCAGGATGCTTCTCGCGTTGAATTTTCACATCGGGATCCGGATGAGGGTCAAATATCCGCGACATCATGGACTCGGTCGCCCTCATCGGCCGCTCCTTTGGCGTGGCCACCCAGTGGTTATCGTCATCAAATTCGTGATCTGTCTTCCCGATGAGCACCGCGCCCGAGTTGTAGGCGAGACCGACCAGGATGAAACCGGCGATCATGAACTTCGCCCAGTCTTGTCCGACCAGGCTGCCAACAAGCACCGGCTGCCGCGTCAGGTAGGCGCTCGCCGCATAGAACTCGTCGCCGATCAAAACGTAGTCGCATGCCGCAATGAAGAACGGCGTCTGGGTCAACTCGGTCGAGCTCGCCACCTGGATGGCGCCGATCGAGTTCGCGGTCTCCGCAAGGATGAGCGACTCCGCGTAGAACTCGCCCATGAAGAAACAGGCCGCAGCTTGCTCGCGAAGGATCAAACCCGCGATACCCGCGGCGAAAGCAAATTGGCGGTCGCTGATGAACCGGATCGAGTCCGGATCGAAGCGGTCCGCGAGACCCTCTTGCTGATACACGTCGCGGATGATTTCCGTGGCGACGGTCAAAATTCCCGCGTTATAGCAGCAGACCAGAATCGGGTTGAAGAACCGGGCCGCGACGCGTGAAACGTAGGCGAAGATGTTGATCGCCTGCATCGACTTCGCGTTGACCGAAGTATCGGACAAGCCCGGAACCATCAGGACGGGCCGGCCCATTTCCGTGGCGCGGCCGACCGCCTCGTCAATCGTGTTCAAACCGGCGATACGCCGGATAAATAGTTCTTTTCCGCCCTTCGCGCGCTTGATATTAAAAAGCACGAAGGCGGCGACCACAAGCGTGATCAGAATTCCAATGAAGCCGGTGTCTCGATATTGATCACCCATTATTTGTCCCCATCCGAAGCCGGCTTTGATAGCGCTTCGATTCTTTGAAGTAGCCGCTCGACGCTTCCAGGTTGGGCCAAAAGTCGCGAGTAATCGTTAAAAGCGTCAAATCCCATAAATGGGATCGCGAAGGGGGCAAAAACGACCGAACCCTTCCCCATGACGGATGCCAATGGCTTACCCATTTCCAGGGTCATGATCGCGGGCGCCTGCATCTTCCGGCGACAGATCTCCGTCGCCATCTTGTCGATCAGGCGGTCCGAGTCCGCTTCCGTTAAGTCCTCCGACCAAAGCTGTGTGAGTTCCGCCAAACCTTAAGACCGCTCCCTCTATTTCCTTCTGATTGCCTTCGCCGTACCGGAGAAACACGCCGCGAAACGCATCCATAGTTCCCGGCGTTTCCAAGGGAGACAGGCGAATTCCCTGCTTTTCCCTTATCAACCGCTTAACGTTCGCCCATTCTATACTCGCGAGACTGAATCCAGTTCGGGAACTTGCCCCGCGCTCGTCCAGTCTAAACGAACTCCCCAACCAATACTCCGCCGTCGATCCGAGAATGATAGCAAAACCGATCCCTCCCATGACGGGGGTTCGGAAAACAAACCATCCTACGGCCGCCGCAAGCGCCGCCGCCGCGAAGACGCCGGCGCGCTTTTCCGGCGCCTTATCCGAAAGACGGACCCGCCACTCGAAAGCGTCGGAGTTTTTCTCTCCGTTTGAATTCGGGGCGTCCTCGGCGTTTTCCACGGGTGGGTTTCGTTTCAGCGCCAGTCGTGGAAGAGCTCGCTGACCGACTCGTTGAGGTGGATTCGACGGATGGCGGCCGCGATCAGCGGCGCCGCCGGTAACACCTTGAGCTTGGGAAAATCGGGGCCTTCCTCAATTGGGATGGTATCGAGGCACACGACCTCGGAAATGCAGCTGTCCTGGAGCCGCGCTCGCGCTTCCCCGCTGAAAACGGGGTGCGAACAGCAAGCGATTACCTCGCGGGCCCCTCGATCCATGAGCGCTTGAGCGCCCGTAATGATCGAGCCGCCCGTATCGATCATGTCGTCGATCATCACGCACTTCTTGCCAACGAAATCGCCGACGATCTCAACGACCTCGACCTGGTTTGGCGCCGGGCGCCGCTTGGCAATGACGACGAACGTCGACTTCAGCATGTCGGCCAAAGATTTGGCCCGTCCAACCCCCGCAACGTCAGGACTGACCACGACGACGTCCGGGTCTTCCCGCAGGCCTCGCTGAAGGAAATAGCGGCCGAGGATCGGTCCGCCGTAGAGATGGTCGACGGGAATATTGAAGAATCCCTGAATCTGCTGGGCGTGGAGGTCGATCGCGAGGATCCGGTCCGCGCCGCTGGTCTCCAAGAACGTAGCGACCAAACGCGCCGTGATCGGCTCCCGAGGCTTGATTTTCTTGTCCTGCCGCGCATAGCCGTAATAAGGCATCACCACAGTGATCCGCCGCGCCGAGGCGCGCCGGAACGCATCCAACATGATGAAGAGCTCCATCAAGTTGTCGTTCGTGGGGAAGCACGTCGGCTGGAGCAGAAAGATCTCGTTGCCCCGCGCGCTCTCCTCGATCATGATCTGCAATTCGCCATCGGCGAACCGCTTCGTGGTCATCCGCCCCATCTCGACGCCGAGATGGGAGGCGACGCGCTTGGCAAGGCCCGGGTGAGCGTTGCCGGCAAAAAGCTTGAGCCCTCTTAGCTCTGGGGCTTCGAAGATTTCTTGTTGTTCCGCCATTGGGTTGCCCTCCCGTCCTTGTTTTCTTGCCGTGCCCGGCCGAAGGCCATCGCCTCGCTCGGTACGTCGCCGGTCACGACGCTTCCCGCGGCGATCATCGCATCGTCACCGATGGTAATCGGAGCGACGAGGGTCGAATTGGACCCCACAAAGGCATTTGCCCCAATCGTGGTTCGGTGCTTATCGATTCCATCGTAGTTGCACGTGATCGTGCCCGCTCCGATGTTCGTGTTCGCGCCTACCGTGCTGTCTCCGACATAGCTCAAGTGATTCACTTTAGCTCCAGGCGACAGTTGAGAGTTTTTGATTTCCACGTAGTTGCCGATCTTCACGCCATTCGAGAGTTGGGCGTGCGGCCGAAGGTGAGCGTAAGGGCCGACCCAAACCTTGTTTCCGATGGTCGCGCGCTCGGCGTAGCTGGCCACAAAGCTCGACTCATCTCCCATGGTGCAATCCAGCAAACGGCTAAAAGGGCCGATGTGGCACTTCGAGCCGATCTTGGTCTTACCGGTGAGGATCGTTTGGGGCTCGATCACCGTGTCGATACCGATTTCCACATCGACCCCGATCGAAACGCTGTCGATGTCGTGGAAAGTGACCCCATTCATGGCGTGTCGCTTCACAATGCGCCGGCGCATTTCAAGGTCGACGTTCGCCAACTGCCAGCGATCGTTCACGCCGACCAACAACGTACGGTCTTCGAAAATCTGAGCGAGAACCTTGCCGCCCTGCTGGACGACCGCCTCCAAAACATCCGTGAGATAGTATTCGCCCTGCGAGTTCGTGTTCTTAATCGTCGGCAGGACTCGGAAAAGCGTCTTCGCGTCGAAGCAGTAAAGCGCCGCGTTGACCTCGCAAATCTTCAATTGTTCCGGCTTCGCATCCTTCTGCTCGACGATGCGGGAAAAGACGCCCTTGTCGTCCCGTACGATCCGACCATAACCAAACGGATTCTCGACCACGCAGGTTGCCAGCGTAATCGCCGCCTTCGAATCTCTATGAGCCTTCAGCAACGCTTGGAAGGTCTCGGCTTCCAACATCGGCGTGTCGCCCGCAGCCACGATCACCGGCCCCGAATAGTCCTTGAGAAGCGCGGCCGTGGTCAGAGTTGCGTGACCCGTACCGAGTTGCTCCTTCTGCAAGGTGAAATCGTACGTTTCGCCAAGGGCGCCGCGCATGGCGTCCGCGCCGTGGCCGATTACGACGATCGGGCGGGTCACGCCGGATGCCTTCATGGCCCGGCCGATATGTTCAACCATGGGCAGACCGCATACCTGATGGAGACCTTTGGGCAGATCGGACTTCATCCGGGTGCCTTTGCCGGCAGCGAGAATGATTCCGGCAACCGGACTCGAGGGCGATTCGGAGGTGGCTTGCATATTCAGAAACGCCCAAGCGCCGCATACAGGCAGCGAGGGACCCATCATTTTGGCCGGATTGCTATCATTTGGGCTACGTTAAGATTGCAAAAGCCGCGTAACGGTTTTTCGGGGACGTCTCCGCTCTTGCGCCATTTCCTGTGTGGGCGGATTAAACTTCGCTCATGCCACTTCAGGTGCTCGACCACCCGCTCGCCGGGCATTTGCTTGCCTCCCTGCGCCAAAAGGACACGCCGCCCGAGCAGTTTCGGCAGATCGCCCGCCGTTTGGCCACCCTCCTCGTGCTTCAAGCGACCTACGAGATTCGCACGCGGAAGCAAAGTATCGAAACACCCATTTGCGAAACCGAGGTGGACGTATTGGACCAAGGCCTCGCCGTTATTCCCGTGCTTCGTGCCGGTTTGGGAATGCTGGAGCCCGTCTTGGACCTATTCCCCGACGTCGCCGTCGGCTACATCGGCCTGGAGCGAAACGAAGAAACCGCCATCGCCCGCAGCTACTACAGCAAGCTCCCGAGTTCTCTTCCCGGCCGCTTCACGATCTGCGTCGACCCAATGCTGGGAACGGGAGGCTCGGCATCCCAGGCGATCAGCCTCATCAAGGCGCACGGCGCGACCCAAGTCACGATGGTGAGTATCGTCTCTGCCCCCGAAGGAATCGCGCAGCTCCAAAAGGCCCATCCTGACGTTTTGATTGTCACTGCCGCTGTGGATAAGCAACTAAATTCCCGTAAATACATTGTGCCAGGCTTGGGCGACTTCGGCGACCGGCTCTATGGAACGCCATAGAATGGAACGCCACTGTTTTGCCGGGCGTCAAGCATAAGCATCGGGTGCATCCAATTTAATTGGTGAAGAGTAATGGCAATAAGCACGTCAACAACGGTTCCTTCGGCAATGTTCAAATCCACCCCGCGTCTGAGCACGATCATCTTGCTCACCATCGCGACGTTTGATCTCGTCACGACGCTCATGTGGCTGCACGAGGGTCAGAAAGAAGGCAATCCGTTCTTCGCGTTCCTTGCCAGCCATGGGAGTCTCGCTCTCGCCTTAGGCAAACTCGTCTATCTCTTCATTCCCATCGCCATCCTCGAATACGCGCGGACGAAGCGGCCGATTTCCGCCGAGATCGGAACGTGGGTTGCCGTCGCAGGATACGCTTACCTGTACGTCGGACATCTGCTCATGCTCCGTCAGTAACCCATGACATCCCGCGAACTCCGGACCCGCTTCGACGACATCAACGGGCGGATCCGGAGAGCCGCGGAATCGGTTCATCGCGATCCTGCGTCCGTGACCCTCATCGCGGTCACAAAAACGGTCCCCACCGAGTTCATCGAGATGGCTGTCGATCTTGGCCATCGCGACTTTGGCGAGAGCCGGTGGCAAGAAGCCGAACCCAAAATTGCCTCGTTGCCAAGTGGAATCGTTTGGCACTTTATCGGCGTCCTTCAATCCAACAAGGCGAAGAAGATCGCTCAGCATTTCCGCGTCATCCACACCCTGGATAAGGCTTCGCAGCTACCGGAAATCGCGAAGGCGGAAACCGTGCCGGATGGATTGATAGAGGTGAACGTTGCGATGGAAGAGCAAAAATCGGGGGTGAGTCCCGAAACCCTTGACGCCCTTCATCGAAACCTTTTAGAATCCCCAGGAGTGAAGTTCCGTGGTCTTATGACCATTGGTCCCCCTCGCGATAATCCCGAAGAAATACGGCCTGTTTTCAGGCAGCTTCGAGAGTTGAACGAGCGGTTGGGAGGTCAGTGGCTGAGCATGGGAATGAGCGATAATTTTGAGGTTGCGATCCAGGAGGGATCCACCCATATTAGAGTTGGGAGCGCGCTTTTCGGAGCACGATCCGCGAGGTAGGCCCGGTTTGGGCCGGAGGGAAATCATGGAAGATATGACGTCAGTCCAGGATAGGCCTGGTTTTTTCGGCAAGATTGCCGGCATGTTTACGCGCACGGAGGAGATCGAGGTCTTCGAAGAGGAGGCTCCGATGAATGTTGAGCGCGGAAACCCTGTTTCAGCCACTGTCCAGCTTCGCCAAACCTACCGGTACACGGTAACCGTGCGACGCCAGATCACTTCGTTCGACGACGCCATGGCGGCCGCCAACGGTCTCAAGCGCGGCGAGCAGCAGATCCTCAACCTGTCGGCGACGGATGCGGTCACCCGCCAAAAGATCGTCGACTTCATGTGCGGCGTCAACTTCGCACAGGAAGGCACTTGGGAAGAGGTCGGCGAGCACGTCTACTTGATCGTTCCTTCGAACGCCTACGTAGAGTTGGCTCCTCCCACGCCGCGAGTCAACGCTTCGCGCAATTAATAATAAATAAATGCCCGGGGGCAGCGCGCGCGCTGCCCCCGGGCATTTATTTATTTACTGCATCCAAATCCACCGCCGGCGGACGCGTCAACTCGATCAACCCAAAATAACCGTCGTTCGGATTCGCGTTGGCTAAGCCAAACGTGGCATGGTTGCCATCCTCATGCAAGCCCAACACCGCACAAGTGCGAATAGGCTCCGCCATCGGCCGATCCGTATCCCAAACGGGTTCGGAGGTCGTCTCGCCGGTGAGCCAACCCCATTTGTTGGTCGCATTATTCCGGCGATAACTAAGCCACATCCAACCGTCCGGACCAAACTTGTTGGCGAGCCACCGCTCTTGTTCGGTAGAACGAATGACGGCCAAATGACCGCCCAGGCGCCGCGCGATAACTTCCGCGGTGTTCCACGTCGTACTGTACGGGGTAAGGCAATAGTAGTGTCCATCAAGGGGACACTTAAAGGCGCCGTTCTTCCCCATGGGCGGCAGATTCGCGGCCACGGGCGCGACTGCCTTGCTAAACCGGTCATAGAGCTCCTGGTTTATGGGAAATCCCAGGGTGCCGTAGTAAGACTTTAGGTTCCGGTTCGCGGCGAACGACATGACGCAGAGAAGCTCCGTCATTCGGTCGGTCGGAGATACCGTTCCCGCGGCATATGCTTCTAGTGGAATGCCGTCACGCCGGATCATTCGCACACAGTTCGCAAGCGCATCCGCGCCATAAGAAAAGCCATACCGGTGTACGAAGCCCGCCCACGCTTCCGAGAGACTTTGCCGATAGCTAAGTAAAGTCCCTCCTTGCCGGGCATAAGGCATGTATCGGTCGAAGGAATCGACCCACTCCATCGACTCGTCGTGCATCTGTTTTTGGAACGAGTTCGAGTCGAGGATGCCATGCCCGGTCGAGTCGTTAAGCATCCGGATGACCCAGGAGATCTTGTTGAACTCGACCATGTCGTGGAGCATGCCGTCGATGGTCGCATCGCCATGCTCGATATTGCCGACCCGGGTCCACGCGTTGAGGTTGTGGCCAAGCTCGTGGAAAAGAAATCCCAGCCGCCAGTGGTTAACGTCGTTGTCGCCAAGCGGAGTATTGCCGCAGACGATGGGATCTCCGGAGTGGGCGCCTCCCTCGCTGGGGCTATACAAAATGCTCTGCCGGCAATCGGACGGCAGTCCACCCACCAGATCCCGGCCGAACTCGAAGTAGTCGTCGATGAGCTTGTCCGCTCCCGCACGGGTCATCCAGTCCGAGTACCAGCGTGGCACCACGTAATCCATGTGCCGCGTAGCGTGAACGACGGCGTCTGGAAAGCCGGCCTTGAGCACGTTTAGCTGCCAATCGACCTCTTCCCCGCCCGCCTGGACTCGCACAAGATAGCGCCCTTCTGTCGGATGGTCCCAGACGATCCGCCCATTCTCGATCTTCATGTCCGGCGGACAGTAGGTAATCGCCCAAGCAACCGGATCGGACCCTTTCCACTGCAGCCTTGGCCCGATCAGGCGCTCCCCGGCCAAAGCCGTCGCGGAGCGCAAATAAGAGATGTGCGACTGCCATTTCGGATCATCCAGTTGCGCCGGCCACCCACGCGAATTGTCTTGACCGCAAAGGCTGAGCAAAACAAAGAACGAAGCCAGCATGAGCCTCATTGTGAGAGCACCGAAGTTCCCGGATCAACACACAACCGAGAAGACACGACGGTAGTGCTCGGAAGCACCAACGGTGCGAAACATTGAAAGCCTGGGTTGTAGCGAACGCGAAGGCCCAGGACAGAGGCATCGGCTCGGATGCGGACTGAAGGTTCGCCATATTTCTGCGGGTCTTCCTCTGCCGCAAAACCAAATCGCCCCCACCATTTGAGGCCACAATTGGAATGCCCCTCGGACTTCCCTCATGAAAGCCCTCGTCGTCTTCGCCCATCCTGAGCCGAAGTCTTTCACCGGGGCGATGCGCGATGCCGCGGTCCAAGCCCTCAAAGAATCGGGGCACGAAGTAGAGGTTTCCGACCTCTACGCGATGAACTTTAACCCCGTACCGGGGTGGCATGACTTCGTCGATCACGACCGGGCGGAATCGTTCCGCTACGAGGCCGAACAAAAGCGAGCGCATGAAGGCGGGAGCTTCGCTCCCGACCTGATCCTGGAAATGGAGAAGCTAAAAAAGTGCGATGCCCTCGTAATGGTCTTCCCTCTCTGGTGGTACGGCCTGCCGGCCATCCTGAAGGGGTGGGTAGACCGGGTCTTCGCGTCGGGGTTCGCCTATAGCGGCGGGCACTGGTACGAGCACGGTTACTTTCGCGGAAAGCGAGCCATGTTGTGTTTCACAACCGGCGGCCCCGCCTCATCCTACGGCGAGGACCAGATCCAAGGGCCGATCGAGTCGATCATCTATCCCATTCATCACGGGATCCTTCAATTCACGGGTTTTGACGTCGTCAAACCCTTCGTGGCTTATGGCTCCAGTTACGCGACTCACGAAGCTCAAGAATCCCTCCTCAGCGAGCTAAGGGGCCAAGTTCAGAACTTGGAGTCCGCGACGCCGCTTCCATTTCCCCCAATAGACTGATGCTCCATTAAGCCATGCTCTAGACATGGCAGATTCCCACCGGGCGCACTGGACCGACGAACTCTGGAGTCTCGTCAAGAAAATCCCCTACGGAAAGGTGACCTCCTACGGCGCCCTCGGCCGTGCCCTGCAACGACCGATCAGCGGGTTCCTCGTCGGTCGAGCCATGGCCAACTGCCCACCGGACATCCCCTGGTGGCGCGTCGTCGATCGCCACGGCCTCTTCGTTGTCGCCAAGAAGGACCCCGTTGCCGCCGAAACGCAAAGGCAAAAACTCAAAGAAGAAAAAACGGAAATGGCCGACGAGGACCAAGTGTCCCCGTCGGCCTTTGTGGATCCGGATTCTCTGCTAAGCGACTAGCTGATTTACTGTCCGACCAGCGTCTGTGAAGGATTGACGAAGGTGTAGCCGATGCTCTTCATTCCGCCAACCAGCTTCTGAAGGAGCTGCAAGCTCAGGAACGGGTGGAAGTACATTCCGACCCAACCGTCTCGCATAACCTTGTATCGGATTCGTGCCGAAGCCGTGAGGTTCGCCGGTCGCTGACCGGTGACGCCGTACTTGGCGGTGGAAACGTAACCAAGGTTCTCCGGCATGCGTGCCATACCGAGGTCGTCGATAACCGGCCAGCTGATCATCTGGTCGAGAATGTACGAGTTACCGCTGGTGTCGACGCCGAACGTCTTGCCGCGGCACATGCTGTACTTGAAGTCCGCCTTGAACTCTTGATAGTCCAAGAGCGAGGCGAGGTAGTGCGGGGTGTTCCAACCCGTTACCGAGCTGAAGCCCATTGCCGCGAGAACCGCGAAGCCCTCTTGGATCTTGCCGTGGACCCATGCCGTGGAGTCTTCCGTGGCCGGGCCGAGCAGCGTGTCGTTGCCGGCGCCGTTCGAGGCCAAGCGATAGAACTCATAGTCGTCACCGCTCACGCCGCTCACCGTGTCGATCTGATCGTCGTACTGGTGAGTGTCGCCGTGCATGATGATCTGACCACCCTTGCTCTGCATGTACTGGAGAGCCGAGACGACGTCAGGGTTTGTGCTGATCAGCTGATCCTGCGGTACGCCACCGGTGTAGTAACCAAGCGGGTCACGGTAGTGCGGGATGACGCAGATGACATACGGGACCTTCTGGTTGTACAGGTAGTCCGCGATGGCTCGAAGCGCATCCGGGTCGGTGTTCGCGTGGACATCCTCGATACGGAGAACGGCCTTGTGCGTACCGGTCGTAACGCCGTCGCCGAGCATGTCGTGGAGCGAATCCTCGAATACCGCAGTGCGGCCGACGGTCAAGTTCGTCGAGTTATCCTGGAGCGGATTCTCCGGGATGTACCACAAGTTGCCCGAGTGGACCATGTACGGCGTGACCGTTCCGTTATTGTCCCCCGACCAAGCCGGCACCTTGGCCTTATTGGTATTGGTGAACGTCAGGTTGGCGAGGCCGTTGCTGTATGGGTCGGCATCCAGGGTCTGGTTCTTGTACGTGACGATCTGGTAAGGGATACCGTCCATGTAGTTGAACTGGAACCCGAACTTGGTCGCAAACGCCGGGTTGATGGAGTAATCCGGATTCCAGGCGATCTTCCAAAGGTTGTAGCCAAGCCAAATCAGCGGCTTTGCCGTCGCCATCGCGTCGGTGACAAAAGCGGCAGGAGGGGTGTTGTCGTACGTGGTTCCGAAGTAGAACGTCGCCGTATTTCCCGCGATTTGACCCGCCGTGTAGCTCTCAACGGGCTCGATATTGACCGTGTACTTCCACCGGGACAGAAGGTTGGCCATTTGCCGCGCATAGATGTTGCCGATGTAGTTGTACGGGCCGCTCCCATCGTACAGAACGAGAACCGAAGGAACCGATGCGGCAGTGTGCATGACACCGCTGCCCGAAGTTCCGGTGGTCTCACCGAACTGCTGGACTTGCATCATCTTGCGAACCTGCTCGACATCCTTAGGAGCCAGGTTGGCCGGTTGAAGACCTGCCATACCGAGAGGCTTCGGCGCGGAATGGAACCGGGGTCCGAGCGGATTCAGCCGCTGCGGGCTGTTCCGCAGGACCGTGACCTGTGAGAACGCCGACGTGGCGACGCATATGGTCGAAAGTAGGGTTAAGTATCGCTTATTCAAACAGAGTCTCCCGAGTGGTCACTTAAACGTGATAGCCACCCTTGGTCTGACTCCAGTTTAGGCCGATCCCCCTCGGCAAAATGCGTAACCTTTTTCAGGGACGACCGGGAAAATTACGTGAAATTTGCAGTGAAAACGCAAATTTACGGACGTACGCCGTGGTCTTTCAGCGTATTGACCATTTCCCACATGTTGTGGTCGATGGCAGCACGAATCAGCGGTTTCCCATCACAAAAGCCGACGACATTGGCGCCGTGAGCTACCAAGAAATTCGCGATTTCACCGTTATTATGTTCGATAGCTACGCAAACGGCCGACTTGCCGTCCACTTCCACCGCCGCGTTGGCTCCGTTCTTCAGAAGTCGATAGACTTCCCTCTCATCGCCGCGAGAGACCGCGTCGAATAAGGGCTTCCCCAGAGCCGACGTTTGAGAACTCCGCCCCGCCAGGAGGCCGATGCCAACGCAAAGCAAGTAGCCAGCCCACCGTGCGCGCCCGGAGACCGCCTTCGAGCGCGAGGCGAGAAACCAGGCAAAGCACGCAACCATCGAAACCGGGGCCGCTATTTGGAGGAACTGGGCGTTCACTTATTTGATGAGAGCCTGCGCGACCTCCGCGACATGCTCGGGGGTAAGCCCAAGCTCCTTGTAGATTTGCTCGGCCGGCGCGGAAAGTCCAAATCGGTCGATCCCAACTTGAGCCTCCGAGTACCGTGGCCAGGCCAGCGTGATACCGGCCTCAACGGAAACCCGCTTGACACCCTTCGGGAAGACCGAAGCTTGGTACTCCGCCGTCTGGTGATTGAACAGGAACCAACTCGGCATGCTTACGACTCGCGTAGGAATGCCCGTCTCTTCGAGCAGCGTTTTCGCCGCTGTACAGATCGAGACTTCGCTACCCGTGCCGATCAGGATGACCTTCGGCTCGCCACCGTTCGCCTCCTGAAGGATGTAAGCGCCGTGCTCCGAAGGGTGGTTCTTGACATTTGCCGGGCTGAGCGTCGGCAGATTCTGACGGCAGAAAACCAAGAGGGTCGGTGTGTGCTTGGACTCCAGGGCGACCTTCCAACCCGCCGACGTCTCATTGCCGTCGCAAGGACGGAAGACGTTAAGGTTCGGGATTGCGCGCATGGCGGTCAGGTGCTCGACCGGCTGGTGGGTCGGACCGTCTTCGCCGAGACCGATGGAGTCATGGGTGAATACGAAAATAGATGGGCATTCCATCAGGGCGGCCAACCGGATCGAAGGCCGGCAGTAGTCTGTGAAGCAGAAGAAGCTGCCGCCATATCCCTTCAGCGCGCCGTGAAGCGTAATTCCGTTGACGGCCGCGATCATGGCATGCTCGCGGACGCCGAAGAAGATGTTGCGACCGGAGTAATCCTCCGCCGAAAATCGGCCGGAGCTCTTCTGGGTGGTCAGCGTGCTTTCCGAGAGGTCGGCACTTCCCCCGATAAACCCAGGGTGCTTGTCGGCGATCGCGTTAATGACGGTGTTGCTCGCCTTTCGGGTCGCCTGCTTGTCATCCGTGAAGCTGGGGAGGGCATCGAGCCAGTCGGTTCCGTACTCGCCCGAAAGCATTCCCTTCAGCGTCTTCGCCTCGTCCGGAAATTCCTTTGCATAGGCTTCGAACTTCGCGTTCCAAGCGGACTCCAGTGCGCTTCCGCGATCAACGGCGCCGCGCCATTCGGCCATGGCGTCTTCGGCGACGTAGAAAGTCGGTTCGAGCGGGATGCCGAGGAATTCCTTGGCCAGCTTGACTTCGTCTGGACCGAGCGCGGAGCCGTGCGACTTGGAAGTTCCCTGCTTGTTCGGGCTGCCGTAACCGATGATCGTGCGGCACATGATGATCGACGGCTTATCCGTAACTGCCTGGGCCGCCTTGATCGCCGCATCCACGGCCGCCGGGTTCATACCGTCAACACTCTGGACGTGCCACTCCATGGCCTCAAAGCGCTTGGCATGGTCTTCGCTCACCGACAGCGAAGTCGGTCCATCGAGCGAGATCAGGTTGTCGTCGTAAAGCGCGATCAACTTCCCTAGCTTTAGGTGACCCGCCAATGACGAAGCTTCGGAGGAGATCCCTTCCATCAAGTCGCCGTCCGAACAGATCACGTATGTGTAGTGATCGATGATCTCGTGGCCGGGGCGGTTATAGGTTGCCGCAAGCCAGCGCTCGGCGATCGCATATCCGACGCTGTGGCCAAAGCCCTGGCCAAGCGGTCCAGTCGCCATTTCTACGCCCGGAGTCAACGTGTTCTCGGGGTGGCCGGGCGTGCGGCTGTGGAGCTGGCGGAACTGCTTCAACTCGGAAAGCTGCAGGTCGTACCCAGTCAGATAGAGCAGCGAGTACAGCAGCATCGAGCCGTGGCCGGCCGAGAGGATGAAACGGTCACGGTTGAACCACTTCGGGTTTTTGGGGTTGTGCCGCAGATGCCCGTTCCACAGCGCATACGCCATCGGAGCGGCTCCCATCGGCAGTCCCGGATGTCCGCTATTCGCGGTCTGAACTCCATCGATCGAGAGTCCCCTGATCGCATTAATGCACTGATTTTCCAAATTCGCAACGGCGCCCGACATGAAGCAAGGGTACCCCGCCGCGTCCGTCTCACCCTTCATTTCGCCGGGACTAGGTTAACGACCTTTGCGGGATCGGAGACAAGCGAGAACGAATTGCATCATATGGGTAGTCTTCCCACCGTGCGTATTCAGGCCCGTGCCGTTGTCGGCCTTCTCGCGGCTCTCGTGCCCCTGCTTACTTTCGCGCAGCGGCGCGAAGGAGTCTATGTCCCTGGCGGCTCGAAGACGGGAACGTCTTGGTCCCTCAATGAGAACCACACCCTCATATGGGGTGGCGCGCCATATTTGCCCGTCGGAATCCGAATCGACGGAACTCCCGCGGCTGTCCAGCAGGCGAAAGCGGCGGGATTCGACGACGTAATCGTCGACGTCCCCGCGAGCGGCATCGGTTGGGAAGAAACCTTCGCGGCGCTCAACGCGGCGAAAATGCGCTTCTTGCTAAGGGTGAACTCACTCGCCCCGATGGCTCAAGGTTTTGCCGTCGAACCGGAGGCATATCGGATTGCCGGTATCGACAAGCCGAAAACGATCACGGTCGATCTTCCGGAGGCGACGAGCGCTTTCGTCGTGCTCGCGTCCCGGCGAGACAGTTCCGTAAAGAGCAGCGCCCGTGTTCGCGTCATCGACGGCAAGCTCACGTACGAGGCGAAGCCGGCGCCCGGTATCGAGCATGTTCTCCTCATCTATCCCGAGACCTCCAGCATCGAACAACCGGACTTTTGGGAGGACTTGGATTCCGAACGCGACCAACTCCTGGGCAATCTAAAGCACCATCCGCCCGGAGCTGGGCTCCGCGGAATCGTCAACCCGATGGGGCGAACGCTCGGCCTTCCCGGACGGCAGTTAAATTTCATCCCGACCAGTTCCTACTTTCAAATGGAGCTAAGGGACCTGTTAGAGAAGCGATACAAGTCGGTCGCGACCGCGATGCGAACCTGGGCGTTAACCTCGACCGACCTCGAATCATTTGAAGATCTGGCCCGCCTCGTCCCCCTTTGGCGTGGATCCCGCGGCGTCTCACTGCTTCTCGATCCGAAGACGAACCGTACCTATGTCTGCGACAACCGAGTCAGCACGATCTGGACAGATATGATTTCGGCGGTGAGTGCCGCCGGAGCGCGACGCTTCTCTCGGGTCGTCCCGGCGATTCGCGACGTCGTCGATGTGCCGGTTATCCAAGAGTGGGCCGGCTGGTCGGCGACCTATGAGACGGCGGCGCCGATCGTGGACGGGATCGGCATGCGGGCCGCCGGCACAACGCCAAGCGCACTCTTGGACACGGCTAGCCGGGCGTCGAGCAGTGTACTCCGATGGGGTACCAAGGGTTGGCTGATCGCCACCGATATCGACCTTGGGACCGGGGACCACTCGAAAGAGCTTCCCAACGTGCTGAACGACTTGGGTTCGCTCGGTTCGCGCGGATTCTTCATTCGATCCGATTCGGCTCCCGTCATCGCGGTCGCAAAGGCCGAGGTCGCAAGGCGGGCGGCGGATACGAGTTTGGCGACCACTCCGCTCAACGCGCTCTTCTACCCGGAGAATGCGCGAAACCCGGCGGCGCCTCAGCAATTGCCGGGAGGCAAATGGTGGCTTCCCGCGCCAAGCGACGGTAATAGGATCGACTTCGGAACGTTGTTTTGGGGCTATACGATGCGCTCCCCTGAGGGGGCGGTGGTGGTGATCTGGGCTAAGACTCCTGGCCGCTACATGCTGCGGATGACCAACCCGAAAAAAATCAGTTTTGCGTCCGTGGATGGCCACGATTGCAATCCAAAGCTTTCCAAGATGGGGATCGAGGTCGACCTCACCCAATATCCAACCGTCATTTCTCAGACCGAAGAGATTCCCGTGCCCCAGCTGGCTTTCGTCGAAACGGTCTTCCGGTTTGAATACTTGATGATTCAAGCGAATAAGACCCTCAAAGACATCACGGAAGAGCGAGTTCTCTTTAAAGACTTTGTCAGCGGTTTCGAGCGTAACCCCGGCGGGAACTACCCGCAGATGCGCACGCAGCTCTTTCATCTCGGCGAAAAGGTGGGGGACGTCACCTATATCGACGCGGAACGAACCGGCGACCAAAACTTCAGCGAGACCCCCTCCATTCCCGGATGCATCGGCGGCTCAGCCCTCGTGTTGCACACACCGATTCCCCCAGGTCCGGAAGGCTATTACGCCAACTACAAGGTCCAGGTGCGTTCGAAAGAAGACCAGACGCTTTGGCTCGCGGCCTCAATTCCCCCCGAGCAGCGCGGGCTGGTCACGATAAGCGTCGAAGGCCAAACTTTTGGCGTAAGCGAGGCTCCGGTCAGCCTTTACGGCGACGGATACGGCTGGTATAAGTTGGGCGTCACCCGGCTCGCCGGAAACATGGCCAAGGTGTTAATTCGGGTCAACGGATCCGGCAATTTGCCGATCGCGCTGGACGCCATCGTCTTGACCCCGCGACCGTTTGCGCCAGACGGAATCACACTGCCCGACCCCGTTGAGTTCCCGCCGGTATCGGCCAAGGCGCCGAAGGAATCCGGAAAGAAAGGGCGTAAGTCCGGCAACTAGCCGGACTTACGCGGAAACGGATTCGTCCGCTCTTTCATGCCTTCGACGTGCATCCGCTCCAGCTCTTCGTACAACGCGGGGTCGAGCTTAACCAGGCCGTAGCAGCACTCGGGCTTGTCCATCCGCACCGCCCAGCCCGCATCGCCCCAGCTATAGTGCCACCACTCGTCACGGCAGTTAGAGAAGCCGACGGCGAGCATTGCCTCCACCAGGATCATCCGATTTCGAAGCGCCTCATCCGTCAGGCCCGTTGAGTATGTCGCCGGAGCTCCGAATCGCTCGAACGGCGAGGAGACGTCGATCGTCTCTCCCTTGTCGTCAACCAACCACACGTCCACCGCGGCTCCCGTGCAGTGCCCCGGAGGCGCCTTCTGGTCGGTGGGGGCGACGAAGCGGCACACGGTTCGCCTTAGCGACGCATGATCCCGCTCGGGATATGACTCCTTCGCGAAATTCCAAAGACTGTCGTAAATCCGCTGCTGCCGCTCGATCGGCCGCCAACCTTCCACGAGTCCGAGATGGTAGCCAGGCGGCAAATGGTGGGCGGCCCGCTCGCACATCTCCGCAACCGTCTGGCGGACGAAAGGAATCACCTGGGGGCGAATAACCCGAAGCGACGGCGCGAATTCCCGGACATCCACGAGCGGCTCGCCGTTCTCGCGCTCCAGGATTAAGTTCAGGGCGCGAATCGGCTCCGGCCTTCCCTTCGTCCGATCCCATTTGGTCATCATGGGCGGGCTTTTACCTGAAGAAACGGCACGATTACCGTGTCTCCCTTTTGAAGAAGAAACTCCGGCTGCTTCTTGGTGCGCATAGTCGTTAGATCGACCGCGATGGCCTGGGACTCCTTTTGACGGAGGACGAGGATATGGCCGAGGTCGGCATCGGGTCGAGTTCCGCCCGCCGAGGCGATCAACGAAGTGAGCTTGACTCCTTTGATAAACTCGGCGGTTCCCGCTTGGGTGACCGCGCCAAGGATGGTCATGAGCTCAGGATCGCCGGTTGTCGGAACCTGAACGATGTCTCCGGGCTTGAGTTTCTCGCCGGAAGTATCCGGCGAATCGGGAAGGGGTACGAACGCGGCTCCGGAGTGGGCGAGCCGCCAATTCCGGAGGCTTCCATTAGCGGAGACCCCGCCGGCTTTGGTCACCGCCTGGGCGATCGTCATGCCGTCCTCGTAGGCAACCACGCCCGGCTGCTCCACTCCGCCGGCCACGTAGACGAGGTCGCGCCTCACTGCGTTCGCGAGGTGAATCCGGTCACCCCCGTGAAGCGACCAGGTGCGGCTCGTGGCGTCCGCGAGGATTGTGTTACCCTCGACGGTTGAAATCTCCACTCGCTTGAGGTCGGCTCCGGTGGCAGGTTTCACGAGAGCGAGCACGTCTTGAAGCGTCATCCCATTTCCGAGGTAGACCGTGCCCGGCGAGGTAACGAGCCCGTCCACCCAGACCAGCTTCGATTTCCCCGCCGCCGTCGTCAAAGTAACGTCCGCCGATCTCAAGCTAGTTCGGCTCCTTAGGGCATCGGAGATCAGCCGACCGGCCTCGGCGGTGGTCTTGCCGGCGACCGAAACGGCGCCGACCTCGGGCAGATCTACTGTTCCGGCGGAGGAAACCGTGCGTCGCACGCAGAACTGCGCCGACTCGGGGCAACGGATCTCCACCGTGTCCTTCGGTTCGATCCGGCGCGCGGAAATCGTTGCCTGGGGCATGGGAGCCAGCGCGCTCAGCAAAAAGAGGTTAAGCAACACCAATTTCTACGCCAAATCTACAGATCGAAGGTCGCGGTAACGAACGTGTGATCGCTCGGCTTTTCAAGCTTGCGCGCATCGCGGTCGATGACGCACTCCGAACAGAGCGAAGTGAGCGCCGGTGTGGCGTAGATATGGTCGATACGCCAGCCAAGGTTGCGATCCACCCCGCGCGGAATGGTGAAATCCCAGTAGGAATAGAAGCCCGGCCCCTTCGTGTGCATCCGGAAGAGGTCCGTGAGGCCGAAGTCGACGATCTTGGCCAGACGGCTGAACTCCTCGGGGCTGTGGCCGACTCCGCCCAGCATCTTAGGACTGTCGTAGACGTCGTCCGGCGTCGGGGCGATGTTGATGTCGCCAAGCCAAATTAGCGGATCCGTGCTGCGGAAGTTCTGGTCGAGAAAGCCCCGAAAACGGTCGAGCCAGCGCAACTTGTAGTCCCATTTGTCTGAAGGGATCGAGTTTCCGTTCGGGACGTAGGTGTTGATCACCGTCAGCCCGTCGATCTCGCAAGTGAGGATGCGGGCGTCCGTCGGCATCAACTCGTCGCCAAAACCAAAACGAGGGTTTGAGATCGGTGTTTTGCTAAGCGTCGCCACCCCGTTCCAGGATTTCTGACCATGGAAGGCCATCTCGTACCCTAGTTCCTCGAAGGCGTCGCGGGGAAACTTGATGTCTTCGACCTTGGTCTCTTGGATCGCCACGATATCTGGCTCGTTTACGGCAAGCCACTCAAGCAGGTATGGCAAGCGGGCTCGAACTCCGGCGGCATTGAACGTCACGACCTTCATGGTCCGGAGTGTATCCCGCGACCATAATCTTCTTGCATGGCATTCGATCTGCTCATCCGAAATGGCACGGTAGTCACCTCCTCGCATCAAGAGGTCGCCGACATCGGCATCGTCGACGGCAAGATCGCCGCCATCGGCTCGCTCCGTGACTCGACCAGCCACGAAACGATAGATGCCACGGGATTGAGCATCCTGCCTGGCGTCATCGACACCCAGGTCCACTTCCGCGAACCCGGCCTGGAGCATAAAGAAGACCTCGCCACGGGAACTCTTGCCGCGTTAGTCGGCGGCGTCACGGCCATCCTCGAGATGCCGAACACAAACCCAAACACGACGAGCCCAGAGGCCCTACAAGACAAGCTAGACCGCGCCGCCGGTCGGGCCTCGTGCCACTACGGTTTCTTCTTCGGCGCCAGCGCCGAGAACGCCTCGCAGCTGGGCGAATACGAAAACCTCCCCGGCACCCCCGGAATCAAAATCTTCATGGGCTCCTCAACTGGATCCCTCCTCGTTGACGACCAAGAAGCCCTCCGCCAGGTCCTCCTCCACGGCCACAAACGCTGCCCTATTCACGCCGAGGACGAAGCGCGGAACCGTGAGCGGAAAGCCCTCATCAGCGATCACCCCCACGCCCGCGAGCATCCGTTCCTAAGAGACGCCGAAAGCGCGAAAATCGCCACCGAGCGAATCATCGCCCTCTCCGAAGAAACGGGCCGTCCGGTCCACATCCTCCACATCTCCACCGCCATCGAGCCACCGATCATCGCCGCCGCGAAGAAGCGCGGAAGCAAAATCACCGCCGAAGTAACCCCTCAGCACCTATGGTTCGCCGGACCCGATTGCTACGACCGGCTCGGCACGCTCGCGCAAATGAATCCGCCCATCCGAAGCGAGGCCGACCGCGCGGGCCTCTGGGAAGCCCTCCACGCGGGTACGTTCGAAGTCTTCGGCAGCGACCACGCCCCCCACACCCTGGAAGAAAAGGCTCAACCCTATCCGAAAAGCCCCAGCGGAATGCCGGGCGTCCAAACCCTGCTTCCCGTTTTGCTAACCTTCGCCGCCCAGCGCAAACTGGACCTCGCCACCATCGTTAGAATGGCCTGCGAGAACCCCGCCCGCCTCTACGGAATCACCAACAAGGGCTTCATCCAAACCGGCTACGACGCCGACCTGGTACTCGTCGACCCCAACCGCCGCTACACCTTCGAGCGAAGCATGGTGAAAAGCAAGTGCGGCTGGAGCCCCTATGAAGGAGAGACCTTCTGCGGTGGCATTGAGCAAGTGATCCTCAATGGGCACGTCGCCGCCATCGCCGGTGAGCCGATCGGAGCGCCCTCCGGCCAAATGCTGAGGTTCTCATGATCGACTACTTACTAGAAGGCTTCGACTACGACTGCTGGGCAAACAAGCTTTGGGCCAATGCGTTCGAAGCATTCGACCCGGAAATCCTCAGCCCCAACCGAATCGCAGAGATCGACCGAAAACTGCCTTGGGCTCCCGAAGTGCCAACGGCCGGCAAAGACAGAGCAAGCGAAGTCTTCGTCCACCTCCTCTGCGCTCAACGCATATGGCTCTCGCGGTGCCGCCCTCCGGTCGAGGTCGTCCCCGACGCGCTTGGCATGATCGAGGCCCTCTCCGTCGCCTGGAAGGAACTCGTCGCTGAGCGGGACCTGAGCGAAATCATCGCTTACCAAAACTCCACCGGCCAGGCATTCCAGCGCCCTTTCGGCGAGATCGTCCGCCACGTCCTTAACCACGGAACCTACCACCGGGGCCAACTGAGAGAGATCGCCCACGCGCTCGGCGTCCAGCCCATCCCTGAGACCGACATGATCCTGTTCTTCATGCAGAAATCTGCTACTCGGTAAACTCGCCTCGATGCCCAAGCTCATTCTCGTCCGCCATGGACAGTCGTTGTGGAACCTGGAAGACCGATTCACCGGCTGGGTCGACGTTCCCCTCACCGATCAGGGCCGCGAAGAAGCTCACCGAGCCGGCAAAAAACTCTCTGGCTACGAGATCAACGTCGCTTACACCAGCGGCCTGACTCGCGCTCAAGACACCCTCCGTCTGATCACCGAGTCGATGGGCGTATCCTTGCCCACCATCCGCGACGAAGCCCTCAACGAGCGCCATTACGGTGACCTTCAGGGTCTGAATAAGGCGCGGACGGCGGAGAAATACGGGGCTGAGCAGGTTCACATTTGGCGCCGCAGCTACGACGTTCCGCCGCCCAACGGCGAATCCTTGGAGATGACGGCGGCCCGGACCCTTCCCTTCTTCGACCGCTGCATCCTCGGCGACATCGCGCAGGGCAAGAACGTCCTCGTCGTCGCCCACGGCAACTCGAACCGCTCCATCGTCATGAGTCTCGACAAGATGACGAAGGAAGAGGTGCTCGCCCTCAACCTCGGCACCGCGGTCCCCGTCGTTTATGAGTTGAACAACGACGGCAGCGTGATCTCGAAGCAGATCTTGGACTAGCCGTTAATTACGAATCAGGCCTGCCGCGAACTTACCACTCAGGGTAACCATCGGCAGGCCCGCTCCCGGCTGGACGGATCCGCCGCAGTAGAGCAAGTTTTCGAAATTCTCGTCGCGGTTGTGATGGGGAAAGATGCCGCCGAAAATCCTTTCCTTTTCGTCCACGCCGTAGAGCGATCCGCCATAGTTACCGTGGGCTTTCCGGAAATACGACGGCGTTTGAATGCGCGTGAAATCGACCTCGTCGCGATCGATCGAGAGACCAAAGGTCTGCAGTTGGCGTAGGGTCTTGTCCATGAAATCGGACCCTTGGGCTTCCCAATCGATGTGGCTCTCTTCCGCCGGCGACGTGACCACCGCAAAGAAATTCGTGCATCCCGGCGGGGCCGCCGTCGCGTCCCGGGAGCTCGGATCGTTGACGTAAACGATGGGTGAGTCCGGGAAGCGCCTTTCCCGATAGAGTTGCCCAAACCCCGATTCAAAGCCCTTGGGAATGAAAAGGGTGTGGTGGTCCAGTTGCTCAAACCGCCGACGAACCCCCATATGCACCGTAAAGTAACTGAGATTCGGCTTCCCCAACCCTAGGTGCCCCGCCATCGAGCGCGTCGTCTCGCGATCGACGTTGCTGATGAAGGTTGAGCCTTCGATCTTCTCGCCGCTAGCTAATTGCACCCCGGAAACGCGGCGGCCCTCCGATTCGAAACCGGTCACTTCGGCATTGAATCGGAATTCGACCCCAAGCTCTTCGGCCAGCCTCCGGAAGGCCTTCGGAATCGCGGAGACGCCACCTTCGGGGTAGAAGACGCCCTCCGAAAGCATCAAGTACGGAATCATCATCGCGCCGGGCGCGGGGCGGTCGTAGGTCTGGCCACCATAAGAGGGAAACCCGTAAAAGAACGCTCGGAGCAGGGGGGACTGAAAGGTTCGATCGACCACAGTCTTGTACGGCGACCGAACATCCATCGCCAAGCCCATCGCCATGAGATGGGGATCCATCAGTTGCCAACTCTTCAAATAAGGGTGGGCAAATACGCTCTGGTCGATATGACTGGAGATCTTTCCCACCGAAGCCATAAGCCGGCGAAAGGGCTCGGCATCCATGGGGGCGATATCTTTGAGAAGCCGTACGCATTCATCCATTCCCGCCGGGAGGTCCACGCGCGACTCGCCCTCCATGAAGACTCGGGAGATAGGATCCAGCCGCTTAAACCGCAGGTAGTCCTCCATTCTTCGACCGGCATCGCGAAAGACGCCGTCGTATATCCGGGGGAGAATGATGATCGACGGTCCAGGGTCGAGGCGATATTCGCCAATTCGAACTTCTGCCGCCTTGCCTCCCGCCTGGCATCCCTTTTCAAGGACAAGTACGTCATGCCCCGCCAGCCTCGAGTAGATTGCCGCGCTTAATCCACCCTGGCCCGCGCCAATGATGACGACGGACACTACTGCTTCGGCGCGGCAATTCGGCCGGACTCGATCATTGCGTCGAGGGCATCTATCTGCTTGCTAAGCTCGCGTATGAGCCGTTTGGGATTTCGCTTCGCGCGAAGTGCCCAGACCCTCCCGTAGATGCCGACGCCAATGGCGCCGATCACCACTCCGATCAACAGGGTCTTTCCTCGCTCCACCCACCGGTTTTACCCGAGGGTCTTGTTAACAAAAAGGCCCCGGCGGTGATTTCACCGCCGGGGCCGAGGTTCCGATTTACGTCAGGCTAGAAGCCCAGCGTAACCAGCAGCGATGCCGCCGCCGAGGAACCGTTGGCTGATGTAGCCGTCAGCGTCGTCGATTGGTTTCGAGAGACGCGCTTGGTCGTGAGTGTGAACGAAGTGCTCGACTTGCCGGCCGCGATCGTTACCGATGCGGGGACAATGTTGAACTCCGAGTTCGTGACCGCGAGCGAGACCAGAAGTCCGCCCGTGGGCGCCGGAGCGTCGAGCGTGATGACCACCGTTACCGGTTGGCCGCCACGAACGCTAGCCGCGCTGAACTTGACTCCAAAGACGCCCGGTGATTCAACCGTCAGCTGAGCCGTGGAGCTATTTCCGCCAAGGGTCGCCGTGATCGTTACCGACACGTTGTCCTTGACCGCCGTCGTCGTGATCGGGAAGGTAGCGGTTGCGTGGCCGGACGGAATGAATACCGTCGCAGGCACCGAAGCCGCTCCAGGGTTGCTGGACTTCAACTGCACGGTCAGACCAGCCGAACCTGCCGGGCTGCTCAAAGTGAGCGTTCCGGTCGAGTTCTTGAAGCCGCCAACCACGTCGCTCGGATCAACCGTGAGGCCGATCGTGGCGCCGAGAATGGTGAGCTTCGCCGTCTGCGAGTCCGACGGGCCACGAGCAGCGACCACGTTCGTGACGACGTCTCCCGCATTCACGAATGTCTGGATCGTGAAGTCGGCGAGGGTCGCGCCGGCCGGAACCGTGAGGGTTGCGGTCGTCTTGTTCGTTGTCGTATTCGTGCTGATGTTCGTGACGCCGCCCGTGAACTTCACGTATCGGCTATCCGCGGACAGGTTCACCACGACGCCACCGGTGGGCGCTTGCGCGGTGAGATCCAGTTCGCCTACGGCGGAAGATCCGCCGGTGACCGGGTTTGGCGTAATCGTCAAGCCCTTAGTCGTCGCCACGCTGACCGTGAAGGAGCCGCTTGCGGAACCACCAAGGTATCCGTTCGCGCCACCGCTCGGAGGCAGCGTCGCCGTCACCGTTCGAACGACCTGGCTGGTCTCGTCCGGCGTCGTTACGTTGAAGCTCGCGGAAGTCGCGCCCTTCAGGATCTTGACCGTGGCCGGGAACGTGTAGGTTGCCGGCAGTCCCGTGAGGTTGAGCGTGAGCGTTGAACCGGCCTGGCCGTTCAGCGTTACCGTTCCAACCGTAGTGCCGAGACCAGGAATGATCGGAGGCACGAAGGAGACACTCGCCACGTTAGCCGTGGTCAAGGTGACCTGGGCCGAGAAGTTGACGCCACCGTTAGATGCCGTTACCTTCGCGAAGGTCTGCGTCGCTACGCCGTTCGTCTGGATCGGGAACGTCGCGGTCGATTGCCCGCCCGGGACGACAACCGTGTTTCCTCCTGGGAAGGAGATAAGCGTCGGGTGGTCCGTCGTCAGCGTGATTTGCACGCCAGCGGCAGGAGCAACCGCTGCCAGAGTGATCTGACCGCTGGTCGTGTTGCCACCAACCACGGTGTTCGGCGAAACGCCTACACCTTGGAGCCAAGGAACGATATTCAGCTGGGCGATCTGGAAGCTACCGAGGTAGGTGGCTTGCACCTGCTCGGGCGTCGAGGTCGTCACCGCATTCGTGAATACCGTAAAGGTGATCGTGGTAGCGCCAGCCGGAATCGTCAGCGTCTCATTGGACACCGCGCTCGTCGCGGAGAGCGACGCCGCCGTCGTGTTGCCGAGTGCGATCTGAACCTGAGCGCCGCCTGCAGGAGCCGGACCACTCAGGGTCACGGTACCCAGTGCGGATGCACCGGATCCGCCAGGGACAGTTCCCGGCGTGAACGTCAAGGACTGTACGGCCGGAGTTCCAACTCGGAACTTAAGCACGATGCCGTCCTTTGCGTAGCCTGTGTTAACCAGCGCAGGCGCCGACTGGTAGCCCCAGAACTGAAGCTGGTGCTGGTACGCGCCATAGATCATGGTCAGGCTATTTCCGCCGGTCTGATCGCCGATCGCCTTGAAGGCAAGCGGAGTGATCAGTTCTCGCGGCAGCCCCTGAGCGTCCACGTAAACGTGAACGGTATTTCCATCTGCACTGACTCGCGAGAAACCACGGCCGGTTACGATGTTGCCCATCACCCAGCAATCGCCGAACTGGTCGACGTATGGAGCGAACACCTGCTCACCAAGCGAAAGGCCACCGTCACCGGCGACACCGCTTAGGAAGGAACTGAACAGGAACGTCTGAGCTTGCGGGTCCAAGACGGACAAGAAGCTGCCGGACGCAGGATAGTCAGGTGTCGCCACCGTCGTGTAGCCCGGAGTTACTGCGCCAACCAACGGAATCGTCGGCAGTTGGTAGCCCGTCGGCTCGTTCGGATCACCCGGCATGCCAGGAGGATCCGGGAACGAAACCCACTGCGGGTGGCCGTTTCCACTGATGAAGGCATCGCCGAGCGCATCGACCGCGATACCGGCCGGCATCACCGGTGAAGGAATCCACTCGCCACCGATACCGATACCGATACGGTGCGGGTTGATCTGGTTGCCGAACAGCAGGAGCGTGTTCGTATTCAAGCTCGTGGAGTACTTGAGCGCGGTACCGTCCGCACTGATCTTCGTCGCGAACATCGTGATGTTCGGCTGCGACACAAAGGTCGGGCCGAGAACGCCAAGGGTACGCGGGAAGTTGAACGACGAGGTAACGCCAGTGACGTAAACGCAGTTCTGATTGTCGACCGCGATCGCCGAACCCGTATTTTCAACGGTGCCATCTGCATCGAAATCGAAACCGCCGATCCAATCGTCGTCGTTGCCGCCGAGGATTCCTGAGTAGATCAGTTTCGAATTATCCGGGCTGTATTTCCGGACGAAGATGTCGCGCAATCGGAGCTTGTTGTCGCCCCAGCCGCCGACTGTCGTGAACAAACCGTCGTTTGAGGGAAAGTCGTCGTTGATTGTAGACTCGATTTGTCCGGCCACGTAACCGTTGCCGTCCAAGTCCATCGCGAAGCCTCCGATCAAGAGAGGCAATTGCTCGCCCAGATACTTAACCGAAACCTTCGTAAAGGTCTGCGTAGAAGGCTGGTACTTGTAGCGGGCTATATAAGCGCCCGTTACCTTATCCTTTGTGTTCTCCGGCAGTGCCGTATCCGTGTTACCGGCGAAGCCGAACACGACGGGCGAACCGGCGATCGGCTTGGGCTGCTGCTGAACCGCGAAGCCGCTGATCGTCATATCCTTATCGCCGCCGAACAGGAGAGCCTGGGTCGGCGTGGGATTCAGGAGACCGTCCGGAGTGGCAATCCACTGCTGAACGAAGATCGTTCCGGGAACGTGGATCTCGTAGGTAGGAACCGGCGTGAGCGCGATATCCGAGTACCGAATGAACAAACGCGTAACCGGAACCGGCAAGATCGGAGCGGTAGAACTGACCTGGAAGCCAATCAACAGTTCCTGATCGAACGGGAACGGAGGAGGAGGGAGCGGGCCACCCGCGGTCTGCCAGATTCCACCGTTGTTATTGCTGAGCGCCGTGAGCGCTGCCTTTACCTGGGCTGCCGAAGCGTTCCAAGGAATCGGCTTCGTCGTCGCAGTTACCAGCGCACCGGTCGAGTCCGGGTTCACGAAGGTGATCGCGAACGAACCGCCATGCGCCGTACTACCCCGCTTTTCAATGAAGTCGCCGCCGGCGCCCGAATCGATATTGATTCGATAGCGAGGCTCGAGACCCTCGTTAACTTCCCCGATATTGGGGTTCTGCTTGGCGTCACCGATATAGGTGCTGATCGCCTGAAGAGAGCTGGGGCTCGAGTTACCTAGCGCAATTCGAACCGTATCCGGGAGTGAACCCGTGATATCAGGATTACCGTTTGACAACGTATTCAGCGTCAAGCCCGGCAAAGTCTCAAGCTGAGCGGCGATATCGGCATCCGAATCGTTCCATGCCAACTCACCCGTCGCAAACCCGTTATAGGTAAGCAAGAAGGTTCCGCCGTCCGGAGCCGGAGATACATCACCGATGGAGTCCTGCGCGAGTCGCAGGTATTCGACGTTCGACCGGTTATTCGCCGGGAAGTCGGAGCTCTGCGTGATACCCGCCGTCCAAAGATTGCCAAATTGGTCCAGCGCCGCAAAATTCACGGAGTCGGATAGCGTTCCACCTACGTAAGCGGCGTAGATATTGGAGTAGGCGTTACCTTGAAGCTTGGCAACGAAACCATCCTGGGGGCCATTGAGGTTGAATCCGTAAGGACCTTCAATCGCGGGGAACTTCAGGGACTGGGTGTAACCCACCATGTAGATCCCACCGTTCGCGTCCGCCACGATCGAGCGCACGTCGTCCCAACCGCCTTCACCACCATAGTAGGTGCCGTAGACGAGGGGGTCGATAACCAACTGTCGCGACGCGTCGTAGGGACCGAGGTCGATACCGACCGAACCGTCCTTCCGCTGCGCGAACTTGGCATCGACGCGGTGCTTTCCGCGACCATCCGTTTGGTAAGCGTAAAGCTTCGTCTCTTCGACGGGACCGATCTGGGTATCCAGAACGATCTTGTCCGCCTGGACCTTTACGCTCTTGGCGCCACTAAACTTCAGCCCGATTTGGCGAGCATCGGCGTGGGGAGCCAGAACCATGTCGAAGCGCGGCCGCTCCTGGTCCGTGTAGTAACGCACGCCGATACCCTTGTAAGGGCTCTGCTGCATTACCTCCGCGTAACGATTCGCCTGGACGGAAATCTTCCCCTTGGCGAACCCAAATTTGCCCTTGTCGGCGATGTGACCGTTGGCGGCGAGAGAACCCTTGTTCCCAACGAAGTTCATCCGGACAACTTGCCCGGTGCGCTTGTTTGCCTTCTGACGATGGAAGTCGAACGTCGCGCCTTCCTTCGTCACCCACACATCAACTGATTTAGACCGGGAAACGAACAGGCCATCCTTGTTCCATTGCCCTTTATTTTCTGTGAAATTCTCGGCAGCCTTTGCGAGAAGTTGCTGCCCCTTCGCCTTTGTAATGGGCGTTTTCTGCGACGCATGAGGCGGAGTGCTGGAGGCCAAAACGTGACCACCAACCGCGATCACGCCTACAGCAGCCGCTGCCCGAATGCAGTTCCTCATCAAGAACACAAGTACGACACCTCTTAATCGAGTAGAACCCTACGATTGAACCAAGATATTCTGCCCTTGACAACCCCCGTCAAGAACTCCCCAGCCAAGCCAATACAGTTCAGATCGTGATCATTATAGATCACTCAGCCAAAACGTACAGACATAGCCATGGTGTAGACGCGGAAACCACACCATTTGGTGCGCCGCACAATGGCGTCGTTAGTGCAGAATTCGCCGAAAGGGCCCTTTTCCTGCCTGAATCAACCTCGAACGGCGAGGGATTCGTTGTCATCGAGCGCCATGAACGCCGCGATGTTGTTGTTAGCGGCCCGAAGGCGCTCACATAGAACCACACTCATATTTCGTAGTGTGGTTAGTTCGATGTCGGGACGATCATCGAGAATTTTTCGAAATGTGTCGGCGGGGAGGACGACGACCTCGCTGTCCCCCTCGCTCAGTACCGAAACCGACCGGGGCCGACCGTCCAAAAATGACATTTCACCGAGTGGCATCCCCGGACGCACAGTACCGATGGTGTCACCGATCACGGTCAAAATCTCTGCTCGACCACTTGCGAGGATGAACACGTCCTGGTTCTGCTCGAACTGACGCAAAATCGGTTCGCCGTCGGCGAAGCTTCTCACTTCGGCAATGGCAACCAACTGATCGAGTTGCTCCTCCGAGAACTCGCGCGCGAGATAACTCTCGCGTATTGCGTCACGAATGTTCATTAGCTGATTTAAAATAGACCTTGCAATTTACCCGTGCTGTCACCAAGCGCTTCCGTTGGCACTCCGACCGAATCCAACATAGACACGAACAAATTGTTTAAAGGAGTTCCGTCTTTGTAAGTCTTGTGCTGACCGGTGGCCTTATAGCTACCGCCACCGCGGCCGGCAAGAAGCACAGGCAGGTCGTCATGGTTATGGCGGTTGCCGTCGCTGATTCCTCCGCCGTAAACGACGAGCGAATTATCCAGCATGGTGCCATCGACTTCCTTGATCGACTGCATCTTCTCCAGCATGTACGCGAACTGCTCGATGTGGAACCGGTCGATCTGACGCTTCTTCTCAAGCTTCTTCGGATCGTTGCCGTGGTGCGAAACGTCGTGGTGTCCCTCGGGAACGCCGATCTGGCGATAGCTTCGGTTACTTCCCTCATTCGCATACATGCAAGTCGAGATTCGAGTGAGGTCGCCGTGGAAAGCGAGGACCATCATATCGGCCATCAGCCGGATGTGCTCCGCGTAGTCTTTCGGAATGCCCGTCGGGATACGCACGCCGCCCTGAGCGACGTCCGCGTTGGCGTGGTCAAACTTGGCCACTCGCTCTTCGATTTCCCGAACGGAGGTGAGGTACTCGTCCAGCTTCATCCGGTCGCGACCACCAAGCTGCCCCTTGAGCTGCGAAGCGTCCTCCAGAACGAAGTCGAGAACGCTGTGGTTATAGCGGGCACGGCGGAACCGGCTCTCGGTGGACTCCTTCGGATCGCCGTTGCCGAAGAACCGCTCGAACACGAGTCGGGGATTTACTTCCTTCGCCATCGGCGTCGTGCTCGTCTTCCAAGAGATCGTCGAAGAGTAAGCACAGGAGTAACCGGAGTCGCAGTCGCCGGCCTGAGCGCCTCGCTCACAACCAAGTTCGAGCGAGGGGAACGGAGTTTGCGTTCCGATATGCTTCGCCGCCACCTGGTCGACCGAGATGCCGACATTGATATCCGCGCCGGAAGTCTTCTTGGGGTGAACGCCCGTTAGCCAGGTTGCCGCGGAACGCGCGTGGTCGCCCGGACCGTCGCCAAGGGCGAACGCGTTCTGCTGAGTCAAGCCGGTCAAGATGGAGAGCGACTTTCGAACGTTGTGAAGCGGCTCCAGCGTGTAAGGCAGAACGTAGCCGGCTCCCTCGAGCTCCGGAGTCCAGTTCGCCATGTTGATGCCGTTCGGAACGGAAATGAACGCCATCCGCACCGTCCGCGCTTTCGGGCTCATCGCCATCGCCGTCATCGGCAACATTCCCTCAAGCATGGGGAGGGCGATTGCGGTGCCAAGACCTTTAAGAAATGTGCGTCGGGGGATTAGATAGCTCATTTGGCTCCAGTTGCGGCCGGGCGCCGCAGGCGGAATGCGTCACTGCTTACGATAGCGGAGATAAGGGATGAAAAGCGATACTCGTGCGCCTTCGCCGTGGTCGCGATCTGATCCACGTGGCAATGGTCATTTCTGTCTACACCGCGTCCGAGGGCGTACGTCAGCAATTTGTCGGCCAAACACTGGACAAAAGCGTCCTTTCGTTTCAGGAGAATACCGGTAAGTTCCGTCGCGCCACTGAATTTTGAGCCGTCCGGCAGGACCCCGGAGCTGTCGATCTTCGCGCCCAGTTCTTCCGTTCTCCACCTGCCCGTTGCGTCGAAGTTCTCCAGGCTGAAGCCGATCGGATCCATGCGTTGGTGGCAAGTCGCGCACGCGGGATCCGCGCGGTGCTGCTCCATGCGGAGCCGCATCGTCGCTCCCGTGAGCGGATGTCCTTCGTCCTTGAGCGTGCTTACGCCGGGAGGAGGCGGGGGAGGAGGATCGTTGAGAAGCTCGTCTAGCACCCACTTCCCTCTTTTCACCGGTGAAGTTCGCGTGGGATTGGAGGTGAGCGTCAAGACGCTGGCCTGAGTCAAGACGCCGGCGCGAGGGGTTCCCGCCAATGAGACCTTGCGGAACTGGTCGCCTTCGACGTTAGGAATGCCATAGAGCGCCGCGAGTCGGCCGTTGATGTAGGTGTACTTCGCGTCGAGGAAGTCCAGCACGCTACGATCGTTGGCCACCACGCCGTTGAAGAAGAGGCGCGTTTCCGTGGTCATGTCGTCTCGAAGCTTGTCCGAGAACTGGGGAAACATCATGGGATCCGGAACGATGCCGGGCAACTTCCGAAGGTTTAGCCACTGAGCCGCGAACCCGTCCGCCAGAGACGTGGCGCGAGGATCGAGAAGCATACGATGCGCTTCGCGTTCCAATACGGCGGGCTTTAACAACTCGCCGGTTGCGGCCAAGCCCTCCAGGCGGTCGTCAGGAGTGGAACTCCACAGGAAGTAGCTGAGTCGGGACGCCAACTCGTAGGAATTCAGCTTGGTCGAACCGTCTTCCCGCTCCACGCGGAAGATAAAGTTAGGCGAGGCGAGGACGGCCTGTACGCCGACTTGAATCGCGCGCTCGAACGGCTCGCCGTCCTTCATCACCATGTCTGCGATCTGGGTGAGCCGGTCGACTTCGGCAGGGGTCGCGGGGCGTCGGAAGGCGCGGCTCGCGAAACCCTTCAGGAATTCACCCGCTGCCTTGCGATCGCCGGGAGTGAAGGCATGGGTTATGATCCGGCGCTCTTCGGCCGGCATGGTTGGCGCCATCGGCGCAGGATTCTCGACTTGAACCGAGTAAATGAGGAGATTTCGATCCTCAGCCGGCGGCCCCGCCTTGTAGTAGTCGTTCGTGAACTCCGCGCCAATCTTGTGCTTGCCGGATTCAACGCGGATGGGAAACTCGAATTCTGCGGGCTTCGCTTCGGTAGCGGTTACGTCTACCTTCGCGATTACGACGCCGTCGAGGTGAACTGCCATCTTCGTTGGCTCTGAACCCGCCTGCTGACCGGCCGCCTTGATGCGGATTCGATAGCTTCCCGTGTGCGGAAAATCGTGGGTAGCGGTAACGGTTCCTTCGGACGAAAGGAGCCACTCGCCGTCGTTCGCGGGGCTACCTCCGTGGTCATTCTTGAGCGTGTCGCCCTCGTAGATGGCAGGTTTGTTCTCGGAGATCGGAATGACGTTGCGGGCAATCTTGTCCGCCGCCGCCAAATACTTCTCCATTAGGAGCGGCGAAATGGAGAGAACGTCGCCAACATTATCAAAGCCATAGCCAACGTCATCGGTTGGAAAGTCCGCGGCGAGGTGCATGTCGAGGCCGGTCAAATCGCGAACGGTGTTGTCGTATTCGAAGCGGTTCAGACGCCGCATCGTCACGCGGCCCGGATCGCTGAGCTTGCAATCCGCAGCTTGCAGACCTTGCAACCAGGCCACGACGCTCGTACGCTCGGTCGCCGAAGGATGGGGAGCGCCGGCCGGGGGCATGTGCAAGGAGGAAATGTTTTGCACGACCCGATCCCACGTGGCGCGGTCTGCTTGAACGGATGCCTCGGTGGTGAATTTGTCGAGTCCGATTCCTGCCGACGGCGACGCGCCCGAGTGGCATCCCACGCAGTACTTGGCCACGAGGGGGCGAATCGTTTTGGCAAACGTCGGCGCGGCTGGAGCAACCGGCTTTTTAGTCTTCCCGTGCTGCTGAGGCGAGGCAGGGACCAACAACCCTCCCCCGAGCAATGCCGTTGCCGCAGAAAAGCCGAGCCATCTTTTGGGTGATCGAATGCGCATCGTGGATTAGCGTTAGTGTAGTTTCTTCGCCCCACAAGTTCGGACGTCTTAGAGGCCAAAGATTGACGCCCGCCCCACTTTTTTTAGATTTCTTTCCCCCTACCCGTCCCGGCGTGGGGAAATCGCCGCCAAAACTAGTGAGTTGCGTCTTCGATCGACGTTGCTTTGATATAGACCGCGCGGTGCCCGATCTTCGCCTCGTCTTCCGCCCTCAATCCCCAACGCCGTTTCGTCTCTTCCGTAGGCATCAACATCACCTGTCCAACGATGGTCACCGTTTGGCCGGTCGCTTGCTTCGCCGCATCGCCAAGTTTCGAAGTGTCCGCGCCCGGGACGAGGTGGACGAGTACGCAGTCTTGCTCATTTGGCCCGACGCAAAAGATATTGGCGGCTGGCCGGTTCATGACGTTAACGCCTTCGAACTTTACGACCTTTCCGACGAAGGCATGGGCGCTCGTGGCGCGGACGACATCCAGAAACGTCGAGGCTTGCCCCCGCATTTCTGGAGTCTTTGCCGCGACTTTGGACTCCGGCGCTGCCTTGGCAACCGAGGAATCAATCTTCGGATCTCCGATCACCGCCGCCTGATAATTCGACGCCGTGGTCCCCGCCGAATGGTTCGATCTCACCAGAAGGAAGCCGGCAAGGGCCAAAACCCCGATCAGTGCCGCAGCCGAAACTACCGCCGCGCCCTTGATTTCGTTGTGCTCCTGGGGGAGGGGCATGCGAACATCGGTCAAGTTCCCCATATCGTTCCTGACGCCTGAATCGCCGGACAGTTCACTCCCCATGTTTTTTCGAATACTTTGAGTTAGGATCTATTCGTGCCCGAGCTGCCCGATATAGAGCTCTACCGAGTGAGATTGGAAGAGCGGATACGCGGTGAAACTCTCGAGTCCATTCGGATTCCGAGCCCTTTCGTGTTGCGCTCCTTTGCTACCGCACCTTCGGAATTGGAGAAGCGGCGCGTTGTCGGCGTAGAGCGTCTGGGCAAGCGCATCGTCATCGCGCTGGAAGGCGAGTTCTTTGTTGTGATCCATTTAATGATCTCCGGCCGCCTGCAATGGCAGAGTGGCCCCGCTGTCGCCGCGACCGGGCGGAGCAAGGATCTGCTCGTCATTTTTCAGTTTTCGTCCGGCCGATTGACCCTGCTGGAAAGCACCTCGCGTAAGCGCGCTTCGATTCATATGGTCGAAGGGAGATCCGGGCTTTTGGAGCACCGCCGCAACGGGATCGATGTCGCGGCGAGCGCCACCGAGGAGTTTTCCTTCCGGCTGCGGGAGAAGAACCGAACTCTCAAACGTGCCCTGACCGATCCGCACAGCTTCGACGGCATCGGCAATGCGTTTTCAGATGAGATACTCTTCCACGCCAAGCTTTCCCCAATGCGGCTGACCGGCACCCTTACCGATGCGGAAGTCGAGACTCTGCACTCCGCGAGTCGGGAGACACTCAGAGGCTGGACGGAGCGGCTTCAAGACCAGGTCAAAGGGTTTCCCAAGTCAGCGGACGTCACCGCGTTCCGGCCTGACTACGCCGTTCACGGCCGTTTCGGCAAGCCGTGTTTGGTATGCGGCTCGCCCATCCAGCACATCGTCTATTCCGAAAATGAAACGAACTACTGCGCCAAGTGCCAGAACGAAGGCCGGCTACTCGCGGACCGTAGTTTGTCCAGGTTATTGAAATCGGATTGGCCAAAGACGCTGGAAGAGATGGACGGCAATTGAAAACGCGCTAAATTAGGCGTGATGGAAGCAAATCGGCTTCGTGCATGGTGGTCGCAACGGCAGGGACTTCCCTGCTCCATGGTTGGGTCAACTCCGGCTGAGGTGTTGGAGAGAGTTGGTTGGGCCCGATCGGTTGCGGGCGTAAACCCCTACACAACGCTTTTTTCACGCGCCAAGGTTTCCCGGGTGGACGCCGACCTCGCAAGTAAGCGGGCCGACATCCACGAACTACCCGCCGCACGCGGTTGTACTTACGTCGTCCCCAGTTCCGACTTTGTGATTGCCTTGCGGCTTAGCCAAGGCACGGGCGATAGTGGCGATATAAAGACCGCCAAGAAGTTCCTCGGCGTTACCGAAGAGGAACTGGAGAAGCTTGGGGCTCGGGTTTTGGAAGTAGTGGGCTCCGCCCCCCTCGATCCCGCCGCGATCAAGGACTTGGTGGGGGATGCCGCTCGAAGCCTGGGTGAAGAAGGCAAAGCCTGGGTGAAGAAGGCAAAAAGCGCGGCAGTTCGACGACGTTGCCTATGGTGCTTGGCCGCTTACAGTCAAAGGGTCTGATTCGCCGGCAATCGACGAATGGAAGGCTCGACAACCAGCGGTACGGCTACATCCGTTGGGAGGACTCGCCTTGCATTGGCTCCACGATGACCCTGGATGAAGCCCTCACGGAAACCGCGCGCAGGTTTTTCCGCTGGATCGGCCCGGCCGAAATCGAAAGTTTCGGCGTATTCGCCGGTCTGAGCGGCAAGGGAGCTCGAATCGCCACCGCTTCCCTTGGCCTCATGGAAACCGAGCCGGGTAGCAATCTCTGGGGCTATCCCGAGGATGTCGAGGGACTCCGGTCCTTTGAAATCCCGAAGGAACCTCAATACTCCCTGGTAAGCACTCTGGACGGCATCCTTCTTCACCGTCGCGAAGTCCTCACGCTACTGGATCCGGAGGATCGCAACCGGACGATGCCGGGCGAAAAGCAGACCTACGAAATGGGTTCGGTTCAAGAACTGACCTGCAACGCTATCCTCGATCGGGGCCGCATCGTCGGCCTGTGGGAGTTCGATTCCGAGGCCCAATCACTTGTCTGGACGATGTTCGGCGAGCCAAACGCCGACGTTAGACAGGCGGTAGCGGTCACCGAGAAATACATCCAAGAAGACCTGCAGGACGCGAGATCGTTTAGCTTGGACAGCCCCGCGAGCCGCCGGGGCAAACTGGCCGCTCTTCGCGCGATGGGTAACGGCGGCGGGTGAACGACGATCGTCCGGTAACGATGTGCGTCTGCTTTCTCATGACCTTCTCAGAGCTGAAGGCCACTGGAATCGTGACCGTTGAAGAGGCCGCCGAACGGTTCGGCTGCGGCACTAACTGCGGCACCTGCCGCCCGTACATCGAGTTGATGCTGTCAACCGGTGAAACGCGGTTCGCCGTCATCGAGCGCTAACCGCGCGGATGCGCTTGTCGGTACTTGGACCGCACTTCCTCGATATCGAGCGCGGTGTAAATCTGGGTAGTCGCGATACTTTCGTGTCCAAGCAATTCCTGAACCGCCCGCAGGTCCGCGCCCCCCTTCAACAGGTGAACCGCATATGTGTGGCGAAGGGTGTGTGGACTCACGCCCGTAAGACCGGCAAGCTTTGAATACTTCTCCATCAGATCGTAAGCGGTTTGCCTTAACAACGGGCCGCCCCGATCGCCGAGAAAAAGGTTCGCGACGGGCTTCTTCGCCAGCAAGGGTCGAGCCTCTTCTAGGTAGCGCGCCAACCAAGGCACGGTCCCGGACGGCAGAGGAATCAACCTCGTCTTTTCCCGCTTGCCGAGTACTCGGATAATTCGCTCCTCAAGTAAGACCTCGGCACAACTCAAGGAGACGGCTTCGGAAATTCGAACTCCCGCGCCGTAGATCAGCTCCATGAGCGCCCGATCCCGAATTCCCGATGGCTTTTCTAAGTTCGGCGCCGCGAGCAGACCCTTGATTTGCGCTTCGCCCAACGCCTTGGGCAGGCGCGGCGGCTTCTTGAAGCCACCTGTCGAAGGCAGATCTGCCTTCGGTCCCGCCGCGTTCCGCTTTAGAAATTTCAAGAACGACCGCAGGCCGCTGATCCTGCGCAAAGCTGTCGCCCGCGCCAAGGGCGGCCCGAGTGTCGATTCGTACGCGATGAGCACGGGGGCATCTATCGCTGTCCAATCGCGAATTCCGACGCCAATCAGATAAGACATGGCGTGACGCAGATCCGTGGCGTACGCCAACACGGTGTGCGCGCTTGCTCCCCGCTCGACCTTTAAATGATCGAGGAACCACTCGACACTCTCAAAGAGGGGCGAGTCGACTACGGCGTCTTCGGCGCTTTCCTTTTCCAAATGTAAAGCTCCGGCTGCACGTACTGCATGTCTTCCACCGGGTCCGCATGCTCGCCCTGAAGGTCCGCAAGCTCGTAGTCCGCGCTGAGCGCTTGGATAAAGGAAGCAAATTGACCCGCGGCGATCTTGCCCGTTTCAAGCCGGTTGACCCGCTCCGTCTGGGCTGCTTTATCGAGTGAAGCGAAGGTCGTGGGGGTGTCCACCCCCAGCAGATTTGTCATCGGGGTCGATTCTAGGGTGGAGAAGACCACGAAGTCTGGCTTCGTCAGCGTAATGAGCCGGTCGTCGAAAGTGTGCGGCGGCACATCAGGTGGCTGGTAGAACGTAACCGCCGGGTGCTGGGCCGCCGCCATTTGGGCCATTCGAGTCGGAAATGGCACCGACCGCGGCTCAGGCGAATCTAAGAAAAGGGGCGGCGACCAGTACCAAGGATCGCTCGCGAGACCGACGACCGCGTTCGGATTCTTGTCCGCCTCTTTCTTCAGACCTCGGGCGGTGGCGTCCCGAGGGTCTTCGCCGAGCATCCAAGCCGTATATCTTGCCGTTCTCACCAGGCCTCCCGAATCGACGCCCCCGAGCCCAAGGATGCCCAAGGCCACCACCGACCGCCCCCAGCCGCCCTTCCGTTGCCCCGCCGAAACCGCGTAACCAAAGCCGGCCGCGACCCCCAGGTAGAGGGGGAACGTGTAGCGCATGTACTTGTCCTGCGCCCGCCCGATGAGGATGTAGTAAGGGACGAAGAAGACGAGCAGCGCAATCGCCCACTTATGCCGCCGGTAAGCCGCATAGCCGAGACCGGCCAACCCGAGCAAAACCAAAATGGTGCCGATGCCGGACTGGAGGTTGCCGAAGTGATACAAGAAGCCACTCGACGTCCCGGCAAAAACCAGACCGTGCCCCGCCGCCGCATGCCCCATCTCGAACCCGAAGTCCTCCATGAACTTGTCGTGCTCCAGCAGCGCGCCCGGGGTCGAGACTAAAAAGGCAAGAATGCAGACGCCAAAACCAATCGCCGCATCCTTCAAAAACCTGGGACGATGGCAAAGGAAAAGGATCGCGAGGAGGGTAACGAGACCAAGCGCCCCCGTGTATTTGGTGCCCGCACTTAGACCCGCGAACGCCGCGGAAAGCAGGAGGTCCCGCATAAACGCCTTCGGCGGGACCGGCTCTTCACCTTCCGGAATCAGACGCAAAGCAAAGAAGGCGCTCGCGACTAAGAGCAGAGTGGCAAAAACGTCGACGGTCTGAAAGCGTGAGTGCACAACATGCCCCGGCGCCACCGCGATCAAAGCGGCCGCCGCCCCCGCCCCCAATAACCCAATAAAGCGCCGAAGCATCAAGAAGACCAGCAGCACGGTCACCGCGCCACCAATCGCCCCCAAGACCCGTCCGGCCAAATGGCAACGCGAAACGAAGGCCCAAGTGGCGTCGGGATTCTTCGGGTCCGGCCCGCCGGAATAGGCCGCCGTCATATCGCTCACGATCCGCAGACCTGTCAAATAGAGCGTGCCGTACTTGTAAAACCCCGGCGTGAACTTGAGCTTCGCGGGCTCGATCTGCTGGCTGTACATCCAGTTGACCGGCTCGTCAGGGTGGTAGCTCTGGTTATGAAGCTCGTTCTTGAGCCCCCAACCGATGCCCACAAGGCGAATCGAGAGGGCAATCACGAACAGCGCGATCGGGATCAACAGTCGCCATCGATTGCCTTGGGCAAGAGCGGTCACGCCGTTGAGATTAGCATGCGCCATCGGCAGGCTACTTAGCCGGCGGCACGGCCGCTCGTCCCACGAGCCGCAGGGTGGTGTGCCCCTTCATTTTTTCTTCAAGCAGCGCCTGCTGCTTGTTGGGCTGAATCACCTGGAAGCTGGCTTCCGAATTCGCCTCCGCCTTGATCGTATCCTTCGTCACTCGGTCGAGGTCGAAAAGGATCGTTGCCTTGAAAACGAGTGGGAATTTGCCCAGCCCAGTCTCCTCGGAAGTGGATTCCGTGATCTGGTGAATGAAGTCCGCGAGGTCGGTCGTGAAGTCGAGCGTCGCTTCGACGCGATAGACCTTCCCTTTCTCGCCATCCACGAGGCCCTTGTAGGTGTACGTGTAGTCGAGTCGCTGAACCGCCTGCTTCCCTTCCTTACCCTTCAGCTTTTGCGGTTGGTAACCCACCGTTCGCTTCCACGTATCGCCAACCTTCACCGGGTTGAACGGCGTCTTTGGCGCAAAGTCGAGGGCGCTATCCATCGAACCGGCAAAGAGGGCCAGCCGGAAAAGCTCCTGTAGGAACGGCCCGATAAAATCGCCTTCCTGAGGGGCCGCCGGTTTTAAGGCGGGGATGAGTGAGAGGTTCTTGGCGGGCTTCTTAGGCGAAAGATCCTTGACTTCGAGGATCTCGTTGAACGGGGACACCGTGAGCTGGTAGTCCATGTTCGCCTTGACCGTATCCGTCTTTTCCGGCTCGTTGAACGTCTCGCCGTGAACTTCGTAAATAGTCGGGCGACGATAGCGCATCTGCGCGATCCCATCCGTCTTCATCGCCTGCACGACCTCGGAAAAATCGTAGTTGATGTCGAGATCGCTCGGAATCCACGTCTGCAGGGGATAGGCTCGAGACTCCGAATGGAGGCTCGAGCGCATCGCGTAGGCGAGTTTCGTGTTCGCCTTGAACACCCGGCCGAGCGATACCGCATCGGCTGTCCCGCCCTGATTCGTAGCGATGGCCAAAAAGAGTGCGGGAATAAAGATCATTTACCGGAGAACCTGCTTTGCTATGACCATACGCTGAATCTCGGAGCATCCTTCCCCGATCTCCGTCAGTTTCGCATCGCGCCAAAGTTTTTCGACGAGAAAGTCGGGGGTCATTCCACGTCCGCCATGAATCTGGATCGCCCGGTTCGTCACTCGGTTCGAAGTCTCGCTTGCGAAGAGCTTCGCCATCGCAGATTCCTTGATGATCGGCTTGCCTTCGTCGAAGAGCTGGTACCCCTGATCCAAAAGCAGTCGCGAAGCGTTAATCTCGACCTCGCTGTCCGCGATCATGTTTTGAACGGACTGCATATCGCACAGACGGCGGTTGAACTGCTCGCGTTGCTTGGAATACTCGACGGCTAATTCGTGCGCCTTCTCCGCGATGCCAAGGGCCATCGCACCTATGGCGAGACGGCCGCGGTAAAGCAGTCCGATCGCATCCTCAAACCGGCAGGGCGTATGCCAGGCCACCGCATCGACGAGATCGAAGGCCGTGGTCCAAGACGCCGAAACGCCGACGGTATTGATCCGCGTCACGTTCTGAAAACCAGGCTGGTTAGTTTCGACGAAGAACGCCGTCAATTCCTTCTCGTTGAGCCGCGCCATGATCACCATCAGGTCCGCCTTGCCGGCGTTCGTGATGAACATTTTCTGGCCGTTCAAGTGGAAGTAACCCGGCCTGCCTTCGATCGGTGTCGCAAGCGTCTGCACCCGTCGGGCATCCGAACCCGCTTCGGGCTCCGTAAGCCCCCATGCCAGCTTGATTTCGCCTTTGAGGATTCCCGGCAGGTACTTCGCGCACTGCTCTTCGCTGGCGAACCGGTCGAAATGGCCAAGGCAGAGGGCGTTAATCGCCGCGATGTTCATCGCGAGTGCCGGATCTCCCTTCGCCACTTCCCGGATCGACTCGCAATAGGTGCGGCAGGATAAACCAAGTCCACCCTTTTCCACCGGCAGGGTCATTGCGAGCAATCCCAGTTCGCCGAGGCGAGGCCAAATGGCATCCGGAAACGCCGCATCGCGCTCCCACACTCGGGTCTGGGGAAGGACCTCGGCGGCGACGAACGCACGCACCTGGTCGAGAAAAGCTTGGTCTTGAGTAGGCATCGAATGATAGGTCGGCCTTTCATCGGCCGTCGGATTGGAATGAGTTAGCGCCATTGCTGTCGCCAAGTTTACTTTTTCGGCTCACGTCTTCATGGGGCCGATCACTCAACAAAGGTGTTCCCGGGCGACACATCAGCCGTGAGTGTTATGATTGGGAAGTGAGTAGCGTTTACGAGGAGCTTGGTGAGACTTCGCGGCGCTTGATCTTGGGCGCTTTAAGGTCCGGCCCGAAGAACGTATCGGAACTCGTGGAGATGACCGGGCTCAAGCAGCCAAACGTCTCCAATCATCTTGCGCGAATGCGCGCCCGCAATGTCCTCCGGGGAAAGAAGTCGGGCCGCGAAGTGTACTACCACTTCGCCGACTCCGAGATAGAGGCGATCGTTTGCGCGGCCTTTGCGAATCAGCAGGAGGGCCAACGACACGAGCTTCAACTCGACGAGATCGCGTTGCGCTACGCCCAATTCGCGATCGAAGGCAACGATTCGGAGTGCGGTGACCTCCTGGAAACCGCGTTCAGCGCCGGACTTCCCTTGCTCGACGTCTACCAAGACATCCTAACCCCGGCGATGGCCCTCGTCGGCCAATGGTACAGCGACGGCTCGATCGACGAAGCGCAGGAGCACCTCGCGAGCGGAATCACGGAGCGCATGATGGCCCGGACGGTACAAGTCACCGGTCCCCGGCGGCGTCTGGGTGAGATTGCCCTCCTTGGCACCGCTCCGAACGCCTGGCACGTTATCGGGCTCCGCATGATCGCCGACTACCTTCGCTATTGCGGCTGGAAAACGTACTACCTGGGCGCCAACGTTCCATGCGCTAGCTTCGAAGCAGCCGTTGCGCGATTGAAGCCGCGGCTGGTTCTGTTCAGCTGCGCATCCGAGATCGGGGCAGACGATACGATTCGCCTCATCCGCAGCATCCGCGCGCAGAATGGCGAAGAGTCGCCGGTCATCGGCGTAGGTGGCGCGTTCGCGGTCGAAAACAGCCGAGTATTCCGCACCGCCGGTGCGAGTTTCGTCTGCGAAACCCTCCGCCAATTCGCCACCGACCACCTCCCCCGCATTGAAGCCCGCGAGTTGGATTCGTTCAGTCAGGTGGCATAAGTGCGGTTACGATCAACAGATCGTGTAGTCCGCGCCCTGGCCTCCGGGACAGGACGTGGGGGAGGTTTTGGAGACAGCGCCATCGCCAAACGGCCGTCCCAAGTCTTGGCAGGGCCAAGGCTCGGACTACACCTGACGGTAAAACAAAATGGCCCGCCGACCATTCGGTCAGCGGGCCATTTTCGTAACCTGACTCTTAGGCGGTCAAGCCGGCGCGAGCCTGTTCGACGACGGCCTTGAAGGCGTTCATGTCGGCGATGGCGAGTTCGCTGAGCATCTTGCGGTTCACCTGGATGCCGGTCTTGGTGAGACCGGAAATGAACTGCGAGTACTTGATGTCGCACTGGCCGCAAGCGGCGGTGATACGAACGATCCAAAGGCGGCGGAAGTCTCGCTTACGGGCGCGGCGGTCGCGGAAGGCGTACTGCCCCGACTTCATTACCTGCTCGTGAGCACGGCTAAAGACGTTCTTCTTACGGCCCCAATAGCCGGACGCCTTCTCGATAATCTTCTTGTGGCGCTTGTGGCGCATTAACCCACGCTTGACGCGAGCCATAGTTCTATTCTCCTCGTTTTATCTGTCGGACCGGGTCCCAGCGCATTCGCGCGGTAGCGGTAGAGAGTGGCAATTCTAGATCGAAGCGGGCGGGATCAGCGCGTGACCATTGAGATCAGCTTGGCGCGATTCGACTCAACCTTCGCTGCCTTGGCGGCCTTGTTGGCCTCGGCATCGTACAGGCTGGGCGTCTTCACCTGACCCAAGACGAGCAGTCGGCGCATTCGCTTCTGCTCGCCTCGGAACACTTCCGGCGTCTGCTCAAGTCGTCGCTTCCGGGACGAGTTCTTGTGCAGGAACTGGTGGCTGTTGTACGCCTTCGTTCGCGTGATCTTTCCGGTCCCCGTTATTTTGAACCGCTTGACCGTTGTTTTGTTTGTTCGTATCTTTGGCATCTTTCTTCTTCGCGAAGCCTGGCTTAGGGTTCATCACCATAATCATCAGGCGACCGTCCAGAGTCGGTATCCGCTCGACCACGCCAAGTTCACCAACCTGCTCCGCAAACATGTCGAGCTTTCGCCGACCGAGTTCGGGGTGGGTGACTTCGCGGGCCTTGAACATGCAGGTCACTTTGACCTTATGCCCCTCTTCAAGAAACTCAACAGCTTTCTTGATGTTAAAGGCGAGATCGTGTTCTGCGATGCGCGGACTGATCTTTATACCTTTAACTTCCTGCTGCTTGCTCTTCTTATCCTTTCCCTGCTTGCCTTCGAGGTACTTGTGCTTCCCGAAGTCGATGATTCGGCAGACAGGAGGCTGGGCGGTCGATGAGACCAAAACCAAGTCCAACCCTTCTTCCCGGGCAATGTTCAAGGCTTGGCGGCTCTGCATGATGCCAAGCTGTTCTCCATCGGATCCGATTACACGGATGTCGCGATATTTCAGCACTCGCTGATTAATTTCGGGCCCAGGCTCAGGTCGGGGCGGTCTTCTAAATCCTGCTATGTTCGTTCACCTCTGCTGCCGGACTGCTGGCAGTGCCTAAAGTATAGCTTGGCCATCTAAGAAGGCCAAGTTTTTCGGTTGAGTCGTGAGGGTTTCCGAGGTATTTCGGCACCCATTCCGCAAAGTTGGTCTCCATTCGTTCCGTAAACGTATGGGACTGGGTATTGAACCTACTCCGCAAGATCCAGTCGAAGCGTATTGGAACCTAAGTCGCACGCTTTCGAGCGTTTCATCAATGGTCGCCGGTAATGTAGGTAGTGGAATGATCAGTGGGGCGGAAGCAAAGCGAGTCTGCGTAATCGGAGCGGGAACGATGGGGAGCGGAATCGCTGCCCACGCCGCCAATTTGGGGTTCGAGGTTACTCTCCTCGACACCACCCAAAACTATGTCGCGGATGCATTCGATCGGGCCAAGGGCTCACGACCGCCTCTCTTCTATACGCCGGAAACGGCGAACCGGATCCGTCTCGGGAATGTCGGCGATAACCTTGCCTGGCTTCGCGAAATGGACTGGGTCTGCGAGGCGATCGTCGAACAGCCCGAGGCCAAGAAGCAACTCTACAGCCGCATCGAGCCCTATCTCCGCGAAGACGCGATGATCTCGACCAATACGAGCGGTTTGGAGATCGGCCGCCTCGCCCAGGGATGCTCGGATTCCTTTCGCTCGCGATTTGTGGGGGCTCACTTCTTCAATCCTCCCCGCTACCTAAAACTGCTCGAACTGATCCCGACCGCCGACACTTCGCCTGCCGTCGTCCAGACGATGACGAAGTTTCTTGAGGGCTCCCTGGCCCGCCGCGTCATCCTCGCCAAGGACACCCCCGGATTCATCGCCAACCGGTACGGCATGTGGTGTATGTTCCACGCGATTCATGTGGCGGAGCGGCTTCACCTAAAGGTCGAAGACGTCGACGCGATCACGGGTCCGTTCCTGGGCCGGCCAAAGAGCGCCTCATTCCGACTCAACGATATCGTCGGCCTGGATGTCATGCGGGACATCGCCCAGAACCTAAAGGACCGCTGCCCGAACGACCCTCGCATCGGCACATTTAAGATTCCAGATTCGATGCTGCACTTGCTCGCCCGCAATTGGCTGGGCGAAAAGACGGGGCACGCCTACTACCGGCGGGACGGCAAGGATCTCCTGGTACTGGATCTCAATACGTTCTCGTACCGCCAGAAGCTGGACGTCAAACTACCGCAGCTTGATCGCCTCGCCGGACTTCCGCTTGCGGAAAGAATTCGCGAGGCGCTGACCCAACGAGATGAAGTCGGCGAGTTCCTTCGCATGTATCTCGTGCCCGCGCTGCAGTACGCCAACGAGTTGAAGGAGGAGATCAGCCATTCCGTGCTCGATTTCGATCGCGTGATGGAGTGGGGGTTCGGCTGGGAAAAGGGCCCTTTTGCGATGATCGATGCCATCGGGGCCGAGCATCTGCTGATCGATTCGCCAAAGTATTTCGAGCAGGGTCGCCCCCGAGGTTTCGACGGAGTCTACGCCGACCTTCCCCGCGAGCCCCAGTACTCAAGGCTCACGGACTACCCGATCGTAGCAGAGCGCGAGAACTTTCGGCTCCGTGACATGGGGGATGGCGTTACCGCAGTCGGTATCACGACCAAGATGGGCGTGATCACCCCGGCGCTGGTGGACGAACTCCTCGATCAGGTGAAGGTTCACGGCCTCATCCGCTTCGTTCTGGCGAGCGAGGCCAAGGCATTCTCAGTCGGGTTCGACCTGACATTCTTTGAGCACGCGATCGCCCAACAAGCCTGGAGCGACATCGAAAAAGCTTTGGTGAACCTCCAAAAACTGGGTGAAGCCCTTGAAGGCGCCGCTTGCGTGGCCGCCGTCCACGGCTACTGCTTGGGCGCCGGTCTGGAACTTGCCCTCTCGTGCTCGCACATCGTGGCACTCGCGGAGAGCCAAATCGGTCTCCCTGAGGCACGGGTGGGCCTCATCCCCGGGGGGCGGGGCGTGACCTTGATGCGCAATTATAATCAGCACTCGGCAAAGCGGCTCGCGGAAGTGGCGATGATCCTTACCGGTGGCGAAATTTCGACTTCGGCGGATCAAGCCCGATCTCTCGGATACCTGCGGTCCGATGATAGGACCGTCTACCACCCGGACCGGCTGTACAGCGAAGCCAAACGCGTCGCTCTCGCCTCCCGCCCGGTGAAGCGGCCAGAGTGGGCGGCGATGGTCGGCCCGTTGATCGGCATGATCGACCGAGACTTGGATAGCGCGAGCCACCGAGGCGATTTCAGCGAGTACGACCTAACCGTCGGTCACAAGATCAAGCAGATCTTCGGCCGATCGAAGTCATATGACGAATCGCTTACCAAAGAGCGCGCTGAGTTCCTTGATCTGTGCGGCAGGTCGTTTACGCTAGCTCGGATTAAGCATATGCGCGAGACGGGCAAGCCGCTGCGGAACTAGCCCAGGACTTCCGCGATCGTCACCCGTTCCCGCCGTATCGAAGACTCCACGGCGGCGAACACCATGGCGAGGCTCTTGATGTTGTCGTGGCACTCCCCGTTAGGTGTGCGGCCGGTCTTTAGAGCCTCCAAAAACTCTGCTAACGATCCCTCGATGCCTCCCTTGACATGCTCTGGGGGGGCTTCGATGCTCTCGGTTTTGGAATGAAACCCGGCCGGTTCAACGACCACCTGAGCTTTCGGCTGAGCATTTCCCACCCAAACCGCAGTGCCCCCGGGTCCCACCGCACGCCAGTCTCCCTCCCAAGAGGTATGCAGACCTTCGGCGCACCAACTGCCCCGGTAGCAGTATTGAAGGCCGTCCGACATTTCGAATAGAGCATTCGCACAAGCGCCGTGCCGGTACCAGCTCCAGGTTGGATTGAATTCCTCGGCGTAAACGGACACCGCGTCTGCGCTGGCGAGATAGCGGGCGGCGTCGAATGTGTGAATCGCCATGTCGAGCAGAAGGACATGCGCCATCTCGTCGCGAAAGCCCCCAAAGTGGGCGCCGATATAGAAGTCCGAATTCAATATCCCGAGACCCTTCAGATGTCCCTGGATGAGGTTCCGAAACGCGAGGATTTGGGAATCGTAGCGGCGGCTCTGGCTGACCATGTAGAGCTTCCCCGCTGCTTCCGAAGCCGCGACCATCTCACGGGCCTGAGCCATCGTTGCGGCCATCGGCTTCTCCCCTATCACCGGCAAACCACGGCCTAGGGCGGTCAAGGTGACTTCGTGGTGAATTTCCGGCGGCGTGACATCCACGACAAAGTCAGGCCCGCAGGCCGAGATCGCGTCAGAAAGATTCGTCCCCGTGTACTCATACGGAAGCCCCAGTTCGGCGGCCGCTTCACCGGCGACTCCGGGCCGCACATCGATCCAACCGGCCAATGTGACATCTGAATTCTTAGCCAGGTTTTGGGCCCAAGCCCGGCCCATTCCACCCGCGCCAACCAGCAATGCTCGCATGGAACGAAGGTTAGCCGATTGAAATTATCCTTCGCCTCCGACTATGGCGGAAGCACAGGGTAACGTCCAACGGATGGCCTCCAACCGCTTCACGCTTACCGCGTTTGCCGACGAGATAAGTCCAAAGCTCGACGACCAGATTGAAACGATGACGAAGCTCGGCGTGGCCGAGTTGGACCTTCGTAGCGTCGACGGAATTAACGTTCTCGACCTCTCCCTCGACCAAATCGAGCGCATTCTCGCCAAGCTTCATGAGCACGGCTTGGTGGTCTCGTGCATCGGGTCTCCCGTCAATAAGGTCCCCTACGATGTAATGACCCAGGGCCGCGAGTTCGACCGCCTGAAGCGAGCCTGCTACGTCGCCCAGCGGATGAACACCACCCGCGTCCGGATCTTCACGCCAGAGGTGCCGGAGGGTCAGCATGACGAGCTGGCGCCGAAGGTCTTGGACTGGATGCGAGAGCAAATCCGCCTCGCTAAAGACCAGCACATCACGCTACTCCACGAAAACGACGCCAAGTATTGGGGCGCCTACCCGGAGAACGCCAAACGGCTTTTCGGGGAGCTAGGATCCTCCAATTTCAGGGCCGCGTTCGACTTTGCAAACACCGTTCTGCTCGGTTTCGAGCCCATGGCGGATTGGTTCCCCTGGATCCTTCCCTACCTCGACACCCTCCACATTAAGGACGCGACCCGCGAAGGTCAGCAGGTGGTGCCGGCGGGACAAGGCGACGGCCAAATCGAAATGGCCCTGCGCTTCTTGATCAGCGAGGGCTGGAACGGCAACCTGACCATCGAACCCCACTTAAAGGCGGCAGGACCTCTGGGCGGATTTAGCGGGCCACAACTGTTCGAAACCGCCGTGACCGCGCTTCGCGAAGTTTTGGCGAAAGCGGGCGGTCAAGCGTGACCGTCCGGTACGGAATCATCGGTTGCGGCAAGATTTATAGCACCCACGCCGACGCCCTGCTTGAGATCGAAGGTGCCGAACTGACCGCGGTCTACGACACGGACCCCAAAGCGGCAAGAGCGGCGGCGGATCGTTACGGAGTCCATTTTGCTCGAACGGTTGAGGAGGTCTACAACCGAGCGGACGCCGTCATCGTCGCGGTTCCCAGCGGCCTTCACAGCGAAGTCGGAATGGCGGCGGCCCGCGCGGGCAAGCACGTAGTCGTTGAGAAGCCGATCGACGTATCCATGTGGGCGGCAAACTCCCTCGTGATCAGCTGCCGCGACGCCGGCGTAAAACTCACCTCGATTTCGCAGCACCGGTTCTCGCGCGACATTCAGGTGTTACGCCAAGCCGCCCAGTCCGGCGACCTCGGCCAGCTTATCCAGGGCGACGCCTACGTGAAGTGGTACCGAACTCAAGCCTATTACGACTCGGGCGATTGGCGCGGAACCTACCGGCTGGACGGCGGCGGATGCCTGATGAATCAGGGCGTGCACTACGTCGATATGCTCCAGTGGGTCATGGGCGGCGTGCGCTCCGTCCAAGCGGTGTGCCGAACCCTGAATCACTCGATAGAAGTGGAAGACGTGGCCTACGGCCTCCTGGAGTTCCGTAACGGCGCCATTGGAATGATCCAAGCCTCTACTTGCTGCTATCCCGGCCTGGCCGAGCGCATCGAGATTCACGGGAGCTATGGCTCGGTGATCCTCGAAGGAGACCGTACCAAGCTCTGGCAGGTTGACCCCGTCGCTTCGGGTGAGGGCCAGTACGGCGGCGGCGTGATGATGCAGCCAACGCCGAACGTCCATCTCAGCTCAATCATGCCCTTGGTGGATTCTATGCAGGACACCAGCTATCAGTGGGGCGAACAGCATCGCCGGCAACTCCAAGACTTCACGGAGGCGATCGTGGACGATCGTGATCCATTCATTACGGGCGAGATGGCCCTGGAGCCCCTGGAGATCATCCTGGGGATTTACGAGAGCAGCCGCAAGGGCGGGGAAAAGGTGTTTCTATGAGGTTCGGTCTTTGTTGCGACGTGGATCTGGCGCGGGATGCGCTCAAGGCAGGTTTCGACTACGTGGAGATCGCGGCCAACGGGTTTGCGCAGGACGAAGACTTCAACGTCCGAACCTACCGCTCTCTCTCGGTCGAGGCGAGCAATGTGTTTTTCCCAGGCGGGTTGAAACTATTCGACGATCCGGCTCCAGATATTTCCTTCTATGTTGCCCAAGCGGTGCGCCGCGCAGCGGATATCGGCATCGCGACCATGGTTATCGGGAGCGGAGCCGCACGTACGGCGCCCGATGGAATGGACCTAGTTGAAGCCGAGGCGCAATTCGTGGCGATTTGCGCGGAGATCTCGCGCGTAGCCGGAAACTACGGTATCCAAGTAGCACCGGAGTCGCTCGGACGCGCTGAGACCAATGTCGGTCGAGATTTAGGCGCGCTTGCCTATGCCCTCGCGGATCATGGGGTCGGATACACCGCCGACTCGTATCATATCCTCTACGAGTGGCAACAAGATGGCGGTGAAGGGATTCCCCCCGAGTCACTCTGGGCCGATCAAATCCCCTTTACGCCGACCCACGTGCATCTCGGAACGATTCCCAGAGAAGCGCCTTGGGAGGATGCTTCCCTGCTCGAAGGGTTCGTCTCGCGCCTGTATGCGCTCGGCTACGATGGTCGAGTCAGTATCGAATCAAAGTTGGCCTCTCGAGACGTCGAAACATTAAAAGCGGTCCATGAGCAACTCGTGGCGTTATTTGCTTAGAAGCCTGGCCACTTTGAAGAGTGAAGCAAAGTCTCGGCCTTTCGGTCGATTCTGCCGACGGGCGGCATGAGTGCCCCTTACCGCTCATTCGGTGGCCCGCCGCGTCTCTAAATGGGGGACAATTGCGGCATGCCACTCGTCGACATGCCCCTCCTCGACTTGGAAAAGTACGCGGGAAGGAATCCCCGCCCGGACGACTTCGACCCTTATTGGGACGCCGGCCTTGCCGAAATGCACGCCGTTGATTCTCGGGTGAGCCTGGTGCCGCACCCCTTACCCCTGGACTCCGTTGAAGCCTTCCACCTCACCTTCACCGGAGTCGGCGGAGCCCGTATTTACGCCAAGTATCTGCGACCGAAGGGCAAAAAGGACTGCCCAATCGTCCTTCAGTTCCACGGCTACACCCACCATTCGGGTGATTGGTCGGAGAAACTTGGCTATGCGGCGGCAGGCTTTTGTGTGGCCGCGCTGGACTGTCGGGGCCAAGGCGGCCGATCCGAAGACGTCGGCGGAACTGTCGGTAACACCCAGCGCGGCCACATCATCCGCGGCCTCGACAACGACCCAAGCCAACTCCTCTTCCGCTCGATCTACCTCGACGCCGCGCAGCTCGCGAAGATAGTGATGGGGTTCGACGAGACCGACGCCACCCGGGTCGGTGCCATGGGCGGAAGCCAGGGCGGGGCCCTTACGCTGGTCTGCGCCGCGCTAGTTCCGGAGGTAAGGCGCGCCGCCCCGGCCTACCCCTTCCTCTGCGACTACAAACGAACTTGGGAGATGGACCAAGGCGGATCCGCCTATGAGGAGATGCGCTGGTACTTCCGCATGCACGACCCCCGGCACGAGCGAGAAGATGACGTCTTCCTCCGCCTCGGATATATAGACGTCCAACACCTTGCGCCCCGGATCAAAGCGGAGGTCATGATGGCGGTCGGACTGATGGACAACATCTGCCTCCCCTCGACCCAGTTCGCGGCCTACAACAAGATCACGTCTCCAAAGAGGACGGTAATTTATCCCGACTTCGGCCACGAGGGTTTGCCTGGCTTTGGCGACATGACGTTCGACTTCATGATGGGTCTCCGCTAAGATGGCCGCTCGCAGTCGGGCCGGTGAGTTGGCGCTTGAGATCTACGGCGAGGTCCTTGCCGCGGTGCGGGCCGACCGACTGGTTGAGCAGGCGATTTCGGCAGATGGCGATCGCCTGGTCATTCAGTCTCAGGCGTACGACCTTCGCCACTTCCGACGAATTCGCGTTGCCGCGGTAGGCAAAGCCTCGGTCGCGATGGCTCAAGGCGCCAAAAACGTCCTCGGCGAAAGGATCGACGAAGGTCTGATCGTCACCAAGCAGGGCTACGGAGAGCCAGTGGAGGGATTCACGGTTCTCGAAGCCGGGCACCCAGTCCCCGACGAGACCTCTTTGGCCGCCGGCGGACAGCTCCTAACCTTTGCTCAAGGGTCGAATGAAAGCGACTTTTGCCTCTTTCTCCTGTCCGGCGGAGCATCCGCCCTCGTGGAGTCGCTTCCCGGCGACCTCACATTGGAAGACCTGCAAGCCACGAACGAAGCCCTGCTTGCCTCTGGCCTGGATATCGGTGCGATAAACGCAGTGAGGCGCCAGATCTCAAGGATTAAGGGCGGCCGGCTGAGTGCCGCCTTCGGAGACGCCACGGTCGTGGTGCTCGTCCTGTCCGACGTGGTCGGCAACTCCCTCGCCGCCATCGGCTCCGGACCTTTCATCGCCACCACCCAAGAAGTAGTCAGCGACGCAACGATCCGTCTCCTGCCGGAGCGGGTGCGCCAGGAACTTCTGGCTGCGATACTGACGCCACTGGACGCCCCAAAGCGGGATCACTTCGTGATCGGCAGCGTGTCCCTCGCGATCCACGCCGCCGCGGATGCCGCCCGCGCCCGAGGGTTGCTCGCCCTCGCCTATCAAGATCCCCTGCGAGGAGAGGCTCGCGAAATGGCTCGCCAGATCGTCGACCTGTTCCAGCGCCAGGCCAAGGCCCTCGACGAGCAGGCGTTCTGCATGATCTTCGGGGGTGAAACCACCGTCACTCTCCGCGAAGAGGGCGGAAAGGGCGGACGATGCCAGGAAATGACCCTCGCTGCCGTACCCGGGATCGCAAAGGTCTCCCACGCGGCGTTCCTCGCCGCCGGAACGGATGGCACCGACGGTCCGACCGACGCGGCTGGTGGCCTCGTCGAGACCGCCACGACGGCCAACGGCCGGTCTCAACGGGCCGACCTCGTGAGCCATAACGCGTATTTCTATCTGGAAGCCGCCGACGCCCTCGTACGCACTGGCCCCACGGGGTCGAATCTGAATGACATCTGCCTCGTCATCCGAGCCCCCATATGAACGCAACTACCAGCCTTTTTCCTAAGCTCTATAAAGGCTGCCAGGTGGTCGGTCTCGCGGAACTCGTACACATGGGCGGACTCGATACGGTTAACGTCGTCATTCGAAACGGCTTCTGGGTCGGCGAAGATGACCTCGCGCACGACCTCCGCAAGTTCATTCGGGAAATGGAGGCTAACGATGTCTCGATCTCCAAAGCCTCGACCTCGTTCTCCGCGGCCCAACTCACCGGCCCGGATTCCCCGCTGCCCATCCTGCGGGACAACGGAATCACCGAATTTCGAATGGGATGGTTCCCTCGCCCGGAGGGTGATGTCCGAGAAGCTCTCGGCAAAGCCCAGCAAGACCTCGCCGGAGTCGCAGAAGCCTGCGAGCGGTACGGCGTCAAGGCGGTCTACCAACTCCACCACCACACCTTGATCACGAGCCCATCCGCCGCGTTCCTCACGGTCAACAGGCTCAATCCGCGTCATGTCGGTATCGAGTTGGATCCCGGGAACCAGAGTTTCGAAGGCTTCGAGCCTTGGGACTACGCCTGTGGACTCCTCGGCGATTACGTCGCTTGGGTCGGCGTGAAGGACACGTATCCTTGGCGGGTCGAGCCGCGAGTCGAAGAAGCCGGAAAGGGCTGGCAGAGAGAATTTTGTCCCCTCGCAGAAGGGGTGACGAACTGGCAGGATCTCGTCCACGCCCTCGCTGGCATTGACTTCTCGGGCACGTTCGTCTTCATGCCGTTCTACGAGCCGAACGATGTCGAGCAGCGAAACGCAAAGCTTGTAGGCGATATCGAGTACTTGCGAGCATTACGAGAGACGCTTCCGCGTCGCTCTTACTAGCTTTCTTACGGCGCTTCTGGCAAAGGAAAGCCACTTGGGCCTACATATGGAACGCCTAAAGCGTTTCAGCGGGTACACCAACGTTGATGCCCCTTTTCGTTGCGGCAATGCTGCTTGCCCAAGCGCCGACCCTCCATATGCCGGCCTTGTTCTCGGACAACATGGTTCTGCAACGCGGCCAGTCCCTTCCCTTCTTCGGCACTGCCGCTGCCGGCACGAAGATCGACGTGACGATGAACGGCCACCACGCCTCGACGGTGGCGAAGACGGACGGCACCTGGAATGTGAGCCTCCGCCCCATGGCCGCCGGCGGACCCTATACCGCGACCGTCGCCGGAGACGGAACCCTGACCCTTCGCAACGTCATGGTCGGCGAGGTCTGGCTCTGCAGTGGTCAATCGAACATGGAGCGGCGGGTCTCTGAGGCTGACCAGAGCGAAGCCGCCCAAGCGGAAGCCGATCCCGCGATCCGAATGTTCACCGTCACGCGGTCGAGTCTGGAAAACCCCGGCGCGGACGTCGCCGGCACCTGGGTTCCCGCCGCTTCGGATACCGTTCTGAACTTTTCCGCCGTCGGCTACTGGTACGCCTCGATCCTTCACAAGAAGCTCGGCGTGCCCATCGGCATCATCCACTCCTCCTGGGGCGGAACCCCAGGCGAGGCTTGGATCCCCCGCCGAACCCTGCGAAACTCACCGACCTTTGCTCCGATGGTCGACCAGTATCTGACCGGGCTCCACGACTTTCCCGAGCGCAAGGCGAAGTTCGACCGCGAGTTTGCCGAGTGGAAGGAGAAGGTCTACCACACCGACATCAGCAACGACGGCTTCGGAATGGGCTATCAAGATCCGGACAAGGACGTGAGTTCTTGGAAACAGGTCACCCTGCCCAACCTCATGGAGGTCACCGAGGGGCAGGACATGGACGGCGCCGTTTGGTACCGGAAGACGGTCGAGCTCCCTCCAGATTGGACGGCGAAGGACCTCCGCATCAGCCTCGGGCCGATTAGCGATTTCGACATCACTTACATCAACGGCCGCCGGATCGGCAGCGTGGACGACCACTACCAGTACCCGTATGCCGTACAGCGGGTCTATCCGATTCCGCCCGCGCTCGCCAAAGGCGGGACGAACGTGATCGCAGTTCGGGTTTTCAATCAGTACGGCCGAGGAGGATTTACCGGCGGCGCGCCGCTGATGAAGATTTACCGGCACGACGGAATGGACGACCCGGTCTCGCTTGCCGGGCCTTGGCTTAGCAAGGTCGAGCGGTTTATCCAGCCCGCCACACCCGAAGTCGTCGCCAGCCAACCACCCCCACCTTACGGCCCCGGCCACCCCTGGGCGCCGGGCGGACTCTTCAACGGCATGATCTCGGCCATGATCCCGTACGCGATCAAAGGAGCGATCTGGTACCAGGGCGAAGCGAACGTCGACCGCGCCTACCAATACCGCGAGCTGCTGCCGATGCTGATCGAAGACTGGAGGAAGCGCTGGGGGCAAGGGGACTTCCCTTTCTATATCGTCCAGTTGGCGAACTACACGCAGCGGGTCGATCAGCCGGGCGAGAGCAATTGGGCGGAGTTGCGCGAGGCGCAGTCGATGGCGCTGAAGCTGCCAAATACGGGCTTGGCGACGATTATCGATATCGGCGAAGCGAACGACATCCACCCGAAGAACAAGCTCGAGGTCGCGCGCCGGCTCTCATTAATCGCTCTCGACCACGAGTACGGCGAGCGTTCGATCTTCTCCGGCCCCATCTTCCGGAAGGTCAAGTTCGAGGGCGCCGAGGCGCATCTTGAATTCGATAGTCTGGGTGACGGTCTGAAAACCTCCGACGGCATTGCCGTGGCCGGATTTACAATCGCGGGCGAGGATCGGAAGTTTTATTGGGGCACTTCGAAGATCGTCGGGAATACCGTCGTCGTTTCCTGTCCGTACGTGGCAAAACCCGTCGCAATTCGGTACGGATGGGCGAATAATCCGTATGTGAATCTTGTGAATTCGGTGGGCTTGCCGGCGTCGCCATTTCGTACCGACGATTGGCCAGGAATTACGGTCGGGACGGGCGCGAAATGAGGACCGTCCGACTTTGGGAGGGGGATGCTCCGGGGGCGCTTGGGCAGGCTCCAGAGGATATTCCTTCGCTGAACGTGTTGTCGGAAAAGGCGGGCGAATCCAAGCCCGCCTTCATCGTCTGCCCTGGCGGCGCCTACGCCGGTTTGGCCGACCACGAGGGCAAACCGGTCGCTGAGTGGTTTGAGTCCGTCGGCGTGAGGGGCTTTGTCCTGAAGTACCGCCTCGGCCCCCGCTATCACCATCCCATCGAGCTCGGGGACGTTTCCCGTGCCGTCCGCCTCGTCCGCGCCCGAGCCAATGAGTTTGGTGTCGATCCCAAGCGCATCGGCGTCCTCGGCTTTTCCGCCGGCGGCCACCTGTCTTCCACCATCGCCACCCACCACGACGATGGCAACTCCAGCAGCAGCGATCCGATCGAAAAGGTCTCCAGCCGCCCGGACGCTTCTGGCCTGATCTACCCCGTGATCTCCCTACTGCCGCCGTACTACCACGCCTATTCCCGCGAGATGCTCCTCGGCAAAGATTCCCCGGATAGCCTGGCCGAGTCGCTCACGAACTATAAGAACGTCGCTCTGGACACCCCGCCGACCTTTATCTGCCACGGCATGGACGACGACGCGGTGCCGATCCAGAACTCGCTCCTGTACGCGATGGCACTTGCCGAGCACAAGGTGAAGTTCGAGTTGTACGTTCCCCACCACGGCCCCCACGGATATGGATTGGGCACGCCGGGTTCGGAGCAAGATTGGCGGCCTCTCGCTGAGAAGTGGTTGCGCGGGATCGGGTTTTAGGCTCCTTGCCCCCTTCCTCGGAGTTTGACGCCGATGTCGTGGTGATCGGAGCCGGCGCGGCTGGCATCATCGCGGCTTGGCGCGCGGCTTCGCTCGGGGCTCGCGTCGTGTTGTTGGAGAAGACGGCGCGCATCGGCACCAAGATCCTGATCTCCGGTGGCGGCAAGTGCAACATCACCCACGACGGACCGATCGAGGATCTTCTGCGAGCCTTTCGTCCGGAAGAGGGGCGTTTTTTGCGCCCTTCGTTCTACCGCTTTAAGAACACTGAGATCGTCGAGATGCTCACGGATCGCGGCTTGGAGGTCTACACCCGACCCGACGGCCGCATCTTCCCCGTCGACCGGATGGCGAAGGATGTGGTGGCGATCCTGGAGTCGTACCTGCGGGAAGCGCGGGTCAACGTTCGGCTCGCCTGTCCGGTTACTTCGCTTAACGTTGTCGACGGCCGCGTTGACGAGATTCGATTCTTACGTGGCGAGGTCGAGGAGCGAGAGATTGACGCCCCTAGCGGCGGCTACCGCGCGAAAACGGCCAAGAATCTACTACGCGACGTCAATACAGAAATCGTGGTGCCCTCCACCAAGACCTACGGTCTTCGGGCTCGGCAGTACATCGTTTGTGTCGGAGGAAGCTCCTATCCGAACAGCGGAACCACGGGCGACGGCTGGCCCTGGCTCCGCGCGGCCGGCCACACGGTAGCGCCACTGCGTGCGGCCTTGGCGCCGCTGTACTTGAACGAGCGGGATGCCTGGGTCGACCTCGCCGGCGTGGCTTTAAGGGACATCGTCCTCAAAGGCCGGCAAGGCAAGGAGTTCGTCCGCTGGAGCGGCGACATGCTTTTCACCCACCAAGGCATCTCCGGCCCTTCTGCCTTGGCGATCAGCCGCTTGGTGGCCGAGCGGATCGAGTCCGGCCCCGAGCCCACCATCGAGGTCGACCTAATGCCGAATTCGACCCCGGAAGAAGTTGGAGCCTGGCTCCAAAACATGTTCACCACTTCCCCCCACCGCCGGTTAGGGGACTTTCTTGAGGATACGATTCCGGCTCGCGTCGTCGAGCGGCTTTTGATTATCGCGGAGATCCCTTTAGGAGCCGCCGGTAAACAAATCGATCGCAAATCCCGAAACCGCCTTGCCGCACTCTTGAAGGGTTGGACGCTCGGTCGAGTTCGCCATGTGTCTCTGGAAAAGGGCGAGGTGGTTGCGGGAGGAGTCGTCTTAAGCGAAGTCGACCCCAAGACGATGCAATCCCGCCTGGTCGAGAACCTGTTTCTTTGCGGCGAGATCCTCGACATCGCCGGCCCCGTCGGCGGCTACAACCTCCAAGCGGCCTTCGCCACCGGCTTTGTCGCAGCGGAATCAACAATAAAGCGCCTATCCTAACTCGAAAAATCCTAGCCAGTAGCAATTCAAATCGGTAGCGCCATAACAGCGTAGCCATGCGCTCCATTTATCCTGGCATTTATACGGTTCAGGCAGGCCCATATCGGAAGTCACGAATCGACACGTATGGAGCGCTTTTCATCGCCGGCTGGGATCTTCTGAGCGACGGAAAGACAATGTTCACGACTCTCGCAAAAAGAATCCCATGAGGTGAGATCAAACCTTCTCTAAAAATGCGATGACACATAAAACTTCCTTGACAGGTCTGTGACGTGAGAGTATGATTATCTTATGCAAATGAGTAGCCCCCAAGAATTGAGCGATCGGCTACTACGAAGCAGAAATCAGATTTCGCGTATAGATTTTACCAAGAGTGGTCCAAACGAGTCAAAAATATGGACCGATACACGTATACGTGTAACATGGGTCGGCGAATCTTCTTCTGACGAATATTCTTTGTCTCCCGCAGGAGAACCTCAAAGCGGGATAGCTCCAGATGAGGTGTACGATCTTCGCGACAAGCTCAGTCCGCATCTCAAGGAGCAAGTCCATCATAGCACGCTGGCCAATTCTTACCTTGCAGTCAACACGGAACGAACTCATTGGTTCGTTTTGAAGTTACCCGACCTTGACCACGTAGTACCCGCTCAGGTCAAAAAGAGACTTGCTCTAATTCGCCGAGCTTTGTCGCTTGAAGTCGGCTACCGCGAAAGCTCAACTAGCGCCGCGCAAGGCGTGCTGCCTCGTAGACTTGGCTATAGCACAGTAGTTCCAGACAATCCCAGCGATGCACATTTGTGGTGTATCAGTTCAAAGCAGAGCTATCCATACATTGCATACGAATATCTTAAGGGGATGAGCTTACGCGATTGGATCCACAAGAAGCATCACAGGGAAAAATTTAACGGGCTTGCTGATGTAAGAGAGTGGTTTGCGCTCGCGAAGGCTCTCGTACGCTCACTGGATAGGCTTCACAGAGAGCGCGTCACACATGGCTTTATCTGCCCAGATACGGTAATCATCCCTTATGACGTCTTACAAAAACAAAGCATTGAAGAGAGTGATCTACTTCAGTTTGTAAATGCGGCTGGCTCGCAGCAGGTTGTTGATTTACCGATAAAGAATTCACTACCTCACTTTACTAGGATTCGTCGATGGTATGATGCGATGGAAAACATATACCACTTCCATGAGCCACGAGAAAATTCTGCAGAATATATTATTGACGAGGGCGGAAGCGACTACCACTCCACTACGGATATTTTCTCTCTTGGGATAACTCTCGCATTCCTAGCAACTGGTCGACAAGACCTACTATGCCCTTTTGAATTCCCTCAAACAGATACATCGCTGCCTATTGGCTGGCAAACAATTGCTTACAAGGAACGCAGGACAGTTTATGCGTCAATGAAGTCGCAATTGCTGGAGGCGCTACGCGTTGCATGTATCGATAGAAGGCCCACTGACAAGCAGGCGGGCCTTTCTCGGACGGAACTGGAAAATAGCCTCCGGCAAGCTGAGGTGATTTTGCATTGTGTTAGGTCGAGGGTGGAGCGACGAGCACGTAATGTGGAGCACCTGGCAACCGTCATAGATCTCTTCCAACCAGATGCAATCGAACGCGAAGTCTCTGGGCGCTCTTCAAATTTATCTGACCTAGGAAGAGGGTTCAAGGGTTTCCGAAAAGGCGAAATTAGTCTTTCTGAGGCAACCTTACTCGCTGAAACGCTGACAGGAAGGCAGTGCGACACATCTGTAAATAGAGTTTTCGCGGACCAGCTAGCCACGGTTGCAAACAATATTCGCTTATTGAGCGAAGAGCGTGGGCCAACGCCTCTCAGAATTAGTAGCGGCCGACCCGATCTAGTAGATTCTTTTCTTGCAGCTATGTCTTCTCTTGATAGTGACGACACATGTATAGCGCTCACAACGCCAACCTTGTGGAACGAGCTCAATTTCGGACCAACAGGAAGAGCATCGTCCATGCTTCAAATTAGACGTCTCCGAGGCGCAGGGCTTCGTTGGATAATCTTAGTGAAGAATAGTGACCTTTACAAGCATGAGGTCCAGCATATACTTAAATGTCGCGGCCAGGATAACAGCATTATCTCAGATACCGTTGCTCGCGATGAAAATTCTCAGCGGCGCAATCAAGATGGGTTCTTTTATGTACCTATGTCCGACGATGAATACGAAGACAGTGTTCGATTTAAGCAATCATTCATAGGTGTTGCCAGAGGACGCGCGTTTCGGGAGTGCGCAAACGAAGATTGCCGCGCCGAAGACATCCCTATGAAGATGATGATTGCACCAGATTTTGTTAGCCGAGGAGGCGAACTAGCAACCTTAACATACTGGTCAGCACCAGAAAGGCCAGACTTATTGGAGAATTATGTCAATCAGCTCAGGAAGTGTATTCCGGCTCAAGTATTTGACAGGAGCGCATAGAATTGGCCTTAACCCGTTCAAACCCTACAATTGGTGGACTGTGGAAATTCCTTTTAACTCTTGAGGACACAAGCCCGGGAATCGGTGACGACCACGCAACGAACGACAAACTTTTTGACGTCCTCCTAAAAGCTGCCTCTTGGCCACCGGATATATTCTGTCTAGTCGCCGCAATTTTGAAGCGATCCGGCTGCTATACGAGACTTCCAATTGATGATCCTGCAGTATTCGAAAGCGAGACTCTACTCCAAGATGCTCGACGATGGCAGCATGAACTGACAGGCAACTCGACAGAGAAGTCTATTACAGGCATGTGGGTATCCTTTGCGCGAGGCATTGTTGACCAACCTTTATCGAATTGTTCTAGGTCTAGCGCGCTTATGCGTGGTCTTCTTGAATGGTTGATTCGCGCGGACCAAGCAAGCGAAGGCTTTGGCTTACCTTTATCACAACATGAGCTTTGGCTAGCATTGAAAGCTCAAGCAAGTATTCAACCTGGCGAGTCGGGCTCCACTCTTTGTAGCGACTTAATTCATCCAATCAAAGCTCGTGTTTTACCAAAAACGCATACACCAAGACTTGGGTCGACACTTCGCTCCTTATCGCATCACTTGTGCTACGTAGAAGCAGATGAAGTTCATCCATTGTGGTGGGTGTGCCCGTGCTCACTGACAGAACGAATAAATATCCTTGTTGTGCCTTTCCCATTTCGGATTGACGAGACGCAATTTGTGGACACAAGTGAAAGTCACGGCGTCAGTGGAAAATCAAAAAAGGGCTACTTTTCGTATCACCCTGTTGAGACAGAAGGCTTTATCGCGAGAAGACTTTTGCGTCTTTGCAAAGAAGCGAAGAGACGAGTTGGCGATATTAGTTTGGTTGTGCTGCCGGAAGCATCTCTCGCTTCGTTTGACTATCGTTTGGCCAGAGACTTTTTGATGAATGAGGGAATCGTTTTAATTGCTGGAGTTGGTGGTAAATCCGGAGAAGACGCACATGAAAACAGAGTAACGATTGATATTCCTCTGGGATCTGATGTCGCTGTACATTTGAGGCAGCGAAAGCATCACCTTTGGCAACTAGATCGACGACAAGTTGCCCAGTACGGTCTTGGAAGTCGGTTTGACTCAGGCAAAACTTATTTTGAAGATCTTCTTTTGGGCGACAGGCACGTGCACTTTTTGGCATTGCGTCCATGGTTATTGAGCAGCGTTTTGATTTGTGAAGACTTAGCTCGGCACGAACCTGTCGGCGAATTGGTTCGGAGCGTAGGTCCCCATTTACTGATCGCTCTTCTCATGGATGGCCCCCAATTGCAGTCACGATGGGCCAATAGATATGCTGGAGCTTTTGCTGATGACCCAGGTTGCTCCGTATTGACGCTCACCAGCCTCGGTATGTGTGCCCGCAGTAAGCAATTGATCGGATTTGAAAACCTTTCCAGAGTTGTTGCCCTCTGGAAAGATCCAACTAACACAGTCGAACTGTCGTTACCAGAAGGAGCCGACGCACTTGTTTTGAGCTTAAACACAGAATTCACAATCGAGCGCACAACGGACGGTCGTGAGAGACGAGCCTTCACACCAGTACTTAGCGGAGTTCAAGGTATTTCTGACAAATCTACCCGAGATATAGACAAGAACTTGGGATGGGATGCGCCGAAAGAAGCTCTACGTATTGCGCCAGGAGAGGCATCGGTTCTTGCCTGCGTTGCCGCACTGACACGTGGTGCCGCAATGACAAATGGCTCTCTAAGCGAGAAAATGGAAAACTACGAAGGGCAATTCTGGCAACTAGCCGGCGCACTAGGGCCCGAGGGCCGCGATATCGCTGCAAGATTTGCTGAAGTTGCCTTGGGTCGAAACCTAAGCAACTTAGCCGACGGGGACTCGATTTCGCAAACTCGAGTTATCAATGCATTTCGGGCGATTTGGCGATGGGATCAAGAAAATTGCCACCATAGGTAGTTATGCTAAACTCGTCTCAGACCAATTCGACCGAACTGTCATGTTTTAGTTGCTGTACTGGCGCGAATCTAGCGCAAAAGATTACTCATGATTGACATCTCAATTTGAGTCCCATTATTGATCCTTAACGCAAGATGGACGAGGAATTCCGGGTCAGCGGAATCGAGATTCGACTAACCCCCGAAGGCAAAGTCTGGGCGGGCGACCAATATCTGGGCCGCGTCTTCCGCGAAGCCCGTGCCGGCCAATTCTTCTGGCGCGCCTTCGACCCCGATGAGGAGCCTATCAAAAGGTTCCTCACGGCAAGACACGAGGCCATTCAGGTCCTTATCCTGAGAGCAGACCTCGTCGAAGGGATCGGCTTCTAAAACTCGACGAACTCCGAAAGACCGCACCCCGCGTCGTACTGAGTCACGTAAACCTGGCCCGCCTTGCCGAACGCAAAATCGCGTGGCGTACTGTGAAGCTGCCCTGGCAAATACTGGTGCGGATTCGCATTCTGCCCTGCCAACCCGAATGTTCTGACAAACCGGCCCTGGGCGTCGAACACGGAAATGCGCGGCAGATACTTGCCGCTGATCCCATCCTCGGCGGCGAAAAGCTCCCCCAAAGGCGAACACCGCAAAGCCGGACTCTGGGTAGGCAGAATCTCTCCCAACAACCCCGTCCCCGGCTTCACAACGATAACCGCAGAAGCAAACGAAGGATTCGACTTCACAAGGTTGTTGGATGCCAAAACCCACGCCGTCTGGTCCCCCTGAAAGTCGAATGGATCGTAGTCGCGAATATTCAGACCGCCGATTTTATTCGAGCCGGCGGCGGACAAGGCGTAGTCCGCAAAGGTCGAAATCTTATTGCCGACCTTCAAGAAGAGCCGACCCTTGCCGTCGAACCGCGCGGCCCCCGGCCACTCGCTTAGGTTCGCGGCGAACGCCGACGAGGTCGTTCCGTCCGGAGCAACCCGCGCTTCGTTGTGCGAGTTATAAAGTCCGACGAGAAACTCCCCTGTCGCGGGATTGAGAGCGACTTCCCTGCCGTAAGTCGGCAGCTTGCCGAACTCACCCTTGAAGTCCCCGTCCTCCGAAAACCGCCACAGTGCCTGATTGTTGGCCTCGCCAACAATCACGTCGCCCGAGGAATCCACAACCACGCCGCACCCCTTCAGCGACTTCTTCGGCCCCAAAAACTGCTTCTTGAACGAAATCCCGCTGACCACCGCATGCACGGTCACCTCGACGGTCTCGGGATTCAGCTTTATCCCCTTCGCCGAGCCCGGAATCGAGATCGATGACTCGCCATCCGCGAGATCGCCAAAGTAGCAGGGCGAGCTGAATGAAACCGTTTGCAGCCGAGATCGATTCTCCTCCGTCCCGTCCGGCTTCTTAGCCTTGTACGTCTCCGTGGCGTTAACGAAGTCAAATCGAACCCCCTGAATCGATGTCCCGGAGTGGTTCGCCAAGCCGATATTAGCGGTCAGGTTCCCGCCGGCGAAAGCCAACTCGTCTTCTGAAAGCGCACAACTTCCCGACCAACTCGGCGCCTTTAGATCGTTGCCGGCCACGGTCACACTGCCGGATGGACTGATCACAAAATCCACGGCCAGCCCCCGGGTAACCGGGGCAATATGCGCGGAGGGACCGATCAGCGAAGCAAGCGGTCCCGCTTGAGGAGCAAAGACGCCGAAAAGCAGGAAATCGAGGGCCAACACAGCCTCATCTTTCCCCCGAAACGTAAGCAAACCGTCAGGACATTAGGACCAGGGCCCAAAAAACAGTCACTCCCAGGCAAGCGTAAAGATTTGCACCGATCGAAACCCGAAATGGGGCCATCGCGTATGCTGACTTAAAGATCGTGTTTATCCTGCTGTTTTGGGTAGGTCTCGTTGGCTTCACCGCCATGACATTGTTAGGGTTCGTCCACGTAGGTGGACACAAGGGAGCAACCGGCGGGCACCACGCCCCGGCGCACCACCACGGAGCCGGCGCAAAAGCCGGTCACCACGGAAAGATCGCCACCGGCGATTCCACTTCGAACCCCTTCCTTAGCTTTTGGTCCAACGTCTCCCCGTTGGACATCTTCAGCCTCGCCCTCGGAGCGGGCGCGGCGGGAATTCTGCTGCACAACGCCCTGAAGTCGACCGAACTCGATCTTGCCGCGATCGCGACGGCGATCCTCTTCACCTTCGCCATCGTCCGACCGCTGATGAATGCCATCGCGCACTTCGCCAGCCGGCCGAGCGAAGGGCTCGAAGGGATGGTTGCCAAGACCGCCGTCGCCGTAACCAAGTTCGACGGCCAAGGCCGCGGCCTCGTGCGGGTGACCCTGGACGGACAGAACGTCCAAGTCCTCGCCCACCTCGAAGCCGAAGAAACCGAGCGCGGAACCCTTGTGGCAAAGGGCGATGCGGTAACAATTATTGAAGTTGATAAGAAAAAGAATACGTGTTTGGTTACACGTGAGCTGTCGGCCTAACTTGCGGACCGCGACTACGACAATGCAAGCATCCCGGGCGAAATCGGCCCAAGGTATATGCAACAACAACCTGACAATCTGATGGTCATCGTAGCCATCGTCGTCGTTCTCCTTATTTTCATCCCGCTGCTCGTCAGCCGAATCCTTCGCACCGTCGACGCCGGCACGATCCGGTTGGTGAGTTGGATGGGAAGCGACCCGAAGGTATACAAGGGCCCCGGAAAATCGAAGGAGATTCCCCTTTTCACCACGGGAACTACCATCCCGGCGAAGGCGATCAATATCGACCTCGACATCGCCGACCAAACGGCGGACGTCGACCGTAGCGGGCAACCCCGACCGATTAAAGTGAGGGTTCTCGCGAGCGCCATCGTTTCGGTCGGCGACACGAACGAGACGATCCGTACGGCGGCAAACCGTTTCTTCTCGATGCCGATCCCGGTTCAGAACTCGACCCTTACCGACCTTCTGACCTCGACCGGACGCCGCGCGATCAACCTTCTGCACCACGACGAGTTGTTTAACGCAAAGGTCAGCTTTGGCCCCACCGGCAACCCCCAGGACGAAATCCCTCTGGCCGCGCTTAGAACGAGCAACCTGCCGCCGTCAGCAGAAGACGACGACCGCCTTGCGATCATTATCAAGAACTCCTGCTCCCGCGAGCTGCAAGATCTCGGCCTCGTTTTCAACTCCCTGAACATCAAGGAAGTGCAAAGCGACGTCGCCGAAGCCCGACGCCGCCAGTCCGCGGTCGAAGCGAAGGCCAACGCGGACATCGTCCAGGCCGACCAGGAGCGACGTTCCAAGGAAGCCCAACTCGCGGCCGAGCAAGCCGTCAACGATAAGCAACGCGACCTCGAACAGCGACGCGCCCAAAACGCCGCGGTTATCGCGGAAGCCGAAGCCGCCAAGCAGGACGCCCTTGGCGCCCTCCGACAGGCCGAACTTCGTGCGACCCAGATCGCTCAAGCAACTGCCGACGCCGAGAAACTAAAGGTCAGCGCCGAGGCCCAAGCCGACGCGGAAGCCGTCCGGATCCGAAGGGTCGCCAGTGCGCAAGCGGAAGCGATTCGCGAGATCAACCAAGCCATCGCGGAAGGGGGCGACGCCTATCTTGCCCTGCGTCAGCTCGAAATGCTCCCGCAGATCGCGCCGGTCATCGCGAACGCTCTCGCCAACGCCAAGATGGTGAATATCGCCAGCGACGGTCGCGGAGCCGCGGGCGGCGCCGCCGACCAAATCACCAACGTCATTCAAACCATCCTCGCCGCCAACTTGGTCACGGGCGCCCTGAAGGACTCTGGGCAGACGGCGACCTCGGCCGCAGTAGAGACTCCCCGTCCCGTCGCAACGGTAACCACCCCGACGGTTACGAAACCAGAAGCTCCGCCAAAGGCCCGTCAATAAGCCGACCATAAGTAGACTTCTCTACGCGGGACTGGTCCCAATCTACGAACACGCTCCCGGAAGAGGCGTCCAAACTGATACGACGCCCTTCCGGGCAATATTGGATGAGGTGAAAAAATGAACAAGCGAGCCCTTATTGTTGTTACTTCGGCTTGCGGACTTTTGGCGGCAGGATACGCAGTGCGTCTGCTCCTCCGTCGCGACGATGTCCGAAAACGGCTTGGCTTGGACGACAAGCGGTTGCTGCAATCCGCTTCGATGCGGGATGAACAAGTGGATATGGCGAGCGACCACTCCTTTCCCGCCAGCGACCCTCCCAGCTTCACCCCGAATACGTCTCTGGGCGCGTCGCGATAGGCCCACCTATCTGATGAACTGAAGGCGTAAAATCGCCTTCATGTCCGCACTCTCGAATCACACCATTGGCGCCGCCGTAATCGGTTACGGTGGCGCTTTTAATATGGGCCGCCACCATGGCGAGCAGGTTAACGCCGCCGGAATGAAGACCGTCGCCGCCTGCGACATCGATCCCGCCCGAGTGGCCACGGCCGCGGACGATTTCCCCGGTATCCACGTCTACTCCAGCATCACGGAGTTGCTGCGCGACGAAGCGGTCGATCTCTGCATCGTCATCCTTCCGCACAACTTGCACGCGCCGATCGCGATTCAGTGCATGGAGGCGGGCAAGCACGTGATCGTCGAGAAGCCGATGTGCGTCTCCGTCGCCGAAGCTGACGCCATGGTGCAAGCCGCTCGCGACAACGACGTGATGTTGTCCGTCTTCCACAACCGCCGCTGGGACGGCGACTACATGACCATCCTCGACCTCATCCAAAAGGGCACGATCGGCGAGGTCTTCCACATCGAAGCCTGCATGGGCGGCATGCACTTCCCCGGCACCTGGTGGCGCAGCAGCAAAGAAATCTCCGGGGGCGCAATGTTCGACTGGGGCGCCCACATCGTCGACTGGGTCCTCCACTTCATCCCGGAGGAGATCGCCGGCGTCGATGGCTACTACCATAAGCGCCGCTGGACCGAGGTCACGAACGAGGACCACACCGAACTGGTCATTCGCTACAAGAGCGGCAAAACCGGCCAAGTCGAAATCTCATCCCTGGCCGCCGCCGGCAAAGCCCGCTGGCGAATCCTCGGCACCAAGGGCGCGATCGTCATGCACCACGGGAGCTCGATGATCGAAGTAACCGTCGACCACGAAGGCTACATGGCCAAATTCGAAGTCCGCGCCAAAGACACCGACTGGCCCGCCTACTACCGAAACATCGCCGCCCATCTCATGCGCGGTGAGCCACTCGTGGTGAAACCCGAGGAGGCCCGGCGGATAATTTCGACCATAGAAGCCGCGGAGAAATCGTCGGCCGCTCAACACACAATCGTCCCTGCATACGCCTAGGAACGCGTCAAAAAATTTCACGCCAGTAGTGGGCTGTCTCAAAGCCTTTTGAGACAGCCCACTACCCCTAATGCGTAACCGTCAATAATGCCGACGAACTCGGCGCGTGGACCGCATCCGTAAACCGGACCGACACCGTCCTCACCACCGGCGCCGTAGCAACCACCGCGCTCCCCGACAAATGCCCCGCGGGAATCGTCACCACCACGCTCGGAGCAACCGCAGGATTGCTAGAAGTCATAAGGCAAACAACGTCCGTCGGATACAGGACCTTCAACGTCACCGTCAAGTTCGACGAACTGCCCCCGACTACTGAAGCCGGACTGCAAGCCATCGACAGAACGTGGATCCCCTGGATCGTAAAGGAAGAAGCCACGCTACTTACTCCGTGAGAAGCCGTGACAGACACCGAAGTATCCGTAGCCACCGTCCCCACCGTCAGCACCTTCGATGAAGCCCCGGAAAGTCCCGCCGTAACCGTCAACGATGTCGAAGAGAACGCCGAAGAAGGCGAAGACGACAACGTCACCGTCTGATCCGTCGCGGGCGCCTCCCACGGAGTCACGTATGCCGTCGTCGTCGTGCCGCTCGGCACCGCCGCGGCGCGAAGAATAACCTGCTTGAGAAACGGATGGATCGTCACCGGAATGGCAAGCGTCCCGCCGGAAATCGAAACCTGTAGCGTCACGACCGTATCCGCGGCCACGTCGTTCGCCTGAACTGGGAAAGTGACAACATGGTTGAAGCCACTCGTCGAGACCGTGCCCGTGTCGGCAGTGCCATTGATCGTGACCAAGCCGGTTTGGTCGGCCGTTAGTATAACCGGAGTGCCCGTCGGTTCGATGAGATTCACACTAACGTTCAGGGTCTTCCCCGACCCACCCGCTATCGCCGGCGTATCGCCGCGATCACTGTGAATCGAAACGAGCCCTTGCCCGACCACCGGGCTCACCACACTGTAGATTCCGCTCTTTCCGGAACTTGGCGAGGTCCAAATCATCGCGTCGTTTGTCGTCGGAAACGCAAGCGAGCTATCGCTACCCACCGGGTAGTAGTTGCCGCTCGAATCCTTCGCCACCGCCGCGAGCGTCGTGTTGGCCGTGCCGAAATATGTACCGTATTGGTACGTCGAGAGATCGGCGCCCAGCCTCGCGAAAAACGCCGGCGTCGCATGGCCCGAGTAGTAATCCCAGGTAAGCGGTAGCGCTCCGGAAACCGTGCCGCAGAAGACCGGGTTATCGGCGTTGTCGAGCATGCCATTGGCGATAGAAACTTTGCCCGATGACCGGAACAGAGTTGCCGCCGTAACAAGGGGCGCCGACGATGCCGTGAGATCGGGATTGACTTTACATATGAAGCCAACATCCTGACCACTAACCGCGCCATTATCGTAGGCGCCGGCCGTGGTCGGAAAACTTGGCGTCACCGGTACTCCCCGAATCGTCAAGGTTTGGCTAGCGGCAAGCACATTGCCAAATACGACCGGGTTGCCGGAAGAGTCGACGGCCAAGCCAGTAACGGTCTGGTAACCAACGCCGCCCAAGTACGTGGCTTGGCTGATGCCACTGGCCATTGTTCCCTTCATCAAGATCGCGGACGGGCGGAAGACTTGATCAATCCTCGCATTAGGGCCAGTCGTCACCTTACCGACAAACGGGATCGTGTGACTGTTTGACGAGACGGCAATGTAGACATTGCCGGAAGCATCGGTGGCAATGCCGTTCGTCGTGATTGAAGCGATCGCGCCTGTAAACATCGGACCCGCGATAACATTCGACCGGTCGACTTGCCAAACGACCGCGCCTCCGCCGCTATTGACCACAACCGTGGCCAGGCCCGTTGACGGATTCACAGACAGAATCGCGTTGTTATTGAATGCGGCATCCGCACTGCTAAAGACGTCGATGTGTACGTTCGATCCTAACGAATCCGTGCTCACAAAAAGCCCCGTACTATGTCCATTCGTGTTCGTGACGCCGTTGTCGCTCGTAAAGGCCGCCTGTGTCAGACCGCAGAAAAAAATATTCCCGGCGTTGTCGAGTCCAACCGACTCGACGTCGGTCGTTCCCGCAAAAGTCGTGGCTAGCGTCCGGGTAATTCCCGTAGAGCTGAACTTGACGACGAAACCCTGCGGGAAACCTTGAGAGTCGGCCCCAAGCGGGAAATCAGAAGAAAAAGTTTGACCGCCGATCAACGTGTCATTCGAAATATCGCGGGCGATCGAAGTAACCGTGTCCCCACTGGATGAGCCCCCAATGTAAGTCGAATAAGTCAGCGGGTCGATGACGAGCGTGCGGTCCTTCTTGTACCCCCGCACGTCAAACCCTACCGTCCCATCCTTCTCGATCACTTGCTGGGGCACAAACCGATAGTCCGCACCCTCGTCCGCATGCTGAAACGCCACCTTCTGCTGCTCAACGACCTTAACTACGTCGCCTGCCGCGTAATTCAGCTGCCCATCTTTATCGATCCGCATATCCTTCGCCCCGCGATAAGCCATCCGAATCTGGTTCGGATCCGCGCCCGGGCGAACGATGAGGTCATATCGCGGCTCGCCGCTCTCCGGCTCGACGTAGTTAACAAGGTCGATCCCCGGATAAAGATCGCGCGTAAGCGTCGAGGAAAACCCTCGGGCAACGACCGTACGCTTCGGCCCGATGTACTCGTTCACCCCCCGGAGGGCATGAATTCCTTCCGTCTTCGCATTGGGGTTACGGCCAACGAAGTCGACAAACACCGCGCGCTGATGCACCACATTGTCCCCTCCGATCAAAGGAAGTTCAGGCATCGGCGTTGTGACCTGCCACTGGTAGGCAAACCCGGTATCCGTAACCCAAGTATCAACCCCATGACCATGGGCAAGAAATTTGGCCTTGGTATTCCATTGGCCCCGGTTTTCGATAAATTTAAGCTGCGTTCGATTGTGGACATAGGCCGCGCCGTCAAACCCCTTGGGTAAATCCAAAGGCAGCGCCCCTTGCGTCCCCACCAATCCAAATAGTGTGGCGATGAGCATCGCAACGATTATGGGTAAAGAACCTACATGGCGGCTCTGTTTCTAACGCAAATCGAGGAAGTTTCGGAGAATGCACGCGAAGCGTGTTGCCCAAGCTTCCGCCTGCGGGCGAAAGCTTGGGACCGCGTCTTGGAGACAATACCAACCATAAAACGCGTCTCCTACTGAGAGCCCAATACGTTCAATCTCCGCGGAGAAATCCGTGGCTTCAAGGGCGGTCGCCAACAGACTCATTGCTTCGAGGGCCTCCAAGTCTTGGCCGCAAGCTTCAGCACCCGCAACTCCTCGCAAAGCTCGAACGTCTTACGAATCCGCCACTCCGGCCCATTCTCGTGGAGCAATTGATCCGGGGCAAATGCATCTCTCGGCTCGTGTCCATCAAATCCGTTCTTAGCATCTACTTCCCCTTTAACCAATCCAAGGTCTGCGCGAAGAGCTCCTTCTCGCCAAAACCGTAGACCTGCCGGAGAGCCTCGTCAGACGAGGTCTGTCCGGTTAGGCGCATCTTCACTTCCTGCACAAAGGAGTTGTCCCCAAACGCCGCCAATAGCTGGCCAATCGACGACTCGCCTTTTAGGTCAACCAGATAGCGCACGAGCCAGGCCGAGCGTTGGTAAGCCATCCAGGTCTCCGCCGGATTCGGCTCGCCTTGGCGCTCCCGGGAATGGGCGAGTTCCAGGTCGTGCGCCGAAAGCCAAGGAACCTGCCCGGACCCCAGTGCCCGGCGAGCCCGCAGGTCGGAACTGTGCTCGGCGAGCATCGCGATCCCCTCATTCAGCCACTTCGGCACCTTGCCTTGCGCCACGTTCAAAACCACGACGTGGGCGTACTCGTGCGCCACAACCTCCGACAAACCGGTCTCGGAATACACCCGGTTGTTGGGGATGCAGATCTTATCGTACGGATACTTATCGACCATGTACCCAAACCTGGCCGCCGCCCAGGGCGCGTCACTATCTACGGTGAGGACGCTGACCATGGTCGGGGCGCGCTCGGTGTATCCAAAACGATCGGCGATCTGGTGGCAGGTTTGCTCGACGACGGTCGGAATATCCACCGAGCCCTCGCACTCATGCGGGATCCACTCAACCGTCAACCAGTCGCTAGGGGAGACTAACTTGGACTGCCGGCGAGTGGTCGTCTCGGCTTCCACCGTGCGAAAGAAACTTTCCGAGCGAGCCCCAGTTCCGACTCCGAGGCCTTCGCAAAGCGCGAAAGCCTCCTCCAGCCGATCCCAGTAGTAGTGCTCGGCGGCCGCCTTCCACTCCCCCCAATCGCCGGCCATGCCGAAGCTGGCGGACATCCCTTGAAACGCGGTCGGTTTTGGGCGGGGGTCCATGGCTTTAGGAGTGGATCGGGAAGCGGGAGCAAAGAGCGACCACGTCTTGCTTAACGGCCGCGATCGTCGCCGCATCTTCCGGCGCGGACACCAGCCGGTTGATGAGCGAAGCGATCTCCGCCATCTCCGAGGTGCCCATTCCGCGTGTGGTGACCGCCGGAGTTCCGAGACGAATACCACTCGTGATCAAAGGCGACTTGTCGTCCCACGGCACCGCGTTCTTGTTACAGGTGATGTTCGCGTGGTCGAGCGCGATCTGCGCGGCCTTGCCGGTGACGCCCTTGCTGCGAAGGTCGATCAGCATCAGGTGATTGTCGGTACCGCCCGAGATGATGTGGTAGCCATGCCCCTGTAGAGCGGCCGCCAAAGCTCGTGCATTCTCGATAACCTTTTCGCCGTAAGTCGTGAACTCGGGAGTCAGGTTCTCGCGGAAGCCGACGGCCTTTGCCGCGATCACGTGCATGAGCGGTCCACCCTGAATTCCAGGGATGACCATGCTGTCGAGCAACTCCGACATATTCTTCGTCCGACCACTCTTCGGCGCGACGATTCCGAAGGGGTTCTCGAAGTCCTTCCCCATCAGGATCATGCCGCCGCGCGGACCGCGAAGCGTCTTATGCGTTGTCGTCGTTACGACGTGGGCATATGGGATCGGGCTCGGCAAAAGCCCCTTGGCGATCAGTCCGGCCGGATGCGCGATGTCCGCGAAGAGAAAAGCGCCTACCGAGTCGGCGATTTCACGGAAGCGTTTAAAGTCGATTGCCCGCGAGTAGGCGCTGGCGCCGACGGTGATCATCTTCGGCTTCACCTGGGCGACGCTGTCCGCAACCTGGTCGTAGTCCAGCCGCTCCGTGGCCCGATCGATGCCGTACGCCGTGAACTTGTAAAGTTGTCCGGAGAAATTGACCGGCGAACCGTGAGTGAGGTGGCCGCCGTGGGATAGGTCCATGCCCATCACGGTGTCGCCCGGCTTCAAAAAGGTGAAGTAGACAGCCATGTTGGCCTGGCTTCCGCTATGAGGTTGGACGTTTGCGTACTCCGCGGCGAAGAGCTCCTTCGCCCGGTCTCGCGCCAAATTCTCGACCTCGTCGACGACCTCGCAGCCGCCGTAGTAGCGGGCGCCGGGATAGCCTTCAGCGTACTTGTCGGTGAGCACGCTCGACATCGCGGTCCGAACGGCGGTCGAGGCGATGTTCTCGCTCGCGATCAACTCGAGGTTGTGCTCCTGGCGAGCCTGTTCCTTGCCGATGAGGCCAAAGATGGCGGGATCGGCCTCCGCAAGCGACGCACGGTGGAGAGAGACGGAGGTTTGATCCGACGACATAACCGGATTATGGGTGATCCGTTGGCCGTTGGTTCGGAGGGTGGGGGATTGGCCGGTCGCCGCGACACCAGGAATGAATCGAAGCGCCCGAAACGAACGCGCCTAAACCAAAACGCTCTCGCGCGGTCGGATTGGCCCTCAAAGGGCCTTATCTAGGGAATATTGGCTTTTGTGAACTCGCCCTAGGGTAGCCAATCTCCGCATTCGCTACAATTGGCAACCCTAGGCTAAGGGCGTTGCCCCGTTCGGGGTTCTTCTTCTGAAGAAGAAACAATCGCTGGCGGGGACCTTTCATCCCGAGTTCGAAGTAGTTAGAACGAGGTCTCCCAGAACCCCGAAGCGGGTTCCGTCCTCCAGCCTATGGTTGACCGCCGTAGCGAATGCGAAGGTGGTCTACCCTAGGTGAAGACCCGCAAAAACGATTCAGTCCTTAGATAAGGCCCTTCAGGGTCAATCCGAACGCGCGACGGTGTATCACCTTCATCCTCCTAAATTCGGCAACCGCTACTTCTTCTTAGAAGGCGGCAATGACGCGGAAGCCGTCAACAACGGATCGGCGACCACGTCGATCGGATGATCGATGTGCTTCATCGCTTCCGCGCAAGTCACGATCTCGTAGCCTTGTTCCTTGAGCACGGTCAGAATCTTGGGCAGCGCTGCCGCCGTAATCGGCTGATCGTGCAGGAGAATGATCGAGCCGTTTTTCACGTGGGCAGTAATGCGGTCCGCGACCTGATCGGGAGTCGCCTTCAGCGACTCGATCATCTCTGGGGTCACGCCGGGATCCTTCTTGCTCGGCATGAAGTCGTGAGCCGCAGTGTTCCAGCCCACCGTGTGGTAGCCCATGTCCTTGGCGATCTTCAAAATCGGATCGTTCTCGTGCATGCCGGGCGGGCGGAAGAGCGTCATGCGCCGACCGGTGATCTTTTCGAAGTCGTCCTCGCAGTCCTGAATCTGTTTCTTCGCGCCATCGAGCGTCAAAGTATCCAAACGGGGGTGCGTTTCCGTGTGGTTGCCCACTTCCATCCCGGCGTCGATCATTTGCTTGATCAGCTCGGGATATTGCTTCATCTTGATGCCGACGACAAAGAACGTGGCCTTCGCTCCGGCCGCTTTCAGCGCCGCGAGTTCATCGAGCGTGCACTGGCCGTGGGGACCGTCGTCGAGGGTCAAGCAAACCATCGGCTTGTCCCGCGGACCGCGCTTGAAGTAGGCGGTATTGGGAATGTACTCGTCCTCACCCTTCGCGCGATCGCTCCAATACTTGGGGTTGAGCGCGTTCTTGATGCCTTCGGCTTGGAGGCGTGCGTACTGCAATCCCCCTCCGATGCAACCAAGAAGGACGACGCCGATACCGACGATACGAAGCATTTTTTTCTTTTTAGCCGCCATGTTAAAACGCGGGACTATCTACAAGGAGGAATCCAAGTGTCTTCTACGCCGCACGAGCGCAGACGTACGATTTCAAGACGGGTTTACAAAACAAAGGGCGCTCGACAAAACTGCCGAACGCCCCGTGAACCGCACAGACTTACTTCTTGCCTTGGCCAGAAGGTTGATTGCCGTAGCGGCGCATGAACTTCTCAACGCGACCCGCGGTATCGACCAGTCGCTTCTGACCGGTGTAGAACGGGTGGGAGTAGCCGCTGATTTCGAGGTTGATCACCGAGTATTCGACGCCATCGACGACCTTGGTATTGTTGGTCTTCATCGTGGAAACGCCGGTCCACTGATGGTCGCCGTCAACATAAAGGACGGGATAAACGCGCGGGTGAATTGCCTCTTTCATAAGCCTGCCTAGTTCGAAGAGAAAGTATGGCACATCCCCGGACGCAAAGTCATCGTCCGGCATACACACAGGATGGAACCCGTAACATCTTCGGCCGCGAAAACGTGTAACCCGTCCGCCCCCCGCCCGCGGCTACGGGCGACACCTCTCCGGCCCGGGGCGGTGTGTAGCCAGTCCCTCGATGTCTTTGCGAGGGACTGCGAGCGGTAGCCCTAGGAGAATTTATCGACTCCAACCAGCCCTGCCCCAAAACACCCTTTACGTAACCTTGTTAGAAGAAACGCCCACCCAGTCGGTACACTTCCTTAAAGGTTGAATTGGACCGCCAATGTCGTCGGTCTTCGGTAGCCATCTACAGGAGCACCAAGTCCTTTTAATATGAACAACAAACGCGTCTATCTTTTCCGCGAAGGCGACAAGAGCATGCGGGACCTTCTCGGCGGTAAGGGAGCAAACCTCGCCGAAATGACCAACATCGGTCTTCCCGTCCCCCCCGGATTCACGATCACCACCGAGGTCTGCACCGAGTACTACGAGGAGGGCAAGCGCCTTCCCGATGGCTTGATGGATGAAATCAAGACCGCGGTGGCCGACGTCGAGAAGGAGATGAATCGGTCCTTCGGAGGCTCGGAGCGACCCCTGCTCGTCTCCGTCCGATCGGGCGCCAAGTTCTCCATGCCGGGAATGATGGACACCGTTCTCAACCTCGGTTTGAACCCGACGACCCTCGAAGCCCTCATCAAGGAGACGAACAACGAGCGATTCGTTTGGGACTCCTACCGCCGCTTCATCATGATGTTCTCGGACGTATCGTTCGGCATCAGCAAGCACGAGTTCGACGAGCACATCTTCGGCGTCTACAAGAAGAAGGTTGGCGCGAAGGTCGACCTCGACCTCGACGCGGCGCAGCTCAAGGAAGTTTCCGAACTGTTCCTCGCGCACGTCAAGGAGAAGGCGGGACGAGACTTCCCCACCGACCCTTACGAGCAGCTCGCCCTCTCGGTCGAAGCCGTCTTCCGCTCCTGGAATAACGACCGCGCGATCGTTTACCGTCGCACCGAGAAGATTCCCGACGAGATCGGCACCGCCGTCACCGTCCAGTCGATGGTCTACGGAAACGCGGGCGACGACTGCGGAACGGGCGTTGCGTTCACCCGCGACCCTTCGACCGGCGAGCGCTACCTGTTCGGCGAGTACCTGATGAATGCCCAGGGCGAAGACGTCGTCGCCGGCGTCCGCACTCCGGTTCCGATCAGCGAGCTCCAAGATCAGAACGTTGAGGTTTACGACGAGTTCGTCCGCCTCGCCACCACCCTTGAGAACCACTACAAGGACATGCAGGACCTCGAGTTCACGATCGAGCACGGCAAGCTGTTCATGCTTCAGTGCCGCTCGGGTAAGCGAACCGGTCCCGCCGCCGTCCGCCTTGCGGTCGAAATGGTCCACGAGGGCCTGATCTCCAAGGAAGAGGCCGTCCAGCGTGTCACGGGCTCGCACGTCGACCAGCTCCTTCACCCGCGCATCGACCCGGCTTCCCTTGCCGGTGCTAAGAAGCTCGCCAAAGGCTTGGCCGCCTCCCCTGGCGCCGCTGTCGGCATCGCCGTCTTCGACGCCAACACGGCCGCGGCTCGCGGTAAGGGCGGCGACGGCGAGAAGGTCATCCTCATCCGAGACGAGACCAACCCCGACGACGTGCATGGAATGCTCGCGGCCCAAGCGGTTCTCACCGCTCGCGGCGGCAAGACCTCCCATGCCGCAGTTGTCGCTCGCGGCTTCGGCATCCCCTGCGTTGCCGGCGCCGAGTCGCTCGCCGTCGATGTGCATCACCGCCAGTTCTCGGTCGACGGCGTCACGGTCAAGGAAGGCGACATCGTCTCCCTCGACGGTTCCACCGGCGAGATCTTCTTTGGTGCGCTCCCGCTGATCGCCCCGGAAGTTTCCGGCTCCTTCGGCGAGCTCATGGTCTGGGCCGACGAGTTCCGCACGATGGGCGTCCGCGCCAACGCGGATAATCCTCGAGACGCTCGCCAAGCCTTGGAGTTCGGCGCCGAGGGTATCGGCCTCTGCCGAACCGAGCACATGTTCTTCGAGGCCGATCGACTCCCGATCGTCCAAGAGTTCATTCTCAACAAGGATGCGGCCGTTCAGCAGGCTTCGCTCGACAAGCTGCTGGTCATGCAGCAAGCCGACTTCGAGGGCATCTTCGAAGCGATGGACGGCAAACCGGTCACGGTTCGTCTCATCGACCCGCCGCTCCACGAGTTCCTCCCCAGCTACGACGAACTGATCCGCAAGGAGTCCGAGCTCAAGACTCGTATCCTCCTCGGCCAGACCGACCATGCGGAAGAGCTTGAGAAGGTCTCCAAGATGCTGGTCAACGTCGAGGGCATGAAGGAGCAGAACCCGATGCTCGGCCTTCGCGGCGTGCGCCTGTCGATCATTCGACCGGGCCTCGTCATCATGCAGACCCGCGCGATCCTCCAGGCGGCGGCGGTCCTCATCAAGAAGGGCTACACCGTTCTCCCCGAGATCATGATCCCGCTGGTTTCCCACGTGAACGAGCTTCGCGTGGTTCAGAACCTGCTGGAAGCGGAAGCCAAGAAGGTCGTCGAAGAGCAGGGCGTCGAGATCCCCTACATGTTCGGCACCATGATCGAGATCCCTCGCGCCGCCCTCACCGCCGGTGAGATCGCGCAGTACGCCCAGTTCTTCTCGTTCGGCACGAACGACCTTACGCAGACCGCGTTCGGTTACTCGCGAGACGACGCCGAGGGCAAGTTCCTCCAGCGCTACGTCGAGCAGAAGATCCTGCCGCGAAACCCCTTCGAGACGATCGACACCATCGGTGTCGGCCGCCTGATGGACATCGCGGTCAAGGAAGGCCGGGCTCAGCGCGAGAAGCTGAAGTGCGGCATCTGCGGCGAGCACGGCGGCGACCCCGAGTCGATCGAGTTCTGCCAAACCGTAGGCCTCGACTACGTAAGCTGCTCCCCCTTCCGCGTGCCGATCGCTCGATTGGCCGCCGCCCAAGCCGCCCTCAAAGCCGGCACCGGCACGAAGGTCACGCTAGACAAGTAAGGGTTAGAAACAAAACACCCCGGATCCTCGGCGTTCGCCGAGGATCCGGGGTGTTTTGTTTTAAGAGGCCCGTGGGGCTGAATTCTTACAGATCCCCGATCTGGGACCCATCCGCGCTGGTATTCGAAAATCCCATCGTGGAGTCCGGCATCGTCGGCTGCATCCAGACGCCGCGGGAGCGCAGGTGGAACACGGCCCAGGGGCCGGTCTTTCCTTGGAACGATCGCGACAACCGGTCATCGGACATAAGCTCCGTCCGGGTCAGGAAGGGCTTTACGTGCAGGTCTGCGAACGCGATCTGCGTTCCGGTGGAGCTAAAGCCGGCGGACGAGAGGCGATTCGAAAAGTCCGAAGCCTGGAGGGTCGTAAACAAACATCCCCAGTCCGTAAAACTAGCGGACGAAGCCGCGCTCGGCGAGAAAAGAACCGTATTGGCGGGCGAATAAACGTCGGCGAGCCGCGCGGGTCGATCAAATCGCTGACTGCCATCCGGCGCCCAAGCATAAGAATCGCCCAGGTTCAAGGGATTCCCGTAGCTCCCGTCGCGGCCGAGCATCCAATTCATGGAGTAGTCGTTCGAGATCGACGCGCCGGAGGCGTTCGAACACTCACCGGTGAACTGACCCGCGCGTGGGTAGAGCGGCGACAGGAAGGAGTTGTTGTTCTCTAGGTAGGGCGCCATCTTCAGCCCCCAGCCGTTCCAGGGGTTGCCCGCCGCATCGACGCTTGGGTTCACCGCGGGCGACCAAGCAAAGTTGATCGAGGGACTACCCACGCACGGATACACGCCGTCGGAGTCGTAGGCATATAGCGAAGCTCCGGTCCCGAGCGCCGAAATCTTCGCGATCCGAGCCTGCCGAAGGGCTGACGTATTTGCCTGCGCGATTACCGGAAAGAGCGCGGCCGCCAGGACCGTGACAATAGCGACGATCACAAGCAACTCGAAAAGAGTAAAGGCACGCGAAGAAACTTTCATAGGCAATCGGCAATGGCTAACAACGTAAACCGCTGGAAGCTCTTGAAGGATAATGACGGTTTAATCCCTATTCAAGATGGCCGGTATTGCGATTTCTTTTACAAAAGGCGCAGATACACAAAGCCGTTACAGGCATTTTTGCGAGCATCGGGTCAATTGCTCCGCATGGTTCTCATTTGCGGAACAAGGAATGGAGAGGACGGGTATAAATCCCAAGATGAATCCCTACAAGTTCTCGGCGGTCGTTGTGGCGATCGCAGCCCTTGCCACATCGTCGCTCGCCCAGAATGCGGTCGGTAAGTGGAAAGGCCACCTCGATATGGGCGCGATGCCCCCTGCGACTACTCCGCAAGCGAAGCAGCAGCAGGACACCATGATGAAGATGTTCAAGCAAATCGCCTTTTCCTTGACCATCAGCAAGGACAAGAGCTTCAGCGTCGAGATTTCGGGAACGCCGGGCAGCAAGCCGCCCCCTGCCACCAAGGGCACCTGGACCCAGGCTGGCAAAACGGTCACTCTGAAGGGTGCGCCGAAGGCCGCCGGTACCCAGCCCCCGATCAGCGGGACGATCAGCGGAGATGGCAAGAGCCTGATCCTCATGACCCCCGCGGGTCGAGGCGGACCGCAAGGCAAGATCGTCTTCGTTCGCGCCTAGTCAAATCAAAATCTAAACGGCGCCTCGATCCTTTGTCGAGGCGCCGTTCGTCGTTTCAGTAGCGAGCAACCGTACGTAGAATAGGACCGGATGGCCGAACTTGATTCCCGAAAGCAATCGATTCTAAGCGCCATCGTGCTCGAATACGTCACCGGCGCCGAGCCGGTAGGGAGCGAGCTGCTTGTCCAGAAATACGAACTGGGCGTAAAGTCCGCGACCGTCCGCAACGAAATGGCGGATCTACTCGACCTGGGTTACCTAGAGCAACCCCATACGAGTGCCGGTCGCATCCCCAGCGACCTCGGCTACCGATACTACGTCGACCGGCTCATCATCACCCAAGACATCGGGGATAGCGCCAAACAGAAGGTTCGCGAGGCAACGGACGACGGCGATGTACTTGAGAGTTTGCTCCGGGACACGATGAAGGCGCTCAGCCGCGTCACCCACCTCCTCGGCGTAGCGACCACCAGCCGCGACACCGCAGTAACGGTGCGCAATGCCGTCCTCAGCGCCCTTGGCCCGGCCCAGGCGTTGCTCGTGCTCGTCTTAAGCAACGGGCATGTCGAGAACCGGATGATGGAGTGCCCTCCCGGTTTGACCCTGGAAGACATCGGCAAGGTGAACGAGGCCCTGAAGAGCCTTGTCGGCGGCAAGGACCTTCGCACGCTCAGCAAGCTGAAATCGCCGATCAGCCTCGGCAACCAAGCGATCGACAAGCTGATGTCCAGCCTCGCCACCGCGATCAAGGCGATCGCCCGAGAGATCACGCGCGGCATGATCATCACCGAAGGCGAGGAATTCATGTTCGCCCAGCCCGAGTTCCAACGCGACGCCGGCACCCTCTCCCAACTCCTCCGCGAGCTTGGCGAGTCCGAGATTCTTTACGAGGCCCTCGCCCCCAGCGAGCAGCTTCGGCCGGTGACCATTGGCCGAGAGAACAAGCATCAGCAGATGCGGCAACTGTCGATCATCCGCCACAGCTTCTTCGTTGGCGAAAACGAAGCCGGCGTCGTCGCCCTCGTCGGTCCGACGCGAATGCGCTACGACGCCGGAATTCCGCTCGTAAGCTACACCGCCAAGGCTCTCAGCGACTCCCTAACCAAGTTTCTTGGTTAGGGAGTCGCTATCGTTCGACCTCGAACCAGGGGAAAAACGGAATTGTAATTGACAAACCGGTTATCGGCGACGTGTTTTCTGGCAATCGTTACGCTGTCGCGGGGAGCGGCACTAACATCCGATCCCCGCCTTGTAAGACAGCTTAGCCTTCGAACAGCGAGTCGGAAAGCCCCGTGTTGACCTTGATCGACTCGTAGCCGGTGATTCCCGCGACCTTGTCATCCACGTTCCTCACCGTGAGCTTGGTCGGAAGCCAGACGCCGCTTTCGTTGAGGGGATTCTCATAGAAGAACGTCGCCAGTTGGCGTCCGTGCTGGTTGTACCATTCGCGCTTCGTGATGTATTTTTTTTGCGTATCGACCCAGATCCGGCTACGGGAAGTGTCGTCAAGGCGCGCGGGGAATGTCAGGTCGAACACGGCGTCGCCGGTGGCTCGGTCCATGCGGACGAACTTCGCCTCGAAGAGGCCTTGGAACATCGAGGGCGTCAGCATTCCGAAGTCGAGCGGCGTCTGACGACGGCCGGGCTTGGTCGCCAAGTTCTGCTTCGAGTTGACGTGAGCCTTCGGGATCTTGATGTACTGAGTCGGCCCGTTAATGATATAGAGGATGCGCGTATCCTCCACGTTGGCCTCCAAGCGCAGCTTCAACGGCTCCTTGAATTGGATCGTGGTTTTGTCGAAGCGGTAAGACTGGCCGAAGTCGTCGTTGATCTTCTTCAGTTCGCGTTGATCACCCTTGATCACCTTGGCCACGAAAGTGGCGTCTTGTAGGGCAGGCTGAATGTAGCTCTGGATCGTGGGAGAGCCCTGGCCATTGGCGCCGATTGTCGCGCTCAAGAAGGCCATCGCGAATGTCGTCATCATGTTTATCTATTTTATCCTTCGTGCATTCTCAAACTTTGAGCTTGACCAAAATGTCGAACGGTCGGCACCCTAGTTTGGATACACTGCAAGTTATCGTGACGTCCGATCCGGTGGCGCGTTACCAAGCAACGCGAGGCGACAGAGCCGCGCGTCTGATGCGCCTGCGCCCGATGGCGACCGGCGAGATCGTCGACTCTTCCTTACGACTTTATCAGCGCCTTGGTCTTACGTTTCTTCGCCTGTCAGTCCTGCCGGCGCTACTCTGCCTGTCCGCATTTGCATTCGTGACCTCCTACGTGGTGCCCGGGCTGTTGTATTCGGCGAACGATACGAACTTCCTCGTCCACCTTGGCCAAGTGGGATTTGCGCTGTGCCTCGCCGTCTTCGTGGGAGGTCCGCTGTTCCTTTCGGGGCTCTCCTACACGACAAGCCTGGTGGTTAGCCTCGTCGCGGACTGGGTGATCGGCAATCCGGTCGATCCTCTCGCGGCCCAAGAGGCCGCCCGCAAGGCCATGCCGAGGCTGCTGGTGGTCTCGATGAAGGAGCTTGTACTTTCCTTATCCGGGGTCTTGGTGGCACTCGCGGTTATCATGCTTTCCGAGTATCTGTCGACCGTCACCGATGGCTCGGACGCAACCGCGGGCCTGGTGTTGCTCGTCGGCATACTGGGAATCGGCGTCGGCTCGTTGATCGGCATGTGGTTCGTGGCTCGGGATGCGCTCGTGGCGCCGGTTACCGTGTTGGAGAACTTGAACGCCACAATGGCGGGCAAGCGTAGCCGACAACTCCTGAAGAAGGCGCCCATTCACGGTACGGGTGTCGGCACGATTTGGAGCCTCTATACGCTGATTAGTCTGTTTAGCTCGATGATCCTGGGGGGCATCCTGGGAGTTTCCAGCCTGCTCGGGGTCGGCGCCATCGTCGATCGAATCACCTCCGGTCTGCCCTTTCAGCCGCTCTTGTTGAATGCATGGCGCTTGGCTCCCTATTTCTTGACCATTTGGACCCTCGTGCCGGTCTGGGCGACCACGGTTACTTTGCTTTACTTCGATCGCCGAGTTCGGCTGGAGGGATATGACATTGAGGTTCTTGGGCGCGATTTGGCGCGCGGTTCCCGTGCGAATCGCTTTCAGCTTTAGCCTGCTCCTGCTCGTCGCTCTCTCGTGGGGCGGGCCGCTTGGGAGCTTGGCGGACCGTATGCATGCGGCCCCCACCGACGCGGCGGCAATCGCCCTTGCGAAGAAGGACCCGACCGTGCTCGCCGACCCCGATCTTAGCGGGGCGGTCAATATTGCGTCCAGTGACAACGATGGCGCCCCCACCAAGGCAACTCGTGAGCACCTTGAGCAGTTGATACGCCTGCGCGCCCTAACCGAAGGCGGATCCTCAAAGGCGAGCACCGACGCCGCCGCGAGCGCAAAAGAGATCAAGAGTTCGGTCTTCTACAAAGACGCCGGCATCGAACAGCAGGCGAACTGGCTGGGGCGCGCCATGGATCGCCTCAGCAATATTCACCTGCATCTAAACAACGAAACCCGCCAGACGCCCTCATTTTCCCTCTTCGGGACCTGGCCGATCTATCTCCTTTGGGGTGTTCTCGGCGCCGCGGTGATTGGGTTTTTGTACTTCGGGCTTCGGCATGTCGACTGGAAACTCAGGCAGGGCCGAAAGTCCAAGGCGATCCTCGAGGAAGACGAACCGGAGCAGACCGGTGACGAATGGCTTCGCACCGCGGACGAGTTGGCCGCCAAGGGTAAGTACCGCGAGGCAGTTCGCGCGCTGTATCTCGCTTGCCTTTTGAAGTTCGATGAAACGAAGGTGGCCCGTTTTGACCGCCGCGAAACGAACTGGGAGCACCTTGCCCGTATTCGGGCCAGCGCGAGACGGCCGGCCGATCTCGACTTCACCTCGCCGACGAAAGCCTTCGACCGCATCTGGTACGGGCATATGACCGAAGGTTTGCCGGATGTCGAACGATTCCGGGCCTGGTACGCCACGATCACCGAGCAGCTTCGGGGAGTAGGCGCTTGAAAGGAACTTATAAGGGGTTACCGGTCTTCGTCTGGATCCTCTTCGGTTTGCTGGCCCTTTCCGGCGCCGTGATTTCGTTGGGGCAGCGAGAAACCACGACCCGGCCCGCTGCCGATTCGTTCGCGCCTAGCGGCACATCCGCCTTTGTGAGCCTGCTTGAGAAACGAGGCTACAAAGTTAGGATTGACCGCTGGCAGAATCCTCGACTCAGCGCAGGCGACCTCGCCATCGCGTTCAAGGCAGAGTCACCCGGCATCCATATTTCCACCGAGAACGAATCCCGTGAGTTTTTTGATTCACTCAAGAAGTCGATAGAGAACGGCACGGATGTGATCCTATTGCCTCTGCGTTCGGACTTCGAAAAGGTCAGCCGCGAAATTCTCACGGGTAAGCCGGTCGTCTCAACCGAACGGGGATCGGGGGCAAAATTCGAAATTGCGATGCCGGCCAACAGCGAGGCGGCAGATGACAGCGACCCCCTCGCCTTCGAAGACGGGGACAGCGTGGGGCTTTGGGATACCGAGGCGGGTTGGACGCTCCGGGCCGGTCAGTTCGGCAAGGGCAGGCTGTTGCAGTTTTCCGACGGGTCCTTCGCAACCAACCGATTTATCGACCACGCGGACGACGCCAGGGCCGCGCTCAGTGCTGTCTCATTGCTTGCCAAGCCGGGCTCCACGATCGTCTTCACCGAAGCCGCCTACGGCAACGTCGAGACGCCAAGTTTGCTCGAACTGATCGGCCCCTGGGCCCTAGCCGGCTGGCAGCAACTCCTGTTCCTCGGTCTCATCGTCGTTGCAACCCTCGGCACGCGGTTCGGGATTCCGGACGAGACGAGACCGCCGCAGCGGGGAGCGCGTGAACTGCTCGACGCGGTTGCCGACACCTACTTACGCGGTAGGCAGACCAAGGCGGCCATGGACGCGGCGCTTTATCGGACCGACAACGAATTACGCACCGAGCTACGCTTACCGAGGGACGCGACCCTTCGGGATCGAGATAGCCAACTACCGCCGAGCCTTCAAAAAGCTCTCTACTCGCTGCATGCCGCAAGTGAGGCCGATGAGAAGCCGGCCCCGGAGACGGCCCTTCGTCTGATCTCCGCCGTTCGCCGGGAGACGGAGGCCTTCCTGCAGGGGGATCACTAGGTTTCCTCCGCATGTAAACTAAGGGAAATGAAAGCCACCATCCTGCTTCTCGGTCTGCTGTTCGTGGGCCCCGCCTTCGGTCAAGGCAAGGTTCCGACGAAAGCTGAGCCAATGGGTAAAGGTAGCCCAGATCCGAAGACGCTCAAGAATCTCCAAGCGGATTGGGAGTCGGCACAGGCGAGCTTCGCGAAGCATCCTAAGGACCCGAAGGTTCGAGATCGATACGTGGTCGCCGGGGTCAAATTTGGCCACGAGAGCATGGTCTCGCCCCTTCTCGGCGCTCGCGTCAAGTACCGCCAAGCTCTGCACGTCTATCTCCAGGTCTTGAAGGTCGATCCCAAGAATCCGATCGCGAAGCCTGAGGCCGACGAGATGATCCGAATCTATAAGAGCATGGGTCGCCCGGTCCCGCACTAGTCGGTCGTTTATACTAGCCGACGATGATGGACGAGCCGACGGTGCCTCAGGAATCGAACGACGGACCCGTCTTGGACCGGAAGTTCGTAACGATCGTCGCATTGGTCGCGGTCCTGTTTGCCCTGCTTCCGGCGATTTTTGCGCTGGCGACCGCGCCATCCGGGTCGCACTACGTCGGCTACCAGTACAACACGGACGACCACATGGTCTACTCCGCCTGGATGCGGCAGGCCATGGATGGGCGGTTCTTCTTCGATAACCGCTTCACCACCGATACGCAGCCTGGACTGACCGTCCATATTTACTTCTTTGTACTTGGCCTGATCGCCAAGGTCACCGGCATCCCTTTGGCGGCAACGCTGGGCCGGATCGGTTTTGGAGTTCTCTTTGTTTTCCTGGCCGCCCGCCTGATTCGTTCCCTCGGGTGGAGCGGAACCGCGAGCCGCTTGGCGCTCGTGCTGACGATGATCGGCGGCGGGCTCGGGTTTCTCGTCTGGCACTCCTTCGGCCTGGATATCGTCAAGGACAGCCCGCTGAAGGGACTTATGCTCGGCCGCTTGCCGACCGACGTCTGGCAGCCCGAGGGGTTTGTCTTCCCTTCCCTGCTGACGAACGGGCTGTTCATGGTCAGCCTGTGTCTTATCCTGCTCACCTTCGAGGCGTTCCTGAAGGCCCGGACGTCACTGCGTTCTGCCGTTTACGGGGCGCTGGCGATCGGGGCGCTGATGAACATCCATAGCTACGACGCCCTGATGATCGGGCTCGTCATGGTTGGCTTTGTGGCCGCCTCACTGGTTAAAAAACAGCTTACGGGGGGATGGATCGGCCGAGCCGTGCTTATCGCCGCCGGAATGCTTCCGGCCGCGCTTTGGTTTGTCCACGTTCTTCGCAACGACCCGGTTTTTCAGGCGCGCGCGGCCACCGAAACCTTCTCGCCGAACTTCCGTCCGGTATTTTTCGGCTACCTGCTTCTGATGATCCCGGCGCTCATCGGCGCGTACAAGATCGGCGGAGAACCGGCGAATCGAAAGCGCCGGTCTGCCGCCATTGGGTTGATCGCGTTTCTCTACATCGCCCTCTTCTTTATGGCCACCAGCCATACGGGAGGCTACTTCCTCTCCGCACCTGTGTTCGGAGTGGTCTTCCTCCTTTCGGTGATTGCCGTGGCGATGGCGGCGACGGACAACCCAACCTGGAATCTCTTCTTCGCTTGGGCAGTCATCGGTACGGTTGCGATCTACTTCCCTGGGCTCTTTCAGCGCAAGCTCGCGATGGGTCTAAGCATTCCCTGGGCAATCTTGGCGGCGTATGGTTTGGCGGAGTTGGTCGGGAAACTGGAAGCAAATTCTCGTCGCCTGTGCTTTGCTTTGACATATTTGGTACTCGGCGCGTCCTCGGCCCGGTGGTTGCTGCGCGAAGTCTCGTTTATCCAGGCGAACGTCGCCAACACTGGCCGCGACCCTGTCTACCTGCCCGCCGACATCGACAAGATCCTCACCTATCTCAACGGTGTGTCAGGGCGCAAGGTTGTTTTGGCGCTGACCGGTTCTCTGACTCCAGCCGTGGACGCGAACGGCCAGCCGATCGTCGACGAGTTGTCGACGCCGATCATCCCCGACTGGTCCCCTTTCGCCTCCGGCCTCACGGGCGCTTACACCTACGCCGGCCACTGGAGCGAGACCCCGGATTATAACAACCGGATAAAGGACGTGAACCACTTCTTCCGTCGCGGAGCGGATGGGAATCCATCCATGGACGCAGACGCCAGGAAGGCCTTTGAGGCAAAGACAGGCGCCAACTACGCCATCGTGCAGCATCAAGGCTCGTTGCCGATTCCGCTGCTGGTTTCGTTGGAGTTGGGCGAGGTCGTCGTTTCCGGAGCGAACTACGACCTCGTGAAGCTTCGGTAGGAAACGTAGTTCCCTTGTAGGCGGCGACCGGATGTATGTGCCGCTCGCCGTGGCAGCGAATGGCTGGCCACGAACGTTACGTTCTTGCCGTCGCAAGCGTAACATTCGTCGCCTTCCTTACTGCGGGGACCACGAGCGGCACATGCATCCGTTCGCGGACTATATGGGTTTGGCAATTGCCGCCGTGGCCCTGCGTAGTGCGGGGCCAAGGCGAATGCCTTCGCGACAATTAATGGTGCGTGTTCGTCAACGGCATCGCGGCGGGATGACCACCATCGACCGGCCCCGGACCGCTCGGAGGCGTACCCGGGATCACCACGGGAGGCTTGGCACCAACGGCGACGATTCGCGGCTGACCACCGTAGCGGCTATGTCCGAGCGACTCCTTCTTAACCAGCTTGCCGTCCATATAGACGAGGCGCTGAGTGCTTACGGAATGGAAACGTGCGCCGGGCTTGATAACCCGCTTCTTGCCCAGGGCGAGGTGAGGATCCGTGACGTGCTCGGTAACCATGGAAGAGCTACTGGAGCCCGTCTGGATGATTTTCACCGACAACCCGGGTTGCTTCTGACCAAGGATTCGGAAGGTCAAACGGCCGGGCGCATAGGCGGACGAAATCGCGATGGGCGTCGGATACGTGTTCTCGAAAACCAAATCGAGGTTGCCGTAGTCCACGGTGGCATCCCGTCCAAGCGGCACGTAAGCCACGGGCAACGAATGGTTCGAGCGGCGATGAATCGCGAGGTTGGACAGTAGCGCGGAGTTATAGAGCGTCGTACTGACCTGGCAGATGCCACCGCCAACGCCCGTATCGTGCTGCCCGTTGATATAAACGCCCGCGACCTGGAAACCGGCCTTCAAGGTTCGCCGACCGACCACGCCGTTAAAGCTGAACTGCTCACCCGGCATCAAAACCGTGCCGTCGATTATGTGCGCGGCCAGTTTGATATTCGCGCAACGGGTTCGTTTGCTCGTCGGGAAGTGGGTCGTGTATTCGGACACGACTTCCTTGATCTGCCCGAGAGTCTCGTCCGAAGTCTTCTTCGTTCCCTCGATAACCGGCAACAGAACCTTATGGTCGCTCTGAATAGCCTGACCGACACTGGCAAGGAACTTCGTCTCGTCGATCGCCGCACCGGCGATCTCCGGCTCCCGAACGATCGCGCCCTTCACGTAAATCACGCGGGCGGGACGGTTGGGTCCGATTGCTGCCGCCATCTTGCGCTCGAACGCGGCAAGGAAAGCTGGATTCGTCTTGAAAACCAACGGATAGGAAGGCAACTCGCCGGAATTAGAAGTTCCCTCCGCTATCGCCGGAATGTGCGCGATCGTCGCCACGTCATCCAAGGCGATGCCCATCTCGGAAGGCTTCAACATGGGCGCGACGCCACGTAGTGCGGGTGAGACTACTTTTAATTTGGTTGTCTTCTCCCCTTCCCACCAGACTCGCAAAGCCTTCGCCGCTTCATCGGGCGTCATCCCGCCGACGTCGACCGTACCAACCTTGACGTGGGGCAAAAGCGGCTGTTGCGCGGCCGCGGTTTGAGTGAGAGAAATGGCGCCGGCAAGCGACACGAGAGCGCCATAGGAAAGGTGTTTCATTGAGGTGAATTGCGGGTTCGAGACTTGCGTAAATTATGTCGCGTCTTATCAGGGGATCGTGAAGAACGTCCCAATAGCGAATTATTTGATACGCTTTTGGCACGATCTTGTTCCCTCGGGAGCGCCCTTAATCCTTTAAAAGGTCGCGTGTTTACGTTGTGCTGGCGATCCTAGACCTATCTGTTCCGCTAGCCTTGCGTGGGGCCAAGAGTAAACTGCTCAAATGCCCAGAATTGTGTGGCTAAACGGCCAAGTTATGCCCATCGAGTCGGCGGTTACATCCGTCGCGGACCACGCCCATCTGTACGGTGACGGCCTCTTCGAAGGAATCCGTATGTACGGCGGCAAGGTCTTCAAGCTTGACGAGCATCTTAAGCGCCTTTACCACGGCATCGCGTACATGGGATTCGAGATAAAGATGACGCTCGAAGAGACCAAGACGGTCCTCCTCGACGTTTGCCGCAAAGCGCAGATTCCGGACGGCTATATCCGATTGAACGTGACGCGCGGCACCGGCCTCGGTCTTGACCCTAAGAACATCGATCGAACGCCAAACGTGATGATCATGTGCTCGACCCTCGCCCTCTATCCGGAGGAAGCGTACGAGATCGGCCTGCACGTGATCACCTCCTCCTTCCGCGTCATCCCGCCAGATTCGCTCGACCCGCGCGTCAAGTGCATCGGCCGCTACGCGAGCAATATCCTCGCGAAGATGGAAGCGAACCGCGCTGGGGCCGGTGAGGGCCTCATGCTCAACCATCAGGGTCAGATTGCGGAAGCCACGGGCGACAACATCTTCCTTATCCGTGACGGAGTCATCCGCACTCCCCATGCTTCGTGCGGCGCGCTTGAGGGCATCACTCGCAACACGGTCATTCAGCTTGGACGCGAAGCCGGCTACACGGTTGAGGAGACAATCCTTACTCCGTTCGACGTCTTCACGAGTGACGAAGCGTTCCTCACCGGCACCGCCGCCGAAGTCATTCCGATGGTCTCGCTCGACGGCAAAAAGATCGGCTGCGGCACCCCCGGCCCGGTCACCGTCGACATCATGGCGAAGTTCCGAGCGCACACCGCGCTCGGCACGCCCTTCATGTAATGAAGCCATGTGACCGCTGCGGGCAATCCGCCTCCCTGCGCCTTGTGCAGGGAGGCGTAGAGCGTTGGGCGTGTTCCGCCTGCGCGGACGCCATTTCGGGCGGCACCGGCCTTTTCAAGCTTGCGGAATCCCTCTGCCGATCCCGCCACCGCGTCAGCCGCTGTCCCCACTGCGGCTGCACCGAGGAAGCCGCAAAGAAAACGGGCCTTGTCGGCTGCCCCCTCTGCTATGTGGCTTTCGAATCCGCCTTCTTTCGGGACATGGGCATCCCGATGTGGCGCTGGACGCGCGCCGACGCTTCGTAAGTTCGTGGCGGCGGCCCTTACTTGAGTGTTAAACTGTCCTTCCGCGCATCGAACTGCTCGACGCGTCCGTCCTTCCCTATGCCGAATGACGCATTGCAAGACTCACTGGCCGAAAAGCGCTGGCTCGCCTCCCTCGCGGAGGGCGACCCCAAAGCGCTTGGCGGTCTGTATGAAATGTACGGAGAACGAATCTTCCGTTACACGTTTCGCATGCTCGGCAATCGCACGGATGCGGAAGATGCGACCGCGGAGACCTTTCTACGGGTCCTCCGTCGTTCGGCCGAGCTACGGGCCGATGGCGCCTTTCGAACCTGGTTGTTCCGGATTGCCCGGAACCTGTGTATCGACAAGCTGCGGCAGCACAAGCTTATGGAGCTGCCCCCTGACGCCCAATATAGCGGCGCCGAGGATCGGACGACTCTTCGAGTCGCGGTTCAGCAGGCGCTCAACGACTTACCTTTGGAATACCGGGAACCAATCATTTATTGCGACCTGGAGGAACTGAGCGCAAAGGAAACCGCCGATATTTTGAACATTAGCGTTCCTGCCTTAAAATCAAGGCTATATCGGGGGCGAAGGGCCTTGCGCGACAAATTAGGAAGCACGATCGAGAGGATGTGATGAACGAAGAGTTTTATAAGAAGCTTGTGGACCTTTATGCAGGCCGCGAGCTACCCATCGAATTAGAAGAACAAATGGAATTAAAAGCGTTCGGGAGCACCGAACTTAGCCACGACATGAGCACCCTGCGGCGCACCGTAGACACCCTGAAAGCGGACCGAGGTCCGGATTTCACCGAGGAGTCTTATCAGCGCGTTCTCATGAAGCTTTATGCCCGCGGCGCGAATATCGAGCCCAAGGTTGCCGCCCCGATGCACCTGCAGTATCAGTTGCCGATCCAGGGCTAATGAATCCGGATTTGACTAAATGAAACTTGATTGTCCCCGTAAGGAGTTTTTTGAGGCCGTAAGTGCTGCCGCCGCGGCCGCGAGCACACGAACGTCCGTCAGCATCCTCCAGAACCTAAAGATCGAGGCCAGCGGCGCCGGTGTACGCGTGATGGGCTGCGACGGCGAAATGTGGGTCGAACGCGAAGTTGCCTGCATGGTCACCGAGGAAGGCGCGATCTGCGTACCAGCAAAGCTGCTGAACGATCTTTTGGGCACTCTGCCCGACGGGGATATTCAGCTCCGCACACTCGACGGCAACGGCGTCATGCTGGAGCAGGGCGCATCCGAGTACCGGATGGTCAGTCTTGACCCGGCGGACTTCCCGGACGTGCCGAGCTTCGGCGGAGAGGCCGAGTTGAAGCTGAAGATGGGCGTGCTCAAGCAGGCCGTCGACTCGGTTGCTTATGCCGTCTCCCCCGACTTCCACCGGCAGGTATTGACCGGCGTGCTCTTTACGTACGACGGGCGCGTGTTGACCTTGGTCGCCACGGACACGCACCGCCTGGCCGTTCGCCGACTTGAGCAGGCGGGCATCGGCTCCAACATCAACGTCGTCGTGCCTGAGAAGGCGCTCAAGGCGATTAAGGCCCTGCCTATTCCAGAAGATAGCGAGGTGACCATCGGTTTCGGCGGTGGGCGGCTCGCGGTGGAAGCCGGAGGGGCGAAGGTCATTTCGCAACTTTTGGCCGGCACCTATCCCAACTGGGAGCGGGTCGTGCCAAGCGAGAGCACTCGTACTTGGAGCGTCGAGGTAGACCAACTCACCGAGAAGGTCCGCCGCACAATGATTCTCGCCCGAGACAACGCGAACCGAGTCCGCTTCCGCGGCCTCGACGATCAAATCATGATCGCCGCGCGTAGCGAGGAAAAGGGCGAAGCCAAGGAAGAGATCGCCATGATCGCCAAGAACGGCGACGTTGAGATCGCTTTCAATGGCAAGTACGTCACGGACGCCCTCCAGTCCATCTCGATCTCCGGCCCCGGCGTCCGAATCGAAATGACCGAAAGCGGCCGGCCGGCGGTGTTCCGCCCGGCGGACGACGAGAGCGGCTACTTCTGCGTCATCATGCCGATGGCGTTGTCCTAAGCTAGTCAAGGACCAAACCAAGGAGGCGGTAGATCCCCAGATCTACCGCCTCCTTTTCTCAACAATGTAGGCGGCGATCGGATGTTCGTGCCGCTCGCCGCTGGGCGTATTGACGACGGCGCCAACCTTCAAACCGTCCCCTACTTATCCGGACCAAAAACAATCTCGATCCCGTAACACGGCACGATCCCCGTAAAACTCCCCTCGTACCACTCCTGCAAACCCGGGCTCAAATTCACCACGTACGTCACCAACTTCCGCGTAAACCGAACGACCTTAAACGGCGAGGAAAACTTCAAACGCAACTTGTGGATAACGATCGTGGTATCCGAATAGTAAGTCGGCACCGTGCGCTTAAGCTGCCGCTCTCTAGGAACGTAGTAGTAGAACGTATACAGCCCGAAGAACCTCACGTGAGTGGGGTCGCTGTAGTAATAAGGATTGCTGAAGTGCGGAACAAAGGCGAAGCACTTCCCTCCCGGCTTTAGAACTCTGACGATTTCACTCATCAAGAGATCGAACTCGGTGACGTGCTCGAAAAAGCTGCGGGAGTGAATCTCGTCCACGCTCGAATCCGGGAGAAACCCGAGCCCCTCGTTGAGATTCGCAACGATCTCGACTCCCGGGAGATCCAAACGATCGATCCCGATTTTCCCCGGGTGCGCGGCGACGCCGCACCCGAGGTCCAATACGATGCGCGCCCCGGACCGGATCTTCTCGTCGAGATCGATCTTTAAGAGCGCCGGCAATTACTTACCCATGGCGCGCAGATTCTTGAGACAAGCCTCGACCGCTTCCAGCGGCGTCATGCCCTCGTAAGACTCGTGCTCGACCACATACCACTGCGTTCCCGCGACCGTCTCGCAGGCTTCGAAAACGCGGGCCCACGGGATAATGCCTTCGCCGATCGGCTTCGCGCCGTGCTCACCGGACCACTCCTTGAGATGGACCGTGATGCCGCGGCCCGGCCAATCGAGGATCGGCTGCACCGGGTCCGCGCCGCCCTCGCTGCCGTTGGCGGTGTCGTACTGCATGATGAACTCGGCGATGGTGTTCTCACCGAGCAGGTCCCACGCACTCTTGCCGCCCTCAAGGGGCTTCATGTCGCCCGAGTGGCAATGGAAACCGGTCCGCATGCCGAGGGGTTTCAGCTTCTCGGCGATCGCGTTGAGCTTGGCCGCGGTTTCCTTGCAGGCTTCCGGCGTAGCCCGGGTGTGCTCAGGGAGCCACGGCACGACCAGGTTGTCGCAGCCGATGATCTGGTGGAACGCAATCGTCGCCTCGATCTGGTCGTCTTGAAGCGATTCGAATGGCGTATGGGCGCCAGCGACCTTCAAGCCGTTGTCATCGAGAACCTTTCGAATGTCTTCGGCCGACTTGCCGTGATAGCCGGCGAACTCTACGCCGGCGTAGCCCATTCGGGCAACTTCGCCGATTGTCTTGAAAAAGTCTTGCGCGCAGTCGTCGCGCACGGAGTAAAGCTGGAGAGCGATGGGAATGGGCATCTCTCCTTCAAATTACCCTTTAAGAAGGTTATAGGACGGGAGAAGAGATCGCCCAAGCCGGGAGATTATTTGCGAAAGCCGAAAGGCTTTATGTCGTGTTCGTTTGGGGCTCCCTCCTGCGAGGCGGGGGCTATAATTTCTTCGACCGAACCAAAAAGAGTCCGCAGACGTTGACTAACTATGCATTGCTCCTATGGCCGCAGATCCAAGTTCATCATGTTCTCGTGGATCGCCAAGCAGAGCATTTTAGGCAACCTCTTCGATCGACCCTCGCCTTCCAGAATACAGGACTAATTTCCTAAAATATCCTGAATCATTACCGAACGTACCCGCGTCTATTATAGGTAAGATGATCTCCACCGTGGCCGACCAGCAGCAGCTACCGCACATGAGCAGCAAGCTCCTGGCGAGCGAGATTTTGGTGGGCGATAGCCTCAAGATCCTTCGCGGGATGGAGGCTGATCAGTACCAGATGTGCGTCACGAGTCCGCCTTACTGGGGACTTCGTGACTATGGAATTCCAGGCCAAATCGGTGCCGAGCCGACGCTTGAGGAATACATCCAACATCTTGTCGCTGTGTTCCACGAGGTGCGACGGGTGCTCAAGCCGACGGGCACTCTTTGGCTCAACATAGGAGACGGCTATACAAGCGGCGGACGCACATGGCGTCATGCAGATAAGAAGAACCCGGCTCGTGGCATGGATTACCGCCCAAAGACACCCGATGGCCTCAAGCCGAAGGACCTCATTGGCGTGCCCTGGCGCCTCGCCTTCGCACTTCAAGCCGATGGCTGGTACCTACGCTCTGACATCGTCTGGAATAAACCCAACGCCCAGCCCGAGTCAGTGAAAGACCGCCCGAACCGGTCGCACGAGTATGTGTTTCTCCTCACCAGGAACGAGCGTTACTACTATGACCACGAAGCCGTAAAGGAGAAGGCGCTGCGCAAGGGTGCGCTCAGGAATAAGCGCACAGTGTGGGACGTGAACACTCAGAGTTTTTCAGAGGCGCACTTCGCTACTTTCCCAACGGCCCTGGTCGAGCCTTGTATTCTCGCGGGCAGCCGCGCCAAGGACCGTGTTCTTGACCCGTTTTTTGGAGCTGGCACGGTAGGTCTCGTCTGTACCGAACTCGGACGGCCCTTCGACGGTATCGAGCTCAAGGAAGAGTACGCCGATCTCGCACGCCGAAGGTTAGGCTGGGTCTAGCGCATGCCCTTCCCCACCCTCGTGCCTGACTCCCAGCTACTATTCGCCGTAAAACTGGACGCCATCCGCGACCTGTACTTCGACAAGCGGCTACGTGACGCCGTTGCTGCGATTCCCCTAGCGAAGATCGACGCCGAGTTGCACCAGGCTGTGTCGGCCGCGAGTCTTTCCACATTGGCCCAGCACGGGCTACGAGGCGAGACATTCTATCCTGTGCCATGCCTTCTTGAGGCCGAACCCTACTTGCTTGGCTACTATCGTCTACTTTACGGTGTCTCCCAGAAGCTGTTTTACAAAAGCTCGGCATTTTCGCGGTTCAAGACAATGGAAACGCGCGGCGTGCTCATTAGTAACGCCAAGGTTGATCTGGCCGACCTGTGCGCCGCCCTGGCGGGCACTGCCGACGTGCTAATTGCCAGCCTGCCAAAGATATCTAAGGACCTCGTGCATGAGCTCCAGGTGATGACTCTGGGTGTAGCGTTTGATGGCGGTAAGCGTAACTTGATAGGTCAGAGCGGGGTGAAGGAGGTGGTAGCCCTTATCAGTTCAATCATCCCCCCGTCCAGCGTGATGTCATCAAGCCAAACCGTGCTCGTGTTCAGGAACGCCAGCGGGCGCAAGGTGACAGTGGCGATGGCCGCCGATCCCGATGTAAGCGTGGTCGAGGAAGTGGCAAACAGCCTGCAGCCAGTACTGGCGATCGAGGTGAAGGCAGGCACGGACGCCAGCAATCGCCATAACCGACTCGGCGAAGCCGAGAAGAGCCACCTAAAAGCGAAAGCTCGGGGCCACACGAGATATTGGACGATCGTTCGCGTGAATTACAGCCAAACGGATGTGCGGGCTAACTCCCCTACGACACAGGAACATTGGCATCTTGACGAAATCAAAGACCCCAAGCATCCTGAGCACGCGCGCTTTGTCGGTATGTTTAAGGCCTACCTCGGTATTCCCTAAGACTCCGGCGGAGTTACGTAGGCCCCCAATCCTTCTCGTTGCTTCAGGAGGAAGGCATCCTAGCGATTCTAAAATTCAGAACGCCTCTCTACCACCGAGAGGCGTTCTTGCTTAATCCTTTTGGCGCGCTCGATAGGACTCGAACCTACGACCCTCAGCTCCGCAAGCTGATGCTCTATCCACTGAGCTACGAGCGCGTGACCCAAGGATTATACCGAACCGGGACTCGCCATTTCACCTTGGCGAGTCCGGTTTTGAGTCGGACTACTTCACGTTGAGCTGGACGTCCATGTGGACGGCGCCGCCGAGGGCGGTCGAGCGCGTGCCGGTGAAGATGCCGCTTCCGGTGGCGTTCAGGTACGTGCCCGTGCCACCTACGACGCTCAACTTGCAGTCGAAAGCGGTCACATTCGTGACCGAGTTCAGGACCGCGTTTCCATCCATTCGCGCGGTCAGGATCGAGCCATCGGCCAAAGTGACCGCCATCAGACCGAAGAAGGGGCCGGAACCGTTCGTGTAGACGACGTTTGCCAGCACCTCCACGGTAGCGCTCGAACTCCCTACCGTAGTCGTGCCGGTGAGCTGGTTAGAACCCACCGTACCGGCTCCGTTATTGACGGTCTTGATGTCCTTTGCGATCGAAGTCACGTCGACGGAGAACGTCACGTTGGGATTCGTCAGCTTGGAGCCGGTGGACGAAGATCCGCCGCATCCGGCAAGGGCGACCAAAATTGGAAGAGCAAGAAAAAGGCGTCGATTCACAGAAACATCTTTGCACACGGCGTCCTTCTCAGGCTATGTTTTATAACTCTGATTTATTCGCAAAGACGCCGTCAATCTACGGATGAAGGCCCGAGTTTGCGCTCTACGAACTCAAGAATCACTATTTGGGGGCGCTCGCGTAGGACGCGCGCAAGGTCGATCTCGGGACGGCCAGGCCAAAGCGCTTCAAGACTCTTGGATTTGGAAGCCAAAAATGGAAGCAGGCGCGTCCCAAAAGAATCCCGAAAGAGCATGACGTTCGGCCCGGACGGATCCCCGCCGTCCAACTTCAACTCACGCGAGAAGAATTCCTCCGCATGAGGATTGCGCGGTACTTCCACCCCGTTCACGTTCGTAACTTCGGGCAACGACTCCGAGAGCTGGTCCTGTAAGCCCAAGAAGCGGGCGAGATCGCCTCCCGATTCTTCCCGAGAAACAAACGACGCTCCCCAATGCCCCGTTTGCGGCCGTGGCGGGAAAAGTACCGAATCGATCGCCGAGAAAGCCTTTGAGGCGCCGAGGTCCGTCCAGTGCGTATCCAGGCGCTGAAACACTTGAGTTCCTTGGGATTTGGCCAACAAGAGCGCCGGGCGAAGGTCCAGGCAGGAGACATGCGTGTCGGCGCAAGCGGCCATAAACTCATCGGTGCGAGTCCGGCCCGCGCCGGCAAGCCGAACGTAGTCCGGAAGCTCTTCGGGGTAGATCGAACTCTTGTCGGGCGCCACCACGACCAGGAACCAAATCCGATGGGCACGCAACTCCCGGGCATCCTTTTCCAAGCGATCGGTCCAAGCCTTGAGCTCGGCCGGTTCGAACGGATTGAGCCCCTCTTCGACCCGAATCACGTCTGAGTCGCCGAGGAACATCCAGCCATGATGACCGAGCAGCACGCGGCGGCTCGCGGAGGCCCTCCCTGCTTCCAACCGCAGACGGGACACTTCGGCGACGGACCAATCCTGCAAGCCGAGCTTCGCCTTCGGCTTTGGCAAACGCGGATCCGCGGCGCGGTCGGGAAGGATCAGATGCTCAAGATAGCCGAAGAAAGGCACGAAGATGCCGGCCAGAAAGAGCGCCGCAAACCATCCCCCGTTCCTTAAGGGCGAAGCTGACATTTGGGAGTTGGAAGCTTGAGACATCGACCTAGAAACGGAAATAGAGGAACGGACTATAGCTGTCCGACATGGCGACCATCAACGAGAAAACCATAATCGCAGCGAGAACAAATTGACGAACCGTGGCTAGGCGAGGAGAACTCATCAGCCGGGGAATGATCGGATAGATTCCGATTGAGCCGACCACCAGCACCGCAACCAATTCGGGAGTAAGGAGGTCGTGAAGCGCCGCGGAAGCCTCCGCGTGCGCGCCACCGAACATTGCGCCGTAGAATCCCAGCGCCGAACCGATGTCCGGGGCACGAAATAGCACCCACCCCATCAGAATCACGAACAAAGCGTAAGCGTTACCGAGAGGAGCGCGGGCTAAAAGCTTGCCCAGAAAGCCTCGCTCGATGACCAGGAAGAAGCCGTGGTAGAGCCCCCACACTACAAACGTCCAGTTCGCACCGTGCCAGAGGCCGCATAGGAAGAAAACGGTCAGAAGGCTGATTGCCAGCCGCGAAGTCCCCTGCCGATTTCCTCCAAGCGGGATGTACACGTAATCCCGAAACCAACGGGATAGGGTTATGTGCCAACGCCGCCAAAAATCCTGGATCGACTTCGCCGCGTACGGATAAGCAAAGTTGGTCGGAAAGTGGAACCCAAGCATCCGCGCCAAGCCGATCGCCATCTCGGAATAGCCGCTGAAATCGTAGTAGATCTGCAGCATGTAGCACCACGCGCCCAGCCAGGCGAGCGGAGAATCTAGTCGAGCGGTCGGCATCGCGAAGACCACATCGGCGGTTCGCCCGACGACGTCGGCGACCAAGACCTTCTTCGCAAGCCCCACGGCGAAGATCTCGGCACCCGCAATGAAGTCGTCCCAACTCCGCTCACGTCGCCGGATTTCTTCGACGATCTCTCGATAGCGGACGATGGGACCCGCGACGAGGTGCGGGAAAAGGGTGATGTAGAGTCCGAGGTTCAGGACACTCGGCTCCGCCTCCACATCGCCCCGATACACATCGACCAGATAGGAGATGTTCTGGAAGGTGAAGAACGAAATGCCCAGCGGCAGATGAAGGCTAAACCGCTTGACCCCAGCCATTCCCGCCAGGAAGGGCACGTACTTGAAGACGAATAGCAGCGAGAGGTTCAGACCAATCGCGAAGGCGAGCCGATTCCGATTCCCAACGCTCTGATCACGAGGCCGGATACGAAGCGCCAGGAAGTAGTTGGCCAGAATCGCCACCACCATGACGACGACAAAGCCTTTCTCACCATAGGTGTAGAAACCCAGGCTGAGGACGAGCAGCGCGACGTTTTGCCAACGCCTCTTTGCCAGCGCCATGACGACCAGGACGATAGGCAGGAACAGAAACAGGAAGTCGGCCTGCGAAAAGACCATTAATGCTGCAGCTCTTCGTACGCGACGCTGCGCTCCTGGAAATACCGGCCGATCTGATCCTTAACGGGTTCGGATTTCAGCGGGTCACCCAATACTCCACTGGCGGTCAGCGGAGTATTAAGCGTCTCCGTCTCGGCGAAGGCGGCTAGCCAGAGGCGCTTCAAATCCAGCTCCGTGGCTTGCTTGGATTCGTAGCCATCGATGATGCCCCGCTTTCGCAGCTCGATCGCCCCCTCAAGGAGCCAGTAGGCTTCGGTGTGCTCGATGATGGGAATGTACTTCTTCCGCAGTTGCTCGCGGAGTCGCTGCTCGCGCAAAAAGGTCCAATTCAACCGCACCAATTCCCATAGGAAGACGATGACGCCGAGCGCGATGTACTTCGTCTGATCGAAATTGATGTGTACGAACAAACCTACAAGCAGGCTGACCATGAAGGTCGAGATGCCGATGTTGACGAGGGTTCCAAAAAGGTCGCCTTCGTAAAACGGCCAGATCCAATGCGCCTTCGGGCCGTAGAGCACCTCGAAGTCGCGCTCCAAAACGCCTCGGTGGAATCGGCGGTTCACCATCCTGCCCAACACCCCCGGAACTGCATCATCCGGAAACATTATACGAACGAGTCGGCTATTCGTTTACGGTTGGGACGGCGGCGAAGCCTCCGTCGAAGAACCTACGCGCAAGGGACAACCCGGTCGGTGCGAAAGAAATATGATCAAGCCTTGTTCCCTTGATCAGCACTCGACACGCCACGCCGGCCCCGGCGCCTCGCGAGCGCATTGCGGCAATTGCTACACGGGCATTTTCCGCAGGCACCAAGAAATCTCGCTCCAGACTGATAAGGCATAAGGGCGCTTTGGGTGCCCAGTCGAAACAGTTCTCGGCGGCCAGCCGCGCGACCAGAGGATTGGACATATCCCGTCCTTCGAGCGCCTTCACAAACTTTGCCTGCAACGACCGCTTGATGGTCCGCAGGGCACCAAGTTGGAAGCCCTTGATTGCCAGGCGTCGAATGATGTCGTAGTCATTCGTTCCGTGGGCGAAGGCGAATGGAATATAGGAAGCAAAGGACGGTGAGAAAAAGTCCTTGAGCTGGATCGTGGGGTCGATCGACGACAGGGCGAGGCCGAGGTAGCCCGCGAAATAGAAGCGCGCAGCAAGCCACTTGATGTTGCTTTGCCCCGTCAGAATCGAGGTGATTTCGGTGCCGGTGACGTCATAGGCGCCGGAAATAGGAGCCGCCGCCGTCAGCCGGAAGCCAGGTTCCGTTCGATCGGCGAGGGCGCGCGCAGTCCACATCGCAACGGCGCCACCCTCCGAGAAGCCGGTGACATACAGCGCCTCCCCGATCGGTGCTTGGCGGTCCAAACCAAGCTGCCGAGTCGCGGCAATCATGTCGATCCCGGAGTTCACGTTGATGCTCGGGAGCGCGTACGGATGAATGCCTGAGTCGTCGCCGAGCCCGAGATAGTCAGGCGCTGCCACAGCATAGCCCGCCGAGGCAAAGGCCGCCACCGTCAGTTCCCCCTCAAGTGGCCCGCCGTTTGCCGTGTATCGGGACGGAACCATCTCCTTCATCGCGGTAGTGGAGTGGTAGTAGATGACCAACCCCCTCGGCGCTCCGCCGACCGGCAACGCGACGAGGCCGGTCAACTGCCGCACCATGCCTGCCGCATCGCGAGAGGGATAAGTTACGCGGTGGAGGGAAACGTCGTGTGGGGCGGCCGGGTCCAGCGAAGGCATCCACTTCGCGTCTATCCGTGACACCACCGCTGCCGGCAGGGTTCCGTTGTCCGTGACCACCTTGAATGCGCTACCGCCGACAGTGCTTGAAGCCAATATGGTCCCCAATACGAGCCCGATCATCGACGCTCCCTACCGAGTACGGACATTTCTGTACGTTGGGCGCGTTGACCATCAAATTGTTCATGGCGAGAGCGAACGCTAAGGTCCAAGATTTATCCGCCTCGCCTAGGGATTGACCACAATCGGCCGCAGCTTCACATTCTTAAAGGCCACCACCCCGTGGTCGCCCTGCAGGGCGATCGTGCCGCGATCCAGCTTTGCGAAGTTGGGCATCCGACCGAACTTGCTCTTCGCCACCCGAGCCTTGAAGTCGTCGCTCCCGAGGATAAACATGACGTAGGGGACGCCGTTCAGTTCCGTCTCACAACCCTTCGGGGTAATGAGGATGCGAAGGTGATTCCACTCGCCCTCTGGGTTGGCGGCGTTGACGGACGCGGGATATAGGCCGTAGAGCCAACCCGTCTTCTGGCTCTCATTGCTTTGAACCTGATCATGGAGCTGAACCTCCGGTCCGCTCATCCAGACCGTCCCACCGTCGTCCGCCACATGGAACATCACGCCACTGTTTCCACCGACCGAGAGTTTGTAGTCGAGGGTCATCTCGAACCAATCGAACTTGTCGTCGGTGACGATATCACCCGCCTTGTGCGGGTCGGTGCAGGTGAGTTCGCCATTGATCACCGACCAGCCCTCGCGAACTCCGGTGGCTTTGAAGTTGTGCCAGCCCTTAACGGTTTTTCCGTCGAACAGGAGCCGCCACCCGGCCGCGCGCTCGTCGCGGGTGAGGGAGTTGGGTCTTTGGAGAAGGACGGCAGCCGCGAGCACGGAGATCATGCCTCCTATTGTTGCGCGCGAATTCCGGTGCACGCCGCGGGGGCGACTACTTAAGGGCTCGCTTGTAAGTTTTCCAAGTCAACCAATAGTCGTTTCGAAACAAAGGCTGCATACCGCTCCTCGAATTGCCCCGCGCCAAAGGCGGCGCCACTGCGCGCCGACGCTCCACCAACAACACCATAGGAACATGAGGATCCGTGGCCAGAGCTTTCGCGGCGCTATCTCGACAAAAGTCGAGCAAGTAGCCGCCATCCTCCAAGGCTTCGTGATACTGAAGAGAGCCCGCACGCTCACCCTTGACGATCGCCTGAAGATTGACGTCCTCCTCGTCGTCGTGCCGCCGAGTCACCGTCGAATTGACCAGCAGAATGATCCCCGAAGCATCGTCCTTCCGAAAAGCTTGAACGGATATTCCGCTCGCGGATTCGGGCAGAGCTTTCATCACGTCTCCGGAAAGCACCCGAAACTTATCCCAAGAAAGCGGCTTGCCCAGCGACTCTTCAAACTCGCTTCTCAAACCCTCCAAAGAGTAAGCGCCTTCCTCCAGCCTCACCTCTTGGACAACGTTTGCTTCACTTGACCCCGAGTCACTCGACACAAACGTTCGCGTGGAAGAATCCGGTCGCACGTCTTTACGGTAAGCGACCATGCTTTGTCGCCTCTGCCTGTCTAGGTCGTCTTGAGAAGCGCTGAGGTTATACGTGTATCGCTTTGGCCAAAGTCGGGCGAGCCGAGCATTCGCATGGTCGCAAGGCCGGGTCATGTACCCGTGGTCTTCGGCAAAGAAGTTCAAGACCCTTTCGGTATCGCTTAACTCATGAACCAGCAGTTCCTCCGCGAGTGCTGAGCAAGCAGCGTAATCCTCATGAACGGGCGACTTCGAGAATGCCGGATTCACCCGAGGACGGTGTCGATCGAGGATGTCGATCAGATCCACCCGCTGATCGGTTAGCAACCGGTCGAAAATACGTCGCAACCCCTTGATCGCTTCGGGCTGACCGCTTTGTGCCAAATACTTGAGGACTATCCTCTGGGACAGCAAATCCAACTGTCGGAAAGTCTCGAAGTTCTGAACTTCCTTTACCATCGCCGCAACGGCGGCATCAGCATCGTAAAGATCGACGACCTGCATCGCCGCGAGCCTCGGCAAAAACTCCGGATCTTCAGACATTTGAGTCTTGGCGAAGCCACGAACCTCGGGCGCCTTACTCTCCCAAAGCGCCGACAACATCTCCGCCCTTTCGTAAGCTCCCTTGGACGTCTTATAGGCAGAAGAAATGTCCTTGAAAGCGCTATTTGGGAACTCATTGATAAGGCGGGCACACGGTTCGGACACCGATTGTTCGGTTCCCGAGATTCTCGCGATCAGCGCCGCCTCCCGTCCCGTACGTTTTGTATCGTCCCACCAACGCCGAATCTTCGTCTCGACCTCGGTAAACGCGGCGTCGTTGTCTGCGGGATATGCCTTCATCGGATCGACAAATCGCACCGTTGCAATTGCCTCGAGAGTCTGTACCGCCAAATCTCGGACCCGAATCACCCGTCCCTGACCCGGATAGCCGATTCCATCCACGCCTAGGGTCGGGTGGATGTCATGCAGCGCCCCAAGCAGCGCCGGGACGGCGTCTGACCCCATTTCCACCAGCTCAGAAGCCGCTTCTTCAGGGCGACCGAGAAGACTTGACCCCATGAACACGTTCGGATTGAACGCCGGATTAAATCCCGCTTGGTTTCGGAGCTCCCAAACGAATTCAACCGCTCGGCGGCTGGCGACGAGCCTCGCAAGCTCGACTTGGGAAAGCTTCCGGTGGGTCTTCTCTTCCTTTGCCATCTGGCGAAAAATGGCCGCATCCTTCAGACAATTCTCCCTCTGAGGAGCGTTCGGAAAGTGTTGAGCCAAGAAAGCAAGCCGATCCGCGACTTCAATCTTTGGTCTATCCCAAGTGAAATACGGACCCAGGGTCTCCAAGTAAAGCCGATGAAAGATGTCATCCTCCGCGACTTGCGCGGACAACTTCTGCGGTTCCCCGTAATCGGCGGTTACGGCATTGGTCTTGGCATAAAACTCGTTGGCTAGGTCGGCATAACCCCTGATGTCGCATAACCCGGTGAGCAACAAGGCATTGGTGCGGAATCGGTATCCCACCCCCTGATCTACCGAAAGAGGTCCCGCCCAGCCGGAAGCAAACGGTACCGAGTTTGCAAGCTTCTCCTTGTTCGCTACCAACCAAGACTTTAAGTCGACGCGATGAAACGCGAAATGCTCCCACTGTCCCTGAGACACTTCATACGGTTCCAAACCGATCCGAAGAATAGAAATCTTCGTCTTGGATTGCTGCCTCAAGAACCCGAAGGTCGATAGCCGATCCGTTTTCTTGCCGCCCGCCTCACGCCAAGTTCGCAGTTCACCGAACTGCCCCATAAGGTTCGCCTCTGGCCCAAGCGACCGCAGCCACCGGTCGAAGTCGCGACGAATCGAGTCCTCCGTTCGCGGTTCCAGTGCCGCATGGGCAACGGAAGCCACAAACCACGCCGCCGCCAAGGCTAGGCAATAGCGAGCAGATGTCATCCCCTTTTGACGGATGATGAAGCAGACAATTTCCGAACCCCGACCGAAATTCCGCAACAACGTATCGAAGAAAGTGCGCGAAGTGCGAGGATCACGACCCGGCCGAACGGGAGGCGCCGTTGGACAGCCTCACGAACTCGCCGACTAACCCACCAACCAGACTGGAGCGTCGACGCAATAGTGTCGCGCTCGAAGATCCGGGACCGCTTCTAGCTCACCGACACTCCCAAACGAAGCCGACCAAGGAGAGCGCCAAAGGCGATAAATATTGATAGCCAGGGTCGAAGGCCCTGGGACACGGGCCAAGGCATCGATGTGGTCCGAAGGACCACAATATTTTCCCCCGGGCACCTACCGGACAAACCTTAAAAGGAAGCCGGATCGACCCATTCCCCTGGCGGTAACCAGAGCAGACGATGCACGAGGCCCGCTTTCGAAAAGGCGGCGGTAATCTCCGCCCGGCCCTCGGAGAAGTGCTTCCACCCTTCGTAGTGCACCGGAACGATCACCGCATCCGGCGCGGCTTGGGCAAATTGCACCGCTTCTTCGGCGGTAAATGTCAGGTGCGAAGGCAATACCGAGATTCGCGCCGCGCCCAAGAAGAGGATCGCGATCTTGATGTCGGGGAATCGTTGGATGATCTCTTCGACGCCCTCGTACCAAACCGTGTCTCCCGAAACATAAACTGTCGGTTCGCCTTCGCTTTGCAAAATGAAGCCCACGCAAGGGCCTCGGTCTCCACCTTCCGGACCGTGCCGCGCCGGCGTCGCGACGATGCCGTCCCGCTCCTCCCAAGGCGCCATCCCGATTGCGTTTCCACCCAAGCGCCCGGCTCCCACCGGAGTCGTGAGGACGACCTCTGCCTTCTTGAGCAACTCCCGGCCCGAAGTGTCCAGGTTGTCGAAGTGATGGTCGTGGCTAAGCAGAACTAGGTCGATCTTGTCTAGCGATTCGACCGTCAAAGCCGGTCCGGCGACCTTGGAGAGGGTCACGTGCCCGGTCCAATAATCCCCACCCGCCGGATCGAAGGTTGGGTCCGTGAGGTAACTCATACCTCCGAAATCGAGAAGCAAAGTCGGACCGCCGACATAGTTCAAACGCATGCTGTCGGGATGGTACCCACGGCAAATTAGACGGCCCTAGGCCCCTGCTGAATCCATTTCAGCAGGGGCATTCCAAAACGGATTCGAGGGAGGGAGGCGCTCAAGGCAGACTGGCTGCCCTTTTGGGAGCCGGCAGGGGTGAGAGTCCTTTTTCATGGCGCCATGTATTTAAATCGTCCCTCATTTGCTTATCGTTTTCCGAGTCGGAGCGCATTCCGTGAAATTGATATTTGGCCGGCAAGAGTTGAGCAAGTTGGAAGCATGCAAGGTCGCAGGGGCGATAAACCTCAAAGCTATATTGGTTTACATTCCGACTACTGTGCGCCACCACTTCCCGGTCGGATAATTCGTCGATAAGCAGCTTTTCTACGATTCGCCGAATACTCTTGCCCTCAGGCGTCGTGACCGGCGCATTGCGGAAGAGCATGAACCCGCTAAGCATCATGATGGTGTCCGCGCGCTGGTGGGCGGACATAAATTTTAGTTGCGATTCGATGGCCTGAACTCCTTCCGGGCGGCCACTCCTGATGAGAAGGTTCACTACGCTAGTCCGAGCATCCGATGTAGAGGCATCACGATCATTTGCTCTGACCAGTTCCTTAATTGCCGCTTTGACCGCGAGCCTGGCATCGTATTCGCCCACGGTTTCTATGGCTGCAAAGCGTGAACGAAACGACTTCTCTTGAGCCATTTGCTCCTTCGCAAAGGCGAAAATCTCTCGTGATTTCAAATCGCGCAGCGCGAAAAACAGATCCTCTCGCTCGCGATCACTCACCTTCGGATAGATCTCTTGGAAGAATCCGAAAGCATCCCCTGGAAACTCCGAAGCATACCGGTTTGCCGCTTCGCGAAAACGATCATTCCCGGTCGTTAGTTGTTGCGCAAGAAGCTGCTTGCGGCCTGTACTTTCGGTATCTGCCCACCAGCGCTCAATGTCCCCAGTTACTATTTCATAAGCGGCATCGCTATCCTCGACGATCGCCTGATTACGTGGAACGAAATACTTAAGGGCAATCTTCTCGAGAATCTGTTCCGAGATGTCGCGCATCCGCAGCACCCGACGCTTGCCTTCTCCTGACGGTGGGTCGGCGGCAAGCGTAGGCCGGCGATCCTTGAGGGCTTCGACAAGCGCCGGCACCGCCGCCATCCCCATTCCGATCAGTCGGGCGGCAGGACCATCTTGTCGCGTCGCCAACATATCTGGCGCACCAGAGAAGGTATTAAACGGAGCCCGATAACCATCCTCATCTCTTAAAGCCCAAACAAGCTCGCGGGCTTGCTGGGCTGGCGGCAACTTGGCGAGGCTGGCGTTGTCGAGCGAGGGGTGATGCTTTTCCTCGTCGGCTAGCTCGCGGAACAACTGGCCAAGTTCGGCGCATTCCCGACTCTCAGGTTCGTCCGGGCATGCCTTCGCGAGGCTGGAGTAGAGGTTCGCCAACACATCTTTCGTCCGTTGATAAGCGAACCACGGACTCTTGAAGTTTGCAAACTTTTCGTTAAAGAGCTCCCACCTGATGGTCGACAACTTGAAAGGTTCGCCAAGACCAAGATACACCGTCTCCAAATCGTCGAAGTGGCGCTGTTCGCATATTCGAGCGGCAACCAATGCGCTGATTTGGGATCCGAAACCGATGCGTGGCTCCAATTGCGAAAACCTGTTCGTGTGGACTAGCTTTTCCGGATTCTTGGCAAGCCACTCTCGGAGGTCTAGCGGAATAAAGGTCCAATGGTCGGTCACTGAATAGGTCCTCGGATCGAAGTTTAGGTCGATTGCATAGAACTTGCCGTTCTCCCGGCGCTGAACGAAACCGTAGTCTCTCGACACGACCTTAGCGTCGCTTCCGTTTCCATCGATGCCGCGAAATTCGCCAAACTGACCTTTCGCAAACGCGGAGGCGCCAAGGGTATCGAACAACTTATAGAGCTGAGCGCGAGGTGAAACGGTATTTTGGCGACCACCCACTCCCGCCCAAACTAGGGGAAAAAGGGCGAGCGATAGCCTCAGCGAGCGTTTCCAATCCATGTCCCGTTAAGTCCTCTTCCTAGGCGTAAACGTTGATCCCGAACAAAAGTTACGCAAGGAAAAACGCTTTCAAAATAAAACCGGCCCGACGAATTCGTCGGGCCGGTTTTCGAAGCGAGTAGAACCGTAGATCTACTCTTCGTCCTGCGCAAACTGCACTTTGTGGGCGAGGTGGCGAGTCCGCTCCCAACCATCGAGACGGTTGCCTTGGACCTGCTCGCCAAGCGCCTGCACCAGCGCCTGCAAACTGCGGTCGGACGGATTCACGCAGAGCCACTGTTTGGCAACCGAGAAGGCCTCTTCGCGGCGGTGCATGCGGTCGTAGCACTGGGCCAGCTTCGCGCCGGCTTCCCACATCTTGGGGTCCAGGCACGTAGCACGACGAAACGACTCCGAGGCCAGTTCGTACTCGGCCTTGCGGAAGTAGCACATCCCTAAGTACGCGTGGATGCGTGCGTTTACAGGTGTAACTTGCAGAGCGCTGCGACAAGCCGTGATGGCTTCATCCCATTGCTGATTCTTCATCAATGCTTCGATTCCGGATTGTTCCACGATGACCACCAATGACTTAAACCCGGCAGATCGCAAAGCGTTTCATGTTTTTGGTGTTTTTAACAAAAACCTGAGAACGACTACCAGTTCGGTAGCGTCACGCTCGCGATCGGGAACGGGTCCTTGTCCCCATTGGTTGAGTGATCGGCAGGAACAGAAAGGTTCATAGACGCATCCTAAAACCAGGGAACCTCGCGGTGAAGCACGGCGGGAATCCGATGGAGGAGAGCAACAATGAACACCAAACTATTCGGAACTTTCGCGGCGGCAGCCTTTATCATGGCGGCCATTCCGGCTTTCGGCCAGGACACCAGCACGGCGGGCGTACAGTTCAACCAAGACGGCCGGCCAGAGCGAATCTTCATCCCGGTCTCCGGCCTGAACAACTCCGACATGAACTTTCTGAAGCAGGCTGCGATTGCGAATATGTTCGAGATCGAGTCGAGCAAGATCGCCCAGGACAAAGGCAGCAGCGCCTTCACGAAGGAATTCTCGAAGGAGATGCTTGCCGACCACACCGCTTCACTTGAAGAGATGCGATTGATCGCCAACGCGAAGGGTTTCACCCTCCCGCAGGACCTCCCTGGTCCCCAGAAGCGCATGATCGAGAAGCTTCAGAGCCTCAGCGGCGACGCTTTCGACGCGGCCTATGCCAAGTTCCAGAAGGGTGGTCACGAGGATGCCAGCATGGCGTTCAAGCACGAAATCGCGAACGGTCAAGACCAGGACGTAAAGGCTTACGCGGTCAAGACTCTCCCGGTCGTCACGATGCACTACAAGATGGTGCTGACCGGCAAGACGATGATGGGCGACACCCGCGTCAAAGACGGTAGTTAAATAAAAACTGGGATGTGGGGAGAGCCCCACATCCCAGTTTTTATTCATTTCAAGGCGTTAGAGAAGCTTGCGAACAGCCTTCACAACGTCGTTCTCGTCCGGGATGCAGAGCAACTCAAGGTTGCGCGCATACGGCATCGGAACGTTCAGACCGCCGACACGGCCAACCGGCGAGTCCAGATCGTCGAAGCACTCTTCGCTGATTCGCGCGGCAATCTCCGCTCCGAATCCGCCGCTTCGCCAGTCGTCGTACGAAACCAGCGCGCGGTGGGTCTTGGCGACGGAGGCGAAGATCGTTTCCGTATCCAAAGGCAGAAGAGAACGAACGTCGACCACTTCCGCGTCGATTCCATCCTTGGCCAGCAGCTCGGCGGCGGCCAGGTTGACGTGCGTCATCCGGCTGTAGCCGATGAGACTGATGTCCTTTCCTTCCTTCGCGATCACGGCCTTGCCGAACGGAACGTAGTAGTGGGGATCATCCGGGACCATGCCCTTGATGGAATACAAGCCCGGATTTTCGTAAAAGATGACAGGATTGTCGTCTTCAACGGCGGTCTTGAGCATCCCGTAAGCATCGGCCGGAGTCGCGGGAGCGACGACCTTTAGACCCGGAACGTGGGCGAACCAGCCCTCCATGGAATGGGAGTGTTGGGCCGAAAGCTGCTTTGCCGCGCCGCCGGGGCCACGGAAAACGATCGGACATTTGACCACGCCGTTCGACATGTAGTGGATCTTCGCCGTGTGGTTGATGATCTGGTCGAGCGCGAGGATCGAGAAGCTCATCGTCATGAACTCGACGATCGGCCGGAGACCCGCCATGGCGGCACCGGTCGCGATGCCGGCGAAGCCCGCTTCGGTAATCGGCGTATCGACAACCCGCGGGTTGAAGTCGTTATCCCGAGCGCCGTACTTCTCAACGAGGCCACGCGTTACCTTGAACGTGCCTTGGTAGCGGCCGATGTCTTCTCCCATAAGGAAGACATCCGCATTCTTGTCCATCTCCTCCTGCATGCTCTTCGTCAGAGCCTCGCGGTAGGTCATTTCTATGCTGTTTGCCATGGTTTAGTGACCGAGGTCCGGCTTCATATCGCTGTAAATGTTGTCGTAAACCTCGTCCGGATCCGGCGCCGGCTGGGCGTCCGCATCGGCGTAGATCTTTTCCACGCGCTCTAGCTCTTCGGCGTCGATCGCCTCCAGCACCTCTTCGGTGACCATCTTGTTGGCGAGCAGGTAAGACTTGAGGCGGGCGATCGGATCCCGCTTCATGTTCTCCGCCTCTTCTTCCTTCGTTCGGTAGAGCTGGCGGTCGTTGTCCGCGGCGCCGTGGCCCGCAAACCGGTAGCACATCACTTCGACGAAGTACGGCTTCTTGTTCTCGCGCACCCAATCTACGATCCGCTGGGCATCCTTCTTCATCTGGATGACGTCCATGCCGTCGATTCGCTCGGACTTGATGCCGAACGGAATGCCGCGCTTCCAGAGCTCGGGGTCCGCCGCGTGGTACTCAAGGCGCGTTCCCATCGCAAACTCGTTGTTCTCGATGATGAAGATGCAGGGCAGGTCGTACAGACCGGCCATGTTCAAAGTCTCGAAAACGACGCCCTGGTTGGCCGCGCCGTCGCCGAGGAAGTTCAAAACGACGCGATCCTCTTGGCGATACTTCGCCGCGAAGGCGAGGCCGGCGCCGAGCGGAATGTGGCCGCCGACGATTCCCCAGCCGCCAAAGAATCCGTTGTGGGGATCGAAGATGTGCATCGATCCGCCCTTACCGCCGGCGGTACCGCCCTTGCGGCCCATCAACTCGGCGAAGACGGCGACCGGATCGGTTCCGAGAATAAGCGCGTGGGCGTGATCGCGGTAAGCGGTGATCACGTAGTCGTGCCCCTTCTGGATGCTGTGTAGCCATCCCGTAGCCAACGCTTCCATACCGATGTAGGTATGCATGTAGCCGCCGATCTTGCCTAGGCGGTACGCAACGTTGCTTTTCTCTTCAAAGTGACGAATGAAGAGCATCTCGCGGTAATAGGCTTCGAGTTGCTCTTTTGATTCTGGTGATTTCTTAACGGCTTGTTTGGCCACGGGTCATTCCTCAATGCGCGATACATGAGAAGGCGCGGAACCAAGGTCGCTCCCGCATCGGAGTTCCGTGGCAGCCTTTCCCTTCTTTTATACCCGTGGGGCGTACCGTCCTCGGCCCTTTAAGCCCCAGAAAATGCCGCACCACCCGAAATCGGGACACCCGATTAGGGCGATTTCGCCACGTCGAAGCAGCTCCGCACGAAGGACGCCTGGTCGATCAATTCGCACTTCTGGCCGGGCTTTGGCGCCGCCTCGTCCCAACGCTTGGCAATAAACCCTTCGCTCGAACGGCCGTGCTCATGCACGAACTGGAGGGGCTCGACAAATGCTTCCTTGGGAATCGCAAGCGAAGGAATCATTCGCTCCGCCTCGATCCAGGCATCGACGAGAAGATGGGCGAAGCGGCCATCGTCGTGCAACTTCCCTTCCTTGAACCAGTGCGCGAGGCTCGCTTGCACCATCTCTTTCGTGTCGGCCTCGTACTTGGCTTCCTTGGTCAAGCGGGCAAGCTCGGCCGCCGTCCGGATCATGAGGGCAGTGTTATAGGAGAACTTGGCTTTTCCAATCTTGCCGCTCAGGTTGATGTTGTCCCACATCAGATGGTCTTCCGGGTCCTGGAGCGTCCGTTTCGCCCAGTCATAGAGCTCCTCCGCTTTCGCCAAAAGTGTTCCGTCGTGAGTGAAACGATAGACCGCCAAACAAGCCGCCGCAGCGGGCGCGTTACTACAGGTGTTCTTCGAGGCCTTGTCGGTCTCACGCCAGTAGATTCCTCCGCCCAGCTTGTCGTCTTCGCCACTTAGGACGTATGCCAGGCCTTGCCGGGCGGCGTGCAGGTATTCCGGAGCGTTCAGGCGCTCCGAAGTTTCGACGAGGCCGAGGACGAGCCACTCGTTGTCGTCGTAGTACCGATCCACATCCTTCGGCGCCGGTAGAACGTCGTAGCCGGGCGTCGGCCCTTTCGTGTTCCAATAGACTTGGAGCGCACTCGCGAACTCACGTAGTTCGGGCTTATATTTCGGGTCAAACGAGGATGCCGCGTTCAGGGCCGAGAGCATCACCCCGCAGCCCCAGTTGAACGCCACTTGCTCCGGCGGCTTGCCAGGGGTGACCGCGTCTCCGTAGAGATGCTTCGCCGGCATGTAGTAGGCCTGGCGAATATTCGCCAGCGTTTCGTTGCCCCAGTTGACCAGGGTTGCCCGAGTCTCTTTTGAAATCGTCGAGGCAGGGGGGACGGCGCCGCCCTGCCTCGCACTTGCCGGTCCGCCCTCGGCCGAACTTACTCCCGCAATAGCTACCAGCACTGCCAGCCACACCATGCGCGGAGTCTAACCGAACGCGCGCCCAAAACGCCCCGTTTATGCCTTTTTCAGGTTCATCTTGACCACGAAGATCGTTTTGTCGCCCCCTTTCGCCGTCCAAGTCGTCTCCATTGTGGTTGGTGAGATGAGCTTCAGGGTGGTCGAGTGCATATGGCCATCCTTCGGCCCGATGTTCGCACCCCCGGTGAAGTCGAAGCCGAAATTTGTCGGCGTCGCGTTCGCGGTCAGCTTCATCTGCGGCTGATTTCCCATCTCGCAATAGTGGGTGAGGACGAGCGACTTGTGGTCCAGGTAGTAGATCGTGACCATCTCATGGTCGGTATGCGGCGCGATCACTTCCTCGACGGCATGACCGCCGGACGTGACCTGGAAGTAAACCGACGTCGGCATGGAAGAGCCGGCGACGACGGCCGTGCCTTTCCAAAATCCGCCAAGTGTCTTCAGCTTTTCAAAGACGGCGGTGTCGTCGGTCTGTTTCGGCGCGTGCGCAGCCGGAGCATGGGTGGCGAAAGCGCTGGCCGAAATAGCTAACGCGATAAGCAAGATTGTATTTTTCATAGTCGTATCCCTCGTACTAGGCTTCTCGTAAAACATAGGCAGACATCCATCCGAGAACGCGGTTCCAGCCATCGTTGTGGTCGGCCGTCGCTTCTTCCGTGCGGAATCCGGAGTGAAGGAGCTTGAGAAGCGTGCCTTTTTCGGTCGCGATGAATTCGAGTTCCACGGTCGTCTCCGGCTCCGTGGACCAGCTTGGCTTCCAAGTAAAACTGAGCGCGTGCGGACGGTCGACCTTGAGGTAGGTGCCAGTTACAACGAACTCGGTACCGTCCTTCCCAACGCCTCCGGATGACCAGGTTTCGCCCTCTTTGACTTCCCCGCGCAAGTAGGAAATGCGGTACAAGCCTTCCTCTCCCCACCACGCCACACGCTGCTCAGACTTCACCCAGGCATCGAAAACCACTTCTGGTTTTACGTGGATTTCGATTTGTTTACGGATAGAGTGCGTGCTCATTCGACCACCTGACTTTCCAGATACCGTTTAAGGTTTTGCAAGCTGACTTCCCACATCGAGCGGTACTCGTTTAGCCACTGATCTACTTCCTTCAGCGGCTCGGTGTTCAGCCGGTACAGGCGATTCTTGCCTCTACGCGTTTCGCGGACAAGGTCGGCTTCACGCAAGAGGCGTAGATGCTTCGAAACCGCGGGACGGCTCATGTCGAATCGCTCGGCGATCGCATTCACCGACAAATCGCCGGGGATCAATGTCGACAAAATCGTCCGCCGCGTCTGATCGGCAAGTGCCTTGTAGACGTCTCCTCTCGGCGGTTCACAAGTAACCATATGGTTACGCATCATACACGAACCAAGCAAAGAGTGCAAGGTTTAAAAACGCATTCCAAACACGACATTTTTTGACCGCCGCAGGCGCGTCAAAAAAATGTCAAAGAAACTAAAGGGGATGTCTCATAAGGCTTTGCCCTTGAGCAAGCCCTCAAGAATATTTTGCGGTGTGCCCTGGTTTACTCCGGGATCTGGGGCTGCGCCCCAGATCCCGGAGAGTTTTAGGTTGCAATTTTTGGACCCATGCGGGGCCAAAAATTGCTTGAGGGGAATGCGCCGAAGAATACTAGACGTCGCTCGGCAGAGCTCGGCTTATGAGACTCGCCCCACAGCAAAACCTCCGAATCAAACCGCGCGCATTCGCTCGACGAATTCCGCGAAGTAAGGTCTTGAATCCCAGGGTCCCGGCGCCGCTTCGGGGTGGTACTGAATCGAATTCGCATCCATGCCGGGAATCCGGATTCCCTCGACCGTGCCGTCATTCAGGTTAAGCTGCGTAACTTCGGCGCCGGTGCCCTCAAGCGAGGCCGGATCGACGGCGTACCCATGGTTCTGGCTGGTGATCGTCACCTTGCCCGTAAGCAGATCCTTCACGGGGTGGTTGGAGCCGCGATGGCCGAACTTCAATTTGTAGGTCGATCCGCCAACGGCGTGGCAAAGGAGTTGGTTGCCAAGACAAATGCCGAACATCGGCCGCTTGCCTAGCAATCCGCGAACCGTCTCGACCACGGGTTCAAGCCGCTTGGGATCGCCCGGGCCAGGGCTCAGCAGGATGCCGTTTGGATTGATCGCCAGAATCTCTTCGGCAGTCGCGGTGGCAGGGAAAACGATAGGCCGGCAGCCGGCTTTGTAGAAGCGGCGGAGGATATTGAACTTCAGGCCGCAGTCGAGAACGGCGAGCCTGACACGGCCCGAATCGTCGGAGGCGTCAAGCGCCTCCTTGCCCGCGCTTCCCCACGCATAGGCCTCGCGAGTGGTTACGTCGTACACGAAGTCGGTGTCATCGTATCCCTTCGCCTTGGCGAGAGCCTCTCGCCCGGCGTCGAGATCATCAGAGATCGCGCCCATCGTGACGCCCGCGCTTCGGATCCGTTTTGTGATGAGGCGGGTATCCAAACCTTGGATAGAAACGGTGCCCCGCTCCAGCAGAAGTTGATGAATCGACTTCGTCGCGCGCCAATTGCTCGGCACCTCGCACGCTTCGCGCACGATCAGGCCGGTGGGCTGAATGCGATCGGATTCGAAATCGTCCTCGTTGATCCCATAGTTTCCGATCAACGGATAAGTCAGGAGAACAATCTGCCCCCCGTAGCTTGGATCGGTGAGGATCTCCTGGTAACCGGTCATGCCGGTGTTGAAGACAACCTCCCCAACTGTCGTACCTGCCGCTCCGAGAGGTTTTCCCTCGAAAATGGACCCGTCGCTGAGGAGGAGATAGCGCTTCAATTCAAGGCAAGAGGATACCCTCTTGCCTTGCGTCGGCGACTACTTCTTGGGCTTGACCAAGACGGAAGCCGGCATCTTGCAGTGGGCGCAGCAATAGAGCACAGGGCCGCCCTTCTTCAGGCGAACCGCGGTCGGGTTCTCCTTGCTCATCTTGGTGGCGAGAGGCATCTTGCAAACCGGGCATGGGGTCGCCTTCGGTGCGGGCTTTGCGCCTTGAGCGGCGGCGGCGCCAACGAGGACGGATAGAACGGAAACGGTAAGGATTATTTTCTTCATGAATTCCCCCACGGCGGACGAGCCGCCTTGTTTTTCTATCCTATCACCAAACCCGAGCCGAAGATCGTTCGGAATACCGTTACTTGCCCATCAAACCGGGAATAAAACCGTTGTGACCCGGGAAGCTGCACTGCGCGCCGATTCCGCCCGTGGGAATCGCAACCGTATTGCCGCTGGAATCAAGCATGGTTCCCGTGGATGCGATGGAGTAAGTTCCGCCGTTCGGACAAATCGGAACCGCACCCATGTCGACGGATAAGAAGGATAGGGTGAGGGTCGAAAAATCCGTTGCTTGCGTCCGCGTCTTCCAGGACATCGCCGCGTTGGTAATACCTTGCAAATTGCTCCGGCAAGCTTTTTTCGCAGAGTCCGTAACGGCGCTCAGGTAAAGCGGCAGCGCCACCGCCATCAGGGTGGCCAGGATGAGCACAACAACCAGCAGTTCCACAAGAGTGAAACCACGGCGAGTGCTCTGAAATTTAACTGTTTTTCCCACGGCAATCACGGTCGTGCATCTAATGTCGGCCAATTAGACGCAAATCCCCACGTCACCTTTTTGCGGTATGTCTGAAATATTCAGTTACGCCAGTCGCGGCGAATTTCATCGATCGCTGACTGGTAACGCCCCGCGATCGCTTGCCGCGAATAAAGCCGCTGTGCGTTGGCCCCATTACGGGAGAATCGGCGGCGCAGCTCTTCGTCTCTCGCGAGTTGATCGATGGCTTCCAAAAACCCTTTGAGGCACCCTCGGATAAGGGCGATTCCGCCGAGTTCCCGATCCACGCCGCGATAGCTTTCGTAGTCGCACACCACCGAAGGGATGCCGTGGGCGGCGAAGTTTGTGAGCTTGATATTGCTCCGGGTCGTGTCCCGCTGAGTCTCGCGCCGCGTCCAGGCAATTCCGATATCGATTTTTTGGTAGCCGCCGAGCTCGCGTGAGGGGATGGAGATAAATCGCATGCCCATCTTTTCGACCGCCTCCCGAATCTCCTCCGTATCGTGTAGGTGGCAGGGTTCTCCCAGATAACCAACCACTTTCGGCTTGGCCAACCGGCTCTCCGGAAGCAGCCAATCCGTGAAGTTGCAGTGGTGATGGGGAACGACCCAAGTCTTCCAACCTTCCGCCGGCTCATCGCCCAGATAGTGCCGTGAGGATTCCGTATTCAGAAACAGGTACCGAAAGGCTCGGTATTGCTCCGTCAACCGGGCGCGATCCCTTTCGCACGGCGGGTTGATGACGTCGAGAATCTGAGGCGCCGACTTCCCCGCCTGCTCCAAGCGGCTTAGATCCGCCTCGACGATCCAAATCAGAGCCGGGCACGAGGCGATCGCGGCTTGGGTCAGATAGCGTGAACGAAGGCAAAGGCCGCCCATCTCCGCCGCCATCTGATCTCCTCGCACGGTCACGGAAGTCATCCGGCGACGTGTTCCCGAAAACAAAACCCGGCCCCGGGAGAAGCGTCCTCCCGCCCATTCGCGAGCTCGATCAAATGGATTGGTATTCAAGGGCGCTATTTCTGAACGTCGGGGACCCACGCGGTCGTTCGACCGCCGATCGATTCTCGCACGATGGAATGGTTGCCAATCCGCTCCGCCCCCTTGTCGCCACCCCATCGGTGATGAAACAGCCATCCCGCCGGAAATTTTTCGTAGTCGGCATCGACCTTCACGGCATGGCCGATCACTGATTTCACGGCGCGGTGGATGGCGCCGACTTCCTCTTCGCTCAGCGAAGCGCCTGTCCGGTTAGGGGCAATCTTGGCGTGGTACAGGATTTCGTCCGCGAGGTAGTTGCCGACTCCCGCGAAAACGCTCTGGTCGAGGAGCACGGCTTTCATGGGAGCTTTGCGTTTGGCGAGGACTTTGCCCAATTCCGCCGAGGTCGGCAATTCTTCGTAGGAATCGAATCCCAGCTTTTGGATCGCGGCGACCTTCTCGGGTCCCTCCGCCAGCCAGATACGGCCAAGCCGGCGACCATCCGTGAACGCGATGCGTGTACCGTCCTCCGCTTCGATCAGCAGCTTCAAAAAGCGCGGCACTCCATCCTCGTCGTCCAAGGGCGCATTCCCATGTGAGTGGAGACGCCGGGATGGAGAATTCAGTTCTCTTATCCATCCGCTCATCCCCAGGTGTCCGAAAACCCACGGTTTTTCGTCCAGCTCGAGCCACCAATACTTGCCCTTGCGACCGACGTCACGCACGTGGTGACCCATGAGCGCGTCCACCACCGCCTCGGGCGGCGTGCCCGAGAGAACGATTTCATCCGGCGCGACGGTTACGGCGACGATCTTCTTCCCTTCGAGTCGGCTACGCATCATGCGCCGCACGCACTCCACTTCTGGCAATTCCGGCATGGGGATTCATTTTGATCGGGAGTTGGCAAGTTTGAATTTTAGAATTCGGCAAGATAGCTCCCACGCAAAATAAACACCGGATATACCGGTGTTATTCCCGACTCTGGCCGAATTTAATTAGAAACATGACCCTTTCGGCGTCATAAAGAACTGGGACAGAATCGTGATTACTCAACTGCTCGCTCTAAGCCTCGCGTCATCGCTCTACGGACAACCATCGAATTTGTCTTCGATGCCGTCGGTGATGGCGATGATTGCCCCGGAGACGAGCGACTGGATGCGGCAAGCTTTGGATGCCCGAAACCATGGCCGGACGGAGTTCGCCCGCGGCGTCTTTCACGCAATCCGCCTGGATGGAGGCATCACGTTGGGCGCATCCGACCTGCACGCGGCCGAAGTCGCAAGGGCAGCCGAAGCCTGGAACGAATCGATCGGGACCAAGGTTTTCCGCGTGGTTCGCGGCGGCGATCCCGACCTTCAGGTGCGCACCGTTTCGGTTCTCGAAGGCGACGACCAAGGCGAAGTGGATACGGATCTCGAACTTCCAGGCGCCGACCACTACCGGCTAACGGGTGGGATATCCATTTGCGGCCTGGACCATGGGGTTCCCTTGACCGCGGACGAGTTCACTGCGGTCGTCGTTCACGAATTGGGACACGTGCTTGGATTGGATGACTGTTCGAACGGTTCGGGAGCGATGGGGGACTACGATGCCGCCCATCTCGTGTTGCGACCGTCGGCAGACGAAGTAAGCCTCGTCAAATCCATCCGTGCCGAGATGCTTCTCCAGATCCTGAGTTCGACTTCGACCTCGCCGAAGTAAGCGGTACCATTCGATCCGGTGAGACCGATTCGCGCGTTGAAAGTGGCATGGTAACCGTCGTCGGAGGCGGCTTTGCCGGCGTTGAAGCGGCTTGGGCGGCGGCGAGTCGAGGCTGCAAGGTTCGCCTGTTTGAGATGCGTCCCCGCGTACCGACGGGCGCTCATCAGACCGACTTTTTGGCCGAGTTGGTTTGCAGCAACTCTTTCAAATCCCGCCTCCCGACCTCTCCCGCGGGACAATTGAAGCAGGAGATGGCGGCGTTAGGATCAATCGTCCTATCGACGGCGGAAGAACATTCCGTGCCTGGTGGCGAAGCCCTTTGTGTGGATCGCGATGCCTTTTCGGCCGCAGTCACCCAATTAGTCTGCGATCATCCGCTGATCGAAGTCGTGCGGGAGGAGTTCGTTCCCGACATGGCCGCAGAGGCCCTTGCCCAAGGTCCGGTAATCCTGGCGACGGGCCCGCTCACTTCCAAGCCTCTTGGCGAGTGGCTTGCGCAGATCACAGGTCGGAAGCATCTCTACTTCTTCGACGCGGTGAGCCCAACCGTCGATGCCTCAACCATCGATCGAGAATTCGCTTTCGCGCAGAGCCGATACGACAAGGGCGGAGACGATTACCTCAACTGCCCAATGGACAAGGCCGAATACTACGCGTTCGTCGAGGCGCTTAAGACGGCCGAACGCGCGCTTCCCCACGGTTTCGCTTCAGAGGAAGAAACTCTTGAGAACATCAAGTACTTCGCGGGCTGTACGCCCATTGAAGCCATCGCCGACGGCGGGGATCGATCTTTGGCCTTCGGCAACTTCAAGCCGGTGGGTCTGACTGACCCGAGAACGGGTCGACGGCCATACGCGGTCATTCAACTCCGGCCGGAAAACCGAGATCGAAGTCTTTTTTCGCTCGTGGCCTGCCAAAACCGCCTGAAATGGGGCGAGCAGAAGCGGGTGTTCCGAATGGTCCCAGGGCTCCAAAACGCCGAGTTCGTCCGGTTCGGCGTCATCCACCGCAACACCTACGTAGAGTCGCCGGCAGTTTTGAACCCTTGGTTGGAGATGCGGGAGACGCCCCAGCTCTATATCGCGGGCCAGTTGACGGGGGTCGAGGGTTACGTCGAGTCGGCGGCGATGGGGATCTACGCGGGAATCACGGCCGCGCGGGTTGAAGCCGGCTTAGATCCGGTCGTGCCGCCCCGAGCTTGCGCCTACGGCTCGCTCGTTTCTCACCTGCAGGACACGACCCCGCGCGAGTTTGCCCCTATGAATATCAATTGGGGCCTATTCCCGGAACCGGAAATCGAGACGCGCGACAAGGGAGTCAAGCGAGATTTGAAGCTGAATGCAGCACAGGAAGCCTTTGCCGATTGGGCCGCCCACCTCGGCGCCTAGTGGCCGGAACCTTTGCCGTTCGATGAAACAAGGCGCAGAAAAACGCGTTGCAACGCCTGAAAGCCTAGACAAATGCCAAGCAGCGCAATGGAGATGATTTGGATCACCAAGGCCACAAACACAAACGTTGTCAAGAAATTCATCGCTGCGCTTTTCCGTACGCTTCCCAACGATAAGGTCGGCTTTCACCGGTCAAATCCTTAGGTCGAACCCACCTGTTAATAGTGATGATAATTTTCGCCCTATTTCTCGAAAATAGGGGCGAGCGGTTCGTACCCTTTTTATGGGACCGGCAATCAGAGTACCCCGTGTTTACACGAGTAAGTGACTCGTTAACCAACTGAAAACACTTTTCCGTCCGCGACGACGAAGACCTGATCTCCGGATCGGGGGCGGACCGTATAGTTTCCGGTGAAATCACCGAATGCGGGCAAGACGCCGACTCTGTCTCCAAACCAAAAGCAAGGGAGGCGCATCCCCTGTCCGCCGCGACCGGTCAAAGCGACCGCGGGGTGAAGATGACCGGCCAGGACGGTCTGCCCTTCAACCTCATCCGGATAGTGCCGGAGGGTAAATGGCGCGAGCAGGTGCAAGTCGGGCAATTCGATCAGGTCACAGTCGGAAATAGGGCCACCAGACCGAAGGTCGTGGTTGCCTTCTACCAGGAAGACCTCTAGACCGGTTTGTGCGCAGCGCCAATCGCGAAAGCGGTCTTCAATGCGCAGCGTTCTTCCCGCCCGAGCATGCCAGAGGTCGCCTAGGATGTAAAGCTTGCTCGCTCCGGATTCCTCAATGGCGCGTTGCAGGCGGCCAAGCGTTTCATCGGTTGTGCCCGACGGAATCGGGAGCGAACCGGCACGGAACGACTCCGATTTGCCCAAATGGACGTCGGCTACGAAGAGTGAATGGGTGCGCGGCCAAAAGAGAGCCCGGTGAGCCATCACGACAAGGCGCTCGCCCGCCCAATCGAACTCAAGCATCCGCGTCCGCCTCCAAGGAGAGGGTCAGACGCTGAATGCGGTCCGAAAACGACTCGCTGGTGACCATCTCGCGTAACCGGTCGACAAGGATCGGAAAACACATCGGAGTTGGGCGTCCGGGTTCAGCGATCAATAACTTGGATTTGCCCAGTCGGGTGAGGGACGTGGCAAGGCGGGTCTCCTCTAACTGCCGCTCCAAAACTTCCCTGCCCGCCTGGTGTAGTAGCAGGTTGTTGGGATCGTAGCGGGCGAAGACATCATAGAAGAGGCCGCTGGACGCTTGTAGTTGTTTGGCCGACTTCCCGGCGCCTGGATAGCCTTGGAAGACCAAACCGGCGACCCGTGCGATTTCACGGAATTGCCTCCGCGCGAGCTCGGCGGAGTTTAGACTCGCAACGATGTCTTCCGCGAGGTTATCCGTGCTGAAGAGACCGTCGGCGATGGCTTCCTCAAGCGGAGCTGGGTCCGAGGCAAGAAGCTCAAACCCGTAGTCGTTCATCGCCATCGTGAACGTGATGGGTTGAACCCGGGAAATTCGGTATCCGAAGAGCGCCGCCAGTCCCTGGTGCACAAGCCGCCCTTCGAAGGGATAAAAGAAGAGGTGGTGACCCTCCGAAGACTCGACCCGTTCGATCAAAAATTCGTCCAGCGCGGGTAGCACCGACCATCTCGCCTGGAGTTCGAGGATCGGCGTTACCGCCGCCATCTCGGGTCCTTCGAGGACTCCGTACTTGGCCAACTCCAGCTCTTCACGGATGGCGAGCGCCAGCTCGGACGAAAGGGGCAGGCGGCCACCCATCCAGCGAGGGACGGCGCCCTTCGGGCTTGGCGCCGGCTTCACGAACGCGGTCATGTCCTTGATGCGAACGAACTCCAGTGCTCGGCCGGCGAAGATGAATCGGTCTCCCTTTTGCAGGCGGGCAAGAAAAGATTCTTCGACCGACCCCAGCCGTCCTCCGTTGATCAGTTGGACATTAAGTGCCGCATCGCTGACGATCACGCCGATGGACATTCGGTGACGCTGCGCGATGTCGGCGTCTTCGACCCGGTAGACGCCGTCTGCACCCTCCACCACCCGCCGGTATTCGGGGTAGGCGCGCAAAGAGTCGCCGCCGCGCACAACGAAATCGAGCACCCAACCCCACTCTTCGTCGGTCAGCGTTCGGTAAGCGAAGGTCGACCGGACTTCTTCGAGTAGCTCGTCCGCGCGGAAGCCGACGCCGGCGGCGACAGTGACCAAGTGCTGGGCAAGCACATCGAAAGGTTTGCTCAGCCCTTCCCTCGCTTCGATTCTGCCTTCGCTCGCGGCCTTTCGCGCCGCCGCGATATCGATCATTTCGAAAGCGTGGGTCGGCACGCAGGTCACCCGGCTCGTAACGCCCGGTCGGTGGCCACTGCGGCCTGCTCTTTGCAACAGCCGCGCAACGCCCTTGGGGCTTCCCACTTGCAGCACCCGATCGACAGGGGTGAAGTCCACCCCGAGGTCCAGGCTGGATGTGCAGACCACGGCACGCAGCCGCCCCTCCTTCAGCCCAAGCTCGACTTCATCCCGAACGTCCCGCGAGAGCGAGCCGTGGTGGAGCGCAACCTCATCCTTCCAGGCGGGCCGGAAATTGAGGATGGTCTGGTACCAAATCTCGGCTTGCGCCCGGGTGTTGGTGAAGACGAGGCACGTCCCGCCCTCTTCGATCGCCTCGATGACGGGCGGAATCATCTGGGTGCCGAAGTGTCCGGCCCATGGGAATCGGTTCACGTTTTTCGGCAGAATCGAATCGATCACCACCGGCTTGCCAACGTAACCCTGAACCAAGTGCCCGGGTTGAGCCTTCGTTCCCAAAAGGGTTCGCTCCGCCTCGCCGAGGTTGCCGAGAGTGGCCGAAACGCCCCAAGTCTTTAAGCCGGGCCGGAAGTGGCGAAGTCGAGCGAGGGCGAGTTCGGTTTGGATTCCCCGCTTTGTCGACATCAGCTCATGCCACTCGTCGACCACGACCAGTTGCAGGTCGTTGAACAACCGGTCGGAATCGTCCCGCGTGAGCATGAGGGTTAAGCTCTCCGGGGTGGTCACTAGGGCGGTCGGCATCCTCTTCGCTTGTTTGGTCCGAACCGACGCCGCGGTGTCGCCGGTTCGCAGTTCGACGGTCCACGGAATGCCGAGGGCTTCGACGGGTGCTTTCAGAGAATTGACCGTATCGGCGGCAAGCGCCCTTAACGGCGTTATCCAAAGCACGCGCAAAGGCGGGGCGTCGTCTCGCTTCTTGTTTGGGACGACGCTCGTGGCGCCTTCCATCCACTCAATGAGCGGTCCCATCCAGGCGGCCAGGGTCTTTCCCGTTCCGGTCGCGGAATGAATGAGGCCGTTTTCGCCGGCAAGATATGCCCGCCAGACTTCCCGCTGAAACTCGAACGACGCCCAACCTTGGGTCTCGAACCAGGATTCGATGCGTTCGAGAGGGGTCGCCATCTTAGTTATCGAAGCAGGTCCGAGTATTCGAGGGCGAGCCTCGCATAAGCCTGTTCGACCTCATGTGGGATCTCGACGGCCGGGATATAGTTCGCACCCAACGGTCCGTAGCCGTTCGCATCGTTCCGCAATCGGGGGATTTCGCCCAGCAATAGGCTCAAGAAGCGTTCGAGCGGCCAGGTCGCCGGCGCCTCCAAGGCGATCCCGCGCGGTGATCCGGGCACGGCATGGACCCGCGGAACGAAGGTCGGGCAATTGAAAAGCTTGGGCCGCTTGTCCGGCCAAACATGCCGGAAGGAGGCCTTCATTCGGAGCATCATCGTCGGGTCTTGAACCAGGATCGCTTCTCGCGGGTAGATCCCCAGCTTTTCAAGAAGCTGCGCCGCATAGGTTGCGTTGGCGCCGCAGTTCGTAGATTGGTTCTCAATCTCCAGCTCTACTTCCACCCCAAGGGAGAGCAGCACGTCCTCAAAAATGTCGGCTTCGGCGCGCTTATCGACGGCGATGTTGCTAAATCGAGGGGAGCTCCGAACCGCGTCTCGAACCCAGTTCGTCGAGTGGCCAATCCCGCCGACGATCATCCAGTTCTTGGCCGAACCCTCCTTCATTCCCTTAGCGACGACGTCCGCCGCGAAGAGCACGGAGCTCACCATCACAATGCCTACATCTGCCGGACGACCGATCTTGGCGGTCACCGTTTCCCGCGAGAGGTCCGGTAAGTCCGGGGACGCGAGGAAGGCGGCGATCAGGTTGACATCTTCGGCAAGCACCGATTGCATGGCATAAGGTTACCGGTGCGGAGGGGGCACTAGCATCGATGCAGTAAACTGACGTCTATGTTTCTGGATGAGGCGGTCGTTGAATTTGAATCCGGGCGTGGCGGGTCCGGGGCCGTTAGCTTCCACCGCGAAAAGCACGTTCCCCGCGGCGGCCCCAATGGCGCCGATGGTGGGCGCGGAGGCGATGTCGTTCTCATCGCGGATCGAAACCGAAGAACCCTCTTCGATCTCCGCCTTCAGCAAAAGTTCAAGGCGAACGACGGCGGACACGGCACCGGCAACAAGCGGGGCAAGGATGCAAAGAACATCCTCGTCAAGGTTCCTGTTGGTACCGTCATCACGAACGACTTGACGGGCGAACCGCTCGTCGACATGTCGACCGACGGGATGAAGTTCGCCATCTGTAAGGGCGGCAAGGGCGGGTTCGGTAACTCGCACTACACCTCCTCCGTTCGCCAAGTCCCGAACTTCGCCCAGAAGGGCGCACCGATGGAAAAGATCGTCGCGCGGATGGAGCTGAAGCTGCTGGCCGACGTCGGGCTAGTGGGTCTGCCAAACGCGGGCAAAAGCACGCTCGTCTCCCAGATTTCCGCCGCTCGGCCCAAGATCGCGGACTATCCGTTTACGACGATCATTCCGAACCTCGGCGTTGTGCGATATGCGAACGATTCGTTCGTCGTCGCCGACATGCCGGGCCTCATCGAGGGCGCGAGTATCGGTATCGGCTTGGGGCACCAATTCCTAAAACACGTCGAGCGGACGCGCGTTTTGGTCCACGTGGTCGATATGTATCCGGCGGACGAGTCCGATCCGTTCGAGAACTACCACACTATCGAAAACGAGCTCCGGCTCTACTCGGAGGAGATCTGGAAGCGGCCGCGAATCATCGCCCTGAACAAGGTCGACATCGTTCCGCACGAGCTTTACGGCGAGATCCGTCAACGATTCGAAACGTTGGAGCTTCCCCTCTTCCCGATTTCCGCCGCCACCGGCGAAGGGACGGAGTTGCTGGTGCGGGAGATGTTCAACGTCTTGGAGTCTCAGAAGACCGAGCCGGCGATCCCCGTACTGATGCCGGCGCTTGAGCGTCTGGACAGTATTCCGTTCACCGCCGAGCGAACGGACGAAGGCAGTTTCCTTGTTTTTGGCCGTCGTATCGAGCGGCTCGTGGCGATGACCGACCTTGGTAACGAGGAAGCGGTCAGGTACCTTCACCGGAGATTGGAGCGGCTTGGGGTTATCGACAAGCTGCGCGAACTAGGAGCTACGGAGGGTGACGACGTCGTCATCGGCGAGGCGACGTTCGGATTCACCGACGACTTATGAAGATTGGAATTCTTGGAGGCACGTTCGACCCACCGCATGTGGGTCACCTTAGCGTCGCGAGGGCGGCACTGGAGCAGTTGGAACTGGACGAGGTCTTGTTCCTGCCGGCCAACCGCAACCCGCTGAAGACGCATAAAACCTCCACCCCGGGTCGTCAGCGGCTGGGGATGGTCGAGGCGCTCATTCGTCACGAGGAAAACATGGCGGTCAGCGACATGGAATTGACCCGCCAAGGCATGAGCTATACCGTCGACACCCTCAGTGAGATCCAGATGGTGAGCCCGGCCGAATACTGGTTTATCATGGGTGCGGACTCGCTTCGCGGCTTCGCGGAATGGAAGCATCCCCAACGCATTCTCAAAATGGCCCGGCTGGCGGTGGCGGTGCGTCCCCCGATCGGCGAGGCCGACGTATTGAGCCGATTGCCCGAAGAATATCGGGATCGCGTCGATCTCATCAAAATGGCGCCGATCGATATTTCGTCGACCGACTTGCGGGAGCGCCTCACGCGCCACTTAAACGTGAGCGCTTGGATCCCCCAAGACGTCTTAAAATATATTGCGACGAATCAACTGTACAGGAATTGATTGGAAACACAGGACTGAATGACATCAACAGAAAAGGCTGATTTTATTGCCGAAGCGGCAGACGACATGAAGGCGGAGCGGATCGAGATCATCGACGTCCGCGAGAAGACTTCCATTGCCGACTTCCTCGTCATCTGCGGAGGCACCAGCGATCGCCACGTCTCGGCTATCGCGGAAAGGGTGGGCGAGAAGATGACCGCCACGAAGAACAAACCCATTCGCGAAGACGGCGAGGGGACGGGCTGGATGCTGCAAGACTACGGTGACGTGCTTCTGCACGTCATGCAGGAAGAGCAGCGCCAGTACTTCGACCTCGAAACGTTTTGGAAGAACATGCGCCCGAACCCGGACCTCGTGGTCTAAGCTTTCCATGGAGCTCGCTTCCCTTCGGCCGCAAGTCGCTCCCGAGGTTTGGGAGGGTTTGGCCACGCCTGGGGCTTATTTGCCGGACGAGCTTGAGCAGATGTCGCTTTTCTTTGCGGGGAAGCGACAGGAGTTGCAGGAGCAGTTCGATCTAGAGCGGCTGGTCACGCGACCGCAAAAGAAAGGCCACCTGCCCGATTTTGCGCAGCAGCAATTGTTCGAGGCCACAACGGAAGCCTTGGCCGAATACGACCGGCTGCTCGCTTTGATCGCAGCTCGTAAAGCCGAGCCATGATCGCCGCTCTTCTGGCCCTGTCCCTGCTCGACTTCTCTGCCGGGCAATGGAAGTTCATGCCCGAAATGCGAGCCGAAGACGCCTACAAATGGCTCTTCCACGCGACCTTGGGCGGCGAGCACGCGGTTTTGGATGAGGACGGTCCGCGCAAATGGCTGGATCAGGAGTGGGCGTCCTTGGGTCCACCTTTGCCTGGTGAACCTGAGGTCGTACGTTTGGATCCTGAGGGTCGGCTTATTCGGGTGAATCTGCGGCCATTCAAGCGTCGCGGCGGGGATAAGGAGATGCTGCTGGCGATTTTCGTGGCGTCGGCCCAGTCGTTTCACGCGGATAAGAGCAAGTTCGTGCGGGAGTGGAAATCCCTCGGTTCTCGGTTGCGTGTACATCCGATCGGGAGGATCCGCTTCGAGGACTGGAAGCATTTGGATCAGGAAACGGCGCGAGCAGGGTATCCAGCAATTGACCATTCCGCAATGTATGAGAAGGCGTATTCACCCGCCTACCGAGTGATCCTCGGTTCCCTCTGGGCGAACGGGGAATAAAACGAAGAGATCCTTGCGGTTAATCGGGCTCACCCGAAAGGGCCGCACCACGCATTTCGTGGGCGTGGTAATTTTCGTTGTTGCATCGTGCGCGGTTGAAAACGCACGGGATTGGATTTCTTATGGTTCGGCGATCGTTTGTTCCTTACTTGGCCCTGTTGTTCGCGTTGGCGGTGGTGATTCTTGGTTGTGGAGGTGGGGCTTTGAGCTCGAACCACGACCACAGCACTTCCACATCTAGCGCCACCTCGACGAGCACCGGAACTACGGTCGGCTCGACGACGAGCGGGGCTACTGGCGGCGCAAACGTATCGGCGGCCAAGGGCGGGATCGTCGATTCTGCCGATGCCAAGGCCGTCCTTGTCGTTCCGGCCAAGAGCCTTTCCGCGAATACGATGATCTCGATCAATCCCGCGGTTTCGACGGCTCTCCCGGCCTTGCCTCAGAACATGATCCTGATCGCAAACACCGCCTACGAGTTTGGTCCGGACGGTCTGTTCTTCAACATCGCGCCTTCGATCAGCCTCGGCTACGATTCGACCTTGGTACCACCGGGTATCTCCGAGCGGGATCTTCACATTTACACGGTCGTGAATGGCGCCTGGCAGCCGGTGCTCAACTCCGTAGACGACCCGGCGAATCACGTCATTTCCGCGCCGATCGCCCACTTCAGCATCTATGCCGTACTGAGCGTTCAGAACTACTCCGGATCGCCGGCTTACGACTTGGTTGACCTCGGCGCCGTTACCGGCGATACGGCAAGCGTTCCTCAGGGACTTAGCACCAACGGTCGGGTCGTTGGCATATCGACGTCGGCAAGCGGCGCGCTCCATGCGTTCTCGTGGAGCCAGGGCCTCATGTTTAACCTCGGTGCCCGAGTCGGCGATGGCGGAGCGAAAGCCCTCTGCGTGAATTCGAGCGGTATCGCGGGCGGTACCTCGATCCAAAACCCAACCGCGTCCTATCCGGTCCTCTTCACCTTCGGCACCGTGACGCAGGTAGCAACCCAGTCGGGAATGGGCGGCGGCGCCGTCACCGCGATTAACGACATCGGCGACTACATTGTCGGCACGGCGATTGTGAGGTCGAAAGCACTAAGCCCGTTCGGCAGCTTTACTCCGGCGACCGGCTCGGCAGCACTCAACTCAAGCGACCAAGTCGCCGGCACGAACGGGTTCCAGGCCGCCTCTTGGCAGAACGGAACGGTTACGAACGCGGGGCTCTTGACGGGCTACGACAGTTCGGCCGGTACCGCCATTAGTGAGCAGGGCGAACTCGTCGGCACCGCCTTCAATGCCGCCGATAACAAGCCGGTCGGGTTCGTCTACTCGGCGGGCAAGATGACGAAGATCTCGCCACTTTCCGGGGATGCCATTCTTATCCCCGCCGCAATGAACAACGAGCAGGTGGTCGGAGCTTCCACCCTCGACTTCACCACGTCGCGCGGCTTTATCTACTCGACCTCGACCGGTACGACTCGAGACTTGAACACCGTGATCCCCGCGAGTTCGGGATGGACGATTACACAAGGCGTCGCAATCAACGCGAGCGGTCTCATCGCCTGCACCGGCATCAACGGCGCTCAAAGCCACGCCCTTCTCCTCGTTCCGCGCCCCGGGGTCGCCCCAGCGATCAAGTTCGCGGGGAAGACGGCCACCAAGGCGACGAAGAGAAAGAAGTAGATCGAGCTCATTCGGCAAAATCCCGTAATCAGATTGCGGATTTTGCCTTATAATTGATGAGGCGCGACATCAAAGGAGCGCCTCGGTGAAATCTCTAAAATTGCTTGGCACCCAGCAATTTTAGTAGTATATTGATCTGGTCCCCGCAACCCTTTCCGGTGGGGATTTCGTGTCTGGTGAGAGTATGAGTTCCGTCGCATTACCGCTGCCGAAGACGGCTGGTGGGCGACCTCCTTTCGGGAGACCGCCGGTTAGAACAACGTTTGGCTCAGGGCCCGACGATCACAACGACCCTATCGAGCGTCGTATCTCGTCGAGCGTCGAGGAGTTGCTCAAGATGTGTTTCTCAAGCGGCGCCGAGTCCGCGAACACCTTGTTGCGCCTCATCCACCAGCGGAAGAAATTCCTGGAACGCGAGCTGGCGATGATCCGAATGATGTCGCCGGTTCCGATGCCGCCCGCGTTGGCGAACTTTTATCCGATTGAGACGATTTTCGACGAAGACGACCTTGAAAACACCTACGTAAGGTTGCTGCAGCGTCTCGACGAGGCGGATAATCGCCTTCTTCAGATCGTGGACGAGCGAAACGGGTAGATTTCTGCGTCCTTGCAGTTAGATGCCCGAACCTACGCCTTCGCCCGATAAAGATGTCAAGCGCTTGCGTGAAGAGCTAGCCCGGCTACGGCTAAAGCTCTCGCAGTCCACGGATAAGGACATCAAGGCGGTCCTTGCCATGCGGATCGCCCAGATCGAAGAAGAGCTTCCAAACGGCGGCGCCCCAACCCCCGAGGAAATCGCGGAGCGCGAACTCCAAGAGCCAGCGGCGGCGGAAATTGCGGAGGTGCTGGAAACAGTCGCGCCGCCTACTCCGGACCAGGCAAGAGAGGCCGAAAAGCTTGTCGCCCAGGCCCGCGTCGAAAAGATGCGGAATAACGCGGTACAGGCCACCGCGCTCCTCCAAAAAGCCGCCGAAATCGCCCCCGGCAGCGCCACCGTGCTGGAAGCCCTGGGCGACAACTTGATTGAAAGAAGGCAAATCAAGGCGGCACTCCAGGCTTACCAAAAAGCTTTTCGGCTCACGCCGAAGAACGTCGGTTTGGAAGAAAAGCTCGCTAATGCTGCGCTTTCGCTCAGTGCCACCGGCTCGCTGGAAGACCAAATGCGGCGCGGATTTAGCGACTCCCCGTTCCTCACCCAAAACGATATCGTCGCGCGCGGCCCCTACGCTGCCGTTCTCACCGCCGTCTTCCCCGGCGCAGGACACCTTGCGCTCGGGAAGACGGCTCAGGGGATATTTACGATGATCGCTTGGAGCGCTTGCCTGGTCTGGGTACTCATCAAGCACTCAGACGTGGAGAGCCTGGCGAAGTCTTTCGCCGGCCGAGGATCCGCAACGAATTCCGGTGTGCTGTTCCCCCTGGCCGTAATGGTGTTGATCTACATCGGCTCTCTGGCAAGCCTCAAAACGAGCAACCAAGTGACGACGAAGCGGCACGTGAACCGACCCGAACCGCCCGTCAACTTACCCTTCGAGTGAGCCTCTGATCGCTTCGCGAGCCGCGCGAAGTTCCCGGACCATCTCGGCCTGACTCGCCGTGGTCGTGAGGTCGCTCCGCGTCCGCTCGATCACGGCTCGGAGGGAGTCACAGGTGCGGCGCAGACCGCCGGTCATGGAGTCGGCATAGTCGAAGGTGATCAGGTCCTCGTAGATGGTCTCCATCTGGCCGAGAATGCTCTCTGCGCGGTCGATACGGCCGTGGCGCATTTCATCCAACGCGAAGCGGCGAACCTCGCTGGCGGCCTCTCCCATGCCGTTGAGGTAGCTCATGACCTGAGCGCCGAGTTCTTCGGCGGACGGATAAGGCCGGTCGTGGACGATCGCGAGCACGGCGGCAGCCTCCACCATCTCCTTCTCAGTATCGTGAAGGTAGGCAGGGTTCAGCTCGGGAAAGGGTTTCAGCGCCTGTCGGGCCAGGATTGCCGTCGCCTTTGCTTCTTCCAAGAGCCGCTCCGCTTCTTCAAACTGGTGCCGATGCACGTGGCGGATCGAGCGGGCCGCGAGCTGACCCAGCTTACGGCAGTGTCCGAGGGCCAGTTCCCTCGCTTCGTGCATACCCTGTGCTCTCTCGCGCAAGGCGCTGACGATTGCGTCCCATTTGTCGGCCGATTTCTGCTCCATTGTTGAGACTCACAGCGTACCGCTCCCCGATGATGATGTGGTCGAGCACCGGAATATCGAGCATCTCCCCAAGCTGCTTCAAGTTGGAAGTGACGGAGATGTCCTCCGGGCTCGGCGTCGGATCACCGCTCGGGTGGTTGTGGGCGACGACGATGCTACACGCGCCGTCGCGGATGGCTTCACGGAAGATCTCGCGCGGCCCGACGATGCTGGCGGTAAGGGTCCCGATATGGATTTCGGCCACCCGCATCACCTCGCTCTTGGCGTTGAGCAGGATGGCGACGAAGTGCTCACGCTTCTCCCCTCTGAGATGCTGCAGGAGATCCCAGACGTCTTCCGGACTCTCCACCTTGTCGACCTGGCCGCGCGTGGAGCCGCCGGAACGACGCCCGATCTCTAGCAGAGCCATCGCCCTTAGTGCCTCGAACTCCTCTTGGCCGGTGATTGCGCTCAACTCATCGAAGCCGGCGTCGCAGATGGCGTGGAGGGAACCAAAACGGCTAAGCAAATCCCGCGCCATATTCTCGCCGAGCGCCACATCGGCTTCGCGGCGCGAAAACGCCACCGCGAGTAGGTCGATGACGCTAGCCGCCCGAACGCCCTGGTCGCGTACGCGTTTGATGAGCTGCCGTTCCTGCATTTAGCGGCCGGCGAGCATGGGAAGATTCGTCAATGAGGGCCTGCTTGACGATACTTCCGTCAAAGCGGCCAAGTCAAACGGCTCGGGCGGATCTGCCCAGACTCCGTCTTCCTTCAGCAAGCCCACAAGCTCGGCGACGCCTTGCTCCTGCGGAATACCGTTCTTGACGATGTCTTTCTTACGGTAGAGCGTAATCTTTCCGCCCGCGGCGCCGACGTATCCGTAATCCGCATCCGCCATTTCTCCCGGGCCATTCACGATACATCCCATCACCGCGATGTCGAGGCCGACAAGATGCTTGGTGGCTTCTCTAACCTGGTGCAACACCGTAGGGAGATTGAATTTGGTGCGGCCACAGGAAGGGCAAGCGATGTATTCGACCTTCGTCTTCCGCAGCCCGAGCGACTGAAGGATATCGTAACAAACCGGGATTTCCGCCTTGGGATCCTCGGCAAGCGATACACGAATCGTGTCGCCGATCCCTTCCATGAGAAGCGTCGCGATGCCGGCGGTGGACTTGATCCGCGCGTATTCGCCGTCTCCGGCCTCGGTCACGCCGAGGTGAAGGCAATAGGCCATCCCTTCCTCATCCATCCGGCGCGCCATCAGGCGATTTGCGCCGACCATGATCGGCACGCGACTGGCCTTAAGGGAGATGTTTAGGTTCGTGTAGCCGTGCTTCTCGCTGATACGCAGGTACTCAAGCGCGGATTCGACCATGCCATCCGGCGTGTCGCCGTAGGTAACAAGCATGCGCTCCGACAAGGAACCGTGGTTGACGCCGATCCGCATCGCACGATCGAATTTCTTACACGCCTCGACGACCGGCACGAAACTGTCCTCGATTGCCGCGATCTCGACCGCGTGGTCCTGCGGGGTGTACTCAATCTGATTCGTCGGCTTTCGAAACACGAAGAGGCCCGGATTAACACGGATCTCATCGACATGCTTGGCCGCCTCGACCGCGATGGCCGTGCCCTGGTGGTGGACATCGGCGGTAAGCGGCACGTACATGTACCGCTCCGTCACCTTCGCCCGGATCTCCTCAAGACACTGAGCCTCGCTCAAAGAGGGGGTAGTGACCCGGACGAGTTCGCAGCCGACTCGGTGAAGGTCGATGATCTGCTCGACGCAGGCTTCGACGTTGCGCGTCTCCTCCGTGATCATCGACTGGACGAGGACCGGATGTCCTCCGCCCATCGTGACCGGACCGACTCGACATGGCGTTGTTTTACGCCGAACATAGCTCGTTTCGAGGCTCATGAGGTGACCCTTTCTACGTCGATTGTGGCACGGCCAGACTGGCCGTGACCGTTTCGTCTAAGAATGCGCTTGAGTTAACGACCACGTAACGTCGAGGATCGCGCCCTCGCCGTTCTGCATCTTGGTCAACGGCGCGAGAACTTCGAGTTCCGCGTACTTCTCGTTCCCCGCCCCGGTGTAGACCTCTAGCGCCGAGCCCTTATCGGGGTAATTGGCGCGCTGGTAGGTCTTCGTCTTCATATGGAAGATCGCATTTCCCTTGCTCGCGGTGATCTCCCCCAACGGCGAGAACGCGCCGAACTTGTAGGACGTGTTCGCCATGCTCAGCGTCAATCCCCCCGCCGAAAGCTTGTGGTACTTGGGGTCGATCTTACTGCCGGTCAGAAGTCGCCATCCGTCCGGCATCTGCGAAGTCGTCTGGGTGGGCAGGAAAATCGAGTACGGATTATCTATCTGCGTGATCTGCCAAGGCGCTAAGGAGCGAGCCGATCCAGTGTTATCCATTCGGGTGTGGAAGTTCACTTCCGTGCCCACAGCGCCGAGATGGATCTCCCGCATGAACTTAACGTGGCTGAATTTGCCATCCATACTGGTCATTCGGACACCGTCCGGAAGGACCTCCACTTCCCACGGCATCCCGTCGATGGTCGGGTCGGGGGGCCAAGTCCAATCGCTTTGCGGCGCCGGCCAAACCTTGTCGCCGCCGAAGTTAGACCATTCCCCAGGCGTATGAGCCTTGCCCGCCAACTCCGGATTCTCCCAAAGCATGTTAGGACCGGACGGGTAGCCGTAGCGCATTACCCGCCCGATCTTAGGCACCACCACCACTTCCACCGTCCCGTTACTGATCTGATAGCAATCGGACCAGCCGTGATAGTCGATCTTTTCGACTTTCACGTCGACGGCGGTGAGCCCCGGAATTAGGGCAATGGTGGCGGCAAGAAATATCATCGTTCAACTCGGTACGTAACGCTTCGACCACCCCGGAACATCCGGCCGATGAGCCAGAAGATGAAGATGATCAGCAGGATCCCAATGATAAAGCGAGTAAAGCTAAATCCGCCTGCATAATACGCTCCGTCCTGGTAGTACGGGGGGTTGACGTAGAAGCCGGGGGAAAACGGCATCCAGTGGGTCCAAGGACTACTCAAGACGCCGAGGCTGTACCCGCTCCAAAATCCGCCGTAACCATAAGCCGGGTAGTAGCCGCCCCCGACATAAATGCGCGAGGGTGACGAGTAGCTAAAGCCCTGATACGAGGACGGGAGCCGGCTAATCGAGGTCGAGTTGATGCGACCCGATCCACCGAAGGAACCCGTACGCCCAAACGAGCTGGAGCTAGATCTGGTCCCGCCGCCGCCAAAGCTGGACGAGGAACGAGGCGAACCGAAGCTGCCGCCTCGCGGCGCGGTCGAACCCATGCCACCGCCGCCGAACGAGGGTCGGCTACCGCCGCCAAAGCTACCGCCACCGAACGATCGGCCACCGCCGCCGCCGCCAAAGGAGCGACCACCGCCACCGAAACTACCTCCGCCGCGTCGTTGAGCGGAAACCGGAGCGACCAGTGCCAGCAACAGGACGATGCCGACCAAGCAGGCCGTCCATCGACGAAAGAAAGTTTGTGAGTTCATAGCAAGTTAAAGGTCACGACTTCGTCGGACGCAAACACGTGGGGACGATACACAGTTAAGAACGCCGACACCTCGTTCGCGATTGCGTCGATGTTCACCTGCAATTCCGTGATCTCGCCCGAGATATCGATGCCGTCCAAAACGACCGAGGTCATTTCGATGGCGAACATCGGAGAATTGTTTTCGATGGTTACCTTGTGGGTGGGAAATTCCAGGTCGATTCGACCAGGGAAAATCGCTTGCTCATAGCTGCCGTCCTCTTGAGGAAGGATCGACGCGGACATTTGACCGCCATTCCCAAGTCCGCCGCGCACAAGATCTCCAAACTCGTCACGTCCCGTGATGAGCTCGATGTAAAGCTTGGAGGCCGGAAATTCGTCGCCGTTCAAGAAGAGCGTCGTACTGTCCCAATCTCCACCGGTGCTGAAAATAAAGTAACGCATATTGTCTGTTTTTTGCCGATCCTCCGCCTAGCCTAGCACGGCTACGCGGTTAGCGAAAGGACGTGGTAAGACCAAGCAAGGTTGCGGAAGGTTTCCCAGGATAGGTCGCTGCATAGGTCCACCGGCTATCGCGTAGCGCTTCGCACCACGTCCGGCAATAACCTTCCCTTAATCGTCCAAATTCGGCGTATGCTCAGGTAGACGCCGCCGCAGCGAATCCGCTGCGACAAGCTGCGACGACGCCGAATCCCCAACGGAGGGTGATAAGGTGAAACAGTATTCTCCCGATAAGATTCGAAACGTGGCCATTGTAGGCCACGGCGGTGCGGGCAAAACCATGCTCGTCGAACACATGCTCTATACCGCCGGAGCGACCGACCGAGTCGGAAGCGTGGATGCCGGAAACACGCAATCCGACTTCGACCCCCTCGAAATCCGGCGTAAGATCTCCCTCGGTGCGAGCATCATGCCCACCGAATGGCACGGCTGCAAGATCAACCTGATCGACGTGCCCGGCTTCCCCGACTTCATCGGCGACCTCCACTCGGTGGCCCGCGTCGTCGAATCGATGATCGTCGTGTGCGAAGCAAAGCGGGATTTGGATGTCGGCTTTGACTTGGCGTTCGAAATCGCCGAGCAACACGGCCTCGCGACCTGCATCTTCGTCAACAAACTCGAGCGCGACAACGCCGATTTCGATGGCCTGATGGAAACGCTGCACCAGCGCTTCGGCCGAAAAGTCGTCAGCACCCAGATTCCGATTGGCCACCAGGCGGCGTTTAGCGGCGTCCTTGACCTGCTTAATATGAAGGTCTATAAGGGCAAGGACCGCGGCGTCGAGATCGAAGAGGTCCCTTCCGGCTACGGAGAAGAGGCTGAGGAGCGCCGCGAGAAGATGATGGACGCGGCCGCAGAAGGCGACGACGACCTCGCGATGAAGTACTTGGAAGGTGAGACGCTGACCGAGGAAGAGATCGAGCACGGCCTCTTGGTCGGCATTGAGACCGGGCGCGTCATTCCCGTTTTGGTCGGTTCCGCGATGAGCGGGATCGGCGTCGCGACACTCTTGGATAGGATCTGCGGCGAGCTGCCCTCGCCCCTGGATGTTCCGAAGCGCATTCCGACTCCGGATGGCGAGCCGATCGAGTTGAAGACGGATCCCGACGGGCCTTTGGCGGCCTTCGTGTTCAAGACGACCGCTGACCCCTTCGTCGGCAAGATCAACTTCATCCGCGTCTTTAGCGGCACCCTCCGCATGGATCAACACGCGACGAACGTCAATCGCGAGACGGACGAGCGCGTCCACAACCTTTTCTTCCCCCATGGGAAGGGACAAGAGACCGCCGCCGTCGTCCCCGCCGGCGACATCGCCGCGGTGGCGAAGCTCTCCAACACCCACACCGGCGATACCTTGACTTCGGCGAAAGACCGGATCATGATCCCGCCCATCGACTTCCCCGAGCCGATCTACCGTGTCGCGATCGTCCCCGTCACCAAGGCCGACGAAGACAAACTCGGTACCGCCCTGAGTCGCCTCACCGAGGAGGACCCCACCCTGCGGCACACTCGCGACCCCGCCACCCACCAGGAAATCCTGGAGGGAATGGGCGATATCCACCTGGATACCGTCATCGAGAAACTGAAGGCGAAGTTCGGAGTCAGCGTAACGATCGAGGACGCACGGGTTCCCTACCGTGAGACGATCCGCGGCCAATCCAAGGCGCAGGGCCGGCACAAGCGGCAGACGGGCGGCAAAGGCCAATTCGGCGATTGCTGGATCGAGTTGGAACCAACGTCGAGAGGCGAAGGCTTCGTCTTCGAGAACAAAGTGGTCGGCGGCGCGATCCCGAAGAACTTCATCCCCGCAATCGAAAAGGGCATCCGCGAAGCCATGGACCAAGGCTTGGTCGCCGGCTACCCTGCCGTGGACCTAAAAGTCACCGTCTATGACGGCAGCTACCACGACGTGGACAGCAGCGAAATGGCCTTTAAAACCGCCGGCGCCCTGGCGCTTAGAGCGGCGGCCGAGAAAGCCCAGCCCGTCGTCATGGAACCCGTCCTCCATGTGGAGGTGGACGTCCCCGATGAATGCGTGGGCGACGTCGTCGGCGACCTAAACGTCCGCCGAGGCCGGCTCCAAGGCATGGAACCCGCCAACGGAGGCCGAACAAGAGTAAACGCCACCGTCCCCATGAGCACCATGACCCGCTACGCCCTCGACCTAAGGTCCATCACCAAAGGCCGAGGCCGCTTCCGCCAAGACGTCTCCGACTACGAAGAAATCCCGTTCCCCGAACAGCAATCCCTAGTCGCCGAATACGCCAAACGCCGCTCCCACGACGAACACTGACGCCACGAACGACGAGGGACGCATTCCCCAATCGACATTTTTTGACCGCCGTCCCATCCGCCAAAGGCGGGGGCGGCGCGTCAAAAAATGTCAAAAAATAAAATTCAAGGAGATCCTAAGCTTTTTTGTCAAGGGAATTTGGAAGGGGGCTTCTTCTTTTTCGGCGCCGGTGATGGGATGCCTTTTGCAGCGTCGAGCGGCTCCGGGACTTCGGCGGAAATCCCGGAGCTGC